>Ga0075807_106_pt3 | contig 1316 bp, 2 predicted proteins | sample RifGroC2_FD_68267 | JGI IMG/M metagenome (GOLD analysis project Ga0075807, IMG submission 68267) | Microgenomates (Collierbacteria) bacterium GW2011_GWC2_43_12 | reverse complement strand
GATCAATACACACCGGGCCACAATCCTGTACATACTTATTTTTCCAAGGATCAAAGTAAGGGTCACTACACTCCTCAACTTCATTACAACAGCCGGCACCTCGTTTCCACTCTAGCTGTTGTCCGTAATATCTAGTACCGGTACACACAAAAGTAGAATTTTGCCAATTGACCAAGGTGCCAACTGGACAATAGGTCATACCATTAGCACATGGCCCACATTGCCCTCCGTTACAGCATCCACCTGGACAATTATTAGGTCCGGTACAATCCACGGGATCATTAAATCCCCAACATACACCATAAACTGATGGACAATTTGCCCCAACGCACGATTGAGCACCGCTGCAGTTACTATCATTACAACAGGCTTCGGTGGTGGTAGAGTATTTGAATAAGATAAATATGAAAACAATAACTGCAACTATGGGTACCCGCTTATTCATCTTTGAATGAAGAAAATACTAGTAGTAGGGGGTATCTTTCAAGTTGTTTTGGGACTTCTGCTGATCTAACCCACGCATCGGTTAACTTATTTATTTTCGACATATTCTTAACAAACCAGTTACAATACCCCACTGTAGCAGTAGGTATAGCCAAACAAGATTCATGGTCTCTTATTTTCACAATTGGGGCTAAAAATATTGGAGGCTTTTCAGAGTTCATAGTTCCGTCAGGTAAGGATGTGTTATTCTCCAAGAACTTCTCTGAGATCACTAGAGGTACATACACTTTTTCTCTATTAATACTCAGCCATTCTTGAATCAGTACAACAAATGCATCATCACCAAATGTTGTTCTATAACTAGCTACCGTTCTAAAAGGTCTTTGCTCCACAATTCCAACACCCAGTACTGCATCCTTGCGAGATAACTGTAACCAGGCAAAGCCGTATTGGCTATACCATATGTCGTTAATGCTTCTAAAGCCTGTAGGGGCATCTGCAGACGGTGATGTTGTTAAAATTTTATTATAGGAAACTGATTTTCTAATAATAAGTGGTGTTAACCCCGAAACAATTTCACTAACGTAGATATGCTGTGGGTCACCGTTCATACCAAATGAATTTCTAGAATAGTACCTTCCCCTCGCAACAAATAGCAGAAATACTATAGACCCTAGCGCAATGAATGACAGAGAAAAATATATTAACAAAAGCGTTTTTGACACCTAAAAAATAGTAGCACATTCGAATACGGGAAAATTAGTACCTGTTGTCACTCGCAGCCCTCAGGCACATATACATCGCTGACGACTGGATAGGTCTTTTCCGGTACGAAGTACTCTTGGTACTCAAATACCAGAGTACCGTCAGGC
>Ga0075807_167_pt1 | contig 2168 bp, 2 predicted proteins | sample RifGroC2_FD_68267 | JGI IMG/M metagenome (GOLD analysis project Ga0075807, IMG submission 68267) | Microgenomates (Collierbacteria) bacterium GW2011_GWC2_43_12 | reverse complement strand
GCAGAAGGTGGTGGGTGTTTCCTCCCGGGAACGGAAATAATCATGGGAAACGGTGCCACAAAAAGAATCGAAGATATCAAAGTCGGTGACCGGATAAAGACTTTGGAGAGTCCTAAGTCAACCAAGTTAGTTTCCGCCAAAGTAACTCAGGTTTTTGAGCATCAAGTGGCCGGCTATCTTCTCATCAACGGGCACCTCCGAGTTACCGGGGAACACAATCTCTATATCAACGGCCGTTTTCTCACGGCGTCCGAAGTCAGAGTAGGCGATAGTTACCTTGATAGCCATGGCCATTACCAAAAGATCCTCTCTGTCGAAAGTTATTCAGGATTAAATACCGTTTACAACTTCACTGTCGAGAAATTAAGCACTTATTTTGCCGATGGTTTCTATGTCCACAACGAAAAAGGCCGGGAACTCTTTGTCGACAACGCCTACTTTGGCAGTGTTCGAACGGGTGGGGATGGCCGCGCCACCGTAGACGTCAAGCTTCCGGACAATCTTACTTCTTGGAGAATTACCTCTCAGGCAATTACAGGGGACATTAAGGCCGGCTTTAGCTCGTCTCCCTTGCTGGTCAAGCAGCCGTTCTTTGTCGATGCTGTCATGAATACGGAGTACCTTCTTGGGGACTCAAAAGAAAGTCAAGTAACCATCAAGATAAAGTCAGACACTTTGGGTCTGTCCAAAGATATCACTCTAAAAGCTTTCGAGTCCGCCAAAGTCGATCTCGGTTCTCTCACTGAGGGCAATCACAAGCTCTCCATCACAGGTCAGTCGGGAAATATGTCAGATACTTTAATCAGAAGTTTCAAGGTCATCAAGTCACGTCTTCTGGCCGTTACCTCTGTCAATGTCGCCCTTTCACCGGATACCAAGCCTCAAGGATCTGCAAATGCCTCTACCTCTCTTATTATTTCAGATCTGAGCTTAGGCCGCTTCTTCCCACCACTTGCCAATTTGGCTTATACCTGGGGAGACCGGCTAGATCAGCGTCTTGCCCGCACCCTCTCCCAGGAAATTATCAAAAGTTCTTTTGACGATAGTATTATTCCTGAGAAATTGGATCTAACTGCCTTTCAAGCGGGCGGGGCGCCGCCTTAGTCGGAGACAAAGTCGATCAAGACGGCTTAGCCAATTATTTCTTCCGTCAATTCTCAGAGGCTAAAGACCCCGACACAGCCGCCATGTCGCTCTTCGGTTTATCCTGCCTAGATCAGCCCGTACTCCTTCTCATAGACAATCTCTCGGACGAAAAAGACTTGACTCCACTAGCCAGAATTTACTTGGCTTTAGCTCAAGTAAAAATCGGGGATACAGAAAAAGCGCTTCAGTCATACCGCTCGCTCATCTCCGAGTATTCTCAGAAGCAAGATAATTTTATGTATGTCAAAGTTGGAAGTGACAAAGACAGTTATTTACAGGCCACAGCTCTCATGTCATCTCTCGCGGCGCTACTTGGTGAGGGTGATGCCGACAGTTTACTTGCCTATACGCTGGCCAACTCCGGAAAAGATGTTTTATTGGTCTCCCCTCAACTTATTACAATTGCCGCTCTTATCGGAAACACAAAGCCGGAGCCGGTTTCTTTTGCCTACACATTAAATGACAAAAAAATCACTAAGAGACTAGAAAACGGACAAGTTTTCAAACTCATCTTGTCGCCGATAGACCTTGAGAGTATCACCTTTTCGGATATCAGTGGTAATGTCGGATTGACCACCTCATATTTAGCCCCTCTCGACCCCCAGACCGCAGCCGTTGATCCGTCGGTATCTATCAATAGAAACTATTCAGTCAAAGGTAAGGTTACCAATAATTTCACTCCCTCTGATCTCATCAAAATTTCCTTGCCAATAAGTTTTAAAGAAGTCTCACAGGATGGCTGCTATCAAGTGTCCGATCTTCTACCTTCAGGACTGAAGCCTGTCACCGCCGTCTTTAGTCTCGGTCTCGATAGCACCAACATCTGGTATCCATACGAGATAAATGGTCAGAAAGTCAGTTTCTGTGTCGGAAAAGATCACAAGGGTAACACCATCAACTACTATGCTCGCGTAGTTTCGGGAGGAGATTATCAGTCGGAGAGCGCCTTGATCCAGTCTTTGATTTCTCCCTCGGTCTACAATCTTTCTCCGGCCGGGGCTGTTAGTATCAAATGAGACTTT
>Ga0075807_166_pt2 | contig 2695 bp, 1 predicted proteins | sample RifGroC2_FD_68267 | JGI IMG/M metagenome (GOLD analysis project Ga0075807, IMG submission 68267) | Microgenomates (Collierbacteria) bacterium GW2011_GWC2_43_12 | reverse complement strand
TTTGAGTGTAATGTTGGTAGGGCTATAGCCGGAGTTGGCAACGTTGATGGTAACGGTTTGAACTTTGTCGCCGAGGACGGCGGTATTGGCTTCTCGTGGAGAGGAGTTGGCCGTAGCGGCTCCCCAGAAATTTTGAAGAGTGTAAGGCGAGCCTATAAGACCGCTGCCGCCATTGATCGAAAAGATAGACATGCCGAACATGGCGGTAGCCGCGACGGCAGGGAAATATTTTCTAAACCAATGAGAGCCTTGATTTAAGAGAAAACCAAAAATCAAGAAAGTGGGTGAAGTACCAAGAACAAAAGAGAACATGATGGCGGCGGCGAAAAGCGGGTTGCCCGTACCAATGGCAATTACTTCCATGGCCTGAGTGGTGGCACAGGGAATAAAAATGGTCATGGCGCCGAGTAGGGCGGGAGCGAAAGTGGATTTACTTTTTGATTCGTTTTTGATTAATCTCATCAAGAATTTGGGAGGTGTGATGATGAAATAGCGGAAGAAGGGGTGTAGATCGAGCAGATTACCGGCCACGCCAAAAAGATAGATGCCGATAAAAATTTGTAGCCAGCCGCGGGTGATGGGTGAGAGGGTGAGGTTTTGACCAAGAAACCCTAACATAAAACCGAGGAGGGTATGGGTGACGAGTTTGGCAGAGAGGAAGGAGAGAAGGGGTGTGAGGTTGGTGGAGTGAGATCTCTCGACTCCGCTCGAGATGACGGATTGTGTGTGTTTCAATTTTTTCTTGGAGCTGGTGATGAGGGGGTCAAGAAGTTTTTCTTCTTGCTTGGTGATGACCGAGGTAAGAAGCCCGCCTTGTAATGCCAGGCAGGTAAGTCCGCCTGTAGTTAGGCCGGTGAGGAAGATGATTAAAAGATTGGTACTTTGCATGAGATGTTATATTTTAACTGAATAATTACTAGGGAGTAATTATTCATAATGAAATCAGAGCTTGAGAGCTTTAAGTCTCAAGGAATTGGTAACGACGGAGACCGAGGAGAAGGCCATGGCGGCTCCCGCGATAGCGGGGTTCAGAATAATTCCAAAGAGCGGATAGAGAATGCCGGCCGCAACAGGGATACCGATGACGTTGTAGAAGAAAGCCCAGAAGAGGTTCTGCTTTATTGTTCTCATGGTTTGTTTGCTGAGCTTGATCGCCTTCTCGACTTTACTAAGATCTCCGTGGAGCAAGGTAATGCCTGCAGACTCGATAGCGACATCGGTTCCTGTACTCATAGCGATACCGACATCGGCGGTGGCTAGAGCGGGTGAGTCATTTACTCCATCTCCGACCATGGCGACTTTGTTGCCTTCGACTTTTATCTGATTGATGATGCGGGCTTTGTCGCCCGGAAGTACCTGAGCATAAATGCGGTCGATACCGGCTTCTCTTGCAATGTAGGCTGCTGTATCGTGATCGTCGCCTGTCAACATGACTGTTTTAACTCCCATCTTGTGCAGATCGGAGATGGCCTGCCTGGATTCATTCTTTAAGGTGTCGGAAATGAAGACGGCACCGAGTAAGGACTGGCCACTGATCAGGAAGACTGGAGTCATGCCTTTACTGGTGTATTCTTTGATGTCTTTTTCGTCGTAATCGACTTTGTGTTCCTTTAGTAGCGTCATGTTGCCCGCCAAGTATCTCTTGTTTTTAAACTGACCGGAAATGCCTTTGCCAGGTATGTCTTTGAAGTTTTGGATCGTGTGAATTTTTATAGATTGCTTCGTCGCGTTTGCTCCTCGCAATGATGGATGGTGCGCGTAGTTGACGATAGCTTGGGCTAAAGGGTGGGCGGATTGTTTTTCGAGTGAGGCAAGGATAGAAATAATTTCTTCCTCGGACTGTTTGGAAGTAGAGATGACGGTGGAGACTACGGGTTTGCCGGTCGTGATAGTGCCTGTCTTATCGAAGACCACAGTATTGATGTTGTGAAGCTTTTCCAGGACTTCGGCGTCTTTCACTAGAATACCGTTTTGGGCGCCTTTGCCGACGCCGACAATGATGGCGGTGGGGGTAGCTAGGCCTAAAGCACAAGGGCAGGCGATGACCAGAATGCCGACGAAGGCTGAGATGGCAAGAGATAGATTGCCGGAAAGAAACCAAATCAGGAAAGCGAGAAGAGCAAGACCTAAGACAGCAGGAACGAAGTAGGCTGAGATGGTATCAGCTAGCTTTTCGATGGGGGCTTTTGATCCCTGGGCGTTCTCTACCATTTTAATAATCTGAGAAAGCAAAGTACTGGACCCGACTTTTTCAGCACGGAACTTGATGTACCCTTGATTGTTGATGGTGCCACTGGTAACTAAATCACCAATTGATTTATCAACCGGGATTGGTTCGCCGGTAATCATGGATTCGTCGATAGAAGTATGGCCTTCGATAATCTTGCCATCGACCGGAATTTTGGCGCCCGGCTTGACGATAACAGTATCACCGATCTGAACGGCGTCGATACCGATTTCTATTTCTTTACCACTCCTTTCGATGAGAGCGACTTTGGCAGATAGCTTTAGAAGTTCTTTGATGGCTTGGCCGGTTTTTTGTTTTGAGTTTGCCTCCAGGTATTTGCCAAACTTAATGAAACCAATGACGACGATAACGACATCAAAGTAAGTTGTCTCAGGAAGTTTGAGACTCATGGCCATATCGGGAAGGAAAATGACGAAGAGAGAGTATAGGTAGGCGGCGACGGAACCG
>Ga0075807_136_pt1 | contig 4454 bp, 5 predicted proteins | sample RifGroC2_FD_68267 | JGI IMG/M metagenome (GOLD analysis project Ga0075807, IMG submission 68267) | Microgenomates (Collierbacteria) bacterium GW2011_GWC2_43_12 | reverse complement strand
TTCGCAGGAATGACAAGAAAAAAATGCTTAAAATAAAAAAACTAAAAGTAAAGATTGAAGACAAGGAAATCCTGAAAGGGATTGATTTGGAAGTTCAAAAGGGAGAAGTGGTGGCTCTCATGGGTCCTAATGGCTCCGGTAAGTCAAGCCTGGCTAATGCACTGATTGGAAATCCAAAATATGAAGCATTTGAGGGTAAGATGTTGTTTGAGGGCACAGAGATAAATGAAATGAAGCCTGAAGAGCGAGCTAAACTGGGGATCATGATGTCATTTCAGTATCCCGTGGCCATATCCGGAGTGACGGTAAGAGAAATGCTACTCGCGTCTTTGCGTGGAAGAGGATTGACGGTGAGCGCATTAGATCTGAAAAATCAAATTGCCATGGAGGGGGAAAAGCTGAGGATTGAACCCTCGCTGCTTAATCGAAGTCTTAATGAAGGGTTTAGTGGGGGAGAGAAGAAAAAATTGGAAATTTTACAGATGAGAATACTGAAACCCAAGTTGTTGGTGTTGGATGAGGTAGACTCCGGTTTGGATATTGATGCGCTTGCTCTGATCGCCAACAACGTAAACGAAATGGTTAAAGAAAATGGAATGAGTGTGCTGGTGATTACTCACTATCAGAGACTCTTAAAATATTTGGTTCCAGACCGGGTGGTGATTTTGAAAAATGGAGAGGTGGTAGATAGGGGAGGAAAGGAAATTGTGGATAAGTTAGAGGAACAAGGTTATAAGTCATATGGATAATACTTACCCGCTTGGTCACTCCGATATAGTCGAGTATTCTTATATGGCGGAAAAAGGACTGACAGAAGAACTCGTTCGGGGAATATCGGCGATGAAGCAAGAGCCTGAATGGATGCTGGAAATTCGACTTAAGGCTCTGAAAAAATATCGAGAGATGCCAATGCCGACTTGGGGCGGTGACTTCTCCCCTATTGACTTTGAGGATATCCGCTACTATATAAAACCAAAAAACCAGGAGGTGAAGACTTGGGCAGAAGTACCTGAGGCGATCAAGAACACTTTTGAAAAGATTGGAGTACCGGAAGCTGAACGCGAAATGTTGGCTGGAGTAAAAAGCCAGTATGACTCCGAGGTGGTTTATGGATCACTAAAAAAAGCGCTATTTGAAAAAGGAATAATTTTTCTGTCGATGGATGAGGGTTTGAAGCAGTATCCGGAGATTGTGAAGGAGTATTTTGGAAAAGTAATCCCTATGGGAGACAACAAGTTGGCGGCATTAAATACTGCCGTTTGGAGTGGTGGATCTTTTGTATATGTTCCAAAAGGTGTTGATGTGGGGCTCCCCTTGCAGGCTTACTTTAGAATTAATACCGAAAAAGCCGGACAGTTTGAGCGAACACTAATCATTGCCGAAGAAGGCAGTTCATCTGCTTCACTTCACGCTGCGGTCGTAGAAATATATGTGAAGAAAAATGCGAAGGTACAGTACTCTACGGTTCAGAATTGGTATAAAAATGTTTACAATCTGGTGACGAAACGTGCTCGGGTGGAAGAAAACGCCGTGATGCGCTGGGTTGATGGAAACTTGGGTTCTCATCTGACCATGAAATATCCTTCTTGTGTACTCGTTGGACGAAAGGCGCATGGCGAAGTACTCTCTATAGCTTGGGCGGGTGAAGGACAGCATCAGGACACTGGAGCTAAGATGATACATTTGGCCCCGGAAACGACTTCGCAAATAATCAGCAAATCGATTAGTAAAGGAGGCGGCCGGGCGACGTATCGCGGTATGGTGCATATGGTACCTGGAGCATGGGGGTCCCGCTCTAAAGTAGTCTGCGATGCACTGATACTAGACGAAAAAAGCCGCTCCGACACCTACCCCGTGAACAAGATCCAAGAGAATGATGTGGTCTTGGAACATGAAGCGACAGTCAGTAGAGTAAGCGAGGAGCAACTACTATATTTACAAAGCAGAGGAATAAGCGCTGAGGAAGCAAGCACCTTGATTGTGAATGGTTTTATGGAGCCGGTGGTGAAAGAGATACCTTTGGAGTATGCCGTAGAAATGAATAGATTGGTGGAACTCGAAATGGAAGGGAGTGTGGGATGAAAATACAGAGATTTAGACTAGACAAACCGGGAGAAATTGACTTAGTAGTCCCCTTTTCGACTTCTCACGATGAGAAAGAAGTGTTGGGTGTAATCTCGGCGATGGAGCCGGGAGATTATAGAGTAAGGGTGGTGGCTGATCATAAAGCACCAAATACTTTTGGCAGAGTGGTAATAAAAGGAGTTGCGGCCAATGGTGCGCATGTGTCCATTGACGGTATGGTAAAGATCGGAAAGGAAGCCAGAAATACAGATAGTTTTTTAGAGATGAGAGTACTGCTGCTTGATAAAAAAAGCAGCGCTGTAGCAGAGCCAAAACTGGAGATAGAGAATAATGATGTCAAGGCGTCGCATGCCGCAACAGTTGGAAAGATTGACGAAGACCAGCTGTTTTACCTATCCAGTAGAGGTGTGGATTTGGATGAGGCTAATAAGTTAATTATTAACGGATTTTTGAAAGAAGTTAATGAATAATATTTTATTAAATTGTTAAAATAAACCATGTTTGATGTAGAAAAAGTCAGAAAAGATTTTCCGATACTAAAAAGAAAAATTCACGGGCATGATTTGGTATATCTTGACAGTGGAGCGACAAGCCAGAAACCGGAGAGTGTTTTGAAAGCAATGGACGATTATTACCGGAATACCAATGCCAATATCCACCGGGGAGTTTACGAACTATCGGTGGAGTCGACCAGACTGGTAGATGAAGCCAGAAAAAAAATTGCCGACTTTATCGGAGCGAGAACGGAAGAAGTAATTTTTACCAGGAATGCCAGCGAGAGTCTGAATCTAGTGATGTATTCTTGGGGGAAGAAAAATATTACAAAAGGGGACGCCGTTTTGGTGACTCGATTGGAACATCACTCTAACTTTGTACCTTGGCAGGTGCTGTGTAAAGAAAAATATGGAAGTTTTAGGGTGGTTGATGTTGATAGCGAAGGAAGGCTTGATATGGAGAGCTTTGAGAGACTCACTGCTGATGGGAAAGTAAAACTATTTGCGTTGACTGGGGCGAGTAATGCCATTGGAACTCTTCCAGATATTAAAAAATTAGTAGAAAAAGTTAAAAGTAATAATAAAGATGTAGTGGTAGTTTTGGACGCATCACAGATGGTGCCACATATGAAAGTAATTGTGTCAAAATTACCGGTCGACTTTGTGGCTTTTTCGGGACACAAAATGTTGGGACCAACGGGCACGGGAGTTTTGTGGGGGAAAAAGGATATTCTTTTAAAAATGGAACCTTTTTTGTACGGCGGGGATATGATTGGCGAAGTAGGAATGATAAGTACGACTTGGGGAGATCTACCAAATAAATTTGAAGCCGGAACTCCGGACATTGCAGGAATAATAGGACTAGGTGCGGCAGTGGATTATCTGGAAGAATTAGGAATGGATAATGTACGCCAGCATGAAAAAGAACTAATGAAATATGCCATGGAAAAGATGATGACTCTTCAAGACGAAGATCTGGTGACGGTTTATGGGCCTAGAGACGCGGAAGAGAGAGGCGGAGCTCTGGCTTTTAACGTAGTTGGAGTTCATCCTCATGATGCGGCACAGATACTGGATAGCTTTGGGATAGCGGTAAGGTCTGGCCAGCACTGCGCGGCTCCTCTGGTAACTAGCTTTGGAGTGCCGGCGATGGTCAGGGCGACATTTTACGTTTACAATACAAGGGAAGAAATCGATTATCTGATAGAAAAAATTAGAGAAGTGCCAAAAGTATTTGCATAAACATGTCGGACTACAAGGATATAATCATCGATCACTATAAGAACCCGAGGAATTTTGGGGAGCTTGATAACGCAGATATTAGTATGGACGAGGCCAATGCTTCTTGCGGGGATATGATCCAAATACAAGTGAAGATGGGTAATGGAATGATTGAGGAGATGAGGTGGAGAGGGGTGGGGTGTGCTATTTCAACCGCCGCGGCCAGCATGCTTTCCGAAAAAATTGTGGGTATGAACAAGGCTGATTTGGAAAAATTTGGGGAAGCAGGGATAATAGAGATGCTGGGAGGTGAGGTAAACGCAGGTAGAATGAAATGTGCTACGCTTGCCTACCGGGGATTGCTTAAAATATTTAATAATGAGTAATTTGATGGATTCCTGGTCAAGCCAGGAATGACAAGGTAATATATAGACTGTGTGGGGTGAGATTCCTCCACTTCGGTCGGAATGACAACAAAATATATATGAATGATTGGAAATTAATTTTGAAAGTAGTGATCGGTAGCGCTTTGCTTCTTTTTGTGGTGATCTTTGGACTCTCAAAAATGGCAGGTCCGGAGGGTGGGTTGAAAGTGGACGAACAAGTTCTTCTCGAGGGCGCTAGATTTGTCAAGGAAAATGGAGAGACGAAGGT
>Ga0075807_165_pt1 | contig 5175 bp, 7 predicted proteins | sample RifGroC2_FD_68267 | JGI IMG/M metagenome (GOLD analysis project Ga0075807, IMG submission 68267) | Microgenomates (Collierbacteria) bacterium GW2011_GWC2_43_12 | reverse complement strand
ATACCTGCCAAAACAACCTTGCTTGTCAATTGTTGTTCTCCTGAAGGAAGTGAATAAAACCATGGAATTTGTGGTGGTAAGGATTTCCAAATCCAGGTCAAGACCACCCCCATCATCAATACAACTGCTTCTCCAACAATAAATAATTTTCGTACAGTCTTGTTGCTTTTCATTATGCCTTTTTGCTTGTGACTCTGTATTCCATATATCTTCCCATCATCAATCTTGTGTGGGCGTCAAGCCCTGGCAATGCAGAGAAGAAAAACCCCACCACTGGGAGCAATATGAATTCAAATGGAGCCAAAATTTTCCTCCAAAGAGGCTGATTTTTCACCTTTGGTCTTGCTTTAAGATCAATCAAAATCATTGCCAACAAACTAATAAGAGACAAGGTCATAATCGCTGACGATACCTGAGGTAAAGTTTTTCCAATGACCGTTCTCGAGAAAGTTGGGTTTAAAAGTGGAGGTATGTTTGCCCCAACTGTAATGATAAACCAGTTAACTGGCCACATAAAATGGTCCTCAATTACCTTAAACACCCTAATCGTTTTATCCCAAAAGGGTGCCTTATCATCTAGAATATACCTTTTTATAATGTAGGCATCATCACTAGCTCCCCAAGCCCACCTTTTTACTTGTTCATAAGTATTGGTGTATGTACTCCAGAAACCCTCCGCCTCCGCTGCGTCAGCAGAAACGGAGATAAAAATCGGTTCAACTTCGACTTCTCCTGCCGTCGCAAAATAAGTTTTAAAGAATATACGATAATCCTCGGGAATTACGTCAGTGTCCCAATAGTTGATCTCGTCCATTAATCTCAAGCTTAATGTGTATGTGGAAAAATTCATCAACCTGTCTGGCCTGGAGAGTTGTGCCATATTTATCACGCTACTCATCCTATTAAATACCCGCATAGGCCAAGGAATTCTCTCGATATTGTTATAAAAAACTACGGCACCTTGCCATATTTTCCTATATCTATTGGGATCATCCAAAAAATTATATGTCAAGGCCGCCAAATGATTAGGGTGGAGAGCCACATCACAATCCACAGAGGAAATGGTCATATTATCTATATTCCATTCTCGATGCTTTTCCAGTATTTTTTTAAATTCCTTCCCGGACCAGGAGGCATTACTTGACTTACCCACAACTTCTCCCTCCAGGTTTGCAGGATGATAAGTAAAATAAAGACCCGCAAAAACATCCTTGAACCTATTAGTAAGCATCAATTCTCTCTCGGCATTTATTTCAGAACCAGCTCTCTCTTCAAATCCAATTATCGGAATGATTTGTTTGGATCCGATAGTCTGTTTTTGTAGAGCTTCGAGAGTTCGTTCGAGGATTCCACCCGGCTCCTTATAGGTAGGAAGAACAATTACGTGTTTGACTTCTTTCCAGTCTGCAAAACCAAAGACATCACCCATCCAATCGTATTTTTCCCATGCCTTTATTCGGTAATAAGACATCACGCCCGCCCAAGCCAATGTAGTAGAACGGTATAGCCAATAGACGTTAAAGGCGATAATAAAGTATGCTACGCCAATGGGCCAGAATATCGAGCCCCAAACAGGGAACAGAATAAAAGTCCAGCTTGTGAATCCAGGTAGGATCTCCAAAGCTCTCTGGCTCGCCTCCGGATATTTTCTAATTAGATGTCTAAGGAATACAAACATTTTGCGTTTTCAGTTGTTGAATTAGCTAATTTTTCTATGGTGGTACCAAGCATCTTGGCCACAAACTCTGCTGTTATTTTAACATTTGCTGGGGTGTTCACCGTACCCCGTAGAGGTTCTGGGGGCAAATATGGGCTGTCTGTTTCCAGTAGTAGCCTGTTTTCAGGCACCCTTACTAGTAGTTCTCTTAAATTCACAGCTGATTTATAGGTGATATTTCCACAAAAACTAACGTAAAAACCCAATCTAAGCACGGTTTCAAGGAAGTCCTGAGTTCCGGCAAAACAATGGAATTGGCCTCTCGGAATTGCTTTCATAGCCATCAACTCGTTTTTCATTTCCTCCTCTGCGTTCCGCATATGAATTGCAACTGGCAAATCAGATTCCATTGCCAACTCCACTTGTTCTCGAAAAAGATCAACCTGCTCCTTTATTGTTACCTTCTCCTTATCTTGATAAAAGTCCAGCCCTATTTCTCCTATTCCTACCACTCTACTAGAACTCTCTATAATTTTCCTTAACTCCTCCACCTTTTTACCCTTTGACAACTCTCCTGGGTGGATTCCCGCCAAACAAAACTGTTTGTATTTTTCGGCAATCTGTAGTGCATTTTTTGCATCCTCAACACTCGTCGAAGGAATTATTACCTTCCTGACCTTGGCCGTATTAGCTTTTTGTAAGACCTCTTCGATGTTGTTAAAAATTGGATCTGTCAGATGACAGTGGGTGTCAACCAACATGTTTTTCAATTCTTTGAAATAGGTTCTCTCCTCGTTTAATTACTTCCCCGGCAAACATCACCCGGAGCTTGTCTGAAGTCTCAGGCATAAAAGGCGCCAAATCCACCGCTATTTTCCTAATAATTATCACTAAGTTTGCCAATGCAAATCGCTGGTCTTCGCCTGTCAATTTCCAAACCTCTCTTTGATTTATCAAAGTATCCGCCCTCTTAACGTCTTCCCAAATAAACTTCATAGCCTCGTCAAATCGGAATTCCTTTAATTTATTTATCACTTCTTCTCGAATCCCCAGCTTCTGTTCCGGTACTTTCAGACCTATCTTTTCCGCCATGGTCGCTACTCTAGCAGCCAAATTGCCGATTCCATTGGCCAGATTTCCTTGATAAGCTTCTTCAAATCGATCCACTGTCACGTCCGAGTCTTCAAAAACAGACACCTCGGCCAAAAGAAAATATCTCAAAGCATCGGTACTATATTTTTCCGTCCATTCGATTGGATTAATCACATTCCCTAAACTCTTACTGATTTTTTTCCCTTCCGAGGTCAAGAACCCTCCGACAAAAATCTGTCTTGATGTCGGTAACCCCGCGGACATCAGCATCGCCTGCCACATAGCCGTCTGTTGTCTCAGATTATCTTTTCCACAAACTTGAATCCCCGGCCAAAAACCATCAAATCTTTCCTGAGTTTCCGGCCACCCCAGTGCCGAAATATAATTGACCAGTGCATCGAACCATACATACATTATTTGAGAGGGATCTCCCGGCACTTCTACACCCCAGGGCATTTTTGCCTTAACTCTGGAAACACTAAAATCCTGAAGTCCACCTTGAACAAAAATTTTCATTTCGTTCTGGCGGAAATCGGGTATCACAAAATTTGGGTGAGATTCGTATAGGTCCAGCAACTTCTGTTGGTAATTAGATAATCTAAAGAAATAATTTTCCTCTTCTATATTCTCCAATTCCTGAGTCGGATGCAGAGGGCATTTACCGTCAATAAGCTCAGAATCTGTTTTTTCCAGTTCGCAGCCCACACAATACTTTATCCTGTATATTTTTTTGTAAATATCGCCTTTGGACTCGCAAAGCTTCCAAAATTCTTGAGCCGCCACCAAATGGTGTTCGTCTGTGGTTCTGATGAAGTTGTTGTATGACAAATTCAGTCCTCTTTTTAGCCTCCCAAACCTCTCCGCATATTCGTCACAATAGGCCTTTGGTTCTTTCCCAGCCTCAACTGCTTTTTGATATATCTTTTGTCCGTGTTCATCTGTTCCCGTATTAAAGAAAACTTCGTCTCCCATGGCTCGATGTAGCCTGGCCAATACATCTGCTCGGATTATCTCCATTGCAAAACCAATATGCGGCTCGGCATTCACGTAAGGCAGAGTAGTGGTGATGTAAAACTTTCCCATGCCCCATTTTACCCTACTTAAAGATTCTTTTTATCCCTCCAGTGATCTTATCCGTCCAATCATTGGCCCACTCCTCAGCCTTGATTCTTTTAATTATCTCTTGCCAACCTTCATTTCCGAGGCTTTCTGCCACTGTTGCTATCGTGGCCGAGCTCACCTTGATATTGTTTTTTATGTCTTCATAGCTTCTTCCTTTATCCAGATAAAGCGCAATCCCCAGCCTTTTCAACAAAGCCATTCTCTCTGCCTCAGTCAACAAATCATTCAAGATCATTTGTATCTCTTCGGGTGAGCCTGTTTCCGTGACCCAGTTGTTTTTCTAGCGTCTTGTTAATTGGGTTTTGTGAAAGTTGCATATCCTGTCCAAAATAATAACTTTAATTAATCAAATCATACACCAATCCCCGATAGAACAATCTAAGTGATACACATCGTCATTCCAACCGACCTGCCCGCTGCGGAGGGAGTGGAGGACTCTCATTATCTTTAGATTTTTGAGCTTTAGATTTGTATGTATATACTTCCCACGATATGAGTAAGCCAAGTATCAATAGCCCATTCATCGGCGTCCCCAACCCGAGCACCCTGAGCTCCAAAAATATGATTATCCCGAGTGTCCAGCGTAGAGCCCTTGCTGCCGACAAGAATAGAATTGAGAGCAACCAAAACACTCCACCCATCACCAAGATTGTCATGGGTAAGTAACTCCCAGGGAGAATTAAATCCTTCATTGAATCTGGATCTACTCTCCAGACCATCAGTCCAATTGCCAACCAGTTAATTAGTGCAAAAAATATCAACCACCCATATCTTTTCTTCTGTCTACTTTTCACTATTTCCATATCTTGTCATCCCCGCGGAGGCGTGGATCCATAAATTGATTCAATATCTCATTTAACCACAGTCCTCCCACAAAAAAGAGGAGCTTTCGCTCCTCATCGAACATAATTATCAGTCCACTTTCAATGGATCTATGAACGCACACAGAATTCCAACGATGAAACAGATAACATAGACCAAAATGGCAATTCCAATTACGGCGGAGAGCTTGATTGCCGTGAAGCACATTGCAATTAGCAAAATCGCTCCGACCAATAGACCCAAGACGACACCTACGATATTCCCTGCGACAACATAAAGCAATCTGGGCATTAAATTCTCCTTTTTTGGAATGTACCCAGCTATTATAACCCCATAAGTGGTTCCGTCAAGCTATCTTCGTGTTCCCTTCGCTTTTTTTAGTTTAAAATGAATCCATGTCCTCAGACACTCTGATCATTCTATTTTTCCTTGCCATTGGTTTGTTTGTAGTTTATCTACTCCTGAAACAAAAACTCGAAGCC
>Ga0075807_173_pt1 | contig 5198 bp, 3 predicted proteins | sample RifGroC2_FD_68267 | JGI IMG/M metagenome (GOLD analysis project Ga0075807, IMG submission 68267) | Microgenomates (Collierbacteria) bacterium GW2011_GWC2_43_12 | reverse complement strand
ATTAAAACTACATCCTTAACCCAAAAATTTATAAATCCTGGCCCAGCCACTTCCATTTTCTCTATTATCTCCATCAATCTTTCATCCACGCTCAGTTTACTTACCACTTCCGATGCCAACTCTCTCGGATTTTTCCCTACTTGCTTCGCCATCACCATGGCGATATTACTGGCGTAGTCTCCCATCTTTTCATCCGCGGGATGTTCCACCGAAAAATTCTCAGTTCCAACAATATCCTTAATCGTCTTTTTTATTATTTCTTTAATCTTCATTTTCACTATGTCATTCCCGACCTGATCGGGAATCTATATAAATAATTCCTAACAAATAACCCCTCACTTAAATCAAGTTTACACTTAACTTAAGTCAGGGGTCTTGATAGACGGTACCACCCATTCTTTTACTCTTTTGTGCTTTATCGGGCACTCCCGGCTGATTTCTCAACTAGCTCAGAGGTCGCGACTCTCTTCAAAGCTATCCTATTTTACCATCATAATCCGTCAAACCAGGCAATCAGTCTAGTATAGTATATCCATGCCCCAGCCACTGGTAGTTTTTCTCACTCTCATCTCGAACCTCTTCTTTGCTGGTAACGCCCCCGCTTTTTTCAATCTCCAGCCAAAAGTACTGGAGGTCGATCCAATAGTCGAGCAAATCTCCCAAATGAGTCTGGAAGACAAAGTCAGGCAGACTTTGATATGCAGCTTCGAAGGAAAAGAAGCGAGCTCCGCCTTAAATGTCCTTAAAAGCTGTGGCAACATTTTCTATTCCAAGGGCAATCTCGAAGGCTTATCCAAAAAAGAAATCTTTGAAAACAACCAAGCTATTCACAGAAAGGATCCTCGCGCTTGGATCCTCATTGATCAGGAAGGCGGGCAAGTAGCCAGGATCAAAGACGGGTCACCGCCTCCACGAAAAATGGCCGAAGAAAATTCTATTTCCTACTGGGGCCAACAGCATGGACGCACCCTGAAAGATCTAGGGTTCAACGTCGATCTAGCTCCGGTTGCCGACATTACCCAAAACAATCCCGTTATCGAAAACCGCTCTTTCGCCGACGATCCCACCGTCAATGGTCAAAAAATCACCGAGTATCTCAAAGCACTTCAGAGCGAGGGCACTTTCGGTGTCATCAAGCATCTCCCAGGTCATGGTCGGGTTGATTCGGACACTCACAAAAAAGTTGGTGTCCTTGACTATAGTTGGGAAGAAATAAAAAACTTTGATCTAGTTCCCTTTGTCGAAGCCATCAACAGTGGGGCCAAATTACTCATGGTCGGTCATATAAAAATTCCTGAGATCGCTTCCGTCCCTGCCAGTATCAGCCCCGAAATTATTTCCCGTCTCAGAGCCTTCCTGCCTGGTGGTAGCAACCTTATTTTTATGACTGATTCTCTCTCCATGTCAGGAGTGGGCTTACCTCAAGACCAAGCCGCCTTCGAAGCCATAAAAGCCGGTGAGGACATGATCTTAATTCAAGGAATACCAGAAGATATCGTTTACAAAAAACTACTTGATTTATATCAAAACGGAACTCTAGACAAGGCAAGTCTCGACCAGTCAGTCACCCGCATTCTCAAAATCAAAACTGCGGATGAGAGTCCTACCTCTTAAGTGCAACAGCCACAATCGCCTGAATAAATTCCGGATAAGAAAGCCCAAATACTTTTGCGGGTAGTCCACTGGCATCTCTTGAACCAATGGCGGGGTTTGCATTGTAGTCAATCACATAAGGAACACCGTCTTTTAAACGGATATCAAACCTCGCATAGTCACGAACCATCAATGCCTTACAGCTTTTTCTAACTGCGTCTTCGATTGCCCTACCTTCCTGTTCAGTTAGAACCGCAGGGCAGCTCATCTTAGTTGTACCGGAATAATCCACAGAGCTTACATCCCATTTAGCTTTATAGGTGACTACCTTAGGCCTACCCCCAAACTCATCGCCAAACAAAATCTCTTTTATTGGTAAAATCAACATCTTTTCTCCATTACCGATTACTGTAACCCCCAGCTCCCTTCCATCAATATATTCTTCCACCAAAGCCGGCCCTCCGATTTCCAGAGAACTATCCGTAATACTGAGACTGCCATGATCATCTGCCGCTTTAACAAAAAGTGGAAACTCAACTTCATGTGTATTAGCTTGTTTTTCTGGAGTGGCGACAAAATATTTTGGTGTTGGAACCTCCGATTTAACCAGCTGCTCTTTTACCCACACCTTATCCCAAGACAATCTAAACCCCTCGCTCCCGACTCCGGTCACTATTTTATTTCTCATTTCTAGGTATTTCAAAACTTCATAACCCAAAACATCCTCCTCTACTTGGTTAAAAACTACTTCTCCACTCAGGTCATCAAGATGTTTATCCAGTGTTTCCCTCTTAATCGCATTCAAGGAAACCTTATGGCTCAAGGTTTCTAAGGCATGTACCAATTCGTTAGCAGTATTCACCGTATCTTGGCCGGCTGAAAGTTCTCTTTCATTCTCCTCCTCTCCCACAAAATCATAGATTATGTCGATGTTGTATTTCCGGTCCAGAAACAGCCATGGATGCTTACGGATCAATCTTTCTCGGTTAAACTTATCTCTTTCTATACCAGCCTCTTCCCAAATTTTTTTCAGACCGAATCTGTATTCAGGCGTGATTTTTGTTTCAAACTCTCTACCCTCAATTGGCGGAATCAATATTCCCTACAAAATGAGAGTTCATCACGTTACTTGGAAGTCCGCTTGGATAATATCTATATGTTCCGGTATTTTTATCCATCACCCTGCCCACATCTCCCCAGGGATTAGCCAAGATTTTTAAACCTGTGTCAATTGTTTTTTCAGGAGTTAGTGCCGGAAAGCCTTCTTCTTGTCCTATTTTCAGCAATCGTTCCTGTCTATTTTTCATCTCCACAAATAATTCTGCATCATCTTCACTCCATAATTGATCACCCTTTGGAAATGAGGCTATTGAATAAGGTGAGATTTCTTTGCTCAAAGGACAATTTGCCTGTGCGACGATCCGCCTGCTACCGGACTTTACAGGTTCAGTTATTTGTATTTGACCCAGAGCGAATTCTACAGATATCATTTCAGGAATTTCAGCCACGCTAGCCATATGGATTGCATAACCACCTGCAAATTTGTTTCCTTCTATGTTGTTCAATCTACCTACCAGCTCTTTTATTAAACCGATATTACCGATATCCAAAGTAATAAAAGACATTGCTGTCGCCCAAAGTGCCCCGGAATCAAAATTGTCACCAATATAAAGATCATCCACTGTCTGCACCGTTCCAGATGTTTCATTTATTCCAAAGGCAGGACCCCAGGAACACAAACCAGGATAAGCAAAGAAAGAAACCTCCTTGTTGGGCAAATTCATTTCTACCCATTTATACCCATAATGATTCTCGTCAAAAGCATTATTACCCTCTTCTTCCGAGTGAATAAATCCAATCTCTCCGTTTTCTTTTTGAACAAAAACAGTTTGGCATTCAGGCTTGACTTCAATTTGCAAAAAAGCACCTTCTTCCTCACTCAGCTCACTACCACGGCAATACCCTTCAAAACCATCTAAATATTTTTTCAATCTATTTTCATTCCCAATTAAAAAAATATCATTTTCAGACCATTCTTTTAATTGATCTAGCTTAATTATTGCGAATTGGATAACTCTTTCTTTTTGACCGTTATCCATACCTTTAAGATATTTTTCCAAAAGCAATTTATTTTCCTCTTTCATCGCTTCCCCCAATTTATAAGAGGCTTCTTTAATGTTTTTCGACTCAATCTTAATTAGTTCGGATTCGAGGAAACCATGAATAATTTTTTTAATCATGAGAAAAGTATATTATCCAATTCGTTAATTACACAGGACATTACCACCCAGCCACTTTCCCGGTCAGAAATTTCTCTACATCCAGGGCTGCCTGGCAACCCATGCCCGCTGCCGTCACCGCCTGTTTGTATTTAAAGTCGACTACATCCCCGGCTCCAAAAACTCCTTGGGCCGAAGTCATGGTCGGATATCCTTCCAACCAAACCTTGTCGTTACCGTAAGTAATTCCGGTTTTCAAAAATCCATGATCATCCAAGTCCACTTTACCTTTGAACAGGTCAGTCGCTGGGTAGTGGCCGATGGCGAGGAATAACCCATCCATAGCCATTTCTGTTTCCGTTCCATTTTTTATATCTTTTACCCTAATACTCTCAATTGTCTGTTCGCCTTTAACACCTACTACTTCACTGTTAAACATTATTTTAATCTTGTCATTCCTTTTTACTCTATCCTGCATTATCTGACTAGCTCTAAAATCTTCCCTTCGGTGAATCAGATAAACTTCTTTGGAGTATTTTGTCAGAGCCAAAGCATCTTCCATGGCCGCATCTCCTCCACCCACCACAGCAGTTACTTTATCCCTGAAAAATGCCGCGTCGCAAACGGCACAGGTGCTTACACCTCTACCCATCAATTTTTCCTCCCCAAGCTGTAACATTCTCGAATTGGCTCCAGTAGATATAATTACCGCTTTGGCATGGATCTCCAGTCCTGAGCTAGCCGAAGGATCTCCAGCCCAAACCTTTTTAACCTCACCCGCAAAATCCACTCCCGTTACGTTTTCATATCTCACTTCCGCTCCAAACTTCTTAGCTTGTGCCTCCATATTTAGCATCAAGTCTGGTCCCATGACCCCTTCAATGAAACCGGGATAATTTTCCACCAACGTCGTATTCATCAGTTGTCCTCCAGCCTTCACTCCGGCCAGTACGAGCACCGACAGTGTCGCCCTGGACAAATACAGCGCCGCTGTATATCCGCTCGGCCCCCCACCAATGATAACCACATCCCATTTTTTTTCTTCTATCATTTTATTTTTGTTAAAAAAAACATTTTTTCTTGACCTATTGTTGAAGCAAATCTTTTTCTAATTTTCATAGGCGCTGCAGAAGCGCCAGCAAAAAGCCGCGCGGAGCGGATCCGCACCAGTACTCTGGGGACGGAGGTCGAGCACAGCTTTTTGCGCGGTTCGAAACGCCGAAAATGAGAAAAATTTCAATTTACTTAATAATTTTCTCAATCATTTGTGTATAGGCATCTTTCCCCCCAAAACCAACTTGTCTCGCCACCTCTTTACCTTTTTCATAAAGAATTACCGTGGGTATACTCATCACCCCGTAATCTCCAGCCACTTTCGAATTGGCA
>Ga0075807_172_pt1 | contig 5247 bp, 10 predicted proteins | sample RifGroC2_FD_68267 | JGI IMG/M metagenome (GOLD analysis project Ga0075807, IMG submission 68267) | Microgenomates (Collierbacteria) bacterium GW2011_GWC2_43_12 | reverse complement strand
AACTTTTTACGACCACAATCGTACTGCTAAAGGTTAAGGCAATAGAAAGCATCGCTGAAGAAATCATATTTAGTCTAAGAATAAAAAAAGAAAAAGCCCAAAATATTACAGACAATAATATTGTCTGAATTATAAAAAGTTTAAAAACCGTCTTGGCTGAATGTTTGACTTCTTGCCAATTCATTTCCAAACCAATCAAAAATAACAATAATGTCACCCCCAGAGTCGAAAATATTTTTAATGCATCCACGCTCTGATGACCTATGATTCCAGTAGCTCCGATAATAAAACCCGCTACCACTTGACCAACAAGTGAAGGTAGCTTAAAAAATCTAAAAAGCATACCTAACAAGACTGCGGCCACAAAAACAACCATCAACTCAACTATGAAAATATCCATTAATTCATTCTAGCATTTGATGAAATCTTCAAGGCTTGGCCTTGAAGGCTAGACAAAAATATCTCGCTATCCCCAGGTAAAGGAGCCTTCACCACGACCTTTTTTCCCTCAAACGAGGAAAACTGAATCATTTCGGCATGTAAAAAATGATGGGACAAGTACTTCCGGTCCGCCCCTGAAAATTTTTTATTTAAATATTTATCATCAGCGAAAATTGGCCAACCTAAAAATGACATATGGACTCTGATCTGATGGGTCCTCCCGGTTTTTAAATTTATACTTAATAAGGTCAACGCATCTCCCCAATGTTCGTGGCCAGAGAAAATAAATCTATTTATGACTTGCCACTCGGTAATGGCTCTCTTGCCTTCGTAGTGCACTTGCCACTTTTCCCTATCGAACAAACTACGTTTTAGGGGTAGTCTCACCTCTCCATGGTCAGGCTCTACCCTACCGTGTACTAAAGCGGTGTACGATTTTGCTATCCTTCTATCCTTAAAAAGTCGCAGATAATAGCGTAAAGACTCCGGTGACTTTGCTATTATCAAACAGCCACTGGTTTCTTTGTCGAGTCTGTGGCAAATTCCACTCCTCTGCAGAAATAATTTATCGCCTATCTGAGATCCTGAGACCTTCAGTCTCTTATCAGCCCAATCCTGTACCGTTTCTCCCTTAATTGACTCCGCTCTATTTACGACTAAACCAACCGGTTTATTTATTACCAGAGTATCCTTATCCTCATAGAGAACCGGAATTTCCATTAACACCAAGTATAGCCCACCCCACCGTCATTGCGAGGAGGTACTTCGACGAAGCAATCCAGGCTATTCTGGATCGCCACATGAGTACATTCGCGATGACGGAGGGAGTGGTGGGATCACTCCCTTCCGGAACCATCATCCCTCACTCGTGAGGATGATGTCCATAAATACAAAACCACTCCGACAGTTATAAGCACATCGGACAAATTAAACCAAAAGGCCAGTATGGGGAAGTAGAGATAATCCCAGACACTACACGCCAGCATTCTGGAAAAAAGATTCCCTAAACCTCCCAATATTATCCAGCTCATCCACATGCTACGTCCTTCATTCCTCACAAACATCCGAATGAAGGCTATCAAAACAATGAGAGCAATCACCATGGTAGCCAAAAACCCGGGCAGAATCCCAAACGATATCCCAGCATTCATCATTCCTATTCCCTTACTCCGGAAAAAAAACTGCAAAACCAAATCTACTAACATCACCATCACTCCCAAACGTAAAATCATCCTAACTTCTTTTCTTTTCTATCCTTGTTTCACAAGACGCCAGACGATCCGTATCGATCATGCGCTTACAATTGGCACAAATACCGTACTTACCCAATTTTATCCTGGACAAAGTTTTTCTAATTTCAATTATGGATCTGGTGACTTGTCTCCTCATGGCCGAGGTTCTGTCGTGGTCAACATTCTCCGCAACGTCGGAATCTACCGAATTATCCTGATCACGGTTCCCGACCAGAAATGGATCTTCCTTCTTAAGCTCTTTTTTTGTCTCTTTAAGTCGTTTTTCCTCACCCTTAAGATAATGAATTAGAGGTTGTAAAACAGATAGCGGAAATTTTATTTTAGTTTCTTCCATGTTTAAGTATGATTTTTATATCTTCTGCCACTGTCCTGCCTGACCTAATATACACCAAAACAAAGCCCAGAACAAACAAAAGCAATCCCCAGAGCAGTTCGACAGCAATTATCCTTTTGAGAATTAACTTCTCAAGGCAGTAAGCTATCCCCAAAAATGAAATCGAAAAACCCGATATCAAACCGGATCTCGCCGATGTTCTTTTACCTCTGTACCACTCAAAAGTTCTGTATTTGTCTTCAATACTCCAAAAAAGAATATATATTAATAAATAAATTAAGGCCAAAACTAAGATCAGTGGATTCTTGGTAAGTAGTGATAACCCGGCGATAAAAACAGTTCCGCCGGATAGAACTCCTAGTGACACAAGATCCAACCAATCAAATAGCTTTGCTTTTATCCGTCTTAGAGACAAATACACTCCAAATCCAATCCCAAGAATAGCCCCCCAGCGGTCGATACCTGGATAATTAGTAAGTAATAATATCCTGGGGAAATGATTCCAAAAAACTGATAGGTTCAAGATAACAAAAGATATCCTGCCCACAATAAAGGCCCAAAACGCAGACATCACGATGGCATCCAAAATCTGGAAATCTTCAAAGTGAGCCTCTTGCGCTTTTTTGTAAAAAACAAAAGAACCCCAAAGAAAAGAAATTGCCGTTAACAACCCAAAACTATAAATTAATAGATTATTCAAATTTAGAACCGCTTCATTCATAACTAGAGTATACTAAAAAAACACATGCTATCCGTTGCTCATGGACCAACTGGCGCACTAATTGCCAGCAAGATACCCAATCCCTTAATTAGTATTCCCATAATCATTGCCTCACATTTTATTGAAGACTATATACCCCACTGGGATGTTGGGCAGGGACTAACTTCAAAAAAGAAACAGAAAAAAACCGCTTTTTTTCAGGAGCTTTTTTTTGATTTTCCTCTTTCTATTCTCATAATCTATTTTCTGTTTCAAGTAGGCAGACCATTCGATTGGCGCCCGTGGTTAGGTTGGTTCGTAGGGCTACTGCCTGACTTCATTGAATTCCCCTACCTCTTTTTGGGACATCGAAATCCTCTTCTTAACGGCTTTGCTAGATTCCACTCTATAGTTCACCGATCCACACCCCACAAGCTTTGGGGCTTGCTTCCACAGCTTCTGGTGCTTCTCCTGGTAGTTCTGTTAAAATAACCCATCTTTCGTTCATTAATAAAGGAGAAACGGGCATGAACCTATATCTTGTCTTTCGTAAAGATCACCAGCCCTTAGTCGTTATCGATCCCGGATTTGATTGTGACATGACTGAGGTGTGGGTTATAGCCGGATGCTCCGAAGACAATTTTGAGTGCAACACTTCAGATTGCCGGCTTATTACCCTTGCCATCAAACAGATTCTCAGTCGAGTTGAGGCTCTTGAGATGCTTCCGAGCAGGGTGTTCGCCTTTAACCTAATGGCCGACATCTTTGAATCCACACTCCCAGCCTACCTCATTTCAGAATGGAAAAATGGTCGCAATAAAGCAGCTCAACAGCTCCTCTCGAGTGCTTCTACTCCGACCGTAAATCTCTAAGGAGGATGTTATGGACAAATTCGTTCTTTTCTTTGGTCATTTTGATAAAGTTGGTGACACTTACCAGCTGATTCTAAACCCACTTGACACTCACCTTAAAGACGCACGACTTATTGCCGAAACTAGTTTCGACGAAAGCTGGGACAACCTTCGAATTCAAGAAAATTTGCTCGAGCTGGCCCTGAAGGACATGGCCGAAACAGTTAAGAACAAATATGCCGATCGACAGGAGGCCTTGGCAGAATTCGATTTTCTGGTTTCTAGATTTGCAGGGCTACCCTACCGCGGGGTATCAGCCCATCTCTTCACTGAATGGAAGAATTTAGTTCTAAAAGCCAAAATCGATCTCCTTGTAACCATCTACGAAAATATCAATTCGGATACGAGCCACCTGTAAAGGTGGTTTTTTGTGGCAAATGCCTTAATTTGCCCGGCCGGTATATTCTCCTGTTTCGGTATTGATCTTTATGGAGTCGCCGGGATTGATAAAAAGTGGCACCATGACAGTCAGCCCGGAAGCCGTCTTTGCCGGCTTCAAGACGTTGCTAACAGTGTTTCCCCTCGCCCCAGGATCACTCTCTGTAATTTTCATAATAATCGATGACGGAACTTCAACTCCCAAAATTTTCTCGTCCCAAAACAAAACCCAGGCTTTTTCACCCTCCACCAAGTATTTTACGTCGTCTCCCAAAACCCTCAAGGGTATCTCTACCTGATCGAAGTTAACAGGATCCATGAAATAGGCATTGGCATCATCCTTGTACAAATACTGAAGGTGCTTCTTGTCCAGGGCAATATCCTCAACCATATTCCCCGATATGTAGCCCTTGGTCTCAATCACGCCATTTATCAGATTTCTGGCCTTTACCTTTATGGTTGCGTGCCCACGACCCATCTTCGTAAAGTCATATTTCATGACCTTAAACGGCTGACTAGCTTATTTACATCTATCATATGCCTATTTTACGCCTAATCGAGCGTATTATTCAACTCAGACTTGAAAAAAGCACCTAAATGGTATAATATAGGCTACATATTTCGCAAACTAACATCGAAGGAGGAAAGATGGAGTACTTAGCTTTACTGGTTGCATTGATGGTTTCGCTTCACTTGAGTGGCTACTTCACTACCTCGGTGACAACCATGATCATCATCCGCGCGGTCCTCGCACTCTTTTTCTTGGCTGTGGCATACCGCCACTACCGTGCCCACAATCCTCTGTATCATTAGTTCAAATAGGAGAATCAAATGTTGAACAAATTCATCGAAAAGTATCAGAACCCCATATTTGTCGTCTCATTTGTAATCGCTCTCATCGGCCTCACGGGAATCATAGAGACCACCTTTACGGTTTTTTCGGCAATCGTAATCCTCGCCGGAGTCGCCGGAATGCTGATCACCGGCCTCTTCGTAGCCCCCGGACAGGAAGACGCGCACTAAATTTCTCGCCGTTCGCAGCCCGCCTTCACAGGCGGGTCTTTTGTGCCAGAAAATCTACTCAACGAGTGTCGTCAAGCTAGATTTTCGATTCTCAACTTGTTAACAAAACATATTTAAAGTAAAAAATATGAGAAAATATACCCATGCCTGGGTGGTGAAACTGGCAAACACGCGGCTCTCAAAAAGCCGTGATCGCAAGGTCTTGCG
>Ga0075807_128_pt1 | contig 5290 bp, 6 predicted proteins | sample RifGroC2_FD_68267 | JGI IMG/M metagenome (GOLD analysis project Ga0075807, IMG submission 68267) | Microgenomates (Collierbacteria) bacterium GW2011_GWC2_43_12 | reverse complement strand
AATATGCTAGGCGCGCACAATGTCTATAATGCTCTTGCTCAAAATGCTCCCAAGACAGTTAAGAGTGTCATGTTGGCCATTGGTAATGGGTTTTCAGGGGTAGTGAGGGGTGTTAATAGCGCAATTGTGGCAACAAAGAATGGTATAGCTAATCTAGCCTTTACAGTTGGGGTAAAAGTAGAAGATGTGTCTTACATTGCAGGAACTGCAATTATTAAACTTGGATATCTTTTTGTTCCTGAACCAACCAAAATATATGATGTACAAGTAGCCGTACTTTCACCAACATCTGCCAAAATTACCTGGAAAACCAATCACCCAGCAAACGGCAAAGTAAATTACGGTTTAGACGAAACATATCCACTTGATGTACAAACGGAAAAAAGAACTAATGATCATGAATTTACATTGACATACCTTAGCCCTGATACAGAGTATCATTTTGAAGTCATGTCTCAGAACAGAAACTACGTATATGACGCGAACAGAAAGTTTACAACACCAAGCCAATGAAATGGAAAATACTTGCAACTATAGTTACTATAAAACGTAGTGTCGTTTTTAATATTGTTAATCAACCGATAATCCGATTGTTGGATCTATGATAGCTTTGGTGATTGTATTGGTTATCGTTCTTATAAGAAGCTTAAAGATAATCATAATTTATTCCCATGCTCCGATTGTTGGTGGACTACTACGTATAATTCCCCCAAAATCTGTAGCTACTTCGACAACTCCGGCGGATTTGGCGGGAGAGGATGGTTGTAACTTGTATGAATTTGGATCAGTATCTGTCCCCCCAATAAATAATGGGTCGGCAACTATATCTGAGCCACTAAGCATGCCTAATCCTTCGGGCGTTTTTGACCACAAGTTATTGGATACGTTTAAATTTGTGGGTTTATTATTAGTAGTGGCGTAGGATCCTTCCTGATAAATAATGTTGTTGATAAACCTAGCATTTTCATAAAGTGTTCCCGCATAGAAAAACACACAAGAGCTTTCCGCATTAATAAAAGTATTATTAGAAATTGTAAGATTTTTGCTGGGCTGAGGGGCTAATCCAAAGTTTTTATTATTGTCAAAGGCTAAGTTATTGATAATTGTGTTATTAGATGACCACTCCCTAACTCCATTGATTTCCAGAGGAACAGGAAATCCTTTTTCGTCATTAACTAAAAACCCCCATTGAGTATAGTAATTTGAAATTGGATTCCCAGAAGTGCAATACGCCACATTTCTTCTAACTATTACTCCTTTTGAATCGGATATGTAGTACTGAATTTGATTATTATAACTTACGCAATCTTCGAATACTGTATTTTCGGCTTCAAAGTTAGAGATCCCCTCACCCCAATTGTTCCAGACTGTACATCTTTGAACTGTACAACCAGTTGGAAACCTACACACACTCAAACCCGACCCCCACGATGTAGGACTTGCACCATTTTCATTCACTGTAGAGTTGTACCAACTGCGACAATCTTTGGCAGTACCATAATTACCATGAAGGTAAATACCAGCCCCTCCACAATGATGAACGAAAATATTATCAAAAGTCACGTGCTCACCATAAGCTGTAGCTCCTGCGCCGGTAAAATTTTTAATTTCAATGTTGTTAATTTGTATCCAATCTCCATTGATTCTTACTCCATTACCTAATGTTAGATCACCATTCATAATAACTGTTTCGTTGGGATAATTTGTAAAAATAATGGGATTGGCCTCTGTACCATCATTATCAAGTGTGATTTGTTCAATATAAGTACCTCCTCGAACATAAACAACACTTCCAGCTGTAAGTGTCGTGGCAGCTTTAGTAAGTGTTTTCCATGCGTTAGGATAGAGACCATTAGTTTCGTCATTTCCATTTACCCCGTCAACTACGTACTGATAGTCCCCGGGTTCGGCGCCACCGGGCACAGCTGGGTTGAGTTGGTATGTGCCGGTAATTTTAGGTCGATTGGCAGCAGTAGCTCCATTACACGAGGTAAAAAGATATGCGTCTTGTACCGATTCGTTAGTGGTTTTTAATAGCCATCCGTTTGAACCTAAATCTGCCTTGGTAGTGGCCGTTAATATGATGTTTTTTGCCCCCCCCGCTTCAACGGCGGCAAAATCTTTTCCTGTATACTCCGTTTGTTCACAATCAAGAGCTCCAAAGCCACCTTGGTTTTGCCATGCATTACCTGAACTATAATAATTCCAAGATGACTCGGTAAGGCTCCAATTTCTTAATAATTTGTATATCCCAATATGAGTAGAGTTTGAAGATGATTCTCCCTCCATATACAAAGTAAATGTAGCGCTAATGTTTTGTGCACTATCCGGAATACTTGAAAAATCAAATTTGATTAGATATCTTCTTATACCTGTACCGTTAAGATAACCAATCCATTGCCCTCCTTGAGTTGAGTAGTTGGTGGTGGGAACGTTCATGTAAATAAACGTGTCGATGTCGTTTGAACTATCTGGTTGGAGTGTGAAGGATCTAATTATTCCCATTCCAAATTCACCCGATGCAATATTGCCACGGCCCACGCTATCATGAAATGAATTTGCTACAATATTGATTAGCACAGGCCCTGTTCCATCCGGGGTTATATTGCATGAGTATGCAGTTCCCGATCCAGAGAAATTTCCCGCTGTGCCACCTGATACGGTCAGAGAATTAATTGTAAAATCGACTGATGAGTTGCTAAGCGCAAAAGTTATTGGAATTGGATTTGCAATTGTGGGGCTTACCTCAGTACTGTTTATTGTTACAGTTGGAGCCATAGAATTCCAACTTGTCCTCCCAGCCAAAATTCCTTTTTTAGAAAAAAATACCATATAGTTAACTTAAATCTTGTCCTGCAGTGAAACCCAACCAATTAGCTCCATCAATACAAAGAAATACAAACACATCAATATCATTTGCAGTAGCTGAAAGTGTTGGAGCAACTCCAGAGGGCCAAAGAGCAGTAATCCAAGTTACTGTGCACCGTAATTGATTGTCCAGCTGTAGCAGCAGGTAGGGTAATCGTGCAATTTTCAGAAAGAGTGATATTACTAATTGTTGCAGTACTAGGTGCAGGAAGAGTTTGTGAGCTTCCCGAACTAGTTACCGTATTAACATTTTCAGTAACTAACCCTGTTCCCATCACGTGAGTTCCGTTGGTTGAATGTTCTACTTGAAGATACGAATTAAGGATTGTACCCCAATTTCCGTTATCACCACCCACTGTAGGTAAACTTGCCATATATTTTTATTTAAACTCCATATGCTCCGGAACCAAAGCTTCTTGATTTAGTTTTAACTGATGATTTAGTTAGCTTTGAGTTTCCTACTCTAGGATTAACTTCCGAAATTACCTTAAAAATGGTTGGTATCCCGACAATTCCCACAAATATAGCTCCAATGTATAGTAGAAATTCCTTGCGCGTGAGTTTAATTGAAGAGAATTTGTTCATATAGTTATTCATACCTCTTCAATAATAACACTTTAATATACAAAACCAAGACAGTTATAAGGTAAAGAAGAAGAATAGGTGTAGCCATAATGGTTTGATTAACTAAATCAGGCGTAGGGGTCAAAATAGCAGCAATCAGAAAACTCCCCGCAAAAACATATTTGAATTGTTTAAGGAGTAACTTAGCTGAGACGGTGGTAAATAAGCTAATCAGGTAGATAGCAAGTGGTAGTTGGAAAAGAATGGCAAACCCAAGTAAGTACCGAGTGACAAAATTAAAATAATCTTTGGTTGAGATCAGCGCCTCAAGTTGAGTTGAGCCGAATTTGCCAAGAAACTCAAGAGAAGCTGGGAAAACTAAATAGTATGAAACCCAGATCCCAGTTATTGCTAAAAGCAAAGAAATAAGAAGATATTTAAAAATCTTTTTGCCATTAAATTTATCACTCGCTGGCTCAATAAATTTAATAATCTGAATTACTAGGATAGGGAGCGAAAAAATAAATCCAAATAATGCAGAAACACCAAAAACCGCCTCAAATCCGCCAATGGGAGAAGTGTAAAATAATGGTTTGTGAAGTGGGGTAATAAGCCATTCTAAAAGTCGGCTATAGTTAAAATAACCCACGATGCTTCCTAAAATAAAAAAAATAAGCCAGATATAAAAACGACGAATCAACTCGGCAAAATGGTCTTTTATTAGTAACTTCTCTTGAGGATTACTTTTTAGCTTTATCTTTTGAAGTTTTGTCTTTTTTGTTTTCATCATCGCTAAAGCCTGTTCGAATATTCTTGATAGCTTCCCCAATACCTTTAGAAAGCTCAGGGAGCTTCTTGCCTCCAAATAAGACTAGAACAATGACCAAAACAACAACTAATTCTTGTACGCCTATTCCGAACATATGATTAAATGCTACTATTAAGTGATGAAGAAAGCAATAGTTTACCTTTTTGTAATAGGAACAATATTATTTAAACCCCATAATATCTTATCAGCCGACTACGGGGATGGAAATTACGGAGCAGGTAGCTATGGTGAAGGTGAGACTACTTCTACCACGACCTCTTCTACATCAAGCAATAATTCATCAAATACAACTGCAACCCCAAGTTGTAATGATTCTGCCCCATCCAAACCTGAATTGTTTCAAATCGATGTTACGGGAACTTCGGCCAAGCTTTTCTTTACCCCTCTCCAGTCCACGAATAAATTTTATATAAGTTTCTCCACTAGCAGCAATGCTGAGGAACATGGAGTTGAAGTCGAATTAGCAAAAGAGGGTGTGCAAAATTTTACCGTTAATGCCTTAAAACCCAAGATGAATTACTATTTCAAAGTTCGTGGTCAGAATGGATGTATGCCCGGTGAGTGGAGCAATATAATTAAGACTACATCTAAATCAGCAGGGTTAAAAAGTACACTCTCATACTACTTGTATGGTGTTAAGACAAAAGTTTCTACACTGTTTTCTAGCGTCAAATCCACAAAAGAAAGCCCTGCATCTACAAATACAATAACCAAAGAGGTAAATCAAACTGCAACAACTAACCCAACAGCTGCAAATGAGCCAGAATCGAAACAACAGCCCACGAAAAAACAAACTTGTTTCTTGTGGTGGTGTTGGTAACCAAGATTGTTGAAATTTAAACTATATCAAAAAATATCATCTTGACTTCTGATCTGGTTAGGTTGATAATTCCATCAGATTTGCGAAAGAGCTGCCCCTCCGATAGGGGCTTTTTAATGGACAGGAAACCCCGTACAAGGGTTTGTAAGGTGGAGGGTCGCAAACCTTGTGCGGGGATGAATGTGGCATAGCACCACCGAAGGTGGTGG
>Ga0075807_157_pt1 | contig 5307 bp, 5 predicted proteins | sample RifGroC2_FD_68267 | JGI IMG/M metagenome (GOLD analysis project Ga0075807, IMG submission 68267) | Microgenomates (Collierbacteria) bacterium GW2011_GWC2_43_12 | reverse complement strand
GATCCAAAAAAATCTTCAGCTCCAAGTCTCGTCGCCTCTATCACCGCAGCAGCTCTCCCCTTGTCCCTCATCAGCCCGGCTCCGCCGCCTCTTTTTTCCAACCCGGGAGAAGGGCAGCCCATATTTATGTCTACGCCATCAAATCCCATATCACACACTATTTTCGTCGCTTCATAAAACGAATCGGGGTCGCTACCAAATAGTTGCGCCATTACCGGTCTTTGGGACTCGTCGTAGATCAGGTCTTTCCATATCTTATTATCCATCTCACCCTTCTTTTTGAGCCTCCACAATCCTTCGGCACTCACAAATTCAGTATAAAGTATGTCAGCTTGACCATATTTTTTGGCCACAAAACGCATCGAGGCGTCAGTTACCCCATCCATCGGCGACAGTCCCACAATCGGAAAGTGAAGTTTATCCCAAAACATCCGTATATTTTATCTCATTTTTTCTGCTACCCCTGCCCGCACCAGCTCTTCATTCACAAGCAACCGTTTATTACAACCTGAATATCCAAAAATATTCCCGGTGCAACCAATCCAGACAGAATACCCCGAAACCCCACCCTCTTCCAGATAAACATCCTTGTTTATCAGCATCTCATTAAGCAAAAACATCCCCGCCTCATACCCTTCCTCCCCAGCGGATTTTATTCTAATTCCTTCCAGTCGGATCGTTCTCCCGTCACTCAGCACCAATTGCCCGTCCCCTCCCACACCAGACACAAACGTCTTTCTGTTTCGCAGCTCCGCTACCAAAAACATCATCAAAACAAAGGAAACAATTCCTAGCACCCAGAGCAATACTCTACGGTTATTTTTCACGTCTTTAGCCACCAAATAATCTTAACAGATTCATGGCCGAACAATGTTCACCGCCAGAAACCAATGATCGTAAATTTCACCCGCCACCCCTTTATCCCACCATCTTTTGTAGAACTCACCCCTTGCCTGTCTCACGATACCCTTACCAAAACCAGGAACCTCCACTCCTTCTATGGTCGGGTCAATGAGCCAAACATAGTCCTCATCCACATCAAAAACTATCGAATAATGTCCGCTCACAAGAGAGTCCATTTCTTCCTCTGTTCCCCAGGCTTGGTAACTAACAAGACAGACATACCCCCGATTCAAAAATCTTTGTAAATCACTTACTGTTCCCTTAATCTTTTCAACATAATCAATCTTCTCCTCGTCAAAAAACTTTTTAATATTTTGAGATTTTGTTCCGTCTATGGAGTTAACTTCTAATCTGTTGTACAAATCAACAACCAATTCATTTCTCCCGAGCAAAATCAAAAGATCCTTTACCGCTGCACCACCACAATCATAATCATATTTTTGAATAACTGGTTTCAGTGATAAAGCCATTTTTTTGACTTTATCGGATAAATCAAGAAATCTCATTTGTTGACCAATTATATCTCTAACGGTCTTTTCTATCTATGCTAGAATTCCTCACAGTGAACTCTATCGCAGTTCGAAATCACGCTCGACATGATTGAAACCGATGACTATGATAGATTATCGGCCGATATAATCTCAAAGCACAGCTTTGAGAATCTTCCTGAATGTCCTGACGTCTCCAACCTCCTCGATTTCCTAGATCAGACCAAGTCCATCATCCAACGTCGTTGGGTCGACCATATGGTAACCAATATCATGGCCATGCCAGAATCAACAGAGAAACGTACCTTATTTCAAATATTTAAAAACGAAAAAGGTCTGCGCTCTCTGCTGGAAAAAGAAAATTTTAGGGAACTTGAAATGCTCAGATTGCTTGGCCAAGGTCCCTTGTGGCGTGAAATAGTTTCGCAAATATCACAAAGAGAAATCGTCACCTCTCTTCTAGCCAAACACTATGTGGCACATCTCTCAGAAACGGATCTGGCTAAATTTCATTTCTCCAGACAGGAAATCAGTCTCTTCCTTGATTTAGGCTTATCAGTCCAGGAACCAATTGACTCCGCCTTCGTTCATCAACTGAAAATTGCTGATTCTCCGGATGGAAAAAATATCGGCCAACATTCCAGACATTTTGGATATGAATATCTTTATGGCGAAACAACTCCTTTCAAAGACGTTTTCCGAGATGATTTTTTGCAGCTTGTTAATACCCTAAAATACTTTTCAGAAAGAATAAGGGAAAAAGCTTTCTTGGGTTACCTGCCTCCGGTTTATGAAAAACTTGCAAACTACCTAAACACTTTAGCCATCAGCTTTGGCTCAAATGAAACCGAAGCGGAGTCACTTGTTAGAATCTGGGAAAATGTGGATAAGGAATACCTAGACTTAGTAAGTGCAGGTTGCCCTATCATTCTCAACCCGTGGGGGTTTTTGGTAGACGGTAATCACGTTGGCATCGAGCTGATGGTTACACTTAATCTAGCAGAATCTTCTCGTTGGTATACAGATAGCCAAAATTACCTAGCCACTGTCAAAAATTTCATGAATGACCAAGGCCTCGACTTCGAGCCGCTTCCCTTTGTTCATCAATACGTTTTTGTCAGAAACGGCATCAACATTCCCTGGACCGGAACCGCTTGTGCCGGAGATCGATTTGTCGTCTTTTACGATAACGAAAATGACCACTTCTCAAATCATTTATATCAAACATACTATGACAAATTCGTCGACGGAACCACTTCCCAGGAACGTTTTACTTATGTCAGAGGATTAAATACGGTTGCTCACGAAACTGGTCACCTTGGACGAATGCTAGATCAGGAACTTTACCAAAAAATGGGGGTAGGGGTCTCCGTTGGTAAATTAGATGAAGCCAAAGCTGATTCGATGGCCAACCTGCTTTTTCTAAGACAAAGTTTTGAGCTTCCCTCCAATGTTGCCCCAGAAGAATTTATTGAGCAGTATATCGTGGACTACATAGACGAATTGAGAAACGCCGTAGGACATGAACAAGAAAATATTGGACTTGTCTGGTACGATTTCAGTGCCAAAATCATTTTATTGACCTTATTTGAATGCGGATCAATTCTCTGGAATGGTGACAAAGTCAAGGTCGTCGACGGAGCTCGTGGAGTCGAAACTCTAGCGGAACTAGGTCAACAAATTTTTAATCTATACGGTCAAGCCGACTTCGACGAGAAGGCAGTCGGAGCCTATGTAAAATCAGTTGAAGATAAAGTAGCTAGCAATCAGAACTTACAGCGATTATTAGCCAAAGCAGCGGCTTTCCAGCAAGCTTAAACTGCCAGCATCCAATGGTCGAGACCGTCGGCGTCCACCCACCGCTCTTCAAAAATTACCTTTTTTATTTTCCTCACCCCAGTTCGGTAGCGTACCTTGTCACCTTTGACAAAAGGATCCGCCAACCATAAATAGTCTTTCTCAAAGCCAAACACCACCGAATAGTGTCCAGACTGCAATTTTTCGTAGTATTTTTTCTCCCCCCAAGCCTGATAGGCCACCAAACACAGCTTACCCTTACCTATCTCTGCCTCTATATCACTAACCTTAGCCTCAAATCTTTCCTTTGTCCTAAGTCCATTGTTCCTGAGCAGTTTCTTTATACTATGAGACAAAGTCCCATACCTCGGGTTAGTCCGCAAATTTTTCTTCAAACTAAGTCTGTTGGATTTAATCCCTCTCGTTCCCAAAATTGTCTGCACACAAGCCACCCCACACTCATATCCATTTACTTGGATGACGGGTTTCACAGGCACCAGTAGTATTTTATCTTCCTTTGCTCTCACGCCCCCATTCTAGGGCGAAGTATCCACATTTACAACTGCCATTTTAGCTTCAAACAACCTATATCTTTGTGGGCTCTCTTGGGAGTCTGACGAGGCGGGACGTCGAACCAACCTTCTTAATCATTTTGTGGGCGTTTCTGGCTCTGAGGAATTGTTCCCCCAAATGTCCCTCGTGGATATTTTGGGGATAAAGAACAAGTACGAAGAGAGGCGGAATCACGACGGCGATGAGCCAGGTCTTGAGGAATTTTCAGAAGAAAATTACCGAAAGCGAACCAGAGACCTCAGTCTTGATTCTGAGCATCATAACGCAGTTATGAGGCTGAATTGAGAGGAAGCGCAAGATTGATATTTCAATAACCCTGTTATTGAAAAGAAATCGAGCAACCTCTCCTCAGGACCTTCGTTCGAAGAACGAATTTTGTTAATAGTGGGCGCTCTTGGGGTCGAACCAAGCACCTCGGTCTTATCAGGACCGCGCTCTAACCAGATGAGCTAAGCGCCCAAAACTACTCGTATATTCTAGCATAAACCTCCATAAATGAGCACAAAAATGCCCCACCCAAAAAGGTGAGGCAGGATCTTCTAGAGTTCCGGGGTTAGCTGATAAATAAAGAAATACAGCCCGCCGACCCCCAAAACAGTCAAGAAAGCAAAAAGGAAAAAATAAGGCGTCCCGAAGGTCAATCCCATGGAGACCAAAGAGACCAAGAACAAGAGTCCAGCCAAAATGGTGCCCGCTATCTTGCCGTCTTCAAGTCATCCTTAAGTTCATTCATGTTTCCTCCAGTAGTTTTTTCAAGCTGCAATACGAGGTGTATTGTACCAAATATAAATATTTCGCTTTCAAAACATTCCTCAGTTTGTCGGCCTTGTCAGATCTGTCAGCATTATGCCAAGTACTCTCAATATCCACAGACCGGCCAGATCATCGGCGATCATCAATAGCCAGAGAATTGAGAAAGACTGGCTGAACACCGCCCACGACAACACGACCATTATCAAGGCAACCGTCACCACCAACGCAGCGATCAAACCAAGAGCCATCAGGTTTTTGAGGGTCACAATTCAACTCCTTTTCAAGTTTCAGATATCATATTCTACCATAGCTATAGGTTAAACACGGTTCCGATGTCAAGAAATGGAGTTATTCTTCATGGTGGTCGGCAGGTCGGTCGGGAGTACCCGCGCGGGAATTTGCATGACAGGTCTCGTATCCCATCCAGCAGGCTGGTTTTTATCCGGTAAGATTGAAAGCTCGGTGGGCCGTTTTGCTAACTGAAAATCCTCCTGAACAGCCCCTTCTTTTCCGCTTCCCGCCGCTCCTCGATGAGCTTCAGTCCCTGCCGCGCGTTCGATTCCCGTGGATTCAGCTTGAGCGCCTTCAGGAATTCCCCCTCCGCAAGCCCTTCGCGTCCTTCCTCAAGCAGGATCAGGCCGCGAAATGCGAAGGCTTCGGCACTTTTACCGTTCTGCAGCGATTTGCCCAAAAGCGAACGTGCTTTCTCCAGCGCGGCACGCGAATTCTTGTTGGCGGGGTTGCGGCAGATGGCCCACGCATACAGGGCGGCATGTTTTGCGTCATCCGGCTC
>Ga0075807_166_pt1 | contig 6248 bp, 8 predicted proteins | sample RifGroC2_FD_68267 | JGI IMG/M metagenome (GOLD analysis project Ga0075807, IMG submission 68267) | Microgenomates (Collierbacteria) bacterium GW2011_GWC2_43_12 | reverse complement strand
CAAAGTAGATAGGACGGCAAGAACTGTATTGAAGATGTTCATGGGAATGATGAACATGGGGAAGCCGGGTGCGTAGCGACTAAGAGCGTCCCAAAGCATGAGGAAGAAAACAATGAGAGAAACGGGGAAAAGAATGGTGATTTGTTTCTTGAGCATGGCGACATGCTCTTCACCCGTGTGATGCATGTGGTCTGTCATTTGGTCCGGGGGAGTCAGGTTGAGTGAGTAACCATATTCTTTAACGTTGGCATTTATTTTTTCGAGAGTGGTCTTTTCCTGATCAAACTCAATGTCCGCTTTGTTGGAAGCAATGCTGACATTGCTACTAATAACACCGGGGGTTTTTTTGATGGCGCGGTTGACTATATTTGAGCAGGAGGCGCAGTCCATGCCGATAACTGGGACGGTTGTTTTGGTCATATTTCTTATTTAATTGTGATTGTTAACTGTTTTTTTGCAAGTTGAAGGAAAATTTTTCATTATTTCTTTCGTGTTCACCCATTCGAAAAAACGGACGCTGTTTTGCCAGCGCAAAACCCGTCCTGACTTGCAGCGAAAAATTCTTTGGGTACAAAGAAACCAGCTTTTTCGCTTTGCGCAATCTTTTTCTTATGGGTAGAACACTGCGAAATTCTATATAAAAAATTTTCAACTTGACTTGCACTCCCGCACTGTTGTCCGTTTTTAATGGACATTTTGAGATTTGAATTTTTCGAGGCAGCCGGAGGCACAGAAGTAGTGAGTGACGCCGTCTGTCTCGTGAGCAAAAGCAGCGGAACGTTTGGTGAGACGCATGCCGCAGACTGGATCAATGCCGATGGGTAAGAGATCAGAGATATTGGATCTCAGATCTTGGTTGAATTTGGGGTCCTGCTGATGTCTCTCAAAAAGGATTTCGCGGATAAGATCGCAGGCCTTGATAAAGTTCGAGTGGGTGACGTGGTAATAGATTTGTTTGCCAAGTTTGGTAGGACTGACGATTTTGTTTTCTCTCAAAATCTGAAGATGTTGACTGAGATTGGCTTGAGGGAGATCAAGCATTTCCTGGATCTCGGTAACCGTAAGGGAATGGTTGCGCAGTAAATGCACGATTTCCAGACGCTTTGGGTGAGAGAGCGCCTTGAGAATGTCGGAATGGAGTTCAAAAATTTGTTGGTACATATTGATTGATTTTAAAAATCTCGGTTCGGACCGCGCCAAAACCGTACTCGGACCTCCCTGGAGTACCGGGTTCCCGCCTCCGTGCGGTTGTTGGCTAGCGCTCCTGCACCATTGATTTTCAAAAGACATATTCGATATTTCGAATATATACTCATTCAATATGGAAAGCAAGGGGGTATAAAAAGAAAAAGACTCCATTGCTGGAGCTTCTTCCGATTTACTATTGCTAGTATTTCTGACTGAAAGCTTGCGCCCTCAGCTAACTTTATTTATATGATATCTATGAGAATGTGTCAAGGGGCAATTTGAAAAAGAAAAGACTCCTTGCGGAGCCTTTTCCCGAGGCGCACTTAATTAAAAGTGACTCTCGCCAAGTATTAAGTATACATGGCTAACATTATTTGTAATAAAAGCTACATCATTTGTCAAGAGGTGAATAGTGTGTAAAGATGATTGTAGTATCGATTACAAATTATTTTATTCTTTAATAAAGAAGAGAGGGGGTGAATGATAATGATGATGATGCACAAAACAGCTTATGCCTTGGTAATTGTCGGTGCACTTAACTGGGGACTGATTGCCTTGTTTGATTTTAACTTGGTGTCAGCAATCTTTGGCTCTTGGCCTGGGGTAGAAAGGTTTATCTATGTTTTGGTCGGTCTTTCCGCGGTGTATGAGGCGATGATTCATATGATGTATTGCAAATATTGCATGATGGAAATGGGAGGAATGGATAAATCGATGATGATGGCAAAGAAGAAAAAGAAGAGATAAATAAATCACTACAGCAGAACTGAGAATAAAAAAGGGAGACTCCTTGCGAAGCCTCCCTTTTTGCCCACCTCTCGGAGGGCTAGCTTACAACTGTCAAGTCACTCCGAAACTCGAAATTCTGTAATGAAAAGCCCCACCGAGTGGTGGGGCTTTGGGAAATCAACGGACGAATTCTACACTTCTTAAGCGGACGATTTCGGCCGCGTAAGTTGTGGGAGTGTCAAGATGGGTCACGTCTTCATCCATCCAGGTCACCAGGCATCCGATGGGGAGAACCCGACAATAATTCAGGTTCTGGGCTCCCGGCATGTTCGGCCAGAATATCCGATAGGCAGAATTTGGATCGCCGGAGTAGACCGAAGCGAGACCGCTGAAGGGATTGAAGCTCAGCACGGTGCCTACAGGGGTGTTTTCTGTCGGGACAATCGACTCGACTTTGACGATTGCGAAGAAGACACGATTAAATTGGCAGAAAACTCCAACCGAATACAAGTCGCCGTTGATCGAAACGCAGACGACATTGGTTGGGAATTTGCCCGTGGCAGGCAAGTTCTTGTACGGCTGCACGTGGACTTTTTTGACGTAGACTGAGCTTTTCAGGAAATTGACCTGATTTGCTGCGCCCGCCGTCTCGAGAGCGTTCAGGGATCGGACAAATCCAGCGGGAAGCCGGGTGGCCAGAGCCTTGTCTTGAGGCTGGAGTTGATGGTCCAGCGTGAAGACGTGATGGTCTAGACTAGCTTCGATTTCGAGGATGATTTCGATATCTCCTCGTTGGAAAATACCGACAAGACCGTTGGATGGGGTCACAACCTCGCCGTTTAGCCGAAGCTCGACCCGAAGCCCAGGAATTGCCTTTGTGGCTGGATTAAGATAGATGGTCATGCAATTCTCCTTACTTCTTTTGTTATGGAAAGGTGCAAGGCGTGCCTAGACAGCACACCAGGTTTGAGAGAAGCCTATAATAGCATATTTGTGCGTGGGGGTCAAGTAACGGCATAAAAAACCCGCTGGTTAGGCGGGTGGGGGGAGGTGAGCGGGAATGATGTTTGCAACGAGGTCGAGAAAGTGTTTGCGGCTGGACTCCAGCCCGGCCAGAAAATAGATGTCGTCAGTAAAGGGGTCTTTAACTAACATGTCCCAGACTGAGCGGCATATTTTGGTAGGATTGGGAGTCGACTTACAGATCCAGTGAGTCTCGATTAGATGGTTGGCTTTATACTGATTGAGCTAAATCATATCCGGAGTGGGCTGACCAGGGCAGATAAGATGCATGGTCTGTTTGTAGGAGGTGGTCTTGAGCAAGTTGGCTCCCATGATCAAGGCTGCCGGAGTCGTAAAACCAAACATGAAGTGACTCAGATTGACGCCATTTAGATCGAATTGCAGAACCAGCCAGTCGAAGTCTTTTTGATGAAGTTCGTTCAGCAGAGTGCCGATGGTTGCGACTTCTGTGGCGATAGCGAATGAGGGTCTGGTGTGTCGTCCATTGATACTTTCGATAACTTTGGTGATGGAAGTAGGTGAAACGGAGGGGAGGAAGGGGGACCCTTCGTAAAGTAACCAATCCAGTATTATCATGAGATGTCCCTTGACCGAAAATTTGGGTACGGGTAAACCGGTTGAGATAACCTTCGGAAAAGATGATAGCTCACCCGTAAGCCGACTAGATACCAGCGTTGATCAGAAAATATTTCGAAGTTGCAGTGACGGTAAACTGGATCTGCAGCCGTGATAGGGCTGGTGGCGGTGAAGTTTACCAGCTTGTAAGCGGTGGCGAGGTGAGATTCAAGATATCCCCACAACTCTTCGAGAATTTTGCTATCGGGTGGGGGTAGGAGATCTGAAAGGATTTCTTCCGGTGGGCGATAGCTATACAGGTCAGCACCGACGATGAGAGTGGGTGGAGTAATGAGGCCAAAGAGATATTCCAGAAGATTATCTTCTGCGATATCGAACTTTTCCGCAAGCCAATCCCTCTGGTCTCTAAGGAATGTCGTGTGAATCGAACTGATGCTTCTTATCTCTTTGGCAATTGCGACGGCAGGATAAAGTTCACCTGTTACGACCAAACGGAACACTCGTAGATCCGACTTTTGGTCTACGATGGGTAAGAAGGGAGAATCTTTGTAGAGGACGGAACTGAAATTTGGATCAAACATTGATCCTCCTTGTGATTTTAAGGTTCTGATGCCTAGAATTCTGTTGATTATACAAGCTACATCAGTTTGATGGAGCGGATAGAGGTTTGGGAAATGGGAGAAAAAATAGTGGTGTAGCCGAGAGCCTTGGCTTCCTTGAGCATTTTGTCGGTGAAGCCGACCTTGCGGATCTCCCCGAGCAAGCCGAGCTCGCCAAAACAAATGGAATTTTCCGGTAGTGGTTTGTCTTTGACTGAAGAAAGAATGGCAAGAGCAATGCCCAGGTCGGCACCAGGGTCTTTGATGTCCATACCGCCGGTGACATTGACAAAGACATCTTTGGTGGCCAAGGACAGGTTCAGATGTTTGGTAAGGATGGCACAAATGAGCTGGAGCCTGTTTCCCGAGATGCCCTTGGCAATACGCCGAGGGATGGGAAGCGGAGAAGAAACGGCCAGAGCTTGGATCTCGACCGTGAGTGGACGAGTACCCTCCATGATCATGGTGAGACAGGACCCGGGGGCATTTTTGACCCTGCCTTCAAGCAAAATGGAGCCTGGATCTTTGACCTCCTCCAAACCATTGCTATTCATGCGGAAAATACCTGTTTCGTCGGTGGGGCCAAAGCGATTCTTGACCGTACGGAGAAGCCGGAGAAGGTGTTGCCGGTCCCCCGAAAGCTCCAAGACAGTATCCACCATGTGCTCCAGCATTTTGGGTCCCGCTATATCCCCATCTTTGGTGACGTGACCGACGATGATCATGGGAACCGAGTTTTCTTTGGCTGCTTGGATGAGATAGGAGGCACTATCGCGAATCTGGGAAGGTGAGCCCGGGGTGGTGGGATTTACGGCTGTAAAGACTGATTGAATGGAATCGATGATGACAAGGCAGTTGGGGTCTGATTTTATTTCTTCGAGAACATTTTCAACAGTTGAGGTGTTGAGTAGCTTGATGTTATCGGTCTTCAAGGAGACTCCTTGAAGACGGGTGATGCGGGTGGCGACTTGGGCGGGGTTTTCCTCGGAACAAACGTAAATGACATTTCTTGGTGGAGTGAGATCTCTCGACTGAGCTCGAGATGACGTGGTAAGGGATGAAGATTGTTTCTGGATTGCCGCGTCGCCTTTACCTCCTCGCAATGACGTGTTTTTGGGCGCGAGAGGACTTGTTGGAGAAGAAATGGAGAGGGCGAGCTGGGTAAGGAGGGTGGACTTACCGATACCGGGCTGGCCAGCCAGTAGATACACACCGCCTTTGGTGAGACCGGGACCTAGAACCCTGTCAAATTCACCTATTCCGGTGGAAAAGGTGTAGCCTGTTTGAGACGAGAGAGCGGACCGGACGGAGAAGCTCTCGGCGGGTTTGAGAGTAATTTTGCCGCCAGACTTTGTTTTGGTGGTCTTGAGAAAAGGAGTGGCTTCGACTAAGGTGTTCCATTCGTGACAGGCGGGACACTGCCCGGACCACTTGGCAAACTCGTTACCGCAGCTATTACAGAAAAAAACAACACTTGATTTGGACATCTGAAGTGATTATAGCTGAGGACTTAGTTTGATTGAGTATATAATTTACAGAATAAATTGGACCTTAAAAAGGAGAAGAATGGAAAAACAGTCTTTGGCTAGGGATTTGTATTTTGCATCTATTTGTGCGGGGTGTGTAGCGATGGGACAACTTATTCAGCCATGGAACTATTACAGCATCTTTGTTTCAGCTTTGATGATTATTGTCTCGACAGCTTTGTATCGAGGATCTCCTGACAATGCTGAGCTTGAATTTTTTTTGGCGGGGGATTTTTGTGTTGGGATCGTGGCGATGGCTTTTGTCTGGTCGCCTTACCTAGCTTTGACCGTATTTTCAGTTTTTGTAATGTACTTTATATATTGGGTAATAGATAGCACTCCAAAGTTTAACAGGTAAACTACCTGACAGGCTCGTAGAAATTACGGGCCTTTTTTGGGGCAAAAAAAAGACCCCGCAATTGCGGAGTCTTTGAGGAAGTTAGGCTTGTACGACAGGTGTCGTGTTGCTAAAAGCATGGAGGTAGAGGATATAGAGGCCGATGTAGATGACAGCCCACCCCAACGGAAGAACTGCGAGCGAAAAGAAAATGAAAGTGATGATGAGTGTCACGACCAGCGGCTCTGACCACCATTTGCTTTTGGAGGC
>Ga0075807_150_pt1 | contig 6600 bp, 7 predicted proteins | sample RifGroC2_FD_68267 | JGI IMG/M metagenome (GOLD analysis project Ga0075807, IMG submission 68267) | Microgenomates (Collierbacteria) bacterium GW2011_GWC2_43_12 | reverse complement strand
TGAAAATTCGGAAGATGCTCCTTGTTTGAAATACAAATATTCAAAATACGTTGAATATCTCAGCACCAGAAAATAGGGAGCCTCAAAATATAGATTCTCCCGACTGGGGTTATTCTAGAGCCTTGCAAACCTTGATTGTTTCCTCGATAAGGCGATTAGCATAGCCCCATTCGTTATCGTACCAAGCCAAAACTTTGACCATAGTACCATCGACTACCCTGGTCATTTTCAGATCGACGATACTGGACTCAGACCGGCCGACAATATCAGAGGACACAATGGCTTCATCAGTAACACCTAAAATATTTCTAAATCGGGGAGTGTTGGCGGCATCCAGAAATAATTGGTTAACTTCTTCGACCGAAGTGGATCTTTGAGTAATAAAGGTAAAGTCGGTGATAGAACCGGTGATAACAGGAACGCGGAGTGCAATACCATCGAAAAGCCCTTTTAATTCCGGAATGGCTTGGGTGGCGGCAATGGCGGCACCAGTGCTCGTCGGAACAATGTTGGCGGCGGCAGCCCGGCCACGACGAGGATCACGGTGAGAGTTATCCTGGAGATTTTGATCGTCGGTATATCCATGAACCGTAGTTAACATTGCTTTTAATATGCCGAGTTTTTCATGAAGAAGATCAGCGACGGGGGCGATACTGTTCGTGGTACATGAAGCATTGCTGATGACAGAAATGGTGTTTACTTTATCTTTTCCGATAATTTCTTCTTCGTTGACACCCATAAGGGCAGTAGGGATACCCTCTCCTTTGGCAGGAGCGGAAAGAACGACCATTTTGGCACCACCCTGAAGATGAAGAGTGGCTTTTTCTAATGAGGTAAAAACCCCAGTACACTCAATGACCACTTCAGCCTCATAGTTTCTCCAAGGAATTTTGGCAGGATCTTTTTGGGCAAGAATTGGGATTTTTATGGCTCGCTTGGGATGTTCAACAGTAATATAACCCAACAGAGGATTTTCATCGGTAACTTGATCAGGTTTTTGGACTTCTTCGGAAGAAATGGGGTAGGGCAGCGGTCCGTAGGCCGTATCATATTTAAGTAAGTATGCCCACCCAGAAACTCCTTGGGAGCCGGAGGTATTGATAACGGCAAGGTTCGAGTCGTCTAAATGGCTGGAGAGCCAGACACGGGTAGCCGAGCGGCCAATACGGCCAAAGCCATTGATACTGAAGTTTTGCATATGGGCAGTAAAGAGTAACTAATTAAACTTTAGCACAATAAGGTGGAGGCAACAAAAAAGCTCCCTGTAACGGGAGCTGCGAGCTATTTTCGTAAGAACTTGATGACATATCGGAGGACAATGAGTCCAAGTGCTACCTGCCACCAGGTTAAGGTGATCACTCCCAAAGTGGTGAGGAGCCAGGATAGCCCAAGCCCTAAAAGGGCGTATACAAAGACCGCACCGATACAACCCAGCCCCTTTGTCATGACCCAGGCACTCAAGGCAAGAAGGAGAGCGACGACAAGATTAATAAAATATTCCACAATGCCCGGTTCATTATTATCCATCTTTTACCTCTGTCAAAGAAATTTGATCTTCAGATGAAGACCAGTTGTGAGAATAATATCATAAAAAGTTAGAAATTTCATTACTATGGGGCCAATTTAACAAAAAGGCGCTCCGACTAAGGAGCGCAAGGCGATTAGATTTTTAGGCCGCCAGTAATCAGCAAGACATACACAATGAGCAATCCCAAGGCTGAAAGCATGCAAATGACGCCAAGGATGGCCTTTGCCATTGCCCAGGGAAGAAGAAAGGTAAAAAGCAAGGTCACTAGGAATGTGGATATGAGCCCGATGAGAATTTTCAAGGTATCTTCTCCTGAAATTTAAGATAGCCTATATTTTACATCTTTTTTAGGATTTCAAGAAGGGGGTGTGTCCCAGTAGCCAAGAATTCGAGCATGGCGCCGCCTCCGGTACTCACGAAGCCAAAATCGGAGTATTTGAAGCCTAGGGCGGGTATAGCGGCCAAGGTATCACCACCACCAAGAACCGTGTAAGACTTACTATCCTTGAGCGCCTGGAACACGGCTCTAGTGGCTTTGGAGTGGACGCCATCTTCAAACATACCCAGAGGGCCATTGAGAACGATCGTTTTTGCTTCGGATATGGCTTTGACGAAGAGGGAAGTGGCGCTTTCGTTCAGATCGAGACCGTCGGAAGTCAGATGATCAGGTAGCGCAAATTTGCCTCCCAGAAGGACCTGGTCAAATTTGGGAGCGATTCTACGGATTATTTCGAGCTTGTCAGATTTGGCGCCGGAGGCTAAAAGCAAGGTGGGGTGGTCGGGGGTTTTTAGGAGCGAACCAAGCTTGGTCACCTCCAGATCAAACTGCTGTCCTGTGAGGGTTGGGAGTAATTCGGGTATTATTCGCAGACTGGTGGAGGGGTTATAAGAAGCAAAAGCTTCATAAACATAAACATCGGCTCCTTGAGCTAAAACTTGTCCGAATTCCCTATCCATGCTTTCTTCCCGGGGGTCAAACCTAATGTTCTCCATTAACGCAAAGGGAGATTCCCCTGTCCAACACTCCCCTGGAGAAAAACCCGAAGTAATAAATAAAATATCTTGATTTATCAGTCTTTTTAACTCTTCGTACACCGGAGTGAGGGTGAAAGCCTGATCATTTCCATCCGGCCGTCCTAAATGCCCTATCAGACAAGTCCGGTGGGCATGTTCCAAACATAGACGAAGGGTCGGAAGGAGTGCCTCCAGGCGGAAGCTGTTCTCTACCCTACCGGCCTTAACAGGCACGTCCAGATCGGCTCTAAGCAAGATGTTTTTACCTTTGATTTCTTGGGGTATGACCATGTTTAGAGTATACCCGACTTGACATTAGACAGTCTGATATGGTATGATACCCTTCGCTTGAGCAACTCAAGCTTTTTTTGTACTTAAGCGGGTTTTCGCCCGCATATATGATACGAATACTACCTAACACTAGAACGTCGCACCCTATCTCCAAACTCTTCAGGCCGATGTTCGAGAAAAGAAACATAAAAACCGTCTTTGGCGGTATTATTTCAATGACTACCTTAGCTTCAGGTATGTTTATGCTGCCGGCGAGCCAGACTTCAGCATCAAACATTCAAGTTTCTTTTGATCAGGAAGTGGTGATCGAGACAAAGCGAAGTATCGTGAATGTACTCCCAGACAATACCAGTGTATCCCAAGGCTTTCACTTAGGACACCCCGGAATAGATATTACGGCTCCCGTAGGGTCGAATATCTATCCTCTGAAAGAAGGAGTTGTCGTCCTGATCAGTTATTCTAAATGGGGATATGGGCGCAGCGCCGTGATAGACCATGGAAACGGACTGCAAACCAGATATGCCCACATGGGTAAGGTCTTCGTCCAAGAAGGCGAAAAGATTACTACTGATATGCCTGTGGGTGAAGTAGGAATGACCGGAAGAACTACCGGACCACATCTTCACCTAGAAGTTCTCAAAAACGAACGGTACGTAAACCCCAGACCTTATCTTATCTTGACCAAAGATATTGTTCTGGCCAAGGCTAAATAAGATTTTCAACAGTTTTGATGGTTATTTCGATTGATTTATCAATGATTTTTGTTGTGTGGATAACCTGTTTTTTTTGGGGATAATTTGAGGAGTTGAGACACTTCCGGTTGTCATCACGAGCGAACGTAGTGATTTGAAGGAGTGTCACAAAAAAAGCCCGCGCAATGCGGGCTTTTTTGGTGGTCGAACTTTGAGAGACTACTCCATTCCCATTCCACTCATGTCGGGCATCCCGGCAGAAGCTTTTTTCTCCTCAGGAATGTCGGTAATCAGACACTCTGTGGTAAGAATCATACTAGCCACAGAAGCGGCGTTCTGAAGAGCAGAGCGAGTGACTTTAACCGGGTCGAGGATACCGGCTTTGAGCATATCTTCGAATTCCAATGTAAGTGAATTAAAGCCATAAGCAATGGTCTTGTTCTCCTCGACCTTTTTGACCACCCAACCATCGTCTGCTCCGGCATTTTTTGCCAGCCAGCGAAGCGGTTGAGAGAGGGATTGTTTGACGATCTCAATACCCACTTCTTCGTCGGTATTGTCGGCCTTGATGGATTTGAGAGCCTGACCAGCTCGAATAAGAGCAACTCCACCACCAGGAACGATACCTTCGTCGATAGCGGCTTTGGTAGCCCCTACAGCATCTTTGACTCTTTCTTTGAGCTCGTTTAGCTCTACTTCAGTAGCGGCGCCAACTTTGATGACGGCGACACCTCCGGCGAGTTTAGCGATGCGCTCAGCCAATTTCTCTTTATCAAATTCAGAGGTGGATTTCTCCAGCTCGTGTCGGACTTGATCCAGACGGGATTTGATATCTTTGGGGTTTCCTTTGCCACCAATAATTTGGGTATTGTCTTTGTCGGACCAGACTCTATCGGCACGACCAAGATCTTCAACGGTCACAGAATCTAGTTTTCTGCCGGTATCTTCGGAAATCATTGTGCCGCCAGTGAGTATCGCAATATCCTGGAGAAGAGCTTTTCTTCTGTCTCCAAAGGCGGGGGCTTTGACGGCCAGAATATTGAAAGCTCCTCGCATCTTATTAACTACTAGCGTAGCTAAGGCTTCACCTTCGATATCATCAGCAATGATGACTATGTTTTTACTTACCTTCATGGTGTTTTCAAGGAAAGGAAGGAGCTCGCTTATGGCAGAAATTTTTTGGTCGGTGATCAAAATATATGGATTTTCGATGACTGTTTCCATGTTCCCCGGGTCGGTGACAAAGTAAGCAGAGGCATAACCTTTGTCAAACTGCATACCGTCTTTATGTTCGATTTCAAATTCCATACCTTTGGATTCTTCGACAGTGACCACACCATCCCGACCGACGAGTTTGAGAGCTTCGGCGATTTTGGCACCGATTTCCGGATTTTGGGCAGAAATGGTGGCGACAGACTGCCAATCACTCTCGGAGAGATCAGTTTTTATTTTCTGTAACTCTGCAACAATCGCGGTTACAGCCTTGTCTATACCACGTTTCATCTGCATGGGATTTGCCCCAGCGGTGATATTTTTCATTCCAGCGAGAACAATCTGCTGAGCAAGAAGGGTGGCCGTGGTGGTTCCGTCTCCGGCGATATCATTGGTTTTACTAGCAGCTTCTTTGACAAGCTGAGCGCCCATATTTTCAAAGGGATCGGCAAGCTCGACTTCTTTGGCAACAGAAACACCATCGTGAAGGACAGTGGGTGCTCCCCACTTCTTATCTATCGCCACGTTGCGACCTTTGGGGCCGAGGGTGGTGACGACGGCTTTGGCTAATTTGTTGACACCGGCAACTAATTTAGTACGGGCATCTTCGGCAAAAAGAATTTGTTTGGCCATTTTTATTTTGAAACAATTGCTAATATATCGTCAAATTTGAGGAATTGATATTCAGTATCACCGATTTCGACTTCGTTACCACCCCATTTCTTGTAAAGAACAGTATCCCCCGCTTTGGCGGGAGAGTCGACTTCGACACCACGATCATTAATTAATTTTCCGCCGACAGCAAGGACAGTGCCGTACTGAGGTTTTTCTTCGTGGGAATCTGGTAAGTAGAGGCCGGAGGCGGTTTTCTTTTCTTGCTTGGCTGGCTCGACCAAGAGGAATCCGGGAGCCGGTTGTAATTTTTTGACGGTTAAGGTGTTAACCATATGAATGATGTTAAATTAATAACTTGCTTGTTGAGTATATCAGAAAGTAGCAGTCAACGGTCTCGATTGCTATTTTACAAAAACAGGAATTATTGTCAAGTCTTTGGTTCGTGAGATCTCTCGACTTCCACCACGTCGGGCAGGTCGTTCGAGATGACAAATAATTCTAGAGGGCAGCTCCCTGGAAACCCGGGCAGTTTGCTTTATACCAAGCCATAGCTTCTGAAGAACAAGCGAGCTTCCCTTCTTCGTTCAAGATGGGCATACAGTCTTGCCAGCCATTTTGAGGACAGGTAAATTCTGAGGTTGAAGAAATTGGCTCAAAGGAGTCAAGTATCGACTGATATTTTTCATAGACTTCTGTTTGGTCGTAGGGAATTTCGAAAGGAGAAATGTAAAAAGAGTAGATTACCCGATCTACTAAGGTATAAGTATTGATCGTAATATAATCCGGGGCCAACCATTCTTCAATTCTTTGTATCGCAGGTAGTCCAGCAACGGTGGTTTTTTTAGATGAGATGATTTTTTTCGATGGTTGTCCTTCCCAGGCAGTTTGACGAATCCTGATTAACAAAAACCGTGAGCACAAAAGTACTTCCATCCGGCGCTTGATAACCACCTCCATCCATTGGTTTCCAGTTTGGAGGAATCGTTATTTTGAATTTCGGGGTATTTATGGCTTGATTTGTATCAGGTATGGGATTGGTGGTTGGTGTCGGGACTGGAGGGCACATGTCTGGAGTCTCTGGTAGGAGGCAGCGAGGTTCCGTGTCTAAGCATGCCGGTCTAGGAGTACAGCTTTTTTGGGCAAGAATACTTGGCCGGGGAAGATAAATTGCCGAAGTATAGCCCACAACGAGGCCTAGTAAAAGAAAGAGTATCGAGAGGGTCAACCCTTGGTGGTTGGTGGAATTTG
>Ga0075807_145_pt1 | contig 6621 bp, 5 predicted proteins | sample RifGroC2_FD_68267 | JGI IMG/M metagenome (GOLD analysis project Ga0075807, IMG submission 68267) | Microgenomates (Collierbacteria) bacterium GW2011_GWC2_43_12 | reverse complement strand
GAAGTGGAAGTATAATACGGGAGCACATTCCAAAGTTTGAAAGGGAGCGTAAATGTTTGCAAAATTTACTGCGAATACACTCTTCTTGTCGGCCGTGACCGCTGCCATTCAGGGATATGATCTTTGGGCATGGGTGGCTCTTGCCTTGGGGTCACTGGTTTTATGGATGCCCGAGCTTTTGTCTGGGGCTCCGGCAACTTACCGGGGACTCCCGATGGCCGTAAAAACGGCTCACCACCGGATCTATACGAATGCCCAGGTTCATTCAGTGTTGGGTAATGAGATTGTATTTCACGAAGGAACAGTCATCTACTCGGGATGGTCAGGGAGATTGAAAGTGACCAAAGGATCCGATATGGAATTTTTTGTCTTGGATATGCAGGGAAAGTTGGTTTTTCCGGCTTGAAGGTCATACCGCTCAGCAATGGGCGGTTTTTTGTGTCTTTGGTTGTAAAATAGAGTAATTCGGGGTGTAGTGAACCTGCCTGCCGGCAGGCAGGTCGGCTTGTCACGGTCGCCTAGGCGACAGACACTCTGATATTAACAATCTGAAGCTGTATTTCGGGGTGTAGTGAATCGGCTATCACGCTCCGTTCGGAACGGAGAGACACGCAGTTCAATTCTGCGCACCCCGACTAAATGTTTACGACTTATGTATTAAAAAGTCTAATGAATGGACGTTTGTATGTGGGTTCGACCTGTAACTTGGCGAGGAGGATTAACGAACATAACTCTGGCAACTCGAGATATACAAAATCAACGAGACCTTTCGTGTTGGTGTATTTTGAAAACTTTGATACCAGAACAGAAGCGGTTAGGCGAGAGTTATTTTTCAAAACTGGACACGGAAAAGCCTTACTCAAAGAAATAATTGGTATCACGGTCGCCTAGGCGACAGACACGCAGTTTCCTCCTAGGCGGATCTTCGACAATTCTGCGCACCCCGACAATTGACTTTTATGGCCCATAAGAGTAGAATCAGCACAATTATTAGGTTGTAACTATGCCTAGATCTGAAGCTGATACAGCTCAATCGTGGACAGAGGGAATGAGCCGGTATGGAGATATCGAGTGTGTTCTGGCCCCGGATATCGAAGCTAACTGCCCTAAAGAATACGATTTTACGATTGAAGTACCTGAAGAAGTCTTGTTTGTCTGCCGTGAAATCAGGGCTTTGGGTGGAAAAGCATTGCTCGTAGGTGGTAGTGTACGGGATACAATCATCAACAAGGTTTGGGATAAACACATCAAATTCAAAGATTTTGATATAGAAGTATATGGGATTGATCCAGAAGATTTGATCAGAATAGTCCGTAACAACTACGAAGTCAAAGAGGGTCGCGATTTGGTGGGTAAGTCGTTTCAAGTGTTAAATATTTATGCCGGTTTAGAATATCCGATAAACATTTCCATCCCGCGGGAAGACTCGAAGGTGGGTGAAGGACACACAAAGGGATTTGTGACTAGCTCTCACCCAGAATATACGATCAAAGAAGCCGCGCAGAGACGAGATATTACGATCAATTCAGCCGCATACGACCCCTTGACGGGGATTTTGTACGATCCGTATGGGGCTATAGACGCAGTCCAAAGACAGAGTATAGAGGTGACAGATAAGGAAAAGTTTGTTGAAGATGCGTTGAGAGTCTTAAGAATAGCTCAGTTTGCTGCCCGTTTCCCTGACTTCACCATTCCACCCGAAACCATGGAGTTTTGTAAAAAAATGGTCTCAGAGGGGATGCTGGATGAGCTTTCGGCAAACCGAGTCCGCGACGAAGTAGAAAAAATGCTCACAAAGGGTGAGAAGCCGTCGCTGGGAATGAAGTTCTTATTGCAAATTGGTTATATCGAAAAATACTGGCCGGAGTTTTACAACCTTGTTGACCTTTATCAGGATATGGAGTGGCATCCTGAAATATATGTTTGGGAGCATACTTTACAGGCTATGGATGCGGCGGCGAAGATTGCCGATAGAGAGAATCTGGACGATAGACAGAGAAAAAGACTCCTGTATGCTGCGATGGGCCACGATCTCGCAAAGTTGGAGACCTTCGATGTTATTACTGTATATGAGTGTGATAAGTTAATAAGAAATAGAATTGTCACGAGAGGACATGAAGAAAAGGGTGGCCCGTTAACCAGAGAATTCTTGAAAAAACTTTCGCCAAAAGACGAGCCGAATGCTGGGATATCCTTGGAAGATAGGGAAGCAATTGTGGCATTGGTTGAGAGTCACTTGAAACCGAAGTATTTTTGGCAAGAGGCAACTGAAAAAAATATAAATATGTCCAGAGCTATTAGAAAATACGCACGAAGGCTGGCTATGAAAAATACCAATTGGTATATGCTGTCTCTATTGGCTGAAGCAGATCAGCGAGGTAGGAATGGTAAGTCTGACATACCAATGGAGAGAGATCAGGTTGAAGATTTGGTGGCTTGGCAACTTTGGCTTGCTGAGATATCCAGCCAGCAAAAGGTAGTTCTGGATGCGCCGGCACATATTTGTAACAGTGATATGGTGAAAAGTCTGGTCCCCGACAGACGTCCCGGGCCCTGGATCGGGGTGATTATTGAGTGTGTTTATCAGGATGAAATAGATTTGTTGGTTACTAACCCAGAAGAGGCGGCTGAAAGAGCGGCGTATTACTTTGAAAAGTTAAATGGCAAGATTTTGGAGATGGTTGGAGATAATGAGAAAAAACAGAGGAGCCTGTGGGACTTTTTGAAAAAAACTGAAGATCCAAGAGTGTATTTTGTTTGATACTTCCATAAATTAGACGTAAAAAATCCCCCGGGTAAGGGGGATGGGGGTTAAATGATCTTAGCTTTGAAAGGAGTTTTTCCGGACATATATAATTTTGCCTTTAGTCTTTTGGCTTCCCAGCCATTTAACTGAACACCTTTTCCACCAGGCCAGTTCGGCGGGGTAGGAAAGTATGGATGCCAGGGTAGCAGGCTGAGAATGGAGATGTTGTCTGGTGTCAACGGGGTGAAAACCCTTGTCGTGTATGAGTCAAACATGGTCCCGTACATCATCAACCATAGGCCATCGGGGTTAAAGTAGGTTTTGACCAAACCCCTCTGGGTATACAAATTGTCCATGTCGGGATCGCGGTAAATAATATGCTTTTGTCGAAGTTGACTCTGGGATAAAATTCTTCCACTGGTGACTAGTCCATCCGGATGAGCAACATTCATGATGGAGACGTTTTCCAGCGAGTATGGATAACCTATGGCACCATCTGGGTAGACTCTTGTTTCTATTCCGAAGAAATCTGTTCTGGACTTCATGTAGTCAGTAAAACGGTTAAAGATCACATCAGACATATTTAGTGGAAGGGATACGGTCAGATGAAGTTTTTCTCCGTAAGTTCGAGCGAGGTTGAGCAGTTCGTCTAGCGTATCTTCGTCTGCTGGGCGGTAATTGGTAAAGACTTTGATTTGATACCCGTCTAGGCCGCGAGTGGAAGTCAAGGCGTGTTTGATTATTTTTGGGCCGTCGGGATGGTCTTGGACATCGGCGCTACTGCCAACGCGATGAGACTGAACGTCTAAGGTGGCGACAAACTCTTTTAATTTCCAGAGTCGTTTCAGTGATTCGAAGCTGAAGATCTTCGAGGGAAGAGCTGAGTCGGCCAAACAAACGTGACATTGTCTATCACAACCCGTCACAACGTCTGAAGTGCGTGACGAGTGGATCAGAATAGGATTGTCAAATGTCCAGGAGAGGATCTCGACAGCGTCCACTTTGTGGAATTTTACGAGATCAGTGCGGCTCAGCCTTTTTTGGGGTGGATTGAGACTGGGAACGGCCAGCCAGAGAAAGTCGCTTGGTGAGAAGCCATGCTTTTTGAGTAATTTCACCACATTTGGCGGTGGGGTGGCGGTGGAAATGGTGGCCATATGGCCTCCTTTCTTAAATTTTCAAAGGGTGGGTATTTCAAGGATGATTATACGACTGGGAAGAGTGACGACGCCCAGAGTCGAACTGGGGACCGGGTGACCTGGGGCGGATTCGAACCGCCGATCTTCTCGTTAGGAGTGAGATGCTCTATCCAGCTGAGCTACCAGGTCATTTAAAGTGATGCGCTATATCCAGACGATAATGCGAAGCTATTATCGGCGCCAGATATAAGAGGAAGCGCAGATTGATATTTCAATAACTACGTTATTGAAAAGAAAGCGAGCAAGCTCTTATCCGTCTGAGCTACGCCGTCAATAAGTATATTTTACTATTATTGGGGGTTAAAATATGCCCATGGAAAAAGACAGAGGTTTGACGAATGAACTGGGGTACCGGAACTGGATTGATAGCTTGGCTGGTGAAGCGATTCTTTTGGGAGAAGAGTGCTACGAACCGGATCTGGTAGTGAGGGCAACGGGGCTAGCTCGGATGGCTAGGGAAATTCCGTACCACAGTGACCAGTTTTCAAGAGTGATTGCGGAAGCGATGTATCTGGAAAAAATAATAGCGAATCTGAAAGACAGGGAGTTTTTGATATATATAGAGGAAGTTTACGAGGACAAGCAATTGCGGGAGTATGGCTCCAGGGACTGGGCTTATGAAGTGAAAGTGTCTCAGGGTAGGTATGAGATCAGAATGCTGCTGCACGTTTATGACACAGTGTCCGACCTAAAAAGAGGTCTCAAATCTCAAGCGGAAGAAAGAGTTAGAAATTATTTTGGTGATCCCAGCTTCGAAACTTACAGTCGGGAAACAGAAGAAGAATACATTCAAGGACAAAAGTTTGTGATGGTTAAATATTTTGACCATGGAAATCTGATTAGGAGTGTGATCGATCATCAACATGAAATCGGCAACGGACCAACCACTAAAGGACATCAGGAGATCTTTTACTTTGACGATTACGAAACTGCTATCCGGGCTTGGGCAGAGGTAAAAAAACTGATTACTTCAAGTCGAAAGAGATAAGGTTGTAGGTATCTGGCTTTTGGTTGATGTTGGTTAGCAAAATCAATTTGCTCCCGTCCGGTGATGAGGTGATAAAGTTTTCCAAGGGCAGAACATAGGAGATGTTGGTGAGATTTAGGCCATCGTAGTCGACGGTGTTGACACCGTTTTCGTTGGTAACGATGATTTGTTTGCTGTTTGCATACCAAGAGAGGTTTGAGGTTACGCGGCTATCGGATTGAGATTTGAGCTGTCTTAGGCTGGCCAAACTGGCGCTGGGTGTAGAAGTGGCGGTAGTGATGAGCGTTTTGGCAGTGTCGGAAAACTTGGTGGCGAAAGGTAGGTGATAATTTGTTCCTTCCTTGATGTCGAAAAGATAGGTTTGGTCTTTAGTGAGGTCTCTGACTTCCGGGGAAGAATTGATATTGGGTAAGGCTCGACCGATATCGTTTACGGGTAGACTAATATTTTCAGTGGGTGTATAAAAAACCTTTTCTTTGTCGGGGGAGAAGTAGACGTTGACGGCTTTGTGGCTGAGGAGATCGACCATGTATCTGGGGAAGAGATTGAGAATGGGTAGGTTGATTTTGGTGAACTGATCTTGCCACTGACTGATGATTAAAGGAAGCCTGAGGGTGACATCAGACATGGATTTGGGATTCATGCCTTTGGTAGTAAGCAGAAAGGCTGAGGAAATTTTTTCTGTTGAGGGTGTAGTTTTGGTAGCGACAGTTTTTTCCGTAAAAATAGCCAGGATCTGTGAACTGTCCGGTGACCAGATTAGAAGTGCTTTGGAATAGTCTCGGGGAGAGTCTTCAGCGATTTGGACATTGGAGGAGCCAAGAAGATTGCCGGTAATAGAATAGACGTAGAGACCGTTACTGATGCTTTGCGGAGAATTCTGGAGCACGTAGGCGATTTTGGTGCCATCACCATTTGAGGCGGCGTTCCGGACTTGATAAAAAGTGAGGGGAGAGATGGCGGGAATGATGGGGAAGAGGCGGGCATCAGCCGAAGTGACGAGTTCATTTTTGACCAAGATGGTTTTGGTCCAGGGGTGGAAGCCGTCCTTCTCGATCTTGACGTTGTAGCTACCGGGCAGCAAGTAGAGCTTGTCGTCGGTGACGGTGGTGAGCTTGTCGTTGATGATGACTCTGGCTGATTTGGGGTATGAAGTGATGTTTAGGAGACCTGTGCCACTTAGAGAGCGATTTTGGAGGTCCGGACGGTAGCCTTTGGCAAACTGAATGGCGACAAATGTGCCTGCGGCGAGGAAAAGGACAATGAGGAGGTTTATTAGAAGCCTGCGGGTTTTGGGGTTTTTGACCGTAAGTCGTTTCACAAATCTATTTTACCTCATTTTGAAAATCAACTTGAGATCAGCCGATTAAGTCAGGAAACGAAAGAACGCCTTTGGGGTGGATGACGAACAGGATACCCCAACCTTTTTGGATACATCGAAGCACGATAGAGTTGGATATTAAGATGTCTGCTAGTTTTCCGAGCTTGCCTTCATAGACCAAGTCCTTGTTTTCACCGTCTATGACATATAATTTGTATTTTCCACGACGAGTTCTTTTTTCTGTCTGGATGTCGAAGTTTACTCTAGCCTCAGAATGACCTTCTTTTTCTGAATTCATTTGCGCTACGATATTCCAACTCTGACGCTCTGTCAAGTTGACCGTGGAGGATACCTGTGATAATATAGG
>Ga0075807_164_pt1 | contig 6730 bp, 3 predicted proteins | sample RifGroC2_FD_68267 | JGI IMG/M metagenome (GOLD analysis project Ga0075807, IMG submission 68267) | Microgenomates (Collierbacteria) bacterium GW2011_GWC2_43_12 | reverse complement strand
CGTGTTGACCGCCCTATCGACCTCGCAGGCATCAAAGCCTCTATGGACAAGAGTCACTATGGTATGGACAGTGTCAAAGAAAGAATTCTGGAATATATGGCCGTCCTGAAACTCCGTGCTTCAAAAAATCTTGGCGTTGCCCGGGCACCCATTATTTGTTTAGTCGGCTTGGTCGGTACCGGAAAGACTACCTTTGCCTACGCCCTTTCAGAGGCGCTCGGTCGCCCCATTGCTCGCATTCCCTTCGGTGGTCTTGGCTCTGCCCGCGATCTTCGTGGAGAATCTCGTCTGCACATCGAAGCGGAACCTGGCTACGTCGCCCGTGCCCTTTGTACCTCAGGAGTCAAAAACCCCATTATTCTTCTGGATGAAATCGATCGTGTCACCGAAGAAGCCCGCATGGATATCATGGGTGTTTTGGTGGAGCTCTTGGACCCCAGCCAAAACGATCGTTTTTTGGATCACTTCATTGATTATCCGGTCGATCTTTCCGAAGTTCTTTTTATAGCGACGGCGAACAACACCGGCAATCTAGCTACCGCTGTTATGGACCGTCTCGAACCCATTCAAATGCCCTCCTACACCGACGAAGAAAAAACTCACATTGCCCAAGAGTACCTCCTCCCCAAAGCGCTCGAGGCTGGGGGCATGGATCCGTCGACTATTTCCATCGACCCCGCTCTTTGGCCGAGCATTATCCGTCCTCTGGGTTACGACGCCGGTATACGTACACTAAACCGCACCATCGAAGGTATTGTCCGCAAAGTCGCCGCCATGGTCGTCACCGGCCAGGCTCAGACAGTGCATCTTACCCCGGACAACATCAAATCCTTCCTCCCTAAGTGGTAAATTCAAAAATATGAAGCAAAATATAAATAAAATATCTATTCTTCATCAACCAGCATTGTTTTTTATGTGGATTGCAGCGCTGATCTTCCTCGTTCTCGGATTGTTTGATCTGCTGACAATTTCAGTTTCATTTAAGTATTTATTTGTTAAAGGTGAATCTGTTTTTGCAACGATTCAAATCGCTTTAACACTCTTATATGTGACGCTAAGTGTTTCCTTATTACGAAAGATTCTGCGTAATAGAAAAAACTACACCTTAATCTCTGAAGAGGGTTTAAAGATTTTTCATTCAAGAGGAATTGTAAACTTAAATTGGGAAGATTTTTCCCTAACTTCACTACAAGCATCAGGGTCAACAAATATATTAGGTGATACTAAAATAATTCCTTATCTCAATCTAGTTTTTACCGAATCAGGAAAATCAAAAATATCAGCGATTAACACAAATAAATCTGGTGGACTTTACAAAAAACAAATAGACTTTGAGGGATATATGGGGGAAGTTACTGGAGACTTATATATCAATTTATCCAAAACCACAGATAGGGACGCAAGTATTGTTGACACCTTATCTAAACACACAACATTTGTTAAGCACACTAAACCTATTTTTAAAACTGTTGATCCTGCTCAATATAATGAGTTTGTAATTCAGAACTTCGAACCTCAGAATCAACCGATCAGATAATATTTACAACTTCAACTTTTCCTTCATCTCCTCCTCAATCGCAATTACTCTCTTTTTATTTTTCCCAAAAATTATGTACGACATATATCCATCGTGAAGTAGATTTGACGAACAAATCACCAAGCCCTCCCTTGTCTTTCTGGAAAAAAGAATTGGTGTCATAATTTTATGAAGTTTACTAAACGTAAATTTTTTCGGAGTAATTCCAAACATATTGTTTGAGAGGACAAAACTCTTTTTCGTAAAGTTCCTTCCGGCTAGTTCTTTCCCTGCTTCATAGACATGTGTTCCGCCCGTCACTCTCACGTTTGACTCGCTCACCCAAATAACTCCCCCCTTCTCGGCTATATAGTCCACGTCATAGTATCCTCGGTAGCCATCTTTCGAGTATTGCTCGCCAATGAGGTATCCAATGTCCGTAATTCTTGAAGCCACTCGTTTTGTCACCCTCATTCCACAGGCATACAAAAACTCTACCTCACCATCTCTCCTGATAAAGAATTCTGCGTTTGGGAAACCTCCTCCGATTTTTGGGTTTGGGTTAACAAGAGACTCCACTACAATGGGAAATTTTTCCCAGTAGGCATCTTTGTTTAATATCTTAATAATTTTTTCTTCACACTCGGCAAACTTCTTCGGTAAATCACCCTTCCGGAAAATTAGTACCCCTGCCCCTGAGTGCCCTTTATTGGTTTTGATTACCACCCCGTTTTCTTTAATGTATTTATTTGCCGCTATTCCGGCCGTGTCTACTATCCCGGAACTAATTACCCCGTCTGGCATTTTTAAGTCTGCCCTTATCGCACCATTTATTTGTGTTAGTTGTCTTATCCCGGACTTGCTTCCATAAAAGTTTACCGTCCAAGCGTCAGACCTGTCCGGTGCCTCAGGAGTTCGCACGTCCACCCCTTTAGATCTCAATATTTCAATCAAGTCCAGAAAATTTGGGGTTGTAGAGTATGCTGTGATGTTTATTCGAGAGTACTCCCTTCCTAGTCGCAACAGTCGTTTCATTATCTTCCCGTCGTTCTTAATATCCTCACAAAGCTGACCAGTGTGTTTCTCTGGAACCAATATTTCCAAGTCACGCACCTCACATAGTTTCTTATAGTACTCTACAAACAAGGGATCGAGCGGTTTGGCGGTTATAAAGGTAAACTCAAACTCTTCGGCCATCGAAAACAAGTCCTTGTCGGACAGATTAGCATTCTCATCTATTTCCCATTTTTGCAGTTTCTTGTCTCCATAGGCCTCAATAAACGGCCATACGTCCTCCGATAAATTAAATATTCGAACCACGCGCTCTTTTTTACTTCCTCCAGGCTTATCTGACTGGGTAAGTTTCTTAGGTTTATTCATTTCCTTTACAGTTTACTCGCCTCTCTCCATTTGTAAAGATATGGCTCATTTGGGCTTGTATCATGCGTAGCGGTTGCTTTAGCCTTATAAGTCTGCTATACTACCCCTCAGTCCACGGAAACGTTGTCAACAGTGATTTGTGAGAAAGAAGAAGATCAGTTAGATTTTACCTCCCAGTCTGAGAAACTTACCCGTAAATTTTGGATCATTTAGCGTTTTTTCCGGCGCTCACCTTACTGTCATTAGACAGTGAGCTACAATATTATTTAGGAAAATAAATTATAAACAAATATGTCTCAGCTTAAGTTGATTCCTCTTGGTGGTGTTGGTGGTGTTACTAAAAATATGTACGTCTATGAGTTCGGCGATGACCAAATGGTCGTCGACTGCGGAATGGGTTTCCCTTCTAGCAGTGACCTCGGCGTTGATTCCGTTATTCCCGATATTAGTTATCTGGAAAAACCCGGTAAGCGGCTTCACGGCATAGTTCTCACCCATCCTCACATGGACCACATTGGTGGACTCCCATACATTCTCCCTCGATTGAAAGATGTCGAAGTTTTTGGTGGCAAACTAGCTATTGCCATGGCCGAAGTCCGCGTTCGTGAGTTTGGCATTCCCAATCGCATGACTCCGGTCGAAGGTAGTACTTTAGATCTCGGACCTTTTCATATTGAATTCATTCACTCAACTCACTCTGTTCCCAACTGTTTCCATTTGTTAATCAAAACTCCCGCCGGCACTGTCTATCATGGTGCTGACTTTAAGTTCGATCTTACCCCGGTCGACAATCTCCCGCCAGACATGGCCTCTATGGCCATCGCCGGGAAAAACGGAGTCGATCTTCTCCTCACCGATTGTTTGGGTATTGAGAAAGAAGGCTTCTGTCCGTCCGAAAGGTCTCTCAAAAAAGCGATCGACAACGAAATTCGCGACACTCAAGGTAAATTAATTTTTACTGGTATGTCTTCTTCCATTTCCCGTTTCCAAATGGCTATCGAATCTTGTATCAAGTACCATCGCCGCGTCGCCATCATCGGCCGCTCGGTCGAACAGAATTTGGAAGCGGCTATGAAAACCGGTTTTATCAAAATCCCCGCCGGAGTCCTGATCAAGCCTCAACAAATTACCAATCTCCCGGCCAACCAGGTGGCGATCATTGTCGCCGGCTCGCAGGGACAGTCCGGCTCTGCCATGCATAGGCTGGCTAACAACGAACACCGTTTGGCAAGACTCAAAAAGGGTGACAAAGTCATCATTAGCTCCAACGCCATACCGGGCACCGGCAACGATGCCGACATTTTTGATCTCATGGATACACTCTATAAGAATGGTATCGATGTGACTTACTCCGGCACTTCCGAAAATCTTCACGTTTCTGGTCACGGCTACCGTGGTGATATTGCCTTACTCGCTCAGCTAGTCAAACCCAAACACATTATCCCGATCGGTGGCGATATCCGTCATATGATGCTTTACAAGAAGCTCGCGAGCGACATGAATTTTGACCAGGAAAAAGTCATGATTCTACCCGAAGGCCAGTCGGTCATTCTCGAAGACCACGTGGTCAAAGAGGGTCCCAAATTCGAAACAAAAAATGTCTACGTCGATGGTCTGGGTATTGGGGACGTCGGCACCGTCGTCCTTCGAGACCGTCAGGTTATGTCTGAAGATGGAATTCTAATTGCCATCGTACCTCTGCGAAGGGACAATTCTCAGTCGACTGGTGATATCGAAATTATTTCAAGAGGCTTTGTCTACCAAAAAGAATCCCAGGATCTTATCCGAGACGCTCGCAAAGAGGTCCAGAAATGTCTCAAGGATATCAAAGGGCCGGTTACGGATTGGGGTTTCCTTCGCAAAAAGATCGAAGGCCAACTGGAAAAATTCGCCTTCACGCACACCCAGCGCCGCCCACTAGTCATCTCCATCTTGATTGAGGTATAACCTCACCCCGCTCGTCAGCGATACTGATTCGCTTCCCCTCTCCTTCAGAAGGAGAGGGGCCAGGGGCTGAGGTAATAAAATAGTTGTGTGACCATCTACTTCAATAAATCTTCTCAGTTAGAAAAAAGGAAATTGCTTAGAAAGAGGCAAACCAGTTCGGAAAAAATACTTTGGACTCAGCTTCGAGATCGTCGTTTCCACAAAATTAAATTTCGGCGTCAATATAGCGTCGCTTCATATGTTATTGATTTCTACTGTCCCGAAACAAAGACGGCTGTTGAAATTGATGGTGGTATTCACCTACGTCCTGATCAAATTCAACACGATAAACTCCGTCAAGAACAAATCGAGGGTTTAGGTATAAAGTTTTTGAGATTCTCAGTCAAAGATGTTGAAACTAATTTGGAAATAATTCTAGAACTAATCGCCACCTTTTGTAAGTCTGATAATCTATAATGATAAGTATCTATGGCTCGTAAAAAAGGTCGCCGCTCCAAACCATATAAGCTAAATCTCAAAAAAGATACCATGAACTCCATTTTGGCGGTGGCTTTAATGGGTGTCGGCGGTCTGATTGCTATTTCTTTTTCTCAACAAGGCGAACTTCTGACGAAGATAAACGAAATCGGTCAGCAGTTCTTCGGCTGGCCATTGCTTTTCCTCCCCTTCATTTTTATTGTTGGTGGCCTGATTATCACTCACACGAAGCTGGCCATCGCATCCACTCACGTCCTTCTGGGAAGTGTCATCACTATGATTTCTCTTTCTGGTTTGTTCGGCACTGGCAGTCTTGGGTTTGGTATCAAGGAGTCGGTTGTCTCGCTCATCTCCGTCCCCGGAGCCATTCTCTTTTATCTTGTCGGCACCGTCATTGGCCTTTTCATTCTTTTCGAAACCTCCATCGAAGATCTCTTGGTTATTGTGCAAGACATCTTTGGCACTCTCACTGGTACCCTTGGCAAGTTTAAAGGCCTTCCGGGGATCAAAGGAAGAACTCCTGTTTTTTTAAGTAAAAGTAACACCGTCAAAATTACCGGAGGAGAAGAGACCCCAGTTATTTCTGCCCCACATCACGCAGCTGAGTCAATTAAAATTGTCACCAAAGAAACATCACAAATTCCACAGACCGCTATTGAAACCAAGAAACTTCCCGAAGGAGCTACTGCTGGAGTTTGGCAATACCCCCCCCTTACTTTACTGAGTGATCAAAAATTAGGCAAAGCCGATCGTGGCGATATAAATAAAAATATTGAAATCATTCAAAACACCCTTGCCTCTTTTGGTATACAAGCCAAGGTGATGGAAGTCCACCAAGGTCCAGCTGTCTCCCAATATGCCCTCACCATTACCATGGGCACGAAGCTTTCCAAGATTAGCGCACTTCAGTCCGATTTGGCCCTAGCCCTTTCCGCCCCACAAGGACAAATCCGTATCGAAGCCCCCATCCCTGGGCGGGATCTGGTCGGTATCGAGATCCCAAACAGATCGCTAGAATTTGTCTCTCTCAGAGAAATGTTATCCAAGAAAATTATGCAGGAAAACCGCGCAAAAACAGCCTTCTCACTAGGCTTAGATGTCTCAGGTCAGGAAGTGGTGGCCGATATAGCAAAAATGCCTCATTTGCTGATAGCCGGTACCACTGGTTCCGGAAAATCTGTCCTTATCAACGCCATCATTTCATCCATATTATTCCGCGCATCCCCCGAAGAGGTCAAATTCATCATGGTCGACCCCAAAAGAGTTGAACTTACACCATATAACGATATTCCTCATTTACTTACTCGGGTTATTACCGATGTTACCAAAGTCGGTAACGCTCTGGGGTGGTTAGTGGCAGAAATGGAAAGACGCTATCGTCTTTTTGAAGAAATGGGCGTCAAAAATATC
>Ga0075807_149_pt1 | contig 7284 bp, 2 predicted proteins | sample RifGroC2_FD_68267 | JGI IMG/M metagenome (GOLD analysis project Ga0075807, IMG submission 68267) | Microgenomates (Collierbacteria) bacterium GW2011_GWC2_43_12 | reverse complement strand
AAGTCCAAGTACCTCTGTTAGTCCATCCATATCGCCTTCTGAATCTCCGAGTTTGTCTCCTAGTACATCGATTTCTCCAAGTAGCTCTGCGAGTGTCTCCCCATCACCGTCTCCTTCAACGTCGGTAAGTCCATCCATATCACCATCCGAATCTCCATCACTGTCACCGAGCACTTCAGTATCACCAAGTAGTTCTGCGAGTGTTAGTCCTTCCCTTAGTCCTTCCCTTAGTCCTTCCACATCAGTATCACCATCTTTAAGTCCATCTGAATCTCCCTCACTTTCTCCATCAACATCGATTTCTCCAAGTAGCTCAGCAAGTGTCAGTCCATCACTCAGTCCTTCCACATCAGAGAGTCCAAGCGAAAGTCCATCCGTATCTCCATCATTGTCTCCTTCGACATCAGTTTCACCATCTGTTAGTCCATCTGTTTCCCCAAGTCTGTCACCATCAACCTCAATTTCTCCTTCTTCATCAGCAAGTGTCTCTCCATCACTGTCTCCTTCGACTTCAGTCAGTCCATCTTCATCAGCGAGTGTCTCACCGAGTCTTTCACCTTCGACATCCATCTCACCATCTGTATCTCCATCTGAGTCACCAAGTTTAAGTCCTAGCACTTCGGTATCTCCAAGTAGCTCAGCGAGTGTCTCTCCATCACTGTCTCCTTCGACTTCAGTTTCTCCTTCTTCATCTGCGAGTGTTTCACCAAGTTTAAGTCCTTCAACATCAGTTAGTCCATCTTCATCGGCAAGTGTAAGTCCATCTCTTTCACCTTCAACATCAAAGAGTCCGAGTGAAAGTCCAAGTACATCGGTTTCGCCAAGTAGCTCTGCAAGCGTTTCACCGAGTTTAAGCCCTTCAACATCAGTAAGTCCCTCAGGGTCTGCGAGTGTTAGTCCATCGCTTTCGCCATCAACAAGTATTTCTCCCAGTGTAAGTCCCTCTGAATCACCTTCACTGTCACCAAGTACTTCTGTATCTCCAAGTATTAGTCCCAGTACGTCAATCTCTCCTTCTCTTTCACCCTCAACTTCAGAGAGTCCGAGTGAAAGTCCATCTGTTTCCCCAAGTCTTTCACCTTCGACATCAGTAAGTCCTTCTTCATCTGCGAGTGTTTCACCATCAATAAGTCCCAGCACATCGATCTCACCATCCATTAGTCCAAGTGAGAGTCCTTCGATAAGTCCCAGCACTTCTGTATCACCAAGTAGTTCTGCGAGTGTTTCTCCATCACTGAGTCCTTCGACTTCAATTAGTCCTTCCGTTAGTCCTTCTGAATCACCATCTCTTTCACCCTCAACGTCAGAAAGCCCGAGTGAGAGTCCAAGTGTTAGTCCATCACTATCTCCAAGTACATCTGTTTCGCCCTCTTCATCAGCGAGTGTCTCACCGAGTCTAAGTCCAAGTACCTCCGTATCACCCAGTATCTCGCCAAGTGAAAGTCCATCGCTTTCGCCAAGTACATCTGTATCACCAAGTATTTCACCATCGGAGTCACCGAGTTTAAGCCCGAGTACATCAAACTCACCAACAATATCTCCTTCTGTATCATCGTCTCTTTCACCCTCAGCATCCGAATCACCTAGTCTTAGCCCTTCTACATCAGTCAGTCCCTCTACCTCACCATCTGAATCTCCAAGTCTGTCACCAAGTACATCTATTTCTTTATCGGTATCTTCATCAGTATCGCCATCTTTAAGTCCTTCGACTTCTGTATCTCCAAGTATTTCTCTCTCAGAGTCACCCTCTCTTTCACCGTCGACTTCTATTTCACCAAGTAGTTCGGCGAGTATCTCACCAAGTTTAAGTCCGAGTACATCAGTTAGTCCTTCCATATCGCCTTCTGAATCTCCAAGTCTGTCACCGAGTACTTCTGTTTCCCCTTCTTCATCAGCAAGTGTTAGCCCTTCACTGAGTCCATCAACATCAGAATCACCGAGTGAGTCTGCTTCCGAATCGCCATCATTTTCTCCATCCGCGTCTCCATCTGTTTCTCCTAGCGAAAGTCCTTCTGCCTCTCCATCTCTATCACCTTCGGCATCTGCTTCTCCTTCAGAATCTCCTTCTGAATCTCCCTCTCTATCGCCTTCTACGTCTGCTTCTCCTTCAGAATCTCCTTCTGTCTCACCGTCTCTTAGCCCCAGCTCTTCCACTTCACCTTCACCCAGTCCGTCATCCTCAGTCTCACCCTCTGAGTCTCCCAGCAATTCTCCATCTTTTTCACCTTCTGCCAGTGAAAGCCCTTCGCTTTCACCTTCCTCATCTGCTTCACCCAGTCAGTCTCCCTCCGAGTCCCCCAGTCTAAGTCCTTCGGCTTCCCTTAGTCCCTCGTCCAGTGAAAGTCCCAGTTATTCTCCAAGCTCCTCCGTAAGCCCATCTCTCAGTCCATCCAGCTCAATATCTCCAAGTAATTCACCTTCTTATAGTCCTTCAACATCAGAAAGTCCCAGCAATTCTCCATCTATCAGTCCTTCCGCCAGTGAAAGTCCCAGTTATTCTCCAAGCTCCTCCGTAAGCCCATCTCTCAGTCCTTCAGCTTCGTTCAGTCCTTCTTCATCTCTTTCTCCATCTACAAGTATCAGCCCATCCGAGTCCCCCAGCTTTAGTCCTTCGGCCTCTCTCAGCCCTTCGGTCTCCATTAGTCCTTCGGCCACTTTTAGTCCGTCCGCTTCACTTAGTCCTTCAGCCTCTCTCAGTCCGTCCGCTTCACTTAGCCCATCCGCTTCACTTAGTCCCTCCTCCAGCGGATCTGCGCCTCAATCAGCCTCTGAATCTCCATCAGAATCCCCAAGCTTCAGCCCGTCTAGCTCAATCTCTCCCAGTGTATCTCCAAGTGAATCTCCTTCCGAGTCACCCAGTCTTTCACCTTCAGCCAGCACCTCGCCGGTTCAATCTTCCAGTGAATCACCCTCTTTATCTCCCAGTCTCAGTTCCTCTATTTCTCCCAGCGAATCTCCAAGTGGATCACCTTCTGAGTCATCCAGTCTTTCACCTTCAGCCAGTACTTCACCGGTAGAATCAGCCTCTCAGAGTCCTTCCGCCTCCATAAGCCCTTCGGCCTCCATAAGTCCCTCAGCCACTCTTAGTCCTTCTGCTTCACTCAGTCCTTCAGCCGGAACAACTACCCAGTCACCCAGCCCCACTCCGTCTGCGAGTCCCTCAGCCGGAGTTGTCGTTCCACCAGTAGCGGGGCTAGGATTTGCACTTATCCTAAATCCTGCTTTTAACGGTCAAGTAATCTTTACTAGCAGGATTACTTTCACTGGTACAGCTCCAGCAGGTACTTCCGTCAAGCTAACTCTTGTCAGTACAAACCCGGCAGTTTTAGGTGCTGCCTATGGCGAAGCCCTTCCAAACTCATTCCAAATCATCCAAACAGTAACTGCCAACAAAGATGGTTTTTGGGTTTGGACTCCGGACGTAGAGTTGGAATCCGGCCTATACACCTTAACGGTTGAATATACTGATACAAATAATCAGAAAATTAAAGTGGTCAGAACATTTGTAGTTTCTCTACCAGAGAGTCCCTCTGCAAGCCCTTCACCGGCCGACGACCTTATCTTTATCGTCAACACCGGTAAGATTGGCAAACGGATCAGTGGCAACAACTACATTCAGCTCAAACAGCGTTACTCTCCACGCCAAAGTAACCTAATTAGCCCAAATTAGGTCGGCCACTAGCAATGTCAGAAGGAAAATTGTATTCTTAAACTAGAAAGGGGTATCCAATTGTTTCGCAAAATAGGCATAACCAAGACCATTGATATTGTCGCAACTAAACCGATCATTTTTTGTGGCAAAATTTTATCACCTTATATTTTCAGTTGTTTTATCCTAGTCATTTTATTTCTACACACCTCAGTAGTTACTCCCGCAATGGCTTCAAATAGTCTTTCCGATATTTTGAGACACTCTACCACCCCACTTACAAATCTCAAAAGACTGACCTCGCCACAAACCTTCAACAGCTTCTATTCGGTAACCCTCTCTGACACCGAAGAAATAAATAGCATCCTAACTCAAAACAAGCTCCGTCTCGAAAATCTTAACTCCAAACCCGTATTTAGATTATTAGATGAAGGTTCAAATACTCTCAAGCTATCCGACAAACTGGATCAAACCAAAGTCGCAGCCGCCAATATATATAGTGGAATTCAAAATCTAAAAAATCGAATCTTACTGTTAGCTATAAAATGGCCTGACATCTCCGATAGCGAAGTCAAATCAGAACTTACTTCCTTGTCGTCAATTTTCACCCAAGATACAAATCAAAAAAATTCCAGCCTCGCCTCCACCACGGAGTGGTTAAAATCATCGTGGGACAATCCCACAATCACCAACCTCATGGATGAAGCACAGACAGCCCAAAGCCAGATCGACAATCTCCTAAATGACGTCATTACCGGCGGTAAGATCAACAGTGCTACGGTTCTAGATCCTATTATTGCTCGCATTAGTAAACTAGATGAGCTGGTAGGTTCTTCACTTGCGACAGCCACAGATCCAAGCCTTTTTGGCTTTATTAGAAAAACATCGGACCAGATCGATATCTTTGATAAACAATCAGCAGAAGGCATTAGAATTCTTACTTCAATCAACGATAACCCCTCTATAGATATGAATTACGATATTGAACAATTAAAAAGTTCGATTATCGGCACCAACCTCATCCCCAATGCCAACCTATTTTTTACTTCTTCCAAAGACCCAAACGCAACACCCAACTCGGTTCTGGGTCTCTTGGCCTTGATAGATACAAACAAAAAACTACTGTCAGGGAAAACCGGCGCACCCATTCAGCATCTCTGGCTCGAAGAAGGCAGTATCGTCTTTAGACTTGCAGTCTCCAACCCCAACCGAACACAGATAGGAAATGCAACCATTAAATTTTCCCTACCGGAAGAGATTAACAAAGACCAAGTCATCAGCCTGGATAAAGAAATTAGCCTTGTCTTTGACCCAAAAGAAAACGCCCTGGTAGGATCGGGTGAGATTGTCTTGACCCCACTTGAGACCCGCACTTTTATGATCGAAGTGGAGGATATCTGGAATTTCAATCCAAGAGAAATCGAAAATCTCCATCTTCAAGTAGAGGGTCTAATTCAAACCCTCAAGTACAAGCCAAGCTATTCCCAGGCTCTTTTAATAAAAAAGGATGTCGAAAACGCCTTAAACAAAATTGAAAATCAACAAAGGCTAGCCCTTACCCCAGAAACCAAAATAGTAGCCTTCAGACAGTCTTCTCAGGAGTTAAACAAAATTGAACAAACAATTAGTTCATTGAAGGGATTGGTTTTGGGAGCTCAATCCTCCTCCGGTATCTTCAACATAACCGAGGGTCTTCGCACACATTCACTTCAAGGACTCCTAATCCTCATTATCTCCAGTGCAATATTTATATATATTTACATTCAATCACTCCAGTCTGAACCTAGAATTGGCTTCAGAAACAGGGCACAACCCACACCGAGGAATACCGCACCTACCAACATTCAAAAGCAAGAGCACACGAAACCCAGACTCCATCGCCTAGCCAGAATTGTTATCATCACCATGATTTCGGGAGGTATTGGCTCCATAGGAACTTCTCTAGCCTTAAAAACATTCACTCCCCTTTCTCAAAAAACCGTTAGCCAAAACGATCCTGTAACCGTCCTCGGAACCAATACGGACGCAAACAGAAAATACCCCTACGAAGCCGAAATCGTGCCTCCCAAAGAAGGAGATATTCCCATAAGAACCTCTCCATCCGTCACCTCCCCTCAAATAAGTTCTCTCAAAGAAGCCAGAACCGTCTCAGTCTTCAAAAAAGTAGATCAGTGGGTAATGATAATGAGTCCAAACGAAAAAACCAACAATAATGGTTGGTGGATAAACGAAACTTATCTTGTTCATAATTAAGTTCCCAATCAACGATCTCAATTAAGTAGCTCCCTTGGTCTCATTAGGCACAGACCATAAAAATTTACGAGGCGGCCAAATGGCTCCAAAACGCCTCCAAAAGCGATTGATATATTCATGATCATAAAATCCATGCCCAATACCCCGGATAATTCAACTTCCAATCCAACCAAGCCCGACTCAACCTACGTCAAACCCCATCCAACACTTAACTAGGAACCACCTCGAAATAAGTCAACACAATCCCCATATTCAGCCTGGTCGCTCAAACAAAAGCTATACATATATAAGTCTATGTGGTTAAAACAATTCACATACCGTCTGGGGTACCCATAAAATACAGAATGCTATGAATTTATCAAACCCCCCAGGGGTAACAGAAATTAATCAATAACCATAAAAAAGTTTGGTAAAAATACACACCCAATTCTAAAGCACATAAAATATTATATATAAGGCTATATTCAGCAATCCGAGATACCCCACCAAGTCTTCTCCCGCCTCCTCTTCTTATATTCCACTCCGGTGGCTCCACTAGCCAAGTAAAGGCAACTTGATCATAAATTGTTAATCCAATAAGCCCATCAATAAATCAAATTACAGTGCCCACAACACCTATAGTTATTATGATAATTGGTAAGATTGTAAGCAATTGTAAAGTTTGGTAAGAAAAATTAAGATTGGATTTCTACCTATTTTGCAAGTATCATATCTTATATTTCGTATAACATTCTATGTATATATTCTTCATTTACTACACATACCCCACGAATACCGCTATAAACAAACGAAAAAATTGAAAATTATTTCCGCAAAAATATATTTTCTATACACACAGACCATCATATAGTTTAACAAAGCTATCTATATAAGTCTGGGATAAATTGTAAATATATGAAATTATTTATTGAATGTACTACCCTACAGACGCTATTTTCAAATATGTATTAGTTCAGCTATTTATTTAACTAATATATACAGACACAGCGCAATTAGGCACGAATAAACCGACACACATGAACAATTTAGATATGCAATACATCGAATATTTCCAAATCACCCTATCCCACACCACATACAACAACTTACTGATATTGTTTTGAAGACAGTCACAGTATTTCTACATATAAGACTAATATTTCTCGCATTTTCATGGATGATAATACCAGCTGTCAAAACAATCACTAAGGAAATCACGGGTAGATTTATCAGTTCTTATCTCAAAAGACGTCCTAGGGTCTTCTAGAGCCTCATGGCTTCGAAAAATGCCTCCCGACACCCCAAACTACCCCGCAGAATCAGAATAGTCGCTCGTCTATAACCAAAATATCTCCTAAATGTGGATCGCTAGCAATTGTTGATTGAAATTTAATACCAAAGAT
>Ga0075807_155_pt1 | contig 7672 bp, 4 predicted proteins | sample RifGroC2_FD_68267 | JGI IMG/M metagenome (GOLD analysis project Ga0075807, IMG submission 68267) | Microgenomates (Collierbacteria) bacterium GW2011_GWC2_43_12 | reverse complement strand
ATATGTTCCCGGTCTGTCGGCGGCGACGTAAAAAGGCAGAGTATTTTTTCCCGAAAGATCGGTGGAAGAAAGAGATTTGTTTAAGTAGTGGTCACGGCCCAGACGATATGCTTCGGCGATTTCTTCGGCAGAGAGAGCTGTATTGGAGGTAAATATTTCATCGACACCACCGGTAAAGTAGTCACTGTTGACGTATCCCTTGCCTACTACTAAGTTGTTTGCGACAGAACCGGTGTTGCCGCTTGCGACTGAGTTTACGAAAGTTCCGTCTTTGTATAAGGACAAGGTGCCTCCACTGTGAACCCAAACTATGTTTGTCCAAGTGTCATTGCTGTAACTTGTTCCCACCTTATCTTCGTTACCGTCCCAGTTGTATAGCCAAATATTGTTTACACCACCGATGACTGTGCGGAATATCCCAAAATATCCACCGACATCACTAACAATGCCTTCACCGCCGTAAGAAGCGGTTGAGGTTGGAGGTGTGCCAGTGGGTTTTAGCCATACAGATACGGTGCCGGTAGTATTGGAGATAAAGTTAGAGATGGCTACTCCTGTGGTAGCAATATCGGATGACCCGTTCAGTGTTCTTGAAAGACCAGAAATTCCCCTTGACGGAGTAGTGCCTGTTGGAGTGAGATGGCGGGCGTTGACGGTACTGTCTTTTAAGTAGGCACCCGTTCCAGAAGTTTCCTCTAGATGCCACATGGCTGTCAAATTGGTTAGTGATGTAGTGCGCCCCGTTTCAATTTTTAAAGATTTGGTTCCTTCAATCATTGGTAGGGTAGAAGATGATGTAGCGATCAGTGCTCCTACGTAAATAGAGGCAGAGGGAGTAGCAATGTCTAAAGGATTGTCCAGATTGTCGATGACGGTTTCGCCTGTGACTGGTCGCCACTCTTCCCAGCTACCATCATCGGGAGAGGTATCGCTACCCACACGTGTTTGGAGTTCCACATTCCCCGCATTGTAGTTACTCATGATTTCGGAGGGGGTGAGGTCACGCCCCCACACTCTGAGAGAATCGATAACGCCGCCCCAGTATTCGGCTGCCCCGCCAATACCTAAAGTTTGTGTACCCCAGTTTGGAGTAAAAACATCGCTACAGCTTCCAATATTTTTGCCATTTACATAGAGATTAAAGGTTGAACCATCATAACTACCGGCGACGTGATACCAATTTCCTGCAGTCATACCGTGAGGTTTGGTGCAGTAGTGATAATTACTTCCATCACCGATATAGAACTCTAGATTTTGAGCACTATTGTCGTCGATACGCAAGGTATACCCGGTATTTGCGCCTGTATGCAGCAAAATACGGTCGAAGGCTGTAAAGCCGTAGGACTTGACCCAGGCATCTACAGTAATGTTGTTTCCGGCAGGGTTCATACTGGCGTGATGACTGGCACTCGCCACATCGTTTACTTTGTCGAACATGAGAGCACCGGCGCCCCACCTCTTGTTTGCACTTGTCCAACCGGAAATGGGAGTAGCATCTTGGGCAGAAGTATCCGCAAAACCGGTGAGGGATAGGTTGCAGTTGGTACTGCATGACCCTGCACTGTTTACCGTTGAAGTTCCTGAAGTTTCGTTGAAGTTCCACTGGGCAATGAGTGAAGTGTTATCTTTGATTGTTTCACCATCACCTGTAGAAACACCAAGTTCGTTCCAGGAAAGCGAGTTGGACGGCGGGAGGCGGCGAGCTTGATTTCTTCGGGGGTGCGGGCAACATTGCTAATACGAACTTCGTCGATGAGACCATCGAAATAATCTTCGTTTGCTGTGAATGGCCTTTGGCCAATTCTAAGAGCGGTGGTAGTGGCTTGCATGGTTCCGTGTGTGCCGGCGGTGGTTCCACTGCCGATGAGGATACCGTCTAAAAAGACATTAAAAGTATTGCCACTACGTTGCCCGGCGACGTGGTGCCAGTTCGTAATGTCTGTGTAAGTGGCAGTAGTGTCAAGATATACTTGGGCGTCTCCGGAGGTAAAGTAAGATATTCTAAATACGTTGGTGCTGACAATAAAGAAATGAAATTGAGCGGTGCCGGCAGTACTGTTGTGTTTGCTGACGATCATGTCCGAAGTGCCTATGGTGTCTCTTTTTATCCATGCTTCGATGGTGAAATCTCCTGAACCAAAGTCCCAAATTGACGAGTCGCCTGCGTCAAGGTAGTCGCTGGTGCCATTGAAACTTCGAGCGGCATTACCTAGGCGCTGGTTGGTGGTGGTGATGGTGGTGCCGGTAGCGGTTCCGTCGTTTCCGTAGCTTGAGCTGTCGCAGGCATCTTCTCCTCCCGTACAGCTATCGTCGCTGGTTTCATTCACATGCCACAACCCGACGGTGTTGTTGTCCGTTGGAAGTTCTTGATAGAAAGTTTCCAGTGAAGGTACCGAACCAGAGCCGGTATCTTTGACTCGGTTAAGAACACCAGCGGCAAATTCGGCTGAGGTATCGTGAACGATGGTGGGGTCGATCGTCACTGGGTAAGCCCGGTCTTTGGCTGAGAGCCACTGAGGAGAAACGGTGAGTTTCAGCTGGTAAGTTTTTTTGTTTTCTTTGTTTTGCCTAAGAGTGAGAGAAACATCTTCGGTGCGATTACCTTTGGCGTCAATGGCGAAGGGTTTTTCCAGATGAAATTGATAGTTGTTTTGATCGTCAAAAAAGAAGGGAGAGTAGATATCTCCAGTGATGTTTCTAGGGTGAGCGGTGGTACTTAGATTGAAGAGGTACTCGGCTTTTTCTATCGGTTTGGTGATGATAATTTCTTCTTTAATCCCATTGGGTAATGAAGAGTAGGTTACAGATGTTTCCGGAAAAATATTTTCGTAAATAACTTTATTGTTTTCTTGTTTGTTGCCAGAAGACGCTGCGTCAACCATGGCAAAGGTGGCATTGATACCACTGGGAGAGTTAAAAGAAACAAAGGGCGAAGTCATTTCTTTGCTACCGATATTGGCGGAGAAATCTTTGTTGCCTGTTTGGTAAAGATACAAGGAATTTGTGGGGGCGGATTTGATGGTGGGCGGTTTGGGGCTGACCCGAGTAAAGAAATAATTTAGAAGAATAGCAGAAACCACAATAACCATGAAAGCCAGAGAGGTAAAAAGATAGTTGTGTTTCTTGCGGGTCATGACTACCTACATTCTAGAGTATCGTAAGGTGGGAAACTATTGGCAAGCTTGGCCGGCACTTGTGTATGACCTACAACGGTCAATGTATAGTGTGGCCTGAGTTCCATCTGAGCAGTCTGCCGGACATTCGCTGTTGACTGCGCTATAGGTGCAGTAATAGCCTGATACTCCGCAGCCAACTGCGACTGTGAAATCATAGCGAGTGAAAGTGCCTGTACCGCCACAGTCCCCAAACTGGTCGCAGGATCTATTTGTGCCAGTAGTGGATGCTTGGACGTTGGTGTACTTGGTACCGCCGCAGGCTGTTTGGGTGCTGCTACAGTTGTAGTCAAAGCTACCGTCACCTCGGTTGGAAGTGCTGCAAGTAGCTGACCCTGGGTAGGCGAGTTCGGCGTTGGTTGTAGCAGGATTGGCGTCGTAGCAATCGGTGTAGGCCAAGGCACTGGCCTGACATGTTCCGGTATGCCCAGCGGCGGCGCTAAAATAACTATCACCATCTACATTGGTGCCACAGACAGAGCTGCAGCAGGTACCATCGGAGCTACAGGCGGTGCCGTTACTGGAACAGCAGACGTTGGTGGCGTTGTAGGAATCGGCGCCGCAATCAACAGCGGTGTAACTTTGCATGAGTGATAGGCGTCGGCGCCCAGCTGCGGTAGCGTCGAAAAAAGAGGTAGCGTCGAAATTGTCCGGCCAACCGTCTGAGTCGGCGTCGGTGATGTAGATAGGGGCGCCAATTTTTATGATCCCCGAATTTTGAATAGCGATGGTACCGCCAACGTTGTTGAGACTACCGACAACCAATTTCCCTCCGGAGTTGATGGTGATATTTCCACCACTTCCAAGAGTCAGTCTGGCGGTATTGATAGTGTCTGTTTCGAGTGTGGCCTTGTCTATCCCCTCAACGGTGTTACCTGCAACAGTACAGACACTAGTCCAGTTCGCAATGTCCTTGGTTGAGGTAGACATAGACGAATAAAAATTGCAGGCAGCCTGGGTCTCATTGGGGAAGAATAAAATAAATCCAAAAATAATAGTTATTAGACTGAGGATGTTTTTTGTTTTGTTCATATTTATGAGCGGGGGGCGACAATGACGGTGGTGATGCCATTTTTATCAACCCCGGTGATAGACAGAATATATTTGTACAAAACAGTATCGGGAAGGAGAGTGGTGGATTCCCAAATTTGGTTTTGACCTGCAGCTTCTTCGCTGAAAGTAAAGACGAGGGGGATGGTTTGATGATCCATATTTAAGAAGCCTGTGACGGTTTCAACGATGCTGGGGCTTTTTAAAAAGACTTTTAAGTGAAGATTTTCGCCTTTGGAAACATCCAAAGGGTCGAAAATGACACGAGAAATTGACGGTCCAGCAGACTTTGCGTGAGAAACGTTGTAATCTCCGATCCCGGAAGTGAGGGGAATGGGGGTGGGTATGGCGGTGGGTTTGGGGGTGGCACGGGACACTGTCGGGGTTGGTCTCGTGATGATCATAGAAGTGGTGGCGGCTTGAGGAAAAAGTGACTTGAGGGTAGCTATGAGGGAAAAGTCCGGGTGAAGTGTCTGGTAGTAATAGTAAATCAGGCCAATGGAGATGAATATCAACGTGGTGAGAAGTACCGGAAAAAAAGGAAGCGAGCTTTTGGGAGAAGGTGACTCCTCGATGGAGGGTTCGTTTTGACTGGGAGTCTCTGTGGTCATGGTTCAGTTTAGCGCTTTTTTAGAAGATCGTAAAGCCTCCTGTGGAAAGATTGCTGGTGGCCGTGGGGCACCAATCTGAGTAGAGGGTGTTGGAACCGTCGTATTGGAAGGAACGGATAAGGTAGCCGTAGGTATGATTGGAGGCCACGGTGGTGTCGGTATATTCGGTGACATTTGGAGATAGATCCGGCGTAAGATGCTCAGGGGTTCCGCCGTCGGTAACCTTCCAGATTTGATAACCAGCTTCCGCGGTACTATTGTCCCTCCAGCGGACAATTATTTGAGTGTTGAAACTATTTTTTTCGACTAAGCAAGCAGACGCTTGAGTGGGATTGGGAATGGTGGTAAAAGAATAGGGGGTGGCCTGAGTACTTCCGAAAGCGTTGGTGCCACCAGGGTCGATAGCGTAAGTGCGCCAGAAATAGGTGATATTTGGAATGAGAGCAGTTTGAATAGTGTAGGAAGCTTGAGTTCCGGAAGTGTAGGCGGTGTTACTCTGGGTATTTTGGCCACTCCACCCGGTTTGGGAAGATGTTTGATCAAAGGTTTGACAATTTAAGGTCATACTTAAATTGGTACAAAGTTGGATCTTGTATCTGAGGTAATCGGTATCTAAGTCTGCGCCGGTGGTTTTTAAGATCGGAGTAATAGATAGGCCCGTATCTGCATCGGTAGGTAGGTCGAGCGAAGGAACATTTGGGTTTATGTTGGTAGTGAAAGAATGTGGTGTTCCTTGAGTAGCACCAAAAATATTTGAACCACCTGGATCGATAGCGTATGACCGCCAGAAATAGGTGGTGTTTTGAATTAGTGGTGTTTGAATAGTATAAGTGGCTTGAGTACCGGAAGTGTAAGAGAGACCGGAGTCGGTATTTTGGCCGCTCCAACCGGTTTGAGAGGAAACCTGATTGAAGGTTTGGCAGTTGGCAGTCATACCGACGTTGGTGCAAATATCGATTTTGTAGCGGAGATAATCAGAATCGACATCTGTGCCAGTAGTTTTTAAGACAGCCGAAAGCAAGACACCTGTATCAAAGTCGATAGGTAGATCTAAAACAGGAACACTTGGCGGCTGATTGGTAGTAAAAGAAAACGGAGTTCCCTGGGTAGCGCCGAAAATATTTGAACCGGCTGGGTCGATGGCGTATGACCGCCAATAGTAAGTGGTGTTTACGCTTAGAGGTGTTTGAACTGTATAGGTCGCTTGAGTGCCGGAAGTGTAGGCGGTGTTACTCTGGGTATTTTGTCCGCTCCAACCGGTTTGGGAAGAAACTTGATTGAAGGTTTGGCAGTTGGCACTCATACCAACATTCGTACAGATTTCGATTTTGTATCTTAAATAGTCAGATTCGGTGTCAGTAGCGGTAGTTCTGAGAAGTGGGGTAGTGCTTTGGCTTATGGCAGTATTGGTGGGTGCGTCTAGTGTGGGAGTACCTGGCGGCACGTTCGTCGTAAACGAGTAGGGAGTGGCTTGAGTACTACCAAAGGAGTTGGTGCCACTCGGGTCGATGGCGTAGCTTCTCCAGTAGTAAGTGGTGTTTCCGGTGAGAGTAGTTTGAAGTGTGTAGGTAGCTTGAGTTCCGGAAGTGTAAGCCGTGTTACTCTGGGTATTTTGGCCACTCCAGCCGGTTTGGGAGGAAACCTGATTGAAGGTTTGGCAGTTGGCAGTCATGTCGACATTGGTACAGATCTCTATCTTGTAACGGAGGTAGTCAGACTGGGCATCGGTACCGGTGGTTTTTAAGACAGCTAGAAGTGGTTGACCTGTCGCTGTATTTGCCGGGGAATCTAAGGTAGGAATACCGGGAGCAGAGTTTAGGGTGTAGTCAACAGTGACCGCCGAGAGAGTAGCAGACACTGCTTCGTCAAAAGAATGAAGAAGAGCACGGTACTGGAAGTAACGAGAGCCGGTGGAAGAAGTAATGGTAGAGCCACCAGGTGTAGTAAGGTAATCAGAGTTACTCCGTAGATCATCAAGCCAGATGGTGCGTCCTTCATTACCATCAGTAACTCTTAAGGTTAAATTGGTTATGGCATTGAGATGACTATCGAGTGGTTCCGTTATGTTCCAGTATTCACGTTGCCACTTAAACACTGTAGCGCTCGGAGTATATCCACCTGTCGGGAAAGTAGAACCACTGTCCCAGGCAGAGACGGTAGTAGCACCAGTGGAAACATTTACACTATCAACTGTTCCTTGTTGTCTCCTTTATATATATGATCTCCGGCATTGGTATATCCAGATGGTGTAGCCATCAAAGTAAAGGTTAAGTCTCCACTACCACTAAGAGGACCAGCGTGACTAATGGCACTGGCAAAGTCGATGGTGATTGGATGAGTTCTTAAACCTACTTCGTAGGCTTGGCGGATTTCATCGGCAGTCCTAGCAGTGTTGCTCACTGTAACTTCGTCGATGTAGCCATTGTAGTCATAGATTTGTGAAGTGACATACCAGGAACCGATGAAGACGTTGTGAGTCGTTGTATCTGTATAAGTGAAGGCTCCCGACCCACAGAGTTGGCCGTTGACGTAGCCAAAAAGAGTGGTGCCGTTGTAAGCAAAAGCAACATGGTACCAGCTGTTGATGGCTACTGATCCTGCTGGACAAATATCAACCCAAGCTGAGCCGGTGTAGGCAGAGAGCCGGCCATTGGCCATAAAGACGGTCATGTATGAATAGACACCAGTGCGTGCTGCCACAACTTTGCTGACAAAAGCATCGTAATCACCGAGCGTAGTGGGTCTGATCCAACCGGAATGGGTAAAGGCGCCGTTGTTACCAAAGTCAAGGCTTGCGCCTGAACCAAGATCGACAACGTCATTACTATTATCGAAAAA
>Ga0075807_170_pt1 | contig 7995 bp, 8 predicted proteins | sample RifGroC2_FD_68267 | JGI IMG/M metagenome (GOLD analysis project Ga0075807, IMG submission 68267) | Microgenomates (Collierbacteria) bacterium GW2011_GWC2_43_12 | reverse complement strand
AAGAAAAAGCAGGATATAAAAATGTTTTTTAAGCATGATTTGTGTGTTTATCTATTGATTCCCAAATGATATGGTGAAGTCTCTCAACTGACAGGTTGGTCCTCCAGCTTCACAAGAAACCTTTAGGAAAAAGGAGCCCGATTTGTCAAAATTATTGAGGTCGTATGTCTTAGTGTTTGTTTCATTATCATTAAAGTGATCGATTTGCCTCCAAGACGAACCGTTTGTGCCAAATTCTATGGTTATAGGGTTATTATTAAAAGTATATGTTTTTATGAGTAATTTTGTAGCGGAAACCTTATTATCAAACGAAAACTTATATATAATGGGAGTCTTCTCCGGTTCCCCCCAAAAATCAAACAAGACGCCGTCAAGAGATTGACTCCATCCTTTGTTGACGATAGTATCAAATAACCACTTATTGCTTCTGGCTATCTCAAGGTCTGAGTTATAGGTATATTCACCAGACTTGGTTGTTGCAAAGCGCATCCCGTTCATGATTTTCTTGTTGGTAATAAGGAGTGATTTTAGGGCAATTTGCTTTAATTTATCATCGGCGGTATCCGGAAAAAATTCGACTTTCAGAGTTAGATTGTTGTCCTTTGTGACCGATAAAGGAATTATTGGGCTGTAATATGAATAACCGTCTCCGGTTTTGGAATATATTTCTTTCACATCATTTCTATCACTTCCCACAGAAAGCCTCATGGAAGAACCGGTTCCTAATGAAAACACGGGATTAATTGAGATGCTATCTGTTCCGGGGGGAAAGATAAATTTGTAATAAATCGAAGAAGTTTTGTTTTCTATTGGAGATAGGTTGTAATAACCATAGGTAACCGGTACATTGTAGTTTCCGGTGTACGTTGAGGTTAAGTTGATTCTCTCTGATGATTCGGAAACATATTTCGCTGTTCGATAGTCATCGTAGTATTCCCACCTTCCACCATTATCAGGTTTAATAATAATAGGAGAATTTTTTTGGAATTTGATGGTATAAATATTAAAATTCCCCTGTTTGTTTATCTGAGTTGATTTGGCTAGACTCCCCAGAAAAAGATCCGTAAAATCCGGTATGCTGGCAAAATAGACTGTAGCGGTGCTGTCGACCAATGAAGAGTATTCATCCGATGAAAGATTAAGAACTTGTGCCTCTTCGAACCATAGGGTGTTTTTATCTGCTTTAGGAAAATAATAATCAAAGAAGATCCTTGATCTGATATAGGTGATCGCCTGGCTCCAGCTATATCCGGGATCATCTTTTCTATGGAAGCCATAGACTGTCCGTTGCTGGTTTGGGTAGATAGACAGTAATGCGATTCCAAAGCATATTATTAGCTTAAAATATAACGTCCTCCGTTCTTTCGCTGTCTTTGCCAACCTAAACCACGACATAACATGGTCCATTAAAGTGGCCAACAACAAAGAAACATAAGATATACCTTCTGCAATTAATAGCAAATAAACCGGGATGATAAAAAAGAAATATTTCTCCTCAAACCAATGAGAAATCTTGAATACGTACAAGAACACAAAGGGGAAAATAATCCAGTATAGAGAGAAGAGAAGTAATTTTGTGTTTTTTCCAAGAAAAAGCGACAGTAATCCCAAAAAGCTCAAAATTACATATAAATAGAGTCTAGGTCCGGGTCCGATTCCGAACCAGGAGAATATCGCATAAAAAAATGTTTTGTTAAATGTTAAAAGATCATTACCTAAATAGCCGGTTAATGAATAGCCGACCTTCATGGGTTTGGATAAATTTAATGATATGTCTGACAACGTCTTGAGATATCCATTGTTTCCGAATCTAAAAACAAAAAAGCCACAAACAAAACAGGTAAAGACCAGAAACAACCAGTATTTTCTTATTATTTTTTTTGAATTACGGCTAAACAGGAAATAAAGGACAGCGAAACTACCCTCTATGGCCAAGACCAAAAAGGAAGAAACGTGAGTCATCAGGTTAAGGAAGGTGATTGCAATAAACATCAGGGAACTCCTGAAAAAATCTCGTGAACCTATCTTTTCCAAAAGGTCGAAGAAAAAATACAGTCCCAGAACGGTAAAAAAATTAAAATATGAATAATGAAGGATTTGCCTGGAGAATTCGATATACATGGGTGAAATGGCAGCTAGAAAAGAGGCTATCAAACCTACTTGGTGGTTGAAAAATCTTTTACCGATCAAATAGATGACATAGACGGTGCCTATACCGAAGATGACGGAGGGTAGACCAAGTATAAAAGTGTTCTTGCCAAATAAGAGAAAAAGGTGGACTATGTAGTAATGTAACGGTGTCTGAACATCGTGAGCTATCTGAAGAAGACTTTTTTCAGACTGCAACACATCTAAAGCTTCGTCGTACCAAATGTCCCTTGAGGAAAGTCCATGTATTCTCAAATACACCGAGAAAAGTAAAACCGTGATAATCGGGAGTTTGGCCCACAGAGAAAGAATGGTATTCTTGAGATAAGAGAACTTATTTTTCATTGATTGCCTTGAATCCTTTGACGGTAGATTTTGAGAAAAACTTGTCAAAAAAGTATTTGATGTTTATAGGTTGTAGGATATGTTCAAAAAGTTCTTTGTCATCGATGACTCTTTTTGATTGTATAACCTTTCGCTTGGCCAATAAACTGGGAAGATTAAAGGGAACCCAAAAGATCCCCTTCAATATATACATTCCCGATTTTATTTTCAAAGTTAAGATTTGCTGAAAGGCCACGATCATCCAAAGAATAAGGTGGAGAGGTAGAATCAATAATAGTTCTTGAGCTGACAAGTTTTTGATGAGTGTGGAAATGTAGTTCTTCGATCCATGAAACCTGGCCAAGAAAGATTGAAATTCTGGAAATAGTCTGTATGAGGTACCGAATTTGTGGTAGACAACTGATTTTGGGAAATAGACAATCTCATATCCTGTGAGCCAAATTCTCCAGCAAAGGTCGGTTTCTTCCACGTAAATAAAGTAATCACTATCAAACCCACCTGCCGTCTCAAAAGCCTTTCTTTTTACAATCATACCGGCAGATTTAGCCGCAAATATTTCTTTTGTTTCATCCGGTATGCTTTTAGCCCTATCACCCATTTTGAAAGGTTGCATCAAAAAACCGGTGCGAGTCAAGTAATCGCCTACATAATCGATCTTTTTGTGATCATCCATCAAAAGTAGCTGACATTGACAAGCTCCGATATTGCCATTATTTTCCATAAAAGTGATTGACTTGGAAAGCCAAAATCTATCCACCTTGGTGTCGTTATCCAAGAATGAAAGATATGTACCGATGGAATTGCTGACCGCCACATTTCTGGCAAACGCGGGACCCATATTTTCTCGTAGAAAGATGACTCTGACTCTTTTATCTGCTCGCATTTTTTTTATAAGAAATTCCCTCGATCCGTCTTGCGATCCATTATCTACCACCACGACTTCAAAATTCTTGTAGTTGTTTTTCTTGATTGAGAGCAGGCATTTCTTTATATGATTGAGTCCGTTAAAATTTACGATAATGACTGAGGCCAGAGGATTTTTTTTGGGGTTCATTTTTTATTTATGGTTATCCAAAAGTCAGTACCAAAAAAAAGATTTAGGGGAAAATGACTTACCATTTGGTAAACAGGAAAATTATCGAAAATTTTATCCAAAAATATTGTAAGGGGTTTTATTTGCCGCGATAAGAAGCTGTTACCTAACTGTTTGTGTAGTAGTTGGTTGTTACCAATTTCTACAAAGAAATATTTCTTTTCTTTTTCGATTTCAATAGTTCCCTTGATTTTCAGTTTTCTTAATAAACTTCTCAGACTAAAATAGCTTTGTTCATTGATGTGATATACCGAGCTATTCCACTTGGTGACACCAAAAAATATTTTGGCTAATTTGTACCCGGTCTGAGTAAAAAGCGCGTTAGGTATGGTATGGATAATTATTCTCCCACCTGGTTTAACTACCCGATAGGCTTCCGCGACGGATTTTTCTAGTTTTCTTTGAGGTAAATGCTCAATCACGTCCATCATATAAACAATATCCACACTGTTGTCCGGAAAGCGAAGGTCAGAGATATCCATTAACTTAAAATGGAGATTGTTTTTCAACCTATCGGGAAGTTTTCCTTTGATATAGTTGCCCAACTTAATTGAATCCTTGCTGAAATCAACACCGACCACCCGACCACCCTTCATGGCACAGTGATAAGCAAATTCTCCTCTGCCTGAAGCCAAATCCAAGACTTTCTTGTTTTTTAAATTACCACCGAGAAGCAAGGCCTTTTTTAGCGGACGATTGAGCTTAAATCCATCTGCGTACGAAGTCCCATCTCCTTCCACCAACAGATAGTCGGTGTCATAAAATTTTGGAATGTTAGGAATTTTTTTCATAGATTATACTTTTTTAGCTATTATAATGGTACACGACCCTTCATCTTCGTTGCATTCCCAATTTACAATTTCTTTTAACAAGTTAGTAGTGACTTTATCTTGGAACAAGACTCGAAAAATGTCCCAGAGAGCCGTCTGTCTCTTGTCAAGATAATAGGCAATGTAAATAATTTTTAATTTATTCTTGTCCAACAATTTGCGCCATTGTTTCTCCGACAACAAATTATAATGATCCAGTTGGCTGTTTATCGACCGCGAATACCACTTACCCGCCCCGACCAGACCCACTTGCCTGAATAGACGGGTAAAAAAGAGATTGCGCCTAAGTTTTTCATTTGGCACAGTAAACATAAAGGAACCCCCGCTTATTAGTATCCTTGAAGCTTCCTTGATGACTGAATCAATTCCGTCTATATGTTCGATGACACTATTGCTAAAAATAAAATTGAAGGAATTACTTTTAAATGGCATATCTCTAGCATCACCAGGAACTACTTTCTTGTAGATGCTATTCTTTATAGCTTGTGTCACCATTTCCGGTTCAGGATCCATTCCCACATCGATATGTTTTTTGCCAAATATGATTTCTGCGATTTTGCCCTCTCCACACCCGAGATCAAGCATTGGATGGACTTTGTTGATTTTTGAGAGATTTTCCACTATTGCCTCCAACTCTAACGACCTCCACAAAACGACTGATGGGTGATGAAAGTATTTGGAGATTTTGTTACTAATAGATTTAATGTTCTGGTTTGTAGATTTCATAATATTTTTAATTTCTAAGAACAGTCTTGATGCCGGAAATGGTACCGGAAATAACTCCGAATATCGGATCTAGATTCCTTGACTGTATCGATTGATATACACCTCGATAAATGATAACTACTAAAAAATAAAAAAGAAATCGAAAGAAGTTGTCAGGGTTTGATATTTTTATGTGTCGAAAATAGAACAATAAATAATTTTCGATTTCCGATTTAGACTTCGTTCGCTCCTTGAAAACTCCACCCTGACTCGGCTTATGGTGAACAATAGCCTTAGGATTAAAAACAAGCTTTAACGAACCAGTTCTTAATCTGAAGGCAAAATCGGACTCAGAATAGGACGCCAGAGCTTTAAATTGGCTATCAAAACCGTGACATGATAGAGCGTTTTTTCGTTTTACGGCAAAATTACACGCTTGCAAATCCATAACTTCAATGTCATGGCTGAGTCTAATCTTTTCAGGATAGTTGGCACCTAAAGAAAAGGCTCCACTTTTAAACCACCTACCGATTGCATATGGTTGATTCTCGTAAAAATACCAGAAATATATTTTCCCTAAACTCCGCCAAAACAAGTTACCGTTTTGGAGCATGTCGATAAACTTTGTCAAATCCCTATTATTCAAAAAATCCTCAGGGATAAGGGATGGACCGGTGGCTCCTATAATTTTAGGATCTCTTTTGAATGACAAATAGAGCTCCGAGAGCCAATGTTTGGATGGTTCAACACACCACTAGCGTATTTTAGTCCGGTGTTACGGGCGGAAACTAAACCTTGACCCTCTTGTTTCTTAATTACCAGCTTCAAGCTTCGATATTTCTCCGAATAAATCCTCTTAACATTCGGCGGAATCTCTCTAAACACAAGTATGGTTTCGAAATCTTTTAAATCCTGTTCGGTTAGCAAGCTAAGCATGATATCTAGGTTCTCGTCTCTACCCACGGTAGGGATAACCACCGAGAATTTCGGTGTTGATGGTCTATTGGTTGTCATTTTGTTTTAAGATGAAATTGATTGCGTCGGAAAGCGAATTCAATCTAGGAAAGTTATCACTAGTTTCACTCTGATCATCAAAATATTCCTGATTTCTTTTTACTAGTATACCGAGTTTGCATCCGATTGTATCTCCGGGAATCAGATCCGAAAGTTTATCCCCTATCGCAAAAGATTTATTTGTCTCGATTCCGTGCTCAGCGACCGCCTTTTCAAATAATCCAGAAAGAGGCTTGCGGCATGAACACAACTGCGGAGGATAATGAGTACAATAATACGTCGAAAAAGACTTTTCCGAAATATGATTTTCTATTAACTTGCTTGAAATGTATTTATCCATCTTCCTCAATTCCATATCAGTAAAGCCCTTCTTTGAATACACCCCGCCTTTATTACTTATGAAGACGAGATAGTATCCATGACACCTTGCCTTACAAAGCGACTCTAATACACCAGGTAAAAACATTATCTCGTTTACATCAGATAAGTAACCAGGATCATAGATTATGACTCCATCGATATCGATGAACAAAGCCTTCCTAGTATTACTCCTCATTATCGCTAAAAAAGGATTTGTCTAACAGATCGCAAATCGCATGGGCAATGGTGATATGACATTCCTGTATGTGGGCTGTCGATCTGGATGGAACAATTATTGCCACATCAACTTCGTGGGCAAGTAACCCCCCATCTTTCCCGGTAAAGCCGACGACTCTGGCACCTCGCTCCTTAGCAACCCTCACTGCCCTGAGAACGTTTTCTGAGTTGCCACTTGTACTTAGCGCAATAACAAGATCCCCCGGTCCGACGGCTCCTTCTATTTGTCGCGAAAAAATGTTTTCAAACCCGAAGTCATTGCCGATGGCTGTGATAACCGCACCATTATCAGACAAGACTCTTGCGGGCAAACTCCATCTCTCTCTTGTTTCAAAAGCGGAAATGAGTTCTTCGGCAAAATGTTGCGCGTCGCACGAGCTTCCACCGTTCCCCATTAGATAGACCGTGCCCCCGTATTTCCAATATGTTTCAATCAGCATTTTAGCTACCCGTTCAACATCGTCCATACAGAGATCCAGAAGTAATCTTTTGACTTTAATACTCTCCTTTAAATGTTTTTCGAGGTTTTTTCGGATATTCATTGGTTCTTATGAAAAATGGAAACTAATTATTTCGCCATCGTATTCCTTGAGGACATCCTTAACTTTCAACAACGCAGTTTGCGGAGAATAGATAAGAAGACATCCACCACCCCCAGCCCCCAATAATTTTCCTCCCAAGGCGCCGGCTGAAATTAATTTATCGTAAATTTGGTCGATTTTCGAGTTAGAGATTAGTTTGTTTGTTTGGCGCTTAAGCTGCCACGCCTTATTCAAAAGTCTGCCAAATCCGTCTAAATCACCATGCTCTAGGTCGTGCTTGACTTTTTTGGAGATCTTAATTGTTTCTAGGAGAGATTGAACGGCTTTTTCATTAGTTTGAATGTTTTTGTTCAGACTGATCTGTTGCCCCGAGCCACGATTGTCTCTTTTAATATAGTATAGAATCAAGCTGTCGTTTAAAGACTTGATGGTGTCTGGGCTTAGATCAATCCTTGAAACCTTCACCTTACCCTCCTTAGAAATCTTGAATTCGTTAAACCCTCCATAACTAATTTGATATTGGTCTTGAATTCCACCTTGCTGATTTAGGACGTGACGCTCGACTTTTATTGCTTGCTGGGCGATTTCTTCGGGGGATACTTCCTTTGACTGCATTTTGTATATACTCCTCAATATCGCAATTACTGTTGCGGATGAGGTACCCAATCCGGATTGGGGAGGAGCGTTGCTTTCGATTCGAATATTTATCCCCGAGCTTACT
>Ga0075807_153_pt1 | contig 8103 bp, 7 predicted proteins | sample RifGroC2_FD_68267 | JGI IMG/M metagenome (GOLD analysis project Ga0075807, IMG submission 68267) | Microgenomates (Collierbacteria) bacterium GW2011_GWC2_43_12 | reverse complement strand
AAAATCCATATATTTTACGTTTATTTTAGAGATTGCGTGAGTAAAGGCTCACGCTCCTTGAATGAGCTGGGCTTGGCAATCAGCCTCGATTTCCCTGACCTGTTCCTCGGGGAGAAACTTGGCCAGTCCATCGAGCATGTAGCCGAACCGCTGTCGTTCAGTGAGTGTGACACCGAGGTCGGAGATAGCATGAAAGTATTGGCGAGTGTAGGCTTGGACAACTGGGTCCTCAGCCGGATATCTCACTTTTTCTCTTCCGAAACCGTCTCGCATTTGATACACCTCTTGTATGGTTTCATCGTTCCCTGCTCGTATCCGCGTTCGTGCAGATGATCACTTCCACACACCTTGCAGTTGCACATCGACACCAGAACGTACTTAATGTTTTTCATTTCCCCTCCCAACGCCTGTTAGTGGCGTCATCGGTGTATAGTTTATAGTTTACTACACACTATCACGACACTAAACTATCGTTTTGTATACTCATCTAATTTATAAAGTATCAAATCTAACTTCTTGTCCATATCAATAATTTGCTGTTCTTGTCTGTCATCATCACCTTTCATGTTCTTAATTTCCTCGGCGTAATTTTGTAAATGCGTTAAATGATTATTATTTATTATTGCCACATCTTTTTGGATAAGCGAAATATCCTTGTCCATTTGTTTGGCTGGTGAATAAATCCAGTTAATAACACCAAACGCCATACCAATAATTGCAACCGCAAAGGCAACTTCGTTATACAAAACTTTTCTTACTTGGCTATCTTGGTGCATATCAATTTAAATAATTAATTCAATCAGTCGGCCGGACACGCACGTCGGCCGACCTCAGAACTAACTATGTCAATGCGACTGTTCCTGATTTTGCTGTACCACCTGAATACTTAACAGTAACAACTAAATTGTGACCGCTTTCATCAATCGAATGGGCGCTGGACAGGGATTTGCCTTTCCCGGAGAATGTGCTTTTCGTACAGGCCAGGCCGGAAACGATATGGAGCAAAAACCAGCCAAAATCAAATTTCCACCGTAATTATTCCCAGTAGCGTTTTGTTCTGCCTCTCCACCAGTCAACATCAAATCTCCACCATCTGCACCAGTTGAATAACTACTAAAAACTCTATCAGTCACCACGCCATTTATGTAGCAGTCCATATAATCCTCACCGATGAATGTACCGGAACCAGTAGTAGCAGTGATGCTGATGTGACTTTCCGAGGTTGTATCAGCAGAACTGATTACGAAGTGATCAGTTGACCAAACACAAGTTTCAAGATTTCCTGTGGCTGTTCGTATACCTGCTTGAATTACACCAGCGACATCATCTAATGAAGTTACTGCACTGAAATTAAGTCCAGATACTACATCCGCTGTTTCACCACCATCAAGCCATATTTGAAAACTACCATCAGTAATACCTATCCAAGAGGTATAAGCTGGTACGTCTGTGCCACCAGTCAAAAACGCAGGGGTATAAATACTTGCGGTATTTGAAGTACCACCTTTAATGGAAACAGTTTTACCAACAGAATCAGCAACTTCACCAAACATATTGACTGGTAATGGTGCGACTTCCAACACTTCACCACCGCCTGCACTATAACTAAACCCTAAACCTGCTACAGGAGCGCCATTAATATCTACTTGATGTAACATACCAATTACACCATCGTCACCACCGTTTATTCCTTTACCAGCTCCAAACAATAAATTACCACCAGCTTGTGGGTCTGTGGTTGTATCAAAACCCTGTTGCGCTGATAAAATTATCGTCCGTCCAACACTATCAGTGGTTGGAATAGAACCCATAATCGTAACTTCGTTATTATTTGCACTCGGTCTTATATCAAGATAATCTGTTTCTGTTTCGCCAACCAAACCAAATTTAATAATTCCGTCATCTCCACTATTAGCTTTTACACCAGCATAAAGTCCTAAACTACCACCGTTTCTATTAGTCGCCCCACTATCAGAACCCATGCCTGCCTCAAGATTAACATTAACGCCATTAGTGTTGATATGGTCTTTACCCCATAACCAAACTGCATTATCATTCTCGCTCATATCCATATACAAACCGGACCAGTCTGATATTGAACTTACACTACTGCGCGTCATTCGTGAAAAAATAATCGAACCACCCAAAATTAAATTCTTTCCATCATTATTTGAACCCGGGTATCCCGGTGCCCCCATAATATATAAAGGTTGTTCGTGATCTGCTTCATCTTGATAACCACTAATAGTAGTATTCCATAATTGCATCCCAGCTTGGTTTAACGCACCTGCGGCCTGACTAATTATATAAATACGGCCATCACGATTTGTGCCATTTGTATTTGCATAATCGTGCCATAAATATATATCTGATCCATTTATCCAACTACCAGCAGTTAGTGAGCGCCCTGATTTCAAATGCAAGGCCCCACCAACACCCTCGGTATTTGACATACCTCCAGATATTTCAACTGCAATTCCTACTCCACTCTCATAAGCTGTCGGTGCTTTCAACGATACTTTTTTTAATGTTCCATCATAATAAACTTTAAAAGGTGACTTCCCAGTGCTATCATGGAAATTAAGTAACATATCATCGGCAGTCATACTTCCAACTGGTGTGCTTAATTCAACATCAAAGCCAATAGCAGGCTCAAAAGCCTGTTCGGAAATTGGATCAATTGTCACATCATCAACATAAATCTTTGAAAATGTCACGCCAACATTGCCAGTCAAAATAACTAAATTTAATACTCCACTTACTGGTGGTGCAACTATCTCATCAGTAAACTGTGTCTTAGTAGAAGTTACTGACAAAGTTTTCAATTGGTCACCAACTGGTAATCCACCAACAACAGCAGTCCAAGTATCAGTACCCCAATCATACATCTCGGTAGCGTTGGAAAGTACATCGGCATTAATTGCACACAAAAAGCAAGTGCTATCTGCAAAACTACTGTCTTGTGTCGCATACAATGTAACCCGTCTTGCCAAAGCATCGGCAATTGTAATCGGCGTAGTCAAAAATATTCCCGAGATAACATTTTCTTCGGCAATAAGTTGTCCACAGTAATTACCCGATACCACATAATCAGGATCTGAATTTTGATTGAATGAATGTCCGCCACCACCAACAAATCTATCCTCACTCCATTTCAAACTCATGGCTGTCGCTGGCTCATTGGTCCAATTATTAAATTGTCCATTGGCCAAAACATCCAAGCCTGTTACTTGGTCAACAAACTGTACAAACGATGCTAACACACAATCAGTCTCGGTTACTCCACCATTCTCATCAATCAAAATCTGAATAAAATTACTAACTGGTGCCGTAATCATTTCTGAATAATCTGGTGTCTCTTGCCATTCGGCTGGTGCGGTTACAATCAACAAACTGTCACTATCTTGACCAGCTTGCCATGTACCAATATTTTCACCAGTCCATCTCCAATAATTACCAGCACCATCATACGCTTTAATTCCGAGTCCAGTGCTTGAACCAGTTTTTAATTTGGCATGACCGGAAAGTAAATAATCACGACCCGATGTCAAACTTTCACAACTATTGGAAAGCATCGCCTCGGTAGACGTGTAATGCAATTCAGCCGAATAATTACCCAAGCGAGTATCGGTTGAACGCTTGACACTTATGTATAATGTTGGTGTACCTTGTGCGTTCCAACTATCAGGATTATGGTCAACATAATTCCAATAATCTTCAAAGCCCGGGTCTTGTACTTCATTGGCTCCGTAAGCAACACCCTCAGGAATTTGCACTTGTGATCCCAATTCAATACCTGTCTTTTTTATTACTCCGTCCTCAAAACGGAAATTTTCTGATGTCATATAAAAATATGATTAATAAATTAAATTTAGTAAGTTATATAATCCATTGCCATACGCCAATCAATTATGGTTCCTGCTTTACCTTGCACACTCACGCGCACATCCGCGCCCGAGATAGTAAAGGTCGCAAATGTTCCAGCATTGCCCCAATCACCAGCCGATTGATTTGGTGCAACTTGTTGGACCACACCGACAATAGATGCGACACCATCAACATTTCTAATAGTCGCCACAATTTCTACACCTGCTACATTTGTGTCACTTTGTTTCCCGACAACCATTGCTCTAACTTGATAAACTTGATCAGTTGATGTAGTTAAAACCGCACCAGTGCCTGTAATCGCTTGTTGTGAACCATCGGTTGTTTGCTTAAAACCAGTCCGCTGAAATGAAAATCCATCCAAAGCATCAACGCCACCTATTTGATTTTCAATATTACCAGTGTAATAAGACAATAATTGATGCCCCATTGTCGGCGTCTGTGTCGCAGTATAACTTCCAATCTTAATCGCCTGTGCTATTGAACTTGTTACAGCTCTTCCTTTAAGTGTTAAGAATGTCGAGTTATACGGATATAAAACATTACAGTTTATTCCACTTGAACCTGATACAGCTAAGCCCGGTACACTCAAACTATTTGAAATAGTTGCTACTCCTTGACTTGAAATGGTAAAAACATTAACCTCGCCCCCATTATCTTTTTGTGCATATAATCTAAACCAACCAGATGTTGTTGTGCCTGAAATAGGCACTATTCTCCATTTGAATTTCCAAGTTTCTTCAACAGCCCCATCCGTATCCCAAGCTGACGCTTCCCAAATATGATCTGCCGAATTATAAAGTGGATTAATAGCAGTCGCAGTCCCCAATTTATTTGCTTGAATTGCTGTCGCCCCGTAAATATTTGTAGCAGTTAAATTATAAGCACCTAAATTAACACTGCCAGTCGCACCGCTATAAGGTACTAAACTACTAATAACACTTGCATCAGCTTTTGCACCAAGAGCAAGCGCTAAATCAGTTTGATTGCCAAGCGTACCAGTAATTGATCCCCAAATAGCACCAACATCAATTGGATTAATCCATTTCAATCCAGTAGCCTCGGCACTATCAGCTGAAAGTACCTGACCATTTACGCCAACTGGCAATCGAGCATCAACAGTAGCATTATGAGCATAAATATCACCTTTCGTAGTAAGTGGTGATGAACCACCGCCACCAATTAAAGTAACTCGCAAAAACAAATTACCTTCCTCATCATAATCAAAAAGGTCGGCAACATTTACCACCGAAAAATCCTCTTTAATCCGGCGACCAGTACCCGGTCTCATTGATTGCAAAAGTTTTTCATTTCTCCCGACATCATTTTTGTCGTATAAAACATCTGTCATAAAATTAAAATTTAAAATTAAACTGAGTGAGCTCTAATTGACAAATTACCTTCCTCATCCTCAATAATCGCCTCGGTAATATTTATCACTGTATTATTTTCTTTAATCAACCGCCCCGACTTTGGCTTTGATTGCTCCAAAAGCATTTCATTTTTGGCGGTATCATCTTTGTTGTATTGTGGGTCTGACATAAAAATATTATTAATTATTAAAAGTATGACCACGAAATATCTTTGGCATTAACATCAACCGTATCATTATCTTTCCCTTCCAATCTCACCCGACCACAGAATTGTAATTTGTCCGTTTCACTTCCAATTAACTGATATGATTTTGCGTATTCCAATTGCCAAATACTACTGCCAAGATTTGCCACCTCTTTCAAATCTAATTCTTGGAAATTCTCATTTGCACCAGTGGCAACCAAACTGCCATAAGCCCGAGCGTCTACCCGAATAACTGTCGCCCCAGTCGTGTATGAATTAACAAGGTTATCAACCAAAGTGATTGACGTTCCGCCCACAGTATTGATTGTCCCGATATCCATTTTTTCATTCTCGTAAATAATCACTCTCATTCCTGAATTGAAAAGCAAAGCATTGGGTGAAGATAATCCAACAACTTTTTGTCCACTACTAACAACACCACTCGGTGCGACTGCCACATTGGCATAAAATTTAATGTGAGCATTAGCAAAAAATGTTTTGTTTAATGGTTTTACTTTTGCTGTGGTGTACCAACCATAACGAGCATAAGCGCCCATGTTGTTTGCGTAACCAGTTGCGTATGTTGGACTAATCGTGCCAGAATTAACAATTTTACCTGCCTCAATTCTAATACGACCTGCACCACCTGCTCCACCATTACCATAAGTATCATACCCACTTGAACTTCTACCTAAACCACCAGCACCACCAAGCGAGTGAACATTACCAGTAGCTGTAACATAAAACTTCCCAATAACTTGGAAAAATATTGTACCACCCGAACCACCACCACCGGCTCCTTTATAATTTGCATCAGCAAAATCTGGTGTTACTCCGTCATTTCCATTATCATCAACTTCACCAGCAATGGTACAAGTTTTAGCATGTATTCTAATAATTCCACCACCTGCACCACCATTACCTAAAATACTATAATTACTCGCACCACCTCCACCACCTCCACCTGAACCATAAAGATAAATTGTCGTAAAATATGATAATCCAGCGTCATTATATGGTTGTCCGCCAACTGTTGGGGTCTCATTGCCATTCCCGGGCGTGCCTGCTGTACCATAACCACCACCTGCACCACCGCCACGACTTGCACTTGAACCACTACCATCACCACAACCACCACCGCCATAATTATTGCCTTGACCCCAACCCGGTGTACCAGCATAACTGTAACCCTGTCTATTATCTGTATAACGACCACCTGTTCCGCCAGCATGCCCTTGTCCTTTTGCACTAATTTTACCACCTTGTTGCAAATCCCAATGACCCTGACATTTCAAAGCAATATTCCCTTGAACATAAACAGTGTGCCCATTTTGAATTGTTACCGAAGTAAAGTTTTTGTCTGTACTCCAAGTTGTAGTTGGACCAGCAGAAGTAAAAGCCCCGTCTGCACCAGTGCCTAAATCTGGTGCTAATAATCTTTGAAATTTATTATTTGTAGTATCTAAATAACCAAGGTATCTGCCAATTCTTGAACCCTCGGGATATGTGTTTGTTAAATTTACTGTCATCGTGATTGCGTTAGTCACGATGTTTTGTATTGTCGCAGTTTCAAATAAATCCTCGCCGTCGTATAAAACAACTTGGTCGCCAATAGTAAATAAAGCACCGTTGCTAACATTAACAACTGCCTGTCCGCTGTTAGCTTGCGAGTTTACATAATCAACAATATTACTTTGTTGGGTAGTGTTTGAAAAAACATCTCTGATTGTTCCTAAATAATCCATATAATTTAACTATAAAAATAAGCGACAAAACTACCGTTGGTTGTCGACAATGTATTACCAGACCAAGTCAATGTAGTTGTAACTGAATAACTTGTACCGCCTACCGCCTCCATTATTTCTGCGGTTGCTGTATTCTTACCAACTCTTGTTAATATTAAATCAGTTTGACCCCTCATCGGTCCTAAAAATGTATTTGCAGTATAATATACCGTTACCACAATATAGTTACATCGATCTGGTACTGTACAACTTGAAACGCTACCACTATTTCCCAAATACCCCCACTTATCCAAAAAATTACTAAACAAAGTGCGGATAGCTTTGATAATCCCATTCGTTTCAAATGCGTATAGTTTGTCGCCTAAATTTTTGTTATCAAGTGCCATATCAATTTAATTAAACGTTATTTTTTTGTGACACTCCTTACAAAGTGTCCTTCCATTATCAATCGCAAATCTCAATTCTGGATATTCTGAAAATCTTTTTATATGATCGGCTTCTAAATATACATCTTTACCATTTCCGTTCCTTGCTCCGCAGAAAATACAAGTATAATTGTCCCGTTTAAATACTGACTCACGCCACAATTTGTATTCTAATGATTGCCTTATTTTATAATTTAACGGAGTTATTCCACCTTTCCAAGCATGGTGTATACCCAATGCCACTTTATTTTTAGCTGTATTGCTCATTTTTTCTCTTGTTTTAATACTATGTTTTTTACCTAATTTTTTTTTATTTCCTTTTTGTGCTAAACTCATTTTCTTTTTAGTTTCATCTGATAATTTCCAATTTTTACCTAATGCTCTTTTATTTCCAATCAAAGTTTTAGCAATTTTTTGTTTATGTTCATCTGAAATTATTGTACATTTTCTACTACAAAAACGTTCACCAATTCCTACATAAAATTTTCCAC
>Ga0075807_138_pt1 | contig 8183 bp, 8 predicted proteins | sample RifGroC2_FD_68267 | JGI IMG/M metagenome (GOLD analysis project Ga0075807, IMG submission 68267) | Microgenomates (Collierbacteria) bacterium GW2011_GWC2_43_12 | reverse complement strand
GGCATAGGTAGGTGTCTAATTACTAAAGTTGTTTCAAACTTAGTCTGACACCTACCTTTTGGTTAGGTCAATCTGTTGCCAAGCTTCTGACGTATTGCGTCATTAGCCTATAACTTGCTTTTATCGCAAATAATGATACAATTAAACCCATCTCATTGACAGGAGTCACAAATGGACATTGAATTTGAATTCGAGGGTAAGAAATATAAGGTCAGCAATTTGGCTCGATACTCCAAAAAGATTGTCCTTCCGGACAAAAGAGTGCTCAAGGCAAAAAACTGGGATGCAATGGATCCCCAATCTAAGCCAGAGGGTCTGTACGACACCAAGAGCCTGTTTTCCACCCTTCCAAGTCTAACGGCCAAGGAAGTGGCTGTGGCTGAAGGGAAAATATACGTTGCAGAGATAGTTCTCTAAATCTCGAATCTCGGCCAGATGGCCGAGATTTTTTTTGGCAAATGCGCTATAATCACCCATGGAATGTGGTTTTTAGTTTGAGCGGCTCGGGTCGCTCTTTTTAATAAAATCACACCCTAAATTAACTAAACTTATAAATTAAATACAAACTATCTGAGATCTTAAACCTGAGATCTGAGACCTAAATCAACATGGACACCCAAACTTTATCAGCTAGGACCGAATTCGCCGCCGCTATCAACCAGATTTGTTCCGAGCGTGGAATCGCTCCGGAAACCGTGCTAAACGCGATCAACAGTGCTTTGGTGGCTTCTTTTAAGAAAGACTACCCCGAACAAGCCCTCAAATTTGAAGAAGAAGAGTTAATTGTTTCAGCAGACGTGGATTCTGACAACGGTCAGTTCAAGCTATTTGTCGGCAAAGAAGACGCCAAGAAAAAAGATCTCAAAGAAATTACCCCTCCTGGATTTGGTCGCATCGCCGCCCAAGCCGCCAAACAAGTCATACTACAAACTATCCGTGAAGCCGAGAGAGACTCCGTCCTCGCCGACTATCAGGAGCACATCGGTGAGGTTATGACAGGCATGGTTCAGAGAATGGACGGCCGTAATGTCGTCATAGATTTGGGTCGTGGCCAAGCAGTCATGCCCCCCGACGAACAGGTTCGCACCGAATATTACCGCTTAAATTCACGTCTTAGTGTCTACCTCAAAGAAATTGCTGAGACAGTTAAGGGAAAACAAATTATCGTTTCCCGCTCGGATGATCGTCTATTGGCCGGCCTTTTTGAGAGAGAAGTGCCCGAGGTCAGCTCCGGAGCCGTCCTTATCAAGGCCATCGCCCGTGAAGCCGGTTCACGATCAAAGGTGGCCGTGGAATCTACCCAAGCAGGCGTCGACCCGGTCGGTTCTTGTGTCGGCCAAAAAGGTGTTCGTGTCCAAGCAGTCATCAACGAATTGAACAACGAAAAAATCGATATCATTCAGTACTCAGAGGAAAAAGACAAGTTTATAAAGTCAGCTTTAGCACCTGCCGAAGGACTTAATATTTCTTTCGACAAGCGGTCAGGTGAGACCACGGTCACCGTACCTTCCGATCAGCTTTCTCTGGCCATCGGTCGTGGTGGACAAAACGTCAAGCTCGCCGCTAAACTCACGGGAACCAAGATTAGAATCATTTCTGATCAAGCTTCTCCAGAATCAGCCATTGTAGCTACTGGAACTGAAGAATATGAAATCGATCAGCTCAGCCTAGACACCAAAGCCAGGAACATCTTGGTTGAGTCAGGGCTCACACACATTGAAGATCTCACGGAAGACAAACTGGACACAGTCAAAGGCATTGGGCCCAAGACTCTCGAGAAAATCAAAGTTCAGCTTGCCTCATACAAAAGCTAATTAAATCCTATGCCAGATAACACTCTGTCCACGAGACCGCCCGTGGTTACTATTCTTGGACACGTTGATCACGGGAAAACCTCTCTTCTTGATCGTATTCGTCACGCCGAAGTTGCCGCAGGTGAGATAGGTGGTATTACTCAAGCCATTGGCGCATATCAGATAGATTACAAAGGGAAGAAGATTACTTTCATTGACACTCCGGGACATGCGGCTTTTTCGGCCATGCGCCGCCGTGGTGGCCAGGCCGCTGATGTTGCTGTTCTTATTGTTGCCGCCGATGATTCCGTCATGCCTCAGACCATAGAGTCCATCGAGCATATCAAGTCTGCAGGAATTCCCTTTGTCATAGCCGTCAACAAGGTGGACCTTCCTGGAGTAAACCCCGATAGGGTAAAAACCGATCTAGCAAATAACGGGGTCTACGTCGAGGGATATGGAGGTAATGTTCCGCTGGTCAATATTTCAGCCAAAAGCGGCGCCGGCATCGACGATCTTTTGGAAATTATTCTCCTCTTGGCCGAGCTGGAAGAGCTAAGAGACAACTCTCAAGACATTCCTGCCTCTAATTTAGTTATTGAATCTTTACTACATCCCCAAATAGGTCCTCTTGCCACTCTACTCGTCAAGCAAGGCACCTTCAAAAAAAATGATAGTTTATATTCCGGAAAGAAAAATATCGGCAAGATCCGTTCCATGATCGATTATCGTGGAAAATCGATATTAGAAGCCGGCCCCTCTACCCCTTTTCAAGTTATCGGTCTCTCCGATGTTCCTAGTGTCGGAGATATCCTCACGAGTTCTCCGGCTTCTCCCTCTTCTCTTGATAGAGGTAGTTCAGGAAAGGTAGTCAGTGCTACCGATGTCGAAAAACCCAACATTCTCCTTAAGGCAGACGTTCAAGGATCTTTGGAGGCAATTCTGGGAACCATAAAAGATCAGGCCAATATTATTGCGTCTTCTGTCGGCAATGTCTCTGACACCGATGTTCAAACAGCTTCTTCTGCTAGCGCCGAAATATTGGGTTTCAACGTCCGCTTGTCGAGCAGTGTCGTCAAGCTAGCAGAAATTGAAAAGGTAAAATTCACCAATTTCCGGATTATTTACCAACTCTTTGATTATTTAAAGGAGTTGCAAGAGAAAAAAACTGTTGCCATGGGACCTAAGATAATTGAATCCGGAACCGCTACTGTTCTAAAAGTCTTCAATTTTGGTGGCACCATCGTGTACGGCTGTCTGGTAACTTCCGGAAAATTTAAACTCGGAGACAAAATACAAAATTCCAAAATTGCATCCATTCAACTTGGCAAAGCAAATGTAGATGAAGTAAAAAAAGATCAGGAATTTGGTGTTACCTTAGTACCGAATATTGAGCTCAAGCCTGGTGATATAATGACCGCAACGAATATCGAAGCCCTGCCTGCCAGTAAACAGATGTAACTATGGAAGCCCAAAATCATTTTGCCCCAATCAAAAAACTCCTCGAGTCTGCCAGTTCATTCATCGTAGTTTTGCCTCCAGATCCTTCCGGAGATTTAGTCGCCGCCGGTCTCAGCCTCCATCTGGCCTTAGTCGCCTCCGGCAAAAAATCCCAAATTGGTTGCGGCAGTGAAATTCACGTTCCACCATCGCTATTGGGGGCCGGTGAGATCGCCGACAGTATTGGCGCCAAAAACTTAGTCATCTCTTTTGATTATCACGAAGACGACTTAGAGAAAGTAGATTATGATGTCCGTCCTGACGGCAAGTTTTACCTCATGATCAAACCGAAGCAGGGAGCTCCCATTCCCGATGTCTCCAATGTGAAATACTCTTATTCCGGTGCTTCAGCCGATTTGGTCATTACGCTTGGTGTTAACTCTTTCGAAGAGCTAGGCAAAATCTACGCCGACGAAAAATCATTTTTAGATGAAGCCAAAGTCCTAAGTTTGAATATTACCCCCCGCCCTGCCACTTTTACCCAAAATCTTCTTCATCTCACCTCTATTGCCTTTACGGAATTGGTGGCCAGACTTCTGGAGAACACTGATCTTAAACCCTCTCCGGACGCCGCCAAAAATCTTTTAACTTCACTCTACGAAGAAACAAAAAGCCTCACGAGCCCGAAGATGACCGCTGATACTTTTTCCGCTATCGCTTTTCTCATGCGCCACGGAGCCAGATTCCCGAACCAACAAGCCTATATCCCCAGATTCTCCCAAGCTCCTACCTTTTTCGAAGCCCCACACACCCCACTTTCCTCGGACATGGAGGGAGAGGAGGAACCTGCCTCGCCGGCAGGCGGGTCTCAAACCACCAATATGTCTGACGAAGACAATATTCCTCTCCCGACCGAAGAAAATTTATCCGCCGCAATGAACAAACCTTACGTAATTCCTCCGTCCAATCTTTCTGATCAAGAGGTTCCCAACGACTGGACCAAGCCAAAAATCTTCCGCGCCACCGACCTGTAGTTACAAAAAACCACCCCTCAATTTGGGGTGGCAGTTAGACTTACACAATTTCCGTTATAGCCGGAATTCCGAGCCCTTGTGAGAGGTAATCGTGGAGCTGAGTGACCTTTACCGGCTTAGCCCAACCAGTAAATTCACACGGAAACTCCCAGACATCCTGCGGCCAGGCCACATCACAGGAGAAAACATTCAGTACAAACAAACTACCTTTTCCGGCCCAGATTCTCACGGCCGAAATGCCATCCCCCCGAAGTCCAAAGACGGCACCTTCATGTAATGCCTCGCTTGATACTTCCAACACTCTCCCCGAGCCATCTATCCACACTCTTACTCTACCCTTATCTTCATGTATGGTAACCTCGAACATAACTACCTCCAGCTTATTAGTGAACTGAGAATACCCCAGAGTATATCACACTACATAACCCAAAATCTTCCGCGCCACCGATTTATAGAACGACTAGCCGAAGGTCGGAACATGCCTGTTGGCAAAAACAGATCTTTCTGCTACAATACCCCTTGATATGGCCCTAAAATCAGACACCAAAATAGACATCATTAAGAAATTTGCCGCAAGTCCCAAGGACACCGGCTCGCCACGAGTGCAGATCGCTCTCCTCACCACTCAGATCGAGGAGCTCACCGGCCACCTCAAGGTCCACAAAAAAGACAATCACTCTCGCCGTGGCCTTCTCAAGATCATCTCCAAGCGCCGCCGTCTTCTCAACTACCTTTCCAAATCCAACCCAAAAGACTATTTAGACATTACCAAGTCACTTAAAATTACTAGCCAGTTGCGCTCAGCCGAATAAGTTGGGTTTAGCTTGAGGAGTAAATAGAGAAAATCTGTTTTTCTTTGGTTCTTTCTGTTTTCTTCTCAAGACCTGTGGTCGAGCGCGCAATATGAAAGGAAACCGGATATGACCTATCCATCCACCACCATAGTTCTGAGTGGTAAAACAATTACTATCGAGACCGGCCGCTTTGGTGCCCAGGCTTCAGGTTCTGTCACTGTCCGTTGTGGTGACACCATGGTTAACGCCTCAGTCGTGGCCTCCAAAAAAATCAAAGAGGGGATCGACTATTTTCCACTCTCGCTTGATTACCAAGAAAAACTTTACGCCGGAGGACTAATTAGTTCTAGTCGCTTCATCAAGCGTGAAGGCAGACCAAATGAAAACGAAATTCTAACCGGCCGTGTCATCGACCGTTCCCTGCGCCCGCTTTTTGATCAAAGAAGCCGCAACGAAGTTCAAATCATGGTTTATCCTCTGTCCATCGATGGTTCAGAAGAACCAGAAATTTTGGCAGTTATCGCCGCTTCGGCTGCTGTTTCCATTTCTGATTATCCCTGGCTGGGTCCTGTTGGAGCTGTTAGAGTTGGTATGACTCCTGATGGTGAATATCTCGTCAATCCTACGGCCGAACAAAAACTTCTTTCTCCTTTGGACCTCGTTGTTTCCGGTCCTAAAGGTGGAATCAGTATGGTTGAAGCCGGAGCCATTGAAGTATCCGAAGAAAAAATGATCGGAGCTTTAAAATTCGCTCAAGAAAACACTGATATTATTTGTGAAGCGATCGACAAGTTTGCCAAAGAAAATGGAAAGAAAAAGAGAACTTTAGAATTCTCGGAAATCAGTCCCGAAGTGGTTAAGCTAGTAAAAGATGAAATCAAAAACATTGACGAAATTCTCGAAAATGAGGCCAAAAAAACTGGCACACAGATGTCTGAATACACCGCCGCTATCGCCTTGGCTCATCCAGAGATAAATCCTAATCAAATCAATGAAGTGGCCGATGGTATGCTGAGAGAGCTCGCTCGTGCCGGAATAGTTGATAAAAATATTCGGCCAGATGGTCGCAACATGGAAGAGATTAGGAAAATTAACATTGAGGTAGGCCTACTTCCTCGTACTCATGGTTCCGCTTTTTTCCAAAGAGGTCTTACACACGTTTTGTCTGTCGTGACTCTCGCGTCTCCCTCCAGAGAACAGTTGATCGATGGGATGAAGGGTGAGTCCACCAAGCGTTATATGCATCACTACAACATGCCCGGATATGCTTCCGGTGAGGTTAGTCGTCCCGGCACAGGACGCCGAGAAATTGGTCACGGTGCGCTTGCCGAAAGAGCTATTTTCCCGATGCTGCCATCAACTGATGTTTTTCCTTACACCATTCGTGTCGTTTCCGAAGTTATGTCCAGCAATGGTTCGACTTCTCAGGCTTCAGTCTGTGGATCTACTCTTTCTTTGATGGACGCCGGTGTTCCTCTCAAGAAGCCGGTCGCCGGAGTGGCTATGGGACTTATCACCGAAGGTGACAAATTCATTACCCTCACCGACATCAGTGGTCTTGAGGATCATCTTGGAGATATGGATTTTAAAGTTGCTGGAACAGTTGATGGAATTACCGCTCTTCAAATGGATATTAAAGTTACCGGGGTCAATGCAGACATCTTGGTCAAAGCCTTGGAGCAAGCTAGGCGAGGCCGTATGAAGCTTCTTGATATCATGAATGAGACTCTTGCAGCGCCCCGTCCCAAACTTTCTCAATATGCTCCAAGGATTTCTTCCACCAAAGTTCCACAGTTAAAGATTGGTGAAATTATTGGACCTGGTGGGAAGATGATTCGTCAACTACAGGAAGATTTTACTTGTGAAATTGATATTCAAGAAGATGGCACTGTTACAGTTACCGGCAAGGACCAAGCTAAAGTTGACGGAGCTATCGCTTACATCGACTCAATGGTCGCCGAAGCGGAAGTTGGCAAAGTTTACGAAGGTACGGTTGTCCGTATTGAGGCTTTTGGCGCTTTCGTCAACATTATTCCCGGCAAAGATGGTTTGGTGCACGTTAGCCAAGTCCACCCCGAGACCTTCAAGGCCATGAAAAATGGTGACAAAGTCACCGTCCGTTGCTACGAAATCGATTCTATGGGTAGAGTAAATCTCACCATGCTTGACGAAGGCGAATCTCCCATCCGGGCAGAGCGTCCCGCCGGTACCGGCTTTGGTGGTGGCGACAGAGGTGGACGCAGCTTCGGTGGTGGAGGAGATCGCGGCGGAAGACCTGGTGGTCGCTCGGGAGGACCGGGCGGACGCCCCTCCTTCTCCAAGTTCCGCGACACTCGCTAACTCTTGTCGTCATTCCGTTATTTATACACGCCTAACTCCGTGAGTCTATTTTTTAGATCTGCGGCGTCCCTAAAGAGTATTGGAGTAAATCCAATTTCTGGAGCTTTTTCTAAGCTTTTTTCTGCGTCATCTATAAAGATAAATTCTTCTGCTTTTATTCCCAGCTTATTGATTATCATCTCAAACATTTCCTTTTGAGGTTTCATCATTCTCACTTCTGACGAAATCAATATTTCATCAAAATATTGAGCCACCTCGCTATCCTTTATCTTTTGTCCTCCTTCGATCGTTGCGTTACTGACTATACCGAGTTTATAGCCGTTATTTTTCAATTTTTTTATAATTTCGATGACATCTTTGTTGATTGTTCCTCCGGGAAAACTATTAATATAATCTAAAAGTACTGGTAGTTTACTTTGTGCCTTCAGATCTTCCAACACCGCTTTCCAAAATACTTCATTAGAGGCTCCTTCCTTATTTCTTAAATAGTTATTGTCAAAATATGATCGTCTAAAAGCGGCAATATCTATTCCGACTGCTTCCGCCGCCCCTTGAGAAAAAACTGACCCTGGTAAACCAAAAATAACTCCATTCCAATCAAATCCAATCGCTTTATATTTCATGATTATATTTTCTCATACAGCTGTCCAGCATATATAATGACTCTAGATGGATAACTCTGCCCCTACTTCGAACACAGCTGCCAAAAGAGATCTCGATGCCCTGACACAAAAGCTTCAAGCAGTCGAGCTCCCTCCCGAACTAAAGCTCAAAGCCGAAGA
>Ga0075807_158_pt1 | contig 9572 bp, 10 predicted proteins | sample RifGroC2_FD_68267 | JGI IMG/M metagenome (GOLD analysis project Ga0075807, IMG submission 68267) | Microgenomates (Collierbacteria) bacterium GW2011_GWC2_43_12 | reverse complement strand
GTTTATCGTTTCAATATAAAGGTTGTTACATAGAAGTCAAGACGTAAACTAATAAAAAAACCAGCTCCTTGATTCTTGTCGGGAACCGGCCAAGACAACGCTCTATATTTGTAGTTAGATTATCTACTTTTTGAGCTTGTTTGTCAAGTTTACGGTCAAGGTTTCGAGGCCAAATTGAGCTATTTTAGCTTCGATGTCTGGTACAATAGGGTGGCTGGCCCCGTCCCATGGCACCAGAGCAAGCTCGGTGCGTGGCCGTATACCGTGCTCGCACTGGTATACGGGTCTAGCGTCAAGTAAAACAATATGTTTTATGTTTATGTTCTACAGAGTGTAAGGAATGGAAAGCTTTACACTGGATATACGACTAACTTGAGACGTCGTGTTGCAGAACATGGACGTGGTGATGTTCATACCACCGCCAGAATGGGTAACGTAAAACTAATTTTTTATGAAGCGTATATTAGCAAAACCGACGCTCACAGAAGAGAAATATATATAAAAACTACAAAAGGTAAGAGAGCAATAAAGATCATGCTTTCCGATACACTTGGCCCCTCTGTCCCATGTACCAATGCAAAGCATAGTACACGGCCATAAACTGAATTTATTCTGGTTTATGGTAGCGGTCCAGCGCACATTGTTAAAATTGTTCATACATGGCCCCGTCGTCTAGCGGTCTAGGACATTTGGTTCTCATCCAAAAGATCGCGGGTTCGATTCCCGCCGGGGTCACAAGTAAAAAAGACTGGTTTATCCAGTCTTTTTTATTTGTCAAAACGCATGGAGTCGAGTGACGGAGCCAAACCCGTAACGGTTTTGGCAAGTCGGGTTCGAAAGAGTTTTCTACTGAAAATTACTTGAGAGATTCCCGCCGCCGTGAATACACTACCTCAAAGAAGTTTCGCCCAGATTTCTGGGCAGTTATGCCTCCAAAAGGTGGGTTAATATCCTGTAACATTGACTGGAGCGTCATTCTGTGTTAGAATATACGATAAGGAGACAGTATGTCTGAACCTAAAAAATATACTTCACTTGTTACACTTTTTTTGGACGTGATTGCGGGCTTGACTGGTACAGTTGTGCAGGCATTTGACGGTCAAGACCATCATTACTTTGTAGTTGAAAGATACAACCCTGAAGCGTTCCAGAAACGATACCCAAATCTGAGATCTTTTGCAAAGCTGGGTACCGCTAAAGGTAACGTCTTCAAAGCAAAAATCAACTACGAAGGTGCAGACTTTGACTATCATGAGTTTTCACAACAAGGAGTTAGATGCCAGAATTGTGATTTTGCTGACTCAATAAACTTTCACAGTGGTGTTCCTGCGGACCGAGCGAATGAAATTTGGAACGCACTTGTAAAACACCAAAAAAGTGAGTGCAAGAATCCCATATTTAATTTGGTGAGATAGTAACTAAGAGAGATGGTGCCCCATCTCTCTTTTTTGTGCCTGCTTCGCTGCCACTTTGGCCGATAGGCCAATGCTGTCTCAAGTCCTAGATAGCGAGCGAAGCGAACCATGTATTGATGACAGCTTCGTCATAATCACTGGATGTGATCTTGTGGTTTTGCTTCATAAATAATGTCGACACTCGAAATTGTTTCTTGCAGTTTAGTTGTCGCTTCCATATTAATCGCCGCAGCCTTATTTAAATACTTTCTATACAAGTGTTTAATCGGGAATAATCTACCCTTATCTGGACTATCGTCATCTATAAACGGGTCTGGTAACATATCTGGTATTGCTATGGCATCGAGTGATGTCGTAATACCACCTTTCTGTCTAATTATGGTCTTATTAGAAAATTCATTATTGGCACCTTTGTAAGAATAACTTCTCCCGTGCGACTCAGCTAAATCATATAAACGCAAACCCAAAGAATTATCATCCATGTGGGTGGCATCCTGCATTCCCCCCACTACCGCTGACTCGAAGCTCCGATATACTCCATTACCTGGCCACATTGTCATATCATCCAGTCCCCAAGGTTGCTTAAGAACAATCTGCTTTAAAGACTCCCATCCCATATAATCAACAACTCTGTTTAGCTCCCTAATTTCGGCTTCTCGCTTCATCGGATCTTGCTCATTGGTAACATAGGCTAGCTTTGCCCCACCCGGAATAGCAATCAGATCGGGATTATTTGAGAATTTTTTAATTACACGATTAAAAAAAGTGGGGTCGTCATAAAAAGTATCTGCGTCTGTTTGTAGTATGATCCCATTTTTATTATTTATATCAAATCTTTTCGATGCCTCCGCCAAAGCCCTATTTCTCGCCTTGGCAACGTTACACTTTACAATTTCATTCCCTGGGGTACTTTTATCAATGACAAATAAGTTTAGATTTCTCAGTTCTTCAACCAGTTCTCTTTCTTCTTCGGACAGCGAATTATCTTCAATTCCAACGGGTCGGTTTTTCCATATTGGTAGGCTAAGAATTTCACGATTAGCATTCCTAATTTCCTCTCCGGCTTCGGGACTATTATTCACCACATAAATTACCTCAAACTCTTCTGAGTTTATTTCCCGTTGCTTTAATATAGATTTTAATTGTCTGAAGACATTGGCTTTTTCCTCATTAAATATCGGCACGACGACGCTGATTTGACACTTTGGGTCTTGTGGCTCAGAAATTAAAGTTTCACCGCTTAGTTTTTCTTGCCAGTATTGCTCTGCCCTTGTTCTGTCTTTGCTGTCAATATTCGGAGTAGCCTCGGCAGGTAATTTTCCCAATTTCATTATTTCCTCAGATGCGAAGGACAAAAAACCACCATCTAGGTTTTTCCCGGCTTCCAGATATTCTTTGACTTTTGGCCTTAGTGTTTCGCCGAGTTTTTTCCTAACTATTACATCCGCTCTTTCTCCTTCCCCGGACACTGGAGCAAGGCTTCCCAAAGGCTGAACATCTGGAGCGTAGATACCTTGAATGGCGTATGCAATGCCTTCAGCTAATAAAGTGGATTCTCGTCCGTGTTCGTTCGATAACCCGCTTACACTTTCAAAATCCTGAGCAAATTGGGAACCAGGTTTACTATCCAACAGCCCACGAATGCCTTCACGTAAAGCGGTTGAGGTGCATGAGGCATTTATTATCTCTCTACACTTAGTATCTTTTTCGTCTTCAGTAACGGTTTCCAATATTGTTCCCAAGCCTGATTTCAGTTCAGCTATAGCTATTTCATCATTTGGCAATTGAATCTCAATTATTTTCATTCCTTCTTCATCAACCATCTGACCTTCACCCACTTTCCCGTCCGCCAATCTAATGGCCAAGTCCCTTGGTTCGACAGTGGAATATTTACCCAAAAACACCTTAGTTTTAGTCCAAGCCAAATCTACTTCATCGGTCTTCATTCTTTCGTTTAATAAAAGTACTTGTACAGAGTCCACACGCTCTCTAGCATCTTTGATCGAAAAATTGATTCTGATATTTTGTTCTGTTTGACTTTCGTCAAGCTCATGATCCGTATGATTCCCCATAGTCAAAGTATACAAGTACTTGGTTCGTTTCAGATGTTATATTGTCTGCGAAGCAGGCACTTGTCCGCAAGGACAAATGCTGTCTCAATTCTTAAAGAACAGATAGCTGGACGAAAATTTTTGCATTTTCGTCATTTAGCTTTGCCGGCAGGCAGGGGTGTCGCCGCTGCTATTCGGTCCCCCTTTGACAGGTTATCTCGTAAACTCAACACCTAATCTACTTTTTACAGCGAAGCACATTTTTTGTTGACTCCGGCTACCTCCACGAGTAGAATTTGCTGGCACGCTGACATATTCCCGTATTAGGAGAGTAAAGTGTCTAAGAAGAATATCAAGATTGTGCTTGTCGTAGGTGGCGTTGTGGTTATAGCTGTACTTTGTGTCTGCTTCCTTGTAGGAGCATTGTTACTACTTGGAAACAACAATCCGCCAAGCCCGGAGCCAACTACCCAGACCCAGCCTCTTCCGTTGCAAGCGCCAAGCTTACTGCCTCCAACCCCTGTTCCGGCCTCTACCCTGGCGCCACCACCCACTGATACAGCCGTGAATATTTTGCCAAGCGATGCCGAAATAAATTTGAATGGCAAAACGCTAGCTGTTTACAGCGTTATTTATAGCGACATCAACGGCGGCGAAGATAGCGTCTCCATGGTAACCAACCCCGACCAACATTATGTTTTGGTGACTTTGTATTCTAATGACAAAGATATGGGTTTTTTCTACCAAAATTACAGCGACTCCGTTCTTCTTATCGACCCGGTAAGCAATGAGTCATATGAGTTCGATTATATGAACTGGTCTTTGGATGACAGTCCCTCAAACAGCGGCTACATCAAGATTTCTTTCCCTGTTTCCAATCCTTTTTCACAGGCCGTTTTGCATATAGCTGATGGAGTAGAAATCGACCTCACTCCTCTACTCCCCGTCGGTTCGGAATTTCAAAATCCATGGATCGCAGTGGAACTGCCTTTCATTTTCGACAACATTCCACTTCAGGTGAAGTCAGCTGAAGTATTCGATAGCTACTTCAATCCGGTTGAACAAACAATGGTTGAGAAAGTTAATCCGACCGACAAGATCTTCGTCCTCACTTTCACATCTTCACAAACCGATCTTTCATATTTTGGATCTGTACTGCCCTTTATTCTCGTTGACGGAACAAACCAGTGGAACCAATACGGATCTGATTACTATGCTTGGACGACTGCCGGGAGTATTGGCGACGGCGAGCTACTCTACATTTTTGTGATTCCGGAAAATACCGGAAGTTATGTTCTATACCTGCCTTATTACACTCTCATCGACCTCACACCAATAATCTCGGTTCAATAATTTGGTAGAGGTGTTGACTTTAGCCCGGTTTGCACCGGGCCTTTTTTATTACTACGTTTTGACTACAAATTCGGTGATGAGTTTTTTCTCAGATTCTCCGCTAATATATGCTTTGACTGTAATAAAGGACTCAATACCTGAATGCTTAATTTTCTCTTTCAACAATTCGTCCACCTGGACAAGTTACATCCTGACTGCCGTCGTTTACGGTTCTTACCGCTTCCTTAGCTTTCTTGATAGTTTTAAAGGGACTTGCCAACGTTCCCGGATTGGAGTCGTTCCCTGTGGGGGATACATAAAAACTGAAGGATTCTGAGGCAGATAGATATAAGTTCCTAATAACCCAATTAAGGTAATGATTAAAATATTTAGCCCGATGAAATAATTCTTTTTTTTCTACGCCTAGAATTACTTGCAATATCAAAATCATCAGGACCTTCCCCAGCAATAGCTGTGTTATCCATATATACAATTATATATTTGAAAGTGTGGATGTTAACATGACTTATGAAGCAAAAAGACGTTGCAAACAACTTTAAAAGTGGGTTCGTTATCTACGCTGTACTTTTTGTCGTGGTGGTTATATTGGGGTTAATATTCCCCAGTTTGATGACATACTTTACAAGTAGTCCGTTCCGTTTATTTGGGTGGGGTTTAATAGTGGCAGGTATTTACTCTTTTATAAAAAGGGAGGGATACTCCATAAAACCATCTTGGGATAGCTTGCTTATGGGTAAGAACCCCTTCATGGTTTTTGGTCTTCCAGACAAATCGTTCCGCCGGCATTACGGGTGGGGGTTTCAATTGTGGTGTGTCATGGTGGTGATAATAGGTATAGTAATGGTGATATACGAGTAACTACAAAAAACACCCACTAAATTTAGCGGGTGTTTGCGAAGCCTAAATTATTGGACCATCGTGTATGTCGATGATACCTAAAGTGATCATGCCGAAAGAAATACAGACAACGGCCACTAGCCAAAAATTTGGAAAGATGAAGCAAAGGATGACCAGTGAGAAGTAAAAAATGACAGCGAGTATTACCGCAAGAAAAAGAAGAGCGGTGAGTAAAGCTTCAAGAATTTTTCCCAAAAAGTCATCTGAATTTGAACGCGATGAAGAGGAATCAGAATCGATGTCGACACTATCCTCAGGCATGGGAACGAATCCGGAACTAGGATCTTCGCTATAATCCGAGGTGGCGTCGATGATTTGACTGCCATCTTGAAAAAGATTGAAGAGAGTTCTCTGTTCGTAATAGGACAGTTGCGCTAGTCCTGAAGATTCTGAGGCTCGCAACTGGTAATACTGCATTCGGGGTATGCCGAACAGTATCGTCGTCATGGCGAGAAATATCAAGCTGTTTTTGAAGGAAACGTACACGAATCTCGCTACCTCGTGAACAAGACCGTCGATAGGTGAGTCTTCTGACCCTCCGAAATATGTTAGTAAGAGGAGGATTACCCCTGTCGGGATAAAGATGGTCAAAGTCCATCCCATGCTCAGCCCAGTTCCGAAAGGAAGGAGGCTGAAGAGGCCGTAGTTGATCATGACCAACAACCATACGAAAAAGATGATGGCGCCACCTCCGATCAGTACACTGGCTCTTTTCTCACGTAGAAAATCAAAAAAATCTGTCATTTTCGGGTTCCTTGGAAAATTATTTTGGAAAGGATCTTAGATGGAGTATGTTACCATTTTTATGGCCAAATGTCAAAGTTATGGGATATTGGCGCTATTACTCAATAGCTTGGAAACGGTAGTTGGGTCTAATAAAAATAAAATTGCCTCACGTAAAGTGAGGCAATTATTGTTGTTTATTCCCAAACGGACTGGTAAACGACGTCCGGCCAGTCGTCAGCTCCATGGCGGCGCTGCCATTCTTTGGCCCAGGCTAATACCAGTCGAAGAAGCGCATCCGGCTGAGTGGCGGCAACGCTGTAAAATTTCTGCAGACTAAAGGGTACTTCGCATTGTTCAAGGCAGATGGGGATGAGCTTGATGCCGCCTTCAGGCATTTCATCGCTGGCATCAATGGCTAGATTGATATATTTCTGGTACTCACCACTTCGCGCAACTGAGGCCTTTGACAAGAAAACGAGGATAAAATCGGCTTCTTTGTAGGCTCTTCTGATAGCACCAAAGTGATTTGAGCCAGGCAAAATATCCCGCTCAGTCCAGCATTTGATGCCGTTTTCTCTAAATAGCCAGATCAACTGGTCTGAGACGTCACGGTCAAATTCGGCTACAACGAAGGCAACTCGCAGGTTGACAACCTTTTTCCCATGTAAAGCAGAGGTGGCATTCCTAAGGATAAGTCCAGAGTTGGTCATTTTGGCTCCCTTTCTAACAATGTTATTGTGCTTGGGAGCATTATACTATATCCTGTAATATAAGTTCAATCCTCTTGATCTATTTGATTTTGCTTTGCAGGTGTTTTAGGATTTCCACCATGGCTTCCGTATCCCGGCCACAGTACAACAGCATGGCATTGGCCAGGTAATCTTTTTCTTCTTCAGTAATTTCAGTGCCGGTAAGGATGGGCCAACTGGCTGAGGCTGTTTCCCCCTCCTGTATCTCGAGATCTTGGTAGGAAAGATGCGGGCAGATAACGGGCAAAACTTTTTTGAGAGAGTGGCTTTTCTGAAAATCACTGTGGAGATAAAGTTTGCGGTCAAACTTAAATAGATTCATAAGGTCAAACATGCGGCGATTTACTCCCTCCAAAAACTTTGAGTTCTCAGGAAACATTTTTGCCATTTCTTCGTTTCTAGATTTTTCAAAACTATGATTCCAGACGATGACGCTGCCGGCCGGACCCATATCCCGTTTGAGATGAACCAACAGTTCTTCCATAGGGTTCACAAAATCCAAGGCCAGAAACTCCCGGTGTGTTAACGATCCGCCCGGTTCTTTCTGAATATGAAGTGAATATTGAAAGGGGAGTTGCTGGTAAGGCTTGGTACCGTCAAAGGGAGGAATGCCCGAGGAATACGTTTCGTAATCAAAGAAGTATAGCGGGTAGGTCAATTTTTCCAGTTCTTTTTTTATCCCTTCACTATCGATTACTTCAAAATATTCCGGTGGTTTGAAGCCAACTCTGTCAAGAATTTCTGGCGGGATCTTGGTGTAGTCTAGTACACCCCTATTGAGTAAGGCTTTTAGATGGTCGTCAGGAAATGTGCCGGCGATATCGTAGATTTCCGGATAGCCGTGGATGTAGTAGTCGAGCCAGTCGCATTTCTCCGGATCGTGACAACTCTGGACCAGAACAGAATCGGGGGCGACGTTCCGGCCAATAACTTTTTTAGCCTCTTCGATTTGCTTTTTCGTCATGTCGGTATGCATTGCCACAGCCTCAGTTATCTCTTCTTCGTAAAAAAGTTGTTCCGGGTCTATGTCTCCATCCCTTACATATTGATTGTTGATATGGATCAAAAAAGTTCTGCCAATCTTGATGCCTGACCTCTCAAAACAAATTTTTTGAAAAGAGACGTCGATGAGATGCTCTTCCTTGACCATGGTGCTGCTTTTTACTTCTCTCAAGTCCCACAAGCCTGTCTCCGGGTCTTTCGTAAGTATATCGGCAGTCGCCGCCAGACCGTCCAGAGTGATGGCTGTGGGCTGAAACAGGACAGTGGCGCCATTCTTTATCATCCTCTTGGTTTCGATATAGCCCTTTTCAAATCTGTCCTCTATCTCGACTCCTTCGGGATACAGCTGCCTGGCCAGTTCGTCGATCAGGTTCCCATTGGCAAAGATCCTTTGTAGCGATTCGCTTTCTTTCGGCAATAAATCCTTCCGGTATTTCACTAGCCAAAGCCAGATAGGACATTCCTCATGGTGCATGAATTCGGTTTTGGTGAGCATAGCAGTGTAATTATCTCACCTAAATTTTGTTCACACGATTTTAGTAGGCTAAATTGGTAAGAGCCTCACTAATGATCTGAGATAGCCAATTGCCAATAACGGGAATGAGGTTGACCTGGTTCAAGAGATAGACGATGACGGCCACGACAAGTGTGGCTCCGACAACGGATCCAAGCCCCATAAAAACACCGTTCACGAATGACCTCATAAAAGATTGTTTTTTATAGAGACGATTGATAACAGTGTTTAACTTTTTTATTTCTTCTGTTAGTTCGTCCGGAATACGGGAAAGATTCTCGTTCGTTGTTTCCATAGTTTATCTTATGATAAACCTAAGGGGTCAGAGTATGGAAGTGTGGAATATTCCCGGCGGTCGGAGAGTTTGATACCGTTGGAAACAGTACTGGTAGAAAGCCCCAGCTCTTCACGCAAATTTCGAACTATTTCTCCTGCATACTTTACATCATAGGGTCGATGCATGTGCGATAAAACAATAGCACCGTTACCTCCGACTTTGGCGACATTCTCCATAGACTTTGGCGACATTCTCCATAGTAATCCGTAAAGTATCAGGGTCCGTTCCATTCGAACCAGTCGTCCACATGACATGCTGTAAGCCATATCTGGCTGCCACATCTAACACCAGACTATTTCTGGCTCCGTAGGGTGCACGGAAAAACTTGATTTCTGCGGAAGGAGCTAAGGTATACATGGCTGACAGTGATTGTTCGAGTTGTAATCTTAAATTTTGATCTGTTAACCTGATCATGGGGTCGTCGTGTTGCCAGCAAGCAGGATGAATTCCCTCCTGTTCATTTGAACTGAATTTTATCAGATCTGAGGGGTCAGCTGAGTGCTAAGATAGATCATGAAGATATTAAAG
>Ga0075807_174_pt1 | contig 10043 bp, 7 predicted proteins | sample RifGroC2_FD_68267 | JGI IMG/M metagenome (GOLD analysis project Ga0075807, IMG submission 68267) | Microgenomates (Collierbacteria) bacterium GW2011_GWC2_43_12 | reverse complement strand
TAGTTTATATCATTATATTTATAGTGTCAAGCCAGATGTAGGGAGTATCCTTTTGCCAAAAACGACCTCTAGGAGTATCATTCAAACAATATCAAATACCGTTAGTATCTGATGTTAACTGCCCACCTTGGGTAGTTATGTTGAAAAAAAATATCATCCTCACAATTTTACAGAAAGAACTTTTAACTCTTTTTGGTTTTCTAAACCCGTATTTTGAGACTGCTTCACGTCTTTTCAATATTTATAATCCATATCTCGTATTTGGTATTTTAGCTATCGTAGTAGTCTGGGGGATCTATCAGGGCATAAAGCTCTATTTATCTTGGAAAGAAGCTAATAAACCAGTCACTATATTTGAAGTTTCTCCTCCCACCTCAACCGAGCAAAGCTCATTTACTACTACTCAGCTATTTACCTCTGTACATGGCTTACTACGTCAACGCTCATGGATGCTCAGACTATTTGATGTTACAAAATCTTACTCTTTTGAAATTGCCTCCACAAAAGAAAAGGGTATTCGCTATGTCCTAAGACTTTCAACTGAGGATGCCCAAATTATCAAAAAGAATTTGATAGCCTATCTTCCTGGCATACAAGTAAAAGATGTGTCTGATTACCTAGACATTACTAGTCCCAAAGGTCACGTTATTGATATTGGCCTTACAAATCACTTTGCCTTTCCACTTAAAAAACAAGACAATCTGGCAGAATACGACCCTATTGCCTATATCACAGGTACGATGACCAAATTAGCCGAAGATGAAATGGTAGCCGTACAAATGGTAGTTTCTCCAGTGAGTAGAAGTACAGCTCAATTTGTTGGACGTCTCCGTTCACTCTTTTTAGGGAAGAAGGATGTTCTATCAGAGTTAAGGGGATCTAATGTATTTGGCTCTATCTTTTTAACTATTATTTATATCGCCTTACAAATTCTTTTATTTCCTCTTGGTTCAGTAATCTGGATATTAACTGGTGGTCGAGAGGGGCCAATATTATTCATCAGTTCCTTGAAAGCCCAGCTACCAGATAGCACCTATAGGGATATTGTTGAAACCCAGATTAAACAAAAAATTGATCAGCAATTATTTACCGTTTCCTTAAGATATCTAACTGTTTCAAGTGTTTACTCGAGTCGATCAAGAATTGAAAAAGGTTTTATCGCTGCTCTTAGCCCATTTACTAATGCGGGGTATCAAAACCTGCGACCTAAAAGGTATCTCAGGATAAAGGCAATCAATAATCTATTGTTGTGGCTTTACCGACGCCGATTATTTGTCTTTATGGGTAATCTAATTCTCTCAACATCTGAGTTGTCTGATCTATATCATTTTCCATACACAAGTATTACCAAAACAGAAAACTTATCCAAGCTACATAGCAAAGAATTGCCAGCTCCGTTATCTCTGAAACAAAAGACTGAGCTCGACATATATTTTGCAAACAATACCTACGGTGGCACTGAAACCAAGATAGGTTTGACGGCCGATGAACGTCGTCGCCATGTCTATATCCTCGGAGCAACTGGTACGGGTAAATCGACCATGCTTTTATCGATGATCGAGCAAGATATTAAAAACAATAAAGGTTTGAGCGTTATCGATCCGCACGGAGACTTAATCGAGCAGATTTTATCTGTTATCCCTAAAGAACGAATTCCTGATGTGGTTTATTTTAACCCCGATGATATTGGCTATCCTATGGGGATAAATTTACTTGAGCTTACCCCAGGGTTAAACGAAGAAGACACAATCCGCGAGAAAGAATTTATTGCCGAAAGTATTATCTCGGTCTTCCATAAAATCTACACCGACAAATACTCGGGGCCAAGAATGGAATACATTCTTCGTAACACTATTCACACTGCCTTTACTGTTCCAGATGCCACGTTGTTTACTGTCTATAAACTTCTAATAAATACTGGATATAGAAAAGGGGTCGTTAGAAATTTGAGAGATGAGAATCTTTTAGATTTCTGGAAGTTTGAGTTTGCTAAAGCAGGAGATTATCAGAAGGTGAAGATGATCTCCCCAATTACCAATAAGATCGGACGCTTCTTGTTTTCACCGACAGCCAAACGAATTCTTGAACAGGGTAAATCCACCATAAACTTCGACACGATTATGAATGAGGGGAAAATTCTTTTATGTAACCTCTCTAAGGGCAAAATTGGAGAAGATAATTCGAGTGTTTTTGGTGTGCTTATTATGGCCAAGATTCAGTTGGCGGCACTCAAACGCGCTCGTATGAAACCAGAAGACAGAAAAGATTTTTATCTCTATGTTGATGAGTTCCAGAACTTTGCGACACCTGCGTTCGCCCAGATCCTCTCTGAGGCTCGAAAATACCGCTTAGGGGCAATCCTTGCCCACCAAACTACTTCACAATTAGAAGATGTCTCCCTCGTCAATATTACCTTGGCCAATACTGGAACGGTTATTTGTTTCCGTACAGCCAACCCAGAAGATGAGCGGATGATCCTGCCACAATTTAGGCCGTATATAGAACAAGGGGAAATCGCCAGTTTGCCCTCGTATCACTTCTACATGAGACTTGGAGCCATGAATCCAGAGGAACCATTCTCAGGTGTTACTATTCCTGTAAAGATCGAATACAGTCAGAATCGAGTTAATGAGGTTATCGAGTCATCTCGCAAGTTATTTGCTAAAGAGTGGAAAGAGGTGGTAATTCCCGTTAAGACACCTAGTAAAGTAGAAGAAAAGCCAGTAATTAGATCAAGACAGTCATCTAAAATGCTCCCGTAACTTTATGTATCATTAGTATCTCTTCTACGTAACTAGGTTAAAACTTCACTCTTTATTTTAGCTGCTTCATTTCTCCAAAATTCCTGCCATTCTTTATGGTCTAGTTTTACAATCATTCGAGGAAAGTCTTCTAGATGGTCAACCTCTAAAAGTTGTTGAGCCATCTGTAGTGGTTCTATGTGGGTATCAAATTTCATTCGAGCTTTTTTCCGTAGATCAGAAAAGCTCCACCCTTTTTCTTTCATAATAAGATATAGGTCAATAAAATCACGGCTCCTAGGCTTTTGATAAATCGTGAATGTTTTATTAACTGCAATATCAATCAGGCTATCTACTTGCAAACCACCAATTTCTTTAGTCGGCGCTAGTTGAGTAAATGGGTAATAGGTAAATTCAGTTTTGATAATCTCATCATCAAAGTGTAAAAACACCAGATTGCGGTTAAAACTCTGTTGAAAATCAACATTTTTGACTCCAGCCCTTTTGGCAATATCTTTAATGAACACTTGGATGGACATTGGTGCGACTTCTTCTTCAGTGAAAAAATCTAAGTCTTCTGAGTAGCGATGATAGAGATAGTACTCAGCTAGCGCTGTACCACCAGATAAATAGAAGTGCTTCTTGATACTTGAATTAAAAGAAAAAAGATCAAGAAGGTTTTGTTGTCGCTTTGATAAGATGCTTTTCGTTGTATCTGTCATGGCCATTTACTTCATCCAAAATGCTAGTACATTTTTTCTCTTTGGATCGATTTTGAGATGACTCCAATATTTCTTAAGTTCTAAAGTACTCAGTTTCTCAGTACCCAAGCCAAAATTAATAAGCTGTTCTAGTCTCCATATTTGGTATTTTTCAGGGTTCTTTTTAAGGGTTGTGGTGTCAGTGCTCCAATTGTACATATCTAGCTGTATTATACCTTTTTTCTTACTCCTTGTCTTGATACTTTACTGTCCTAACTGGCTAGGACAATGGTATATATGATTTAGATTGATATTACGGCATTTGTTGTTTTGCTTTTTACCCCTATTCCCTTATAAATAAGGGGAGGAATGTTATACTATGGCTAGTTTCTAAAACTATCCAACTACTAAATCAACCATGACTACTCTAACTATCACACCCAAACAACTCGAAATACTACTACTCCTATATCGCTTCCGCTTCTTAAACCGCTTACAACTCCAAACACTACTCAAACACAAAGACACCAAACGCATCAACACCTGGCTCAAAGACTTAACTACTAAAACAATCATTGGTCGTCACTACTCAACCAAACTCAAAGAAAATACTAAACCTGCCATCTATTACTTAATGACCAAGAGTAAATCATTATTACTTGATCAAAATGGTATTGACAATAAATTGCTTTTGAAACGCATCTACAGGGAGAAAACTAGATCACAAAGACTGATTGATCACTGTATCCTCCTCGCTGATTTTTATCTTGATCTTCAAAAAACTATCACTAGCGAAAAACTTCACTTTTTCACTAAAACAGATTTATCCACTCACTTCTATCTGCCCTATACTCGCCCAGATGCCTACATTGCTAGAGAAGGAAAAACTATCAAGCGCTATTTCCTAGAGATCATTGATGAGGGTACACCAAGGTTTATGATCCGCAAAAAGATAGAGCAGTATATCGAATACTACGACGCCAATACTTGGCAAGAGCAAACCAGCCACCCATTCCCAATAATATTATTTTTGTGTCCCAATGACTTGATGAAAGATTTTTTACATAGACACCTAACTCAAGTCATGGAAGAAGAGGTGCAAGTAGAAATTGATTTTTATCTCTCAACTAAAGATAAAATTGAATGGGTGAATGCCTTGGAAGAACAATCGATTACGGCATGAAGAAATAACCGTACTCATCAAATGTAAAATGACCTTCGGGCTTGTTGAGAAGTAAATCCGCCAGCTCCCACGCGCTCATATTCTCTGAAATTCTATATTCTGCGTTCGTGTCGATTGTCCCATTCTTACCAACTTTTATTGATAGTTCGTTTGGGGTTGTGTCCTTAGTGTGTTCGAGTGCATATCTAAATGCTTTTTCATCTCGGATAAAGCCGTAATAGTGGAGATTGCCAATTAGAGCATCAAGGGTAACTTTTGGATCAAGTCGTAAATCAGCCGTATCGTTGACCCCAGGCCTCGATCTGATTTGTTCGGCCTCGGCTACCGGCATATGCAGGCGTTCGATAAAATAGTCTTCGACCTTTTTGGCTGACTCCCAATCTTTCCCCGGAGCTTTGAAATTTTCTTCGTTTGGCTTGGTGATGAAATAATATCCACCCCCTGCCAACAATAAAAGCACGACCAATATTGTTATTTTCTTGATCATGCCTTTATTATAAACCTTTTAAGTTAGTAATCTTCGCTTCGGCCAAGAAATCTATTCAGTTCCTTGCGTCCTTCTTCCGTTTGGCGAAACTCATAGAATAGCTTGGCGCCTTTATCAGATAAAAACGGCACAAATTCGGGCAAATCGTTAAGCGGGACTTTACGAAATTCCTGTAATCGTAAATCGACTGTATAACCTTTAAAAACTGGTAGTATTCTGATCATATATTTTTCCTTTCTTGGATTCCCATCCGCGGGGTTGGGACCCCGCGGTGGATACAACATTTATAATTTTGCACTTAGTACAACCTGACTAATTCTCTTCTCGTCAAAATACAAATCCCGCTCAATCCCTAGACCAAACTGGCCGCGATAACTTTCAAGATCAGCCAAAGAAAAAGAACCCCATTCGTCGTTCCAATCCCCAAAGATTGAAACGAAGCCGAAAAATTCTTGACTCGCTGGATCGTACTCGGTGGCGTACCATGTCCCTGCTCCGCTCGGGTTGAAGAACTTCGCAACCACGATGGGATCAGAGCTGTCCTCTTGTCTGCCTAGCTTGGCGAACCTAGCTAGTAGCTCTTTCGTTAGTAGTTTCATATATATTCACCTCCTTTCTTTTGGCTTCCTTCCGAAAATTAATGGTTGGGAAGTATGGCCATACTTCCCATACCAGGGGAAACTTAAAAACGGGTGGTGAATAATGCAAGGGCGACGAGGTACGAGGAGTTTATCTTGACCCTTGCATTAGAGGCGGGTTTATCCGCCTTTCCAAAAGGTCTACTTCTTGATTTTACTTACTAAAAGAGGTTCAATTATGATAGAATGATTATTGGATGGAAAATAATATGTTAATGGGTCTAGTCTCAAGAAAGTCTTTACGTAAATTTGGAAAGAAAGTTTCAATTTTTCTCCTTACTTTCTCGCTTTTACTATCTCAATATTCTGCTTTATTTGTTCCTCAAGTATTTGCAGCCTCTTCTCCGTGGACACAGACAGATTGGGTAGGAGGAAGTGGGCAAACAAGTTGGTCAGATACTACTAAATTTGATTCATCATCAAATGTAACTACTTCTACCGCTGGACAAGCAACACTTACTAATACAGAAGAATTGAGTAACACAGGATTTGAATCAGATTTATCAAGTTGGAGTGAAGTACCTAACTACACCCTTAATGACCAATTTACAACTAACAGAGCAGTGGGGGCGGTCAATGGGACTTCCGCTGAACCGACGGGGGGAACAAGGACTGTGGTGGATTCACCTTCGGTGATAAGTATCAGTTCTGGAAATCTAAGCTTCGCCGGCGGTTTGGGTGGGTCAAAAACTGTTAGTTATTCACCAATAGCAAGAGCAGCTGGAAAAGTATTGATAACTGAGGTTACTGGCACATCAAGTAATGGCGGTTTTAAGTTGCCGAGTTCTACAGAAGTATTTCATGGATACTCTGGTGCTGTTTTGCAGGTAAACTCAGTGCCGGTAAGTAATGGATATGGCTATAATGTCTCAAGTAAAATGGCGGTTGTGATGGGGACAGTGGGGGCCTATTATTTTGTGAAGAGTGGAACTCAATTCCCCAACTGGACTTTGGTATATAAGACTTTATCAGGAACAGGAGATTTAACCCCACAGTATTCCCAAGCAGGAAACAATACAGCCTATACATCTGATTTTATTAAAGCGCCCGCCTCTACGTGGATACCTACCCCTCTGGCCTATGATACTTTTACAAGAGCAGATGGAGTAATTAGTTCGTCAGAAACTACAGGGCCTGACTCTCAAACTACATCGTCCCTGACTTGGACCTCACAGGTTGGAACATTTACTGTTGTAGGTAATAAGGCTGTTGGTTCAACATTGTCGAGTGGAATTGCTATAGCCACTCTACCAACCACACCTACTTTTAACGTTTTACATGATGCAGCTTTGGTTCGCAATGCTGGCGATGTGGGTGTAGTGGTACGCTATGTGGATTCAAACAACTATGTCAAAGCAATTCATGATGGAACGAATATACAATTAATAAAAGTGGTTGCAGGCACTCCAACAACACTTATAAATACGGCGGCTACTTACGTTTCAGGAGCTGTGATTAGGGTTATTAGTGATGCGACAAAATTCAGAGTTTATTACAATAACGCTTTTATCGGAAGCGAACAAACCATCTCAGATTCGGTTTTACAGGCAGGAATAGTAGGTTTATATACAAGTGATGTAGGTAACACTTTTGATAATGTAACTACTTTTTCAAGGAGTGGATTTACAGATGCACCATTTGAAGAGTTAACACCAACTAGAGACACAGTAACCAAATATGCAGGAGTGGCTAGTGCTAAGTTGGTTGCAGGAGGAACAGATGCCAACTATGTGCAGAGTGTTAATGTTGGGGATACATCCACTTACACTTTAACTGCTTATGCCTACAAAGGAGCGGGACAAGCAGTAACAACTGACGACCTTAATCTTTACTATGATACCGGAACAATATCAACAAGTTTTACTTCAGTGGGAAGTGATTGGTATAAACTAACAGGGACTTTAACAGGAGTCGCTAGTGCGAAAAACTTTGGAGTTATGGTCAAAGCGGGAACGACAGTGTATGTGGATGACGTCAGCCTTTCTGCTTACGCGACTTCCGGCACCTTAACTTCGTCAATCTTTGATTCCGGCCAAGGATCTAACTGGGGAACTCTGACCTATTCGGCAACAACTCCTGCCAATACATCTGTTACGGTTAAAGCGCGTACCTCCAATGATGCTGGGATGAGCGGAGCTACCGCATTCTCGTCATGTAACGCAATCACTAGTGGAACAGATATTTCCTCGAATAACTGCATTACAGATACTCAAAGATATATTCAATATCAATTGACCCTCGCAAATACAAATATTACAGTTACACCAACTTTTTCAGACATTTCTACTGACTTTACTGTCAGTGATGCGACTGCTCCAAGCATTTCGCTAACTGCACTCACTCCCGACCCCAATACCGATACCACCCCCACTCTTTCTGGTAGTGCCACCGATGCAGTAGGAACAGTATCCGCTGTACAGTTCCAAATGGATTCAACCTCAGGCTCATGGACTGCTTGTACAGCAGATGACGCGGCGTTTGACGAAGCCAGTGAAACGTTAACCTGTACTTCCACGGCTCTCTCTGACGGAAGCCATACAATGTATGTCAGATCCACAGACAGTAACGGCAATACCACAGGCTCCGGTTCAGAAAGCTCTGATACGTTTACAATAGATACTGTTGCGCCTACTATCCCAGGCACCCCAACGACAACTAGTCCAACCTCTGATACGACTCCCACTTGGACGTGGACAGCCAGTACGGATAGTACCTCCGGGCTAGCTGTAAGCCCATATACCGTTCAGTGGTCTCAATCCTCTTTGTTTTTATCCGGTGTGTCGTCCTCTACATCAACTACTAACTCATTTACCCATGTGACTCCACTTACTGATGGCACATGGTATTTTCGGGTCAAAGCTATAGATGTAGCCGGAAATGAAAGCGGTTACTCGTCAAACGGTTCTGTACAAATCAATACCGGAGCGCCTACGGGATCCATCACTATCAACTCGGGAAGTAGCTATACTAATAGCCAAAATGCCACCCTCACCTTAACTGCTTCCTCCGGATTCTTTTCCGGCACATTCGATATTCAGATGAAAATCTCAAACCTCGCAGACTTGTCAGACGGGACATATGAAGCGTTTGCCTACTCAAAAGCTTGGACGTTACCGTCAGGTGACGGCACTAAAACTGTCTATGTCCAGTTTAAAGATAGTACGAATAATGAAAGCGGTGCATATTCTGACACCATTATTCTTGATACCACAGCTCCCAATGCTTTTGACCTAACAGATCCAGGCGAAAATACCTACACCAACAACGAACGGCCTACTTTTAAATGGAAAGCAGCAACAGTCACTGACACTTCGGGGCTTTCGAAATACAAACTGGAAATAGACAATGGAATAAGCGGAGACTTTACAATTGACGACATTGCTACCTCTAGGACAACTTCGTATGAGATGCTGAAATATGTAGTTAATTATGAAAACTTTAACGATACCGACGACTCGAACAATTATATCTCTGTGACCACCAGATCATCACTAACCTGGGGATCCGATAACAACGATGGCAAACTAAAAGAAGGCAAACGAAGTTGGAAAGTGAGCGCAGTGGATAATGCAGGCAATGAAACATCTTCTTCCAGAACTTTGTTTGTTGACCGGACAGCACCATACGTCGAGGTAACGCAAATTAATAGTTCCAAGTTTACGAGTACTAGTTTTGCAACTACCGATAAAACGCCGACAATTTATGGCAAAATAACCGATCCTTTAGCGCTTGCAGACGGGTCAACAGCGAATCAAGATGAAAATGGTCCGAAAATTGCCTCTGGTCCCAAACAAGTCGAAATTAAAATCGAAAGGAATGAGGGCTCAACATACAAATTACTAAGTCTCTACACTCTCAACATGGATAAATCTTGGTATACATGCGGTAACACCGAAGTGACTGATAACACCAAGCAACGATGCGATAAATATTTACCCTTTGAATATACTCCAGAAAATGCCTTAGATATTGGTAGATATAGAGTAACCCTGGTCGGAAAAGATAAAGCGGATAACACATCTGTTTCCATCTCATTTACCTTAAACATCACCAGCCTATCGCAAATTACTACACCGGAAGAAAAACAAATTATAGAAGAAGCAGTAAAAGACCTATCACCGACTCAGCAAGAAGAAGTAAAGAATGATCTGGAGATTACCAAGACTGTAGAAACCCCTTCACCAAATATTTTCAACCAGATAATAATGTATTTAACCAACTTGGGTAAAACTTTCATTAGCTCCACAGGCAACTTTCTAGCATCACTGTTTACCGGAATCGGGAATGGAATAA
>Ga0075807_137_pt1 | contig 10230 bp, 7 predicted proteins | sample RifGroC2_FD_68267 | JGI IMG/M metagenome (GOLD analysis project Ga0075807, IMG submission 68267) | Microgenomates (Collierbacteria) bacterium GW2011_GWC2_43_12 | reverse complement strand
AGATCGTAGTTTACCTTTTGTTCCAGACGATAGGCTTCGATGGTTTTGCCGGTATCCTTAAAGTTTTTTATTTGTATTTCTAAATCCTGACGGATGTTGGCAATGGCTTCTTTTTGGTTGTTTGGATTAGTGATAAATAGTTTGGCAGGGTTGATCGTAATAAAGCCGGTATTCTCCAGGTCTTCATCCGGGATCTGAGTAAAATTAAAAGGATCAAGAATTTCGATGTTACTAAGGGTATTGCCTTCAAAAGTCATGGAAATAATAATGTCCTTGTAAGAGGGAAAAAGCTGAACAGTGCTACCTACAGCTCGATACATGCCCCGGGAAAGTTCCGTGTTTGTTCTCATATATTGAAGGTCGGAAAGTCTCATGAGGACGGTGTCCCGGGAAATGATTTGACCTTTGGCCAATGTGATCAAATTTCTTTCCTGGTCATATGGTGAGCCGATGTTATATATGCAAGAGACAGAAGCGACGACAATGCTATCTGGGCGTGACAGTAGATTGGCGGTGGTGGTCAACCGAAACTTATCGATTTCCGGGTTGATATCGGCTTCTTTCTCGATGTAGGTATCTGTTTGAGGAATATACGCTTCGGGCTGATAGTAATCGTAGTAGGAAACAAAGTAAGAGACGGCGTTGTGCGGAAAGAAATCGCGGAACTCCTGGTAGAGCTGTGAGGCTAGGGTTTTGTTGTGACACATAACCAGTGTGGGTAGCTGAGTCTTTTGGATGACGTTCGCTATGGTGAAAGTTTTGCCACTACCCGTAACCCCCACCAATGTCTGATGAGGATTTTGCTGGTCGATGGAGGTTGCCAGCTTTTCGATCGCATTTGGCTGATCTCCGGTGGGTTTAAAGGTTGATTCGAGCTGAAATTCCATGTGAGTCTATTTTACTGTACGGGATGTGAGATTGCTTCAGTTTGAGCCATAGTTTGTTTTGGGTTTTGTTAGTTGACATTTGGGTAATGTTTGGTAATAATGAATTTATGGCCGTAACACTATACAAAAGACAAAGACAGATCGTCGAGTTTATTTCCCAGTTTATTCAGAAGAGTGGCTACTCCCCTACTCTGTCGGAAATAGCCTCAGCTATTGGAGTATCATCCTTAGCTACCGTTCATGAACACCTTCAGGCTTTGGAAAAGAAAGGGATTATCCGTAAGTTTGATGGTGCCATACGGGGTATAGAAGTGGTAGATAGACCAAGTGTCGAACTGGCCTCTCTTGAGCTGCCAATCCTCGGATATATTGCAGCTGGACGCCCGATAGAGCCTCTAACGGACCCAAATGCGACCATGAGAGTTGCTTCTTCTATGGTTTCCGGCAAGAAACGTGCTTTTGTTCTTCAGGTAAAAGGCGACTCCATGATTGAGGAAGGAATTTTTGACCATGACTACGTTCTAATTGAAGAATGTGAGATTGGTGCCGTTAAAGATGGAGATACCCTAAAAAGATTTTTTCGGGAAAGAACAAGAGTGCGATTGGAGCCAGCAAACTCGTCTATGTCCCCTATTTTTGCGATCAACGTAAAGGTTCAGGGTAAGTGTGTTGGGGTAATTCGGAAGTATATATAGTCTTCCACGAAAAATAAAATCCCCCAGACGGAGGGATTTAGAGGATCAGACGAGGACTACGGTAATGATTCCAGGAGGAAGAGTCCTGCGAACAGCGATTACTTCAGAGGAGAATACGAGTTTCCCTTCAACAACGACTGCATTGTGAACCTTTACGGTCACATTGCGGCCACTGTTTACATAATGATTAACAGCACTTTCTATTTGAGATCCCTGTTCAAATTGACTCGTACTGGAAAGGATGATGTGTTCATATGCAAGAATTTCAGCCACTTTTACTCCTTCTTAGTGTACGTTTGACCTATATTATAGACTGCTTGGGTGTAAAATCAAGGTATGAAGCTAACAATTGTGGGGAGCGGGCTCTGAGGGTACTTTCTGAAGCTAAATTTATTGTTTGCGAGGATACAAGGATGTTTAGTAATTTGTGGTCTAAACTTATCTCACTTGGTAAGGCTGAAAAATTGACTGCCAGACTCAAATTTGTTAATGATTATAACGAATATAGAGTACTCCCCTCTTTGCTTGCAGAAATGAATGGATTGGAAGAAGCGGTGCTGGTAAGCGATGCTGGTATGCCGCTTATCTCTGACCCAGGATACAAACTGGTGCGAGGCGGGCTTGATCTAGGGTGGGAAGTAACCGTGGTTCCCGGATCGACAGCGGAAAGTGCGGCCTTGGCAGTTTCCGGACTTCCGACGGACAAGTACATGTTTTTAGGTTTTTTGCCCAAAAAAGAAGGTAAAAGAATAGAGATGTTGAATAACTTGAAAAGAATGTCGGAGATGATGAAGTTTTCGGTAGTGATTTATGAGAGTTCCGTAAGGTTGAATAAAATCATAGAAAATCTAAAAGAAGTTTTGGGTGAAGAGACTCAGTTGTGTCTGGCGCTCGATTTGACAAAAATATCTGAAAAAATTTTCAGAGGAAGCATAAAAGAAATGTTGAACATATTGGGAGAAAAAAAATTAAAAGGGGAAGCGACGCTAGTAATTTCGTTTGTGGAATGATGTTAAGCGCGGAGGATTAGGTTTTTGCCGTTCATTTCGGCTGGTACCGGAAGATCTAAGAGACTCAGGATAGTGGGGGCGATGTCGCCAAGTTTCCCACTTTGGAGTTTAAAGTAATAGTCGCTGGGGTGATAAATGATTAGAGGAACGGGTAGATTTGAGTGTTTTGTGTCTACCCCCCCTGTTATTGGATCTATGAGTTCTTCTGCATTTCCATGATCGGCTGTAATAAGCAAGTAAGAGTCGGTCTCTTTGGCAAGATTTATAAGATTTTTTATAGCATCATCAGAAGCTAAGATAGCTTCGATAGTTTTTTCTAGTATTCCAGTATGAGCAACCATATCTGGACAAGCGATGTTAATTACTCCAAAAGAAAAATTGGCAGCCTTAAAATGTTGAGAAAATTCTTCTACCAATCTGTCAGTAGACATTCGAGGTTGAAGATCATAGGTAGCGATTTTTGGAGAACTTACGAACAACCTAGCCTCACCAGGAAGGATTTCTTCGCTCTGACCATTAAAATAATAAGTTACCATGGCAATTTTTTCTGTCTCGGCGCAGCGCAATTGAAGAAGATTATTTTTTGACAATACCTCTCCGAGAGTGTCAGTAGCGGTGGTGAGCGGGAACATTACAGGATTTGTGTATGATTTTCGGTAGTTCGTCATGGTCACAAAACGAAGATTGGGTATCCCCGATTTCAAAAACATGCCGGTGAGCTGTTTGGGTCTATCGGTCCGAAAATTAAAAAAGATGATGGCATCTCCTGGCATTATTCTTGAGTTGACCGGATCCTCTCCTGTTGCAGTTGGTAAGACAAACTCATCCGATAAACCTTGACGGTAAATTGTTTCCAAATAAACTGAGGGGTCATTTTGGAAACTATTATCAGATCCAATAAGGCAATCAAAAGCTTTTTGTGTCCTCTCCCAACGTCTGTCCCGGTCCATGGCATAATACCTGCCCATGATAGTAGATATGTGACCAATACCTATTTCAGAAATTTTTTGTTGGACATTCTTTATTTGTTCTACACCATTGTTTGGTGAGCTATCTCTACCATCAGTAATCAAGTGCAAGTAAACATCCTTTATGTTTTGGTTTTTGGCAAAAAGCATGAGTGCGTAAAGATGTTCATTGTATGAATGAACTCCGGAGGCGCCAACCAACCCCATGATGTGAAGTCGGGAGCCAAAAGAATTTACGTGTTTCACCGTATCCAACAGAGCCCTGTTGGTAAAGAAACTTCCATCAGCGATCGCCATATTGATCAGAGAGAGGTCTTGATATACAACCCTCCCTGCTCCAATATTGAGGTGGCCGGTTTCACTATTTCCGTCTTGACCTTCTGGGAGACCTACGGCAGGACCAGAGGCGAGTAATTGAGTGTTAGGGAAAGATTGAAGTAAATAATTGTAGGTTTGTGGATTTGCCTGAGTAATAGCATTACCAGGAGAATCCGGGGCGATACCCCAACCGTCGAGGATGCAAAGAATGACTTTTTTCACTGCTGGGGATTGATGCTTTGTAAATACTCCTGAATAAAGAGGAGGCGATTGTATTTGGCCACCCTTTCCCCTCGTCCAGGAGCTCCAAATTTAACAAAGTCAGCACCTACTCCAACCGCAAAGTCAGCGAGGAAATCTTCGTCTGTATCCCCAGAACGATGAGAAACGACCACGGAGAAATTATTCTTTTTGGCCATTTTTATGACCGACACAGTTTCGGATATAGTGCCAATTTGATTTGGCTTCACCAAAATTGCATTGCAGGCTCCTCTTTTGATTGCTTCTTGAAGACGGGATTTGTTGGTAACCAACAAATCGTCTCCCACGACCATGAGTTGCTTGCCTATTGTGGCTGTGAGATTTTCCCAATCTTGCCAGGCCTCTTGATCGAACGGGTCTTCGATTGAAAGCAAACTGTATTTTCGATTTAAATCAATATAAAAATCAGTAAGTTGTGACCCAGACAAGGCATCTTTAACATCACTTATTTTGTATTTACCGCTTTGAAGAAGTTCGGAGGCGGCAATATCCAAGCCCAAGTAGACGTCTTCGTTTAATTTATATTGGCTAGCCTCAATAGTTTCGACAAGAAGTTCAATGGCGTCTGTGTTTGAAAATAGATTCGGAGCAAACCCACCCTCATCCCCCACGGAAGAAGTGGCCTTTTTTTCGATAAGTGTTTTCTTTAACAAATGATAAAGCTCACTACCCATTTCCAGCGCCTTTGAAAAGATTTTTCTGCTGGATGGAATACAATGGAACTCTTGAAAGTCGAGATTGCCCGCACCATGTTTCCCGCCATTAATCAGATTAAATAAAGGCGTGGGTAAATGAAGTGGAGACGGAGTGGGGAAACCGTATTTTTGAGCAGTGTATTCAAAGGTGGGTACTTCCGCACAAGCCGCTCCTAGTTCGAAGCAGGCTTGGGATACTGAAAGAATGGCATTTGCTCCAAGTTTTGATTTGTTCGTCGTGCCGTCGGTATTTAGCAAGATTTGGTCGATGTCATTTTGTTTTAGAGGATCTTGACCAATAATATATTTACTGATTATTTGGTTTACATTGGCACAAGCCTTTAAAACACCCATTCCCCCAAAACGATTGGGGTCTCCGTCCCGAAGCTCGTAGGCTTCAAATTTTCCGGTAGAAGCTCCACTGGCTACCGAGGCAACAGCACCATGTCCATTGTCCGACCAAATAGTCGTTTCGATGGTTGGATTTCCTCTTGAGTCCAAGATTTCTCTGGCGTAGACAGTTTTTATTTTGGCCATTATTTGAGTAGGTTTTTTTCGATATGGGCTATAACTCGTCTGGTGTTGTCGATAGCATCGGGACTGACAGAGACAGAAGTAATTCCCCATTTGACCAGTTTTTCAACTAAATCAGGATACAGGCTAGCTGCTTGTCCACAAAGCGAGCTAGTGATGTGGTGTTTGGCAGCCGTTTTTACCACATGTTCAAGGGCCCAGGTGACAGCAGGGTTTCTCTCGTCAAATTCTGAGGCGACAGTTTCGTTGTCTCTATCCGTGCCCAAAATTAACATTGTCAAATCGTTGCTACCGATGGACACACCGTCGATTCCCACACTAATAAAATCTTCAAGGAGAATAACATTGGAGGGAATTTCTACCATCATCCAGAGCTTGAAGGAGTTTGACCGGGTTAGACCGGAGGCGGCAATGATTCTTTTGACCTTTACCAGTTCGTCGACAGTCCGGCAAAAAGGAACCATAAGATGAAGATTTTTATACCCCATTTTGTTGCGAACTGTTTTGATGGCCTCTAGTTCCAGGTTAAAGACTGATTCGTCGCTGATATATCTGTAGGCACCCCTAAAGCCGAGCATCGGATTGGGTTCTACTGGCTCATAGGACTCTCCCCCAACTAGATTGCGGTACTCGTTGGTTTTAAAATCCGAAGCGCGATACACAATAGGTCTGTCTCCAAAACTGTAGGTAAATGCCGCTAAACTCCCTGCTAATTTTTCGATGAAGATCTTCGCCTTGCCATCCTTGATCATTTTTTTGGGGTGAACTCCAATCTGGGCCATCATAAATTCTGCGCGAAGAAGCCCGACACCATCGGCATTTCCCTGAGCGACTACAGGAGCCAGGTCGGGTTCTCCCAAATTGACATACACGTGTGTAGCCGTTTTGGGAAATTCTTCTTCTTTGAACTCTTTGGTTTCTACAGCCTTAGTCTTTTCCGGAACACCACTATAAATGGTGCCACTTGATCCATTGACCGTAATCACCATATCGTCTTTGAGGAGCTTGGTGGCGGTCTTGGTGCCAACAACTGCCGGTATCCCCAATTCACGAGAGACGATCGCAGCGTGAGAGGTTTGACCACCTTTATCCGTGATAATTGCGGCGGCCCTTTTCATGGCCGGAACAAAATCTGGAGAGGTCATTTCGGTGACAAGTATGTCTCCGTCTTTGATTTTATTTATTTCATTTGCCGATTTTATTTTGACTACCTTGCCAAAGCCGATACCGAAGGAGGCCGGTTCTCCCTGAAGTATTTGTTTCAATTTCTGGAGTTGGTCTTCCGAGATCTTAAGCTTTCCCTTACCCATGTCTAGAGTGGTAATGGGTCTAGTTTGAACGAGAAAAATCTTGTTGTTTTCTATGGCAAATTCGCAGTCTTGGGGAAAGAAATAATGCTGTTGAACTTTTACGGCGAGTCTGGCCACCTCAATAACTTGTTCGTCTGTAAGTTTCCTTAAAAATATCTTTTCTTTGGGTACGTTTATTTTTTTAACGCCACTGGGGTGTTGCATTACCTCCATTACTGTTTGAGGTACTGATTGCCTGGAGTGTATGGTGAGACTGTCTTTGTTTACAATATAATGGTCGGGGTTGACAACGCCTTGAACCATAAAGTCCCCCAATCCCCAAACAGCCTCAACGACTACTTGATTTTTGTTCCGGCTCACAGGATTTACCGAGAAAACCACTCCGGACACCTCCGACTGAATCATAAGTTGAACCGGGGCGGCCAAAAGGACCTTAAAATGGTCATATCCCTTAGTGGCTCGATAGAAGATGGCTCTGGCTCCCCAGAGTGACGCCCAAGCGCTTCTCAACGCTTGAATGAGATTGGATTCGCCCTTGATGTCCAGGTATGACTCTTGCTGTCCGGCAAAAGATGCGTCGGGTAAGTCTTCGGCTGTGGCGGAGGAGCGGACAGCAACCAAGGGATTTTTCTCTCCTGGTTTCAAACTCGCATAACTTTCAAAAATATCCTTGATTAATTCGTCCGGAATGTCGGCCGTATTTATAAGTCTTTGAATTTTTATGGATGCTTTCTGGAGTTCTTTTTGATTGTTTACATCCGTTTGTCTGATAATTTCTCTGATGACTGGCTGTAGAGCATTTTTCTCGACGACATACTGATAGGCCTGCGCGGTGACGACGAAACCGTTTGGAACGGGAATGCCAAAACTGTACATTTCTCCCAAATTGGCACCTTTACCCCCAACCAACGCAATATCTTCTTTTCTAATTTTGGAGAAGGGAAGCACCAGGGCAGGCGTGGTTGACATTTTAGTGGATTTTGTTTTTTAAATAATCGACCCAGGGGTTCGTAATTGGATCTACTTTATTGGAGATACTTAAATAATAGCTAAACATGATCAAAAAGACCAGTGACTCAAAAACTTGATTGGTAATATCGGTGGTTTCCGGGTTTAGGATGGTAACTTTGTATTTTTGCTGAGTGAGAATATCTTTTGTAATGTGGATCCTTTTTTGGATTACCTCTGGGTAGAGTGAGGAATTTAGTATGATGATATTTGTTTGATCTCTAAGGCCGGCTGGGAAAGTGAAACCTTCGAGTAAATGATGGTTTAAATCCGGAAAGACAAAGCTGTGTGACATTGTTTTTGCTGATTCATTTAGATAATTGGCGATAGTTTTGCCCACGCCGGTTAAGTGATTGGCGGAAAAAAGGATAATCCCCGAGCCTTTGTGCTTGGCCGCCAAAGATTTGGCTGGATTCTCTGAGGTTTCTTTGTGGATATTAACCATGTCAAAGACTCTTTCAACGGTACGTATAATTTCTTTTAGATCGAAGTATTTTTGGGAAGATGGGTTTAGCCTAATAAGTAAACCAAGGACGGCCCCAAGAGACAGTCCGATACCGGCTCTAGGAGTGTGGGAAGGGTTGAACTTCTGATCGAGTAGTATAAGAGGTAATTTATTTTTGTTCACAGTAGTCTGCAATTGCCCTCCTGTAGTAATCACCACGGATGGACAGCCCCTCATTGTGGCGTCCTGAGCGCATGAAAGTATCTCTTCTGTATTGCCTGAATAGCTTGAAAGGATAACTAAAGTATTTTTATCTGAGTAGGAAGGGAGACGATAGTTGGCAACAATTTCAAAAGGTACTCTCAAGAGGAGGGGAGAGAGAGCGAGGGCTGTGTGGGCAGCTAAGTTGCTCCCACCCATGCCGGCAAAAACTATGTTTCTGATTTTCTCAGGGTCAAAATTGAGACTGACAAACTCGGCCGAGGTCCAGCCTGATTCGATTTGCCGGCCGAGCTTCGTAAGCGAACCATACAGATCTTGTTCGTCCAATTGTTTATAGATTTTTAGGTTATCTAAGATATTCATTTGAGAGCGTAGACATTAATTCCTTCGCGCCAGTCAATTTCGGGGTACCGGCTCAAAAGTGTTATTATTTTTACCTTTATATCATTGTAGAGCTTTTCATTCTGAGCTTCAAATCTAATTGTGATATACGGCCCGTTCTGCGAGGCCCTGATGACGACCATCAATTCATCGGTATCTAGTCGAACACCATCAATGTCCGTGATTTTTGCCTCTGGCCAGAGAGTAATGAGATCGTGTTTTATTAAATTTTCAACCAAATTTATCTTTTGGTCATCAGGTACTCCCAGTTTTATTTCAGGACTACCAATATGAGTTTCAATTGACGTACAGGTTTGAGACATAGTCTCATGGTGTTTTTCCAAAAATGTGAGAAGCCGTAAACAAGCATATGCAGCATCGTCATGGCCAAAAAAGTTATCCATGAAAAATATGTGTCCCGACAGTTCACCTCCAAGCATAGCTCCGGTCTCGCGGATCTTGGATTTGATATATGAGTGCCCCGTCTTCCACATTAGAGGATGACCGTCAAGCTTCCGTATTGTTTCCGGAACTGCCCGGGAACATAAATTGTTGTAAATAATGGTGGAACCAGGAAGATTTTCCAGGACGTCAATGGCAAATATCGCCGTGATGATATCCATCCAATGAATTTTCCCCAGTTCGTCAACGACAGCCATACGGTCTCCATCGGCATCAAAAGCGAAACCTAGGTCGGCTTTTTCCTGAAGCACTCTCTTCGCGAGATTGTCTAAAACTTTTTTATCGGTCGGATCGGTTCCGTTGGGGAATGAGCTGAGAAGCCAGCTATTCTGGTGGATTACCGTGCAGCCGGCCTGACAGAATAATTTTGGATAAAATTTTCCGGAAGTATTGTTGAGAGTGTCGACTACGATCCGCCATTTTTTACCCAGCTTGAAATATTTTTGAATGTGTTTGAGGTAAACAGGAAAAATATTTTTTTTCCGATTACTACCGTAACCGACAGAGAATCTGTCGGCGTCAATAATGTGCTTTATTTCCTGAATCTCGTGAAGCGCCAAGGTTTCAGAATATCCCTTGCCAAGCTTGAGGCCGTTAAACTCTTTCGTATTGTGAGAAGCGGTCACCATAGCACAGGCTTTGGTGAGAAAATGATATGAAGAAAAATAGACAATTTGGCTAAGAGAAAGGCCAAGATCGATGGTATCTATGCCACCATCATTGAGGCCTTTAATAAAATATTTGGAAAAAGATTTGCTGTTTGCCCGGTTATCTCTGCCAACAGGACAGAGTTTAATTTTTCTTTCCACCAAAAAGGTAGCATATCCCCTACCGAGGTAGTAGTAGATTTCATTAGTTAGATCGGTTCCCACCAGACCCCGGATGTCATAGCCACGGAAAATATACGGATTTAACTGCATTAATTCAGTATAACAACAATGACGTCCTCCCCGCACAGCAAGCTTTCAGCTTGGCACTGTACGGGGTTTCCTTTTGGCCTGCCTCGACCAGCGATGCAGGCCTTTTTGTCATGA
>Ga0075807_135_pt1 | contig 10327 bp, 7 predicted proteins | sample RifGroC2_FD_68267 | JGI IMG/M metagenome (GOLD analysis project Ga0075807, IMG submission 68267) | Microgenomates (Collierbacteria) bacterium GW2011_GWC2_43_12 | reverse complement strand
TTATAATTACGCAGATCTTTGAGAGAAGGAGACAGCTATGCAAACATGGGAATATTTGAGAGTTGAAGTGTCCTTGTTGGATCGCATAAAGGCGATAAATGGGTTACCTCCTACAACCGCGATGTATTTTGGGCCCTTTTTAACTGAAAAGGGCCAGCAGGGATGGGAACTTTGTGGTGATGGGATTTTAGTTCCTCATGAAACGATCAAGTATATTTTAAAACGTCCTGTGGGCAGTCTTGAAGAGGATGTGTGAGCGAAGTCGACCTTCCGGATGGAGGGTCGTTTTTTGTGGTGATAGAATTTAACAACGAACTTTGACAATGATAATAAATATTTCTACCAATAGGAGAGTGTAATGGTAAAAGCAAAGACCTTGCCTGGGGAGTACTACACAGAGGAATCGGTTTTGAAAGTCGAAAAAGTAAAAATATTTGATAATTTTTGGACATGTGTGGGTCATGTATCCAGTATTCCCAATGCAGGTGAGTATTTTCTGGTGGACTGGCAGAAGACGAACTTGATTGTGCTAAGAACCGTGAAGAATAAAATATTGGCTTTTCATAATAGCTGCCGCCACAGAGGAACTAGACTCTGTTCTACACAAGATGGTAGCCTTGGTAAGACTATTGTGTGCAAGTATCATGGGTGGAACTACCGACTGGACGGGAGATTGAACGGTGCGCCCGGAATGGAGCGTGACGATGGCTTTGATTTTCGGGAGAACGGATTAATACTGGTTCCTGTACATGTATGGGAGGGATTTATCTTTGTTAGCCTGGCCCAAAATCCACCGGTGTTTTCAAAAACATACGCCCCGATACTGCACCGTTTTGAGCAATGGAAGGTGGGTGGGTTGCAAAGGGTATTTAAGGAAAGGTACCTGGTAAAAGCGAATTGGAAATTGATTATCCAAAATTTTAGTGAATGTCTGCACTGCCCCACCGCCCACCACCGTTTGAATAGATTAATAAAATACACAAGCTCGGAAAATGATTTGGCGGAAGGGCCATTTTTGGGTGGGTTTATGAAGATTATAAACGGAGAGAGTGTCACGACTACAGGAAGAATGTGTGCTTTACCTGTGGGTAATTTGGATAGGAACAACATGGGTAAAGGCTGGTATTACTCTTTTCTAAATAATCTGCTGATAAATAAGCACCCCGACTACATCATGTATCACATGTTATTTCCACAGAGTGCGGGTGAGACTTTGGTGGTTAGTGAATGGCTTTTTAACCCAGATTCTTTGTTAATGCCGGACTTTAGGCCGGAAGAAGCTCACGAAATTTGGGGTGTGACCAATCGTGAGGATTGGCACTTGAGTGAAATAAGTCAATTGGGGATTCAATCAGACGGATATCGACCGGGGTACTATACCGCGAGTGAAAGTCTCTTAGCTGCGTTTGACGAAGAGTATCTCAGACTGATGAATAAGTAGTTTGACGACCCAGCCTTTTTGGCCGGGTCTTTTTTTGACCCGCAATCATGGGCGCCCATGAAGCTTGGGTCAAAAAGATTAGCTGCAACGCCGGGAGGATTGGGTGGGGTATATAATATCGGCCGTGGAGCGCTTGATACGTAGTTATAGAAATGTCGAATTAAGTCCCGAGGAGAAGAGGGGTTATTCTTTGCATTGGGAGGCGCTGAAAACAAATGGAGCAAGAGAGGGGTATAGGGCGGAGAAGGCAAAGTTTGAGATTTTTAGGATGGGAAGGAAGATATTACCCTTACTGTTGCGAGACACAAAACAAGAAGCTTCGGAGTATATGTGGAATGCTGTTAGTGAAATACTATCGTGTCTGGCAGAAGAAACTGACAGGTCTACGATCTTGGAACTGATAACTGACAAAAGGGCATTGGGTGAAGACGAAACTCAGATGTATAACCTACTGAAGGCCTTAAATAAAATTAACTTCAGGGTTAGAAGCGGCAGTGAGCACGACCAAAGACTGGATGAGTGTGTGGATGTTTTGGAGTACATCTATCAAAGGAGCCATAACGGTGATACACAATCACGGATATTGTTGGCGATGTCGATAGCTGGGGGTGAAAAAGCTAGGTGCTTTATAAGCGCCAATAACCGGTGGGGTGGGTTTTATGCCTATGAGAAATACTTGAGGGACGTCTCGATGGCAGATTTGTATGCTGTAAAGCGTGTCATCACTGACCCTGAGAAAGACTATTTCGAATATATAGAGGTTGATCGAGGTCTGGCGGAGACTAGATGGCTTGACTTGACCAGAAGGGCAGAAGATATTGTTTTTAGAGCCTGTGAAATAAGTGAAACCACCAGGGAAGCGTTGCTAATGTATGCCTTCAATTTTTTACGATCCCACCCAAAGATGTCTGGTCAGGAAAGAAAGAGGTTGGTGCGGCGGTTGAAAATTTTGTCTAAAGAGGAAGAAAAGTACCGCAGTGCTGAGGTACCGCTTCCGACAGTTGGGTTGGAGCTGGAAATTCCGCTGGTACCCGACAGGGAAATATATCAGGAGATAATAGAGGCTTTGCAGATAAAAACTTATGACGAACAGGAAGATCTTTGGGAGGTGATAAATGCCTTTTCTTACTCTTCCGGATTACAGATGAGAGTGTTGGAGGAGCTGATCAAAATGAGGGCGATGCCGATTGCAGACCCTGAGATCAGAAATATCTTTTACAAAGAGATGATGCTGTCGCTACACATAAACCTGGGTGTCCCTAAAGATATTGAAGGGGTAATAGGCGAGTTTGATGAGGAGATAGATATCTTGGTAGATGGACTGGTGTATGGATTTGTTTCCCCTTTACGACTGAGACACCGGAAGACAAGAAATGATGGTATTTCCTGGGATATAAAAGATCATGAAGTGCAAAAAAGTGAAAAGTCGGGGAAAAAGCGATTGGAAATAAAGGTGACTGAGTTTTCGGATGCTACTTCATACAGAATGATTGATGAAGCACAGATTTTGGCTGGGGCGATGTTTGCCTATATAAAAAATCAACTTGGTCTACCGGTATCATCAATAGAGAAGGAAATGGCCGGAGAGTGGGCTTGCCATAGACTTTGTATAACCAAAATTCTAAATAGTCACAGATTGATGCCGAAGCTCTACAATTGCCATCCAGAATCAGCTGTGGAAGCGGCCAAAAACCTAAAGCTGAGAAAAGAGATGAGAAAGGCAGTTGACGGTTGTTCGGCTGTAATAAAAAAGATTGTTTTTGGATAAAGTTACCCCCCTATTTTTTGTGTATTTTCAGAAAACCCAGGAGGAGTACAGGAAAGATTAGTATAAGAATAGAAAGGCCTATAAATTCGAGGTATTGGGGGAGGTAGATGAGGACTAGAGAGATGTCAGATGTGGGGAGTGACCAGGAGTTGTACCAAAGGCCAGTGTCGGTGTGGGTCAGCTTCGTCAACTTGGGGTAGGTGAAGAAAATCTTGGCGGTGAGTAGCCAGGGATTGAGCTGGAGATCGTCCTGACTGATTTGGATGGCTTTCCAATAGGAAGAATTGGTTTGGTAGAGGTTGAGGGTTATTGGTTGTGGAGTGGAGGGAGATTCCTCCACGCGCTTCGCTTGGTCGGAATGACTGTTTGGAATGGAGATGGTGTAGAGGTATTCGGCTGGGTGGGTGGAGGTAAAGAGAGGGGTGAGATCCTTCGACTCCCTGCGGTCGCTCAGGATGACGGTTTGGGGCGGTGAGGCGGGGGTGAGGGAGATGGATTTGAGGAAGTTTAGGGGGATGGGGTGAATGGATAGAGATTTGAGAGCGTTGGCGGTAACACGGGTGCCGATGGACTGGTTAAAGAGGTGGAGGGTGTATCCAGGTGCTTCTTCAATGTTTTTGATGGGGTTCACTAGATACTGGGTGACGCCAGAGTCGGCGAGACGATCAAAGACATCACAACGCCTGGTAGAAAAGTTCTCCATGCAGAGAGTGAGAGGCAGCCCTTTGATATTGCGGGTTTCGATAGAGATTAGGTAGCTAAGTGAATGAGGTAAATGACGGAGATTTTGGTAATCACATTCGATGGCGTTTTGACTTTGGTAAAGTATGTCGTTTTCGCTGACGGTTTTGACTGTTTTGCCGTCATTGAATTGGTCACAGTTTAGATTTTCCGGCAAGAGGCTGTTGGAGCTTGGTGTGTTGATGATATCAAAAGTCGTGGTGCTTAAGGGGAGAGAAAATTGAATATTTTTTGGGTTTTCATTGAGGGTAATGACTTTTTCGAGAATGGGATTTAGCTTTCCTGAGCTAGAGAAAAGTAAGGAATGAATGGAGAGGGAAATGTCTTGGTAATTGATCTCTTGAACTGATTTGGTGTCGGAAGCTTCTAAGATAAAATTGGCTTGCTGAACTTCACCTGTAGAGATAGTAAACACCTGGGCTTGTCGTGGTTCTTTTCTGGATTCCAGGGGCTGGGAGATGGACTGGCTGGCCAAATCTTTTCCGGAAATATTGGCGTTGGCGAGTGTTTGTGTAGGCGAGGAGTAAGAAAAATTTAGGGATATTAAAGTATCTGTGGGGATACTGGGAAGGGGTGCTGACAAGCAACCAACAACATCTGTGCCGAGTAGGGAAATGCTGTCTACAGTATTGATTTTTTCTATTTTGCGGTTTGGTTTTTGGAGATAGCATTGAACAGGGTCGGACTGGGACAAGGATTCGAAGATATCGTATGAGAAGCTTGGAAGGCTGTCGTAAAGATTTATTTTTATGAATGACTCTGTCGGAAGGTAAGCAGAGGCCAATTTCTGGAAGCCGACAATATCCGGCACTTCTGGGGGAATAACTATTTGCCAGTAATAATTGTCCAACTGGAGAATAAAATTATTTTTTTCCCGGCCAATGGGTATAGTAATTTCCGTGGGAGTTGAGTCCAGATTTATTTGCTCTTCATCGGCGATCAGGACCGGAGTGATTGGAGACAAACGAAGTAGTAGTGAATTGCTTGATTTGGAATACTCTACAAAAACAGGTACGAGTGTTTCGGTGGAGGTGAGGGAGGGGAGGGAGAGAAGAGATCTCAGGTCTTGGTTCTCAGATGTCGGAGTGGGGAGGGAGGTGGAGGTGGAGAGGAAGCCGCCCTTTTCCACCCAATCGGTGTTGGGGCGGAGGGAGAGAGAGGAGAAGGGGTGGATGGAGGGAGATCCCTCGACTGCGCTCGGGATGACGGATAAAAAGTTGTGGACATTTTTGTCTACGTCGGATTTGTAGAGATAGATTTGGTTGTTGAAACTTTTTTCGAGCGAGAATTTTGATGAGGTGGTAAGAAATTTTTCCAAGGTAGTATTTCCCAGATCCGCCGTGCCATCTGCGGCGATAACATGCTTATCCAGCAGGAGCCAATTGATGGTGTATTTATCGATAATATTTTCAAATTCTTCTTGATCGTTTGAGTAGATGGCGGTAGAAATTTCTTGGTAATACTCTTCGTTTGTTTTTTCCCAGACGTCAAAAGCCCGGTCCATAAGAGTCTGTTTCAAACCATGCCAAAGGAAGCCAGAGCCGCGGTAGCCCCAGTCGTAGTGTAACCAGCCCCAAAAATCGTTTTGAGGGAAATTGGCTACTCTGGTGGCCGGATCTTGAGTTTTCATATAGTCGAATAGTTCGAAGTATTCTGGGGGGATACGGACTTGAAGTTTGGGGGAGATTAAGTTGCCCGAAAAAACCGGTGACATAAAGATGAAGAGGGCGGTAACTATAGAGAAGAGAGTAAAGAAGTAAGTAAGGCGGCTGTGGAGATAGGTAAAAAGATCGAGGATAAAGATGGTGCCGATAGCAAAGAAAAAGGAATAACAGAGCGAAAAAGGAATCGAGAATTTGGTAAAAGGGGAACGGAAAAGTTCGCCAATCAGAGGTACGGACCGGTTGAGAAGCAGCCCCCCACCAAGGAGAAAGAATAGGCAAACAAAGAGTGTACCTATGAAAGCTTTGGTCCAGGCAAATTTTTTCTTTAGCGAGTAGTAAAAGCCGGTAACGGCGGTGGCAAAAGTGAGTAGTCCCAGGAAATAGATGAGAGGGCTACTTAAATGATTTCTCCAGACCGAAAGGAGGTAGTCGTATTTAAAGTCGGAGGACATGTCTAAGTAATTAAATAAGTAGCTCTTCATAAGGGCCAGATCCTTGATGGTGGAAAATTCCAAGTTGCGGTAAAAAGTTTCCGGGGAGGAAATATTGTTTATTTTGGCGGTTTCGACAACACCACTTTTGGTAAAGACGAAAAAGATAATAGGGAGAAGCCAAAAAAGATGGGGGAGAATGAGAGAAATAAAAGAAAATATAATGTTGAAAACGGACTTAACCGTCTTTTTGGTTTGATAAAAATATTCCACAATAAAAGAGGAAATGGTGACAAAGAAAACCAAAAATATAGTCTCGACATAGAAAGAGGGGGCGGTGAGAAAAGAAACCAGCAGTAATGTGGAAAACTTCTTGAGGGAGGGCTTCTTGAGGTAAGAAAGAGTGAAATAAAGCAAGTAAGGAAGTGATCCATAGAACCAGGTAAATGTCTCGAAAGGAACAAAAAATGTTTGCAGGGTGTTGAGATTTAGCAAATAAAATAATCCGCCGAAGAAAGAAGCAAATTGGGTAGTGGCAGAGTCTAGTTTTTCTCTAAAAAGATGGTGATAGAAAAGAAAATATACACCAAGTGGACCGAAGACTAAGGGTAGAAAAGTAGTCAAATAACGGACAGAATCTGTGGGAATATTTAAGAATTGTAAGAGGGCAATAAACAATATTCTGGGAAGGTCGGCGGCGGGGGCTTGACCGGAGAGTAGGCCAGTACCGCGGTACTCCTGCCAGACGGAAAAGATAGTCCTTTTGAAATTCATCCAGATATCAAACTCGGGGTGAAGATTATCCCAACCAGAAAGAAATGTCCCCGGTTCGTAGTTTAAATAGGCAATAATGGTGGAGACGGACGTAAGGGCAAAGACAGGCCAGTGGCGGCGAAAAAAACGGGGGATATGCCTAATCTGGCGTAGGGGAAAGCGGTGCTTGGCTTTGGTAATATTTTTCGTCATAATTATTTGCTGCGCAAAACTAATTATGACATTTAGTTCTGCTGAAAAGCAGGCCAATTTAGTTTAACATTCCGCTGTGCTATATGGGCTTCATGGAAGTGACGACAGAAGTATTGGAACTCCCCAAACCAAGTCTGAAAATACGAGATAGGAAACGAAAAGAAAGTCAATAGGTTGCCGTCTATGTTTTTTGATATTTGATTCGGATATAAATTTATAGTGAGGTTTTCTGCATACAAAGATAGTCTGATTTTTGGTCTGACTCAGGTGACAAATTACCGGAGTGAAGTCTGGCTCACGATAGTAAACAAGTTTGTCTATTTGTCGGGTACTATTTTTTTGTGGTCGATAATCGGGAAAAGTGTGAACGGTATCGCCGGAGTGACTTCGCTAATATCTTATTTCTTGATTGCCAACGGGGTACAGGGACTAGTGGATGCTGAATCGCTCAGATTTTCCAGGGCCATAAATAATGAAGTGAAGCTGGGTGGACTGAGTGCACATCTCTTGCGGCCCGTAAATCCGGTGATCTTTATATACTCCTCTTTCTTGGGTACCAGGGGAGTGGTGACGATTATGACATTAATACTAATAGTCGTGGGGTTTGCTTTTTTACCGTCGGTGATTCCTTTGCAAATTCTCCTATTTATTTTGAGTTTATTTTTGGCCTTTATAGTGGGGTTTGTGATTAATCTATTTGTCGGGAGCTTGTCTTTTTGGACACCGGAAGCAAGTCATCTGCAAAATGTTTTTTCTCATATAGTCCGGGTGTTTAGCGGAGTATTGATTCCGGTCTCTTTTTTCTCCGGTGGGGTAAAAACTCTACTGCTTTTTTCGCCATTTCCGGCCTTGGCGTATTTGCCTTCTATGGTGATGCAGTCAAAAACAGTTTCGGTGGAGATGTTGACGATTTTTCTTTCTGCAATTTTCTGGTCCGCATTATTACTCCCTTTAAGTTTTTGGTTTTGGAGAAAAGGATTAAAACGCTATGAAGCAATCGGTATTTGAAGAAATAAGAATAAGGTGGGTTATCTTGCGGGCTAATGCTCTGTTTTCTTTGAGGGAGTCGCTGGCATACAGCTTGAATAACTGGGGAGGGTTGGCCTCGACAGTTGTTTATATGCTAACTTATCTAGTATTTTTGTCGGCAATTTTTGGTAAAGTAAAGAGCGTTGCGGGCTATAACTATTCTGAAATTCTTTTGTTTACACTGGTGACGCAATGACCGGTTAGGAGAAGATGTAAAATCGGGGAAACTTGATTTGATCCTCACTAAACCCTTACCGGCACTTTGGTATGTAACTTTTCAAAAAGTCGACCTATTTATGCTTGTTTTTGAAATGTGGCCAGCCACCATTCCGCTCATATATTTACTACTTAAGAACGCTACTTTTCAGATTGGTTTTAGAGGCCTGATTCTGGGTATTTTATCTTTTGTGGTGGGGCATATCGCGATACACTGTTTTCAGTTTTTACTGGCATTGGTAACTTTTTGGACTGGAGAATATCGGGGTTTAAATGGCTTGGGATATCAGATTGCCATTTTTGGTGACTCTCTCCCGCTGGAGGCTTATCCAAAGGCCTTGATGAGTATGGGGTTCACAGCGGTGCCATTTTTGATTCATTCCGGACTGACGACATCGCTACTGCTTGGTAAGACGACCGATATCCGGTGGCTGTTTTTGGCGACCGGCGTGATGTTGGCTTTTCTTTTTATTAAAAATAAAGTTTGGAGTCTTGCCCTAAGGCAGTACTCTTCAGCATCATCATAGTATGGAAAAAATAATTAACGTCAAAGATTTAACAAAGGTGTATGAAGTCCCTATAAAGCAGGGCTTTTGGAAAAGTATTTTTGTTTCAAAAAATAAGGAGTTGGTAGCTGTAAATAAAGTGGGTTTTGGGATAGAGGTGGGAGAATCGGTGGCGCTACTTGGGCCTAATGGAGCAGGAAAAACGACCACTTTGAAAATGCTTACTGGCTTGCTATATCCAACTTCCGGAGATATAGAAGTTTTGGGATATACACCTACAGACAGGAAGAGAGAGTTCCTTAGCCAGATTGCGCTGGTTATGGGGAATAAAACTGGTTTGTCCTGGGACTTGTCGGCCAGACAAAGCTTTACTCTATTTAAGACGATTTATCAGATACCTGAAAATATTTTTGAAAAGAGACTCACAGAGCTAACTGAGCTACTGGATGCGACAGAGTATTTGGACACGCCAGTCCGAAAGCTATCACTTGGGCAGCGTTTGAAAATGGAACTGGTAGGCGCGATACTTCACAGACCGAGTTTGTTGTTTTTGGACGAACCAACTATTGGACTGGATGTGGTTTCGAAAAGAAAAATTAGGAATTTCTTGAGGTATCTCCACCGGGAAGAAAAAACAACGATTATTCTAACGAGCCATGAAATGGCAGATATTGAAATGGTTTCCGATAGGGTAATTGTGATAAACAACGGACAGATAGTCTTTGATAATTCTTTGGAAAAACTGCTCCACAACTATCAAGATAAGAAGTACCTGACGGTAACTTTTACGAAACCAGTGGCCATCGATAAACTTTCCAAACTTGGAAACATAATCGATAGTAAGGAACTAACTGCAACCTTGGAAATTCCTAGGGAAAAACAGGGAAAAGTAATGGCCCGGCTTACAGAAAAGTTTCCGGTGGATGATATTGATGTGAGGAGTATCCCGCTTGACGAGATAATGGAAGATTTGTTTGCAAAAACGAGATAGGGCCGTGTAGATCGGTGATAGAATCTGGAAAAGCTTTGGTACCAGCTAATGTGTGTGGATACGGATATGTTTTGAACGAAGTTATTTGATGGATTCCTGCTTTCGCAGGAATGACGAATTGTAGTTAGAGAAAATTGTTAGGGGGATGTAATGATGGTGCCGGAAGTAGGTTGTCCGAGGATGGCGCGCTTTAGCTCGCCCTTACGATGACCACTAATAATGAGCGTCTGGATACCTCTTCTAGCTAAAGCAATACTCTCCGTGACTTTGTGAATCATGCCGCCTGTAACGTCGGTGTGTCCGGAGCCGGTGATGAATTTTTTCAATTTGCTAAAAGAACTGGGAGTGATAGTGGGTAGAGTTTTCTTTTGGTCGTCGTAAACTCCGTCTGTGTCGCCGCAAAAAATCAAATTTATTTTTGAGTATTTATTGGATAATTTTTGGGAGAGTAGGGTGATGGTTTTTTCGGCGGAGTAGATGCAAAAACCTTGCTTGTGGTCGAAGATAATGTCGCCGTAGAGAACAGGTAAAAAGCCAAGATCTAAGGCGTGAACCAGGGGAGCAACTTCAGCCG
>Ga0075807_136_pt2 | contig 10578 bp, 16 predicted proteins | sample RifGroC2_FD_68267 | JGI IMG/M metagenome (GOLD analysis project Ga0075807, IMG submission 68267) | Microgenomates (Collierbacteria) bacterium GW2011_GWC2_43_12 | reverse complement strand
TTGATTTGTTGACCGAGGAAGAAGATCGAGTTTATGAGAATAGATTTAATATGGAAATTTTGACTGAGAGACTAATCGCAGTTACAAAATGGTGTATTGAACAAGAAAAGTCGAGAGGTCTGCGGATTGGTTATTTTGGAGCTAGTACAGGGGCAGCCGCTGCTCTTTCGGCTGCGGCTTATTGGGGAACTAAGATAAAAGCGGTAGTATCCCGAGGGGGTCGGCCTGATCTGGCCATGGAGGTTCTTGACCTAATCGAATCTCCAACGTTAATGATTGTTGAAGGTGAAGATAAACAAGTGATTGATCTGAATCGACAAGCATACCAAAAAATAGGGGCAATAAAGAAAATGGAGGTAATTCAAGGAGCTACAAATCTGTTTGAGGAAGAGAGGGCGATGGGGAAGGTGGCAGAGTTGACCGGACTATGGTTTGTAAAATACCTTTAGGTTTATTGGAGAAGGCCATGCAGAATTGAGTATCCACCAACGGACAAAAGAACTGATCCGAATAAGTTGCTGACTATGGCAGTCCAAAGATAACGCCAAAAAGGGACATGATAAACACCTCCGGCAATGGAAACAATTTTTCCTCCGACTTGGGGGATGAAACGACCACATATCAGAAAGATAGCTGAATCGGCTGGAAATTTTGATAAACCGAAAGGGAGATACTTTTTTTGTTTATTAAAGTCGGCGAGGGTTCCGATACCTTTGCCAATGAAGTATTCGATAATGGCGGCCAAGTTGTTTCCCATCCAAGAAACCAAGATACCCACCACCGGACCGAATACAGCGCCATTGAGTATAACAATGGGATCGGTGGGTATGGGGGTGGCAGATAGTATGCCCATGAGAAGTATGGAGAATAGCGGTCCGGCAATACCAGTTGTGGGAATTCTTTTTTCAATAGCAATGAAATCATTACGAAAGAAAATAATTAGTCCAATGGGGAGGCCAAAAGTGATTAGAACAAGCAATGTATTTCTAATGAAGACCCAAGATTTTTTTGGCATTAACATGTTCATTATAAAGGTATATTAGTCAGTAGATATGGGGGTTGAAGGAATTCTTTCAATAATGTTAAGATTATTACATTAATAAAGATTTGAAGGCGTGGGAGCGCTTTCTTTATGGGTAAATATACATGCAAGTGCATCGTCCCAGGGTGTAGTAAGCTTTTTTTGGTTGATGCCGCAAGTGAAAATAAGGCCATTGATGAGATATTGATGGAGGGAGAAAGTCATAACTTTGAGGATCACTCAGAAATGCCGATACTAAGTGAAGAAAAAATAAAAAGCTTGGTAGTAAAAGGAATAAAAAAAGTTTAGCAAAATATGTAATAATGAATATAGTTATCAATAATATGAAAAATGAAAAGGCCTGCCAAAAAAGTTAACAAAGGGATGCTAGGTGCTATTGGAGCAGCTGCTTTAGGGGTAGCGGCTGGTGCTGCAGCAGTGTTTTTATCAAAAAAAGAAAACCGAGAGACAGTGAAGAAGACGGTTGGCGGTGCCGTAAGAAAAGGTAAGATTCAGGTCGCAAAAGCAAAAAGAGCTGTTGTCTCTACGAAAAAGAAAATTGGGACTCCTTTGAGTCCTAATTTTTTAGTTCCGGGTTTAGGAATTCAAAGTAAGAAGGACGATAACCGCTAAAAGAATTCGATAGATGGCGAAGGCGGTGAAGTTGTGAACTTTTACATAACCCAGAAAGAACTTGACAGCTGCTAAGGCTGACGCGAAAGAAAAGAGACAGCCGACCAAAAGAAGAAGATATTCCGATTGAGTGAAATATAGGCCAGATTTTAACAAATCATATCCAGAAGCTGTCAGCATGGTGGGAATGGCTAGAAAAAAAGAAAACTCGACGGCTTGGACCCTGCTTAGGCCCGAGACCAAACCACCAATAATGGAAGCGGCGGAGCGAGAGACGCCGGGAACTATTGAAATTGATTGAAAAAACCCGATGGTGAGTAACTGGGTTGTGGGTAAACCCAATGAGCTTTTTTGGCCCTGATGAAAATACTTTATCCGGTCAACTACAAGTAAAACCAGTCCGCCGATAAGTAAAGAATAAGCTGTAATAAGAGGGCTTTCCAGAAGAATGTCTCGTATATATCTATACAAGACGAAGCCAACTATGCCGGTAGGAATAAAGGCTATTAAACTCTGTTTCCATATTTTAGGTGAGGATGTGAGTCTGGTTCGGAAGGACCAAACAACGGAAAGAATGGCTGCCAGCTGAATAACAATGTCGAAAGTCTTGGAAAACTCCGTGGTGCTGATATCAAGGTATTTTTGGGCGAGGATAAGATGTCCAGTGCTGGAAATGGGAAGAAATTCGGTGAAGCCTTCGATGATAGATAATATGATGGCTTGAAGGAAGGTCATTAAACCATATTATACGGTGGGTAGTGTAACATGGGAATTATGCAAATACCTGAATTGAAAAGAGGCGAGCTTTCAGCTCCCCCTGGATTTTTCAAAATGGTGGGACCGAGTTTTATTTTGCTTGGTTTGGGTTTGGGTAGCGGAGAACTTATTTTGTGGCCATATTTGACTGCCAATTACGGTTTGGGAATTATTTGGGGAGCTGTGGTGGGTATTACTATGCAATGGTTTATCAATATGGAGATTAGCAGATATACTCTGGCGACCGGGGAAAGTGTTTTTGTGGGGCTCTCAAGGAGACTGGGGAAAATCATACCTGTATGGTTTTTAGTATCGACGATAGTGCCGTGGATGTGGCCGGGGATCGTTTTGTCGGGGGCAAGACTACTGACTGCCGGCTTGGGATGGGGAGACCCCGTAGTCGTGGCCGGGGTAATGCTGATTATTATTGGTGCCTTTTTGAGTTTGGGCCCTGTTCTTTATGGAACTCAAGAAAGAATGCAGAAGGCCCTCTTACTGTTTGGTTTACCGTTTGTCTTGGGTTTGTCTTGGTGGCTCACCACATCTCGTGGAATAGTTGCGCTAAGCTGGGGAATAGTAGGGAGGGGAGAAGGTTATTGGTTTTTACCGATGGGTGTACAAATATCAGCCTTTTTGGCGGCAATTGCTTTTTCGGGAGCAGGAGGTAACTTAAATTTGGGTCAATCTCAGAACATTAAGGAAAAAGGGTATGGTATGGGATTTGGCTCTGGTAGAATTACAAGTTTGTTGACGGGTAAGAAGGAGAAAATAGATCTTTCCGGGAAAGATTTTGAGGTCAATGAGAGTAACCTTAAAATATTTGCGAAATGGTGGAAGCTGATGAATTGGGAACAAGGGACTGTTTTTTGGTTAACTGGGATGGTATCAATAATATCTTTATCGCTTCTTGCTTACGAGACGGTTTATGGCCGCGCAGGTGGTTTAGCTGGGGTAGATTTTGTGCTGGCTGAAGGAAGGCATATTGCTACGGTGACCAGTGCTTTTGTAGGAAATGCTTTTTTGGCAGTATTGGGACTGATGTTGGTGGCGACTCAGTTTTCCGTGACAGGAACGACGGCAAAGATATTAGCCGAAAACTGGGCGATACTAAAGTGGAACAAAGGCGGAGAAGGCAATTTGCCAAAGTATTTTTATGCTTTATTGTGGATGCAGATTGGACTCATGCTCCTAGTCTTGGCACTTGGATTTAAGGAACCCTTACAACTGGTACTAATTAGTGCCGTGATGAATTCTTGGACCATGATAATATATTCGGGACTGATGCTCTGGTTGAACACACACGCCTTGGATGGCAGACTGGCTCCGGGTTATTGGAGAAAAGGGGTGATAGTCGGGGCAATAGTTTTTTTGACCGTCTTTGGACTGATAAACCTGAAGCAACTATTCTCCTAAATCGGCCAAATTTTTAAGTTTTTCAAAATTCCTTACTAAAAATTGTGTTCGTTTGGTGGAAATTACTCCAAGTTTTTGGAGCTTGCTCATCTGAACACTGGTGGTTTCGCGGGTAAGACCAACAATGTTGGCGACAATACGGTGGGTAGCCGGGAAATTGACAACCAGCTGGTTGTTTTTGATGTCTCCGTAGTCGTGAACCAACTGGATAAGGACGGAAGCAACTTTGTTGATAGCATTACCGTTGATGATATTGCCTTGGTTGCTCAGATAGACAAGTAGCGAACTAAAGAAAAAGTCCATGATGGTATCGGAGACGTCCTGGTTGTCCTTGAGGAATTTTTTAAATTCAGATTTGGGAACTACATAAGTCTCGGCAGAAGTGAGAGCTTGGAAATGGAGATTATTTTTTTGTGTCGTGAAGAAATGCATGACAGAGACTAAAAACAGAGGCTTGAAGAAGTTTAGAGTATTTTCTCCCATGGGGGTTTTGGTATAGACACGGACAAAACCGGATTTCATAAAGTAGACATTTTCTATTTTATCTCCCGGTTTGAAGATCACAGAACCCTTTGAAAACTTTTTGGTAGGAAATTGGGAAAAGAATGTTTTTAACTGTGCATATTTAGCTTTGGTCATACAGGTGATATTCTATGCGGCAGAGATACATTTTGTCAAATTAGAGGATGTTTCGTTATGATTTGGGAGTGACACCATAAATTATGACCTTGGTGCCTGGATTGTCCTTACTGGCAACGCCGGAGTTTTTTCCCTCGGGAAGTTGAGGATCTGCCCAGTTGTAGAGTAAGCCCGCTTCGGAGATCTTCATGTTTACGCAGCCATGAGACATGGGTCTACCGAAGTTATTGTGCCAGTAGGTACCATGGAGAGAAAATCCTCGGGAAGCAGGAATCTGAGCGTTGCCAAAAAACATAGTATAAGGGACGTTGGGGAGATAATAATAGGTACCAAGTGTGCGTGAACCCCCGCTCATTTTGATGGCTCGAAATTTGTTCGCAATTTGAAACTCGCCAGTGGGGGTGCGACCCCATTTGCCGGTGGAAACCAAGAAGCTGTAGATGAGACTGTTGCCTTCGTAGGCATAGAGTCTCTGACTGCTAAGATCGACATAAATAATTTTATCTTCGGTTGATTCTCCGAGGACCTTAGGGGGTAGTTGAAGTTGAGCAAGTGAACTGGGGATAGTTACCTCTCGGTTGTTAAAGATGGCCTTTGTAAGGATGGGATCGTTGCTTTCTTGGATTTCATAGTGAATTGTTTGATCTGTGAGGCGAGCGATAAATATTGAAAGAATAATGACAAAGATACTAACAAATATTACTTTTTTCATACCTTAAGTGTAACAAATATTATTGTTTTAGGCCAATTATTAGAAAACGTGGGACGTCAAAAATATCCTTCTCAATTTTGGAGGTGAGATTTGGGGGAATGGAAAAAACTTCTGAGGTGTGGGTGTCATTTATTTCTAGGATGGCGATACCTTCTGGCGATAGAAATTGGGGGAGGATTTTAACAAGACGGTTGATCAGAGTAGTTCCGTTGGGTCCACCATCCAAAGCGGAAATTGGTTCGTAATTTTTGACGGATGAGTCTAGAATGGGAATATTTTTTGAGGGAATATAGGGAAGATTTGCCATGACGATGTCAAACTTAATTTTTGGATAGGTTTCGAACAAGTCCGATTTTTCAAAAAAGAGATTGGCTGGAGAGGGAAGTAACCTACTGGCATTAGTAATAGCGATATTCAAAGCTTCTTGGGAAGAATCGGAAAGGAAGACGGTATAAGGGATTTGTTCCTTTGAGAGTAATGAGGCTAAGGTAAGCCCAAGACAGCCAGATCCGGTTCCGATGTCAGCAATTACAGGGTGTGCGATTTCTTTTTGTTTGATGAAGTTGCAGGCGAGGTCGACGATTTTTTCAGATTCGATTCTGGGTATAAGGGTGGCCGGAGAAACCAAAAAGTCTAAGCCATGAAACTTTGCGTGGCCGGTAACGTATTCAACGGGTTTTTCCCCAATAGTTTTAGTATCGATATCGGCAGAACCGAACCTCCTTAGATGATTTAATTCCTGAGCTGAAAATTTTCTGGTGGGCATTAGGTGATTTTAACGCTTCGGGAGAAGTTGTGGAGACTTCAGCAAGGCAGATATGAGCCTATATACTTGACATTTGAGGCTAAATGTGGTATAGTGGGCTACTTTTGCAGGACATTTCAAAAAACGGAGGCATGCTATGAAACTGAATTTCTCGATGATCGTGATCTTTTTTGTTCTTTTGGTCGTACTGATGTCTGGGTGTTCGGGGACGAGGTGGACGGGGACCTACTGTCTTCCTGGCCTTGTCGCGTGCGGAACTCAATTTGGCCCCGGTTCGGCCTGCCCTGTACAGATTGACCTCGAGTACGATGGAATTATTCGGGGCTACGAATTGCTTCCTGGATCGTGTTCAACGAAATGATGAGCGGGACCGTGGGGATAAAACCCGACGGTCTTTTTTTGTGGGTAAAAATATATTGCCTGGATTGCCACAGATCGGAATACCGAAATTCGCAATGACAAAGGGTTAGGGGGTGGAGAAGGTGTAGGGTGAGGTGGTGACGGAGCGACCGTCTACGTCGATAATGATGACATATCTATAAGTAGTACTTGGTTCTAGGTTTTCGACACTTAGAAGATGGTTTGTTTGCCTGGTGGTAGAGACTGTGAAGGTTTGAGTGAGACCTTGGGTAAATTGAATTGAAGTTTTGGCCGGTTTTTGGGTGGAAAAAGAAATTAAGACTTGGGTGGAAGAGATGGGGGTAATAAGCGGAGGGGTGAGAATCTCCGAGGCCTTTATACGGGTTTCCTGTGAGGTGCCAACTTGCTCAATAATCGAAGGTAGTAGGGTGGCAAAAGAGAAAATAACCAGTACCGGAATGAGAACGGAAAAAGCTGATTTTAAAGGAATACCCCAAAGTTTGTGATAATAAATTTTGGATTGTTGAGCTCGTTTGAAGAGGAAAAGTTGTTCTTTGGGAAAGAAGTCCCCATGGTTATTGGGACAAGTAAAGACAGTGACAGTTTGGGGAACGACGTCGTCCTTGATGCTGGGCATAATTTGTCCACACTTAGGGCAGACAGGTGAGGTGGCTGGGACGGCGTGAGTTTTTGGAAGGACAGAGTCGACGTTTCTGGCAGTTTCGACAGTGATAAAGTTGGAAAGATATGGCTCGATAAAGTGACCGCCGCAGTTGAGGCATTCCTCAATGTTGTGAGTGTGACCATCGGAGGTTTCCACTTCGATAGCGGAAAGAAGCTGGTGGCAGTGAGGGCAGTCCATAAATTCATTCTATTATATTTAGATTGCCACGTCACTCCGTTCCTCGCAATGACGATTGGTTCTGGTAAACTGAAAATATGCAACTTAAGTTTTTGGGCGCTTCTCAGACAGTAACCGGTTCATGTTATTTCCTATCTACCAATAAGACTGGCTTGCTGGTGGACTACGGCATGTTTCAGGGTAAACCGGAAGAGATGGGGTTGAACTCTGTCAAACCGGATATTGAATTTCATAGATTGTCGGCGGCGGTTTTGACTCATGCACATTTGGACCACTGCGGAAGATTGCCCATGCTCGTCAATTTTGGTTTCAAGGGTCCTGTGTTTATGACGGAGGCTACGAAAGCTTTGGCGGAACTGGTGTTGTTTGACGCAGCAAAGATATCTAAAGAAGATAACGTAAAGGCTGTTTTGTATACCGATGAGGATGTGATGGAAATCCTCAAACAGGTGGTGCTTGTTGAGTACGACAAGCCTTTTTCTGTGGGGGACTTTAGAATTACCTTTATTGATGCAGGACATATTTTGGGATCTTCAAGTATAGTGGTGGAAGAGACACAGTCTAAGAAGAAAATAGTATTTAGCGGTGACCTGGGAAACACTCCGGAACCACTGCTCTTTCCGACACAGACAGTAAATGAGGCAGATATTGCAGTGATTGAATCCACTTATGGAGATGAAGTTCATGAGCGTAGAGAAGAAATAGAGGATTTGACGGAGATTGTTAAACAAGCAGAGAGAGATTCTGGTACGGTGCTGATTCCTTCATTTTCGCTGCAAAGATCTCAGGAATTACTATATATTTTTGACGGACTGAAAAAAAGTGGAGTCATTAAAAACGATCTACCTGTGTTCTTGGATAGCCCGATGGCTATAAGGGCGACAACAATATTTAAAGATTTTCCAGAACTTTATAGCAAACCACTAAAACTGCAGGCAAAAACAGATGACCCTTTTGACTTTCCAAGCTTGATGATATGTGACACCATAGAAAAGAGCAAACAGATAAAAAATGTTAAAGGTCCGAAAGTAATCATCGCTGGAAGTGGCATGATGAGTGGTGGTAGGATAATCCATCACGCCATTAACTTTCTGGGTGACCCGAAAACTCAATTGATTTTTGTGGGTTATCAGGCTGAAGGTACCATGGGAAGAGATATTTTGAACGGTAGAAAAATATTTAACATATGGGGAAACACGGTGGAAGTGAAAGCCCAAATTAAAGAAATAAAGACCATGAGTTCGCATGCAGATCAGGACCAGTTACTTTCTTGGCTAAAAAAGATTAAAGGGCTCACAAAAGTGATTTTGGTACATGGCGAAGAGTTGCCAAGACTTGTTTTAACTGAGAAGATTAGACAAGAGTTGCCGGAAGTAGAAGAAATAATACTACCAGTGCTTCATCAAGAAATAGATTTAGATAAAGTAAATGAATAGAATTAAATGGTCAGGAGTTTTGTTTGGAGTATGTGTATTTTTGTTTATCAAATCGGTAATGGCCATAGACTTGACATTGACGAGGATTGGGGTGCTCTCCACAATTGGAGTTGACTACAGCATTGTGGACTACACAGGAACGATTCCAACACTGGAGGGAACGGCATCTCCGTCAGCTCAAGTATTGATAAGAATTAAAACTTCAACGGATGCGACGGTGGCGGCCAGCCCCAGCGGAGTGTGGAGATTTTCACCTGGCGTATTGGACTCTGGGGCTAGTTCAATAGTGATTACTTCCGGAGGCCAATCCTTGGCTTTTGTCCTAAATTTTAATGCCACTCCTGCTGCGACGATAACACCAACCCCTACACCCATTCCTGACGAACTACCAGCTACCGGAGTATGGGAATATTATTTACCAGGTGTGGTTGGTGGAATTCTTGTCTTATTATTGGGAAAGTTTATCAGAGAGAAGATGATTGCATGGGAGGGAAAGAAAGATAGTAGATCATAGATCTCAGATGTCAGATGGTGAAAGTTGTGGTTAAATATGTTACCTATGACAGCAAGTAGAAATAAGGTAGAGGTAATATATGACATTGAGACGAAAAATTTCTTTGATGACAATCTGAGAGAACCGGGTCAGCTGGGTATTTCGATCGTCTCTGCGTATAGACGAGAGGTGGATAATAATTCTAATGAAATTTCAGGGGAGATGAGAAGTTTTTGGACTCCAGAGGCGCTAAATGTTGTCGGCAGAGATGAATACATTTTTGACCATATGTGGGAGTGGTTTGAAGAAGCAGACAGAATAATAGGCTACAACTCATTTGGATTTGATAATCCGGCTATGAATGGGATTTATGATAAGGGTGACTTTACAAAGTTGAAACATTTTGATGTCCTGGATAAGATCCGTCTCTCTTTCGGGCACAGAGTAAAACTGGATAGTGTGGCGAAGGAGACGCTGGGACAGGGAAAGATTGCTGGAGGAGCGGACGCAGTAGTGTGGTGGGGGAAAGGGGACCTGGAAAGTCTAGCCAACTTAAAAAAATATTGTGAGATGGACGTGGAAGTGACGAAAGGAATCTATGACTATGGAATGAAGAATAAGTCATTAAAATTTAAGGATAGGTGGAATGAACTGAGAGAGATTGAGGTGGACTTTTCTTACCCGATTCAAATGGGTTTATTTTGAAGTACAATTCGATTATGAGAAAAGAAGTGAATAGTAACAAAGAAAAAGGTGACACAGATAGAGTAATCGTGGGAATTGTTTCTAGAGACAGAGGAGAAAAGTTGGAATATTTGTTGGTAAGTTCTATGAAAGATTACGGTGAATTTACTGGATTTTATTATCCACCAGGAGGGCATGTAAAAGAAGGAGAGGACATTCGAATAGCCCTGGCAAGAGAGTTTAAGGAAGAGCTTGGTATAGATGTTGAAGTAGGGAGAGAAATCGCAGAAACGGGCGGGGATGTAAAAAAACAAATTACACATTGGTGGAGTTGTACGGCCAGTTCGTTTGATCTAAATATACAGGATGAAGCCATTGTTGGCACAAAGTGGATGACAAAAGAAGAAATAGTGAAGTCTGACAAGGTATGGCCAGCATATCTGATACTTGGAGTATAATAGTCCAAGTATATGTTTACACTGACCAAGAAGGCGGATTATGGCATGGCACTCCTGTCTGTCCTGGCTCAAAGAGGCAGGGGAGGTAGAGTGTCTCTTAAAGAGTTGAGTGACCTTGGCATGCCCAGAGCCTTTATGTCCAAGATAGCTGGGTCGCTGGTGGAGGCTGGGATATTAAACTCTAAGGAGGGTAAGGGTGGAGGATTTAGTTTGAATTACGAACCAAAAGAAGTTCAGGTAAGAGAGGCTCTTGAGGCAATTGAGGGCGAGGTGGCGCCGGTTAATTGTGAGTCATGCCCAATGGAAGGTGGGTGTGGTCAGCAAACCTTGATGGATAAGCTGACA
>Ga0075807_142_pt1 | contig 10902 bp, 10 predicted proteins | sample RifGroC2_FD_68267 | JGI IMG/M metagenome (GOLD analysis project Ga0075807, IMG submission 68267) | Microgenomates (Collierbacteria) bacterium GW2011_GWC2_43_12 | reverse complement strand
CGAGGGTGTCTTTTTCATTTGTGTCGGACCAGATGCTCCACAACTAAGTGAAGAGTTCGTCTTATCGGACTGGTAAACATATTGTAAATCCGGATAAAAACCCGTTAACGATCTACAAATCTCGAGCGACTGCCTCATAGATTCGATATCCGCTTTTCGTCGAGTGTCTCTAGATCTGGTCGTTATTGAAGAAAAGGAAACAATACCTGCCGCAAAAACAACTCCTATAATCGTGATTACCACCAAGAGCTCAATGAAAGTAAATCCTTTGGCTCTGCCAATCATTGTAAATTACCTACACAATAATGAGTTTTTCCGGAGTTCCAATTACAATTTGCCGCCGAATTTCCGGCGCTACTATTTGCAGGTTCCATCGTTGCACAAATACAGTAGCTGACGGGGGAACAGGTATCCACTCCATCATAATCAGTCTCAGTGTTTGGGTCGACTGGCCAAGCACTTCTCATATGACTATTCGCCTCCTTACAGCTTCCATTCGGATAAACAAAACTGTTTGCAGAGTAATACTGCTCCAAGGCATTTTGAATGGCCACGACGTCCTGCTTTCTTCTGGCGTTTCTTCCACTAATTTGGGTAGCGGAATAAGCCACTGTAGCCAGAGCCATTATTATGCCCATTATCCCAATCACCACCAGCAATTCTAATAAAGTAAACCCTTTGAATCTTTTTAATTTTTTCATTTTCATGGCTGCGACACTATATACATAACACCTGTCTTGTTTGAAAGATCCTTACCACACCTGCACTGGTTACTCGTATCGGCCGTGAAGAGATCACAAAGTGCTACGTTTGTTGTCTTACTGGAATCAGCAGAATTTTCCAAACACGCTTGCAGATAATATGTTTTTAGATCTGCAGCTGGGATATATTGATAATCCACCCACTCTGAGCCACGAGGATCTCCGAAAATAGCTCTAATATAACTCACAGGGGACATCAGTGAATCCTGAAAACCAGTGCCCTGAGGATATGAATTGGTGTCATTTTTATAAAGTTCCAAGGCATTTTGGAGCTGTTTAATATCGTTTTTTCTCTGAACATCTCTAGCACGAAGCCTAGATTGATTAAAATTAAACACTGCCATACCTGTCAGTACGGCCATTATGCCTATGGCCACCATTAACTCGATTAAAGTAAAACCATTTTTCATAAACTTTTTACCAACCCCGTTTCCGTTACCTTATAATTACATGATACACCCGTACCACATTCTACACCCCACGGATCAGTGATTACGTGTCCCGCCTCATCACGGAGTAAGTCTTTATCGCCCATGTTTTCCAATGCAGCATAGATCTCATAGGAGAAACCATCAGCAGATATGTAAACATATTTTTGAGAAGGGTCTGGGTCTTCGGGAATGACAATATAGGTAGTCATCGCTTGGTCAATAACGGCATAGAGTTTGTTGTCCTCACAGATAGAGTTAGTTACGCTAGTGCCATCCTTTATATAGCAACGTAGAAAATCGTCACCATCAGCGGACAGAGGGTACCTGCCCACATCGGTATAAAAAGATTCAATCGCTTTAACAATTTGGTTCAGGTTATTTTTCCTTTGAGTATCTTTTGATTTGATTGTAGCGAGCGTAAACGAACCCATCCCCACCACGGACAAGATCATGATCAAAGAAACAACGATTAACAACTCCATCAAAGTAAAACCTTTAAGCCCGTGCATTACTATCATTCTGCTTTACCACGAGAGAAAAGTCAAACAATTAACGTCATGTACCAAGACCAAATGGAATTTCCCCATAGCAAAGAAAACAAAGTCCCTGCAATAAGAAATGGTCCAAAAGGCAGATACTGCCCCAAAGATTTTTTGTGCGTCAATATTAAACCAAGACCAACGACTGATCCCAAAACAAAAGCTATAAAAATGCCAGGTATTACTTTTGGCCACCCGAGTAATAAGCCTAGTGAAGGGACAAGATAAATGTCACCAAGACCAAATCCATCCACCTTTTTTATCTTCTTGGTTGCTAACTGTATACCAACAAACAACAAACACAATACAAGACCGGACAGTATAGCTTTCACAAAATCAGACTGAGTCATAATTCCAAAACTGACCAAACCGACTCGATACGCCAAAGCTAGCGACAGTAACAACAAGTTCATACTGAAAGGTATCACCATATATAGTAAATCGGTCATGAAAATAGAAAGCATTACCAGTCCTACCACCAACCAAAAAACAGGCTGAATAAATTGCCATGGCGAACCCACTAATTTGAAAAAATTAAATCCCACCACAAACCACCAAACAAAAAATACTCCAGTCATAAATTCGATTAGAGGATACCGTAACGAGATAGTCCTGTGACAAAATGCACACCTACCTCTAAGATAGGCGTACGAAAACAAGGGAATATTAAGATACCAAGGAATAAGATGTTTGCATTTTGGACAAATCGATCGACCCGAAAGGGGAGAGCTACCGTGTGATGTGCGATAGATCACTACATTCAAAAAACTACCCCAAATCAAACCCATGACAAATATAAATATGAACACCAAATACATAGCATGATTCTATCAGTTTCCAGAACAACAAAAAACCCTCAAACAAAAAGGGTTTTTTGGATTTTCTTAAAAATTACTGGAAGCAAGATAAACAGTCTCCTGCAAGTCTCTGTGTTGCGTTGCATCCTTCAGCCACCAGATCGTTTTCTAAATGCAAATTCGTTTGCGAGTCGTTCCTCACACTTTTACTTTCAGGAGCAAAACATACTCGAACATCCGTTTTACTCCAAGATGACAAGTAAAGAGTAGTATTCAACCCTTGACTAAACGTAGCCTTCAACTCTCCATCGGCAATTAAATCATCTATACATGATTTAATCTCTGTCCCTTGGGTTGAGCCCACTGTAACCACAGCTGCCGACAATGAAGAAACGGGGGTGGTCGGAGCCAAAGTGGCTTGGTTGTCAGTTGTACATGTAGTTCCAACTGCTCTCCAAGGAAAATATCCATGATTGGCGTAATAACGTTGTAGTGACTGCAACAATTCAATACCTCCACTTCGATAATTGCTGTCTCGAGCCTTCTTGAGTTGTTCAAAGGGGTCAATCGCGGCCAATAGCCCTGCCGCGAGAATTCCAAGAACACCAATCACAATTAATAACTCCATCAGTGTAAAACCTGCCTGCCGGCAGGCACGGCCTTTATTTTTTTTCATATTTCCTTGTTAAAACTAACTTATTAATTAACTATGTATTATTAGAATTGACTTGTCAAGTTATATATCGGCATGATCACCGCAATCACCAAAAATCCAACCCCTACCCCCATAATTACCATTATTAGCGGTTCAATTGCCGTAGTCAAAGCTTTTATCTTAATTTCACTTTCCGATTCATAAAAAGCAGCCAGTTTGCTTAAAACGCTGTCAAGCTTCCCAGTTTCCTCTCCTACCGAAATCATCTGAGACAATATCGGAGGAAACATCTCCAGTCTGGTAATAGACTCAGCCAAACTTACCCCCTTCTCCACATAAACAGCAGCCTGTTTTATCCCGGCAGAATAGACCCTACTCCCTAAAGTATTCGCCACAATATTTAAAGCATCGAGTATGGGAATACCTGCTCCAAGCAAAACACTAATTGTTCGAGCAAATTCGGTTAAAATAATATCTTTCCTCAATTTTCCCCAAATTGGGATCCTGAAGGTCAACTGCTCCACCACCAACCCGCCGACCTCAGTCCTCGACCAGTTTGAAAAAAATATCACGAAAACTAATATCGCCAAAAACAGAGCATACCAATAATTAACCGCAAAGTCACTGACCGCCATTAGAACTTTTGTAGGACCTGGCAACTCGGCTCCAAAATCCTTATACATCGCCGTCAACTTTGGTACTACAAACACCATCATGATCGACGCGATCACTACCATGGCTATCATGATGATTGTGGGGTAGACCATAGCACCTTTTGTTTTACTTCTAAATTCTCTTTGTTTATCCAGCGCCTCAGCCAATTTGTTCATTACTTGATCAAGAACACCGGCGGACTCTCCTGCCCTTACCATGGCAACATACACCGAAGAAAAACCACCTCCAGAGTCAGCCACCGCATCCGCCAGGGTCGAACCACCTTCTACTGCAGTTAGTATTTTCTCAATCACCGGTTTCAAATTTGATCCGGATTGAGTTTTTAAAATTCTCAATGCCTCCACCAAAGGAAGTCCGGAACCAATCATCGTCGCCATTTGCCTCGTAAAATTTGTAATCTCATCGGCTTTTGGCTTGGAAAACCTTCCCAGAAGCGCTTCGATATTTAGCTGATCTGCCTCATATAAAGCGGTCACCAAAAGGCCCTTACTACGCAAGACACTTGCGGCCTGTTTATCATCAACGGCATCCAAGACCCCACTTGATTGGTTTCCTTGTCTATCTCTAACTTTATATTGAAAAGTTTTCATTCTTATCTTCCGCCTAACAATTTATCTAATAAAGTCGGTCTAATGGCATATTCTAAGGCAGTGGTCTTGTCAATTACATTCTTATTAACCAACTCAGCCAAGCTGTTCTCAATCAACCGCATGCCCAAATTCCCGCTGGTTTGAATCACGTTATCAATTTGGAATGTTTTCCCCTCCCGTATATTATTCCTAACGGCCGGAGTAACCACCATAATCTCCGTTGCCACAGCGCGCTTTCCGGAAATAGTCGGCACTAGACGTTGCGAAAGAACTGCTTCCAAAACCATTGACAATTGAAGCACCACCTGTGACTGTTGTTCTTCGGGAAAACTGTCTACAATTCTTTCAATTGATTGCGAGGCAGAGTTTGTGTGAAGTGTGGCAAAAACCAAATGCCCTGTTTCAGCCACTGTCATAGCTGCTTGCATAGTTTCCGGGTCGCGCATTTCTCCGATATAAACAATGTTGGGATCCTGACGCAAAACCGATTTTAAGGCATTACTCCAAGACCTGGTATCTCCGCCCAGTTCTCGTTGACTAATAATTGATTTTTTGTTTTCGTGTATGAATTCAATGGGATCCTCTACTGTAATAATGTGTTCCTGTCGACTGGCATTTATCTCATCAATTACCGAAGCCAGAGTTGTAGATTTCCCAGCTCCCGTCGGACCGGTTACCAAAATAAAGCCTTGTTTTAGTTTTGCGAATGAATGGCAAATTCCAGGTAAGCCTAATTCATCAATAGTAGGTACTTTGTCAGGAATAAACCTGAGAGACAAAGCGGGAGTCCCTCGTTGAAAATAAGCATTGGCCCTGAACCTAGCCTTGCCGGGAATTTGAATGGAAAAGTCGAGTTCCAGGTTCTTTAAAAATTGTTCTTTTTGACTTTGAGACATGACGCTGGTAATCATGCTCATCACCATGTCCTCATTCATTACTCCTTCAGTGGATACAGACACAAGCTTCCCCATGACTCTAAGAATGGGATAACTATTTACAACGACATGTATATCAGAAGCATCAGCTCCGACTGCTGTGCTTAACAATTTGTTTATTAGTTCTTCAGCTTTTTCCATTAAACTTGTGCTACTCTAATAACTTCTTCCAAGGTTGAAATACCGTCCAAGACTTTGAGGTATCCATCTTGCTTCATAATTATCATACCGTCCTCCATGGCTATTTTCTCAATGGTTGTCGCGTCAGCTCTTTCCAAAATGTGTCTCGCGATTTTTTCCGACACTCTTAGAACCTCAAAAATACCAATTCGTCCCAGATATCCAGTATCACCACACTTATCACAGCCTGCCCCTTTGTAAAGCATAAACGGCACCCCATTCTTCTTTGCTATTTCTGCTTTTTGCTGATTCGATTTAATCCACCCATCAAGTAATTTACCCAAAATATTCTGAATATCCTGTACCACAGCCGCTTCTGGGACATACGGCTGCTTACAATTTTCACAAATGGTACGCAACACACGTTGTCCTATTACTGCGGTCATTGAAGAAGCCAACAAGAATGGCTCCGCTCCCATATCAAGCAAACGGGGCAACGCACCTGCCGCAGAACTCGTGTGAACAGTTGAAAACACCAGATGACCCGTCAGCGATGCCTGAATCGCTAGCTGAGCAGTCTCCTCGTCACGAATTTCTCCCACCATAATAATATTAGGGTCTTGACGCAGGAAAGATCTAAGACCGGAGGCAAAAGTAAGACCAGCTTGTGGATTTACCTGCACTTGATTTACTCCGGACATTTGGTACTCTACCGGATCCTCCAGAGTAACAATATTTACTCTTGGTGTGTTAATCATCGTCAGTAGTGAGTATAAAGTTGTCGTTTTCCCCGAACCGGTAGGTCCGGTAGAAAGTATGATTCCATGAGGAATTCTGATGGCTTCTTCCAAAGTGGCCAGGGCCTTTGCCCGAATACCCAACTCCGATAAAGTAGGCACTCTCCCTGATTTCTTGAGAAGACGCATAACAATTTTCTCGCCATTAACCGTAGGCAGGGATGAAATACGTAAATCGACTTCTCCAAATTCTGAAGTAAAGTTAAAGCGGCCATCCTGGGGGATTCTCCGTTCATCAATTTTCATCCCTGCCAAAATCTTAATTCTGGAAACCAAGGCTGCATGGTAATCTTTGTCCAAAGTTAATTTTTCTTCCAAAATTCCATCAATTCTATATCGCACGCGAGTAATATTTTCCTCTGGCTCGATGTGAATGTCTGAAGCTCGAAGGCGAATGGCATGCTCCAATACTTTTCTGACAATTTCTACAATTTTGGGTTCCTTGATAATCTGCGAAATGGTATCCGAAGTAACCAAACGCACACCTGTATCATCGCTAGCTTCTTTTCCTCTCTTTAACACCCCGGAAATTTCTCCAGATAAACTTTGACTGTAAATGTTGCTTATGAGGGAATCCAAATTACTTTTAGAAGTTAGGTAAGATTTTATTTTGTAACCGGTCCTTTTTTGAAAAAAATCAACTATTGACAAGTCCTCCGGCTTTTCCATGATAAGACTCAGCACTCCAGCTCCCTTATCTAGCTCCAAAGGTACCACTTGATAATTTCTGGCAAGATCTACCGAAACTAGTGCCAACAGCTCAGGACTCACCGTGATTTTTGGTTCGGAGAAATAAGGAATGTTAAGCACTTTTGCTCGGGACTGAGCCAAGTCCTCTTCGGTGATAATGCGTTTCGACAAAAGTAAGTCAGTAAGACTTTTACCACTAGTCATAGCCTCAAGTAAGTCAGTAAGACTTTTACCACTAGTCATAGCCTCAACCTTTAGTGTGTCAACCTTCCCGGGATCAAGTCTGCCAGATGAAAGCAAAAAATCCAGCAGAGCCTTTTCCTGATAATCCATAACTTAAATATAGCAAATTTCCCACCCTTCCACCGTCTAAGCCTTGATTAATTTCCACGAGTTTATTAAAAAATTGTCAACCGACAATTTGTAATTTATATTTGTTTGTTTAAGGTCGGCCAGACAATCCAAAGCCAGATTCAAGCTCTCCAAACGTTTCTGGTTTACTTCATTCAGTAGGCCGGCTTTTAACTTTAAAATAATCTCCTCTAGCAGTAGGGGAGCCTCATCTTTTGACAGTTGGTCCACAAAGGCAATGATGGCTGAAGGTCCACTACTCCAACACTTTCTAATTTCGGACCAATATTTATCTTCAGAAAGTTTTTCTGAATAATGGTATTCAACAACTCCTCGACTTAATATGGTAGGGGAGAGCAAGTTTTCGTTTTGCACCACCAAAATAAATTTTACTACCACACCAAACTCCTCCATGGGCTTCAATAGTACCGCTTGACATTCAGAACTCAATTGGTCAGCATCCCAAACCACCACGGTGAGATCTTCCCGTTGTCGGGCAATATTTATCGAAGAATATATCCAATCTCTTAGATCCACGACTTTTGCTATACTACCTTCATATCCCAATATAGAATTTTTTGACAAACCTAACTTAGACACCAAGACATCTCTATCGGCAGCGACTATCACGGCTATTTTTGGTAACATATATATATTGTAATCCCCAGATAGACCTATTAAAATGAACCCGCGTATGCTTCGATAAATTTACATCGTAAAATCAATAAACAAAAATGCCGGAACAATCATACACAGCCAAAGATATCACCGTCCTAGAAGGTCTCGAGCCAGTTCGCAAACGCCCTGGAATGTATATCGGTAGTACCGATGAAAAAGGATTGCATCATTTGCTTATCGAAATCGTCGATAACTCGCTCGACGAAGCCATTGGAGGTTTTGCCAAAAACATCTTTGTCTGTCTTCACAAAGACGGCTCTGTCTCTGTCTCCGACGATGGACGAGGTATCCCTACCGACATGCACCCATCAGGAGTCTCCGCTCTTGAGGTTGCCATGACCAAACTTCACGCCGGTGGCAAGTTCACGGAATCCGCCTACAAAGCCTCAGGGGGACTTCACGGTGTGGGAGCTTCTGCCGTTAACGCTCTTTCCTCCAAAATGGAAGTTGTTGTCAGCCATGCTCCCAAACTCTTTCTCCAGTCCTACAAAATGGGTACTCCGGATTTTCCTGTCAAAGAAATTTCTGACACCAAAGCTTCCGAAATAATTCCTTCCTTCCACCACCATTTCTTATCTGCAAAATCTGGCACTTTCACCCATTTTTGGCCGGACCATACCATTTTCAAAATTACCACCGATTTTAACTATGCGAACATCAAAGCCAAGCTCCAAGAAAGGGCCTACCTGGTCGCCGGAGTCTACATTCATTTACTAGATGAGCGCAGCGAAAAAGAAGCCAACTTTTATTTCGAATCGGGAATTAAATCACTTCTTTCCCACAACAATCGTCATAAAAAATCTCTCCATGAAGCAATCTATATTTCAGACGAAACTACCGAAAACAATTTACCCATAGGCGTGGAGGTTGTCATGCAATACACAGATACCTATACGGACAATCTCGAAAGTTTTGCCAACACTATCAACACCTATGACGGAGGCACCCATCTTACAGGCTTCAAAACCGCCTTATCCAAAGTATTAAAGAACTACATTACCGCCGGAGAAACCGACAAAGAAAAGGATAAGAAGGGAAAAAGCAAAGACTTCGACCTCACTCCTGACGATCTAAAGGAAGGTCTCACGGGAGTTGTCTGGATCAAAATGAGCTCTTCCGAAATCCAATTTGAATCTCAAACAAAAACCAAAATTAATAACGCCGAGGTTCAGTCCGCAGTCTATCAAATCGTCAAAAAAGGACTTGAGGAATATCTCGAAGAGCATCCCCAAACCGCTCAAATAATTATAGGCAAGGTCTTCCTCGCCGCCAAAGCCCGAATGGCAGCCCGCGCCGCCCGTGAGGCAGTCGTTCGTAAGGGTGCACTTGAAGGCATGACTCTGCCAGGTAAACTGGCCGATTGCCAGGAAAGGGATCCCGCCATGTCAGAACTCTTTATTGTTGAGGGAGATTCCGCCGGGGGTTCAGCAAAACAAGGAAGAGATCGTAAACATCAAGCCATTTTGCCACTCGGAGGAAAAATTCTCAATACCGAAAGGGCCAGGCTCGACAAAATAGTCGAGTTTGAAGAGCTCAAAGATCTAATTATCGCTATGGGTATGGGAATAGGGGAGACACTCGATGCAGACAAGCTCCGCTATCACCGTATCATAATTATGACGGATGCTGATGTCGATGGAGCACACATCGCCACCCTTCTTCTAACCTTCTTTTTTAGACACACAAACCCTCTCGTACTTAAAGGCCACATCTATTTGGCCATGCCTCCACTTTACCTGATTTCACACGACTCCACCAAAAAGTATGTTTATTCTGATCAAGAAAAAGAAGACTACCTATCCACTCTCACTCCAAACCAAAAACAAAAAGCTGGTATCCAACGCTACAAAGGTCTTGGAGAAATGAATCCCGAACAGCTTTGGGAAACCACCATGAACCCGGCTACCAGAACACTCAAAAAAATCAGTATCGAAGATGCCGAAAGAGCCGACGAAGTATTCACCACCCTCATGGGTCAAGAGGTTGCCCCTCGCAAAAAATTTATTCAATTACACGCCACCTCCGCCAACCTCGACATTTAATTTATGAAAACCTACATTATTGGTCACCAAAAACCTGATCTAGACTCCGTCGTTGCCGCTATTTCTTTTGCTGAATATTGCAAACTGAAGAAAATGATTGATGTTATACCAGCCATTATTGAAGACGCAAATGACGAAACTAAGTTTGTATTCAACAAATTCAATTCACCCCTGCCCCAAAAAATTTCCATAACAGATATAAAACCGGAAGATAAAGTTGTCTTAGTCGATCACAATGAAGAAAGTCAAAGATTGACAGGATTAGATCAAAACCAAATTACTGCCATTTACGATCACCATAAAGTCAACCTCAGTCTCAATAGTCCCATCGAAATTGTCATCCTGCCTCTCGGATCGTCAAACACCGTGGCGTGGCATCTCTTTAAAGATATAAACCTTCAAATTCCGACCAATATGGCCAAATTAATGCTCTCCGCAATTCTTTCTGATACTGTCGGCTTAAAGTCATCCACCACCACCAATATCGACAAAGAGGCAGTCATTGATCTCACTACCCTAGCCGGTATTGAAGACATAGACAGCCTAACCTTGGAAATATTTAAGGCCAAATCAAATATTAGTGCACTTACAGACGAACAGGTGGTTCTCAATGATTACAAAATTTTTGACTTTGGCAAAAAAGTTCTCATCGGCCAAGTCGAAACTGTTGAGCAGGAAATGCTTATCGTCTCACGCAAAAAAGGACTCCTCGCCGCTCTTCAATCTATTAAAGAGCGTGAAACTGTGGATTATCTTATTTTAGCGATTACCGATATTTTAAAAGTAAATACAAAATTACTCATCAGTGGAGTAGGGGAGACCGAGCTAATTCAAAAGGCTT
>Ga0075807_146_pt1 | contig 11268 bp, 13 predicted proteins | sample RifGroC2_FD_68267 | JGI IMG/M metagenome (GOLD analysis project Ga0075807, IMG submission 68267) | Microgenomates (Collierbacteria) bacterium GW2011_GWC2_43_12 | reverse complement strand
TAGTTCCTCTTTGATTTCTCTTTGACACCCCTCGATGACATTCTCTCCCACTTCCATATGTCCGCCTGGGAAGAAATAATGATTTGATGTCTTGATATAGGTGGCCAGCAGCTTATCTTCATGGATAATCACGCACCTTAACCGGATATGTATTTTCTTACTTTCTTCTTCATGTCTATCGCTCATGTCTGTATTATACTCAACCCATGCTCTTATATTTAATTCGTCATGGTAAAACAGATTCTTTTCTAGAAAATATACGACAGTCGCCTCAAACTCCTTTAGGTGAATACGGCAAAAAACAAGCCCAAGCAGTTGCAGAAAAAATTGGAAGTCATAAGATCGATCATCTCTATTCTAGCGATTGGCCAAGAGCATACCAAACCGCCGAGGCCATTTCAACTCAACTCGGACTTCCAATTAAAATTCATCCGTTAGTCCATGAAATGGAAAAGCCAACCGTTCTGGATAATGTCGCAGATGAGAGTGAAATAAACCTTAAGTTCCTAGAAGAACGTAAAGCCAACAGAGGTAATTTCGATTGGAAATTTAATAACGGGGGCGAATCATTTAACGAAACCATCGACCGTGCCAAAAAAGTTCTTCAATTTCTAGAGGCTGAACACCCAATTGACACAGTAGCCATCGTCACCCATGGTACATTTTCGATGGTGTTAATCTCTCTCATACTTCTAGGCATAGATTCTGATAAAACGTCTTTCGAAAAAGTCTTTATGAGTTTGAGGATCCATAATACCGGAGTATCCAGTTTTAAGTACAATCCAGAAACAAAACACTGGACAATGATTTGTTTCAACGACCAAGGTCATTTAGAAAAAATCGAATCATAACATGCGTATTTTAATGGTAACCCCGTATGTGCCCTACCCACCTTTATCAGGTGGGCAGGTTCGATCGTATAACCTAATTAAACATCTGTCTAGAAATCATGAAATTACACTTTTTTGCTACTATCGCGATGAATCAGAAAAAAAATCACTCACAGAGTTAAAGAAATATTGCCAGAAAGTTGAGTTTATTAAACGACGACCAGCTTGGTCACCTGCTCACATAATTTCAGCAGCAGTTACCTCGTATCCATTCTTACTTTTGTCCACCTATTATTCTCCTTCATTGAAGGAAAAGATAAAAAAAGAGTTGTCAAGGCAGACCTACGAACTGATTCACTGCGAAACTTTCTACATCATGCCCAATATTCCAAAGACTTCTATTCCGATTCTTTTAGTTGAACAAACAATAGAATATTTGGTATATCAAAAATTTGCTCGGGAGTTTAAATTCTTTCCCTTTAAACCCTTTATGTATCTTGATATTTGGAAATTGAAAATGTGGGAGAAATACTATTGGAAAAAAGCTAGTAGGTTGGCGACTATGTCCGAAGATGACAAACGGTTTATTAATAATGTCTTCCCAGAAGTAAAAGTAGACGTTATAGAGAACGGTGTGGATGTTGCCCATTTTGATCAAACCAAACACATAAAATCAAAAAATCCTACTGTTTTATTCGTCGGTCAGTTTAAGTGGCTGCCAAACATGGAGGCAGCCAAGTATTTAGTTACAGATATTTGGCCACTAATAAAAAACAAAGTACCAGATGCCAAATTACAAATAGTTGGTAGAAATCCTAACCAAGAAATTTTAGATTTAGGAAAATATCCTGACGTCACTATCCGTAGTGATGTTGAGGATATTCGAACTGCGTTTGGAGAGTCAGACGTGCTACTAGCGCCAATTAGAAACGGAAAGGGAACAAAGCTCAAAGTCCTAGAAGCAATGGCATCCGGCACGCCTATTGTTGGCACACACATGGCCGCTGAGGGTATTGCAATTGAAAACGGTAAACATGCACTAATCGGAAAGAACACCAAAGAACTTGCAGCCTTTTCAAGCGAGCTATTAAAAAACAAAGAAAAGGCTCAAACTATTGCAAAAAATGCAAATAAGCTGGTTAGAGAGACGTATGATTGGACAAAGATTGCTGCAAAGTTAAACCAGTTCAGAAAATTGGAGATGATGATTGTTTTATTGCAATCTATAACGCAGATTCTAGACCGCACCCAAATACATTTAACTATGTTGGGGAAGTAGTTTCAAAACAGCCGGCGTATGTTTTTCAACAATCTGCGGTCTTTTTAAAAAATTTTAGTGAACTCGATTTATTCTTAAAAACATCGGCAATTTTGCAGAGCAGATGGACTTTTGCGCATGAAATCGCAAGGTTATTAAGACAGTCAATATCTAGCAGTAAATTCTTCTCAAAATACGCATATGCCCATGTAGTAGGCCACGGATTAATCATTAGGAAGAATGTACTAGGAGAGGTTGACGGTTTCCCAACAGGAACGATGACAGAAGATCTATTTTTAGGATATTTATTGAGAAGCAAGGGCTATGAAATATTTCCAATTCCGCATCTTGAGCTAGCCGATTCTCCAAAAACACTAAGGGGATTGTGGGATCAAAAATATGTATGGTTTTGGGGTCCAATGAAAAATATTTCTTACTTAAAATATGTTTCGAAGTTCAAGAGAGAATTGGGTATATCTAGTGTAATTCCATCAATAATTTTTACATTGGAGGGATTGTTATCTGCTTTTGCCTGGCTTGTCTCTGGACCGATGATATTGATACTAATTTTATCTCCATTTTTCTCCGTCAACCAGAGTATAACTCTACTTGCCTATTTGTCAGTATTTATTTACGGCCCCCTTCAATATCTATATTTCTATATAAACATGGATCAAATACACAGAAGTGCGGGGTCACGCTATAAAATCAATCTATTGGAGGTATTACAAGTTACCATCTTATCCATCCCAGTTATACTATTTAATAGTATCCCTCCATATTTTTCTATCTTTAATGAACTAAAGTCCACTATAAACAAAACGGAAATATACAAGCCTAAAACCGATGACTGACAGAACCCTCGAAGAACTAATTCTAAACCATGATAATAACTACAGTTTTCTCGATCATAACATTCAAGAGAAAAATTCTAATTGTCTAAGTGTTAGCATTGTAGTTCCATATTTTGAATCAAAGCAAACAATTAATCAGTGCCTGAAAAGCATTCTTGATTCATGTGGTTCTTACAAGGCAAAAAAGCCTAATTGGGAGTTTGAAGTAATTGTTGTGGATGATGGATCAGTTAGGTATCCTGCAAACAAAACTATCAGTCCTGATTTGTTGAAACTGGTCAAAATTTCAAATATTTCAAATAACATAGGACGGTTTTATTCCAGAAATATTGGTTTGTTAGCTGCGAAAAATAAACTTGTATTCTTTATTGACTCGGATATTCTGATTTATCCTGAACTTGTTGAACTGCACACACAGATTCACTCTACATTGGAGTCAATTGAACAAAGCGCTATTACTTTTTGTTTATTCAACTTCATGGAGGGTGGAAGCAAAAATATCGATTTTGATAACACCAATGATTTTAGAGATTCATGTGTTTATCAAAAGTCATGGATTGGTACTGAAAGCGACACAATCTTTGCTGGGATTAATTATGAATTACTCAAACAGACACAGGACTTAAAAAAATGGCCAGAATCAGGGAAAGTCGGTCCGTGGGTTCTCCCCAATATGGTTCTTGGCGGCTGCTTCGTCGTCAACAGAGAACAAGCTATATCAGTGAATGGTTGCAGTGGTGTCTTTGGAAAATATGGCTTTGAAGAAACTTCTTTGGTTACCAAGCTAATGGTGAAATATCAATCTTATCTTGTTCCAATTACAGAAAGATACGCCATTCATATCTACGATAAAGAATCAGGAATAGAAAAACACGAAAGAGACCTCTTGTTTCAAAAAACTCATGAGATATACTTTAATAAATATACTAAACAAACATTAAATGAAGCGATTGAAAAAGATAAAGAGTATTTCAAAAAATAATACTGCTAAGAAATACAAAGTTGTATTTATTGACTGGAACGGAACTTTGTCTGGATCTAAATTTTGGGGTCATCTGGAATATACCAATAACGATCTGTTTAGGAAGATAGAGGATACTCTTTTTGGTAGTCTAAGAGGACTACTCAAACCATGGATGAAGGGAGAACTTAAATCAGAAGATGTTATCAGATCTATCTCAGATCAGGCAAATATTCCATACACCACAATATTCGATGAATTTCTTTATAGTTGTCAACATATGGAGCTTGTTTCTAACGAAATACCTTTATTGGTTAGAGAATTCCAAAAAAGAGGCTCAAAAGTTGTAATTGCTACGGACAACATGGATTCATTTACCAGATGGACTGCAAGGTACATGGACCTCTACACGTTATATGACGATATCTTAAGCTCCAGCAGTTTGCGCGGTATGAAAAAAGACATTAACAGAGATGGAAACAGTATCTTTTTTTCTGATTACATTAAAAGAGAAAATCTCAAACCCGGGGATAGCGTTCTGATTGATGACAGTCCTGATGATATAGAGACAATCAAAAATTTCGGAATCGACTATATCCAAATCGAACCAGTGGTTGGGTTGATTCCAGCTCTAAAAAAGATCCTTGCTCCCCAACAACTCCTCAATATCTAACTGCAAAGTGTCTTCGCTCTTAGTGCCATCCATTATGGTAACTAGATTGGGATTAATTTTTTTAAGTTCAAGAAAAAAACTTCTGAATCCTTCGTTGAATTCTTCAGTAAGCATAAATGGAGCAATTCTTATTTTTCCTTGATTTGCTCTCTCTCGAGACACACTTACTGTAGTATCAAGATAAATAATATGATCTGGTTGGATAATTTTATTTCCTTTATCTCTTAAATATTCCACAGCCCAGGGCAATATATCTATACCCGTTATCCTTGCAGCCCCAACCTCAAAAGCCATCAAGGTATAAATACTTCTATCAAGCAATACCTGCCCTGGTGTTATTAATAAATCTCTGTCCATTTTGCGGGCAATTTCTAAATCAAAGAAGAACATAAAGCTAGCTCTCGACTCTTCCTCGTTGCGTGGTGGAAATTTTGGAAAGTCCTTCGTAGCGGAGAGAACGTATTCAGAATACTCATCAACAGTTTGTGCCCCGAGCTTGCCCAGTCTTTCGAGGAGGGTAGATTTGCCAGCACATACCGGCCCCTCCAGAGCAATCACCTTTTGGCCTGTGGCTTCGGTCTCCTGCCTTCCAAACTGAGCGGCTTTCTCTATTTCTTCAAATCTCATAACCCATATTATAGCTTATATCACTCCGACGTATTCTCCTTGTGATGGGAAATCTTTCTTGTACCCCTCTGCAATTCTTTTGGCTAAAATCTCTGGATATAGATTTGATGGTAAGCTATCAAGATCTAACCATGTCGACCACCAAAGACCATTGTCGTGTTCTGGGTTACGAGCAGGATATTAACCCAAACGGAACACCATTGGATATCGTAAACTTTGCCCGATTTATACTTGCCAACGGAACAGAGAGTGAGAAAAGAGATCTGGTTATCTCATTAGGAAAGGTGTTGTTCATCAAAGACAGGTTCATCACAGCTTCTCCGAGCGAATTATGCTAACTTAGCTCTTCAAGTTAGTTGAAGTGTTGTAGACTGTTGGCATGCCAGAAATTGAACTAAAACGATGTAAGTTCTGCCAAAAAGAGGTTGATCGATTGGTAGACTCCCACGTGATTCCACGGTCCTTTTACGAATACTCCAAAAAGATCGCGGGAATGGATAGGAGCGACTACATGGAAATGAAGTCAAATATAAAAGGCAGTTATACTCAAAAAGTCCAAATAGGCTGGTACGATGACGGTCTGGTTTGTTCGGAATGCGAAAAACTTTTTGGAACTTATGACAAATACGCAAGCGAGTTGCTGCTTCAAAATGAACAAAATCACCTGAAGTTAACACACGAGGACAAATTAATTGGATGGAGGATTGAGGACGTAAATTTTCAGAAGTTAAAAATGTTTTTCCTAACGATCTTGTGGAGAGCAGGAGCCAGTGATAAATTTCAATTTAGCAAGATCCAGCTTGGAATATGGAATAAAAGAATTGAAAAATGTATCCGAGACGGATCGACAGAAGGAGTGGAAGGCATATCTTTCATCATCGCCAGATTTCCGGATGAAAACGGGAAATCGTCAATTCTTAATCCTCACAAGGAACCAAAAGGTGGCATTTTTTCTAGCCTTAATATGTACCGTTTTTATCTCGGTGCCGGCTTCATTATTTATATAAAGATCGATAATAGACCTTTTCCTGAGCAATATTCTTGCCTTGCCTCTTCAGAAGGAGGACCTCTTGTAATACTTTGTCGACAAGAACTGTTAGAGTCAGCAGAAGGTGCATTGATGAAAAAAATACTGTTGGCTTGTCAGAGGTGAGAATCTCAGTTAGAGTCCATCTTCTATCGACCACATAATATATTTTCGAACCAGAGGCTCGACATCCATAGATTTCTCTCGTTGTCTGTTATAACGAAATTCGAACTTATTTTCGGGACCATTACTAATCTATTGGCTCACCGCTCAACACTATCGTGTCTCGCGGTTCGCCACCGCCTAGAGTCTATCCGCCTCAGGCGGAGCGGAACCACTTGCGCGCGATACCACTTTTGTATCCCGACTGCGGTCGGGATGATTGCTCTGCGAGCAAGCGCCAGCTACCGCTGTCGCATCTATATGTTCGCCACAACTTCACATCTAGTGATTGTGGCGAAGCTTTCTCAATATATGGCTCAAACTGTCGATTTCGCCATAAAAATACCCATTATAACGAAGTTATAAGCGAATATAAGAGGAAGCACAGGAGTAATAGTTCAATAACAGAGCCGTTATTGAACAGACGACGAGCAAGCTCTTATCAGTGGGTATTTAGAGATTGAGACAGCATTGGCCTATCGGCCAAAGTGCCTGCTTCGCAGGCACACACCAAATGGTAAGATTCAATATGGAAACTATAGTGAATAAGGATAACCTGGAACGCAATATAGGACTTTATTCTTGGTTTAAAGTTTTAACAAAGAGAGTTTTTCTTCCTTTAATTACAATTCAACTTGTTAATATCGGGAAAGTTAGTGTTGGAGATTTGGCCATTATCGCTTCAGTCTCCGTAATAGTTCAGATTGTTTTACAACTTCCGACTGGATATATCGCAGACAAATGGGGAAACAGAATTGCAATCTTGATTGGATCTTTTTTAATGATGCTTTCTCCACTTTTTTACATATTCATGCCAAATTTCCTTGGAGGTTTATTCGCAGCCGTTTTTAATTTTGGTGGATATACGTTTCTATCTGGTGCTGTTGAAGCCTTCATCCACGACACGTTAATAGCCCTAAATAAAGAAGGTGACTATTCAAAGGTAATGGGAAAAGCCCAAAGCTACGGGCTTATTGGAAATATTGTCCTAATTTCAGTTGTTCCGGCTACATACGCAATAAATCATAATTTACCATTCTTTCTTGGGTTCATAGCTCAGTTGATAATGTTTGCAATCGCTCTCAAATTTACATTTCCAATAGAAAAATTTGAAAAACATACAGTAAACCCCATCGAGGCGATTAAGACAATAGTTACTGTTCAAACCGTAGCTCTGTTTATTTTTGCTGGATTGATGGCTGGAGTTATGGATCAAGCTCCACAATACAGAGAGCTTCTTTTCCAGGATATTGGTATAAAAGTAGAGTACTTTGGTTTCCTGCTTGCGATTGGTAGTGTTTTTGGCGCAATAATGGGCTGGTATATTCACCTGTTTGACAAAATAAGCCAAAATAAATTCTACTTAATCGATATGTTATTTATTTCGGGTTGTCTTTGTTTGATTGGTCTTTCCAGAAATCAAATAGTGGTCGTACTAGGATTTGCTCTTTTTGCGGCTTATTCAAGAGTCAGACTAATAATCGTACAGGCTAAGCTACTGAGCAATCTTCAACATGTTTACAAAGCTACTCTTCTTTCTGCTCTAAGTATATTTACCAGTTTAGGAGATATTGTTGCGGTAACTATTCTAGCCAGCAATATTCATATTTATCAATACACCAAGGGTTATCTATTATTTGGACTTGAAGTCTTATTTGTTGGATTGGTTATGTGGATCATTATGTGGAGGATATCAAAATTACCAGTAAGATAAAACAATGGTCACAACAATAATTTCCGATATGGGCGGTGTTTATTTAAATAGAGGAATCTGGCTATTTTGGGACTACTTAAACGAAAAATATGGAATACCTGTAGAAAAAGCTAAATTGGTATTTCTAAAAAACTATAAACAATTCTTCTCAGGATTTATTACAGAAGAAGTCTTTTGGGCAAACTTATTGACTGAAATAAGTCTCAAGGAAGATTGGAAGGAGCTCCGGAAAACATTATTAGATTTTTTCGAAGTGAATCCGGAAATATCAGACTTTTACAAAAAATTGAGAGCTAAAGGGTTCAAGTTGGTTTTATTGGCTGATCAGGCAAAAGAATGGTGGCCAGAACTGGATAAAAAACTAAACATAAGTTCAAATTTTGATTTTGTTGTAATTTCTGCATTGGTGGGGCTTCATAAACCCAATCCAGACATTTATTTGCATGCACTAAAAATAAGCAAGTCAACTCCAGAAGAATCAGTTTTTATTGATGATATTGATTACAATCTCACTCCGGCAAAAGATCTCGGAATGAAAACAATATTATTTGAAAATAGCCAACATGCAATTTCAGAGTTTGAGCTTTTAGGTATTAATAGACAATAGAAAATATATACAAAGGCAATGATCTCAGAAAAAGACTTAGAGAGATTCTTACAACAAAATATTATTATCGACTTAGAAAATGGACGCCCAAACGATAAACCTCATACACTTCTTGTTGTTGATGAAATAAAAAACATAATTGAAAATTCTCCCGACCTTCACCTTGATCGAGATGTTCTTATTATTGCTGCCTATGCTCACGATTGGGGATATACCGGATTATTGGATCCAGGTGTAACGATTCGACTTGAACATCTTGGCGCTCTCAAGGAATCACACATGGCTCTAGGAGCAGAAAAGCTTGCCGGCTTGTTAAAAGACTATTTTTTTGATTATCTAACCCAAGAACAAAAAGATAGAGCGATCCACTTAGTTTTAGTTCACGATAAACTGGCTTCATTAATAGATCCGGACGAAATTGTTTTAATGGAAGCAGATAGTTTGGCGGGTATGGAGTCGGATGTAATGGGAGTATTTGGTGATACTGAGTCAGAAGATAGATATATGAGAAAAAGTAGAGACTTAAGACTTTCCAGATTCATTACAGACTATAGCAAGAAAAGATTTGAAGTATTATTTGAAAAGCGTAAAAAATTATTTGAAGATTCTCACTTACGAGCTAGCTAAATCATTCAAAATAATTTGAACTATTTTGTCAGGCGAATGCTTTTCTGAATCAATCACCTTTGCCTCAGAATATTTATTATTAAAATAGTTATCAAGATTTCTTTCTACCTTATCCATAGATACCGGTGTTTTTGCCTCAGAGGGAGTTTTTCTTGTTGTGAGTCTTTCAACGAGAACATTTCTGGGCGCCTCAATTTGATAAACAAGAATTTTTACTCCTAATTCTTTTGCCAGCTCAATAAAAGGGAACATGTATTCCGCTTTCACAAACCCTTGTTCAACACAAACACTTATACCATCAACCAATGCGGTTCTTGTCAAGGATTCAACTAAATGAGCCACCAGTTTATTCCCCTCTGAACTGCGGTCAAAACCAGAAATACTCCACTTAAGTCTATCCAATCCAGTAAACAGGACATTATTCAGTTTTGATTTTAACAAGTCTGCCACTGTGGATTTTCCACCGCCCATGGGGCCGTCAATTAGTAGTAAGAACTTATTTTGTTTATCCATATGGACTAAAGTATATATTAAACGAGGCTAACACCTCAAAAACAGCCTCAATTTGCTATTTAGTGATAATTATAGTTAAATACAACTAAAGGTTCCTCCCAAACAACAAGAGCCCCTGGGCTCTTCCGCAAGGATAGTTAGGGAGGTCATTTGGTATATGGATAGAAAATAGTCCCTCCTTTTTGGAATATCTCAAACTCACTTTTGACTTTAGATTGTATTTCAGCAATAGGTCTAAGCTCATTTCGTTCCCACTTGACAGCGATTGCCCAACAACAATAGTCGGCTATTTGGCAGTTTATATCCGCCCTTCCGTCGTGGAAATATATATTAAATGGTAGTTTAGTGTATGTCTTAAGATATGTTTTCAAAGCTTTTACGATTGCTCTATTTCGATCATTTGTAAATATAGACGACAGGATAACTACAATTCTGTTTAGCTTTGTGGCATTGTGCCGTCTAAATATATATTGAAGAAGTGTTTGGCAATTTATACGATAGAATTCGTCTCCAGTCGTTCTTGTTATCATTTTTCCCTTCTTTTCATAAGTACTTTGATATAACGAAGGGTGAGTCTTGTTTTTTTGAGCAATTATTGAGTCAACAGAAAAATCACTACAACTTTTGACTATTGAAAAGAATTCATTTCTAACAGCTTGAGTATCTTCCGTAGCATGGAAATATTCCAAATCATGATTATCACAAAGAATCTTGTACTTCAACTCGTGCAACAAAACACGATTGTCAAGCGGTTTTGTTGTTGAAACGGCGGTAAACAGATAATATCTTGACCCGTTCTCAGAGAAGTCTAAATTTCCAGATTCATCAATGAATACAAACAAAGTGTCATCCATGTTTACACTTGTTCGAAAGGATGCGTATAATCACGGGGATCAACAACCTCTTCACCACCCTTATTGCTAAATGCTAATCCGTTTTCAACAGGAACCTGATTATTTGATTCTAAAAATCTTCTTTGAGCCACATCTATTGCGAATTCTTCAGCTGAACTAATGTTTGCCGATAGCTTAGCGATATCCTCTAAATACTCACCTGTAACCCAAATGTAGTAGGACTTAATAAGTTTATTGGGTTCTGGTATATCACTTTTATAATCAACAACAATTCTCCATGCTTCTGAACCTTCTTTAATTGGAGTGGAATGTAATATCTCAACATGAACACCTTTAATCAATTCTTTTGTTGTTTTGTCCATTGCCTACATTTTAATACTTTTTCATATTGAGAATGTACTTAGCTTCCTGAGAGATAAGATAAATACTATAGGAAATTTCCAATTTTTGCGTTTTCTGTCATGGCTACTGCGGTAGCCATCGTTCGAACCGATGTTTCGGCAGGCGGTGGCGAACCGCGAGACACGAAGTGTTGAGCGGTGAGCCAATAGATTAGTAATG
>Ga0075807_127_pt1 | contig 11637 bp, 16 predicted proteins | sample RifGroC2_FD_68267 | JGI IMG/M metagenome (GOLD analysis project Ga0075807, IMG submission 68267) | Microgenomates (Collierbacteria) bacterium GW2011_GWC2_43_12 | reverse complement strand
GATAATCAGATCGGAAAGAGACCAGAAATCGCCTTCGTTTGAAGAGTTTGCGAAGCTAATGAAGAAAATATAGGATATAATCTGAGGGCACATAAACAATATATTAGGAGGATTTATGGACAAGAGGTTTTTGGCGGTGATGAGAGAACTTCAAGCTTTGGTTGCCCGGAAGAATGGCGAAGATACTTTACGCTTTTATCATGGCCCTAAGCACAGCGGTATGGTTTTGGGATACGTGATTGTCTTAGCTGAGTTGGCCCTATGTAGTGAAACTGAGATAGAGGACTTGGCTCGGGCTGCGGCTGGACACGACCTGGAGCAGAAGCTGGGGCCGGAGAAGAACGAGATGTTCTGAAGAAGAGATTAAAAGAACCACAAGCTTAGTTCCGGGGACAATCGTGTATTGGGTTGATGGGGAAATGCATCAACGGGCGGAAAACATGAACCACCTTTCGCAAATACTGGCTGATGCAGACCTTAGTGCTTTGGGTGCCAGGGGTGACGACTTTGCCGACATGGCTCTGCGTCTCATGGCTGAGTTTGCGAAGAAACCGATCTCAGAGTTTACAAAGGAAGAAGTTATCGCCGGCTGGAAGAATCAGGTGAAATTCATGACCGGTCGCAGATATCTCACGACGGAAGCAGAATTTCTATTTAGAAATAATTTCATTATGAATCTGATCCCTCGGAGACGGGGGATTTTTTATACAAAAAAACTCCTGGTTAGTACCAGGAGCCGTTGGTGATTCCTCGGTGCGGATTGTAGTCCTGCAGAGCAAGTCTGCCCGCTACCATCAAAACCGCAGATAAAGCAGCCCATTTGATGACAGGCAGCCACAAAATGACAAGGAAAAACTGAGCGTAATTCATCGTAAAGACGGTCACCATAATCCCCAAAAAGACGATGACAAAATATGTAAATATTTGGGGAACAAGATTTTGAGAGTAGATTAAACTTCCAGAGTTCGTGAAGCGATGAGTCCAGCGTTTAAAAATCTGATCAAGAAGAGAAACTACGATCAGGAAACAGATGGGGCCGCAAACGAACATGATGCCGCTAAATGAAGCATTGCCGATTAAACCAGATTCAGGAATTTTCGAAACCGCACCAAGAAGTTCGAGTATATAAAATGAACCTAACATATATACAAGCTTGGCAAAATCCTTTATTTTGATTTCCACGATAGCCTCCTTTGTCAATTTTCTTTGGGTTATTTTATCCTATAGACTGGGGGTTTGCAAGTTTAGGCTCGTTTAGGCTTAGGGGGGTGCTTGGCCTCACTGGCCTTGATGCTGGCACAGATGGGGTCGTAGAGGGGTTCTGGGCGCCCAGATTTGGCGTCCAGATTCTGCTCGTAGTCCGAGTATACAAAGGGGTTGTGGCAATTTTGGCAGATAAGGATTTTGTCCGGGAGTTTAGATGAACATTTTGTACATCTGACGTGTAACTGTGAGAGTGAGGATTGAATTGTGACCAAAGGGATGGCGATAATAAAAATCAATCAGTTCACCCTTACGGTCGTATAAGCCGTTTCTAAAAAGACGCCGGGCTATGATGTGCCAGGAGTTTGGCTGACCGTCACGCGGGCTATTGTCATAGCCTTCCCAGGCAGCATGTTCAACAACAAACTCAGCTTGGCCGCGAGACAGATCATAACGGCCAAGGTCAAGGGTTTTGTATTTACCTGGATCTCCGTGTCCGGCTTTGAGAGAGGCTATGCGTTCATTTTCTGGAATGATCTCCGAAACCATCAAGTGTCTTTCATGGTGCGGATATAGGCAGGGTACGGTGATTCCGTCAAGTGAGGTGGTGCCGATGGTGGCAAAAATAAATTCTATTGAAACAATCACATCGCCGACAATTGGATTCTTTACAGTCATGCTTATCCTCCAGTTAAGGTACTTCAGAATACATTATATATGGGGAAGGGTTAGATTTCTGCCTCAAGGGCAGAGTATTTACTAGTGGACCTGGGGGTTCGGAATTGCCCTCAGTAAATCTCTGCTGAGATTTCTTCGGGACCTGGCTCGATGTCGTCACATCTCCGCCCGTCCAATTCCCCCCGACTAACAAACTAAATACTCTGCCTCAAGGGCAGAGTATTTACTAGTGGACCTGGGGGGAATTGGACCCCCATCTTAGCAATGCGAATGCCATGTTCTACCGTTTAACTACAGGCCCGTGTGTTTATTTTAGCACTTATTGAGCTTGACTAATTCTGATTTTCTGATAATATGAAAGAATGCAGACTACGAGTATTATCAGAGAGAGAGGACAGTTAACGATTCCCGATGCGATTCGGAAAATGGTAGGCTGGGTCAATCCTATGTCAGCGGTATCAATTTCAGTTTTAAAGCCTGATGAGATCGTCATTAGACCTCACGTTCAGACGGTTGATTGGAATAAGGTTTGGGGTGCGATCCGTAAGTCGAGAGCCATTACAGGAAAAGGAGAGGTTGGTGCGTCTAAGTTTATGGAGTTAGACCGTAGCTCACACTAAGATGAACTCAGTCGTTTTGGATACTTCAGTAGTAATTAAATGGTTGAATCAGAGTAGTGAAGAGAATATTGATAAAGCTGATGAGATCATGGAAGCGGCACTGAGGGGTAAGATAAAGCTTTTTGCTCCTGAGCTTGCAAGGTATGAGTGTGGGAACGTCCTTCTAAAAGGGAAGAAGATGAATCCATCTGAAGCGCAAATAGTTTTAGGCACGGCTTACGCCTTACCCATTACTTTTATAAGTGAATCGGAGGATATGGCGAAAGAAACATTTGAAATTGCTTTTGGTATGGGGATTACTTATTACGACGCTGCTTTTCTGTGCCTGGCCAAAAAAATTGATGCGACTCTGGTCACGGAAAATATCAAACATCAGGCTGAATCAAAAGGAATAAAAGTGGTATCCCTCAGCGAATATATTGTTGTTTCATAGTAAAATATAGATGTTGGGCCCTTAGCTCATCTGGTAGAGCGCTTCGCTGGCAGCGAAGAGGTGGTCGGTTCGAGTCCGATAGGGTCCACAAAATAAAACCCCGGATACTTCCGGGGATAAAGTTACTTGATGACCAAAGCGTCTTGAATTCCAAGAACTTCTTCGATATATGCTTCAATGGCGTTAATAAGAGTTTGCTGAAAAGTACTGTCGCTCACAATGACGATGGTGTGTTCCGGTCGGCCTTCTAGAAAAGAAACGCCTCCCAGGGGTTGGCCATGCTGGTCAAGAATCGGGATGTTCTCTTTCATGGTGGGGCTATGAGTGTTTGAGTGAGCATCAATACCGGCGAGGTGAAGAGACCAGATCGCCAATTCTTCGGGAAACAGATAGTTGGTTAATACTTTATTGGGCAACAGATATCTTCTGATTGTAGTTTTGGGAGTCAAGGTGCCACCTTTTGGAGCGATGATTTGAGAATATTTTATCTTATTTTGGGGTGGCGGAGGAGGTGGCGTCGTCGCCTGATTTGGGGGAAAGTTTTTCGATGGCGGTGATTTCTTGCTGGAATTTGTAGTAGTTGTCAGAGCTGGGGTCGGCGAACTTAAGACCGGCCTTTAGGTATTGTAGGGCGCGGGTATTATCGTTTCTGGTCCGGTAGATGAGACCCATGTTGTAATAAGGAATATCCCAGTTTTGTTTCAGTTCGATAGATTGGCTAAGAAGTTTGATGGCCTGATCGGAGTCGCCTAGATTGAAGAAAAGGATGCCAAGCTTGAGTCTGAGTTCCGGGTTAGTGGGGTCGAGAGCGACAGCTTGGGCCAAGTGAGAAACAGCGAAGTTTGAAGCGCCTTCGGCGACACCGATGAATGATTGGTAAATATCGGCGAGATTTTCCCAGACGAGAACACTATATGGATTTAGGGTGGCGGCTTGTTTGCCAAAGTCGATGGAGCGCTGCATGTACTCTGAGGCGTTTTTCTTGTCTTCTGTGGTAGCTTCTTTTTTGTTCAATAGGCTCAAGGCGGCATTCTTGAAGAACTGGGAGAGTAGCATTGGATAGCTGCTGTTGTATGGATCAAGTTTGGCGGCGTTAATTTCTTTTTGATAGGCACCAACGGGGTTTGTGCCTATCATTTCGGCGGCCTGTTTGATTTCGATAGAGGCTGAGTAAGAAGGGATAGCGTAGATCCAATAAAAAGAGAGAAGTACCGCAGAAAGTAAGGTCACAATCCAAGGGAGAATGACGCTGTAGGGGTGCAGACCTTCACTTACTTTGATATCTTGATAAAAAGTTTCCGGCTCACTTTTGGCTGAGATAGCAAGACTTATATCCTTGACGGATTTAAGACCGAGAAGTTTGAATTCAACCGTGAGAGCTATGAGAGCGACAATTCCTAAAACAATAGAGGTGAGGCTGGTCGGGGAAAAAATGAAAGAAATCAGAACCGTGAGCAAACAAAGAGAAAGAAAAATATATGTCGGTTCATCGGTGTGAGAACTTCGATGACGGAAAGAAACCAGAAACGGCTTGAGGAAGGCAGTAATGAATGAAAGAGCACCGACGAGTCCGGTGGTGGTAATGAGCGTGAGGAAAAAACTGCTGGATTCCGGGAAACGGAGGGCCCAGAGGGCGTTGTCAACATTTAAGTAGCCTGGTCTGAGTCTGGTGAAGACGGAGAGGTAGGTATCAGGACCTGTTCCGAGAAGGGCTGTTTGCCAGTTTTTGAAAATATCGACGGCAATGGACCAGCTCGCACGGTAGGGCAGTAGGAATATTACTTGCTGACCGCTTTGTGGAAAGATGAGACTGATATTAATCAAAGAAGCGACGATCATAAAGATGGTAGCGGCAAAGAGCAAACTTTTGTGGAGCCAATTTTTAGAAACAATAAGGTATCCTATGGTGGAGAGCATGACGGAAACGGTGTAAATGAGGGCAATGAGTATTCCTCCTGTGGGGTTTAAAAGAGTATTGTCCAACAGGTCGTAGGAAAAAATTCTTCCAGGGACACCAAAATATTGCAGAAGGGTGAAAAAACTCAGCAATGTAGCAGAAAGAATGGTGCCAAATACCACACTATTTACCAAAACTCGGGATTTTTGAGATGAGGTGGTGGTTAGGAAAATAATAAGTAGGGCGATGAAAAAAGCTGTCTGGCCAAAGAGGCTGGCGTGTTTGGTGGGACTGAGCCAAACCGAAGAAATCACATGTGCAATGACTAGCAGAATCAGCGGAAGAAGGGCTGGTGAGGAGGTCAGAGAAAGCTTGCCTCGTATTAGACTCCTAACACACCAAGAAATAAGGGAGATACTGGCGAGTAAGGTTACCAAATAAAATTTGTTCAAAGTAAAAGGGTCGGCGGTGAAGGGGAGGAAAAAAAGTGGGGTAAGGAAGGCTAAGACAAAGGGGATAAATCTTAAGATTAAAGAAGAAAGTTTGTCTAGGCTACTGCGCATATAGACATTTTAGGGACTGACGATGTGGTAGTCAACGTATCGAACAGTGTCAGAAGTTTTGCTGGCGGAAATAGTGACAGTGGACTCACCTTTGGTTTTGACAGAGTAGATGGTCTCGTCGCCAACTCTGGGAGAAAGATAGATCTGGCTGGTGAGCTTTATATCTGGATCGGTTACTGCGATTTCCGTTTGGCCGGCGGGGATCTGGGCGACTTTGTCGATGATGTTACTGCCTCCTGCGGGCGTAATGTTGGTGGGTGAAGATGCCGAAGAATCACTGGGGGCGGCAATGATGGGACTGTTGCTTGCTGCTAGAGTGGGTGTCACGGTGATCACCGCCGGTGCTGGTGAGGGAGTGACGGCAGACAAAACGCCATGGGGTAGCGGAGAGATGAGTGTGCCGGTGGGCTGAGAAGTAAGGTATCCAAGGACTATGAGTGTGGTGGGGATGAAGAAAAAGGCACAAGATGCCACAACGATGGCTATAGAAAGCCTAGCCTGGTTCTTAGGTTCTTTGGCGCTAGTAAACTCGATGGTCACAGCTTAAGTATAGAACAGCGAAGAGGCTTGTGCAAATGTAACCTTATAGCGCATAAGAGCAGTATATAAGATAAAATACATCCCATGGAACTGGATCCAAGAAAATCACTTTTCTACTCAGACGAATTATCTCTGCCTGTAGGCTCTGAAGCGGATGAGGCCGTGCTCTGCAGGGAAACTGTTATCAGAAGTGGCAAAGTATCAATTGTTTCTTTACCTGGTCTAAATAGAGACATGGCGGAGTATTTTGATGGCTTGGAGTGCTGGCGCCGGGAACCGTTGCCTGAGCTAGAAATCATCGTAGCCGATGAAAATCCTGAAGGCCTAAGTGCCTTTTATTCCAGTGAGAAAGGGAGAAAAAAAATTTGGCGGATGTTGGTTGAGGCGGCAGAAAAACTTTCAAGTGAGAGCGGGGAAGAAATGGACCCTGAAATACTGACACCATATCAAGCGATTACTTTGATTCAAGAAGTGATGAAGCAGAGGATGAACTATGAATACCTTATTGTGGGAGATGGCATGGAGTCATATATTGAGAGTGGAAAAGCTGATAAGACTGCCAGACCAGACTTGGTGGAGTTGTTTAAAAAGGAACCCAATGAATTCAAGAAGAAAGCGTTTAAATATGGAAGACAGGTAGATCGGCAAACCGCTGACCAAATAATGGAGAATGGTTATGCAGTGTGTAGACATATTGCCGCCGCTGCTTCAGCGGTATATTTCATTTTAAAAGAAAACCAAAGAGGAATTTTACTAAATGGTTCATATCTGATTTATCACGGTGAAAATGCGGGCAACCAAAGAATGTTGGGGGTAGAAGGTCGGCATTCTTACAACATTTTTGTGGTGACTTCACCGACGGGAGAGATAGCTATGTCAGTCGTCGATCCTACTTGGTTATTAAATAACCATGATGTCTTTGACTATACATGGAAGAGAATTTCTCAAACCTGTTCATTTCTATCAGAGTACGGCATGTTCTTTCTGGAAGACTGCGAAGAGGTTGGGGATGATTTGGCGATGAAGGCGGTGAATAGGCTTTGTAAATTTTTCGAGAAAAATAAGCCATACAGGTACGCGGGTAAGGAAAATGAGGAGATTTATTTATTGGACGTACTCCCTGACTTGATTAGTTTGATAGGTCAGACAGCGACCGGAAAGAAACAGGGGATCCTTTTTATCCTGAGAAGTTACCTGAAAGACTTTGATATTACTCGCGAAGAAGTTGTGGCCAATGCTATTAGAACTGCCCCCTTTAGTTTTGAGGCGAACGATGGAAAAAGGTATATGTATATAGAGAGAATATACGATGTAAACCAAGAACTTAGGGCGTTGGACTTTTCAAAAGAAATGGATTTTCCTATGTCAATAATTGGAGAATATCTCGGAAATACCATGACCTATTTTAATGCTAAGAGGCTGTCGTATTTGGTTAATAATATCGGAAATTTGGATGATGGTGATATGGATAACCTGGAGTTGGTTGGGCACTATCTCCGGTACTGTGTTTGTCAGCGGATAGTCCTGGAAGATAAGGAACAACTAAATATTGTCGAAAAGGCTATTAAACTGGCCAGAAAACACAACCTTAGTGTGAATTGGTTGCTGCGATGGGAAGAAAAGTATCGGGAATTTTTGACTAAGCGGGCAATATAGGAATACAATTTTTTTATGGAGCTGATAAGGGAGGGGTGGGGCGCGGATCTAAAGAAAATTAAGCCGGAAGTGAAGAATATTTTTTATAAGGGACAGATAGATTTACTTTTGGACGAGTCACCAAAGCTGGCGATTGTGGGATCCAGAAGGATGACTGATTATGGGCAGAGGGTGATAGAGAAGTGGGTGCCTGTATTGGTAGACAAGGGAGTGACAATTATTTCTGGGTTTATGTATGGGGTAGATCAAACTGCCCACCGAGTATGTCTCGAAAATGGGGGAAAGACAATTGCGGTACTCGGGTGGGGAATCGATTGGCCGGTAAAGATGGAAGATGAAGAACTGTATCGGAAGTTGGTAGAAGTTAATAGTTTGATATTGTCGGAATACCCTGAAAAAACCAAACCGGAAAGATGGATGTTTCCACAAAGAAATAGGATCGTGGCTGGCATTTCTGATGCGGTACTGGTAGTTGAGGGCTCGGTAAAGTCTGGAAGTATGATAACGGCCAAATTAGCGAATAAATTTGGCAAAAAACTATTGGCCGTGCCGGGACAGGTGACGAGCAGGGTGGCCGAAGGAACCAATGGACTTATCCGGGACGGAAAAGCTAAAACCGTGACAAGTGCGGGAGAGGTGTTGCGAGAGATGGGGCTATCTTCCGGACAGTTGAAATTGGAAATGGACGAGATTAAGGATCCAATGATATTGTTGCTGGCCGACTCAGAGCGGACGGTGGACGAATTATCCCGGCTTCTAAGAATGGAAGTGGCCCAGGTGCTGGGGAAGCTAACTGAGCTGGCTTTGTGTGGGATGGTAGATGAGTCTGGTGGGAAATATAGACTTATATGATTATTGTTGAGATAATAGAGGTTGACAGATCTTTGAAATGAGGAGATAAAAAATGGGAATTTGGAAGATACTTGGAGCGATTTTTGTTCTGGCTGGCTGGGTTGGCTTTTCTGTGGCGATTGGGGCGACGTTTGCTTGGTACTATGGAGTACTTGCTTTTATCGCTCTGGTTGTGGTGATGGCCCTTGACTTTTTGCAGATAAAATTCCTTGGCTATCTTCCGCACATCATTTGGCTTGCGGCTGCCAGCTATAGTTTTGCCAACATAATTATTCCGGTTGTTATCCTGGTGCCATTGGCCTATATCATCTCAGCCATGCTGGTCGCCGTTTGGGCTGTCGTTTTTGTGAATTGGTTGATCTCGATCGTCAACCGATAGAGAGCAGATATGAAACTGAATGATTTATGGATGAAGTTTCGTTTTCCGGTGACTCAGATTGGTCTGGGTGTGCTTGTGTTAGGCGTTCTGAAGATTATCCTTTTTCTTGGGCTATCAAACACTCTATTCATTTTGGCGACGATAGTTCTTGGGAACTTGGGGATGCTGCTGAGTCTGCGAATCAGCTACCAGCAAGAAAGACCCGAGCTTTGGGGATTGGCCTGTTTTTGGCTGCCGGTTGTGCTCAGGATTCTCTACATCATTCTGTTTTAGTTTATTAAGGCTTGCCTGTGGGCGGGCCTTTTTTGTGTTGCTTGTACGCAAAAAAAACGCCCCGCAGATGCGGAGCGCTACTTGAGGTGCTTGGTATAATTGTAATCAACATCTGTCCACCCACCTTCCTTGGTGAATGAAAAAGTGTTGATTGAGGAATAGTCCGGGAAATTCCGGTTGAAGGTAAGCATTAGCTTTTCCGGACTCGGACTTTGACCCAGCTCGATGCGTGTTTTTACCATTGCAATCAATTGGCTGTGGGTAAAGACTGCGATCTTTCCACCGGAGTATTGGGGTTCACTAAATAGATCTAGGATCAATCCTATCCTCATGTCAAACAGATCCCAGTATGATTCGCCCGTATTTTTAAAACGGGACCGGATGTTTTGCCGGGTTGGATGATGGATTATGTTATTTCTCCATTGGAAGTAATCATCCAGCTCGGAAAATGGTTTTCCATCGACCAATGGCCGACTGATCTCGTTGAAGAGGGGGCTGATCGTTACGTCAGGTTTCTTTGCTGATCCCTGGTGTCGTAATCTGTTTCGAAGAATAAAGGCGGCCTCTTGGGCGCGCAGATATTCGCTCGACATGATGTGATCCGGCGGATCCTGGAGAAAATAACTGGCAATTAAAAAGGCATCCTTCTTGCCATTTTTGCCAAACTTGGTATTCGGCCCCTGTTTTTCCTCTTTTTTAGGAGTTGCAGGATGCCGGACAAATGTTACGATCGTTTGTGCGGACATTCCGCCTCCTTTTTTTTTGGGAATTTTGGTTTTTAGCGTACGAGTGGAGATATTGTACCACATTAGCCTCAAATACGCAACCTATAACTTGAGTTGTGAGGGGTTCGGCTTGCTTTCGGGCAGGCCTTTTTTGTGGGTAGAGGGCAGGCACGGGGAAATAATTCCGGGCGGGAAGCCCCCGCCCCTACAGGATATAATGAAAATTAATGCTTGCAAGAATTGAGAGTGTGGCTTGCGTGGGGTTGGAAAGTTTTTTGGTGGAAGTGGAGGTAGATGTAGCTGAGAAAGGTTTTCCGGGATTTAGCATTGTGGGACTTCCCGATAAGGCGGTGGCCGAAGCAAGAGAGAGGGTGAAGACGGCACTGGTAAATAGTGGCTTTGCTTTTCCTCAGAAAAAAATAATTGTGAACCTTGCCCCCGCGGACTTACCCAAAGAGGGCTCGGCCTACGACCTGCCGATTGCGGTGGGGATTCTGGTGGCAAGTGGAGACATTGAGTTGAGAGACGAGGGATTGTTTTATGGGGAGTTGTCACTGGATGGCAGTTTGCGGCACACCAAAGGGACTCTTCTGGTGGCGCTCTTTGCCAAAGAGCAGCGCAAACAACTATTTCTACCGGTATTGTCGGCGAACGAAGCCGCCGTGGTGCAGGGCATTGAAGTTATACCAGTGAGAAATCTGAAAGAATTAATTTTGCATTTAGTCGGTGAAAAGAAAATAGAACCCCTCAAAAAAATAGAAATAAAAAATTTGGTGGAGGCGGCTGCACCGGAATTTGATATGGCGGATATTGTGGGACAAGAGGCTGCGAAGCGAGCTTTGATTATTTCGGCCGCCGGAGGACACAATATATTGATGAGTGGGCCGCCGGGGTCGGGAAAGACAATGCTGTCGAGAGCACTGCCCGGAATTATGCCTCTTATGAGCGAAGAGGAAAGCATGGAGGTGACCAGGGTCTATTCGGCTTCAGGGCTGATGATGGAAGGAGAGGCGGTGGTTCGGAGAAGGCCATTCAGATCACCGCATCACTCGACCAGTATGGCGGGACTCATCGGTGGAGGTAGCCGGCCAGTACCGGGTGAAGTGTCGCTTGCGCATCTGGGGGTTTTGTTTCTAGATGAAATGGCGGAGTTTCCAAGATATGTATTGGAGGCAATGAGACAGCCGATGGAGGATGGAAAGGTGGAAATATCCAGAGTGGCGGGTAGGGTACAGTATCCTGCAGCCTTTCAACTGGTGGCGGCCGTCAACCCTTGTCCCTGCGGATACTTGGGTCACCCTACTAAAGAATGTAAATGCTCTTTGAGAGAGATAGAAAAATATAAAAGGAGGATTAGCGGTCCTATATTGGATAGGATTGACTTGCACATAAATGTACCGGCTGTTGAGGCGGAAAAAATTTTGGCGACAGTTGCGAAAGGTGAGTCTTCGGTGGAAATTAGAAAGAATGTCATGGCTGCCAGAAGGAAACAAGGTGAAAGATTGTTAAAGTTTGGAATTTTTTGTAATTCTCAAATGAAGAATAAACAGGTGAAAGAATTTTGCCGTCTGGATATTGATGGGGTACATATCTTGCGTTTGGCTATGGACAAGTTTGATCTGTCGGCGAGGTCTTACTTCCGGGTGCTGAAAGTGGCAAGGACCATTGCGGACTTGGAGGGAAGTGGGGATATGCTGGCCAGTCACTTGTCGGAGGCACTGCAGTACAGAGAGAAAGTATTTTAGATACAAAAAACCGGATGCGTTTGCGACCGGTTTGGGGCTCGAATGGCTCCTTTTCTTGACAAACCAAGCTTGA
>Ga0075807_120_pt1 | contig 12915 bp, 20 predicted proteins | sample RifGroC2_FD_68267 | JGI IMG/M metagenome (GOLD analysis project Ga0075807, IMG submission 68267) | Microgenomates (Collierbacteria) bacterium GW2011_GWC2_43_12 | reverse complement strand
GAAAAACCAGAACGATGAGTATGGGGAACACTACCCAAAGTGATTGTTGGCCGCTGAGGTTTTTCATAACAAGGTGTAGTTTAAATATGGCAGATTGTCAGCTGGGCGTCAAGTTGGTAACAAAAACCCGCCAATGATGGCGGGTGCGAAACTAAGGCAATTTCAATTTTTGTTGCAACAAGCTCCGAGGTTAAAAGAAACGATGAGTATAAATAAAATGCCAAGGATCGTTGCTATTCCCGGAATTACCGAAATGGCGTATAAGAGAAAAGCCAAAGTTGAGCCTAAAAATAATAACATCAAAAGAGTAATAGTGAGGGCATCGCCTTGGTTTTTATAGATGCCTCTGCCGATCATGGATATAAAAACCACATACGCACTTGTCAAAATCATGAGAAACATGTTACCTCCATTAGATAGTAAAAAGGTGATTTCAGGATTTTGCTAAAAACCCTGCCTGGTTGGCGGGGTTGGTGAAATCAAAATTTCAAAAGACCACCGGCGAACTGACCGACAAGCGCGATAATCATACTTGTAATGAAAATGCCGAGTGTGTGGGGAAGGAGCAGTATAAAGCCATAATTGATCACTACTCCTATTAGCGTTAAAAGCACTTTGTTTGTTTTAGGAATTGCTCTTCCGAGCAAGAAATTACAAGTCAACAGGAGAAAATAATCTAGAACCAAGGAAACCTCAGATCTTGGAGACTTGAAGAATGCCGTTTGCGTCGAACTCGGTGGCCATTGGTCTAGCCCTGTGGATGGCTTCCATGTAAAGGACGTACAGGGCATCTGAGATGGTGATGTGACCTTTGTGTTTCGAGATCAAACCGGAACCAAACAGAGCATCAACATCGATCTTGAAGTGGCTTGCCGCCAAACTAATAAGGGACTCCGACTGGGTTTTGCTGAGGCTCATGCCTCCGTTTTGTAATGTGTACATCGCTCCCCACATTACAAGATCAAGAAACTCGTTGTATGAGTCCCTGGTGCTGCCCAATAACAGCAGTTCAGCCGATGCAAATGGGTTTCCCGATTCGGACAGTGAGCCGATTACCTGACGCAGGTGTTTCCAGGGATCAGACAGAAGTTTGCTGACTGGCTTGGAATATATTCTCCTGACAGAATGAGTGGTGAAGAATTGGGACTGGAGCTTTGGAATCCAAAAGAAGATCAATTGTCCCACATATGGAACCTTCACCGGGTATTTGGTATAGCCGTGACACATGTATCCCTCGGGGGATTGAGGCATCCAAGGGTCGGTAGAACCAAGTTCTTTGCAGGTTTTCTTGGACGTTGAATATATCTGAAAATCGGGTATTCCTGCGCCATCAACGGCGGCGGGGTAGATCCTGATAGGAATTCCATGGTCGGTGAGGATCAGGTACGAATTATTGCTGAAAGGACGAAGAGCGTCCCGAAGGATGTCGATATAGGGGTAAGCTGAAGACATGGTTCCTCCTAAATGTCAAAAGTACCGCTGTGAATACGTCATACCGGAGATAATGCCAAAAGCGAATAGAATAAGAATTCCAAGCGTCAGCGGTAGGCCGACCGTGATCCCAAACGACTCAGCGAAAATCATGAACCCGATATTAACAATGATGGACAGAATTGTTACGAGAATTGTTGCGGTCATGGTTTTTATATTCATGACCACCCCCAGCAAAGCATTTACCAGAAGCAAGAGAGCAGAAAGAAATACGATCATGCCTATATTACCATAAATGAAGGGCGTTTTTATTAGCGTTCGGGACGTTTTCTTGACGTTTGAGTTCAGGTGTGCTATTATGGGATATTCGCAATTTTGACATAAGGAGGCATGAGATGGAACCATATACCTGGTGGGATCATATTGTTGATTTCTATGATAAGTGGTTGAGAAAACCGTTGCTTGTTGTTTTGGTGGCCATAATTTTTTTAGGAGGAACCTTTTTGTTTTCTTTCGGTATTTATGGACTGGGACAACTTTTGATGGCAGGCAAATTCCTCGAGTTTATTTTGGGGTTGCTGGTTGCGCTCTTGTTGGCAGTGGTGTCAAATAGCTTTCGTAGGAAGTGATCGGAGGGGTAACACCCTCCCTTTTTGTGGCAAAAATGTGTTTAGATCTTGGAGACTTGGAGAAAATCTAACTCAACGGGCGTCTCGCGGCCGAAGATACTGACGAGGACGACGATCTTGCCCTTGGCCTCGTCGATCGCCGAAACAGTCCCCAGAAGGTCGGTGAAAGGTCCTTCGATGATACGGACGGCTTCGCCCACGGTGTAAGCGGACTGGAACTTGGGGGCAGCTTGTTCGCCGAAGGCGGTAATAGCCTTGACTTCGTTTTCCGGAAGTGGGGTGGGCTGATCGGCGGTGCCCACAAAGCCGGTGACCCCTTGAGTGGTGCGGACAGCGAGCCAGGCATCGTCAGTGACAATCATGCGAACGAGCATATAGCCGGGGAAAAGCTTTTCCTTGATGGTGACCTTTTTGCCTTTGCTGATTTTGATTTTTTCTTGAGTAGGGATAAGGATCTCAAAGATGTTGTGGGTAAGGCCCATGGACTCAACTCTGGTTTTGAGGGTGATGGCGACGCGGTTTTCGTGGCCGGACTGGGTGTGAACGACGTACCAGCGGGCGGAAGCGGGGGCATCTGTCGTAACAACGATGTGATTTGGATCCTCGACTTTTTGGATCAAGTCTTCAGGGGTTTGTTTTTGGTCCGTTACTTTTAGTTTCATTTTTGTTATTTTAGCGGTTTAATACCGACTGCAGTGCGACGGTAAAGATATAGTCCAGGCCGCCTGAGTAGGCAGCTACAATGGCGGTGGTGATGATGACCAGTATGGTCATCTTCAGAGCCTCCTGGTGAGAAGGCCATTTTACCTGTGCCAATTCTAGCTTGACTGAGCGTAAGAATTCAAGTGGGCGAGACATATCGAGTTATTTTATCATGAGTGAGGCTTTTATTGTGTGATAAAATATGAGGGTAATTTTGACAATCTATTTTTGTATCAGCCCTTGGCTGAGGAGGAGAAGCAAAATGCCCGAAGAAATTTGTTATTTTTCTGAATCAATGACGTATTCCGAAGCAAACTTTGAGCAAGTCGTAAAAGACATCGTGGATACTTTGCCAGACGGATCAAATTCTATTAACGTGAATGTATATCTCGAAGACCCTTCATTGGGTAAGGTTGAAGCGGTTTTGGGATATCCTGTCCACTATCTTCATCCCATCGGCACAAACCTTTCGGGCACGTTTCGTTTGACCTACGGTGTTGGGAATTTGGAGTAAAGAGATGGACCTGAGTAAATTTATCCGAGTACAGAAGATAGATTCCACAGGGGATGCAACGCACCAGGAACTATTTGAGTCACTTATGGCCTGGTTTGAAGAACTTCATGGGAAGGTAGATATCCTGAGCCGTGTTGACGGAGAGGTGGAAGCCAGGTATCGCGCCCCTGAGGTAGTGGTGCCCGAGATTTCGGATGACAATCCCGATTTGCTCATCCTTTATATTTTTCCGGATGAATCTCTAAAAGATGATTCGGCAAGGATTGCCCTGGGGTTTGATAGTTCTTCTCGGGATGAGCGACAAGAATGCTATGTCATTTACGATGAAGACAAGCGGGCTTGGGAAATAAACCTGTTGTTTGATGGTGATTCTCAATATCCGATGATTTTTGTGGCAAGATAGTTTTGCACCGCGGTCGCCTAGGCGACCGCTTTTTAGTGGAGAAGTTTGACATGGTCGTGAAAAAAGTATTAAATGAATATGGCCCTAGGAGCTGTGCTAGGAGCTGGGAGGTTTTTCCTCCACAAGCTACGAGCACGGGGGACGGCGTTCCCTTCTGTTCTTAACAGTAAAGGGACAGTTCGCCCACCATTGATCGATTTCGGGGAAAAATCCCAATCCTGCCAGCCCTGGGACCAAGCCACTCTTGGCTGATGTACCGATGACTGCTGTCAAGAGAGGAACATCTGTCTGCTCATCGTGACCCTCGTATCGGAAGCAGGCTATATCTCTAACAATGGACAGTTTTGAGTAGGGGAAACTGAGCACAAAGTGTCCTTTAGGAGTTTTTCGCCAAACACTGTGGATTTTGGCAGGTTTTGCTTTTAGAAGACATTAAGTGAATTGGATTTATTTTTTTGAAGCTGTTTGACGGTTAGTTTATTTTAAACTAATCATCCTCGTGGTTGTGTTTTTGTTGTTTTAATTATTGAAATTGTGCTATTATTACGGGGTAAACAGATTTCTTTGAAAACTGGAGGAGGTTTGAATGTTAAAAGATAAGCTGTCGAGTTTTCTTTTTGGCTTGATGGTTTTGGCACTATTTGTTGCAGTTCCCGGCCTGCCCGGACTGGTGGCAGCTTTGGTCACCGGTATTCCTTCCCTCTTTGCTGTGATGATTGCGATTGTTGCGGGCATCGGCCTTATGGTCAGGTGGCTGTATCTGCGAAGCCGTTCCTGAGCCCTCTGCAAAGGGGGCTTTTTTGTGGGAAAAAATGCTCTCCTGTTGTGAAAGTTAGTGGGTGATTATTTTTTTGAGGGTTTTGGCTAACTTGGCCGGGTCGTGGCGAAGGCGGTTGAATTGGGGGGTGATAGATAGAATATCAGAAGTTATTACTTTGATATGTTTTTGGGTAAGGCTTTTGATATTTTTTTTGGACCAGCCAATAAAGTGAGCATGTTCCGAAGAATACGAGATTGCGATTTGGGGATATTTCTTTTTGAACTGGGTTTCGGAGAGGTGGGGGGTGATGATAAGGTCGAATGGTTTATCGTGGCTGGTATATTTTTGGAACACTCGCAAATATTTTAACGGTGAGAATTTATGTGTTTGATTTCGGTTACTGACTAAATTGGTGATCAATATTTTTTTGGCCTTGGACTTTACTAGCGATTCCTTGACACCGAGAGGAAGAAAATTTGCCAGGATGGACCCATAAAGACTTCCGGGAGAATAGATGATGTAATCGGCCATTTCGATGGCCAAAAGGGCTTCCGGGGTGGCTTGGACTTCCGGTTCCAGCCAGAGATTGGTAATCATGTTTTTGGACATGGATTGTTTGTCCAGCTCGTGTTCTCCTCGAAAAGTTTGACTGGATTGCGTTTGAAAATAGAGATTGCTGGAGCCGGTGGTGATAGGGATGGCGGTCCCACCAAACTTAATGCCAAGTAGACTTTCAAAGTGGTCTTGCACTTTTAGAAAGTCGTTGTGATATTTTTCCAGAAGGGCGTAGTAGACGGTGTAGCCGAGATTTCTTTGTCTGCCGTCAATAAATGAAATGAGGTCGATAAAGGCAGAAATATTTTTTTTGTGATTGGTGCTGGTGATTAGCGCGATTAAGTTTCTAAGCAAATCGGAAATGGCGATTACCTGATCGCGTTCATCAGAGCGGATAATGCCGGTCTTGCCGCCGGAGTCCATACTGGCACAGATGCAAGAAAGATCGGTAAAACCGGCTTGAAGAAGAGCCTGGATGATGACCGGTGCTCCGGTACCTCCTCCAATGGTGACAATTTTCGGCATTCTGTTTGATGATAACAAAAAAGAACCCCGCTGTCGGCGGGGTTTGTCTTATGGGAGCGTGTTTATGAAGCTGGAGATTAGGTGAACGATCACGGGATGAGTGAAGATGAAAAAGAGGGGGATGGCGGTCATGATCACAAGTCCAAGGATAGAAATAAAGTTGAAGCGTAAGTCGTTTGCTGAAAATGCCAATGAAAAAATGATCAGGCCAAAAGGAATACTGATATAACTCATAGCTTCAAGCGATGGAACCGTGGGGGAAAGAAAGAGTAAAAGTAACATGCATGCAGCGAGGGCAAGGGGCCATATTTTGTTAGGCATAATATATTTTTCTCCTGAATACAAATATTAGAGAGCTAGATGGGGTGATTTTATCATCAGGGTCGAAGGATATAAAAAAGTCCCCGCTCGAGAGCGGGGACGTTGGCTAGACTTCTTTGTTGGGGATGATGGGACAATATTGCAACACCGTCGGGTAATCCGGGTTGAGGGGTCGCGGCTCGAGGTGAGTTGGGTCTGCGTCGTGTACCTTGGTTGGCCTGATAATGATGTCAACGCCAAACTCATCAAACAGCGCTTCCGAAAGTGAGGTGATTGTCGCGAGAAGCTCCTCACCCTCAATTTCGAAAAGCCAGAACTTGGTCTCAATCGCCTGGAGTTCAGACGGTAAATCCTCGAGCTTGAATTCCAGGTACAGAACTGCGTCCGGCAAATACTTTGCCGTGTCGTCTGCGTCGGAGGCGTGACTCACCGGGTATCCCCATGGCGCTTCAACGGAGTGAGTTTTGGTGGTCACTCCGATGGCTGGGAAGTCGGTCAATGTAGTGGTGATGATATCGCCTGAAGTGTTCACCAAGGCCAATTCTTTCTTGTTGACGGCGAGCCAGGCATTGATATACTCCTGAACTCTGGTTGAGATCGGCTTAACGATGGATACAGGCATGATAACTCCCTTAAGACTGTGATTTTTTGCTTGAGTAGTTGGCTTAGAGGAGGCGACGGATACGGTCGGTGCCGACTGAATATCTTAAATTCTTTCTGGCAGCCGGTTGTTTCAGCCATAGGGTTGCCGAGGCGCATAGGGTCACGAGGGCAAGAGCAAGTTGAAAAACAACCTGAGAGATCATGATGGTATGGCCGCCGAAAGCTAGCCAAATAAGCCAAATCACACTAATCCAGAAAATGATGCCAAAAAAGGTCTTCTTCATTTGGTTTTCTCCTTTTCGAATTTTCAAGAACTGATCAGGGGAATTATACCAAGCCCATAATGCGAATGCAATTAAAAACCTCACCAACATTGGTGAGGTTTCTGGTGGGGGTTAGCAGGAGTCTTTGTCATCTCCCTCGTCTTCTTCCTCCCACAACAATTCTTCGATATGGATAACCATGTCGGAGACGCCGTTGGTATTTTGACCACCATAACCCTGAACTTTTCTAAGCGCCGTATTTCTGGCAGAGTCGTCCAGGCCGTCACCGCAGCTCAAACTGGTGACTCCGAACACGACCTGTGGTTGGCGTGATCCCCGGATATTTTTTATCATTTTCTTCGCCACTTCCCAAAGGATAGATTTCCATTTTTCGACGTTTATTTGTTCTATCACTTGGACAAGAAGATAGAGAGGTCTGCCGATTTCCTGATTCTTTTCATCCATGATTAGGACCGCATCCACATCGGGTCTTTCGTAGACGATTTCATCAGGCAATGTGGGTTGGATGTATCCCAGCTGGTGTCTGATTTTCCTGGGTTTTCCAGCTTCGATCATGCCGACTTCCATAATGTTGACCTGGCCGTTGATGATTTGTCCGGTTTCGATGTCGATGAGGGTGACCCCCTGGGCCTGTAAAAGTGCCTGTACTTGATAATACAGATCCGGTAAGCCTAGTTCGACGAGGTCGGAAGCGATGAGAGTGGGAAGTCTGTTGGATCTGAGTGTTTTTCTGTCCATGCGATCCTCCGGCGAAATTTATTTGTCAGTGAGCGTGTTTGTCGTAAATATAGCATACGCACCTAATAACAAAAAGTCCCGCGGTAAAGCGGGACAGTGGTCATTCTAGTATCAACTGGTTTAGGACATCCTCCGGAAGTAACTCTTTTTCGATGGGCTCAAATACGCCACCGATGACAAAAAGGACGGGAGATTCGTCGAGTTTGAGAACTTCGGCGAGTTTTTGCCCGACACCATAGCCCATTTTGGCCCAAAAAGTCGTTTCTTGGTTATTTAGGACTTTGATCATCATGATCGGACGTTTTTTTGGGTCCGTTTTTGAAACATCGTATATCAGCACGGCTTGGATGTCCGTTCTGGCATAGCTTTTTCTGGGGCTTGTGATTGTTATTGCTGGTGGATATTCATTCGCCTGAAACCCCATGGGTTGTCTGTTGGGTTGAGGGGTTTGTTTCTCCACATAGATAAGACCAATTCTGCCTAAGTGAACTTGGCCTTGGAAAGGCTGACAGCTTTTGGGATCGACCAGCTGAACACCGTTGGCTTGTAAAGCCATCTGAACCTGAAAATACAGAGTCGGCGTGGCGATCTTCACCACATTGTCAAAGGAATTTGTTACTTTGGGAGCCGGTTCTGGTGGTATGCCGTTCCAGATAATTTCGTCCGCCTGGTCGTGGGGTGTGGACATAGGGGACCTCCTTGTTGGGTTTGTCTATCAGGGTGCGTTCTTAAATTTGGGGAAGTATAACACAAAAGATATAGGGTATATGTATGGGTGGTTATTATGTGTAATATGGAGATATGCCCGAAAAGAGTGAAATGAAAGTATATTTTGGAGGATGGTACCAGCGAACCACGCTACATCTGACGGAGATTGCTAATTTTTTTACCGATGGCTACAGTGACTTGTCTCTCAGTAAAGAAAAGCTGAGGAAACTCCATGAAGGGCTTGAACTGAAGAAGGTCAGCCGTGAAGCGGGCTATCTTGAGTTTGTTAGGGCTGAGACCAAGGAGGGGATAGAAATTCACTATTACGAAGATGGACTTTATATCTTGCAATTATCCTCGAGTAGTGTGGATGAGGCCAAGGAAAAATTGGAGAATTACTACAATGATAAATTTGCTCCGGCAATTGCGTATATATTTTCCCTGGGTGCTCCAACTCCGAAGGAACTAGCGAACATAAAAACTGTTCATCCGATCGCCGTGGGAGTAATAGATAGGATGCCCGAGGATTATCTAGTGGAGTCAAAATTTGGTGAGGTGTATAGCAGTATAACTGCGCCGGAGTTGACGGTAAAGAAAACTCCGGGCTTTATTTTCTTGATTGCCAAGCCGGGTTACAAAGGTTTTGTCGAGGGTCTGGTGGAAATGCAGATATTTTTCCGGGAATTCAAAGACCAGCTACAAAAGTATCTGGACATTCACCGGAGGTTGTGGGAAGAGATTTCGGAGATAAAAGAAAGAAAACAGATCCGTGGAAAAGAGGTGGAGAAGATCAGATTGCAGCTGGATGCCTATCAAAAAACGATCAATCTGATCAGTAGCCGGATAAATCAAATGGGGTCATACGTCCACACCAGAGCCGACATTGCCAAGGAGATGAAGCTGGAAGAGCACCTATCGAATATTTTTCAGTACAAGTTTGACGTACTCACCAATACGCATAGCTATATCAAGGAAATTTGGACTATGACGGGGAATTACCTTTCCTCGGCCATAGCCGTGATTGCTGAGATCAAGGGGCAGGCGACGAACAAGAGTATTCAGAGTTTGCAGCTAATTACCACCTATGGTGTGGTGGGAGGCATCATCGGCTACCTTTCCAAGGATAGTTTGCCCAGCATCACCAGCCAGGGGATGATCTATTTTGGGTTGCTGATCTTGGTGACTTTCATAGTGAACCTACTCGTCAAGGTCGGGTATTCGGGAATTAAGTACAAGTTGAAGTTCGTAGAGAGAGTGAAGAATATTTAGGGTCCGTGCTTGACTATTGACCCATAACGTGGTATCATTTTGCCTATTGTGTCCTAGGAATCCGTTCCGATGGACACCCCCGACTAGGGGGAACCTTTCCAACCTAAAATTTCTATTTCGGAAGCTAGGCTCTGCTTAGATTCCGGAACCCACCTGAGGAGGTGTAGCATGCCCACCACAAACCAAAAAACCATCACCACAAACGAGCGACCCCGGGACGATGTCCCGACCATGATGGGGAAACTTCTGGCCAGGATCAACTCCATCGCAGGAGAAATCCACAAGGAACAGAAGGACATGATGTGGGCGGAAGCCCAGGAGTATGAGAAGAAAAACGATCTCGACTCCCTCATCACCCTCTACAAGCGCATCGGCGGTTACATTCGAAACCTGCCGGCGATAGAGGCGGAACTGAAGCGTGTCGAGGCTGAACAGGCCGAAAAGGCTGCGAAGCGTGTCGAGGCTGCTCAGGAGAAGGCAGAAGAAGTCAAAAAGTTCAAAGAGGCAACTGCCCCCGTCATGGAAGCATGGGAAGAGGCGAAGCTCGCCTATGCCCTGGGGGTCAAGGCCGAAAACGCCAAAGGACACAAAGGCCAAGCGGCGTACGACGCCGAATTCTTCAACAAGTTTCTCTCCCTTTGGCTGCGCATCGAGAAGATGCGGGTTGAAGATGCCTCCAAATTGATCGAGGACATCGTCGCTCAGACGGACGAAGTCCGTTACTTTGAGCAGAACTGGTGTCAGCATGAGTCGTGTGGCCTGGCGATTCCTGCGCAGATCATCCCAAAGAGCGGTGGGAAGGCTTTTAAGCCTAAGTTCTGCCAAAGCCATGTGCCTGTGAAGCAGGATCAGCTTGGTTCGAAAAAAACCCCCTTCGTATCTTCGGATCTCTGGGCACCGAAGACAGTACGCCAGAAAAACGTTGCTCTCAACAGCCCTGATTCTACGCTTTCTCCCGAGGCGAAAGCGAAACTGAAGGTCGCCAAGAAAAAGGGCGGGCGGAAGGAAATGGAAGAGAAGAAGGCTGCCCAAAGAGCAGCTCGCGATACTCAATTCCGTTCGCCGGCTCCGACTACAGCGGTCGATCCGTTTGAGGCTGATCAAGAGGCGGCTCGCAAGCTTGAGGAAGAGCGGCTGGCAGCTGAGCTGAAAGCCAAAGAGGAAGCAGCCGAATTGGCGAAGGCAACGGCGGAAGCCAAGGGTCGTACTGCCGCAGCTGCGGCTACCCCCACCGGTAAGGCTCCCAAAGCCAGAAAGTCCGGCAAGGCCATCAAGGGTGGTCAGGCTCCCGCAGAGGGAACCCAGCCTGAGGCCAAGAAAGTCACCAGGCGTAAGGGCGGAAAATAATAACCGCTGAAGAAGCAATGATCCCCGATCAGAGATGGTTGGGGATTTTTAATGATAAAATATCTCATAACTTACTACCTGCAAGGCCTGGCCTTGCAGGTAATAGTAATCTTTGAAAAACGAGGTGAGAAATGGACACTTTTTTAACCTTAATTTTGGCTGGTATCCAGGTACGGATAGGCAAACAGAACTCAGCCGGTGATAAGGAATGGGAGCGTCTTGAGCTTGAAATCCAGAACTTGCGTGCCAGAATACCGTTCGCTTCTGAAACAGATACAACGGGAATGAAAGTAACTCTGGAAATGATCGATGAGCTCGCAAAAATTCCTGGAGATCAGGGTGTTGTAATCAGACAGATTCTTAGATAATCGTTAGTTTGGATCCCCACGCAGGTGGGGATTTTTTGTGGCCTGGAGTGTAAAATAGGGATATGGAAATACACTACTCAGATCGAATTGATCCGGAGGAGTTAGGAGAACAAGTGGAAAGAGAGCTAAACCCTTCTGGTAGGGGTGGTGGAGGAAAATCACATAAAGGTGAGGGCTTTGGAGGTGAGCATAGATCTGACAATAAAGCGAGAAGGATAGCAGAAGAAACGAAGGGTAACAGTAAAGAATTAGCTTTGGCTAAACAGAAAGTAGTAGAAAGAATCCAACTTATCTTAAAAGGTGAAACAAACCCGTCTTTACACAAAGGAATTAGGAACTATTTTGAATGGGTAAGATATGGACTTTTGGCTATTGGTGACAAGGAATCTGAGAAAGAAATAATGGACGACAAGGACCTGGACATAAAATACATTAAGGGGAAAGGTGCGGGTGGGCAAAATGTTAACAAGACGGCCACTACAGCCTCCATAAGACATAACCCAACCATGTTTTTTCTGAAAAACAAAAAAGGAACGGTCCAATTTTTGAATAAAGAGGCCGGGAAGGAGATTATGTATGGGAGACTAGTGACTCACATTAGGGAGTGGAAAAAGGTGGTTGGCAGTCAGAACCAAAAAGAGGTTTTGAGAAATATGCTGGAAGAAGCTGTAAAGGGAAGACCGATGGAGGGTAGAGAAGCGGATGTGCTGAAAGATATACAGAAAAGATTGGAAACGGGGCGGAATTTACACTAAAGCCTGGTTGACTATTACCTGCAAGTACCTGCAAGGATCATCCTTGCAGGTACTATAGGTGAGTTTGAAGGAGGATATTTAATATTCGTCGTGGGTGATGAGGTCGGTAAAGACAATTGTGTCGTCTATTATTTTGAATACGATACGTAAATTATCTTCAATCCAAAAAGAAAAATCTTCTTTCCTTATGCCGCTCAACTTGTGAACTTTGAGCGATGGATGCTGGATGTTTTTGGAAAGCAGAGTGATTTGTTTGTGGAGCTTAGGCTTAAGTTGTGGATTGCTTTTAACTTTCTTCTTAAGTTTTTTGACAAAAGAAGGAAGATACTCAATCTTCATGATTAGAGTTTATTTACAAAATCGTCGATATTATTGATTCTTATAGTTTTACCGGCATAGTAATCTTTTTCCGCTTGTTCGCTAACCTTTTCTTGTTGAGGTGTCATTTTGAAGGTAGGGAGGTTTTTTTCCCAAGTATCATTGATCGCCAGATGTCTAATGTATGAAGCGACGGTGAGGCCGATTTTGTCGGCATTGGCTTTCGCTTGGGCATATAACTTGGCGGGTAAGGTGACTTTGATTTGGACTGCTTGTGTGTTGGCCATGGGGATAATTATAGCACCAAAAAGGGACCTTTGAGTACCTACGAGGATCATCCTTGCAGGGGGTTTTGACAATAAAAATCGCCCCCACATTTGTGAGGGCGAGTTTGCCTTGCGGCGGGCGGGAGATTAGGCCTTGGGTTCGCGGACGCGGGATCCGAGCTTGCGTGCGTTCTGGACCTTTTCGGCGCCGTCTTCCATCTTGCGGGTTCCGGTGCGGACCATGTTGCGGCCGTCCTTGAATTCCGTCACGCCGGCCTTGGCCTGTTCGTCGCGGATCTGGGGGAAGCTGGGAATGAGTTCTTCCGCGGCGGCGATTGTGGCTTCGTTCTCAGCCTGTACAGCCTGCGCCAGGGTGGCTTCGGCTTCGGACGTGAGTGTCAAACCGAGGAACTTCAAAA
>Ga0075807_118_pt1 | contig 14442 bp, 15 predicted proteins | sample RifGroC2_FD_68267 | JGI IMG/M metagenome (GOLD analysis project Ga0075807, IMG submission 68267) | Microgenomates (Collierbacteria) bacterium GW2011_GWC2_43_12 | reverse complement strand
GAAATAACGGGAACTATTTATGATAACAATGCGGGCTATTCAGGAGGTGGTGGAGGAAGCACGGCCTGTTTGGTTACCGATCCTGCTTTACTCACCCAAGCAAAAGTGGACTTAGTCACTGCATATACAGATGCAGCCGGTCGGTCTACTACTTCCACTATCGCAACAGATCTCGCGGGTGTCACTCTTACCGATGGAACCTACGATTCAGCTTCCGGCACCTTCGAAATCACCGGTGGGGGCACCCTCACTCTTGATGGTGGGGGGAATGCCGACTCTGTCTTTATTTTCAAGATGGCCACCACGCTTGTTACCAGTACTTCCAGTCGGGTAGTGCTTACCAATGGTGCTCAAGCGTGTAACGTCTACTGGCAAGTCGGCTCATCTGCGACTTTAGGAACAACATCCACTCTTATAGGGAATGTCCTCGCCCTAACTTCTATTACTGATGATGGAGGATCAACTATCAACGGAAGGCTCTTGGCCAGAAATGGTGCCGTTACACTAAACAATACTACTCTTACAAGACAAACTTGTGCCGCCGGCACCGCTGGTGGTCCTTCTTTACCTGGGTCTACCACTCTCGCCAGCCAAGCCACCGCTCCTCAGTATGTCTGCCCCACCATCACACCGGGGATTACCGCACCGTTAATTATCAGTTCCTCAAGAGTTGATTCCGATAGTGTTTCCCTCAGTTGGGGACCGTATTCCGGCACAGACCAGTTTAATGTTCGTTATGGCTTCACGGAGGGAGAATGGCTTTACAATGTAGATGTCACCGGTTTTTCCACCACCCTCGACTCTCTTCCGGCCAATCAGCCAATTTGGGTTCAGGTTGCTGCCAGAAACGAGTGTCAAATTGGTGAATATGGAGAAGCCATGCTCGTAGGTGGTACGGCTCGTGGCGGGTTTATACCTCGCTTGCCCAATACTGGTTTCGAATCAAAAGAAAATCGGGGTTATTGGTTTCTTTTAGCAGGACTCTTCCTGGGCGTTTCCTCAATCCTGGTATCTGTCCACAGAAAGCGCTAACTACATCAGTATGTCCAACGACATTCGAAAGCCCTTGATAGTGATCGCTTTATTGTCCCTTGCTATTTCTCTTCTCCTTGTTATATTGCCAAGCACTATAGAAAAAAATAATTCCGTTGGTCAAGTCGCCGGAGCTACCTCGCCCCCACTTCCGATCCGGTTAGTTATTCCTTCGATTAATGTTAACAGTGCTATTCAATATGTCGGGGTTAATTCTGAAGGAGAGATGGCCACCCCCAGCAGCGCTTACGAGGTCGGTTGGTTCAAGCTTGGGTCCATTCCCGGAGAAATAGGCAACGCAGTCATCGCAGGACATTTTGACAATAAAGACGGTGATCCTGGTGTCTTTGCAAATCTTTCAAAACTAAGCAGGGGAGACAAGTTGTATGTCGAAAATAGTCAGGGAGGACAAACCGCATTTTCGGTTAGAGAAATTCGTGTCTCAGAGCCAGGTTATCTCGAGGAGGTCTTTGTCGGTAGTGATAGTGCTCATTTAAATTTAGTTACTTGTGGAGGCGTTTGGGACAAAAACAACAATACTTACAGTGAAAGATTAATTGTCTTCGCGGATAAAGAATAGAAGCATGAAAAAGACAGATACAAAATCATTAATTAAATCATTGTTCATTGTTGGTCTTTTTGTGGGTGCAGTGCTGTTAACTTCATATCAATTCTTTTTACCCGCGCGCAGAACTGCCACATACGACGGTACGTCGGATGGCAATCAATTTGGTTGGAAAATTCCAACTTTACAATATTTGTCCTCCGGCCAAGTAATAGATACCGAAGCCTACTCCCAGCTTCGCAAACCAAGCACCACCCCGACTGGTTTACCGGTTCGTCTCGTCATTCCTTCAATCGGTGTCAATGCTGCCGTTGAAGATGCTTTCATTACTCCGGATGGCCGTATGGATGTTCCGGCCGGATCGGTAAACGTTGCGTGGTACGCACTCGGTTTTCGCCCAGGCCAGAATGGCAGTGCCGTGATTGGTGGTCACTTTGGAATTGATAATGGAGTTCCAAAAGTGTTTTACGATCTAAACAAACTCACGGTTGGAGATAAAATCTATGTTGTCGACGATAAGAATCAAACCCTAGCTTTTCAGGTCCGCTCCATCAGATTATTTGATAGAAACGACGACTCTACTCCGGTATTTGTATCAAATGATGGCCTAGCTCATTTGAATTTAATTACCTGCGAGGGGATATGGAACAAGGTCGATGATAGTTATCCCGATCGTAGGGTTGTCTTTACGGACACCATACCACCGGAAGAAATCCCTGAAGTAATAAAAAGAGTAACCCCAAGCCCCACGGTGGCAGTTGTTGAATCGAGCATACCGGCTACCTCAGTCACAGATACAATTTCGGTTTCAACCCCCACAGCCCTGCCAGCACAAAATTTATTACAAACGATTTATGTCTATTTTAGAGATTTATTTAGTAACGTAACCGGTAACTAAATGAAAGCAAAAATATTATTTTTCCTGTCGATTTTTGCTACGGCAATAATATTTATTGGGACAAAATATGTTTATGCCGCCACTACCCCCAGTCTGGGTACCGCTGCAACCTTTGGTATTCTTGCCAGTACCTATACCAATACCGTTGGTGGTACGACTATCACCGGTGATCTTGGTTACACCACCGGTCCTGCTGTCGCTCCTACTGTTACCGGGACCACCCACATTGCCGATGCTACTTATAGCAGTGCCGGCACAGATCAGGGTGCAGCAAAAACCAACCTTGACGGACAAGCTTGTACCCACACTTTTCCTGCCGGAGCTGTTGACCTTGCCACGGATACCTCTCATGGTACCTTGGGCGTTTATGCTCCGGGCGTTTACTGTACCGCTGCCGCCAGCGCCGCTTCTATCGGAGCCGGAGGTATCACCCTCTCTGGTAGTGGCACTTATATTTTTAGGATTACTGGAGCCTTAACCACCGTTGACAATTCAGTCGTAAGCTTAGACAACGGAGCCTCGTCTTGCGATGTTTTTTGGACTCCGGTTGGTGCCACCACTTTAGGAGCCAACTCAACCTTTATCGGAACCGACATCGACGACGCCGGCATCACCATTGGCAGTACTGTAAGTTGGACCGGAAGAGCCTTGGCTTTTGGAGGAACAATATCAACCACCTCAGACACGATTACCACCACTTGTTCTGTTGCACCTACACCAACACCTACTCCCACACCGACTGCCACTCCCACCCCGACTCCAGTCACTTCATCTACCTCATCTTCCTCCACTTCGACAACCACCACTTCCTCTTCGGACTCGACAGACACTCCCTGTCCTCCTCTCAAAAGCGGTATCGTAACACCGGAAATAATCGAATCAAGAAGGGTAGATGCCGATAGCATTTTTCTTAGTTGGGGTCCTGATTCCGGGATAAACACATTTAATATTCGCTATGGTCCTTCAGATGGAGATTGGTTATACAACACAGATGTTGCGGGTTTCTCCACCACGATTAACTCTCTTCCTTCAGGCCAAGCGCTCTGGTTTCAGGTTGCAGCTAGAAACGAGTGTCAAATTGGATCATTCGGTTCAGCTGTTCCGGTAGGTGGTTCTTCGGGTGCACCCGGATTTCCAAACACGGGAGGAATAATATCATCTCGCTCGGGGGTTCCTCGATTCCCGGATACCGGCTTTGCCCCTCGAAACAAGAATGTTTACTGGTTTCTTTCAGGAAGTGTCTTACTTCTTTTCTTTATAGCTTTGAAGATCAAGATTAGTTCTCGCAAATGAAGCTACGAATCTCTCAACTATTTTTTCTCCTCATTGCTTTTTCACCCGTTTTCTTTGTATCTCTTGGCTTGGTTGGAAGCCAAATATTGATGAATTCAAGTTTAATCCAGGCTGAGGAGACTGTGCTCACCCTAGGGGCAAGTGCTCCGGACAAGATTGATTACGCACCCTCTCGCTTAATAATTCCCACCATAAAGGTCAATGCGTCTATCCAAAGTGTCGGATTTGAAGAGGGTGGAGAAATGGGAGTTCCGGATAGTCCTCTGGACGTCGGCTGGCTAGATCTCAACTCACTTTCGGGAAGTGTTGGTAGCGCTGTTATTTCCGGGCATCTAAATCAAGAGAATGGAAGCGATGGCGTCTTTGCCAATTTACTTCGGTTAAGACTCGGGGATGAAGTCTTTGTTCAAGATAATAATGGAGGGTTCACAACCTTCATAGTAAAAGAATCTCGTCTCTATGACCCAGGCTATGCAGAAGAAATATTTAACCCGAAAAATGGAATTAATCTAAACCTGGTTACCTGCGACGGAACCTGGGACAAAAAAACCAAAAGCTACAACAAAAGACTTGTGGTCACCGCCCAACTAGTTCCCTGACTGGTTGATGTTCACGTCTATCTCACTTGGTACATTTATTGTTGGAGTCGGCACTTGCATATTCCTCAGAGCCGGCAGTCCATAAATCCAAAGCAGATACCCTAGAACCAGTAAGATAATTAGTCCGACAAGCATACCCATTCCTCCTCCGGACTCACTGGGTGGGTTATTAATAATGGTCGTCGTCTTTCCCCCGCTTTTATTCGCCATATTTTTTTCTAACTTAATAATCGAACGATAAATACAATCACCGCCACCACCAGTAAGAGATGGATGAGCCCGCCACCAACTCTAAGCGAAAATCCACCTAACCAAGAGACAATCAGGATCAGAATAATAAAGTCAAGAATACTCATACTTTTTTGTTATTTATAAAATATTCATTCTTCTGTTAACACTTCTTTAATATCTTCTGCCCTGTCCATTGCATCTTCCCTCGCCTCAGCCAGTCTTTCGGCAATTTCTTCTTTTTTATCTAATGCCGCCCGTTTTACATCTTCCACATAGTCCATGGATTTGTTTTTTGCATTCGAAAAGGCATTCTTAATCTTTTCACGATTTTTTTCATCGCTCAGAGTCATAGCGCCGGCCGCGGCGACTCCTCCTACGATCGCTCCGGCAACAGCGGCGACCACCGGGTTAATTGGTTTATTTTTACCTGCCATACTTTTTCAATCTACTACTAATAATACTTAGTATAGCAAAATGTAAAATATATTACCACCAAAACCAACACCAGATCTTTAGTTCTTCTTAGAAGTTGAATCCATAAGAGCTTTGATTTGAACCGGAGAGAGTTGTACCCAGGGTGAAGTATCAGCATTAACCGCCGCAGCTGCCGGGCTTTCGCCTTCATTCCACCACTTGGCTTGATAAGGTAAGCCATCAAACAAAACCCTCTCACCGGCTTCGTATATTTCTGTACCGGACCAAGCTCGATATGTTCCTGTCGGTAAAGTGGGCTGGGGGATAGGCTTTTCTCCAGGCAGAACGGGTCCCACTAGACGCCAAGGGGTCTCGTATTCTTGTAAGACAGGGTTATCGGGCAAGTCACTCTTAGTCCACCACTTGGCTGTGTAGACGTTTCCATGCCAAACCACTTTAACCCCAGCTTGATAGACAGCGGTTTCCTGCCAGATTTGATAGGGACTCTTTGTCGGGTCATCCACTTCTTGGACTGTGGTGATCTCTTCTTCGTCCTTAAGAATGCTGGCGTCGTCAGCGAAGTCTACACCAAAACCAACACTCAATGTCTGAGCAAAACTCATTTTTTGAGTTTTGACTCCACTGCATGAGTCAGAAACAATCTTTAGATCGACATAATTCTCACCGCAAGGAATATCTCTATTGGCTGACCACATTGACATTCTACCCAGTCCTTGCTCTACAGCAAACTTATTAAAACTATTGGCGTCTTCAATAGAAAAGACTTCACTGGCCACGTCGTTTTGACCGATCATGGGAGTAGCTCCCATTTTTCTCCAAATAGTGACAGGGCTTAGGTTTATCTCGGCTTGTTTGTAGAGAATACCAAGCTGTCGGTGAGTTTGTAGCAAAGCATCCCTGGACGCTTCAAACATAGACTGTTGTGGTTTTTTGCTATTTGAATAATCCATGGTCATAACATTAACACCGGCCAGATCAACTTTGCTGGAGAGCATCTGAGAAACAGCTTTAGTCCCTTCCGGGGTTAGGCCTTGAGGACTTACCGGCAGAGTCAGCCATATAGTTAATCTTTTATTTTCCGACTTACGTTTTTCTTGGAGTCTAGCCATTACCATAGCGCGGCGATCCAAAGCCTCAGAATTGGTTAACCCATTATTCTCCAGATCAAGATCAATTGTATCTACCCCGTATTTTTCAATTACAGATTCATATGCCTTAAGAAGATTTTCTTCATCGGTGCAGTTTAGTGCGAGTTCGTCGTTCAGAGCACCACCAAATGAAATGGCTACCTGACCTCCTTGTTGTTGCAATCTTGCGATCCGTCGATCCAGGTCGAGCGTGACACCGGCCTTGTCTAAGGTATAGTATGTTCCCCAAGTGGGAACACATGGGTCTTCTTTAGAAGATACTATAAATGAGAGAACGGCATTTGGAGTAGAAGTGGCTCCAAGGTGTTCAAAAGAATATCTTGGGGTCGAAGTCACATCAACATAGGCAGCGAACCAAGGCTTGTAAACACCGTATGTTTGTTGTTCTTTGCGTCTATCAAGACTTAGGGCAATACCATAAAATACTCCGGCCAAAATAAACATGGCCAGGAACGCTCGCCAAACAGACAACTTTTTCTGAACTTCGACAACTGCACTTTTATCTTTTTCAATTATTTTTTTCATCACCTTTTTATCCATCTACTCCCTGAGCATTATTAACAAGCATTTCTTGCATAGAACTGTGAGGCATAACACTACCGACTTCACCTTGATATAAAACTGATCTCCAATCTAAGGCGGGGCTGATTATTGTTTCTTTTTTAGTATTCTTAGGCCTAACCTCAACATATAGCCAGTCAGCGATTCCTAGCCAGATATCGGCAACCAAGTTGCCAACTCCAATAAAAGAGACGGTTGCCCAAATTGCAGCCATGGCATTGAACCCTGCGAAGGCTGCATTTCCCCAATTCTGTACAATGACATTTCTCCAGACAGTAAAGAGAGAAAAAACGATGATCAATATGGGAGCAACTACAAAACCAAGCTCAGTCATTGTTCGGTCCTTAATCTTCGGAGTTCTGGCAAAAGGAATTTTTTTGGCTGTCAATGCTTGCTGTATAGATTTTAGAACTCCGGCAAGATTCACGGGAAGCAGAATTAAATTAAATCCATAAATACTTATAACATCACTATATTTGTAGCGGCAGTATTTCAGATCACTGGCCATTGCCAAGAAATATGGAGTGGCTGCCAGTAGAACAAATGGGCTTAACAGACGACCGTCGTACGGATAAGCGAGTAAAAAAACTAAACCAAAACTAGCCCAAGCAATTGATGCCATGTAATTTATTCTAAGTAAGGTTCCAAAAAGAGAGGCGTTTTTTTGGCTTTTATTATGGTTACTAACTTGAGCAAAAAGTTTTGGAAGAATCAATAAACCGCCATTAGCCCAACGGCGTCGTTGAACTACTAGTGATCCAAAGTCCGGGGGAGTAGCGCTATAGCTTAAACGCTCTGGATAATTTATCAATTTCCATCCGTGAACCACCAGGTCGACACTAGACTCTGTGTCTTCGATTACTGTACTGTCTTGAATGTATCTCTTAACTTCAAATCCATTAATCCACTCTTTTTCGACAATATCATCCAGAGCTCGTTTTCTTATAACTGCATTGGCGCCAACCCAAAAGGTAGCATCGTGTTGACTCATTCCCTGGTGTAATATGTGTTGAATATCTGTGGTTGCTCCGGATAGTCTTTCAATACGCGATGAAGCTCCTCGAAAAGATGAGTAAGGTGTCTGTGTAACCGCAACTCTAGAGTTATCTGGCTCTTGCAGAAAATACACAAGTCTCAAACAATATTCTCGTAGTAGGACAGAGTCGGCATCTAGAGTAAGCAGGAATTCACTATCGGGAATGTCCACAATCTTGGCACCATCCTTCTTGGTGGGTACCAAAACAATACCCTTATGGCTCAATTCTTCAACATATTTACCCCCCATAAGTCCAATATACGAATTAAGATTCATCGCCTTGTTTGGTTCGTGAGACAGTGAAACATATCTTTTTCTCTCAAAAATCTTAATTTCTGATCCAAAGATCCAAACCAGACGCTGATACAACTGTCTAATTCGCTCGGTAGAAAGTTGGGCCTTTTCTTTGCCGGAGACAGTCAGGGCTCTAGCAACCAAGCTCAAGTCTTTAGCCAGCTCACGCAATACTTGATCAGCAAAAAATTCATCAACATGATCCTCGATCATTTCCTTATCGGCAGTTAGATTAAGCCATTTAGCCGCCCATCGGTAGTTTTTGACAAGCTCCTTGGTGCTTTCCGGAGTAACAGTATCGGAACCCTTATTTTCTTTGTCAAAATGTTTTAGAGCATTACTAAACTTGCTGAAAGGTTCAGACAAAAGATTATTTATTTCTTCTCCAAGTCCTCTGGTTTTGGTCAACCTTTCAAGGTCAGTCGTTTTTGTGGTAAAAGGATTGTCATCGACCAAAAGAACAATTCTGATGTGAGGGTATTCCTGTAAAGCTGCTGATAATAAGGTTTTACGAATAACCTGAGGTTCCTCACTATACGAGGGAATCAGGACGGTAATCGCAGGTTGATTTTTCGCAAAAAACTTATCCAACAAGGCTCTGGCAACTCGCACATGTTTACTAAAGCGCTGAAAAGCTCCTTCTCTGGCAATCAAATACATAAAAGCGGAAAATGTTAAAAAAGTAACCACGACAAAATAACCAAAAATTTCTATAGTGAAGTGATAATTCTTAGGCCCTTCGATCAATTGGCGGACAACGACTGAAGTAGCATACATAATCCAAAATATGGCGGTACAAACTATTGCCAGACGGCTGAGGGCTATCTTATTGTTTGATGGTTTGTCGTGAACGATCGGTAGAGGAGTTGTGTCTATTTCTGCACCCCACTGACGTTTTTTGGTAAGCTGCCTGTGTTTTGACACACGAGAGGATCTGGTGCGGGTAGTCATTTTGATATGAAAAAAAATCTGCCAGTAAAGGGTAGACTTGAAATTAAGATATTAATAGCTAACCAATAATTCTAACACAAAAGTTAGAATTATTACCCTGCAAATATCAGTTTTGATCAATTCATTATGACAAAATTATTCTAATTCTTCTCTACCCAATTCACCTAAGTGTTTGTCAGCAGACCCGCTTATCTTAGGATAATTAATTTATAATAAATCAACAATGAAACAAAGAAAGAAAATCGGACTGGCGCTTGGCAGTGGTGGTGCAAAAGGACTGTCCCATATTGGTGTCATCAAGGCGCTAGAAGAAAGCAATATCCCAATTGACATGATTGCCGGAGCAAGTGCTGGAGCCCTTGTTGGAGGAGCCTATTTGGCTCTTGGATCAATTCAAAAATTAGAGAAATATGTCACCTCCTTAACATATAAAGATTTGGCTTGGATATTTCTCGACTTGGGGTCTTCTTCTGGAATTATCAAAGGGGACAAAATCGAACAATACTTGAAAGAACTGTGTTCAGATAAGGTCATTGAATCACTGTCAATTCCGTTTGCCGCAATAGCCACTGAAGTTTCAACAGGAAAAGCTGTGGCGTTGCGGAGAGGATCGTTAGCCAGTGCCATTCGAGCTAGCGGTTCTGTACCGGCGCTTATTGGCTCGGTCTATCTTGACGGAAAGCATCTGGTCGACGGTGGTGCATCTTGTCCTGTTCCGGTTCCAATAGTCAAGGACTTAGGGGCTGACTATGTTATAGCTGTAAATCTGGATATTTATCCATTTTTTCAATCAGATTCGTCTGGTCGCACCCCCACAGTGCCGGTCATGGGAAGAACTGCCCTCGAAATGCTCAGATTCAATTTGGCAAATCTGCTTTGCCGGGATGCAGACCTCACTATTATTCCGGATGTTTCGCATACATCGTCATTTAATTTGGCAAAATTCGTTCACGGTGAGGAAATTATCCAAAAGGGTTATGACGCTGCCATGGCGATGATCCCGAAAATAAAAGAAGATTTATCTCTCTAAGTATGAGCGACCAGTAGTTTTCCCGCTCTATTGCCAGGTAAGTATTTCTTGTATTCGTACGCAAAGAACTTGAAATAAAATCTGCTCGAACTCTGTATTACTAGTAGTTAGTAATTAAAACAAAAACATATGACAAAACAGTCAATGCTCCTAGGTTTGGCCAGCCTCGCTCTAATTGGGGCCATGGTCGCTCCTAAGGCTATTCTCGCTTACAAAGGCGATCCTAACGTTAAGGGTCCAAACTACACTGTCGACCGGCACGAAGCCATGCAAAAGGCTTTTGAAACCAGAGACTACAATACCTGGAAAGGATTGATGAGTGGTCAGGGCCGTGTATCTCTGGTTATCAATGTTGAAAATTTCTCCAAGTTTGCAGAAGCTCATGAGCTTGCCGAACAAGGGAAAATTGCGGAAGCAAATGCTATCAGGTCAGAATTAGGTCTGGGCAATGGTTCCGGAAGTGGCCGGGGAACTGGTTGTGGAATGAATCGCTAAACGATTTATCTTAAGAGTACCGAGAGCCTTACTCAAGACAAGTAAGGCTCTCGTAGACTGATAAAATATATTCAGCTACTATGGAAGATTTATCAAAACTATCGGACGAAGTTGTCGTCGAAATAATCAGGAAAAAGGACAAAAATGTATATTCGGAGATTATCAATCGATACCAACAAAAACTTCTGCGATATGCCACCTACCTTCTCGGCGACGATCAATTGGGTGCCGACGCTGTCCAAGAAGGTTTCGTCAAAGCATATATATACTTGAACAGTTTCGACATCAAGAAAAAATTCTCAAGCTGGATTTATAGAATCGTACACAACGAGGCTATGACCCTCATAAACAAAAACAAGAGATACTTCCCCATGAATATTGAAATCGAATACGACAGTGGTATTGATTTGGAGGATGAATTGATAAAAAAAGAATTGATAGATAGAGCCCACCACTGCCTAGATAAGATGCCGATTCTATACAGAGAACCTCTTTCTCTTTTTTTTCTGGAGGAAAAGTCTTATGAAGAGGTCAGCGATATTTTAAGAATCCCTGTGAATACTGTGGGAACCAGAATAAGTCGTGCAAAAATAATTATGAAAAAAATATGCCAAAAAAACGCAAAATAGTTACTATCGATATTGAAAAATCGGTAATGACAAAAATAAAGTCAAATCAGATAACCATGAAGCCTCGTTGGTACTTCGTACTAGGGACTATTTTTAGTTTGGTTGGTTTGGTCAGCACTGGCCTCGTTGCTGTGTTCTTAACCAATCTGACCATATTTTTACTTAAGCAACATGGACCAAATGGTCAATGGAGACTACAACAAATTCTTGAAAGCTTCCCCCTCTGGATACCCTTACTTGCCATTGTGGGAATTGTTGGTGGAATCTGGCTACTCAAAAAATTCGATTTCTCCTACCAGAAAAATTTCCCACTAATAGTTCTCGTCTTTATTACCTCAATTCTTTTGGCGGCCTTTCTTCTGAATTACATGGGACTAGATAATCTTTGGATGAAACAAGGCCCAATGCGACGCTTCTATCAGAACAATGGTGGTCAAGTATCTGGTTATCCAAACATAACGGGTCAGGGTAGAGGAAGAATGATAATAAACAGATAAAAGTTTTTTTCCCAAACTTCCTCCAACGTGCCGGAAATTCCAATTCCATCGTCTGTAATAACGAAATTCGAACTTATTTTCGGGACCATTACTAATCTATTGGCTCACCGCTCAACACTATCGTGTCTTGCGGTTCGCCACCGCCTAGAGTTTATCCGCCTCAGGCGGAGCGGAACCACTTGCGCGCGATTAATATAGTATCCCGACTGCGGTCGGGATGATTGCTCTTGCGAGCAAGCGCCAGCTACCGCTGTCGCATCTTTATGTTCGCCACTATTCACATCCAGTGATTGTGGCGAAGTTTACCCGCCGGTAGGCGGGCTCTCTCAATATATGGCTCAAACTGTCGATTTCGCCCATTATAACGAAGTTATAAGCGAATATAAGAGGAAGCACAGGAGTAATAGTTCAATAACAGAGCCGTTATTGAACAGACGACGAGCAAGCTCTTATCAGCGGGTATTTCAGTCTTGAGACAGCATTGTCCTTGCGGCCAAGTGCCTGCTTCGCAGGCACAGATTTTTTTAAGTTGTAAAATTACATCATGATTTTCAAGTCAAAACCAATCGAGAATAAACTAATTCAGGATGCCTATGACGAAGGTATAGAAACCTTTAGTGACTTTTTTAATGTCAAACCGGTTGGATTTAAGCCGGATGTATTCATTTTGGATAATCGAGCAGATATCGATATAGTCAAGGGAAAGAAAACGGAAAATTGGGTTGTCGGTTGGACAACAGGCCAGTCGTTATTTGTCTTAGACTACGATAAATTCGACACAGAATCAAAGCATAATAAGTCGGAGTCAGCGTACCAGAATCTAATCAAGCACGAACTATGTCATATATTTACCAGAACATCTTCAAGGAATGCCATATTGCCTATGTGGCTGAATGAGGGTATTTCAATTTATCTTTCCGGGCAACTCGGCATGAACAAAAAGCCTGACAAATTCTCTGGTTTTATTGAAAGTACCCTTAATAACCACAAAGCAGCCTACGTTGAAGGGGGATATGTAGTTGAATTGCTTTTAAATCTATTTGGCAGAGAAAAGTTTATTGACCTATTAAGGGGATATAGTGAGGAAAAATTCAAAGATATTTATGGTTTTGACCTCACTTACGAGAACATAAACAGTTTGTATCAAAGTCAGGAAATATCTTCTAATGAAGCCGTTGAAAAGTTCAAGGAGATTATCGACAAACCATTTAAGATTCAAGTGAAACACAATGGTAATATTGAATTGAAATTCCCCGAGTATTTGCTCTCGGTCGAACGCTCCTGGGATGTATGGGACACAAACAAAGATTACCATTCACAAGACTTTGTTTCCCTGAAAGATGAAGAAACAATCGAAAGTTTTGTTGGAAAAACATCATTATCTGGTGTAGATATTACTAGAAATAGCATTTTCTCCTTCTTTTTTGAAAATGGCAAAGAAATTGATGTCACTGGATACAGCCCAGATTCTGGATTTTATTTCAAACTATTTTCATTTAAGCCGAAAGAATCTACGTTAGCCTTGACGTCAACTTTCAAGTATATTCTTTTGTCTGACAACTTAAAATAAACATATGAATCTACTTCCCGTCAAACCATTTCAAGAAACACTTCATGGCGGTTTCTGTGGGCCGGCCGTCATCAAGATGGTTCTAGACTTCTATGGTATTGAGAAGTCCGAGGCTGGGGTGGCTATTCTCTCCAATAAAGATGATGATCTCGGTATAGGCGATGAAGACATTAAAAGAACACTGGAAGGGGAAGGACTAAAAGTAGAAATTAAGAATTTTGCCTCATTCGAAGATATTCAAGTAGCCCTGGATAAAAAAGCTCCGGTGATTGTGAACTGGATGACTAGAGGTAGAGCCGATTACGATGAAGATGATTTGGCAGACGGCCACTATTCTATAGCTGTCGGCTTGGACGACAAATACATTTATCTCCAAGATCCAGAAGTTGGTAGAGTCCGAAAAATTATTTGATTTCACGTCAGATCATATCGAGAAGTGGGAAGATATGGTTATCAGGCAGATGATTGCTGTTTATAAATAGTCCTTGTCCTAAAAAAGTGAATCTCAAATTTGTTTATAGTCCATACCAGGAAGTCAAAGAGGTTTTGAATCTGTTGCTTCACAAATCTGAATATTTGGATTTGAGATCAGTGGTCTGGCCAACGGCTACGAAATTGCTTGAACTTGCTGTCAACTCAAATAAATATCTTGGAAAGATACAAACACTCTGGATTAATCACTCAGAAGAAATCAATAAGGCATTTTCCGGTCTAGGATTAAAAGACCTCGGTTTCGTCACCTGTTTCATTCACAGTATCTCTTGCGAAGGCTGGTTTAATGTATCTGACAATTCCATTCACGTCAGGACAACTAATACAGGTGGGGACAAAGAACTTCTAAACACAATAATACATGAATTACTACATCTATCCACCTTCCATAAAGATTTGTCTTACGAGGAGAGAGAAAAAATCGTTGATGAATATCTTAAGAGAGAGCAGTTTGCAAGAATTCTTTAATCACTTTTTCAGCATTTTCCCATTGATTAAGAAAAACTAAGTGTGTTTTAAGTTCATCTCTCGTAACCCACTTGACTGCCTTGATTCCATCACCGGGCATTACTTCATCATCCTCACCCGTGAATTTAACCCAAAACTGTGTCAATTCTGTTCCTCGAAAATATTTGCCCTTGTTCTTGAAAGTTCCCTCTACAACATCATCTGGCCATTCATATTTA
>Ga0075807_111_pt1 | contig 14451 bp, 17 predicted proteins | sample RifGroC2_FD_68267 | JGI IMG/M metagenome (GOLD analysis project Ga0075807, IMG submission 68267) | Microgenomates (Collierbacteria) bacterium GW2011_GWC2_43_12 | reverse complement strand
CGTTTTTCTTAATCGTAACGAACACCCACACCACAACAGCTAAAACAGCCACAACCATAACCAGCCATACAGGCCAGGAAATATCCTTTGCCTTCGGCAACTCGATAGGTGTCATCGTAGGCCTTGGTGTGGGCGTCGGTTCGGGGGTTGGTACAAGTGTCGGTTGAGGATTGTACATAACATAAGAGTGAATGTTCTGAGTGAAAGTGATAAGCGCAGCAACTGAATTATGAGATACACTATTGGCTCTCATCATCTTATCGGAGGCGACGCCTTCAGGTAAGATCAAGCTGTAGCCAATTACCTCACGCCCCACGGCCAAACCAATTGTCTTCTGGTTACCCAGCCCCTCAGAAATCCTCCTGGCAATGGTATACAAATCCGTACCCACAAGAGCATCAGAGGGTAGCATAACCAACACAATATTGTCGTCGGTAATGAGGGTCTTTTCCAACTTATTTGCTGTATCGTAATCGGTTCCCTCTGTGCCAGGTGCCACATAGACGTTTGAAGCCTTTAGGGCTTCAATAGCGTCAATCACATAATCCCCGGCACTTACACTACGGGGAACCAAAAGCGACAGGGCAAGTAAAGCCAAAATTAACAACTTCCATGGCGACTTCATCCAAACCTCCTTATTTCCTATCTATAAGATAATTTCAACGTTCTTACTATCGGATAGTATTTTACCATTTTCCAACGTTATGTCAATGGCTATGGGACCCCAAGTGTGATATTTTTGTCAAGAAAATCCCCGCCTGTTGGCGGGGATTATACCGATAAATAAATCTACTTGAAACTACGCATTGCCGAGATCGGCAACCAGCTGGCCGAGACGAACTTCGGTCTCGCGCTGCATAACTTCGACCTTGTCCATATTGTCCCGGGTGTTCTTGATACCGCGGCTTGCGGCCGCGATCGTCGCTTCCAGGGAGCGCATGGTGGTCTGCACGTCCAACAGAGCGCTGTTGGCAGCCGCCTGAAGGGCGTCTGCGGCAACACCAACGGAGGCGGAGGCATCAGCTTCTGCCCTGCGCACATCCTGGCTGGCCTTGGCAATACGGAGCGCGGAGACAATGTCTACCACGAGTCCGAGCTGCAAACCAAGAGCTGCGATCAGGTTAGTGCGAGTAAACTCAACATCTGCGCGGATCACAGCCACGGAGGCATGAATCGTGCCGATGATCGAGTAAAGGCCGATCTCCTTCACGGCAAAACTCTTGAGGTCGATCAAACGCTTGATCAGAATCTGCAGGAATGCCTGTTGATCCTTCACCAGCTCGTTGAGCGGTCCGCGGTCGGCACCCTTCGCATTCGACAGTTCCTTCTCAAGGCTTTTCAGCTCAGCGCGTGTGTCATCGATGATGGCTTCGAGTGCCAAACCGTTGATACAAGTCTGAAGCAAGTCCTTCTTGACCATGTCGCGGCGGGCGCGCAGAGAAGCGGATACCCGGTCCAACATAACGGACTTCTTGGCCAAGTCCTGACCAATCATGCTCAAGCGGGTCTGGTAATCCAAAACACGATTGAGAACCTTGTTAAACAGGCGCTTGAACAGAAAGTCGATCGCGCTGGCGTTTTTTCCCCAGTTGGCGAGGATCTCAGTTGCCTTTTCTTCGATTTCAGCGGCTTTGACGTTGTCATCCTTGCTGATACTGCCAGCGACACCAGTGGCCTGGTCGAGCGCTTTCGCGACTTCGAGTTTCGCCATACCGGTTGCCTTGGTCTCAGCGCTGTTGATGAACATCTGGACAATCTTGTCCGGGATGGTTCCATACGTGGCAGCCGAGTCAATGTTGAGTTCCACTGCGGCGCGGCGGGTTACTTCACCGGCAGCAAACTTCTGCTCTGCGCGCTCGAACCAAACATTGATCACCTGTTGAAGATCGAAACTGGCTCCTTCGCTGGACGCCAAATTTTCGATCTCTGCACTAACCTGTTCCAAATCAGTAGCGACTTCAGCATCGGCCTTGTCAAGTTCGGTTTCGACGATCAGCGCCTTTTCTTCGGCAGCCATTTCGACATATTCGGCGCGCTGTTCAGCAAGTTTGCCACTTGACTTACCTTCGGGAACGTTGCCAATCGGGGCCAAAAGGTTCTTCATATCAGACATTGTTTGTTTCTCCTTCAAAGGATTTGTGTTTGTGAAACTGTTTGTTTTCAGGTAGCTTCACTTCACCTGTCGTTCAAAAGAAAAAAATCTCCTCTGGTATCCCCTTAAAAGATCTACTGACCGAACTTACCCTCATCGTAGTCGCGGATGATTTGCTTGATCTTGCTCATCACCTGCGGCAGAGGGTCGCTGACTACCTGATACTTCGCGTCTGCATCGATCCAAGGGGCTACATCAACCGGAGGATTGTTGTAGGACCCGGCTTGCAGCCCGGACTCGCTCAAGATCTGACGGATCACATCATCATTCGCCACAGTGTCTGCAAACTGCTTTCCAATAGCATCCAATGGAATCAGTGGGAACTGGTTCACCACGAGGATCTCTGGATAGATCGCGACGTTTGCGTCTGCATTGCGGGTCTTTTGATTTTCCGTCAGTTTATTCCACCACTGTGCGTAGCAAGACTCTCCTGCCACAATCAAAGGTGTCGGATTTGAGTCTTGGTCAAAGAAGTTCAAACAAAACGCGAGTGAATCGTCACGGCCCGGAACCTGAGCAGCATTTCGGATCAGCTGGACCAGGTAATTCTGGAAAAACGGATCTTCCATCTGTTCAGGCGTGACCGCATACTGACAGCCGTCACCATCGGCGCAAGTCAGCGCGTAACCGGTTGTGATGCGTCCGCCCGAACTCCTGGCAGGATTGGGGAAACCAATCTTTACCGGACCGGGATAGTCAACGCCTAAGGTTTCCCAGAGTGCGTTATTGACATCGGCATCAAACAATACTTGTGTATTGGCCGCGGTGATCCGGTAAACAGGGCCATCCATGTAGGCAAGGCCTGCGTCCACCATTGCTTCCACCAATTCCCGTTTTCCAAAGAACGGATAGGGGGTTCTGGCAAAAACTACGGTAGTCATGATCTTCTTCGGATCACCGGTTGAAGGCAAAACTACCCCCTCGAACTTTGTAATCATTTCCTGCTCGGCCGAAAAAGCGCCGGGCTGGAGGAAGTTGACATCTTTATAGTCGATCGCATCCGGATTCGGCCAGGTGTCATATCCCGAATTACTCAGAATGTTGACACAGTAACCTAGTTCCGCAAGGCGCTCAACCATCTTGGGGTTTTCTACAAAAAAGCCCATCCCACCTACACCATTCACCTGAATACAGGGCGTCGGCGTCGGCGTCGGCGGGTGGGCCTTTTCATTGGCCCTGCGCGCAAGATACAAACCCCCCGAAAGCGCGAAGACCGCAAGAATAATGATCGCTACATACCAAACTTTCCGGTCCATTATCTACCTCCTTCAGGATTTATACCCGCAGACTGCATGTCTGTTTCTAGCTCATACAAGCCGGTCAGGTATGTATCGGTTGAATCTATCCCATCCCTCTGGTATTTCAGGATGAGATCATCAAAGTGGAGCAGTACGCCGCGGATTTTTTTCGCTTCTGATGCCTCAAGAGGAAAATGGCCAGATTCATGACCTCGCCACCTTTTCAAAAGCTCAGATAGGTTCCAGAGCATGGGTATAACTTTTTCCTCAATCTTACCCTGAGCCGTACCCTTTCCCTCAAGTCCATCAATGAGTCCTTTAAACGTGAGAAGAGCTTTTTCAACTTCTTCCACAATCGAGGAGTCACTAACTTTCTTAAGAAGTAAGGTGGCTGCTGTCAATAGCTTTCTGGCTTCCGCAAACTTTATCTTTCTGTTTAACCTTCTCGCCTGGTCATTTGGCAACCACACACAAAGAACGAACAGGATTGCCAAGACGCCGGGGCCCACGATAAACGCGTAGCCCACGTCCAAAAGCCACCACACGAGAAAGAACACAGGAATAGACAACAGAAGCCAAAGTGGGTTTCCGTTTTTAATTTCAGATTCCATTTTTATGCTCCTATCGTCCGATGATCTGCTCAAAAGCTTCGATCAGTTCGGCATCGTTATTTCCATGGTAGGTGTGTCCGCCGAACCGAGCGGTAAACTCAGCATCGATTGATGCACCTTCAGTTCCGAAGGCAATTCCGATTACGGTTACATTGGTTTTACCGGCGAATGCATTCCACTGGTCATAAAAATCAGACCCGCGGATTGTACTGCTGGTATCTTCCCCATCAGTCAGGATCACTATGTAGTAATCCTTTTGAGGGTCAAAATCGCTCTCGATTGAGGAAAGCATAATGCCCGACGCATCGAAAATGGCGGTTCCGCCCGACATAAAACCATTAAGTTCATTAATGGTCGTCATGCCGAACCGGTTGCTGTCCCAGTTACCGGTCGACGGCCCCATAAAGTAATGCAGGCGGTCACGAGCAACTGTAGTATTGCTACCGGTGCTGCTCGTTACCAGTTGGGACGTTTCTGTACTGAAAAAATAATACTCAAACACATCGTTCTGACCGGGTGTCAGCTTGTTAGCGCTTAACCAATCAGGACTTGTTATTTTCTGAAGCGCCATGTCCATTGCTTGAATTCTCCAAACGGTCTCTTCCTTCGGACCTTCCGGAGTATCGACCACAACAGTCATTTGTGGGAGTTGGAAAGTGGAAGGCGACACATCGATCAGGACTTTCACCACTTTCGCTCGTTTGTAATAATCTCGATAGATATCCATCGCAAGCGACGCCACCGAATAGGTAGGCGGTGCTGCGTATGTCACAGCCGGCGACAGCGTCAAGCCCCACTCGGGTTTATACAAATCGGTGCTCAGATCGACAACATCCTTCTGAGGACGAACTCCCGTTCCGGAAATGTAAATCTGACCTTCTTCCGAAGAGACAAACTGCGAAAAGAGCTTATAAGCCTCGAGGTATGTCGTTCCCTCAAGCTGCAGACGGCCAAGAGTCACTGTCGAAATCACAGACGGGTCAAAGTAGAAGAACACAAACGGTTCACCACGACCCGCATTGATTCCGCCCTTCCCGAGGAAGGAAGACTCATAACCGACCACCCCATCAAACAGTCCTTGCGTATCGTTGAGCACCATGTCAATTGCGGCACTCGAAGACGTTTCGGATCGGACATAGTGATCGTAGATCCGTTTTCCGTAATCAATCGCTTCCTGGTTTTGCACCTGGTCGATCGACAACTGGTTATAAGGACCGTAAAAGGAGCTCAAGGTCTGGAAAAACATCATCAGGGCCGGAGTACTGACATAAGCAGGTGCCGTTACAATCTTCAGCTGGCCCGTCTCCATCAAGTTGGCATACTGAGCCATCGATAGGGGGGTACCCTTCTGCAAACCCAAACGGTTAACGCTGCTTTCTTTAAGCCAAACGCCCACGACTGAATTCCCGACAAAAGCTTGCTCGTTCAGGCCATCGGCAAACAAGTTTGAATCAAACATGAATGCCATCGGCTGTCCGGACAAAAAGTCGGCAGGAGCTTTTGAAAGCAAAGATGCTTTAAGCTCAACGGCTTCTGACGCTTCCATCGGGTAAGCACAGACAGTCAAACCGGTCTTCTCTTTAAACAGACTGAGAAGCCCTTTTGTGCCATCCGGCTGGTCCTCAAGAATACGCTGGCCGTTTGAGCCCACAACCACGGTGAGATCTGCGTTGGCGCAAGTCACTTCAGGGCTTTCCGCTACCGGACCGCCTTGAGCGGGTGTGCCACACGCAACACCGAGCAAAACCATAACAATCAGAACAATCAATCCTCTTCTCATCTTTACTCCTTATTCAAATAGATTTTCAAGGATCTTCAAACGAAGTATTTTCTCACGGCTATAGGCTCTTGTCAAGATTCTTACATAACTAAAGCATAAAAAAATCGGGACTAGAAATCTAATCCCGATAATTCAATGTGAGTGAATCAGCTTCTATCACACGATACCGAAACACCACCTTTCCGGTTTCGTCGGTGGTTACACCAGTGATTTCGGCCTTCAGCGTATAGCTGGATACCCGAGGATCCACAACATTCTGCGAATTGGCTGATTTTGCAAGCATAAAGAGCCCGTAGCCGGTTCCCCCGAACAAAACAACGATCAGAATGATCACCAGCAGGTTATTCCATATGACACACCCTGCGATGTACAAAAAGTCGGACAGTTTTCTCAACATTTATGGTTCTCCACTCTTTGCAAGTTGTTTTTTATGATTTCACAACGCCGAGCGCAAAACACAGAAAAATGGTCAGCGCCAAGGCATTTCCCATCAGGCTCAGAACACCAAAGAGACAGAGAACCAAGCAGGTGCCGACCAAAACCAGTTTTTCCTTAGTGTCCAGCATATGAATTCCACGCAGGAAGGTATGAACTGTTTTGGAAAAGAGATCATGCTTCTTTCCGAAATAGAGTCCGGCAAGCGAAACCCCTAGGCCGACGAAGATCAAAGGCCATCCACCAGCTGCAAACCAACTCAGAAATGCAGTCCCGGCGGTGTAGCTAGGAAGAGGCCAGAAGTTGTAGACAAAAAAGCTGTGGGTCCACTGAGCCGGCGCCCAATATAAGACGTTAGCGATCAATAGGACAGGCATCAACCACACAGGCACAGACATTATGAGTTCACCAAGAAAAACCAGTAGGGCTTTTTTAACCGTTTTGTTCATTTATGGCTCCTTTAGAATGTCAATTTAGCGATACGAAAGTATCTCATAATATCACACATCCTCACGTCAGTCAATTATTGCCTTCAAGTGCCTTCAAGGAGTCTCCTTGAAGGCTCATAGTTCAAAGCTAAATTTTCCTCAACCTACATTCTAGCCTGCAAAGCCTGTCCGCCGGCAGGTGGAACTGTCCTAGCAGCAAAGATAAAACATGTCACTCCTGCGGAGGCAGGAATCCATCAAGAAAACACTTGTTACCCCCCGTCCTTCAAGCTCGCCAAGAATTCCTTGTTCGATTTCGTTCTGGCAATTCTGCCGACAAGCACCTCAGTTCGCTCATTGTCGCCGAGCATGTCAAGCATCCGGCGCATGAGGACTATGCTTTGGTACTCCACGTTATCAAAAAGCAGATCATCTCTTCTGGTACTCGATCTCATCACGTCGATCGCTGGGTAGATTCTCCTCTCCGACAAGCGGCGGTCCAGGTGGAGCTCCATATTCCCGGTACCTTTAAATTCTTCATATACGAGGTCATCCATACGCGACCCGGTATCTGTCAAGGCTGTGCCGATTATAGTCAAACTTCCCCCACCTTCGATCTTGCGTGCAGCGCCAAAGAACTTTTTAGGAGGGTACAAAGCAGCTGGGTCAAAGCCACCGGAAAGAGTTCTGCCGGAAGTTGGAATTGCCAAGTTATAGGCTCGCGCTAAGCGCGTAATCGAGTCCAGTAGAATCACTACGTCTTTTCCCATTTCCACGAGACGTTTTGCTCTCTCGAGGGCCATTTCGGCCACTCTGGTTTGTTCTTCCGCTTTTTCATCAAAGTTACTGGCCGCTGTCTCTCCTGGCATGGCGCTATCTTTAGTTACCGCCAAAATATGTCTCGATATATCCGTCACTTCTTCAGGCCGCTCACCCACGAGCACTGCCATCAGGTGTATTTCGGGATAATTGGTGGCTATACCGCTGGCAATTTCTTTTATTATTGTTGTCTTCCCGGCTTTTGGCGGGGACACTATCAAACCTCTTTGTCCCCTACCAATAGGGGCACAGAGATCTATGAGGCGGGTGGACAAAATTTCCTTCCCTGTTTCCAATTTTAATTTTTCGTACGGGTAAATAGGAGTGCCTTTTTCAAATTTTGAGCGGTCATACATCTTGGCAGGCTCTTCACCATTGACCTTTGTTACTTGGATCATCGTCCAGTAGGGTTCGTTTTCTTTTGGCCTTCTAGCAAGTCCGGTCACCACATCTCCGGCACGGAGTTTGGCTGCCCGGCTAACCTGAGAAGCAATTAAAACATCGTTTTCTCCGGGTCGGAAACCTTGACGGAGAATTCCCCGGCCATCAATGCCGGTCATTTCCAGTATTCCGGATACCTCTTCGGTAATTACAGGCTCCTGAGCAGCCCTGACATATCCAGGACGCATCGAAGTATATCTTGGTTGATAAGTGGTCCTTGGAGCCATCGCAGGCCGTGCGAAGCCTCTAGTCGCCACGGGGCTATTTTGAGAAGGAGGCACCACGTATGGCCTCGGCACTTCTGCTGCAATCTTTTCCTCTTGTGGAATTATGTCACCTTGATTATTCATCGCATCAATCGAACCCGATACCTCCCCGTTTTGTGCCACGGTGTCACTTTGTTTCTGCGGCACTTCCTCCTGCAACGGTTCCACTACCTCTTCAGGCGCAGAAGGGATCTCCTTCGATTTAGGAGCCGTATTTATTTCTTCGAGAACGGGGATTTTAGTTTCTTTTACCGGGGCTACAGCCTCAGTCTTGGGCTTAGTAACAGATGTTTTGGCTTTTGTGGCCATAAGAAAAAAGTAAGGGGTAATTAATTAAATTAGATGCTTAAAAAGTGAAAATTCATCCTGGTGTTTGGGGAAAGATCAATACAAGACCTATTCTACATCCTGATACCGACCTGTCAACTCTATTGTGACTACGCTGTTCATCGTCATTTCAGATAAATGCCTAGTCAAGTCCTCCAATTGTGATAAATACGTAACGTATAGTCGCCGTAGGCGATCTTTTTAGAATCAAACGAACGGGGGGGGTTGTTTGAGAGATAAGCCAGCGAAGGGTGAAACGCGTAAGGCTTTAGCCGCAGCGCCGGTTTTAAAGTGGCACTGCAAACCAAACCCATTTCACCTTTGACTGACTCAAATATATCAAACTAGCGGGAAGTATAGCACGTGTGGCTATAGTTTGTCAATATATCGCTATAGGTTTTGCCATATACATCAATCTACCAATTAGTAAGTCACCCGCACCACCCTAAGCCACAAAATTCCCCGCCTGCCTGCCATGAGGCAGCCTTTCAGCGGGGACACAATCACAACGGGAACGATTCGTACAGCACAAACAAACAACTAGAATGAGACCGGACCGGTTCTCGAAAAAGCACCGGTCGACCATGCAGCCCAGCTAAACACCAGGCAAAAAACAACCGTGGCCACGATCCCAGCCAGAACGGGTGGCGAAACCGCAAATGAGATCGCCGCGAACAGAATGCCAACGGCGGCAGAGAACACAACACTCCACCAATCAATCCTCAACTTGTTGCTCATGTTTGCTCCTTGTTCAGGTACAGAATTTGATTTCTAAACCCATAATATATCACAATCTTCCACACAAATCAAACGGGCTTCCAGATCAAGCCAGCCAGAACATGTAAAATGAAACCATGACCACCAAAAAAAGCCTTTTTATCTCCGCTGGGATCTTATTTTGGTCTCTGACGCTCATCTTCACCCTGCTTCCCTCCTGGCCCCATATCTACTACCGCCTCTCACCTCAAACCTCCACCGTTCTAGCCTCCACCATCGCCTCCACGGCCTCGCAGGCTCAAGAAACTATCAAAAAGCCTTCCCCCACACCGCCTACCCTTACTCCAACTCCCACTCAAATCCCCAGGCCAGCTCTACCGGAAGTAGACCCCTCACTCCCCAAAGAAAATGGCCTTATCATCGACAAGATCGGGGTTCGTGGCGAAATCCACGAAGGAGAAGATTGGCAACAAATTCTCAGACAAGGCATTTGGCGTGTTCCAAACTTCGACATCCCCACCACGAACGATCAACCCATTATTCTAGCCGCCCACCGCTGGGGTTATCTCGAGTGGTCCCCTTCTTTCAGGAAGCTAAACTCCTTCTACAGTCTCCCCCAACTCAAAGAAGGTGACACTATCAAGATTATTTGGGAACAGCGCCCCTTTGAATACCGGGTTTATCTCACCGAAACAGGCACAAATATAACCGATTACAACGCCGATCTCATCTTATATACCTGTCAATTATGGAATTCACCAGTTAGGTTTTTTGTCTATACCACAAGAACTAACTAATCCTGCCAATGGAGTTTATCCGCCAATGGCGGAGAATTCTCCGGTGCGTTTCTTCGTCTACGCAGACAAGATAATCTAACAACTCAGGAGGTATAATCTCTCTATCTCGTACCCTGAAAACCTGGAGGAAGAATGTTAGCAAACTTAGTTCATTCACCATACGACAAAGATATCAAAAGGGCCCACCGGCAACTGAATTACGTCAACTGGGCAAGCATCATTCTTTATTCAATCACCTTCATACTGTTATTCTTCTCTGGATTATACTATCTGGCCACCCTCATCCCAGCCTTAATTTCAAGCATCATCAGTATTCGATTAAACTTAAAAATCTCCGATCTCAACGATAAATCCATCGTCTGGGGAATTGAACAAATCAAGACCAAATATATCCAGATGGCAAGCGAGACATCCGAAGACGCGACCTCTGAGGAGTAAACATCTGCCCGTCCCTATCCACCCCTCCTCGCGCACCTTAAGGAGCCTCATGAAAAAATACGCCCCATTAATGCTTTCGTGTATTCAATCCCTTGCAATTTCGGCGATCACCTTGGTCCATCTTCTCTACCTCCTGGCGCACCCCTCGCTCGGACAGTTCGCCATTCTTTTGTTCAGCATGGCTGTTACCGCCGCCTCCTGGATCGTGAGTTTTGTCTGGACGTTCCAATTTCTAAAAGACAACGGCTACTGGCGAAAGTGGCAACGCTGGACCAGAAAACACTTTCCCCGTTAACACTGTTCCCCTTCCACCCGCCTCAATAGAGACGGGTTTTTTGTGCCCATTTATTAGCCCATAACTTGACAACATACCTCAAAAGTGATATCATCTCCCATCTGTTCTTTAAACCACCCGGGAACCACCCGGATACAATCAAGGAGAAATCCAATGATCAAAACCACGACGGCACTGTTCGTTATGTGCATCGTCCTGCTTGTCGCAGGAACAGTCTGTTTCTTTTTTCTGCCCCTCCTGGGGGTAATTCCCTCATACACCCTGGCCGATGGCCTGGGACTGGGGAACATCCTCAGCGACGCGGGGTTCTACGGGGGTTTATTTTATTTCATGGCATTTGTTTTTTTTGTTGCTTCGATGTGGACTGCCCGTCTAACCAAGACTTGGCGAGAACGATACGACCAAGCATCGGAAAAATGCTATCTTTCTAGTGGATAGCTAGATCGGCCAAAAACCCGCCTCAAAGGCGGGTTTTTATATCCCATTGCTATATAATTCCTTCAAGTTTTTCGCACCTTAAACTCACCGGAGGCCCCATGTCCCGTATCCAGTCCTACTTGATTATTCTTTCAATCTTCATTCTTTCAGCCTGTAATTTCTCTGAATCAGCCACAGAACTCACATCCACACCCACTTCTACTGTCACCCCAAGGAAGATAGCCATCTTGCAGACCTCCTCGATCATTCCCGCTACCTCCACCCCTGTAGTCATATCTCCCACGCCGACACCCCTCGCAGACGAGCCCATTTTTTATACAGTCAAGCTAGGAGATACCCTCGAGGCCATCGCCGCCCAGTTCAATATCGACATGTACGGCCTGGCCAGAGCCAACAATCTCACTGACGTCAATTTCATCACCGTCGGACAGAAATTACTCATCGCCACTGCCCCCATCACAGCACCGGCATCCACTATTTCCGAAGGCAAGCAAATCGTGGTGGTTCTATCCACACAGAGAACATATGCCTACGAAGACGGCATTTTACTCAAAGAATTTATTGTCTCTACCGGCGTTGCCGACTTCCCCACAGTCACCGGCCTGTACTCAATTCAGACCAAGCTTGAATCCACGCAGATGACCGACGGCGTCACATACGATCTCCCAAACGTCCTCTGGACTATGTACTTTTTCAGAGGATACGGCTTTCACGGCACCTACTGGCACAATAACTTTGGTGTTCCCATGAGCCACGGTTGCGTCAATATGAATACCGACGACGCCAAATGGCTCTTTGACTGGGCTCCAGTAGGCACACCAGTCCTCGTCCTGCCCTAGCCTCTTCCCCGCCTCACCAGGCGGGTTTTTTACTCCCCGACTTGACAAATACACTGTTATAGGCTATACTACACCATCACTTCGCAACTTACCCTCGCACAATAAAAAGGACCCTCATGAAATTCAAACACCTCTGCATCCTCATAGCCCTCATCGCAGGCGGCGTCATCGCCACCAACTACCTCGGATTGATCCCCGCCCTCCCAGCTACAATCCAAATGCTGACGGGCATTGTGGGCGCCTTCGCCCTCCTGCTCACCATCCTGCGATCATAGGTCGCATCATCCATGATCCCGCCCTCAACCAGCGGGATCATTCTTTTTTGGACCTAACTAGTTTGTCCCCCCATCAGCGGAGTGGTGGGAAAGGGAGCTGGGTTTGTTACCAGCGGAGTAGAGGCCTGGACTGACTGTACCGGCATGGGTTGCGAATAAGTAGGCTGACTGAGAGTCGTAGTCGGTTCGTCCATAGGTGTTTCAACAGACACAGCCTGGGAGCTTACTTCCTGCGTTGACGTTACTGGTTCTTCATTTCCTTTATTAGCCTCCTTCAAAACAGCTATCATTTCTTCTCCGTATGTATTTGTTAAGTCATCTATTTTCCCCACAAAATCATCTCCCTGATTGATTGTTTCTTCACGAAAAGCATCCAATTTTTCAATCATTTTTTCCAGCTCACTTGCCGCCATATCTGCTTGGTCAGCCAGCGTGTCCAGTATTTTTGCCACTTTCTCTCCCAGTTCTGGATCGTCATTGTTTCCATCAATATACCTCTTCAGCAAATTCTTTATCTCCACAGACACTTGCAGCTCTTCGACAATTCTGATCAGTGTTTTATTATCCATTATTTTCAACTAGTTCTTTATAATACCGGTGCCTTCTTTATGTCTACCGCCGCCTTCCCCAGACCTCTACTTAATTCGTCTGTTCTGCGCTGCATATCACTCAACATACTTCGAATTTCTTTTGCGGCATCTCTCATATCTCTTCCACCCCATCTCACTTCAGACATTGCCGTTGATAGTCTACGTTCACCCCCATCCAATAAAGCTTCTAGTTTTTTTCTGGTCTCCAAAGATATCCAGTTTTGTTCTTGATAACTCTTCAAGGAAGACATCTCCGCATCCATACCGCGATCAATCGCTCGCTGACCGAATCTTCCCGCGACCAGCAATAGTTCTCCAATCCCATTCGTCACATCAGCACCTTTACTGACGAGTTCCGATTGTAAATCTCCCGTTAGCTCTACTGCAGGACGAACTACCTCGCTAAGTAGCGGAGCCAAAATCCATCTACCTCCCATATCCAAAGCCAAATTTGCCGCGTTTCTCGCCACTTCTCGACCAATTGCCTTGTTGGTGTCACCCAAAAAATCAATCGCCTTGTCACACGACTTATTCAAGTTATCAACCGCCTGTCTGCCAGTCTCCTTAACTCCACCTACAAATTTGTCTACTACGTTCCCTACTTTTTCCAGTGTTCCTCCAACCATCTCAACACCTGCAGGCCCAATCGCAAGCAGCTCTGTAAAAAACTTTTTCATTCCATCCTTGTTCCCTTCCGCTGTCTTTTCCCCCATTTTCTCCGCAATAGCTGTTGTCTCCGACCCTGGCCCAATCGAAGCATTTTCGTCAAATACTGCTGCCGCCTGCCGCAACCGGTTCCATGAATTTTCTTCCATAATTCCAGTATGTCATCATTTTTCAACCTCTTCAAGCCTTACGGCACAAACGGCTTGATTTAACTTCCTATTTTATCTTCTTTTGAATCTTACCTATTAAATAATTTTGATTAGAGACTACTCTTTTTCCAGTTCTTTCCTCCAATTCCGCCGCTGGATCCATTCCTTACTCCGGCCCATTTTTTGCCAGTAATCCCGTCCACGGTTAACAGCTTTTTCCGGATCGGACCCGTCCACGGTTAACAGCTTTTTCCGGATCGGACATATCCTGAATCCGTTCGTAACCCACCTTTGCCAACCAAAGTTTTATCGGCTCGGCTTTGGGGCTAGGAACGGATTGAATTAAACGAAAAAGAGTCTCTGTGTCGGCCAAATCAGTTAAGCGCATCTTCCCATCCACTGCTCTCATTTTCAAACCGTTACATTTTGTAACGGTCTGCGGACAGAGCTCATACAATGTCCAGTCGAACGATTCAACTCCCGCAGAGGAATAACTGCTAAAATGTGCTGTTGTAGCACACCTTATGAATATTCAAGATCAATTAGGGAAAGTAGTTAATGAATACTATTCAGACCAAAAAAAGGGTAATACTGATATTCTGATTGCTTTGTTTAAGAAAATGGTTGTTGTTAGAAACGAATTCGCAAGAGAAAAGGGTTTTAGGAATTATTTTGAAATGCAAATTTACGGGCAGAATATCCCTGCCACCAAGTGGAAAGAATATCTTGAGAATAGGGATTTGTTTGCAA
>Ga0075807_109_pt1 | contig 14677 bp, 11 predicted proteins | sample RifGroC2_FD_68267 | JGI IMG/M metagenome (GOLD analysis project Ga0075807, IMG submission 68267) | Microgenomates (Collierbacteria) bacterium GW2011_GWC2_43_12 | reverse complement strand
AGGTAGTAGGGAAAAAATAGGTAAAGGCGCGAGATCCAGCAAAGGTAAGAAGAAAACTAATCAATATTAGAAAGGGAATTTCTTTGCCGGTTTTTGGCCAGATAAGACGCCAGAGTTTCATACTGATATTTTAGCTTATGCGGTTCGAAGTGCGCAAAATGACGTGCTCGACCTCCGTCCCTCGAGTACGAGTGCGGATCCGCTCCGCGCGACATTTTGCTGGCACTTCTGCACCGTTCAATAAGCTAAAATAAAATAGATGAAAAAAGTAGTGGTAATTGGGGCGGCGGTGATGGACTGTTTGGTCGTGTCAAAAGCCCTAAATAGCTATTTGTGAAATGGTGGGTGGAAAACTGGAAGCAGAGCGGGGTTTGATGGAAAGCGGCGGAGGTGGTACAAACGTCTCGGTGGGACTTCATCGTCTGGGTGAGGCAGTAAAAACGGTCATACGAATTGGGGGTGATGATGTGGGAGAGTTAATGACTAAACAGCTTAAAAGAGAAGATGTGGACTTGTCTATGGTGCAAAAGGGAAATGGAAATACCGGTTTGTCGACTGTATTGGTGGCAGCAAATGGGGGAAGATCAATTGTGACATATAGAGGTGAGAGTGAATTGCTGGATGCTAACAAAATCGACTGGGAGGAGATGAAGAAAGCTGATTGGATCCAGTTGTCATCTCTGGGAGGCAACACACATTTATTGGAGGATATTGTGTCTTTTGCTATTGAAAATGGGATCAGAATAGGTATCAATCCAGGAAGACAGGAGTTGGCACAGAGGGACTCACTGTTACGATTGGTGTCTAAATTTGATTTTTTTAACGTTAATAGGCAGGAAGCGAGTATGTTGCTTGGTCATAATTTTGAAGACGAACAAGTGATGATGAAAAAGATGGCAGACATGGGTATCAGGATTGTAGCTGTAACGGACGGCAAAAGAGGTGCCAGTATTTTGACAAACAGGCAATGGATAAAGATGGATGCCACGACGACAAAATCAGTTGATGATACCGGCGCCGGTGACGCATTCGTGAGCGGAGTAGTGGCGGGGATATTGCAAGAAAAAAAGCCTGAAGAGTGCCTGAAAATGGGTTTGGCCAATGGGGGAAGTGTGGTGGCGAAGTTGGGGGCGAAAGAGGGACTGCTTTATAAGGGTGATATGGAAAAATGGGTGAGCAAGAAAATAAAAATGACTGAAGAGTGGGTGTGAAGGTGAATTTTTCTAATCTGTTTCGTGCATTAAGTCATAGTCCGTATCCGTTTGTTGGCGAACGACAGTTTTTCCCTGCGAGAAAAATTTCTGGTTTGCGGTGCGTAGACCCCTGACTTCGCAGGGGGCCTGCTCTACGCACCTTGCAAAATCTCGCCACAAAGGACACGGCCTACGACTTTTAAACAGCACTCACAGATTTGATAGATGAATATTTTTTATGTGGTGGCGTCTTTGTGGTTAAATGAAGGTATGGAGAAACCGAAGATATTTGTGACACATCTTTTTTTAGGTAAGTTTTTGGATAGGCTAAAAGATAAATATGACGTGGTGGTTTGGCAAGGGAAGGATATTGGTAGGTCCGATTTGCTCCGGGGAGTAAAGGGGGCGGTGGGTATAATTTCGCTGCTAACCGAAAAGATCGATTCTGAAGTAATGGATTCTGCAGGCTCGCAACTAAAAGTCATCAGCAATTACGCAGTGGGATTTGACAATATTGACATCCCGGCGGCAACTAAGAGAGGTATCTGTGTGACGAATACCCCGGGAGTGTTGACCGAGTCAGTCGCTGAGGAGGTGATCGCCTTTACACTGGTCTTGTTTAGAAGAATTGTGGAAGGTGACCGATTTATCCGTTCTGGGAAGTATAAAGGTTGGGAACCTGATCTGCTTCTGGGTACGGGAATAAAAAATAAGGTAATGGGAATTGTTGGGCTTGGCAGAATTGGCAGGTGGACGGCCAGAATGGCGAGTGCGTTGGGGATGAAGGTGATTTACTTTAATAGACATAGAGATGAGGAGTTTGAGGAAGAATATAGTGTCGCTTACCATACATTTGATCATCTGTTGGAAAAGGCAGATGTAGTAAGCCTGTCTGTGCCACTGACTAGTGAAACTAGACACTTGATAAGCGAAAGGGAACTTAAACTAATGAAACCAACGGCGATACTGATTAACACCGCCAGGGGCCCCATTGTGGACCAGACAACATTGATCAGAGCCTTAAAGGAAAGGTGGATTGCCGGCGCAGGATTGGATGTTTTTGAAGATGAGTCTGAAGTGCCGGAAGGGCTCAGATCACTGCCCAACACGGTTCTCACACCCCATACCGCCTCGGCAACGGTTGAAGCGAGAGTTGCCATGGCCAGAATCGTAGTCGATAATCTGGCAGACGCAATAGAAGATAGGCAGCCATCATGTCTAGTAAACCCTGACGTTTGGCAACAAAAAATAGATTAATATGAAAGACGTTGATGCAGTTTTGGAACTACCAATGGAAGAGGACGAAAACATTGGCGACGGAGCTCCAAAGAAGAGGTTAAAACGTAAGAAAACAAAAGAGGAGAGAGCGGCAGAGAGAAAAGTGATTTTTTGGACATTCTTCATTATTTTTGGAACAACCATCTTTTTTTGGTTATGGCCGAAACTGGAAGGAATCAAGTTTGGACTTCCATCATTTAGTTCACCAAAACAGGATTCCGGAAACCCGAAAAATGAGTGGAAGAATTACGTGGAGTATAAACTTTAAGTTAGAGGATTTGGGGGGTAGAGGAATATGAAGAAGATGGGGTGGGGTTGAGTCTTTTCTGAATATCGGCGGGGTCACAAGCGGTTTTGGGTTCTGTGCCTTTAATAAAATAATCTATTCTGGTAGGGCATCCTGAGCAAGTGAGCGTGCCGGTAAGGATACAGATAGGTACTTTTATCAAATTGTCCGGAGGAGAAACCGACTGTGGTTCTTGATGTTCCTCAAGAATTGAATTAAATATTTTTGCCCAAATAGGTGAGGCTCCGGTTATGCCGGAGGCTATGTTGGCCATGGGACGATTATCATTATTTCCTACCCAAGTGGCAACTAGGAAATTTTCGCTAAAGCCAATGGTCCAGTTATCTCTTAGATCGTTGCTAGTGCCTGTTTTTACAGCTACTTTGGCCTTCTTAATATTCAAAACAGAATTTAGACCAAAGGCTGAACTTCTAGCGGAGTTGTCACCTAGTATGTCGGAAATTATATAGGCGGTGGTGGGTGAAATATTTCTTTTGGGGGTACATGAAGTTTCGTCCGCATTCACAGCTGAGCTTCCTGGGGTGACGTTTATTTGACTTGGACAAGAGGACAGTCTCAGAGTTTCACTGTCACCTCTTTCGATTTTCATAATAGTCTGAAGAGGGGTGGTGATTCCTTGATTGGCAAAGGTTGAGTAGGCAGTGGCTAGATCTACCATTTTTACTTCTAAACTGCCAAGGGCAAGTGATGGTCCATATCTCGTCGGGTCATCCCAGGTGGTAATGCCAAGTTTTTTGGCAAAGTCAGCAAAATTGCCGATACCATTCTTGAGAAGTATGAGTACTGAGGGGATGTTGTAGGAACTTCCCAATGCCTGTCGTAGCGTAATGGAGCCATGAAATCGACTGTCGTAATTTTTTGGAGTCCAGACTTCGTTGCTCGCCAATCGGACCGCAATGGGTCTGTCTTCAATTACACTGGCGGGGCTGTGACCCTTTTCAAAGTAGAGGGCGTAATTGAGTGGCTTAATGGAACTGCCGGGCTGACGCACGGAAGTGGTGAGGTTAACTTGTCCGTTTTCCTTGAGGTTAAAGTAGTCTTTTGAGCCAACCATGGCTAAGACCTCCCCTGTTTTTGGATTGGTTACCAGGGCCGCTCCATTGCTTACATGGAACCGCTCTAAGGTTTTAATCTCGCTCGTTACTATTCTTTGAGCCTGATCTTGCAATTTACTATCGAGAGTCGTATATACCTTGAGACCTCCTTGGGTGACGACGTTTTCTCCCAATTGGTTAACAAGAATATTTTTTACCAGCATGACGAAGTGGGGAGCGAGAATTTCGATTTTGGAGGATCTAAAGTCCAACTTTTCAGAAATAGCTTGGTTGTATTGTTCCGGGGTGATCATGCCTAGCCCGGCCATTTGTCCAAGGACTATTTTTTGCCTCTCGGAGGCTAATTCCGGGTGTTCTCCAAATGGAGAATATTTGCTCGGGGCTCTGGTGAGGCTGGCTAGGAAGGCTGCTTGAGCTACGTTGAGGTCAGCAGCGTCGATATCAAAGTATTGATGTGACGCCTCTTGGATGCCATAAGCCGGGCCACCAAAACCAACTTGGTTGAGATACATTTCAAGAATCTTATCTTTGGAATATATGCGTTCTGCCCAAATAGCCAAAATTAACTCTTTAACTTTTCTGGAGAATGTTTTTTCTGAAGAGAGGATGGTATTTTTGATTAATTGTTGAGTGATTGTCGATCCTCCCTCTAGTCGGTTATCAAAGATATCTCTATATATTGACCTAAGCATTCCTGGAAGTGAGAAACCATTATGAGAATAAAAGTCTTTGTCTTCAGCGGCTAAAAAGGCATCGATGACATGTTGAGGTAAATTATCGATGGATACCAGAGTTCGGTTTTCGTCCTTATAGATTTTATATAGCAGAATGCCATTGCGATCAAGAATTTGAGTGGTTAATTTGGAGGGAAATTCAGATAGTTGTTTCGGGTTTGGTAATTTAAAGAAGATTTCGAAATAGATGGTAGTAGCTAATAGAAGAGAGGAGATAAAGAATATAAGGAATCGTTTTGTTGATGACTGAAGCTGTGGAAAAGAGAGGGTAGGTAGCTTTACTTTGGGAAAATGAACAGTGGGCAAGTTTAATGGGGTGGAGAAAAATCGCTCGCAGAAAAGAAAAATAAAACCAGCAAGGGAGATGAGAAGGATGAGTGATTTAAAGGCAGGACGACCAACTAGAAATAGAAAGTTTACTTTTTTTTGATCTGTCTTTTTACCCATACTTGGTTTCATTTTTTGGAAAGGGCGGAACTAATCCCAATTGTATGACCTGAAAGGAAAAAAGACTAGAGGGTCGTGAGGCTTTTTATCGGATTCCATAGATCGGGAAACGGTGTTTCGTACCCAAGTGCCCAAATAGCAATCCCTCCTAGCCCAGCCGACTTAATTAACTTGATTTTTTGTTTGATTGACTCAGGATTTTCAAAATGAATCTGATGTATCTCTTTATCGATCTCAAAGACTAAATACGGACTAAGAGTGGACTCTGACCATTTGGCGGACAGTGAAGATACATCAGGATCTGAGAAAATGGTTTGAATCCTTGAGTAGCTGGCCATGGAGCCAGTTCCCGGGTAGGTATTGGCTAGAAAATCTTCCCCGGCGGTCTGCCACTCATATCCATAAAATGGGATTCCTAAAATTATTTTTTCCGGAGACACAATTTTGGTCATCTCAGAAATATGGAACATGATGTCTTGCTCTAGACACAGATTGTTGTTTTTTGTTTGACACTTACCGGTTAACGGAGCCACCGGGCCGGCTTGAGAGGAACTCTTTCGATAATAGTCGTAGGCCATCACAATGACATGATCTACAGTTTGATTTAATGAATTTAGATCCCAAAGTCGGTATTTGGTAGCCGCATCTCCAAAGACATCTATATCAATTTGGCAATATTTGTTTATGCCAAGACAGGCATTCTTTAGGCTCTGGATGAAGGCGACAAAACCTCCTCTAATTTTTTCATTTGGTTCGCCTATGTATTCAAAATCTATATTGATATCATCAAAGTCATATTGGTGATAGACATCGATGATGGACTTTATGGCATTGTCAAAATTTTGGGGATTACTCAGAATTGAATCTATAAGATCAGTATCCATTGCCGTTATGGTTAGAACTGTTTTTTGGTCCAGAAGTTTTGACTGATAGAGTAATTTTCCGACAGTTTTGGAGTTCAACTTGTTCCACCCGGGCTCCTGTTCTCTTTTTGAGTTAGCTTTATTGATGCTACCATCTGGGTTTAGATCTACTGCGAAATAAGCAAAATGAGTGAGCAGGTTAATATTCAGTTCATCGGCGTATTTTGAATTCCAGTATGGAAAGAATCCGTAGATTACTTTGGGGGATTTTGAGGCAGCAGAGTTCCCGATAATGACTTCGACAAGAGCGATAGGGCTGACAAGCGGCAAGGCGTCTTTCCAAACAGCATAGGCGGTGATACCGGAAAAAATGAGAGCAAGGACTAGGAAAAATAAACTAACTTTACGGAGCATTTTCTTGTTTGGGGATAGGAAGATAGTTTAGTGGGGTAACGTTTCTTGATTCGAATTTGGAGTAGTCCACTATGGTCTGTGGCCACTGGATGTGCCCTTTTTCGTCTACTGGATAAGCGCAATCCAGACAAAAATCTTGCGAAAAAGGATCTGAAACCACCGTGTGTTCTTCTAAGTCACGATCAACAGTTTCGTCTCCAGGTAGAATAGGGTATTTGTCTGAGCGACGAACCCAGACCTGTTTCTTTACGGGGAAATTATTCTGACTTAGAGGTAAGATTCCTTCGATGAAGTATTCCGAATGAGACTCACATTGGTTTTCTTGTTGGGCCAGGAGGCCGGTTAGATTGCATACTTGGAAGTTTGTGATCATTTCAGGCTTAGAAAGAGGTTTGTCTTTGATGTTTAAAAGCACTTTTTTCATGATGCTATTCCAGATAGGAGAGGCTCCCGTTACGCCTGAGGCAACATAGCTCATGGAAGTGCTGTCATTGTTGCCAACCCAGGTGGCGGCTAAATAATCGGGAGTATAGCCGATGGTCCAGTTGTCTTTTAAATCGTTTGTAGTACCAGTCTTGACGGACACTGTATGACCAGGAATTACCAATTTACTATTAGTGCCAAAAGTCGCGGAGCGAGCACCGTTATCGGCCAGAATATCCGAGATAATAAAAGTAACTTCTTGGGGTAGGGTTACCCTGGGGTCGGTGGAGAGAATCTCTTCGCTAGGATTTTGCTTCCAAAAATCAACCCAGTTTAGAGGCATAACCGAGACTAAATTAGCGGTGGTTTCGGGCTTAAATTCCTCCAAGACTTGACCGTCGAAGGTTTCAACTTTGATGACCGAAACAAGAGGTACCGTTACCCCTTTATTGGCAAAAGTGCCAAAAGCTTTGGCCATGTCATACATGGTCACCTCACCACCTCCAAGGGTAAGTGATAGCCCGTAACGGCTTTGATCCGTCCACGAAGAAATTCCCATGGCGGAGGCGGTGGCGATAAACGAGTCTGCCCCGTTTAGAGCAAGCTGTTTGACTGCCGGGATGTTTAAGGAACTGGCCAGAGATTGGCGCATGGAGACAGGGCCACGGAAAGTATTATCATAATTTTTTGGACAGTACTGTCTTTGGCCGGCTACGTTAAAACAGGTGGGGACATCTAGGTAGGTGGTGCTGGTTGGCCACCCTAAGAGAAGGCCGGTAGCATAATTGATAGGTTTGATAGAGGACCCTGGCTGCCGGAGTGATGTCACCACATTTACCTGGCCATCGATATCATCGTTATAGTAATCCTTTGAACCAACTAGAGTGAGAATTTCACCGGTATTGGGATGAGTAACGATAGCGGCTCCATTGCTTATTTTGAGGCTTGCAATTTTTTTCATTTCGGCGGATAGGGAGGCTTCAACGTATTTTTGCAGCTCTAGGTCGAGTGTCGTAGTTACAATTAGTCCACCTAAGTTTACTTTTTCTTCACCATATTTTTGAACCAAATTGTCTCGGACCATCAGTGAAAAATGGGGGGCATTGATGGTGATATTTTTCTTTAAAAAATTTAATTTTTCTTTTTTGGCAGATTCTAATTGCTCGGAAGTAATATAGCCATCTTCTTGCATTCGCCTGAGGACTTCGTGTTGCCTATTTATAGCGAGTTCGGGTTTGGCTCCAAAAGGTGAGTACCTGGTGGGAGATTGAGGTAAGCCGGCGAGGAGAGCAGATTCAGAGAGGTTAAGCTCTTTGGCTGACTTACCAAAATAAGTTTGGGCCGCAGTTTCAATGCCGTATACGGTACCGCCGTAAGGGGCATGGTTTAGATAAAGCTCCAGAATTTGATCCTTGGAGTAGTAAATTTCCGTGGCTATGGCAAGAATCGCTTCTTTGATTTTTCTGGTGATGGTTCTTCTTGGATCGGACAGGAGGGAGTTTTTGACTAACTGCTGAGTGATAGTGGAACCTCCTTCTAGTCTTTTGCCGGTGAGGGTGTTGATGGCGGCGCGAATAATGGCGACAGTATCCAGACCGTGATGCTTGTAGAAATTTTTATCTTCAATGGCGATGGTGGCTTGCTTTACAAAGTCAGGAATATCTGCAGAGGTTATTGGGGTACGGCGGTATTCGGAATATACTTCGTAGAGCAGTTTGCCGTTTCTATCAAGGATTTTAGTACTGATGGGAGCTGGAGTTTTGACTAATTTGGCAGGGTTGGGGACGTCTTTGAGGAGGAAGACAAGGAATATTAGAAACAGTCCGGAGAGAATAAGAATGATGTTGGCAGGAGTAAAACGACGATCGCTCACAATTCTTTTGTAACTTTTTTCGATTGTCTGGAGGATTTCTTTGCGTCTCATGGACATGGTGAGTACATTATACCTGTCAATAAATATTTAGTTTCGTCAGGCAGGGCCGTATGGTAGTATTGAAGGGTGAGACGGCTATGGTACTACTATATATATTTATTGATTGTTTGGAGTTTTTTTAGGTACTTTATCCGCTTACCGGAAGTGATCGAAGAACTGTGGTTTAAACCCTTGCTGTGGCTGGTGCCTTTATTCTGGTGGGGTTTGTCCTTGAAAGAGAGGATATCGATGTTTGGAGGAAAATTGATGATGTCTATTGGATACGGAATCGTGCTGGGGCTAGTATATGTTGTCTTGATCACCAGATTTAATTTGCTAGTGGACTGGCTTAATGTTAATCTCGTTGGTGTAGCTGTCGCTACGGCAATTACCGAGGAATTGGCATTTAGTGGATTTGTGGCTGGATATTTAGAAAAAATTAAGAAAGGGAACTGGACCAACTTACTGATGGTGGGGCTTATGGTGGCGGTGATTAGATTGCCGATATTGATTTTTGTTTATAAATTAGGGGTCGTGAACTTGGCTGGGGTGTTTCTTTTTGCCGGAGCTAGTGGGGTAATTAATGCCTGGATAAGAGTGGAGACCGGGAACGTAACAGGCTCGATAGTGGCACGTGCGATGATGAATTTGGCGGTGTTAGCATAAAAAACTCTCCCGGTGAAGGGAGAGGGTGGGTCAGTTATCGATTCTGTCTGCGAACCGCTCGAAAAGTATTGAGGTGATAGTGTTTTTTGAGCTTTCGAAATGGGAGATGGTTGCGTGGAGCCAGGTTTCAAGATCGGTCTTGCTCCGAGAATCGAGGTTGATCGGTTCCTTGGACTCGTGTGTTAGCCCATCGGTTTTGATGACGCTAACAACATAGTAAACCTCGTCTTCTTCCTGGCAGATCGTAGCTGCGATGGTGAAAACAGGCTTTCCGGGACCAAGCTTGATTTCGTAGTTGTAACCAGGTATCCCGGTTTTAGTTTTTAAGCCAGGAATTGGTTCGATTACGAAAACAGGAAGATGTCCAGCAATGATCATGCCGCCAAGTGGGGTAATGGTTTTGTCGTCCCATTTTGAGGCTTTATACAAGGGGTCGAACTTGTGGGCGACCCGACTGATTATGGTATGGAAATTTGACTTCTTTAAATAGTCAAGAGCTGCTTTTTGGCCGGCAGCTAGGATTGCTGCTTGCTGATGTTTTTGTTCTGCTTGTCGGACTTTCCATTCCGCGACGTGTCTGTTTCGTTCTTCGATGGCATCTGGAGTGTCTTGGGCCATGATGGTCTCCTTCTTGGTTATGTTAGGGAACATGCCTGCAAAGCAGGCAGGCTTAAATTTGGATGAGTATAGCACAAACAGGCAGGAACGCAAGCTATAGGCTAGTGGGTGTCGATTGAAGTAGATTTTGCGGAGATTAGCCTTGATGATGGAGTTAGATATCTTGTGAGTCGGTTGACATACTAGGGGTAGTGGAGAAAGATGGTAAACAACACTAAATGTTGTGTATATATGATCTGCCCATACTGTAACAATGAGGATACTAATGTTTTAGAAAGCCGCGGTTTGCCCGGTGACGATGGTGTGAGAAGAAGGCGGCAGTGTAAAAAGTGCGAAAAAAGGTTTACTACACACGAAAGAATAGTAAATATTGATCTTAAAGTAGTTAAGAAAAATGGAAAAGTCGAACAGTATGACAGGGAGAAACTGTTAAAAGGGGTTGGAAAGGCTTGTTATAAAAGAAAAGTAGGAAAAGAACAGATCGAGAATTTGGTGGATGATGTGGAATTGCGACTCCTTAATCGAAAGACAACGGAAATTAAATCCAGTGACATTGGAAAGATGGTTTTGAATCGCCTGCGGAAACTTGACGAACTGGCATATATGAGATTTGCAAGTGTTTATATGGATTTTGAAAATGCCCAAGAATATAAGAGATTTGTGTTGAGCTCCAAAACCGTTAATAATTTTTCCGACGACATATGAAAAAAAACAAAATAAATCTAATTGGTGAGGTAGTGATAGAACTGCCAAAGACGATTGTAAAGAGAGATGGAAGGGTGGTAGCCTTTGAGGTAAGTAAAATTGAACGTGCAATTAGAAGATGTTTTGAAGATTTAGACAAAGAACCGTCTACAACGGTTGAAGAACTGGCGCATAGAGTGGTGAATATCATCCTGGCAAAATATAACAAACCAACAGTAGAACAAGTTCAAGACACAGTGGAGATAGTGCTACAGGCAGCCGGAGAATTTGCGGCAGCAAAAAATTACATATTGTATAGAGCTGAACATGCGAAAGTCAGAGATGCTAGGCCAATACCCAAAGAAGTGTCAAAGGCCTTTGCGGAAAGTGACATTTATTTTGAAAATCAAATTCAAAAATTTCAGTTTTTTGACAAATATTCTCGATTTAATTACGACTTTGGAAGGAGAGAGACTTGGAAAGAAACCGTTGATAGAGCTGTTGATTATCTACGTGAACTTTCCGGAGAGAAGTTGGAGGCTGGCGTTTACAAACGAATTAGAAATTCTATCTTGGAAATGAAGGCAACACCTTCGATGAGACTACTGGCCATGGCTGGTCCGGCGGCAAGGAGAAATAATATCAGTATTTATAACTGTTCCTACCAGCCAGTAGATAGCATAGATTCTTTTGTAGAAGCTTTGATAATTTCAATGAATGGTTGTGGGGTAGGGTTTTCGGTAGAAAGTAAATATGTGGAAAATTTACCGCGGGTAAAACGGCAGGATGGACTAGAAACGAAACATATGTTGGTGGAAGATTCTACCGAAGGTTGGGCTGAGGCTTTGAAGGTGGGTTTAACAACATGGATCGAAGGAGGGGATATAAAATTTGATTACTCTGCTTTGCGTCCGGCGGGAGCGATACTAAGAACGAAAGGTGGCAGATCTTCCGGCCCGGAACCTTTCAGGAGAATGATGGAATTTGTCAGAGAAAGAATCTTTTCCCGCCAAGGGAGCTTTCTCCGGCCAATTGATGCTCATGACATGATGTGTGAGGTTGGGAATGCGGCCGTATCGGGAGGGATGAGAAGAACAGCGATGATTTCTCTTTTTGATTTTGATGATAAAGAGATGTGGAATGCAAAGTCAGGAGATTTTGAAAGAGATAATAGCCAAAGATGGAACGCCAACAATAGTGCTGTTTGGCCTCTTTCCGGTTTGACTCAATTGGAAATTACACAACAGATGTTGGAAATGGTTAGATCCGGAAGGGGTGAGCCAGGTATTTTTAATAGACAGGCAGCTATCGATATGAGGCCGGCGAGGAGGGAGGCGGCCGATTTTGGGACCAACCCTTGTGGTGAAATTATTCTTCGTCCGTTTGAATTTTGTAATCTTTCGATTGCGATTGCCAGACACGAAGACACCTACGAGACTCTAAGAGATAAAGTGGAGGTGGCTACGATTATCGGAACTATTCAGTCTATGGCAACACATTTTCCGGGGCTTCGTCCGGAGTGGAAGAAAAACTGTGAGGATGAGCGACTCTTGGGAGTTGATATTAACGGTCAGCTGGATAGTCCTGTGGCACAAGATCCGGCCGTGCAAAACCGGCTGAGACAGGTGGCGGTAGAGACAAACAGGCAGTATGCCGAAAAATTGGGAATAAAACCAGCTGCTGCCGTGACATGTGTAAAACCCTCAGGAAACTCTTCGCAGTTATTTAATTGTTCTTCGGGGATACACGCTAGGTGGTCGCCGTATTACGTAAGGAACATCAGAGTCAGTGCACATTCATCTATATATAAGGTGTTGGAAGCGGCAGGAGTGCCAATGGATCCGGAGAATGGTCAGTTGACGGAGACGGCGAATACTTGGGTGATACATTTTCCGGTCAAATCTCCGGACGGTGCCGTGACTAGAAAAAATTATTCTGCAATCCGGCAGTGTGAATATTGGATGCAAAATAAAGTTAATTGGACGGAACATAATCCAAGCGTGACGATCACTTATCACACGGATGAAGTAATTGACTTGATTAAGTGGGTGTGGGAACACCGTAATTTAATAGGAGGGATGTCGTTTTTGCCCGCCTTCGACGCAGCGTATTCGCAGATGCCATATCAGGAAATTAGTAAAGAGGAGTATGAAAAATTGAAGTCTAACTTTCCGGTAATTGATTTTAGTAAACTTTACCGTTGGGAAGAAGAGGACTATACGAAAGCGGCTCAGGAATTGGCTTGTGTGGCTGGATGTGACATCGATCCCAACGAGGGGAAAATATGATAGATCTCAGATGCCAAATGTGTGATAATGTGTGTGATTTTGATGTGATTTGAAGTACTTGCTGGGTGATTTGACAAGCGCAGAAAAATGATATTAAATGATAGTAGGTAATTGTGATTACTATCAGTCTTTTGTTGACATTGCTAAGTGTGAGTTCGTGCCGGTTTTTTCCTTGTTACCGCACTTTTTCTGATCCTTTTCAATTTGTTTTCTTGTGTTATTACCAATACTGTTGGGGCAATAGAATATCTTTATAGTTTTCCTATATCTGAGGGAATTTCACTGGCTGTTTGTTGTTTGGATGGATAACCCCTTCTGTATTTGACTAAAAAAATTGGTATAGTTAATTATGCCTATTTTGGGTAAGGAAGCAGAGCGCCAACTGACACCAGACGAAATTGCCTTGCAAGAAATTCAGGGTTATATAGACAGGGTTGAACGTCAGGCGGAAACACAACAGCCTCAAGCAATTAGACCTCAGCAGACGCAGATGACCTCTCAGAGCTTGCAGGGGCCTAGTGTTCAGGTGGCAGGGGGAGTGGTTCCGGTATCTATAAAATCAAAAATCACACTCCCTCTTGATCAGAGGGAAATTGAGAGTGGCTTGAAAAAGAATGTGTTGGAGGGACTGCGATGGCTTTCCGAGTGGTGCATAATGATGATTAAAAAATACCCGGGCAGAGTTTTTTATATGCCACCATCAGTAAATAAATGATAGACATAAATTTTTGGATTCAGTATTTTTTTGTCATACTGCTTGGATTAACATTGCTTGGGGTTACGATAATTGGATGCTGGATGCTGTTTGTGCTTTGGGTAAGAAATAGAAATCGGGAGCAGGTGAGTCTTAATTTTGTCTTGATGGAGCTGGCTGTGCCCAAAGACAATGAAGTGAAAGTGGATGCGGTGGAACAAATGTTTTCTTCTTTGTTTTCCTTAAAAAAAGGAGGTTTTTGGCAAAGATTCGAGCCTCAACAGCATTTATCACTCGAGATTGTTGGTAAAAAAGAAGATATTAGATTTTATATTTCTTGTCACAAAAAAAATGCAGAATTAGTAGAAAAATTAATTGCGGGTACGTATCCAGGAACTCATGTAAAACAAATCGATGAATACAATATTTTCTATAAAAATACGAAAGTTGAGTTTGCCGAACTAGCACTAAAAAACGAAAGCTTTAAACCAATAAAATCTTTTAAAGAACTTCCAGTGGACTCTTTGTCATCATTAACCTCAGCGATGGCCAAATTTGGCGATAATGAAGCGGTAGCTGTGCAGATTGTAGTCTCACCAGCAGACTCTACTTGGAGTAAGTCAGGGTTGGGATATGTGTCGAAACTAAAAAAAGATGAGTCTAACCCAGAAAAAGCCAAATTTAAGATGAACCCCCAAGACATGGAAGCCATAACTAATAAATGCTCCAAGGTAGGATTTTTGACCAGTATCAGAATAATTAGTGTTGCTCCGACAACTGAACAGGCGAAGGCTAACCTGAGTAATTTGAAAGGGACTTTTTCACAATTTGCCAGTAACCAAAATAGTTTTACCAGCAACAAACTTTGGTTTAAGCAATCGTTTATGCTCGATTTTATATATCGATATCAGAACATGTGGGGGCTTAACTCGGTTTTGTCTGTGGACGAATTGGCTAATGTGTGGCACTTACCCAATAAGACGATAGAGACTCCTCATATTTATTGGCTTACGGCGAAGACGGCACCGGCGTCGGGTGAGTTTCCCGAATCAGGATTGTGGCTAGGTAGATCCATCTATAGAGGCCAGGAAAGAAACATTT
>Ga0075807_126_pt2 | contig 22855 bp, 27 predicted proteins | sample RifGroC2_FD_68267 | JGI IMG/M metagenome (GOLD analysis project Ga0075807, IMG submission 68267) | Microgenomates (Collierbacteria) bacterium GW2011_GWC2_43_12 | reverse complement strand
GCGAGGATAAGACTGCCGACACTACCAGCATAGGTCCCCGTCTGTGCTCCGCCAGTAGTTACGATGGAACTGGAAAAAGGAACGGTCATGGGAGGGGTCCAGATGTTGCTAATGGTGGAGAGTTGTTTTACGCCGAGGAGTGTTTCAATACCAATCGTACCTACATTGGCATTGAGGAGAGCGTCGGTGGCGGCAAAGAGGGAAATTATTGGCTGGCACATGAGAGCATAGGACAGAACAAGAAAGAATGAGGCGACGGGGAAGACAGCTAGGTTGCCGATCAAAGTCATAAGCCATGAGTTGAGGGCGTTTGAGCCAGGTAAGAGATTCCCCAGGAGCAAGATGGGACTAAAGATGAGGCTAATGATGACACTAAAGTAGGCTTGGAATAATTTCATTATTAATTTGAAGTAAGAAAAGCCAATGGCGAGAAAAATGATGATGATAATGATAACGCCAAAGAAACCTGCGCTGGGAAGAAAGAGGCTGATGCCACCTACTACCCCAGCTAGGACAGCTCCAGTGGCTCCTCCAATGAGCAAATTGAAGACGATAAAGGGAGAAACCATAACCGCAACGAAGGTGTTGAGGAGGAAGGAGCCGATGGCACCAAAGAAGGATTGGCCTCCGGCGACTAGAGGGAGAAAATCGATACCAGTAAGGATGTCTCCGGCTACAAGAACATTGATTAGCATACCGGAGATGACCGTGGAAAAGTCAATCAATAAACCTACAATGGCGTAGGAGAAAGTGATGAGTATCAGTGTAGCTATGAGTTTGGGGATGGCGAGCTGAATGGAGGCGGCGGTCTTGGCGTCTATTTTGATGCGGAACATAATCATGACTCCGTATAGGACAAAGCCGAGAGCGAAGAGAAGATAGGCAATATTACGAAAAGCACGCCAGAGAGGAAGGATGGGAGAGAGAGCCTGGAACCCGTAGCCAGGTCCGGCGGCGAAGGCCTGGTCGATAACTTGATGGCTCTTAAGATTGGAGGAGACATAAGCTAAGTAATCCAATGAACTGGCTGGTTTGGTGGTAATGAGGCCGGTGGTTACAGAGGCAAGGATGGGGATGAGTCCTTGGTCTGTGGCAATATTATTTGGAGGAGTTTTTCCTTGAGTCAGAGAATCATGTAGGATAACAAGGCCCTTAAGTAGCTTGGTGATAGTATCGAGAAAACTGTAATATTGAGGACCAATTAAGTACTCAATTCCTTGCAGGAAAATGATGTCCGAAAAACCAACACCGTCACCGCTGAGGGTATCAGTTCCCTCGGCACATTTGCCCGAGTACCAGGTTTCAAGGTTCATGAGATCCCCGGAGCGTTTATCGCAAAATTCTTTGCCGTAGTCAAAGATGGTTAGGGGTTGAGTGGCTAGATCGAAAAGAAGCGGAGCGGCATGAGTTTGGGGCGCAATAACTAATGAAATAAAAATAAAAAGAGATAGAAAAAGAAGACTGAAGGTTTTTTGCAGCGGTCGCATAACAATAAAATTATACAGGAAAGAGCGATATTTTAAATTGCACATTGCAGATTGATGATATTAGTCTGGATTGCTTCGGCTCGAGTACGAGACTCGCAATGACGAAGAGGGTGGAAGGAGATCCCTCCACTGCGGTCGGGATGACGAGTGCGGGAGATGGACTCTGGGTCCCTTCGAGAATACTCAGGGCTGGCTTACCCGGAATGACGGATGGTGGAGGGAGATTCCTCCACGCGCTTCGCTTGGTCGGAATGACGAGGTGTTAATTGAGAAGATTCATGGTGGTGACCCAGTAAGTGGCGGTGTCTTGGATGTATTGGCGATTGCCGAAAATAATTTGCAGATTTTTTAGAATAGCCCCCCGGGAGTCTATTTGCCTTTTTGCTTCAAGGAAAGATTCTTTGAAAGCGATGGCATTGGGGCCGGATAAGGTCTGGTCGTTATAATTTATGCCGTATATTTCCAGACGGATGGCTGAAGCAGGGTCATGGGACAATGAATAAATATTGATGGTGGTGATGAGACCAGATGAAGTTTGAATATCTTCTGTCCTCAAAGGAAAGGCGGCGTAAATTTTTTCTTTTTCAGCAAAAGAAATTTCGTCTGATACTTGTTTGGTGGCCTCTATGGTATTGGTTTGTTTGGGAATTCCTGCCAGTGGCGTAATTTCGACATCCGGCCGTGGAGTGATAATTAGAGTTGGTGTTGCCGGAATTAGGGGAACTGTCTCACTAATTACAGGTCTTTGAGATCGGTATTGTAGGATGCCGATAACAATAAAAGCGATTAAGAGGGCGAGAGAGAGCAGCGGGAGGATGATTTTTTTGTTCATTTGTTAGGTTTAGTAGAATTAGTAGCTGATCCCTGAAGGAAAAGGCTGATGGCGACGGTGAGGGTGCCGGGGCGAGTGTCGATGTAGGGTTTTGTCTGGGTACAGTCGTACATATATAGAATATACATTTGATCATGAACTGGGGATTTCCAAAGATTGGTGACATAGGGGTCGTCGTAGCCGGTGGAAGCAGGAGGACAGTAAGAGTAGTTGAATTGGTAGGGGAATCCCTGAGTGCATAAGGCCCGACACGAGCCTGCCTCGACACCTCGTGGGCTACAGATGCAAGCTTTGGGATCTGAAGCACAAGCAACTGTTTGTCCGCAACGATCAGTGGTGGCGGCTGGACAGCTGTAACTGCCACCAGTTTGGCAGTTTGAATTACCACCACCATTGTAGTAGGAAAGGGCTTTGATAAGCTGATTGAGGGCAATAATTTTTCCACCTGCTTTGCCCATTAACTCTTCTGCTGCTTGAATGGCGGATTCCTTTAATGATCTTCCTCCCAGGGGGGCACCACTTTGCAAATCTTGGTCGGGATTGTTGTCTCCTTCTTTGAAATGAATACCAGCTAAAACTTCACAGGGAACTCCGGTGACTTTTTCGGCTTCTGCGTAGGCAGAGATGACTTCCGGGGTAAGTTTGGGGTTAATAAAGGAATTAAAATAGCTAGTTCCAGCGGCGGAAGGTTTGTCAGGATTACCAACAATCTTCTTGAAGGCTTCTCCACTGCAAGTATTGGTGGGGGATTGTTCGGGGAATTTCAATTGGCATCTGGGGGAGTTTTGTAGACCAAAAGGTACGGTCCAGCAGTTTTGAAGCATATGCATAGAGTCTTGAGCTAGATTGTTGATCCGGTTGATGGGCTCAGCAGGGTTCAGAATAGTACTATCTCCATTTGGTCCGGTGGCGGTATCGGTTAAGTTGCCCTGGGTTTGAGTATCTTGAGTTCCATCGGGATTGGTGACGGTGGCAGTGTTACCACTGAGATAGGAAACAAAGTTTTTGGCTAGCGGAGCGTCGATGCTGGCGTCGGTAATCTTGCTAGCGCCAGCAGGAAGCATCATTTTATAGAAAGAGTATTTGTCATTGTTAGCGGTCATTTCTTTGATGTCCGTTTGTTTGGGATTGTTGAGGACATTTAACCCCTTGCCGTGTTTTATGCCGGTGACACTCCACTTTCTGGTATAGCACAGGTCGCCTAAGACATAATGAGCATCATCAGTGGGGCAGGGTTCAAAATGAAAGCCGCAGTCCCGCCCAATGATATTGCCCCCGGAATCTTTGATGTTGATACAGGTATTTTTCCACATCGGTCGGTGTTCAGGATCGTAATTCCAAGCAAGCTGCTTGCCGGTAATCCAGACTACTTGATGATGATCGTCTAGTGGTCCATCCTTGGTACCCTTGGCGTCGGCGGCTGTTTTGGGGGAAAGTAAGTGATAGCTTAGTGGGAGAGGGCAACCTGCCGGATTGTCGTAAACTTCTCTAATAATCTTAATATCGTTGTCGACATCAATGTCGGTGTAACCCTTCTTTTTGTCTTCGTCAGTAAAGAAACTTCTAACTTTTGATGATATCCAGCCGAAGGGGTTAGTAATAAAGGCGGCAGCTTCTTCGGTAATGGTGTCAAGTAAGTTGCGTTTTGAGATTTTGATTTCCGGTAGATCTTCTGGTTTGTTGCCAAGTTTGTAATCTGTGAGAGCCTGGTCGTTGATGATTTTTTCTGTCATCCACTGCGGCTGTAGGGCGGTGAACATGCCAAACTTCGGAGAGAGGAGTCCGTCGTAGATAGCGCCGACGTAAGGAAGATTCTCCCTGGAGACATTGGTAAGGGTTGGTTTGTCAGTGCCATATCTTGGCTTGTTTAGAATATCTTTGAGCCAAAAGTCATACTTTTTTTTATATAGTTGATCTTCGAACTCGTCCTTTTTTTTGAGGATATAGCCTCTGGTTCCGCTAAAATCAAGGGGCACAAAAGCGTTGTAGGGGCCATCTAGGTCATAATTGAAGGCGGCCATAACGAGATTGTAGGCTTGGATAGCTTCGGTGGCGCCAGGAATATTTAGCTCCAGGGCGGTGTCGAGAAGGTCTTGGAAGATGGGCTTGAGCTCTCTTGTTGCTTGAGCAAATTCGGGACAGACGGGGTATTTGGTAAGACAGCCAATTCTGATAAAGGGAAAATGAGTAAAGAAGATAACTTGTTTACTTAGGGCGTCGTAGAGACTTTTAAAATCAGTCTCTTTTTGGAGACCATTAGTATCGGTGAAGTTGAATTTGATATTTAGAATTAGATCGTCGTGAGCCATGTTGAGGATAAAAGAACGGAGATCGGCTTGGTTATTCGCCGGAAGTAAGCGCCAATAGGTTCGATAGGCTTCCCGATTTTTGTCTTGGAGATTATCCGGTCTACCAAAGAGAGCGTTGTAGAGATAGTTTTGGGCTAAAAAATCGATAGAATTGTCTGCTTCGGCGGCGGTGTTTGGGCCATAGCTGCCGAGCTCTGCATCCCGAACATCGGTATAGACTAGCATTGCGACGGTGCAAGCATCATCTTCACCTCCTGGTGCAGGAGGTCCACCAGGGCCAGAATTGCCAATGCCACACATGTCAAAAGGCTGTTCATCTGGTTTACCGTGAAGATAGCGGGTACCCTCGTAGCGGACTACTGGCTCGTAGATACAGGTCTTCTCGTAGAGCGTAATGTCGGTTTGGGTGGACTTGAAGTTGTTCCAGCAGGAGCTGTTTGGGGGGAAAACTCCGGTGGGGTCGCATTTGGGAGGGACATTGACACTGCCAATATCATTGGGGTCTAAGTCTTCGGGAACACAATGAAGGTCGATGTCTCCCGGATATTGAACACAAATTTCGCCGGTGAGACACATGGTATTGCCGCAGGGTATACCGATGGGTGGTCCGGGATTGGGCCCTGGCTGAATCAGGGCTGGTGTTTCCGGAGTTGGGGTGGGAGAAGTGGCTGGACTGGCAGCAAAAGAGGATCTGGCTAACAGGAGATCAAATAGAATCAGTGGCAATATGATAAAAACAAATTTCTTCACTAAAGTAATTATACGAGAAGCGAATCGTTAGATAAACTTGAGATTGGTGACATCGGCACCGGTAAAGTTTTTGATGAGAACCAAGACGAGCCATACCACTGCGAGTAAAACAAGTCCGATAAGAGCGTAAGTAAAAGTGGACCAAGCCGCAGCTAAAGCTTTTGGTTCACTGCCGGCACTGATAATGCGAATACCGGCCATAATAAGCATGCCGACCGCGACGAGAGCAATAAGGGCGGGGATGGGGGTTAGGATATTTCCAATAACACACTCTATTCCTTGAATTGTGGCGGTGCCGTCAGAAACGCAGTCTGGGTTAATTGCCGCCCAATCAGCAGCATGGGCTGAGGTTACAAATTGGAATGACATAATTTGATTATATACAAAAAACCCACCGGGTAGTGGGCTTTTGGATACTAATGTGATTCTTAGTAAGGCTTGGGAATGTTGATGTTGCCTGAGAAGACGTCAACACCAAAGAAGTAGGAGATGAGCTGCATGAGTGCCCACGAAGCGGCGACGATGGCAAGACCTACAATGGCGGCGGTAATGCGATTTCTGGCCTGCTCGGTTTTGGTTTTGTCACCACCGGAGGTGAGCCATTCGATACCTCCAATAACAAGGAAGGCGAAAGTGAGTATACCTGCAAGAATAAAGGCGACGGAGATAACTCTACTGATAAGGACACCGATGTCGGTGATTTTCATACCGGTGGGTTGAGGGACACCTATGGTGCCTGCGGCATAAACTTGTGAAATTAGGGACATATTTTTTGTTTTTTAATAATTTGTATGCGTATTAATAGTATTATATCCGATTTTGAGTTTGTCAATTGCCCAGAGGGCTTTCGGTACATAAGGCGTCTAGATTGATTCCAAAGAAGGTCAGAACTAATTGGTAAACTGCCCAGCTGGAGGCGACGATGGCAAGGCCTATTAATGCAGCGGTAATTCTTTTTTGAGCAGATTCGACTTTGACCTTATCTCCACCGGACATGATCCAGTCGACACCTCCCCAAACTAAGAAGACAAAAAAGGCAATACCTGAAACGATAAAAGCGGCGGCCACTCCATTGCTTACCAGGTGTCCGATACAGGTGTAACCGAAGAAATTGTTTTTGGTAACCTCTTCTCCAATGGGAACCTCAATGTCCGAGGCGGCGATTACTTGTGAGATAAATTGATTGATCATAAGGCGCTAGGAAAAACAGGTTTTAGAATGTTAATCTTGAAGACTCCCTGAATGAAGAGGGTGATGGCGTATGAAGCAACTAAAATAGCAATACCGATGACAGAACTGCTGATCTTTTTGGAGGCATCATCAATTCTGGCTTTGTCTCCGCCTGAGGTCATATATTCGACCCCACCCCAGATGAGATAAATGATAAAAGCGATTCCTCCGACGGTAATGACTGTTTGCCACAGGGTAGCAATATAGAAAGCAAGTCCTCCGCCGGGAGTTTGAGGGATATTAGGAGACAAAGCTTTGTTGACGATTTCGTTTTGAGCAAGTAGTTGTTGCATATATTTATCAAAATAATGTTTCGAAAGGATTAAGAATATCGATGCCAAGTACTGCCCCGACGATACCGACGATGAAGAAAGAGGCAACTATGGCGATAAGGCCGATAGCGGCTTGAGTCATTTGTTGCTGAGCCTCGGAAACTTTGGTTTTGTCTCCACCGGCCGTGATCCATTTGAGAGAACCAATAAAGAAATAAATAACGAAGGCTAGTCCTCCAACTACAGTGATGGTGGTAATTATGTTGGAAAGAAAGTCTCCAAGGGCGGTTTTGGTGGCTCCTTGATCCATGACGACTTGAAAGGGTCCTGTACCGGTGATACCTGTTCCAACATCTATGTCTGCTGCGAATACTTGTGAAATGATATTTTTCATTTTTAGATGGATTGAAGTTTGGGGGCTAGGATGGCCTTGAAGTCACCAAAAAGAACCTGGCTGACTATAGCAATAATGATAAAACTGGCAGCAATAATAACGAGTCCTACTATGCTCATTTGAATTTTGTTTTGAGCTTCGGTCAACTTTCCTTTGTCACCGCCGGAGGTGATGAACTGTAAGCCACCACTTAAAAATTGCCAGAGGGCAAAGATCCCGGCTATGACGACCAAAAAGCGGACAACGGCACTAATAATGTCGGTAGTGCCGGAGACAGCCGCAGGGACGCCTGCAGGAACATCGATGGTGCCGACTATATCGACTGCGTAAGCTTGTTTGATGGTGGACTGAAAGAGTTTGATCATTTTTTAGAAAAAGGGGAAGCCGATCACGGCTCCAATAATTCTAGTGATGAGGAAGGAGGTGACGACGACGACTAATCCTACTATTCCATATGTTAGCATATGTTGAGCCTGTTCGACTTTGTTTTTGTCGCCGGCTGCGGTAATGTAATTGAAACCGGCCAGAATAATAACAAAGAAAGCTAACAATCCGGAGATAATGAAGATATTAATGATAAAAGGATTTAGGAGAGTAGAAATTTGAGCACCTTCACCACCCATAGCTTTTCCGGGGGGATATAACTCCTCCAGAGCGATGGCGTGTACTTGTCTTATCATATCTATGGTTATTTTACAGTAAAATACGAGACATGGTAAAAGACTCTTTGGGGTTGGCCGCAAAAAATAATTTGATCCTATTGGCAAAAGAAGCCGATTTGAGATTGAAAAAATATTGGGATGAGGAAATTGCTAATGACTTTGGGTTTAACGAAACACAAAGGAAAATGGTTCGGGAGATGTTACTTCATGGTAAGGAACACAATTTAAGATCGGCAAAGAGATTGCGCGCCTCCTTTGTTTATTATGGATTTTTGTTGGGAAAGGCGGGTGGGTATGATGAATCGATGTGGAGGGCGGTGGAGGCGGTCGAGCTAGTACATACCGCTCTGCTAATGCATGATGATTTTATGGATCGAGATTTGGTGAGGAGAGGTGGACAGACTACGCAAGTTTTTTTTGGAAAGGGAGATGAACATTTCGGAGAGTCGATGGCTGTTTGTCTGGGGGACGCTGTTTTGTGTCTTGGTTTTGAGAGGCTCCTGACTTGTGGATTTGATTCTGAAAAGGTGAATAAAGTGATGAAGCAATTACTGAGAGGGATTACAAATACAGCTTTTGGACAGGCATATGATGCTAGTCTGGCCAAACTGGGAGAAATGACTGAAGAAAAAGTGATGAGCCTTCACAGAGCTAAGACTGCGATCTACACATATGAGAATCCTTTGATAATCGGAGGTTTGTTGGCTGATTTAAGTCCGGAGGTATTGCAGATTCTTCATGACTATTCGGTGGATGGAGGGATTGCTTTTCAACTACAAGATGACGTGCTGGGGGTATTTGGTGATGAAGAAAAAACGGGAAAGTCGGCGAACTCCGACTTGTTGCAAGGCAAAGTAACGCTTCTTGTGACCAAGGTGATGGAACGAGGGACTGAAAAAGAAAAGAAGGACATTATGAATGTTTGGGGAAAAATAAAAGTGGATGAAAAAGATATTGAGTTGGCAAAAAAGGCGATCAAGGATAGCGGCGCATATCAATACTCGGTAGATGTCGCTAGGAAATATGCCGAGAAAGCGGCAGAAACGGCTAAGAGGCTTCGGGGTAGAGGATTAGATGAGAAATCAATTGACTACCTGGAGGGGATTGCGAGGTATATGGTGGAGAGAGAAGTGTAGTCAAAGGAAAAAGGTGAGAGTGTTTGGGAGAGAGTGTGACTTAGTATGGGTTTTATGGAAATACCCAGAAATTGGCGGAATCAACCGATAAGTATGCGTTTTGCCGGTGAAAGAATGAACCATAGAGACGTCAATATTTTTAAGTACCCAGGAGGTGAGATCCCACTAAAAGAAACTGGTGATATTTTGCATGATATGACAGTTGTGAAGCAGAGATTAGAAAAGAGAGGTTTTGACGATGGGAAGGTAATGGAAATATTAGCTTATCTATTAAAAACACAATTGAAATTGAAGGGACTGGATGAAGGATTGGCTGATGTGGTTCTAACTTATCTTTACGGAATCCCCGCCGAAGCGGCGGTCTCTGTCGGCGAAGTCTCTGAGAGCTTTTTCGAGCTCGCTGGGAGTGAAGTCGGGAAATAGAACGGGAGTAAAGTAAAGTTCGGCATAGGTGGATTGCCAGGGAAGATAGCCTGAAGTACGGCGTTCGCCTCCGGTGCGAATGACCATATCCGGATCGGGCATGCCGGCCGTGTCGAGATGGTCAGAAATTATTTGTTCTGTAACTTGATCGGCGGGAATTTTTTTCGAGACAATTTTTTTGACGGCTCTGACGATTTCGTCCCGACCACCGTAATTAAGTCCAAAGGTGACGTTGATTTTATGATTTGTTGAGGATTTGTTGATCATTTCTAAGGACTTTTGGGCGATATCTTTGGGAAAACGGCTAAGGTCACCAATCATTCTCATGCGGGCTCCTCTGGTAATGAGACGAAGGGCGAGAGTGCCAAGTGAAACCCTAAAGAGATTCATAAGACCCGCCACTTCGTCTTCTTCGCGCTTCCAATTTTCAGTGGAAAATGCCCAAAAGGTAACGTAGGGGATACCAAGCTCAGCACATTTTTCGATGAGAGGTTCGATGGAGTGATTAGCGGCGTATTCGTGGCCTTTTACAGGATCTAGACCACGAGCTTTGGCCCAACGGCGGTTGCCGTCCATCATAATTGCAAGGTGATTTAGTGGGGGTTGCATGAACCAAATTATAGCTTATATAAGGGGCTTGGCCACTGTGCCTAGACCATCTGACAACGACAAAGGCGGTGAAAACCATCAGAATTCCAATGAAACTGTTTAATAGTCTGGTGGTTGCTGCTGAGATTTTTTTGGGATCTCCGCTGCTAAGCATGTAGTCCCACCCTGCCAGAATGAGATTGAAGAAAAATATGATGCCGACGAATATAAAAAGAGTATTAATAAGATTAACATACACATTATTAGATAATAGATCATTGAGGTTTGTGAAACTATGGAGATTGAGTTCGGTTCCAGTCCTGTAATATCAACGGTGTCTGCAGCTAATACGGTATTGATGATGGACATATGATTTTATAATAAACCCGGGATGCCTAGGATGCTAACTCCGATGAGTCTTAATAGAAAGACTGAAAGAATGATAAATAGTAGACCTGAAATCGCTGAAGTGATGACTTCTTTGCCTTCTTTGAGCTTGTCCGGTATGCCGGCGGAGGTAGTGACGATGAAGACTCCATAGAGCATAAGGAGCAAGGCTAGGCCTCCACCAAGACCTATTGCTATGCGAAGGATGGAGACAAAAAAGGAATTACCACTGGTAGTGTCTACCGAGGTGGAAATGCAGCCGATGGCGGTGTTTACTTCCCCCACCGGACAACCTTCTCCTGGGGTAACTACTTCAAAGTTATCGATTGCGCCGGCGTGAATGGGTGTAAGTAGGGAAAATAAAAGTGGAAAGATAAGTAATAATGACAAGATTTTGGACTTCATGGACAGTTAATTTTAACATGAATGGGCATATCTTAGGGTAAACTAATGATAATGAGGTGGAGATATTTACTAATGGTGGTGGCATTGCTCAGCTTTCTGGCTGGGATAACTGTGGTGAGAGCAGAGACTAGCTGTGATGGCAAAAACGATCAAGATTTAATTGATTGTTTGAGTATTCAAATAAATGAACTGAACGATTCTCTGGAAAAGAGCAGGGCGGCAACAGCACCTCTAGAAGTAGAGATAAATAAACTCAGTATTAGGATTAAGTCGATTCAGGGGCAGATAAACACGGCAACAATTAAATTGAAGCAAACCGAGGCAGGAATCAAGGAAAGAAGTGAGAAAGTTTCGACTCAGTATCTGGTATTGGCCGTGAAAATAAGGGGTATGTACATACGCATTAGGTCAGAGCCGTTGTGGGTGAGTTTGCTTTCTTCTACCAGTATGGGTGAGGCAAGGAGGGAGCTGGCTTATAGGCAAGAGAGCAACGATAATGATAAGCAGCTCATTGTGAGTTTGATACAAGAGATAGGTCAGCTTGAGGAGGACAAGAAATCTTTGGAAAAGCAGAAAGAGCAACTGGCAAAGCTGCAAACTGAACTGGATAAACAAAACACCTTTTTCCAAGGGGAAGTGAAAAAAGCCAAGGCCTACCAAACAGATTTGACGGGGAAGATAGCGGCACTGACTGAATTGCAGGCAAGAATAAAAGCTGAAAAAGAAGGGACCTTTTCAACAACGGTCGGGGACGTACCACTGGCGGATGATCCGGCCAGTAGGCCTGACTACAACCCTGGATTTTCGCCTGCCTTTGCCTCATTTTCTTTTGGAGCACCACACTTTAAAGGTATGAGCCAATATGGAGCTTACGGTAGGGCAAAGTCTGGACAAAATGCTGAAGAAATACTGAAGGCCTACTATGGGGGGATAGAAATAAAGAAAGACTATGATCCAGGTAAACAAATTAGTGTCCAAGGCTATGGCCGGATGGATATTGAAACTTATACAAAAAGAATATATGAAGTACCAAATTCGTGGGGTGATAGCGGAGGCTTTGAGGCTTTGAAGGCACAAGCGATTGCTGCAAGGAGTTATGCTTTGGCTTGGACGAATGAGGGTTCCGGGGGAGCAATTTGTACTGACCAGGGATGCCAAGTGTATAAAAACTCAAACAAAGGAGGAAAATGGGAGGAAGCGGTGAACGCTACGAGGGGGTGGGTGCTAGTGAAAGATGGAAAGATAATCAAACCTTGGTATGCTTCTACTTCAGGTGGTTACCAAGAATCTTATGACGCATTATCTCACCGTAAGGATGGGAGTAGCTATCAAACACCCAGTTTTTGGGATACCAAAAATGGAAGAGGAGGGTGGACATCGTCAGCCTATGAAAAGATCGGAGAAAGTCCTTGGTTTTACAAGGCTTGGTATAAAAGTAGAGGAGGAGACAGTTGTGGGAGAAGCCATCCGTGGTTAACAGCTGAACAAATGGCCGACATCTTGAACGCGTGGGTAGTGAGATACAAATCCGGAAAAGAAGATCGACTGGTACCACTGGAAGGATGTGGGGGTGGTAATCCATATTCAATTTCAGAACTACGTGAGAAAGCAAAAGGATTGGGGGGAGGGTATGAGCGTGTGATTGGGGTTTCAGTATCTTATTCTGACGGTGGCTATACGTCGAATGTACATTTTGACACTGATAAAGGAGGCGTTGACATTAAAGGAAGTGAGTTTAAAGAAGCTTTTAATATTCGAGCTCCCGGCTGGGTCTCGCTCAAAAGCGGCTTGTTTAATATAGAGAAAAAGTAGAGGTCGCTCGTCTGTTGTTGGGTAAATTTGGTACAATTAGGTATGCCTGAAGTATTTAAATCGGGAAAGACAAAACCTGAGTCGGATGAGATTAAGAAAATCTTGGGTGAGAAGATGACAGGAAGTTCTTTTGGGTCTTGTGTTCCTCGCCCCCATAGATTTAAATTTGAGTCTCAGCAAGACGATGAAACGGTGTTGCTTTTGGGCCGAAGACATATCGTGACAAACTTTGGATGGATTGCCTTGATATGTTTTGCCTTTGTAATACCGTTTTTTTGGGGTGAATTTCCTTTTTTGAAAGCATTGGACGGTAACACGCTTGTCAGTCTGACCATGCTTTGGTATTTGGGTTTGCTATTTTTTGGTTTGCAGAGCTTTCTAATGTGGTTTTATAACGTATACATAATTACAAATGAGAGACTGGTGGATGTGGACTTTGTGGGACTTCTCAGTAAAACAGTAAATGTTGCCCAGCTCGGTAAGGTAGAAGACGTGAACTATACCCAGAATGGATTTCTAGCTAACTTATTTGATTATGGAGATGTGATTGTTCAGACAGCATCAGAACAAAAAACTCCCGACTCTTCAGGTGAGGCGTCGGCTTTTACCTTTGAATCGGTGGCTTTTCCGGACAGAGTGGCGGCGCTCATTTCTCAATTAACAGAAGAAGCAGAAAAATAAATGGAGCTAATACCTGGCGTAACAATAAATCTGAGTATGATAGTCGGCTTTATGGTGAAGATTTCGATGGTGCTTATCCTAATTCTGTCCCTGATTATGATTCGACAGGAAAGCTTGATGGATAGAGTGGTTAACTTGCCAATAGGAAAGAGTTTGAAGATTCTCACATGGGGATTTTTTGGCATAACTCTGTTTGTGACTGTTATAGTATTATTAGCGTGAACACCGGTCTTGGATTATCTTTTCTCAGAATAGTAAATGAAGAAGGCTCAAATGGATGGGCTCAGGTCTATGCCAGAATACCGTTTGATGACTCTGAACTTCAAAACAAGGGAGCCTTGTTCGGGGTAATTTATGGTGAAGAAAAGGAGGGTTGGGCAGAGAAAGACATGGAGCTCATGGGTTGGGTAGAAGATTATTTTAATAAGGTTGAGAATGGTGGAGTTTTGCTGGATTTTTTTGAAAAATGGAGATCTGGTTATCCGAATCTCTCGGGGGTATGGGTTTGGGTTCAAGAAAGGGAAGGTAATAGGGAGGTGATGTTAGTTCGTACAGGTGGAGCAGAAATCTTTCTGCTTAGAGGAGAAAAGGAATTTGATTTTTCAGCCAGCATGCTGGAAGGTAAGGTGGCTAAAGGAAAAGTCGAAGAAGATGACAGAATCGCGATCTGGACGGAAGGTGTTTTGGAGATAGTGGGAAAAAAGTCACTATCAGAAATGGGCGAGGGTGAAACCACATACTTCAATGAGACCATAAAAAATAGAAATTTTGCAGGAGCAGGGTTGGTTCTTAATTTCCGGAAATTTGAAGATGAGACGGCTGAGATTACTTCTATAGAAGTGGAGCCAATCAAGCTAACAATAAATGAGCCGGAAGAAGTGATTCCCCGAAGGGCGGAAGATAGACAGGGACAAGAACTGGTAAACGAAAGATATGTAGGCCCAATAGGAATAAAAGAGAAATTGAGTAACTGGTGGATGAAGACAGTGTCAAGGGTGAGAAGGCCAATCCACCAGAAGGATGTTGCTGTTGTGAAGGAAACCTCCAAGAGAAAAAAGTGGGCAGTTTTATTGGGATTATTATTTTTATTGGTTTTACTTATTAGTTTGGTAACCGGATCTCTGAAAATAAGAAGGGAGGCTGAGCAAAAGAAATGGGTAGAGTATTCTGAACCGATAGAAAAAAGTCTACAAGAGGCGGCTGGATTGGTATCGCTAAACCCTTCAGGGGCTAGAAAATTGGTACAAGATGCAAAAACAATTTTTGAGGCAAAGAGAGGAGATTTTGAAGGTGGTAAATACTCAGATGCTCTTGATGAATTAGAGAAGAAAATTGAAAATACTTGGACTTTGGTTTCCGGAGAAAAGGAGAGTCAAATTGAGGAAGTTGCAAGAATTGATTTGGTGAGGCAAGGGTTTAAGGGTGATAGACTGAGCTTGATAAAGGATCGTCATTTGGTCGCTTTTGATGGGACAATGGGGGTGGTGATGACGGTGGAGCTGTCTACAAAAGACATCAAAGTAATAGCCGGTAAAGGAGAAGGGCTTGGTTGGATAGATGCAGTGGGAGATAACTCTAGAATGGTAGTTTTAAATAGTAGTGGGGTGAGGAATGCCATAAATGGGCAAGACCTAATCAAATTTGACGCGGCGGTCGCGAAGCCGGTGGCCATGGGAAGATTTGGAAGCAATTTGTATATTTTGGATCAAGGTAATAAGGAAATATTCAAATATGCAGCTATTGGTGATGGTTATGGTGAAAGATCCAGGTGGCTGAAGCAGGATCAGAATATGAGCATACTGCCTGTGGATATGGCTATAGATAGTGATATCTGGGTAGTATCGGCTGAAGGTGAAGTGGAAAAATACAGAAGAGGGAGCAAGGAAAATTTTTCAATAAGTGGTTTAACTTCCGGAGTGAAGATAAGCAGGATGGCTGTAGAACCAGAGGGGGACAGAATCGCCTTACTCGATAATAACTCGGGGGTTGTAGCGGTGTGTAGTAAAACATCTGGTAGCTGTACTCAACTATTAAAATCGGAAAAACTTCGTGAAGCAAAAGATGTAGAGTTTGACGAAAAAGGGAATTTATTGGTATTGTTGCCGGGGGTGGTAGGTATTTTGAAATAGATACCAAAAACTCTCCCACGAGGGGAGAGTTCTTGTTTGTGGAGACGGAGAGAATCGAACTCTCGTCTGGAGTAATGAGATTACAGAGTCTACAAGCTTAGGGTGTCAGTTTTGCTTAAGATTACCGACATCCAGGATCATCTTAAGTTTGATTTAGATATAGTTAGTCTTTGAGCCTAAATCAGACTCAAAGCATTCAATCCGGTGTTTTTTCGCCCTGAAAGCAGCCCGGGATCCGCTAACTCTTAGGACGTCTTTAGGCTCGAATTTAGGCAAAAGCGTAAACGGGAGCGAAAGATTTGATCTCATTTCCGAGGGATTTAACTCCACTGGCGATGAAACCAAGTAATTTGTCTTCTTTGTTGACAATTATTTTTTGGTCTTTTTTACTCCTTTTACCAAAGGAGGCTTGCGACTGTAAACGTACTAATCCATCGATACCTGGTCGTCCCCAATGGCTTATAGTATAACATGAATAGCTTCAAAAGTCAAAATGTTTAGGCACGGAGACCGCGAAGGAAACCGACTTTTTCGGTGAGGTTGACGCCCATCATTTGATCGCGGCTGGCCTGCATAACGACGGCGGCTAGAAATAGATCAAATTCGTTCTCATCCATGGCTTTGATTTTGGCCTTGATGCCTTCTTGAAACTTTTTTAGGCTCATTTTGGCCGTGAATTCACCTCCCCAAGGATACTTGGAAACACATTCGGGCATAATTTTTGTCCAGAACAGGTCCATTTTTTGTCCTTTCATCTATTGGTTTTTAAACGTCTCGCCAACTCTAGGTTTGAGTCTCTTTTTTTAATCAGTTCTCTCTTTTCAAACTTCTTCTTGCCTCGAACTAGAGCAACCTGCACCTTTACGAGACTGCCCTTATTATACAGCTTCAGGGGTACTAAAGTCAAACCTGCTGATCTCATTTTTGTCTGAATTGCCACGATTTCCTTCTTGTGCAATAAGAGCTTTCTCGTGCGTGAGGGATTGAAGTCTTCCCGGCTATCGTGCTTATATTTTTGGATATTTAAACCGATGAGAGAGGCTCCTTCAGCTTCAAGAAGGACTCTGGCTCCAGCAAAATTGGCACCACCATTGCGGACACTCTTGACTTCGGCACCGGTCAGCTGAATGCCAGCCTCGTAAGACTCAATAACTTCATAATCGAATTTGGCTTTCTTGTTTTCGGCGAACACAGCTCTATTATAGTTCCTAGATCTCAGTTCTCGGATTTCAGTTATGATGAGATGTGATATGGGATGCCTTGATCGATTTTGTGTTTCCGAAGGTTTGTATTGGATGTGGAGAGTGGGGAAGTTTCCTGTGTAAAGAATGTTTCGAGAGACTGGATTTTGTTGAGCAAATTTGTCCGATGTGTGGGGAAGACTCACCAATGGGCTGGACGCATACTGGGTGTAAGACAAGACATGGAATGGATGGCCTGATTGCGATATATGTGTACCAGGAGCCGATTGCTAGAGCGGTAGTGGATGGTATTAAATACGGTTTTAACAAGAAACTGATAAATATTGTATTGGCAAATTTTTGCTTCGAAATGGGTGAACAATTTGATTTGTTGGTACCAGTGCCACTCTATTATTACAGGGAGAACTGGAGAGGTTTTAATCAAGCGGAACTGATAGCAGAAGTTGTCAGATCTCAGATGTCGGATGTCAGATTGGAAAAACTGTTAATGAGGGTGAGAAATACAAAGCAACAGGTGACGATGAAGACCAAAGAGGCTAGAGAAAAGAATATTAAGGGAGCCTTCAGGATTTCGGAAAAATGGAAAGGTAAAATAAGAGGAAAGAAAATTCTGCTGGTAGATGATGTCTTTACCAGTGGGGCAGATATGAGGGAATGCGCCAAAGTTCTCAAAAAAGCGGGGGTGGAGTTGGTTTGGGGACTAGCTTTGGCTCACTAGTAAAATCGTTTACAATATTGAATATGAAGCAAAATTTTATTTTGGGTTTTATATTGGCTTCTGTTTTTGTGATTATGGCGATGGGGGTATGGAAGATATTACCCAAACAACGAGTAGAAGAGGCGGCCAACATAGGACTCGGTACAAGGAAAATCTCCATAGTGACATCTTTTTACCCGCTTTACTTTTTTGCCAGCGAGCTTGGAGGAGACAGATCTGACGTAAAGAACATTACTCCGGCAGGGGTTGAGCCCCATGATTATGAGCCGACGGCAAGAGATGTGATAGATATCCAAAACAGTAATTTGTTAATTTTAAACGGTGGAGGGTTCGAGGCTTGGGGGGCGAAGATAAAGGGGGAGCTAAGTAACGATAATGTTAAGGTGGTGGAAGCGGGCGAAGGCTTGTTTGTAAATAATGACCCCCATGTTTGGCTATCTCCTGAAGTGGCGAAAAGTATGATAAAGAATATTTTATTGGGGATGATAAAAAGCGATCCAGAAAATGAAGCCTACTATACAAGGAATATGATCAACTTAGTCGAGAGATTGGAAAAACTTCAAAAAGATTATGTAAGCGGGCTGATGACGTGTCAAAGCAGGGATGTAGTAGTTTCCCATGAAGCCTTTGAGTATCTGGCAAAGGAATTTAATTTAGAACAAATTGCCATATCCGGACTCTCACCGGAAGAAGAGCCTTCGACAAAGAAACTGGTGGAAATATCTAAATTTATTAAAGAAAAGGGAATAAAATATATTTTCTTTGAGACACTCGTAAGCCCAAAGCTGGCTGAGACAATTGCCAACGAAGTGGGGGCCAAGACTTTGGTTTTGAATCCTTTAGAAGGTTTAAGCGAGGACGAGCAGGGGAAGAAAAACTACTTTACAATTATGGAGGACAACCTTGCCAATCTTAGAATAGCTTTAGAATGCCAGTAGATCACACAAAAAATATTATTGAAGTTGAGAATGTGTCGTTTGGATATAACGAAGAATTAGTATTGGAAAAAATAAATTTTAATATACACAAAGGGGATTATCTCGGGGTAATTGGTCCAAATGGCGGGGGAAAGTCGACACTCTTGAAGTTGATTTTAGGGTTGCTCACACCCAGCCAGGGAACAATAAAACTTTTTGGAATTGACGTCAGGAATTTTAAGGAGTGGTGGAGAGTGGGGTATGTTCCTCAAAAAGTGGTGAATTTTGATGTAAATTTCCCAGCTACAGTTTTTGAAGTGGTATCAATGGGAAGATATGGCAGGAAAGGGCTTTTTAGACAGTTAAATAGAGAGGACAGGAAAATAATTGAGCAGTCTTTGGAACAAGTGGAAATGATGGAGTACCGAAACCGAATGATAGGAGACTTGTCCGGTGGTCAACAACAGAGGGTGTTTATTGCTAGGGCCATGGCGGCGCAACCGGAAGTGATATTTTTGGATGAGCCTACCGCAGGAGTAGATGTCCCGTCTCAAGGGAAATTTTATGATCTACTAAAGAAATTAAATCGAGAACTGGAGTTGACTTTGGTCTTTGTATCACATGACATTGAAGCAGTGGTTCACGATGTGACTGAACTGGCTTTTGTAAATAAGGCTTTGACTTATGATGATCACCCTATTGATATCAGCCATCATAAACTGGAGAAGTTGTACGGACACAAAAAACATATTCTTTACAAAGACAACAAGAACAAATGATGGAAATTTTTCAGTATGGATTTGCGGTGAGAGGTTTGGAGGCAGGACTTATCATCGGCTTGATTGCGCCACTCATAGGAATGTTCTTGGTACTACGAAGATATTCTCTGATTGCGGATACTTTGGCCCATGTGTCACTAGCCGGTATTGCGATGGGATTTTTGTTGGGGTTGAATCCACTATTTACAGCAATTGGATCGACTGTTTTGTCTTCAGTAATTATTGAGAGGTTGCGATTATCTCGTAAAGTCTATGGTGAGTCAGCCTTGGCTATTTTTCTGTCAGGGAGTTTGGCTTTGGCGGTGGTACTAATCAGTCTGTCGAAGGGCTTCAATGTGGGACTGCTAAACTATCTTTTTGGGTCGATTGTCACTGTCACACAGACGGATGTATACGTGATCGCGGCATTGGGGACTGTGGTGGCGATACTAATATGGTTGCTTTACAAGGAACTGATCTATATCACTTTTGATGAAGAGTCGGCCCAAGTAAGTGGGATTCCCACTCGACTTATCAATACCTTGTTGATAATTTTAGCGGCGCTGACTGTGTCATTGTCGATCCCAATTGTGGGAGTACTTCTGATTTCCGCCCTGATGGTAATACCAGTGGTAACCGCGTTGCAGTTCCGGCAGAGTTTTGTAAAGACAATATTTATTGCGGAGGCAGTATCCTTGTTTTCTGTATTGGTGGGTATCTTGACTTCTTTTAGCTTGGATCTATCTACAGGGGGAACAATAGTTTTGGTGTCTCTCTTGATATTTATGGTGACTTTGGGGATGAAGAGGAAGTAGCTTGTAAAACAGAACTATTTGGGTAGTTTAGATTCAATGTATCGTATTGAAAGATGAATAATTTTGCCGATAAAAGCACCGATAAACATACCTATTGCGGAATATAAACCGCCGCCCAAGAGAATAGTTCCCGATTTGACTGAAAAGATACCTGATCCATTTACCAGTTTTTCATTCAGAAGAGATCTGTAGGTCATATCAAGAAAAACCAAATTTGGGAAAGCATATGGTAAAAATAAACCCAAAAGGAACCCAATCAATCCTCCGATGACGACGAATTTATTCATAAGGTCACTATATCTTAGTTTGGATAATAATTGATTTAAGTGATCCTGATTATTTACTTGGCGGTGTTTTTTGATTGATGTTCGAACTTTTTGGACTCGGCGGGGCAAACTATTTTTCTGGGGGAATGGAATTGCCCCGCCTCGGCTTCCGTCCCGCCCGCAGGAGGGGTCTGGGGAGGAATGCGGGCGGGTTTCGGACTGGGGGTTTTCGGAAATTCGGCGTTGCATTTTCATCATCATTAGTTTCCCAATATGTTTTGATATGGAAATTTTTGTCTATCAAATACTTCAGTTTTAAAGTTTCCTTCGCTTGAGCGCCATTTTGAGAATTTCATTGCGTAGGAATTTTGATATCTTTTAGCATTTGCGATTGTATTGAATTCATATATCCCCCCAAAATCTCCCGTTTTGTCATTAATCAACCATTTTTTTGAAGTCCACCCCGGAAAACCCATAAAAGCAATCATTGTAAATATAGAAAGAATTTTTGTTTTTGAAGGAGACATTTTTGTGCCAAACCAAACAGAAAAAATTCCTTGCGGTTCTTGCTGATTCTTTAATATGGCATGACGAAAGATGGTATATTCTTGATCATTAACAAAAATTTTCTGTCCGATACTTTCACTCTTAAAATGTATCCTTGCTGTTATCAATAAAGTAAAACTTCTAATTGCAATAGCTAGTGGAAAATATTTCATATTTATAAATCAAATAAAAAATTAATTGAAGGTGTCATAATAATTTATTGATTAGCTAATTTCCCGTGTGCTTTTTGAATTGCTTCTCGAGCTTTTAATGCTTTATCGACTTTTTCTTTTTTAATAATTTTCTCATCGAGGATTTGTTCAATCCCGATTTTTACTGTTTCAAAATATTGCAGACATTCATCTTCACTTAAATCGTGAATCCCTTTGCTTAATATAGCGTACAAAGATCGGTTCTCAACGAGAAAATCTGGTAAATAATCTTTTACCATTTGTATTTTATCGTCCATTCTTGCTTTGATATAATCTTCGTTTTTAAATTCTTTATTTTCAGCTTGTGCTTTGACGTGTGCCTCCTCAATAAGATTTTCAAAAACACGGCGAAGATATGCGAACGAACCGATACCTACACCGTGCGCGGATAAACCAATTCCGCGTGTAAATTCTTTATATTGTTCTTCATCAAGAATTTTTCGATACGACTCGACTTGTGGTATTTGAAAATCAGCAACCGACGGAAACTGTCCAACTTTTGTAAAAAAATCACCTGTTTTAAAAAAATAAGTATGATAAGCATGAGATTCGTCGCGAGTGCAACGATATTCTATCTCAATCAATCCATTGTTTCTTTTTGTCCAGGGAGGGACTGAAACATTATCGGATATATAATTGTATGCTCTAAATACACCTTCCTTTTCACACCAAATACAATAAGCATCAATCGTGGCTCTATTGCTTAAAATTTCATATATCTTTCTTGAAATAGCTTTGGTAGACAAATCGAAATTATGGTAAGGAGGCATTTCAAGATGAAAAGCCTTTGGTGATTCAAGATATAAATCAGGTTGTACTTCTATATTATTTTGTTCCTCTTGATTATCCATATTATTTCAAAAGTTCTTCCATTGGAACGCCTAACGACTTGGCGACAAATTTTTTGTTAAGTTATAATGCTGTGTAGTGGAGAGTTACAGCTCCAGACTTAAGGGTCTTTTCTTCAACTAGCTTAAGTTTTATTGCGTCTTTAACCTCTTTAAATAAAAACTTTCCGGTTCCAAGTACTACGGGGCTAACCGAGAGATGGTACTCATCAACCAGCCCTAGTTTTATTAGTGAATTTGCTAAAGTAGGACTGCCGAAGATAGTAATATTCTTTCCTGGCTTCTGTTTCAATGTAAGGATTTCCTCCTTTGCATTTTCACTGATGACTCTTGTATTGTTCCAATCCGGTATTATTTTTGATTTTGAAAAAACTATTTTTTCTACACTCTCAATCCAATGTGCATGTTCAAGTTCGTGCTTTGTAGCGTTCGGGTTTGAGGGTACAGTTTTCCAATACTTCATTAACTCATATGTCACATGTCCATACACGGCAGTGTCAGTTTCAGCCACAATTGGTTCGGCCCATTTTTCCAAATCTGTATCATACGAAATCCAGTCCAAATTACCGCTCGGTATCGCGGCGATACCATCTAGTGATAAGTGACAGAATACAATTAATTTTCTCATATTTTTTATGCTAGTTAATGTTAAAAATTATTTTAATAATTCCTCCATTGGAACGCCTAACGACTTGGCGATTTTTTGTATTGTCTGAACACTTGGCTTAGTAACGACACCGCCCTCAATTTTCGTAAGGGTAGAGTATCAAGTCGTCCTGCGTCAATCCTTGTTTTGCTCGTATTCGCTTTATGTTCTGTGATATAGTTGCCATAGTATGCTACTTTTGATAGTATAGAAATATGAGCCATTACTTTCTTTGCTCACAAAACAATGATAGCAAAAATTATGGATTTTATCAATCTGTGTTTTCTGATTTTGTAGCAGCCGAATTTCCGAAAACCCCCAGTCCGAAACTCGCCCGCATTCCTCCCCAGACCCCTCCTGCGGGCGGGACGGAAGCCGAGGCGGGGCAATTCCATTCCCCCAGAAAAATAGTTTGCCCCGCCGAGTCCAA
>Ga0075807_105_pt1 | contig 25572 bp, 31 predicted proteins | sample RifGroC2_FD_68267 | JGI IMG/M metagenome (GOLD analysis project Ga0075807, IMG submission 68267) | Microgenomates (Collierbacteria) bacterium GW2011_GWC2_43_12 | reverse complement strand
AGCCAGTGAGAAAAACAAAACCACCAAACCAATAGTCTTATTTCTCGACGAAATACACCGTTTCAACAAAGCCCAGCAAGATTTTCTACTACCCTTTGTGGAGTCTGGCAAAATTACTCTCATTGGCGCTACCACCGAGAACCCAAGTTTCGAAATCATACCTCCACTCTTGTCCAGGTGCCGCGTCTTTGTCCTCAAAGAGCATTCTCCGGAAGATATCGCCAAAATTATCGACCGCGCCACCTAAGCTCTCAAAACCAAAATGGATAATGACGTTCGAGAATGGCTCTCCGAATTCGCCAATGGTGATGCCAGACAAGCCATAGGTCTCATTGAGTCTACTCACAGCCTCTACAAATCTCTAACCATAGAGAATTTTAAATCCGCCATCCAAAATAAATTTTTAAGATTCGACAAGGCAGGAGAGGAGCACTACAACACTATCTCTGCCCTAATCAAGTCCATGCGGGCCAGCAATCCCGATGCGGCTCTTTACTATTTAGGCAGGCTTATCGACAGCGGAGAAGACCCTCTTTTTATAGCCCGCCGGCTTGTCATTTTTTCTAGCGAAGATATTGGTGTAGCCCAGCCTACTGCCTTGGTTGTCGCCAACGCTGTCTTTCAGGCATGCAATACCATTGGTTATCCCGAATGTGCCATCAATCTCGCTCACGGCGTTGTGTATCTGTCCAACTCACCCAAAAATCGGAGTGCCTACGATGGCCTAAGAGCCGCTCAAGCGGATGTCAGTCGTTTCGGCAATCTTCCTATCCCCTTAAGCCTACGCAACGCCACCACAAAATTAATGAAAAATCTTGGATATGGTTCTGATTATGAAATGTACTCAGAGGCCGATTTGCTACCGGAAAAGCTCCTGGGCAAAAAATATTTTCAAAAAAAATAAAATGAACACTACGCATCTCAAGCAAATAATGACCAAAATAATCGGGTTTAATCATCTTCGGGGCTGGCACCCACTCCCACAAGATATCGCTAAATCAATCGTTATTGAGGCGGCGGAGCTCCTTGAACATTTTCAATGGGATGGTGGCAAGAATCCGGTAGATAAATCAAAGCTAGATGGCAAGAACATAACCGAAATCAAGTTTGAAGTCGCTGACGTTTTTTGGTACCTCACTATTTTTTGTCACGAAACCGGCATTGATATTGTTGATGCGTTAGAGCAAAAGTACAAACACAACGAAGAAAAATATCCAGAAAAAATGTTTGCTGGTAAGAACAATGATGAGTTTTACTATGCCCAAAAAAAGAAGTATCGACAAAAACAAACGACTATAATTGACAAATGAACAAAATCAAAGCCGTTATCTTTGATATGAATGGAGTACTGATTAACGACTCTGGCCCGGTCAGTATCAGGGTCGAAAAAGAATTCCATGTTCCTGCAGACGAAATATGGCCCCTTCTCAAAGATGCGCTTGCCCAAGTCCGTGTTCCGGGAGCGGATTCAAGACAAGCTTGGAAGCCAGTGTTGGATCGGTTAAATATTTCTTACTCACAATTTTTCAAGTTCTGGTTTGATGGAGAAAGTTTGAACCAAGAGTTGCTCGACCATCTTAAAACGCTCAAAGCAATAGGTCTAAAAATAATTGTTCTTTCAAACAATTTTCCCGAAAGGACAAATAATTACCGGCACTTGTATCCGGAACTCTTCGAAGAGATTGATCAACAATATTTTTCTTGGGAAACTGGGTATGTAAAACCGGACCCCAAATCCTTCACTCAAATTATCGAAAATCACGATTTTTCCCCGGGTGAATATCTCTATTTTGACGACAACGAGGGAAATCTTAAGGCCGCCACCAACCTAGGTATTATCAGCCATAAATTCGCCGGTCTCACGGACACAAAGTCCTTCCTGGCACAATCTATTTCAAAATAAGATAGACTAATTTCATCAAACACTATCTTCTATTAGTCATTATCATTGTCTCTATCAGTCTAGTTTTTCAGACCCGAAAGGTGATGGTCACTTCACCAGTGATTGGCGATATCAAGTCTCTTTCTGTTGACCCCTTTCCCTTCGAGGAGATCACCATACCCTACCTTAGATCTCGGAAATATCTGAGTAGCCTATCTCCACTCATTAAATATGCTGATTCTTCGTCACACACTTCGTACAAAACAAGTTACGACTCCGATGGGTTAAATATTAATAGCTTGTTCATCATGCCGAAAGGTACTCCTCCTGTTGCTGGTTGGCCTGCGGTTGTCTTTGTACATGGATACATTCCCCCAAAGCAGTATCAAACCACCAGAAACTATGCTCAATACGCAGATTCCTTGGCCAGAAACGGTATTGCCGTCCTAAAAATTGATCTTAGGGGGCACGGTTCTTCAGAAGGGGATCCGGGTGGTGGTTATTACTCTTCGGACTACGTAATTGACACTCTAAACGCCTTCTCCGCTCTCAAGCACTATCCAGGTATCGATTCAGACAAAGTTGGTCTCTGGGGTCATAGCATGGCCGGGAATATTGTACTCAGGAGTTTTGTGATAAATCCCGAGATCAAAAAAATAGTAATTTGGGCTGGTGCTGTCTATACCTACGAAGATATGCGTCAGTTTCGTATCAATGACGCCAGCTACCGCCCTCTACCAAGCGGGGCACCATCTCAAAAGAAACGCCAAGCCTTAACCGACACTTACGGACAGTTTGATCCAAATAGTTCTTTTTGGAAGCAGGTTCCGGCCACCAATTATTTGGACGACGTTACGGGATCAGTCCAAATACATCATGCGCTTAACGATTCGGTAGTGAGCATCGGCTATAGTCGTAATTTGGTCAGTATTTTAAATCAAACAGACATCATCTCAGAATTATTCGAGTACCGGTCAGGTGGACACAATTTGACCGGAAGCTCATTTACTTTAGCTATCAAGCGGACAGCTGACTTCATCAAAGAATAGAAAAGAATATTCTCTCGTTGATTGCTGGTAAACTGGTAACATAAGTGACTATGATCAAGAAATACCTCTTGCCTCTATTTGCCGCCTTTATCCTGTTTTTGGGGCTGGTGTTTTATAACTATCTACAAGCCCAAAAAGCCATCCAGGAAACTCGTCCGGCGCCGCTTGGAATTAGCTTTGTTTCTTATCCTCAGGATATTTTCGCCGGCAGCCGGGGATCCTTTATTTGGAATATTGTTGCCTCCCCGGATCTTAAAACAACTTTCACGACAATCTATTGGGGTTACGAGTCCTCTCCAAGCGCCCTAACTTTACTGGATTCTCCCCAAGCTGTCGGATACCCCAACTTTCAAACTGATTATTCCACTGGAATTTTTAGTCTACCAGGGAGCTTTGATCAGAATATTACGTTTGATAAGCCCGGTAGGGTTTTCTTTCGAGCTTACGCCAAAGTCAAGGATAATCACCTCTGGTCTGAGGAAGAAAATTTGTTGGTGAAATAATATGGCCATACGTAAATTCTCCCTCCCATTCTTTATGATTATTATGTTGCTTACGGTGTTCGCCACGATCCTTTTGGGGCTCAGATTTAAATGATTAGCAATTTGCGGTGTGTTCTGCTAAAATCTTAAACTATGGCAGAAAACGAAGCTAAAAAACTCAATTCTCAAACAAGTTTAGTACCCTTTATTGGTTTAAGAGAAGGTGTAATTTTTCCGGACACCGAAGCAGTTCTTACCTTTGGCCGCCCCGCTTCCATCACCGGTATCAACGAGGCCCACGCCAACGAGCAAGAAGTCTGTTTTGTTTCTCAAATAGATTCCAAAGCCACCGCCACCGGTCTCTCAGATTACTTCACTACTGGCACGGTTTGTAAAATAATTAAAACATTGCCGGTCAACGATGAGCTTCACGCAATTGTCAGAGGTCTATTCAGAGTTAAAATCTCAGAACTCGAACAAAGAGATGGGCGCACTTGGGCTGTAGTAGAGGTGATCGATGAAAATTTTGGTTCCTCAAATGAAATTCAAGCTCTGGCCAATCGAGCTGTGTCAGAAATAAAAAGAGCGGCAGAATTAGGAAAAGCCAACATAGAACAAGGCGTCCTGACAAAAATTCTCAATTCCTCAGATCCTTTACTGATTGCCAATCAAATATCCTCCGTTATCAATGTCAAAAACGAGGAAAAGCAGCAACTTCTGGAAGATAACTCTACGGAAAGTAAACTCAAATTTATTTGTGATCGCCTAAATGAAGAAATAAAAATACTGGAACTGGAAAAGAAGATCGAAAATAAAACTCAAAAGAGATTTGACGAAAGTATGAAGGAGGCTGTCTTGAGAGAAAGAATGCGAGCCATCCAAAAAGAATTGGGAGAAGGTGGTGAGGAAGAAGAGATAGGCGAGCTCAAAACCAAACTAAAAAAAGCCAAGCTTCCCAAAGATATCCATACTAAAATCACCAAAGAACTTGATCGTCTGGCCAAGCTTTCTATGCACAATCCTGAAACTTCATATCTCAGAACTTGGATAGAAACCATTTTGGAGCTCCCCTGGGGTGAATATTCAAAGAGTAATTATTCTTTGTTAAAAGCAGAAAGAGTTCTCAACCAAGATCATTATGGCCTGGAAAAGGTCAAAGAGAGGATACTGGAATATATTGCGGTCTTAAAGCTCAAAGCCGATCAGGTAAAAAACACCAATAAACACGCCCCCGTGCCCCCGACAATTCTCTGTTTCGTCGGCCCTCCGGGTGTCGGAAAAACTTCAGTAGGTCGTTCGATAGCCAAAGCTGTTGGCAGAAAATTCGTCAAAATGTCACTTGGTGGCGTTAAAGACGAAGCTGAGATCCGTGGTCATCGCCGTACTTACGTTGGGGCTATGCCGGGTCGTATTATTCAGTCCCTTAAGGATAGCGGTGTAAACAACCCGGTTTTTATGTTGGACGAAATCGACAAAATCGGCGCTGACTTTAGGGGTGACCCTAGCTCAGCCTTGCTCGAGGCCCTTGATCCGGAACAAAATTTTGCTTTCCAAGATCATTATTTGGACATCCCCTACGATCTTTCCCAAGTGCTTTTTATTACCACCGCTAATGTTTTAGATACAATTCCACCCGCCCTTAGAGACCGTTTGGAAGTAATTGAATTCTCGGGCTATACCGAAGAAGAAAAATTTAATATTGCCAAGAAATATTTATTAAAAAAACAAGCCGAAGTCAACGCTCTCGAAAAAAATGATGTCGTAATTAGTTCATCGATACTTCGCTATCTAGTCCGTCACTACACGAGAGAAGCCGGTGTCCGCAACTTGGAGAGACAAATTGCTTCCATTATGCGCAAGGCAGCCAAGGTAAAAGCTTCTGGCAATACTCTTCCAGCCTTAACCAAAGAACTAATCCACAAATATCTTGGCCCGATCATGTATAGTCACACACTGGCAGAAGATACCGATCAGATCGGTCTTGTTACTGGACTAGCCTACACCAAAGTTGGAGGTGATATCCTATTTATCGAAGTAGCTCTGATGCCCGGCGTAGGCAAAGTCACACTTACGGGTCAGCTTGGGGATGTTATGAAAGAATCCGCCAAGGCCGCATACTCATATGTCAGGTCTCATTGCCAAGAATTAGGGATAAAGCCGGAGAAAATTGCCAAATCCGATATCCATGTTCATGTTCCGGAGGGTGCAGTTCCCAAAGACGGTCCCAGTGCGGGTTTAGCCATCACTACCGCGATAATTTCTGCTTTCACCAGGAAGCCGGTTCCAAAAGATTTAGCTATGACTGGGGAAGTCACCCTGCGTGGCCGGGCTTTGGAAATAGGAGGAGTCAGGGAAAAAGTGGTTGCTGCTCACCGAGCTGGCATAAAACAGGTTATCCTTCCAAGGGACAACGAAAAGAACATGGTCGATCTTCCGGAAAAGGTAAAAAAGGACTTAAGGTTCTACTTTGCCAAAAACATGGACGATGTGGTCAAGATCGTTTTCTCCTAACCGTCATTGCGAATCTCGTGCGCGACCTGAAGCAATCCAGGCTCCAATAGCTATCGCCAGACACCCGAAAATTATTGCCACCGGTATTTCTCCTACTCTCCAGATTATTTCATTTGGTCTCATTCCTTCGAGCAGGACGCGTATCAATCCGTATCCTGCCAGATAAATTCCAAAAAGATTCCCCCCCTTCCTGGTTCTTTTTGCCGCATTCCAAAGAATCACAAAAAGAATTAAGTTGAGAATGGATTCGTATGCAAACAGTGGCTCACCGTTCTTTCCATATAGTTCTCCGTTCACAAAGTTCCCCAGCCTTCCAATCGCTTGAGCCACTGGAGCACCCACGGCAAAAGAGCCCAGCAGACTCCACATGTTAATTTTTCTTACCATACTATATATATATAGACCTATAACCACTCCGGCAATCGCTCCCCAAATTCCCAATCCACCTTCCCAAAATGCAAATATTTTCCATAGGCTATCTCGGTAGTAGCGATCCCAAAAATCAATCACATGATAGAGCCTGGCTCCCAAAAGTCCCGGTATCAGTGCCCAAAAAAAGGCATCCTCTATTTCCTTTTTGAATTTTGGGTAAATACGCTGTGATAGCTCCAGTCCTACCCAAACCCCTAGACCTATCAGCAATCCATAAAGGTGAACTGTCAGCCCTAGAACATCAATCACCCTTCAATCTACTGATAAACTGCTCCAGGCTCATCATCTCCGGCTCATCACTCTGTCTGGCCTTTACTTCTATTTCGTTTGTCGTCAGGCTTTTATCGGATACTATTACTCTCCATGGGCAGCCAATCAAATCAGCGTCAGAGAATTTTCCGCCTACATTAATCTCCCTGTCGTCCCACAGCACTTCAATGTTTTTTGAGTCAAGCAGATTGTATATTTCCTGAGCCTTTTCCTGTTGTTTTATATCAATCAGGTGAACTGTGTAAGGAGCAACTTCTGCCGGCCACAAAATACCTTTGTCATCGTGGAATTTTTCGACAATTACTCCCATGGTCCTGCTTACGCCAATTCCGTAACACCCCATAATTGGATAAATTTGTTCACCGGTGCTAGTTGCCACCTTGAGATCAAAGGCTTTGGAATATTTATCTCCCAAATCAAAAACGTTTCCGACCTCCGACGCTATCGAAGGTTTCAGTTTGGAGTTTCCACATTTTGGGCACTTGTCACCCTCTTTATATGAAGTAATGTCGTCGATGTTCACACAGAACTCACAAGAGTCACAATACAAAATATTCGCCTCTCCCGCGTCCGTGAGCACTTCAAATTCATAGGATATTTTTTCGGAAAAGGCACCTCCAGATGCCTCGGTCACTTTAGCTTGAAGCCCCATTCTGGCATAAATTTTCAAATAAGCTTGTTTGGCTACCTCATAAAATCTATCAAAGTCGGCCTGATCCAAATGAAAAGAGTACATATCTTTCATCAAAAACTCTCTACCTCGGAGTATCCCCGACTTCGATCTAAGTTCATCTCTAAATTTCCATTGAATATGGTAAGGCATTCTAGGTAAGTCCCGGTAAGATTTTATAAACTCTTTCATCGTCGGGGTCACCACCTCCTCCTGTGACTGCCCTAGGGCATAGTCTCTATCGGTTCTACTTTTTAGTTTAAATAAAACGTCAATACTGTCCCAGCCGCCCGTTTTTTTCCAAATTTCGGCCGGATGAAGCATTGGCATGAGAATTTCTTCACCACCAATGGCGTCCATTTCCTCTCGGACGATATTTTCAATCTTTCTTAGAACTCTCAGCCCCAAAGGAAGATAGGTATAAACACCGGCCATTAGCTGTCTTACAAAGCCTGCTTGAACTAATAGCTTGTGGTTTATCGTGTCTGCTTCTTTTGACGCCAATTTTTCGGGCTTCACGCCCATCTTGCTCATTTTCATACTCATATTATAGTGTACTCTGCTAATATAAATTCAGTGATTACCCTAAGCCCTATTACCGTAACCAAAGCTTCTGGAGAGCAGGAGCATTATGACGAATCCAAGCTGACCAAGTCGTTAGCTTCGTCTGGTCTTTCCGTCGACGTTGCAGCCCAAACAGTTGAGTATCTAAAGAGTCACATGAAGCCCGGCATCTCGACTGGCGATATCCATGAGCACATCTCCAATTTTCTAAAAGAGAATGCCCCAGTAAATAATTATTATAACTACGGCCTCAAAAGAGCTATTATGGATTTGGGGCCCTCAGGACACCCTTTGGAGACTATCGTCTCCGACGCTCTTAATTCCAAAGGTTTTCAAACCGAAGTTAGTGTTATTGTCCTTGGTAAATGTGTCACTCATGAAATCGATGTAGTTGCAAAAAAAGATAATCGACAGTTTTTTATCGAGTGCAAATTCCACAATGGTCCAGGAGTAAAAACCGATATTCAAGTCGCCTTGTATACCTACGCCAGATATCTTGACGTCAAATCAGCAATGGAGCAAGGTCATGGTACGGAAATCACGTACCTTCCTTGGTTAGTTACCAATACCAAGGTTACATCAGAAGTTCTCGATTACGCCGGATGTGTCGGTCTGGAGCTCACTACCTGGCTATATCCTAAAAATAATGGCTTGGCAGATCTCATTATCGCCTCAGGTCTCCATCCGATTACCCTGATGTATCATATTCCCAGATACAAGATACAGCAGTTGCTTGTTCGGGGAATTGTATCTTGTTCCAGGCTAAAAAATGCTATCGATGAGCATAGTGTATCGGATATTCTCACCAGGGAAGAGACCGCTAGAGCTCTTGAAGACATCAAAACCATTTGTAAATCATAATGGATAATTTATTTATTCGGATCTTCATTATCAGCCTTGCGTTATTCGGAGTGTACAAAATGTTTCCACAGATTTCCGGACCTGTAGATTACTATGTTAAAAACCCCAAGTTTCAGTCCTCTGTCGTCAGTCCAGCAGTGAACATGGCAAATAATGTTTTACCGGATAAAATACAAATCCCTACTCCAAAAGTCATGGGAGTCGACACAGAGTACACCGGAGATTCACCTCTCAAGACCATCACAGACGAGATCAGTAAGCAGGCTGCCAGTCTCGCAGCCTCCCAGATAGAACAAATCAGGAAGACTGCTTCAGATCAGTTTTGCAATGCCCTCCTCGAAAAAATCAAAACCGAATGCGGTAAATAGTCATCCCACCGTCACCCCTATCATGTCCAACTTAGGCAGATAACGTTTTATCTCGTTCCTAAATTTCTCCGCCAAATTGGCCGAGTAAGTAGAGTTCTGAGTATTTTCCATGTGCCCGCAGAGTCTGTCTTCATAAGTGTGGACAATTTCCATTATTTTGGCTCCTTCGCTGTTAAATTCATCCTGCCAATTTTTAGGATCTTTCTCATATTTGTCATGGAGCTCTTGAAAGGTATCAAATTCTTTTTCATATTTACTTACCATCTCCTCAAATATTTGTTTAAACTTTGCAGCCATAAAAACTATGTTACCAAAACTCTGTCAAGAATGTACACTTAATTTATGAAAAGGACAGCTATCGGTCTGGTTGGCCCCATTGCCTCGGGGAAAGGTGAGGTAGTCAAATATTTAAAAAATTTAGGATTTATTTGTTTCAGTCTCTCGGATCGTGTTCGGGAAGAAGCTTTCTCGCTAGGTATTCCTCCTCAAAGAGAAAATCTACAGAATATCGGCAACAGTCTAAGGAACACTTTTGGTAGTCACATACTCGCAGAGAGGAGCCTAGAGTTGTTGTCTGGAGATGAAGAACTTCTGGTTTTTGACGGCCTAAGGAATCCTTCAGAGATCGAATTTCTTTGTGAAAGTTTGGACATCCACATCATTGGTATCAATGCCTCAGAGGAAAATAGACTAAAGTGGTATCTCGAAAGAGCCGGTATCAGAGGGGAAGATGGTCTCACCGAAGCAGACTTTCATTTAGCCAACAATCGAGATCTTGGTCAAAGTGAGCCGGAGTCAGGACAGCAGGTGAGTGTTTGTCTGGAAATGGCGGATGAAATAATTCAAAACGACGGATCCAAAAGACATCTTCGCGAAGCTGTCGACTACCTCCTGATTTCGGAATTTGGAATCAGTCCGGAAGGTTTACGTCATAGTAAGGAAAAATAAGCAATCCTCAATATTGCCTATTCGATCTCTAACCCGTTCTCTTCATTTATAAATTTGTATCTCCAGGTAGGATTTATTCCTTCGTCATCAGAATATAAAAACAGTAGGTGATTCTCCTCCATTATCAGGAAAAATTCATCCCAAGAAATGTCTTTTGTGGTTTCTCGGCCTTCGCTAAGCATCCCTTCATCTTTTTTTCCAGGCCAGTTTATTCTCAATCCTATTTTGTCCTGTACTATGTCCGGATCGTTTATCTTTGCGGGCTTACCCTCATGAAGGGTAACCCAATTTCTTATTTCTTCGTTTGTTTGTGCCGTTTTGTATACCACTTCCATAACAAAATATTAGCACGATTTCCTACATTTATACAGATTTTTCTTGTCTGATCTTTTCAAACAGCACCAAAGCCGTTGCTACGCTGACATTTAGAGAAGCTACTTGTTTATTCATCGGAATATTCACAAAAAAGTCACATTCTTTTTGCAGTGGTTCCGAAATTCCCTCTGCTTCACCACCCATTAAGAATGCCACCGGTCCCATTAGCTTTGTTTCGTACATAGTTTTTCCCATATCCACCTCAACTCCGATCACTGGCACCGCATATTTATGTAAAAGCTTCATGGCCTGAAACAGGCTCATGGGAATCAGGGGTACATAAGCCACACCACCCATGGAGATCTTTGCGACCACCGGTGTAATCTCGTGGACTCCATTTGGAGATGCCACTACGGCGTCTACTCCTGCCGCCCAGGCAGTCCTCATAATCGCCCCCAAATTTTGTTCGTAATCGATGTGATTTAAGAGAAGAATAAAAGCATTTCTTTTGTCTCTCAGTATTTGTTCCAGGGATGACTCTTCGGGAACCTCCATCATGGCGATCACTCCTTGTGGGTTCTTTGACTCAGCCAGTTTTTCCAGTTCATCCGAGTTTAATATCTGAACATTTATCCCCTTACGTTTTGCCATTTCCACGATCTCGATGATTTTTTGGTCCTTCATGGATCCGGAAGCCACCATCAGCGAGGTTATATTTTGGCTGGAGCTAAGAGCATCCTTAACCATGTTCCGTCCCTCCAGGGTAATAAAATCTGCTTGTTTCGCCATACCCCTAGTATATCAAGCCTCTGCTTAGTCATCCTTCAGCTGGATTTCAGCTTCAAGGGTATAATTCAAGAGGTGAGAATACTTGTCGTTGAAGATGAACATCGGATAGCTGGTAGCCTGAAAAAAGGTCTGGAACAAGAGCATTTTGTTGTTGATTTAGCTTACGATGGCATATCTGGTTTTGATTTGGCTTCTGAGGGAGTCTACGATTTATTGATTCTAGACCTTATGCTTCCCGGTAAGGATGGCTTAAGTGTCGTCAGTGACCTCCGGAAAAAACAGATCCAGACTCCAATTTTAATATTGACCGCCAAGGGCCAGCTCCAAGACAAGGTTTCTGGTCTGAACTCTGGAGCGGACGATTATTTAACCAAACCATTCTCTTTTGAAGAGCTTCTCGCCAGGGTACGTGCGCTATCCAGACGTCCTCAAAAATCAATACCTGATATCTTGACGGTCGGGGATCTGAGTTTGAACAAGCAATCTTTTTTAGTCAGGAGAGGTGTCGAGATCAATTTGTCCAGCAAAGAATTCACTCTTCTTGAATATCTAATGGATCATTCCGGGAAGATTCTCTCTAAAGAGCAAATAATTAACCACGTCTGGGATTATGATGCTGACGTCCTACCAAACACCGTCGAGGTCTATATCAGAAACCTTAGGCGAAAAGTTGATTTACCTTTCACAGACAGGCCTGCATTAATAAAAACCATTAGAGGTTTTGGTTACAAAATAGAGGGTTAAAGATGTTCAAACAAGCACGACTAGTTCTCACATCATGGTATTTGCTGATTTTACTTTCTATCACTGTTTTTTTTAGCATAGTTATCCACAATATGCTTCTTCGTCAAGTTCAAGGATTCGTTCAAGACCAAAGATTCCGCATCGAGAGAAAATTTGGTCCCCTGTCTCCACCTGAGGCATTGGACTCGGAGTTTATTGATGATGCTGGGAGACGCATCGCCGTAACCCTGGTTTTTATCAACGGGGTAATTTTCTTCATTGCCGGAGGCTTGAGCTATTTTCTAGCAGGAAAAACTCTGAAACCTATTCAGGACATGGTAAGTGAACAGAACCGTTTCATTAGTGACTCTTCTCATGAACTTCGGACACCGCTAACATCTCTAAAATCCGCCATTGAAGTCGGTTTGCGTGACAAGGGCATTACTCTGAAGGATGCCAAGATGTTGCTTTCGGAAAATTTAAATGATGTCAACAGGCTTCAGTTACTTTCAGACAATCTTTTGAGCCTATCCACTCAGAAACATCTAGTCAAAACTGAAACCGAAATAGTCGATATCAATAAAACAATCGCCCAATCGCTAAGAAACATCGAGAACATCGCCAAAAACAATAATGTCTCAATCGAGAACACCGCCAATATATCCGCCAAAGTATCGGGGAGCAGCCAGAATTTGTCAGAACTTTTTACTTTATTACTTGACAACGCTATCAAATACAGCCACAAAGGTGGCAAAATCGTGATCAAAAGTGAATCGGTATCTAAATGTGCCAAGATAACCATCCAAGACGAAGGCATAGGGATTGCCAAAAAAGATCTTCCCCACATTTTTGATCGGTTTTTTAGAAGCGATGCCGCCAGGTCAAAACGAGATTCTACTGGTTTTGGGTTAGGTCTTTCGATCGCCAAAAAAATAGTTGAGGATCACGGCGGAACCATCGCCGTGTTTAGCAGGGTAGGTCAAGGGAGTACTTTTGAAATAAAGTTACCCACAATTAACCACCTCTGATCTTCAGCAAACATTCAGCATTAGACACTAACATCCAAATAAACATGAATACTATTAGAAAAATATCTACACTTATAAAGTCCCATCGACTAATTTCTTCCTTACTACTTCTCGTCATTGTGGGTGGAAGCAGCTATTGGTATCTCACCTCCAAGAAGTCCGGCACTCTGCAGTATGTGACTTCAATTGCAGAGAAAGGTTTGCTGGTGTCTTCAATCACAGCCTCCGGTACCATCACTTCGGGCGACACTACCTATGTCACCACCGGAGCCACCGGTACTGTCAGTAAAGTCTTTATTAAAAACGGTGACACTGTTAAAAAAGACCAGAAAATGGCTGAAATCAATTTAGATGACGATGGCAAATTAAATCAAACAATCGCTTGGAACAATTACCAGACAGCCCAGGTTACGGCCAAGAACTCGCTTACCTCCAAGCAAACCTCCGAAATTACCATGCTTCAAAGACAACAGGCACTGGCTGACGCCGAAACTGCTCAGAGAGACTCAATTTCCGGCGGCTGGAATCCAGACACAAAGCGTCCTTACACTCAAAACGAGCTCGATATCGTTGCCAAAGAATACCCCCAAGCCAAGGAAGCCTATGATGCTGCCATAAAGTCTTTTCAAATTGCCGACTCGAACATCGCAGTCTCACAAGCAAAATCATTAGCGGCCTACCGTAATTACCAAAAAGTATCCAGTACGGTGTATGCTCCGGCCGACGGTGTTGTAAACAATTTAGTTCTTGCTCCCGGTGTAGTTCTTTCCAGTACAAACGGTTCAGGCTCTATCACAGTCAGTACCGGTACAGATTCTACTACGAATTCTTCCTCGGTCACTTCTCAAAAAATTGGCGCTATCAAAAATCCAGAAGGCAAATATCAAGCCACAGTCAGTTTGACAGAGGTGGATGTTACCAAGGTCCAGTCTGGCCAGAAAGTAAGCATAACCATGGACGCCTTTCCAGACACCACTCTCACGGGAACTGTTTTAGCTGTCAATACCAGTGGTAGTGTTAGTTCTGGGGTTACCTCTTACTCAGCTTCAATACTTCTCGATCCAACAACACTAAACATTTATACCAACATGGCTCTAAACGCGGAAATAATTGTTGCCTCAACTGATGACACTGTTATCATTCCCTCATCCGCCATCCAGACCAAGAACAACCAATTATTAGTCGAGATTTTAAAAGATGGAAAAGTTTCAACGGTTACAGTGGAAGTCGGCTTAAGTAACGATACCCAAACCGCCATTAAGTCCGGAGTCAACGAAGGAGATAGTGTCGTGACCTCCACTTCTACGGGGAACACCAAAACCACTACCGGATCTTCTACCTCCGTCTTTGGGAATCCTGGTGGCGGTTTTCGCATGCAACTTTAATACATCTATGCCCAACGAATACCCCATTATCACCGCGAGTCATCTTTCTAAGATTTACAAGACAGAGGCTATTGAGACCATGGCCCTTGATGATGTCTCTTTCAAAATAAACAAAGGTGAATTTGTGGCCATTATGGGTCCGTCTGGATCAGGAAAATCCACTCTTATGCACATATTAGGAGCTTTAGATCAGCCCACAAGTGGAGAATATATTCTGGACGGTAAGAATGTAGAGAGCTTGTCGGACGACGATCTGGCAGACATCCGAAATAAAAAAATCGGTTTTGTCTTTCAGGCTTTCAATCTGCTTCCCAGGACTACCACACTTAGGAATGTCATGTTACCCATGGCCTATGCCGGTGTACCCAAAGAACAAAGAGAAGAGCTGGCAATCAAATATTTGACCATGGTGGGTCTGGGCGATCGCTTGCATCATACGACCAATCAGATATCCGGTGGTCAGCAGCAAAGAGTTGCTATTGCCAGAGCCATTTCTCTCGACCCGGCCATTATTTTAGCCGACGAACCCACCGGCAATATCGCTTCTGTCCAAGCCGAAGAAATTATGGAAATTTTTAAAAAAATCAATGAAAAAGGCCATACGATTGTCATGATTACCCATGAACCAGATATCGCGGAACACGCCAAAAGGGTGATCACCATGCGCGATGGCAAAATAGTGGGTGACATCAAAAATACAAAGAGAATCACTTACTTTCATTCTCATAAATAATATGGAAATATCTGAAATCATTCTAGAAAGTATAAGTAGTTTGACCTTAAATAAACTGCGAACCAGTCTTGCCATGTTAGGAATAGTAATCGGTATTGGTTCGGTGATTGCTTTGGTTTCCCTGGGTCAGGCTAGTCAGCAGTCAGTACAGTCGACAATCCAGTCACTTGGATCTAATTTGCTTACGATTTCCTCCGGATCTCAGAGAAACGGAACAGTTCGGGGTGCCGCAGGAAGCCAAGCGACTCTTTCAAATGCAGACGCTACCGCTATTGCTACCTCACCGAAGATTACCACAGTTAAGAATGTCTCTCCTGAATATTCCGGCCGGTCACAGGTCATTACCGGAAGTAACAATACCAATACCACGATCCTGGGTGTGGTTCCAATATACGCAGGGGTTCATAGTGTTTCGGTTTCCAGTGGCAGCTTTATCACTGAGCGAGATGTGAACTCCATGACCAAGGTGGCGGTACTGGGGCCAACCGTGGTTACTGATTTATTTGGTGAAGGGGTCGATCCGCTAGGTCAAAAAATCCGCATCGGCAGCCAGTATTTTACCGTTATTGGAGTTACTACTGCAAAAGGTGGATCAGGTCCTAGCAATCAAGACGATCGCATCTACGTCCCTCTCACTACAGCTCAAAAGCAGCTATTTGGCGTCAAGAATTTAACCTCCATTGCTGTAGAAGCAATCGATGCCACCGCTATGACTACAGCTGTAGACGAAATCGGTTATCTTTTGCTTGATATGCACAAGATTACCGACCCGACCAAGGCCGATTTTTCCATCATGTCCCAGGCAGACATGCTCAGTACTGCCTCTCAGGTTACTGGTACATTTACCACACTTCTCTCTGGTGTAGCTGCTATTTCCCTTCTAGTTGGAGGTATTGGGATTATGAATATTATGCTTGTAACCGTTACCGAGAGAACTCGCGAAATTGGTCTTAGAAAAGCTCTCGGTGCCAAGAAGAAAATCATTATCACTCAGTTTTTAGTTGAGTCTGTAATCCTTACTTTCACAGGAGGCATACTTGGAATACTTCTGGGGATCTTACTAGCCTTCATTTATGCCAGGCTAACTTCAGGTGCATTCGTTATTTCAGCGGCATCTATTTTCTTGGCCTTTGTGGTTTCCACTGTTATCGGCGTTGTCTTTGGTTGGTACCCAGCCCAAAGAGCCGCTAGTTTGCAGCCCATTGAAGCCCTTCGTTATGAATAAATATCAAACACGTGTTGTCATTCCTGGCTCGACCAGGAATCCATCAGATTATTCCAAAATTATTAATTAATTTATATATCTAAAACCAAAAATGAAAAACAACAATCTCGTCGCAGTGTTAGTAATTATCGTCGTTGCTGCTGCCGGCTTCTTCGGTGGTATGAAATATCAACAAACGAAAAGATCAGTTTCCACCAACGTATTTAGTCCAAGACAGTTTGGTAATACGCAAAACAGGAATGGAGGAGGTACTAACCTTACTCCCAATGGTACTCCACAAAATGGTCGAACCGGCATCAGGCCTGTTATGGGAGAAATCACCGATGTTAGCGACAAGTCCATTACTGTCAAAACAGTAGACGGAGGAAGTAAAATTGTCTTTGTCTCGACCAAAACTGAGATAAACAAAGCAGCTGTGGCTACGTTTTCCGATTTATCCAAAGGCCAAACTGTTTCTATTTTCGGTCAAGAAAATACCGACGGCAGTGTTACCGCCCAGAATATCCAATTAAATCCACTCCAAAGAAATGCGACTCCCAGCGCTGTCCCTAATAAATAGGCAAGTTGGAGGCCACACAGCCGGAGACATATTTGTTCATTTGACAGTAATAAATCTTACAATATATTGACATTTATCAAAAAGTGGTTACCATGGTCTCAAATGGCAAAAACAACCAAGCCGCCCAAAGCGGCGGGTGTATTACTTATAGTCCTCGCTTTTGTTATCGCCGGAATATATCTTTTCCAAAGGCGTCCTGAGAAGATGGATGCAGAATATATACCTCAGCAGACAGTATCTCAAATGATTACTCCTGGACTGGAAAAAGTAATCACAGCCAACGTCAACTACTATGGAAATTCGGTCGGCTATTATGCTGAGCCAGACAAAGAAGGTTCCTATCCAGGGGTGGTCATGATTCACGAATGGTGGGGTTTAAATGACGGCATCAAGGATATGGCCAAATCTCTCTCCTCCAACGGTTATCGAGTCTTGGCCGTCGACCTCTATGGCGGGAAAGTTGCCCAAAATATGCAAGAAGCTCAGGGCATGGTCTCTTCCGTCAAGCAGCCGGAAGCCTTGGCAAATATGCGGGCGGCAAAGAAATTCCTTAACGATAAAGGAGCCACCAAGGTTGCCTCTTTTGGCTGGTGTTTTGGCGGAGGACAATCATTGCAGCTATCACTTGCGGAAAAAGATCTCTCTGCTACTGTTATTTATTACGGAGCTCTCGCCACAGACTCCGCCAAACTTAAGAATATAAAATGGCCAGTATTGGGTATTTTCGGTGATCAAGATAGATCTATCTCGGTCGAAAGCGTCAGGGCATTTCAGGCTAACTTAAATAAAGATAAGACCGTCAACGAAATATACATTTATTCCGGCGTTGGTCACGCCTTCGCCAATCCCACCGGAGCAAACTATGCACCTGAAGAGACTAAAGATGCTTGGGGGAAAACGATTACTTTCCTGGAAAAATACCTAAAATAAAACCCGCCTATTCGGCGGGGAAGATTCGCACAATCTTAAGGGTTTGAATATTTATTCAAAATTTCTTCTGCCTGTGAAAGATATCTTCGAGCAAGTTCTAGGTGGACTTCTGAAGAATGGCTTCTTGAAAAATCCTGCGCCACCTCAGAATTCACCTTTATGGAGAATTTATCATATTTTGCAGCTGCAAAATTTATGACCGCTACCGCCAATATTGTAGCTACACGCTCTCTGTATGTAGTTTCATCATAATACAGAGCCAATCGACTACCATTTGATGGATAAAGTTCGCTTACTTTCATAAGCACCACCGTCATATTAAACAATCCGTATTTAGTGGCCAAGCTTTCAAGCATAGCTACTTCCGTGGAATCAGGGTCAATATCCGAAATGAGATTAAGTAGCATTTTACTCCTTATAAAAGAACCTCGATTTACGAAATTCTATCACAAGGAAAGCTTGCGTAGCGACTTCTTCATATCAAAACCTTTTCCTAGTACTGGAGAGTAGAGATCGCCAACTTTTGAAATTCTCTCCATAATATTTTTCATCGTAAACATTTGGGGTGTAAGTTTTTCGTTCACCTCTTTCCACTCAAGCGGAGTCGAGACTGTGGCGCCGGGCTTAGCTCTCACTGAATACGGAGCAGCCAAGGTTTGCCCCCGGGCATTCTGGAAGCAGTCCAGATACACTTTCCCTTTTCTGTCTTCAGGGCTTCTTTCGAGACTGGTAATTTTGGGTAGGATTTCATTTACTTTTACGGCTATTATCTGCGCAAAGTCCCTTACTTGTTCGTATGTGTATTTAGCTCCTAGCGGTGTGTAGATGTGCATTCCCGACGCCCCGGATGTTTTTGGAAAATTGGGAATACCCACCATCTCCATTACCTCATGGACTACCAAAGCAGTTTCTACCACTTTTTGGAAACCAATCTCTTCAGGATCCAAATCAATAATCATATAGTCTGGATTATTCAAATGATCTACGCGAGAATTCCAGGGATTCAAATCGATACAGCCGAGGTTAATTAGATACACCAGTGTTGCTTCGTTCTGGCATATCACGTAATGAACATTTTTCCCATCAGATTCAGATTTTATGTTTATTGAGTCCACCCATTTCGGAGCTATCTCCACATCCTTATGGTAAAAATTTAACCCGTTTATTCCATCGGGGTATCGTAGCAAAGACTCCGGTCTATCCTTGAGATATGGGAGAATGATGGGTGATATTTCCCGGTAATAGCTTATTAGGTCGCCTTTGGTATACCCTTCGGGACTACCCGCCGTGGCGGGCCAAAAAATCTTATTTAAGTTAGTCACTGCGACCTTTTGTTTTCCTATATTCAGGACCACGTCGTCAGATATTTCCTCCCTAGTTTTCATCCCTATCCTTTTTCTTTATTAACAGCCAATTGTTTTTATTATTCTTTTTTCCATATTTCGGATTTCTGTTCTTGATTCTGATCAAGGTGAACATGCCTTTTAGCCTTTTTCCTTTCAAGTTAAATTCCCACATGTCATCATCGGCAAATTTTGTTTCATACGTTCCCTTATCCCAGATTTCCACTTTTCCCGCCCCGTAGTTACCTTTAGGAATTCTTCCGTGAAATTTCGCGTATTCCATTGGATGATCTTCCACTTGTATCGCCAGCCTCTTATCGGCTGGATCCATCGATGGTCCTTTGGGTACTGCCCAGCTCCTAAGAATCCCTTCCGCTTCCAGTCGGAAATCGTAATGTAAGTGAGACGCGTCGTGTTTTTGGACCACAAATATCCTCTTGTCATCCCGAGCGACCTGCTCGCCATGGTGGGGCCCGGACTCCGTTCCTTTCCCCTTCGGTTCCGGGGTCACTATAAAACTTCTCTTCTTCTTATATATTTCTAAGCTCATGCTTCTTTTCTCACGTTGGCTTTTTCAAAATCCTCCTCCGTCCATCATATCAAAACAAAAATACAATTGGTATCTTTTGCTACAGATCAAACAAAAAGTACGACCCACAAGGCGTGGATTTGACCAGGCACCCAACCTAATAAGGTCAGCACTAGGTTGATCCAAAAATGAAAAGTGAATCCAACTTTTATAAATACAGCCAGTGGCGGCATTATCACTGCGAGAATAACAAAACCTACGTCGGTGCCCGTCAGATGAGAAAGTCTAACTCCCAAATCACCAAGCATTTTTTGAAAGCTGGATAGATCAATGTTTATATTAATATTTTTTTCGGAAGCCATATCCCAATTATACTCTGATCATTTTTGAAATTATAATCATGCTATGGAAAATAAGAAAACATATCACGTCTTCCTGGGCCGTTTTGCCCCGCTTCACGTTGGCCACCAAAGAATGATCAATACTCTTATTGCCAGGCATAGCGCCAAAAACATCCTCTTGTTGATCGGATCGTCAAATTCCTACAACTCCAGGACGCCATACACTTATGAGGAGAGAAAATCCATGATCGAAGCTGCTTATCCGGGGGTGAGGGTACTTCCTTTCCCTGATATAAACCCCTCCAAAATATTCTTTGACGGCAGCACAAACGGTCTGTGGCTAGATCGTTTGGAGAAGTTGGCAGACAAGATGGAAGCCAAATTCATTTTTTATGGTGGTTGTGCGGAGGATTTGGCTGTCCTTTCCGAAAGGTTTCAGGTGGAGATCGTGCACAATCGAGACCATAAAGATCATGGCGAGTCAGCCACCCAAGTACGCCAAGCCCTGGAGACAAGCGACGATCAAATCCTGGAAAAGATGCTGAACCCAGAAGTGCTTCCGCTAGCCAAGGCTGGTTATGCCAGGTTCAAGAAACAGTCCTTGGTCAGTTAGTGTATTTTGTACTATAATTGTACCATGCAAACCAAATTTCAGGTAGCCATCGCCCAGTTGGATGTCCAGGCTGGCCGCCCGGATCTCAACACCCAGAAAATTATCTCTGAGATAAAAAAAGCAAGGTCCAAAGGTGTCGACGTCATTCTTTTTTCAGAAATGGTCGTTTCCGGATACCTCCTGGGAGACGAATGGGAAAATGAGAGTTTTATCCGTGACCTCATGGAATACAACGAAGATATTAGAAAAGAAAGTAAAGATATTGCTGTAATTTGGGGAAACGTTTGTGCTGATTTTGATAAAAAGGGTGAAGATGGCCGGATCAGAAAATACAACGCCGCCCATGTTGCCCAAAATGGACAATGGGTCAAAAACGGTGTGTTCGAAGGTCATACATTCAAAACGCTTATGCCCAAATATCGCGAGTTCGACGATGAAAGACATTTTTACTCTATGGCTAAGCTAGCCGCCGAAAAAGGTGAAAGGTTGGAAAATCTCCTTAAGCCTTTTCCCATCAATATCAATGGAAATATCGTCAATGTTGGGGCAAGTATGTGTGAAGATATGTGGTGCGATGACTATTCCGAAAGCCCCATTCACCACTTAGTCAAAAACGGAGCAGACGTCATCGTCAATCTCTCCAGCTCTCCTTGGACTTGGCGCAAGAACGACAAACGTCACCGGGTAGTCAAATCTCTACTCGAAAAAGACCCTATCCCTTTCTTGTACTGCAACAATGCTGGCATTCAAAACAATGGGAAAACAGTATTTCTTTTTGATGGCAATTCAACCGTGTACTATCCGGATGGCACTTTGATGGCGGTCACCACCGATTACCAAGAAGAAACTCTAAATATTACACTAGGCGAAAAAACAACTCCAGTCCTGACCCCAACAGGTTTGACCGAAAAACAGGATGTGGTAGAACTTTTCAACGGTTTATGCTTCGGCATCCATCATTTCTTTTTGTCACTACCCCGTCAAATAGCGGTGATTGGTTTAAGTGGAGGCATCGATTCCGCTCTCGTCGCTTATCTCCTTACCCGTGCCTTGGAGCCGGAAAATGTTTATGCTGTCAACATGCCTTCGAAATTCAATTCAGATCTCACAAAAAATGCCGCCTCTGTCTTGGCCAAAAATCTCGGCCTTAATTATTCAATCTGTCCCATACAAGACTCTGTCGACTTAACCCTCGCAGAACTGAAACGGTTAAAGTTTGTTCGCGAGAACAGCTCCCATATCGAAACAGATTTGGAAGTCACCAGTGCCATTACCGAAAATATTCAAGCCAGAGATAGAAGCAGCCGCATCCTGGCCGTCATCGCCGCCTGCCTTGGAGGGGTTTTTGTAAATAACGGCAACAAAACCGAAACTGCTTTGGGCTACTGCACTTTGTATGGAGATGTTGATGGGGCTTTGGCCCCCATTGCTGATATTTACAAGAACGAAGTTTATCAGCTAGCCCGTTACATCAACGAGTTGGAAGGTAGAGAAATTATTCCCTCGTCGATTCTGAATGTAGTTCCCTCGGCTGAACTTAGTGCCGATCAAGATGTCACTAAAGGTAAGGGGGACCCCATACTTTACCCTTACCACGACAAACTCATCCGTTCTTTTGTTGAATTTCGATCGGATCCGGAACGTATTCTAAAGTTATATCAGGACGGCACCTTAGAGGCAGAGCTGAAATTGGAATCTGGTTTGGTAAAAAAGTATTTCCCCACCACTCAAGAATTTATTAGCGATCTAGAGCATAAATGGAAACTCTTTAAAGCAAATATCTTCAAAAGAATCCAGGCACCTCCCATTATTGCCGTCAGCCGTCGGGCTTTCGGCTTTGACCTGCGTGAAGCCCAAAATGGTGTCTACTTCACCCGTGGCTACCAAGCCCTCAAAGAGAAACTCTTGACAACCCTATAACATTATGCTATTCTTCTCTTTGCCAATTTTGGCAAACAACATGGAAAACACTACTAAATATTTAGACCTGGTTCTACTCGTGCCGATTCCGGTAGAACTTTTGGGCACAAATTGTGCCTCGGTTTTTGCGTATATTACTACTTAAAGAAAAATTAATTAGATTTACTCAAACGCCGCGGCATACGCGGCGTTTTTGTTTGTTTCGATTAACGATCTTTAAAAATTTACAGGAGGTTTTATGTATCGCAAGTTATGGTCTATTTTGTCGCCATTTCACCGCAATTTCTTTATTTTTGTCTGGATAGCCCTTGTCTATGAAATTGTCCAAATGGGCGCTAGGTACGTTATTAGTCTAGTGGTCAACCTATACGAATCACAGCAACTTTTCCGTTTTCGATACTTACTAATCGGCTTTCTAGTCTTATACGACACTGTAAACATGTTTTTGGACAACTATTTTGACAACTGGGTAGTCTCAAGGCACAGCTTTCCCATTTTTCGCTACTTGAAACTCACCGCTATCAAAAAGTTTCTCAAAATGGATATTCCTTGGCACCACCGCCACAATTCAGGAACCCTTGTAGGCAAAGTGGGGGATGGTGTTTGGAAAGCCCTAGACATTGTCGACATTTTCAGTTGGGAGTTTGTTCCCGCTATCGTCCAAACCGTAGTTAGTTACGTGCCTTTAATAGTAATGTCTCCTTGGGTTGCAGTGATTTTGACAATTACTTTTCTTCTTTTTGGCTGGTTGACCGTCAAAGGTAATAACGCCAGAAAAAAGTTACGATCAGAGCGCCAAGATCTTTACGAACTGGAATGGAGTAAATCTGTTTCCTCAGTTCAATCTATCGAAACCAATCTCATGTTCGGCCAACAGCAAAGATTAATAGATGAACAGTTAGGTATCCACAATGGTATTGTCGACAAAGCATTGGCAGAATACCGACTTGCCATCTTCACTTACACTCGTTGGCGAATTATTGTTCTAAACACTGCCCGTCGAATTATTCTTATCGTCTGGATAGCCCAACTACTGAGTGAATCAATTACCATCGGCAATTTAATTTTCTTAAGTGTTCTTACCGAAACCCTACTTGCCAATGTTTGGCGTTTTGCTCGCCTCGCCGATAGAGCCATGGAAGCACTCGAAGGTATTCTCCGCTTGGCCGATTTATTAACCGAAAAAGAACCGGTTGAAACTGGAACTATTCAAAATATTCCAGACAAAACTCTTGGAATTAGTTTTCAAAATGTTTGTTTTTCTTACGAAGGTGAATACAGCGAAGACGATGGTGCTCTACATGACTTTAATTTAGAAGTCGAACCAGGGAAAATCGTCGCTCTTGTTGGTCCGTCGGGCGCTGGTAAGACAACTATCCGCAAAGTTGTGACGAGACTCTCTAGATGTCAAAAGGGATCAATCACTGTAGGTGGCGTCGAAATAAATGACTGGGATGGAACACAGCTACTCGAACAGTTTTCTTATGTTCCTCAAGGTGACGATGTCTATATCTTCGACGACACTCTTGTGTACAATATTCGCTTTCCCTCTCCAGATGCTACCGAAGAAGAAGTCAAAGAAGCCGCACGTCTAGCAGGTATTCATGACTTTATTCTCACCCTCAAAGATGGTTACCAAACCCAAGTTGGAGAGAGAGGTATTCGTCTGTCCGGTGGTCAAAAGCAGAGAGTTGCGCTGGCCAGGGCTATTCTGGCCAACCGTCCAATTTTAATTTTGGATGAAGCCACTAGTGCCGTGGATGCCATTACTGAAAAAGAAATTCAAACAAATATGCGGACCATCCTCACCGGCAAAACCGCCATCATCATAGCGCATCGTCTGTCTACCATCTGGGACATTGCCAACAAAATAGTCGTCATGGATCAGGGTAAAAAGGTGGAAGAGGGTACACACCAAGAATTGTTAGCCCTGGGCGGCCTATATTCACAAATGGTTTCTCTCCAAACTCACTAGCTCGTTCGCCCCGATATCTCGGGGCGTTTTTATATCTATTTTTTCTTTTTTATCGTCTTCTTAACGGCCACACTTGTTTTTGGTGAAAAGGCGATATCTTTGTTTAGGAATAGATAAATAATAGGCAATATTCCCAAACTATTTACTAGGAGCAGGGCCACAAACCACACTTTTTGGTCCTTCCGGGCACTTTTATACAAAGTAATCCCTTTCAAGACGACGTCCAAAACCACCAGCAAATAAAAAAGTGGTCTGGTTCCTGGATTCATAAAGGAGAGGGGTGAATTGTACATAAATAAATAATACACCAATTGATAATTTTATTTGACCACGTACTCCACGTTTGGCAGGGTGCCGACAAATTTTGCGCTACCATTTTCAAGTCGCGCTTCTTTGATAGATATACTGGGATTGTTCACCAGCTTGGCTTCTACTGCACCCACTATCCTTCCTTGGATATCGGAAAGGATTCCCGCCGGTACCGGTAGTCTTCCAACTTCTGCCGAAAGAAAGTTGCCGGACACTTGATTGTCCACTACTTCGCCCTTGCCTTTTACATAAAATGGGAAAGTGGTGTTTGGCAGCTTTGCAGCATCGATGCCCATTTGTACTTCTTCAGCTGTGGCTCCAAGTGCTTGAGCATATTTCAATAGTCTGTCTACCACCACCAGGCCGGAGGCTTCAATGGAGTTATCTGCATTTACTCTTATCTGGACATTCACAAAAGGAAAATATCTCCAGGTATTTTTATTTATTGCGGCCGTCATTTCTGCAGGGGAAAAAGTCTCACTGACCTCATGACTCCCTTCCTCGACAATACTTTTCTCCAAAGGAGTGCTTGCCGGCAGTTCTCTTATTTCCAGTCCTACCTTTCCTGACATTGCTTGATAATCTGATTCAGTATATGCGACCCCCAAGTCTCTCGGTTTATCAGAGCCGAATATTTTTGACAGTCCGGGGATAAATCCCAAATACCCAAGACCGAGAACTATTATCAATATTAACGACAGCAATAGAGCGCCCAAGAACTTTAATATCTTCATGATCTATCTTAGCACTCAGCTGACCCCTCAGATCTGATAAAATTCAGTTCAAATGAACAGGAGGGAATTCATCCTGCTTGCTGG
>Ga0075807_102_pt1 | contig 27670 bp, 33 predicted proteins | sample RifGroC2_FD_68267 | JGI IMG/M metagenome (GOLD analysis project Ga0075807, IMG submission 68267) | Microgenomates (Collierbacteria) bacterium GW2011_GWC2_43_12 | reverse complement strand
GCACATAGCATAAAGCCCCCCTTGTAGAGATCTTTTTATTTGATGTTTGGGATTGTTATACGACCTTGACCTTTTTACCGACTTTTTCGAGGGTGCGAATTTTTTCGGCAAAGTATTTTTCGGCCCCAGACCAAAAACTATCATATGCCGGGCTATCCCATTCGTCACCTTTTGGGCCTGACCAGGGTGTAGTGAGCTCAATTACATCGGATTCGGTTGATTGAATTAGACTGAGGATGTCTTCATCACATACTTCTATTGTCAGTACATTGGAGTTTTTTACCAGAGCAGGAATCTCCGAATACGAAGTAATCACAGATAAAGCTTGACTGCCTCTAGATAGTGTTCCTTCTATAACGACCTTTTCCGAGTCAACTGAAATAATTAATCCAATGGTAGAGGTGGTGGGATCAAAGTCTTTTGCTCTGGAGTCCCGCCAATAATACATTTGTACAAGCTGTTCGACTTTCTGAGACCTTAGAGCATTTTCAATAACTGAAGACTGAGTGAATTCTAGTTCTTTCATATGGTTTGGATTTTATACCAAAAGATGTACGAGTCAACGGTTTGTGGAAGTCTAAGGGGTGTTATTCGAGGTGGTCGAAAAATTGGGAGACCCCGAAGGCCCAGGAACCATCTGAGGGCGGGGTGTATTTTTGCATGACTTCGGAGGGGTCTTTGCTGTGTGCGCCTTTGAGAAAGATTTTGGTAAACTGTGGAGCAATTCTTCTGAGGGCGTCTTCGTAATTGTCAAAACGGGTTACCTTCAAGACTTCAGGATTTTTGGGATCTGGGTATATCCCCCACCCCCAGCAGTTGAAGGAGTTTTCAGGAATGTGTTTGCAAAGATTTGATTCCTGTTGGGCAATGGCGACGAGCCAGCGATAATCAAATTTGTACTGATCTGATAGGGTGACAATTAGGTCTGCGTGCGGCTCTAGGGGGGATTTAAATTTCTGGAGATATTGTCTGATGATTTCGGGACGAGCATCCGCAGTTTTTATGGAAGTTTTAATCTGTTCATCGAAAGCCGGTAAGGCTGCAAAGATGAATGGTTCGTTAGGGTTGAGTGTTGATTCATAGAGCGGCGTACTGTTTTCCGTATCAAGTTTAGTTATGGGTGGTGATACGAAGGGCGCGCTGGTACCAATAAGGGATGTGTTGAGGGCGAAAGCAATACGGCTTGTAAGCACAAAAAGAGCCAATAAATATAAAAACTTCTTTGCCATAGCTAAATCATCGTGGCAGAAAACCCTGAGGATGTCAAGAATTGTGTGCACCAAGAGGGATTTGAACCCCCAACCTACGGTTCCGAAGACCGGCGCTCTATCCAGTTGAGCTATTGGTGCATGGGTATATTTTACCCTGAAAAGGGCTTGTATGCGGTAAAATATACTTGTTGGGTCAGTAGCTCAGTCGGTAGAGCAGTAGCCTCTTAAGCTATTTGTCGCGGGTTCGAGTCCCGCCTGACCCACCAAGCATGTAACTATCCTGTCGAACCGGGTCAGAGCAAAACATCAGCGGAAGTTTGTGCGATGGAGTCCCTCTATCGTTTTTGGTTGAAGTAAACTAATAGTAGTTATGAAAAATTATATTTGTAAAAAGTATCAATTGATATTATTTGGTGTTGTTATCTTAGTGTCCATTTTTCTGTCCCTGAAAGTACCTAGATATATGTCATTTCTTGAGCTTTCTAAAAAACTTGATCCGGATATTCTTAAAATAGTACACGACAAGAAATTATCACGGCCAGAAGCTGTCGAAATAATGGTCAATATGTACAAATACTCCTATGACGAGTCTCACGGTTGTTCTTTGATTGAGGACGATTCCTTTTGTCCTGAGCCATCAGATGCAGAATCGAATGATATATACGTTAAATGGGGACAGCCTGCCAGTGAATATCGATATGATTCTGAAAATGACCTACGAGGAATATTGGAGACGCTGCTCGGTAATGGTAGCTATTTCTTTGATCGCTTTTCTCAGGATTCTCCAGAGAAATTACTAATAATGTTCAATTCAAAATTTAGCGAAAGGAACACCATAGCCTTAGAAATAGGTAACATCGATGGGGCGCAAGTGATCAAGTCAGTATTAATAGGTGAAACGGATATTTTTGACCATACTTATTAATTTTATTGAGTGGATAGTTGGAGTTTCATATATATTTATATGTAGTGAAACTGATGATTTTTACCTATGCTCCTGCAGGACTCGGTCACCTGCGAGTAACAGATGCCCTTGTGGAAAGCAGACCAAAAAACTCACCTTATATCCTTTTGGGTTCGATTGATAGATTCGTTACTTGGATCCACCGTTTCACCAGTATCAACCCTATCGGTAAATTTATCTTTCTAAAATCGCAGTATGGTTTTTTTGAAGACTTATTTGTCTTACTCTACCGAAAATTTCTAGTGTTTAATTTAAAGACGATTCACAGGCAAATCAGAGATATTATCGAAAGAAGTCCTGGAGGAGATGAAGTTTGGATTATTGCGACACATTTTGGAATGGCTATTCAAATAGGCGCAATTAAGCAAAAACTGATTAAGGAAACTGGACGGATGGTCCGATTGATTGTGCAGGTTACCGACGATACGTCCCAACATATTTGGTGTATCCGTGGGTCCGATCTTACTTTTGTACCTAGTAAATATGTCAAGGAAAAGTTTGTCACTTATGCAAAGACCAAGGGCATACCTTTTGAGTGTGAGGTTATCCCCTATCCGTTATCTACTATGTTGACGAAACGTATACCCAAAGGGATGGGACATAGACACAAGGCATTTACTGAAACCACCGGGACTATAAAAATAGCGGTTCCGATTTCGGGAGCAGCCGTAGGTTTGGGGTACCTTACCACGCTAATAAGGGAACTGGGGGCACTGTCCAAAAGATTCGAATTTTGGGTATTAGTCAAAAAATCGCCATTTACTGAGATGTTCATTTCGGCGATGACTAACTTGCCTAGAACCAATGTGCTAGTTGGAAAAAATGATATTGAGATGATTACCTTGTATGAACTGCTTTATGAAAAAAACTTAATCCATCTAGAAGTAACAAAACCGAGCGAACAATCTTTTAAAGCAATAATTACGCCTAGTAGACTGGGTGGAAGTGCTTTGTTGTTTACGGCGCCGGTTGGAAGACAGGAAATCGAAAATATTGATTTTCTAGAAAGACATGGTTTGCTATCTACTGTCGGATCAATTACTTATCCACGAGCAGTGACCCTTCTGGATGATCCGATAAACGCAGCGAAACAAATATGGGAAGGAGTTGAGTCTGGTTTGTTTTCTCGAATGACTGCAAACAATTTTAGTTTTTCCAAGTCTACATTAGAATCTGGTGAAATTGGCGGTGATGGGGCTACGCAGTTTTGGAAAAAAACTCTTAGAAAATTTGGTAAGAAGGAAATTGGTAGAATCGTATAGTAAGTTATGGCAAATAGACTGTTACTTTTTTATAAATGAAAATAAGAATATTGGACGAAAATCGTTTAGAGATAGTGGTTTTTTTGTGTGGAGCGGTAGTAATGATTATTGAGCTGGTGGGGTCACGGGTGGTGGCGCCATACTTTGGGAATTCGCTTGTAGTTTGGACAAGTCTCATTGGCGTTATTTTGGGTAGTTTGAGTGCTGGCTATTATTTTGGTGGTAAAATCGCAGACCGTTTTCGGAGCTTTGAAACTTTAGGCATCCTTATAATGTGCGCCTCAGCGCTTACCGGGCTTGGCGCATTTTTTAAAGAGCCGGTTCTTGCTTACGTTTCCCTCCTTTTTGGATCTGAACTTAGAGCGGCTTCATTCGTGGCGGCGCTAGTACTTTTTGGTCCGGTAAGCTTTGTCTTGGGCATTGTTTCTCCTTATTCGGCAAAACTGAAACTTATTAACCTAAATAGTACCGGTAGAGTGGTTGGAAATTTGTCAGCATTGTCGACTTTGGGGAGTATCTGTGGAACTTTTTTGGCTGGATATTTTTTGATACCATGGGTGGGTAACTCTAAGTTACTCTACATCTTGGCACTCGTGTTGTTAGGCATTTCGTTTTTGGCTGTTTCCAGGCCCACCACGGTGGACCGAGCCTTCAGGACACGATTTCAACTTGGTCTACTAATTATTTTTTTCTTTATATTGAATCAAATTATGGGCATTTTTAAAATATCTTCTTTGGCTGACATTGATTCTATGTACAGTAGGATCATTGTAAAAAGCGTTCGGAGCGGAACAAGTCCTTTGTTGACCATGAGTACGGATCACTCAGGTATTCAATCGGCGATTAATCTTCAGTCCCCGGACGAACTTGTCTTTGAATATACCAAGGCTTATGCTCAGTTTGACAAAATAAATCCGAAGATTAAGAAAGCGTTAATGATTGGCGGCGGCGGCTATTCTTTTCCCAGATATTTTCTTCTTCATAACCATGAAGCATCAATTGACGTGGTGGAAATAGATCCGATGATGACCATGCTTGCCAGAAAGTATTTTCACTTGGAGGTAGATAGTAGGATGTTGATTTTTCATCAAGATGCCAGATCTTTTATCAGAAATTCAAATAAGAAATACGATGTAATTTTTCTAGATGCCTTTAGTTCTCTGACGCCACCTCCTCATTTAACCACAAAAGAGTTTATGGAGGACTTAAATACAAGTTTAACCGATGAAGGTTTTCTTATGATTAATCTTATTTCTGCAGTCGACGGAGATAATGCTAGATTCCTAAAATCAGAACGCGCAACCCTACTAACTATTTTTCCCAAAGTTGATGTTTATACATTGGGTGAACTTCCCTTGACGCAAACTCAAAATTTATTGGTGGTAGCTTACAAAAAAAGCGTAGGCGACTATCTTGCACTGGGGAAAATGGTCCAAGAAACAGAACCGGGGAACGGACAGGTACTGACGGATGATTGGTCTCCGGTGGAGTACATGACGAGAAATTATTATCTTAGATAAGTTGGGAATTTATTCTACAAATACCTTAGAGACCTCTGTTCCGGCACAGAAAAAATGGCCGATTTTTAGAAGTACATTGATGTCTACAGGCTGCTTTTCATATAGTGTGGTTCTTATGGAGTCTTCAAGGTCTTCGAGTAGACTCCAGAGCATTCCAGGTGATAGATCGTTTGAATACCAATAAGTTTCTACCCTACCCAGATTTAGTCCGATCTCCGGAGGTATTTGGGAAAAGTCAAAATATGAAACTCTTCCCAAACTCAGTAGTGTGGCAATGGCGGCAATAACGTGCCTGTACTCGGGTAGAGTGTTTTGTCTCTCTGTCAGTTTTAGCTGATGCCAAATTCCGGTGATACTTTTGGGAAGAGTTTGTGCATATAAATCTATCAGCTCCATGGGTGAGACGCCTTCGGCTTTTAGAGCAAGCGCAAAGCCTTCTTTGGCGCGGGGAATCATTTCTTCGATAAAGACTGCTTCCTCTTCCGTACACAAGGGTAAGTCCGTCAACTTTAATTCCATACCCTGTAAATTTATTCTTTCTGCGACCATTCTAGATCCCCTTTCGGAGACAAGGTGTAAGTGTCTTCCTCGCTCTTTATCCCAATTTGTAGGAAATTCGGTCATGTAGCGAATTGTAGCGCAAGTTTGTCTAATTACTAGATACCAACTCTTTCAATGACAAGCCGATTAAACTTATTACTAATACCCTGACTAGTAACAAGATAAGAAATACGGTCTCCCGAAAGGCTACTTATTTCGATGATTGTTTTACCAGTAAACAGTCCATGATCATTTGTTCTGTTTTTGCTGAGCACAGATATTGTCGGATCTTCGATGATGTTCTGTAATATACATCGAAAACTATTGGGTAAAAGGTCATTGTAATTCAGTCCGGTAAGTATAAGCAGGGTTTCAGCTCCACTTTTTACAACCACAGAAGAGTTTGAAGAACAAAGACTTATTTCTATAAGGTCGACTCTATTTTCCAGCAGTAATTGGTATACTTCACGCGGAGTTAACCCGGAAGTTCTGGCCTCGTCTTCTTTGGAGTTGCTCATGTTATTTCCTTAAATAATAAAAAACTCTCCCTTGAGGAGAGATCCAATTACAAGCAAATACTTGAGTTTAAATCTTCCCTTTTTGGGCTGGATGTGGCACCTAACTTAAAAGGTTGCCGGACGAATCAGTGAGCCAGTGCTCTTCTCGTCTCTCTTGATTTGTTGATATTGTAACATGAGAGTAGTGATTACTTAACTTGTGGTATAATATAGGATATGACATATTCAAACCGAGGTAATGATAGATCCCGCAGTACATTCTACGGAAAGCCATTTGGTGACCGGAATTCCGATAGGGGTTCGGAAAGATCCTTTGGCCAGGCTCAGGACAGGCCGACTTTGCATGATGCTGTTTGTGCCAAGTGTGGGTCAGCGTGTAAGGTTCCCTTTTTGCCGAACGGTAGAAAAGAGGTCTTTTGCAGTAAATGCTTTGGGGAGATGAACGGTGATTCGCGTGATTCAAGGGGCTCTGGGGGCTCTAATTATCGAGAGAACAGGAGTCCCAGGATGTACGATAACCGCGATGGTGGTTCAAACTTTGCCGAAAAACCAACATTCGAGGCAACCTGTGATCAGTGTCACAGCAGGTGTCAGGTACCCTTCCGGCCTACAAACGGCAAACCAGTACTATGTAGCAATTGTTTTGCGGAGAGCAAAACTGATAGCAGGAGACCTTCGTCCGATAACGGGTCTGACATTGAAGCAATAAACTTTAAATTGGATAAAATTATTAAGCTATTGAGCCCGGCTACCTCCAAAGAGGCCTCCACGGAGATTACAGAGAGGATTTTGGAAGATATTCAATCTAACCCCGAGGTAAGCCTCGTCAAACCGAAAAAGAAAGCAAAAAAGGTAGTCGCCAAAGACTAACAAAAAACCCCGCTAAGCGGGGTTTTTTGTTAATTGTTGAAGCTCAGGTTTACACCGCAAGCTGGACGTTCTTGGCGCTTGGGCCTTTGGGTCCTTGTTCGATTTCGAAGGTCACTTTGGCGCCTTCTTGAAGCTGGTCAAAGGTAACACCCTGAAGATCGTTTGAGTGGAAAAAGAGATCCTTTTCCTCACCTTCTCTGGAAATAAAGCCGAATCCTTTGTCAGTTTTTTTCTTTATTGTGCCTGTCATAGTATTTTTTGATAGATAGTTTTTGAATAATAGTTAATCTATCGGTAACAAGGGCAATTTTACCACTCTTTGGAGGTTTTGTCGCTTCGAGTATTGTCGTATAACGGGGCTGAGTGTGCGAATGGTTACAAAGAATTACAATAGGGTAGGTTATTATTATTGTTCTAGAGGATTCCCTAGTTTGTTGAGAGCCAACCGTTGGACCTTACTGTCCCTGACAACGCGGTGAGATTGGTGGAATCTTTCGAAATGGAATACAGACGTCGACAGCATCTAAAAATTAAACCCTCATTACCTCAAGCACTTTGGATCTAACAATCACTTCCCTGGCAAATGTCGGGGGATTTTTATGGGCTCTTGATGATGAGATCTTAGAACCGGTTTGTGCGCAAATAACGAAATTGAGAGATAAGTTTCTCCCACCTCTACGAACGACATCATAATATATACTTTAATGATGTCCCTGGATCAACTTGATGGAAAATACTTTGTTAAAGAACGCTCTTTGATAAACGAACCGGGTCGATACAACTTGCCGGCATTGTTGTTTCAGTCCGGTTTGACCGATCCAAAATATGTGGAAAGTGACAAATGGGAAAATCTCTCCCAACACTCCAAATGGATGGTAAATAATCAAGATTTTATCGCTGAATCAGTTACCCAAAAAGGTAAGACCATAATTGGATCGACTCCTGTTGTATTAGGAATATCTCCGTATGAGTTAACACGCGCTGTTGGGTTACATATTTCAGGAGAAGATTTTGAGGAATATTACAAAAGATATGGGATAGATTGGAAAAGTACTCCAAATCACACTGAGATTTTTTTAAACAAAATTGAAGAAGATCCGAATGTCTCGTCAATCGTTTTCTTAGTTCCTCAGGATATATTTAGTTTTGATGCTCCCCCTGGATACCCTTGGGGTACTACCAGAGATGAAATACTATATTTTCTAGACCATCCTTCAAATAAATTGGTTCTTGTTCTGGGTGCATATGAAATGATTAATGATCTAACTTTCAAGCTTGATTTTGTATCCGATCCTATGGGCACAATTGACAGAAAAGTATTTCCAAAAGATGTCCGGAGAGCCAGATGGAAAATCGCTAGTGATATGAAAAAATTTGTTGAAGCAAGAATAAAAAAAGATTAAACTGCTTTCTTGGAATTGGTTCTAGTCTGTAGCGATTATCCAAATAAAAATCTCCCGACAAGCGAGAGATTTCATTTGGGTTCTTGCTGATGAGATTTCAGAATCGATTTGTGCTCAGTTTTTAAAATTAATGGAATCGTTTACCTTCTGCTCTGCATAAATAAATGAGCCGTCTCATTTAGAGACGGCTCAAATTGTCGGGTATTTTTCTAATACTTACCTAAAACCCAGTGCAACAGGTGCATTAATCTTTCATATGGGGTTTTGAGGTTGTCAGGCAAGTAGAGGCAAGGGTTCAGAGTTTGGCATCCAACCCGCTCCCTGAGTCCTTTAACCACGAGTTCGACATCCTTGGGCTCAACGCCTTTAACAACTATTCGCACCCAGCCTTCATTGTCGGGCATTACTTCTCCGTGAGCAGTTCCTGAGTGGAATTCAACAGACGGAGGAAAGCTGTTATCGAACAGGCGAAGCTGAGCGAAATAGCTCCAGACAGTACCTTCCGGTGCTGCCTTGGTTGGGGCTATGCCATAACGAGTTGAGTCGTGATCGGTCTTACCGGTGGTTGTGCTAACTAAGCAGTAGGTAGGCTCGGACATTGTAAAGTTCTCCTTTTTTCTGCCTTGGGTAGTTCCCAAAGTCAGTATAGGCTGTGGCTGTCTGCGACAGACCATCGCTTAGTATAGTATCACAACTAGCCTCAAATGTCAAGTCTATAGGATATTCTGTGTGCATTACGGGACTTCCCTCATTTTCATTCGGGACCTGTCTCACCAGGTTCGTTACGAAACTGGTTCCGGCATTCAAGTCCCATCAGATTTACCATAAAAAAAGTTACCACAAGGGTAACTTATGTTATGGGTCCTTGATGATGAGATCTTAGAACCGGTTTGTGCGCAGATAGTTAAATTGAGAAATCTTCTTATGCCTGTGTTATCGTACTCCGTTGTATAATCCCGTAAGAGTGAATGAGCTTGTAAACACCATAAGAGAAAAGACAGAATTTAGACTGCATGATGATGTGGTCAAAAAACTATTTGATGCTTATTGTAATTATGGAATTTTGGATTCGGTCTCGCAAATATTGTCTGAAGTACCGCAAAGGGTTTTAGAACCAATCATTCATACACTAGGATCGCATGTTACAAAAGAAAAACCGGTATTTACATACTCCGTTTTGCAGTCTGTTGGTCAAGATAAAAAGACTTCTGTTCAAGTAGGAGCTATAGTTGATCTACTTTGGACGCTTTCGCTAATGTACGATGATATGTTTGACCAAGATCTAAAGCGATCTGGACTGCCAGCGGCGTGGGTGGAGTTCGGGTCTGATTTCGCGTATCAATCAGCTCAGGCGGGATTTGAAGCTGTAAAAAAGATGGTAAGTCGATATTTTTGTGACGATGCTTCACAAGTAATTGATAAATTAGTTGTTATGGGTATTGGATCGCTAAAAGCTCATCGGGACTTAAAACCGGGTGCATCCAAATCTGAGTTGTTAGATAATTATCGCTTAAGAGCTTTATTCCATACAGCGTTACCATTCGTCTTGATCGATCAGGTTCCGGACGACAAAAATGTTTCTTTTTTAGCTATAGAAAATGTTAATCTTGCGGGTCAAATTATGAATGATCTAAAGGATGTTTCACCAAAATACATATGGCTTCGAGAAGGTTTTAGTGATATTCGTTCTGGCGTGATGTCGATTCCCCTAGCCATCCTTATAGAGCGTCTGAACACTGAAGATAAAACAAGAACTTTGGGTTTATTTGGAAATGGAGAAATGTCAGAAATCGATAAACGATTTGTAATTGATTCTTTTGTTACCTCGGGTACTCTCGCTGACTCTATTAACATGACAAAGGAAATCTATAATGCGAGTCTTGACCAATTCCATTCTGTTTTAAAACCTGAATTTAGGATATTTATCGACGAATGGATATTATCGAAAAAGCAACAATTAGATAACTTGGTTTAAATGAAGGAACAATTTCTTCAAAATTATTTGGAGAGTTCGGCAAACATTCTTTCAGAGAACGATAGACTGCCTAGGTTGTCTGAAGACATAAACATTAGCATAGTGGTTCCTGCCTATAATGAAGAGTCTTATATTGGAACTCTACTTGAATGTCTAAATGATCAGATTTTTGATCATAAGTTTGAATTAATTATTGTAGATAACGGAAGTACAGACCAGACTGCTGAAGTTGTAGGGTCCTTTTCTTTTAACTCTGAAAACCGGGTATGTGTAGTAAATGAACGGAATATAGGAGCTGGAAGGGCCAGGAAGACTGGAGTTGACGAGATAATTCGTAGGGTATTGGATAGAGGTGGTGAGATTCCCAAAAGACATTTTATCGTTTTAACTGATGCCGACACCCAACCTGGGAAAACATGGTTATCTAAAATGTATGAACAAATGTCAAAATCTTCTCAGAGCATCCTAGTGTCTGGTAATTACCACGCTTCACCAGAAACTGATGAGATCGTAGAAAAAGAAATTGGAATAAAAAATTATTTTTTATCTTTTTCGAGAGTATCTGAGCTCTTGGATTTATCCATAGGTCAAATTAGAATGAGGGGTCCGAATTCTGGATTTGAAATAGAGTGTTATGCCAAAGCTGGAGGGTTTCGTCAGCCTTTGGATGTACGTGGAAATACTGCACCAAGAGAGTGTTTCGATCTGGTTCAAAGAGTAAACGAAATCGGAGCTCCGGTTGAGCATTTTGAATATTCCATAATTACAAGTCAGAGAAGAAAGCTTTTTGAGCTAATTAATGAGATTTCGACTTACGATATGGTCGAAGACAATACAGGGAGGTTTTTGTCAAATAGAGATGATGAAAATATGCTATTGAATTACGCATTAAAGAATGTCCCTGATGACAGATGGATTGAGTATCAAGAGAGTATCCTTTGTCGAATTGTTATAAATTCCCTCCTTAACCCATTGCTATCAATGTCTACAAAGAATATCCAAAACAGAGTAAACCTCGATTTTTGGACTGAGCTAATGAGAGATGTTTCTGTATTAGATGCTAGGTCTTTGAGTGAAAAATGGGCGTCAGTTATAGCCAGGGAACTTTTATTGAGGATCTCTCAATAGGTATCTCAACGACTCGCGAAAACTCTTTATTAGTTCTGTATGGCTGATTATTTTTTCTGCCTGCTGACTTGTAACCCATTTGAACCAGGCTGTTTCCTTGGAGTGTAATCTAATATCTTTGGGTTTCTTCAATTCATATAAGAATATGTGCTGTTCGCTTTTTAGCTTTAAGAATATTTGTTTGTATCTGAACTTGTGTAATATGGGAATTTCTACTAATGTTTTGACTCTAATACCGGTTTCTTCATATAGCTCTCGTCTTGCAGTTTTTTCGTAGTTTTCCCACCACGAGATAGTTCCACTGGGGAAAGCTATGCTCCCTGAAGGCATGTTTTTTATAACAAGAAATTTTTTACCTTCTACGGTTTCTTTATAGACTATTACCAAAGAACCGGGAACTATCCCTCTTGGAAGGTTTTTTATAAGAATCTGAAGGAACTCAAGTAGTAAATTCATCGCTATAAGTTAAATAGATTTTGCTGTAATCCAGAAATAACTTAAAATGCCTTTTCTCATAAGAATATCTGCAGCTACACAGGCTTGCCTGCTCTTCAATAGTTTTTCCTCAGCGTCACTACTTTCTTTCAGCCTCACAGCAGCATTTGCCCCCATAATATAAGTCGAAGGTAGGATGTTTGTAGTTATGTCGTTTACAGTTACTTCGCCAAAACCGGCAAGACTTAATGTTTCTACCAGAGACTCAATTGTTGGTATTGGTGGTAGCACCCAACCATCTTGAGCATTTCTTACCAGAATTTCATCTTTCGAGTTTTGTTGGGGATAAATATTCAAGAAAGCATCTGAGATTACTATAGTTCCACCAGTTTTTATTGTTCTTCTAGATTCCAAAAATAAAGCTAATTTATCTTGAGAGTGAGCGGCACTTTCGGAATAAATAATTTTGTCAAAGAGACCAGCAGGAAAAGCTGTATATAGGTAGTCTTGGTAAGAAAGCGTGGTGTTGCTGAGTTTTGTTGTTCTAAGGTATTTTTTTGCCGACTCAAGCTGGTTTGTTGAAATATTAATACCGAAGAAATTTGCCTCAGGTTGACTTTCTGATGCCTCAAACAAGAGAGATCCGGTCCCACATCCAGCGTCTAGTACATTATCCCCTGGGATAATACACGCTAATTCAATTATTTTTTGAGTCATCAATTTGACAGACTGATGGTGATCAATCATTTCGCCGTCCGGATGGAACCCACAATGTAGAGCATAAACATCTGGCCTCTCCAGATCGACCCCCCAATTCCTATAAGGTTTCTCCGAATCAATATAATATTTTCGAATTGACTCAATATGATCCTGTTCTGTTTTCATATTACTAGGCTAATATACCACCTAGTATCAAACGATATGTGGAGTAATATGAATTATATACTGATATATCAATCGATATCATTTTCTTGGGTGGAGACCGTTCCATTTTGGTCTCGTAATTTCTCAAAAAAGAAAGTCTCATCAAACTAAAGATCTGTTTTGACCGGTCAATCATATTCATCTAGTATTAAAATATGAAAAAAATCCTCATTGTCCAAAGTGTAAAAGTAGTCAGACTCAGAAAAGAGGCTCTCGTCGGGGATCTGTTAAATATTGGCGTTCAGGTTGTGGCTCTTGGTTTCAAGTAAACCGAACCCATCCCAAATGGACCGATCGTGAGTTAGCTCTCTTTCATCTCGATGGAGTTCCCTTCCGTTGCCTATCAGATCAATCAAATCTAGGTTTGGCTACGGTATATCGTCATGTTCAAGAATATCTTTCATCTCTTCCACATTGCGCCGATGTCACCAGAAAATATTGTCAGAAATATTGCGGCATCCTTCTGGTTGACGGTAAGTTCGTTAAGATCAAAGGCTATGAACGTAAACTTCCGGTCATCTACGGAGTAGATTACCAAACCCACGACATTCCTTCATACAAACTAGGAAGATCAGAAAATCTGCCTTTGCTCACGAAATTCTTTACTTCACTCAAGCTTCTCAATTACCCACTTCAAGCTGTTGTCTGCGATGACAACCAAGCCATCAGAGATGCTTGCCTAAGAGCCTTTCCTTCTGCTTGTGTCCAACTCTGCCAGAATCACTACTAACTTAATTGAGTGTTTTAATTCCCATTTACAAGGCAGGTTAAAAAGTATCAAAGGATTTGAGTCCTACGATCACGCCGATACTTGGCTTAATGCTTACTTTCTCAGAAGACGAACCAAGAAATTCAAGGATTGTACTGGCAAATTCACTCGACTAAATGGTAAAACACCCCTCCAAATCTCAAAAAAGCCCGGTATTGATATACCAAGCCTTTTTTAACCGAAACGTGACCGTTTAGGAGTGGTATCACCTATAAGGGGTGGGTGACGGGACTTGAACCCGCGATCTCCTCCTCCACAGGGAGGCGCTTTACCAACTAAGCTACACCCACCATATGATTGTCGCCATCTCTGACGAGCACGTATATTTTACCTCAAAAAGGCTCTTAGATGGTAAAATTGGCCTAGCGGGGTGTAGCTCAGATGGCTAGAGCGCTGCGTTTGGGACGCAGAGGTCGGAGGTTCGAGTCCTCTCACCCCGACAATAGACGTATTTAAGCGTATGAATAGTTCAGAAAGGGGTATCCCAGACCCGGAAAACGAGATTGATAAACTATACATAGAAAATCGGAGGAAAGAGAAATCACCGTCTTGGACTCCGCAAGAACTTGCCTTGGAACTGGGTTTTGAAGCCCAGCCTCATGAAAAGGGAGATCCGGTTCAGGTATACCATAAGAGCGCAGAAAATGGACATGTGTATAAATTTTGCATTCAGAATAGTAAGTATTCGAGTGAAAGAGGTGTCCGAATATCTCTAGGTGTTGCCGGTATGAGTAAGGAAGTCATACTATGTCAAGATAAGCCGTTTGATGACGATATGAAGGAGCTAGGACTGGTGACTCGAACCAGTGCGAAAATGTTTTGGCGACCTGAGCTACAAACAAAGGAAATCTTTGAAAAGCTACAGAGATATATCCGGGATTTGGAAGAAAGTAATTTTTTCGAAGATTTGCTTAAAACCTAGTAGTTTGAGGTTGGATTCAGCTCCTTTTTGGTATAATCACATTGTTGCGGGTGTCGTATACCGGTATTACCTCAGCTTTCCAAGCTGATGAAAGGGGTTCGACTCCCCTCACCCGCTCAGATAAAAATAAGTCCACCCTCGAGGTGGATTTATTTTTATTTAAACGAGCACATAGAGTCGAACCTGCCGGAAGCGCGACGGCGCTGAGGCACGGTCCGAGGCGATTCAGCAGAATCGACCGAAGACTTCGACTCCCCTCACCCGCTCCTAAGGGAACTTCAGTGTCCAAAATGTTCGTTAATGTCCCATTCACCAATCTTTTCTTGAGTCCGACACTATTTGAAATGATTTTATCTTGACTTTCTTTCAGAAAAACGAAGGAATATCTCGGATCTATCAACAATTTTCCACCTTTTAATCTTAAGTCCGACCCTAATATTCTCATTGCTTGTCTTTTAACAAGTGGATCTCCTTTATCAAAGATAGTTTTCATTTGTTCCCCAAAAGTTAGAACTTGATCCACTACCTTTTCCCATTGCCTAATACGAATATCCGGTGATGATTCATTTATCTTCTTTTGCTCTAGCATTAGTTCTTTCTGTTGTTCCTCGTAGGTTTCAGGTGTAATCCATTTGTCTATTTTCTTGGTAATCATGATCTCAACCTTTCTGTCTATCTCATGTAGCTGCTTTTTCTGCAGTTCTCTTTGCTTTTTTATAAGCTCGAACTCTGATTTGTTTCTCCGTTTGAGGACGTTTCTACACCAATCTGTAAATGCGGGATGTAGTCGAAGGTCTTCGAGGTATGTTTTTGCCTGGGTATCTAGATCCTTTGCCCTGATGGCTTTAGTGTGGCACATGCCATGCCTGTGCGGACATCGATAGTAGGCAAATGATTGTGACGTGCCGTTTTTATATTTCTTGATGCGTCGGTCATAGACAATGGTGCTGTTGCACTCGGCACATTTTATGAGGCTTACAAGGCCTCCCAGAGTGTCTCTTTGTGCCTCAGTAGTCTTTGGTTTAATGCCACCCAGTCTTGCCTGAACTTGTTCAAACTCCGACCATGTAATTAATGGTTGATGTTTGCCTTTTACGAGATTCCCTTTCCGCCAGAAATATCCGGCATAAAATGGGTTCTTAAATATCTTGTAGGCAAGAGTGCGAGATACAGGTCTTTGTGGACGTTTTCTGGTCTGCGATAGGCACAGTCCCATGGTAGTAATTGATTCTAAGGAGTGCTCTACAGTATCTCCAGAAAGGACCATCTCAAACCACTTTTTCATTAAGCTCTCTTTTTCTTTATCTACAGCAATGTCTTTCTCACCCTTGTCCATATATTTATTGTTGATGTAGCCTAGCGGTGCTTTTCCTGGTCTATGCCCCTTTCTGACTTTGGAATCCAATCCCCTCTTTACGTTTTCAGAAAGGTTCCTGATGTCTTCGGCGGCAAAGCCAGTATCTACAAGAAATAGAATCCAGTTATTATCGTAATAGGTACTAAAGTGTGTTTTTATAAATATCCTTTTATCAATTAGAAGTTGTTGAAGTTCTCCCGATTCTGTAGGGTTACGTGATAGTCTCTTTGCGTCCCATGAGATTATTCCATCAATACTTTTATCTTGAACAAAATCGATCATTCTCCGGAACTCCTTTCTCTTACCTGGTTTCTTGGATGAACATGATTCCGAAAATGTTTGAAGAATTTCAAATTCCTTTCCGTTTAGCTTTAAGCACTCATTCATCTGATCATCCAAGGATAAGATCTGCCGATCTTCCTCATCGGTTGATTTACGAATATAAATAACTACTTTTTTAGGCTGTTCCACTTATTTCATTCTGAATACTATTTTGGATAAGTTCAAGGGCTTGGATGAGGTTGCTTCCTATAATAGTAGCTTCTTTTACTGAAATTGATACACCATAAATACTTCTAATAATATTTTTGAATTTCTTACTTTCTTCATCCGTCAGTATAGCTCCTGGTATTTCCTTACTCTGATTTTTCATCTATGACTCCCAGCATTTCGACAATATAGTCTTCGAGAACCTTTTTAATAGTTCTTCCGCTGTCGGCAGCTTCTTTTCTTAGTAATCTGTGATAACCGGCATCAATGCGAACCTGCTTTGTCTTTTTATTGTCGATTTGTCGATTTTCCATATTGTTTTCCTTCCTGTTTCCCTAGACTCCAAGCCTCCCTCCTCACTCTCTCCCTCTGAATTGTGCTTAGATCGGATGATACCGAGAGCTACCTTCTCCCAGAATGCTGTCTGGGTCATCTTTTAACAATTTCAATTCGTCGGTCGGTCGTTTCGTCGGTCGCCGTTTTCTCCGTAGATTTGTTTAATGTCGCTCTACTGCTCTAAACGGTTGAGCCTCCACGACGGATCTTTATAAGAAAAGACCTACACTCGTAACCTTTTGAGAGTTACAAATGTAGGTCTTCTGAAATCCTACTGCCGGCTATATCGTCCGGAAATATTTAGTTATTTTTGTACTGAGTCCATACTTGGGACACCTGCACTGCTAATTGCTTTGTTTCGTTCATCTATTGGTGTAGCGGTTCCGGCATATCTTAATAGGTCTTGTCCTAGAAATTTAACACCTCTTCCCATTTCTTTACCATCAAGATCTCCTGACTTATATGCTTTATAGACGAATGATTTATCAACTTGTAGCAGTTCTGCCGCATCTTCGGCTTTGTAAATTGCATTCGGCTCAATGGTTTTGATGTTACTAAGGCTCATTAAAGATGATTGTAACTGATTATGAATGGGTTGTCAACTTATCCGAAACAAATTCATCGACTATTTTAACGGTTATCTGATTAGTTTCTTCAGGTGTTGACTGAATCGACTTTAGATCCGGAACAAGTTTGGCTAGAATTACTTTTGCCGCTCCCACTCTAGTAGCCCAGTTACCTTTTTCCATTGCAAGAACCAATGTATCTATTGCCTTCTGGGCGTGAGGCTCAAATTTTGCATATATTCCTTGTCTGTTTGTTGTCTTACCCCTTTTCACAGGTTCATTACTAATAAATAATTATCTAGTAATTTAATCTACGAACCAAGCTCTTGTCAAAAAGTATGTCTGACGTTGACACATTGATTGGGGGAGCTATTCGCAATAATAAAATACTCCACCGTATCGTATTTGGGTGAGGACGTCAAAATTGTCATAATCCTCTACACAACTTCTGAACTGTTGATATTTGTCTTCCATTTCGGAATAATCGTTAAACCATTCTTCAGCGGTTTGTCCTTCGTATCTTCCAATTGAACCGAGTCCATTTCCTATTCCATTTAGAACAGCCCATGCTCCCCAAATCACCACTCCCAGTATAACAAGACCTATTCCAAGGCTTAACAATCCCTTAAATAAAGAAGTTATTTTTTTTAATTGTCCATTCAACCATGCCTGAATTTTCTTATTTGGTATACAAACAACAGCTAATAGTGGAAAGAATACCCAGACCATGCCATCGTTCTCTCCAAGTTGACCGGTTGTATATGCGTATAACAAAAACAGTGATGCAAGGGAAAACAATATGAAAGCAAACCACCGGAGTGTCGGATTTACACTCTCGGGACTATTTTCTTGTGTAGTATCTTCCATAAGATGAATTTTACTACCTCATTTTATTTATTTCCTCATGTCGCAAAATGTAAGTTGTGCGACGAACTTTTGAACCTACAACTAGCAACAATTTGGATAATGTAACTTAGAACAGAGTTTATTAAGATATATAAGTCAAAGAGAAGCGTTTGGATCCCCTAGAGATACTTGATTTTGCATGTCCCAAAATAAGTGAGGTAAATATGTATTGATAGAAACTCTATCCCCTTTCATAACAAGCTCTGTGATTTTTCGTTTGAAACATTGCTGAGAGTGTTCCCAAGACATCTGCGTAGTATGGCCCTTGATTAGTGACTTCATTATGCAATTTGAAGGTTCTAAGAACATACCGGCTATTTGGTCACTTAGAGGGTTTGAGATTTTTGTAATATCGTGAAAAAAAATAAAATCCTCGATATATCCAATATATGCTCTTGTGCCTTTATTAATACATTCAGGACCTAGTGTTTTTGCACTGAGACAGGCTAAAGAATAGACAATTTTTCCAGCCAATTGATCTTCATTGTCCCCCATAATTACAAGCGGCTCATTTTTATGACCAAAGACAGTCTTGTCCGAACCATGACCGTTAAAAAATACTAACTTGGGAGATATTTTTTTAATAACCGATTCAAATTCTTTCCTATTTGCTCTGATACCATCTAGTACAACAACTTTTATTTTTCTATCTGTTGCCAGTTTAGAAATTTCAGTAGACCAACACGATATCCATTGAGTTGTTATGTCAAAATTAGGCTGTGTGATAAGTATCATGTTGTTCTGGAATCAGGTAGTCTGTTAGATTCTTTAATGATTGGAGATAAGATAGTTGTATCTCAATCATTTTTTTACCAATATTGTCATTATTTTTTACATGATCGATGATTTCTTTTTTAGAAAATTCTCCCTCATTTCCAATGGATATGGCAATATTGCTTGGCATGGTATTCAACCGGGCGATAACTATGTCCTGAATCAGCTTTTCTTCTTGTGTCATATAATGTTTAAATCTTTTAATTTTTTATATATTTCTTTTCCCAAATCTGTTTCATTAAATATTTCTAAATAAGCCACTTTCCAAGTAATTGGTCCCTTTTCTGGCATAACCAGAATTATCTCGTCCCTAACGCTCAATGGCAAGCTAGAAAAGACTTTATAAAAGTCTTCGAAGTTTAGTTTATCCATAGATCTTTGGTATATTTTTAGTCAAATCCAGTCTCGAATATCTTTTGGCCGCCATCTACTTAAATAATAACAGACTTGACAGTGGTAGATTATACATCTGGAGGTTGTTGGGCAATAAGATTTCTGCCTTTCTGAGGCTAGAAGAAAATGGTTGTAGGCTCGACACTCTTCTCTGTTGGTGGAGGCTGGGTTCCGGAAGCACTTAGTTGTTGGGGTTGTTGAGGTTTGGTTAGGGGGTAGAAGCTACACGATTTGATTCGAAGATCATCATAGGGACCGGTCTTGTTTCCTGATTCGTCGTAATCATATCCGTTTATGGACATTTTTACTCGATCCTGCCTGTTTTCACCCACGGGAAGAGCTTTGTCAAATGATTTAGACGAACCGCTTCTAAACTGAGTATTTTTCCCGTTTTTAGTGACAGTACACTCGGTAATTGAATATCCCAAAACAAAAGGGTTTATTGAGATGTTTCTTAAATATATATCGAACTCGATTTTGTAACCATAAAAGTTTTCTTTTCCATAGCTTACATTACTTGTTTTGACTTCGTATGTAGATTTGTTGAATTCCCATTTTTTAGTCGGAGAAACGATTGCCTTGGGTATTGGTGTAGTGGTTGGAGTGGTGGCAGAAGCAGTTGATAGAGCAGATACACTGTCCTTTAGTGAATCGATCTGGATTAGTTTATTGTTAATTTCTTCTAGGCTTGTAGAAAGTCGTGAATTGTCGACCGCTTGCTTGGTTGAGAGACTGTAATACACAACCATGGCAGGAATAACTCCAACTAAAATCATGGCTATGCCAGTAATTAGAAATTTTGGTAGTTTTTTATTCATCGTAGATACCCCTGATTATAAACCTCTGAATGGTTGGTCAAGAGACACAGCTCCTTTTCGAGAGTTTTCACCACTGATTCGTCGATGTTGATCCATTTTTTAAGTCCGACCAAAATCCCCTCACCCGCTCTAAGAAAAATCTCTCGCTTGTCGGGAGATTTTTATTATGACGTAGTTGCTGCTTGTGTACAATTAGTTACATGATAAGGGTAGAAAATATATTGATTAAAAGAGATCGGTTAAGAAGAATTAACTTAAAACCCAATTTTTTGTGGCTTACCCTCATTACAGCGATACCTTTAATTGGCTTTATTTTATATTTAGTTGGTTTAGTTGGAAAAACAGAGTCTTCTCCCGTTGCCACAGTTAATATCAGCGCATTTACACCCCCACAGCCTTCTAGTGATTGGATATACTACGAAAACACATCGGAATTATATTCTTTTTACTACCCGCCTTTTTGGAAACTTATAAGTTTTGTGCCGGACAACGTTGATGATTGTGCGGGGATAGCACTTTCCACAGTTTCCGAAAATAGTTGGCTTACTCTTTGTCCCATTGATGCGCCATTCGGCATTTCCGGTTTGAAGACAGTGTGGGAGTCAAAAACAAAAGTAGTTGAACGATATGTTGGTGGTTACCCGGCGCTTCAATTTGAATACAAGCAGACGACCAACCAATATGAATATTTCGTGATTATGGAAAAAGGCAACCAATCTGACTTGTTGCAAATTCATTTAATTACCGACGTGGGAGAGAAAGAATCCGCCAAAGTGATTTTTGACAAACTAATTAGTACTCTAAATTTCCAGTAACTTCTACGAATTCTGAGTCGCGTTCTCTTTTTTGATGGTTTTCCAGTGGTAGAGATATAGAGGTATCCCAACGATGATCATGGAAAGCGAATTTGACAACTGTCGTTTCCTTTGGTTGTTTTGTTCATTCTCGTTGCGACTTCTCTGTTCTTCTACGGATATTCCCGGTGATTGCTTACCGTCGGGTGAAATAACGGGCTCAGCATAGTAGGTGTATTCAGATACTTTGAAAACATAGGTTTTTAGTCCTAGGTCCAAGATCTGGATGCTGCCTATAACTGTGATTAGTAAACCCACAAAGGAAAATAGATATAGATACAAAAGGCGGAGATTGAATTTCATAATTTGTTCCTTTCAGGATAAGTTTATCATTTTAGCAACATTTTTGAGTTAAAATATACCTGCGTGCCGGGATGGTGGAATGGTTTACACGCAAGTCTTAAAAACTTGTGGGAGAAATCCCATGTGGGTTCGACCCCCACTCCCGGCACACATGACTCGGTAGCTCAGCTGGATAGAGCACCTGCCTTCTAAGCAGGTTGTCGGCGGTTCGAGTCCGCCCCGGGTCACAATAAAAATATCTCCCTTGTGGGGAGATTTTTATTGTCAGTCGCAGGAGTCGAAAGTCGGAGTCAGTTTCGTGACGAACCTGACGAGACGGGTCCCGAGGAACTCGAAGAGTTACCGAGGGGAGTCCGCCCCGGGTCACAAAACATTTCCTGATATACTATAGGAAAATTCTTTGACAATGCGGAGGCATCGTGAAACCGTGGCTAGCAAAGAGCCTGACTACTTTTTGGGCGGCGTTCTATTTGATAGCATTTAGAGCCATGGGTGGCCTTATTTTTTCCCCCATCATCTTTTGGCTGGGTATTTGGAAAGGGTCTTTGGTGGTATTTTTGCTTAGTGGTGTTTGGGCAACCGTCTTCTACGTACTGCTTTTACAGTCCGATTCATTCGAGCATACTATGGAGATCGCGAATAGTTTTTTTGCCAAACACCCTGGAAAAGTTACAAAATGGATTAGAACAAAGTTTTTCCAAGGCGACCGGCTACCTATTGCATGGCCATGGTTTATTGTCGTGTTTGTTGGCGAAAGTCCGTTAACCGGCACCCTCTTGGTGAGATTATATTTTCACAAAAATGAGTGGAAGCAGGGTCTTTTTTGGATATGGATAGGTACCTTTATGGATATACTTATTGGTTTCACACCTGTTTACGGGACTGGTGTCGCCGTGGTCCACGCTTTGTTTTCCTGGCTTGGATGGGGATGATAATATCATCCCTTTTTTAGTAGGTGTTTTTGAGCTCTTCGCGATGACGGCGACGTTCGACAGTTGTCAGATATTTTTTGCGGAGTCTCAAGTTTTTTGGAGTTATTTCCAAGAGTTCGTCTGACTCCAAGAAGTCAAGACACTGCTCCAGAGAGTAGTGAAGTGCCGGAACTAGCTGAATGACTCCATCTGAGGATTTGGATCGCATGTTGGTAAGCTGCTTACCCTTGCAAGCATTGATTTCTATATCCTCTGCCTTGGCGTTCATACCTACAATCTGACCCTCGTACAAAGAGTCGCCTGGATCGACGAAGGTAATACCACGTTCCTGAGCAGCCTGAAGGCCGTAGGAAAGGGCTTCGCCTGAGTTGGTGGCGATTAGTACACCTCGACGCATTTTTGGTAAAACTGGCCCGACTGGCTCGAAATCAATAAATTGACTGTTGAAGATGACTGTGCCCTTGGTGGCCGTTAGAAGCAAAGATCTTAATCCTAGAATAGCTCGGGTAGGCATACGGTAGACAAATTCAGTTTCCTGATCTGAAATTGGCTCCATGCTGACGAGATGGCCAAAACGTTTACCTATCTCTTGGGAGATAGTGCCCAGATATTCATTGGGAACAACTATATTAACCTCTTCGAAAGGTTCACATTTTTTGCCTCCTACTTCTTTATATATAACTTCGGGCTTACCAACTTCAACTTCATAGCCTTCTCGTCTAAGAGTCTCAAGAAGAACCGACAAGTGAAGCTCGCCCTTCCCGGAAACTTCATACTTTCCATTTTCCAGTTTTCTGAGCTTAAGAGAGAGATTTGTTTCCAGTTCTCTGGCCAGTCTTTCTTCAATCTGTCTGGCCGTAGTGAACTCCCCTTCTCTGCCGGACAGAGGAGAAGTATTTGGTCCAACTGTGACATGAAGAGTCGGTTCCGTAATTTTCGCTGATGGAAGAGGTTCGGAATCACCCAGAGTGGATATGGTTTGACCGATCTTGATATCCTGAATACCGGTAATGGCGACTATGTCGCCGGCGAAAGCCTCTTTGACTTCGTCACGACTCAAACCATTGGAGAGAAATACCTTATCAACCTGCGCTGCTTTGGGTGAGGTTCCGAGAATTAATATTTTTTGGCCAGGTTTGACTGTACCTTGGAAAATTTTGCCGATAACTATACGGCCTAGGTGCGAGTCGTAGTCTAAGGAAGAAGCAAGCATCTTGAAAGACCCCTCCTGACTGTTGGTAGGAGCTGGAATATATTTGATGATTTCATCCAGTAATGGAACCACATTGCCTTCTTGATTGAAGTCGGTTGGAGGAGTGGTAAATACCTTGCCGGTTTTACTTACGGAGTAGAGGGTGGGGTACTCAAGCTGGTCGTCGTGACTGGCGAGCTCAAGGAACAAATTACCAATTTTGTGGACTGTCTTGGAAATATCGGCATTGGGTTTGTCTATCTTATTGATGACCACAATGACTTTCAGATCGAGCTCAAAAGCTCTTTTGAGAACAAAGCGTGTCTGAGGCATGGGACCTTCTTGAGCGTCAACGATAAGGAGGGCTCCATCGGCCATTCCCAAGGTACGCTCGACTTCACCGGAAAAGTCCGAGTGGCCGGGTGTGTCAATAATATTTATTTTGGTGCCCTTGTAGTTTACAGATATATTTTTTGCTAGGATGGTGATGCCACGCTCACGCTCAAGGACGTTACTATCCAGTAGGGTGGTTTGGTTCATCTCATCCTGATTATCACGAAAAATATGCGACTGCTTGATGAAGGCATCGATGAGTGTGGTTTTCCCATGATCCACGTGGGCAATGACGGCAATGTTTCTGATATTTAACATAGTTTTTAGGTTTTTTGGCAGTTAAAAAACGCGCATTGAAGCGGTTATCCGCCTATTATACCCTCTTATGGGGTATTTTGCTACTTGGAGAAGTGGCCAGTGAGCTTCACTAGCCGGGCTGAGTAGACGATCTGTCTTACCTCCCCATCTTCGCTTTCGATTTGGTCGGTATCGGCGATTTTTTGATATTGTTGCAGGTAGTTGCTAAGGGCGCCTTTGAGCTCTTTGAGCTCCTGGCGCATATCTTTAATTTTCTGATTGAGAGAGGCGTTTGAGGGAGATTTCAGAATGTCTTGCTTGGCTTCGGCTTTTTTCTTGGCGATTTCTTTGCCTTCATCATTTGCCTTCTTGAACTTTTCGTCATTGGCCAAGATATCGTTGAACATTTCCGCTTGTTTTTGGAGCTCGATCTTGACCGACTCGATATGAGAAATGTGTGTCTTTATCAGATTTTCAATTGCGTAGAGACTGGTAACGGCAGCATTTGTGCCTTCTGGTAGTGGTGTTTGGTTGTTTGTTTTTGTGTCGTCCATTTTATTTAATCGGATTAACTTAGTTAATATATCAGTATTTACCGTATTTGTGGGCTAGTTTCTTTGTATTTCTTTACAATATCAGAAACTATGCTACTGAAAATTGCGGTTAATTCATCTCGGCTGATCGAGGATTTTACCAGAGTAACCTTAGATTCCCGGTGTCTTCCCTCTAGCATTTTTTTGAATTCATAAAATTCTTCGGGGTCTGAAAATCCTTTTCGTTCGATTAGCTCCTCTTTATCGTCCGTATTCATATCCCGGCATAGTACCACTAAGTGATCGAAATTTTTTAGCATGTACATTTCTTTTCCAACTCCAAAACCATCCAGACCTCGCCTCCGAGCATCTTCAGGCTTTAAGGAATTTAACCTTTCTAGAGTAATTTTTATAGAATTTCTGATGCCAAATGGTAATAATTGTTGGTATGCTCTAGCGTCAAGGTGTTTGCCTGACTTCACTTCTGCAACAGCCTTCAAGGCGAGATGGTCTCTCTGCCAAGTTACAATGAATGGTATATCTGGGATGTTAAAATATTCGATCGTGGGAAAACCGTGCCGTTCAGGATGGGTTAAGACATCGATAAAAACAATTTCCCTGTGTCGTTGTTCTTCGCTTTTTTCCTGTTTTGCTATACCATTAATTTCCGAATATATATCAAACACATCATTTTCAGCACCAACTAATTTTTCGAATAACTCTCCCACGGCTACTGTCGATGCAGATAATTTCTTGGCAGAGAAGTGTTTCTTTTTTGCGAACTGAACATGTTCTCTTTGTCTAGTAAGACAATAATTTGCTAAATAATCAACCAACGATTCTCTAGTGGGAAATTTTTCAGAAAGTTTTGCTGTTATCTTTTGCTGTCTTTCTTGAAGCGCACGATTCTCTTGCCATTCTTTATTATTTGAATTAACTTTCTTAATTATTTCGAAAATAATATTGGGTTTGGTTACTTCGTGTTCAGGAACTTGTTGTTTCAACACAACCTCGCTTGCAGCATCAGTCATGAGTACAATATGGCACCGTTGAGCCTGTATTGCAAGCGAGTAGGTGCCGATGAAGAGAAACAATTGTAAGATAAATTATGTTTAAGTGGCTGGATGATTTTCTAAATTCGATTACCATGTATCGCTTGGCGGTATATGGGCTTTTAACGATCTTGGCCTACGCAGTAATTTTGGCATTTTGGGGAGCCTTATTTTTTACTGGACCTCAATTAATATTATCTTCCGGGGTATTATATTTAACATGCGTAAGTAGCAATTACTTGCTTTCCAGATTGTTTAAGGCGCAGACAAATGTAGAGTCGTCAACAATAACTGCGTTAATACTGTCACTTATTCTGTCTCCATTCACAAAACCGTCAGAAATCTTTTTTTTGGTGCTAGCTGGTGTTTTGGCTATGGGATCAAAATATCTTTTGGCTAGTAATGGAAAACACATATTTAACCCAGCGGCGATTTCTCTCCTTATATTGAACCTGTTTGGTGTGGGATTATCTGTCTGGTGGGTGGGGAGTTCGATAATGTTACCGGTGGTTTCAATTGTTGGTTTGTTGATTGTCCGAAAACTTAGGCGAGGTCATTTGTTTATCACCTTTGTGGTATTCGCAATAATAATGATCTTATTAACGGGGATAAATCATGGATTTGCTCCGAAGGACCTATCGGTTCAGCTATTGACTTCTTGGCCAGTTTTTTATTTTGGAACCATAATGTTAACGGAGCCAATGACAACCCCTCCCACAAAGATACCGAGGTTAGTGTATGGAGCTATCGTAGGCTTGTTTTTTGGAGCAAGCTTTAGAGTTGGACCCATATTTTCGTCACCTGAGTTTGCCCTGGTTGTGGGAAATCTTTTTTCTTTTCTGGTAGGTTTCAAGCGACGAATTGTATTTACCCTGGAGTCGAAGGTCCAACTGTCCCCAGATACAATTGAGTTTGTATTCATTCCGAATAAGGAGTTTAGTTTCTTGCCGGGTCAATACATGGAGTGGACTCTGCAACACAAAAGGCCTGACAGCCGGGGAAATAGGAGGTACTTTACGATAGCGTCTTCTCCCACGGAAGAATTAGTCAGGATCTGCTCAAAATTTTCTGACAAATCCAGCAGTTTTAAAAAAGCCCTGAAAGTACTAAAGGTTGGTGATGGTATTGTTGGCTCTCAACTTGATGGTGAGTTTGTATTACCGGAAGATCCTGATGTGAAAATGGTATTCATTGCGGGAGGAGTTGGAATAACTCCTTTCAGAAGCATGATCAGGTCGCTTCTCGACACTGGACAACAGCGCTGGATGATTTTGTTTTATGTTAACAAACTCGAAGACGATATTGTGTATAAAGAAGTGTTTGACGAAGGGAAAGCGGCTGGGTTGAAGACCGTTTACACATTGACTGATATAGTAAAAGTCTCTGAAAAATGGAGGGGAAAGGTGGGCTATATTGACGAGAATATGATAAAAGAAGAAGTACCAGACTATGAAGACAGGGTGTATTATTTGTCCGGTCCAAACATGATGGTAGATTTATATAAAAAATTGCTTATGGATATGGGGATAAAGCAGTCCGAGATAAAAACCGATTACTTTCCAGGTTATTAATAGTTAGGTTTTATTTCTGGCCATCCCATTATTTCAGATATCGCCCTGAGTGAGTTGGTGGGGATTTGTCTTTCGAAACCACCCACGTCTCCAAAAAAGACAAAAAAAGTTTTTCAATGTTTTTATCTCCGATTATTTCGGCAGAGATTGCCGACCCCCTGGCCAGACTAGGTCTTTGTCTCAAGAACCAGTCTATATATACAGTTCTCCAGCCAGGCAAAACCGTATCAAGTTCTTCATCTATACGCGCGCTAGCTAAAGTTAGCTTATCGAACAAATCTTTTTTAGCCAGACGGACCAGACTGGCCTGGTGTTCGCTCTTTGGGAGTTCACAGTGGCAGTTTTGGTCCCCTTTCCAGCGGCCCAGTCCACTGTCCAAACAACTCCAACTAGTGTTTTCCTGAAGATGCGCATCGTGTACCTTCGGGGATGAGAAATTTAGCCGCTCATCTTGAATACCGCTATCTAAATAGTCCAGAAGGTATTTGGTAAATTCAAAAGCACCCTCTTTTTCTTTCCACCA
>Ga0075807_101_pt1 | contig 64361 bp, 75 predicted proteins | sample RifGroC2_FD_68267 | JGI IMG/M metagenome (GOLD analysis project Ga0075807, IMG submission 68267) | Microgenomates (Collierbacteria) bacterium GW2011_GWC2_43_12 | reverse complement strand
AATGTACTTACGACTGATATCTTACTATATTAGGTAGAAAAACTGCAGGAGAAGCTGCTGCAGGGGAAGCGGGGAGACGCCGGTCTTGATGCGTTTATCGATTTCATAAAGACGGTGATGCAAATCCAGCAATTGGTTCAGGGTAAAATATCCGGCCTGGGTAATAATTAGTTTTTTGGGATAAGGGGCAAGTTTGAGATATGAAGCGCCTGACTTTGCTTGAATAAGAAGCCTTATCTGCCGGGCAAGCATGGAGAAAACATATTCCGGCTCGTGTCCCAAGTCCAGGAGTTTGTTCCAGCTTAAGGTGATCACCCTGGTGTTGCCTGGACGCATGATATCAAGAAATTTAAAGATGACAGGATTGATATTGTAAGCTTCAATTTTTGATTTTAAAAAAGGTTTGAGGGCTGTATCGGAGAGCTTCTTGGGTTCATAAAGAATTATCTCTGTGTCAGTATTTTTTTTTAATAACTCAATCATGGTATCTTTTTGTTTGGATTTCACCCCTCCTAAGAGATTCTTGATGACCAATAGCTGTTTTGTGCCAAACAAATCGATCGAACCGGTTTCTTGGCGGAGTGAAGTCACATCGAGTTCTCCGGCGTCTTTTACGGAGAATCCGATTTGCCTGTTTTTATAATCGTCGATAATTTGGGACAATCTTTTGTAGGAAGTCAGGGAATCTTCTCCGTGTACTATGGTAATCATGGAATTAAGCCAAAAAGTGATCTGAGATTATTGTATAGCTTTTGCAGGGTGTCGAACGAGTTTGTTTCTGATCCTAAAATGGCTGTTGATGGAGTAGATATATTTTCCGTATTTGCTATTTGTGGGTGTAGTTCAATGGGAAGATTTGGACTGCCTATCTGTGCAAGGATGGAAAATGTATGGGCAAATTCTTTCTTCTCACGGTCTTTATTTAGGAAACTGAATTGTTCAAAAGGTCCATCTTGGGCATTTAAAAGAAATGGGGTAACAGCAACGATTCTTGGATCGGACCAGACCTTGGAAAAGGCGTATTGAAAATAGAGGGCTATCTGGTGCTCCGAAAGATATTTACTTGACCACCCTGCTTCGGTGATAAAAACCGGAAGTTCTTTGGTGGTAAAATTTTTTATAAGTTGAAGATCGTACTTAAAAGAGTCAATTTTGTTACTACCGGAGAGATCGGGACGAACAGAGAAGTCGGGGTTGGGATAAGCGTGAGAAGTCCAACCGTCGATTTTGTTAAAAATATCCGGCTGATGACGATACATTCGCCAGAGATAATCCTTCCAGTTGACCGAGCTCCTTCTGTCCGAGGCGGCGTTATCTAGGCCAGCAGGGAGGATAAAAAAATCCTCTGACCTATCCTTAAAAATATCGATGGCATTGCTGAGTATATCAGCGTAGTTTTCTGGCCTTACCAGACCGCCATATTCGTCGGCACGGTTTACTTCATTAAAAATGATTATGTAGCGGTTTTGTACCGGCCACTTTAAATCATTTAAAAAATTGGCGAAGTCTATCAAATCGAGGTTGTTTGGCTCTGCCCAATGAGAACCTTCGGGTACGGTAGCAATACGAATTAGGGGAATGATTTCTTCTTCTTTACACTTATTTAAAAACTCTTGCCATTTTATTCGATCTCTGTCGGATGCTTGAATGGGTATGGTGACATAACCCCAGGCAGCCTCCCCTTCCCGGTTAATTATCCTAGCAGCTTCGTGAATTTCGCCGGGAAATAGGATGTGTAAGCCTATCTTGTTGTTTGGGACAGCTAAGGGGTCAGAGATGGCAATAACCTTACCGGCAACGGATAAAAATAATAATATGGTGATTGGGAGGGAGAGAAGACGCACAAAAAGATTATACGGTACCTTTTATACCCAGGTGGTCGTAGGCTTTGGTCGTGGCGACACGGCCTTTGCTGGTTTTGGAAAGAAACCCGGACTGGAGAAGATAGGGCTCGTAAAGATCGGTAATGGTATCTACGGATTCAGAGATGAGGGCGGCAAGAGTTTCCAGCCCCACTGGCCCACCTCTATGCTGTTCGATAATTGCCCTGAGAAGCCTACGATCTGTTTCATCCAATCCTTCTTCGTCCACCTGATAAAAGTCAAGAGAAACTTTGATGTTGGTGGGAGAAGTAACAGAATCATTTTCGACCTGGGTGTAATCACGGACCCGTCGGAGAAGTTTCAGAGCAATACGAGCGGTTCCTCGAGAACGCTTGGCAATTTCTAAGGCAGAATCGTTATCCAATTTTAGTTTTAGTTTTTGGGCGGCATTTTGAATAATACCTTGGAGCTCTTCGGGGATATAAAAACGGAGGCGGTGGACGATGCCGAAACGATCCCTCAAGGGCGAACTAATCTTACCTGCCTGAGTGGTGGCACCAACCAAGGTGAAGGGGTTTAGATCCAGACGGAGATTTTTGGCGGCCGGCCCTTTGCCTAAAATAATATCAATGGCGCAGTCTTCCATGGCGGGGTATAGGGCTTCTTCAACAGTTTTACTTAGCCGGTGAATTTCATCTATGAACAAGACGTCTCCCGGTTCAAGAGCGGTGAGGATAGAAGCAAGATCACCGGCTCTGGTAAGAGCGGGGCCTGAAGTGATTTTCAAATTGACTCCCATTTCGTTGGCAATGATATGAGCCAGAGTAGTCTTACCAAGACCGGGTGGGCCGTAGAGTAAAGTGTGTTCCATGGGCTCTTCCCGTGACTTTGCGGCTGAGATAGCAATTTTTAGCGACTTTACCACCTGTGGTTGGCCAGAAAAATCTGCCCAAGAAGAAGGTCTGACTGATTCGGACGAGTTGATCATTTACGTAGTAAAGCTAGGGCCATTTTAACTTGTAAGGAAAGTGGAAGTGAACTGTCTACCTCAGTCAGTATCGGAGTTATTTCTTGTTTTTGGAAGCCGAGGGTAATGAGTGATTCGACCAGCTCGGACGAGCCTTCCAAATTCTTAAAATTTATTTCACCTTGGCTGACTTTCGATTTTAAATCGAGGATGATTTTTTGGGCGGTTTTTTTACCAACGCCGGAAATGGAATTAAAGAAACTAAGATTGCTGGACTCTATGGCTTTGACGATATTGTCTGATGTGGAAGCTGTAAAGATGGCGAGGCCGATTTTGGGACCGACGCCGGAAACCGAGATGAGGAGCTCAAATAGGTCAAGGTCTTGAGGAGAGGGAAAACCAAAGAGAGACAGATTGTCTTCCCGTAGGTGTGTGTGAATATACAGCTTAGCAAAGTCTTTCTCAAGAAAGGTGAGACTATTTGGAATATAAACCGTGAAACCAATACCATTGGCAAATAGAATGATTTTTCCCTTACCGCTATATTTGATTTCACCTTCGAGATAGCCGATCATAGACTCATTCTAGCATGGCTCGATGGGTAATATTCGGGCTTTTTATTGGTATAGACAATTTTCAGTATTTGTTGTAGTATATAGGCTGAAAGTAGATTTACATTCTGTGGAGGCACAAATGGGCTGTCTGACTCTGCTGTTATATCCTTTTGCGATTTGGGGTTTCAGCGAATTAGGTTGGATCTCACTTACTGCTGGCGCTTCTGTTTGGAGTGTGGCACTATGGTCGCTAGTCTGCATTATTGTTGTTGACTTTTTGTCCTGGGGCGTAAAATTCCTCGTCAAGCTGGCTACCATTCCGGCTAGCCTTATGACCATGGGAATTGCCGTCAGTGTCATTGAAGGTGTGTTCAAATATTTTGGTTTGGCTTTGGCCTCTCACTGGTCAGCGCTTTTTACCATTCCGTGGATCTTCAGCCCCTTTTGGTGGCAGGCATTGCTAATTGGCATCGCTTTTGCGGTAATTGGCGCAATGTGGGGTACCAAGACGAAGATCAGATACACACACAGAACAACCACTCGAACGAGGTAGTCGATCAGACTCTGTCTCAAGGCAGAGTCTTTTTTGTGGCATTGATTAACGAACCCTAAAAGCGTGGGTGAGGGCGATGGCGACGGCGTCCGCCGCATCGTCGGGCTTGATCTTTTCCTTGAGATGGAGAATCTTTCCGACCATAAATTCTACTTGACTCTTTTCGGCTTTGCCGTATCCCGTTAGGGAAGACTTGACCTGTAGAGGAGTGTACTGAAAAACAGGTATGTGAGCCTGCTCTCCTGCCAGAAGAATAACTCCTCTTGCGGCTGCGACGTCGATGGCTGTTTTCGCATTTTTTTCAAAGAAGAGCGACTCGACAGCTAAAGCCTCAGGCTGGTGAACTTTAATCAAATTCTGAAGAAAATCGTGAATTTTTAATAATCTTTGGGGTAGCTCTGAGTTTGTCTTTGTTTCGAAGCAGCCACACTCCACAAAAGTGTCGACCCCTTTTTCATGGCTCACTATCCCCCACCCCACTCTACCAGTGCCTGGATCGATGCCTAGTATCTTCATGATTTGATTGTACACACTAGGCTTGGAAATGATAAAATATGTTGCGTTCATCGCACGTTTGGGTCAGTAGCTCAGTCGGTTAGAGCACCTGCCTTTTAAGCAGGGTGTCGCGGGTTCGAGTCCCGCCTGACCCACCAAGCATTTGTGTTGCCCTAGCGGCAAAACAAGTGATTGATCGTTCTTTAAGGGACTCGAAGGGCGGAGGCAAGCTCGTAACGATCTTGTCGAGCCAGGTCCTAGCAAAACTTCAATAGAAGTTTATGCAAGGGAGTCCCGCCCATATTTTGGCCCCGTCGTCTAGCGGTCAGGACGTCAGGTTTTCATCCTGAATATCGCGGGTTCGATTCCCGCCGGGGTCACACTCAGAGAGTTTTCGCTCTCGTCAGGGTACATCGCCCGTGCGCCCGCCCCCGCACGGAGCGATGCGAAGGGCTTTTTCATCTCCCATGTAAGTTGTTTATCTTTCAAAATGAAGTTCGAGCCGATGTTATTGGCGAAGATCCGCAGATCTTCGCTAGCAGTATTCGGTCGCGCGATTTTTTGCGCTCGCATGGCCTTTTCTCAGAAAGGTATGTCGGAAGAACTAGTCAACTCTCTCGGTCTTAATGTTTTTATTTTTTAGAACTATTGAGCACCATCTCAATCGAATTGAGTGAATTACGGAAAGAATCTGCGTGTCCAGAATTAAGCTGTCTCTGATGAAGCTGAAATTCTGCTTCATTAGCAGAATACATCGCCCACCCTATCGGAGTTTCTTTTTCTTCGTCATTTAGCGACGACCATAATCTAAGCCCAATCAGAGCAAAATCATATAGTGAGACCTCCATTTCGAAGAAAGCTTGAGCCGCCTCAATAAAAAGACTACTTTTCTGATCAATTGAGAGAGATTCTTCATTCTCGACTCCATAATTTTTGAGATACCAATCTATATTCTTTGAATACTTCTCAATAATTATGATTGTATCTTTACGCTTGGTTTCCATGCGTTTATTTTACCTTATACGGAATTGGCACGAAAAAGGCTAGGTTTCCCTAGCCTTAAAGTCAGTCATTGATAATTACATCCTCGCCCTTTTTGTGCCTACCGTTCAGGTCAAATGAATAGAGTGTTCCGTGAACTTCCCAAGTATCTGTGGAGAATTTGTCGACATTTCCAGATACGTGTCCACCACCTTTTACGAAGGTAATGCTCACATGCCAGTGATCTCCGTTGTCTTTAATAGCCATCTTTCCCGACATTGGCAACCACTGCTCTAGTCTTGTTCCTTTTACAATGTCAGCATCTCTTCGTCTGGACAATTGGAAACATTTATCACAATATGTTTTTGGTCTGGACCATTCAGCATGATTGTGAATTTCAGCGCCACATTTTGAGTTGGCACATCTGACTGTGTACCACCCCTTGCAGTCCTTGCAATATTTCGGTTCATCGTTCCAGGAACAGTGAACACTAAAGATTCGACGGCAATGTGAGTTTTCGCAAATCTTGTTATTCCAGCCCTTACAGGTACAGTAATCAGGAATGTTATCCCAATAGTCTTTGTACCTTACGCGTCCACCACATTGCCGGTTGGCGCAGGGTTTTTCCTGCCATTCTCGACAGGAAGGACAATACTGAGGAGGGTTGTTCCACTCGCAGTGGATACTAAATCGTCCAAAGCATTTTGGGTTTTCACATCTGACTTCATACCAGCCCTTACAATCCTGACAATAATCGAAAATATTATTCCAGTAAATCTTGTATCGAATTTCCCCGCCACAGTGTCTATTGGCGCACTGTTTGGTCTGCCACTCATTACAATCCCGGCAGTATTCCGGAATATGGCTCCATTCAGGTAAATACGGAATCGAAACATGACACCATCCACACGGAGTTTCCAACCATCTGCCCATATAAATCCTCCATAAAAGTTAGTGTGCTCTACTTACTGAGAGGATTATAGCTGTGGCTAATACAATGTCAATTGATTATCTAAATACATTAATAAAATTATTTTAATTAATTAAAAAAACCTTTTTTTGAGTGCCTGCGGAGCAGGCACTTGTCCGCTAGGACAATGCTGTCTCACTTCTCTAAATATCCACTGATAGAATTTTCTCCTAATCAGTTGGTATTGTATGGCGAGATTGAAATTTGAGCCATATTTTGAGAACAGCTTCGCCACAATCACTAGATGTGATCTTGTGGTGAACATATTTGTGGAGTGAGATTGCCAAAGCTCGAGTACGAGATTCGTAATGACGAGAGATGGGGCAAATCATCCCGACTGAATTGGAGTTTCGAAGCTTCGACTTTGAGGTCTGGATACAGAATTCGTATCTCACCGACAACCGCAGTTGAAGGTGACCTGCCTGCCGGCAGGCAGGGCGGTGAGCCAATAGTTAGTAATGGTCCCGAAAATAAGAGCTTGCTCGTCGTCTTTTCGATAACAATACTGTTATCGAAATATTACTCCTGTGCTTCCTCTTGTTATCGCTTGTAACTTCGTTAGAATGCTTGATAATAGGTTAGAATTTCGTTATAACACCTCACAATAGGGATGTTAAAGCACTATATCTGTGGTACTTAGTTCTTTTAGCTTGGCAATTAGGTCTTTCACCGAAAATACAGAAGTATCTACTTGTTTACTTTGAAAGGTCCTTAACCCTTCAATTATTCTCCTTATCATCACTGCCTCATCTTTCCAGAGATACTTTATTCTAATTTCGTTTTTGGTAAATGTTTTCGAGATGATGACTAGCTGAGCATAAAATGGCGCTGTATTCACAAAGATGTTCGAGATATCTTTTATATCCACACTGTGCACCTGAGAAGAAAGGAAAAAACTGCGATTGATAATCGTTAACCTTCCTTCCTCTACGTTCAAAGTGTCCGGAAAAATGTCAAGAGGAAATCTATGAGTAGAAATGGATATCAGTATCCTATTAGATTTTTTTACCAAACCGGCCACCAAGTTTTTATCAATTATTTTACCTTTTTCCTCCAAGTGAGCAGCTTCTTGTCTGGGAACTGAAGATGCTTCAAGGGGCGTCAAGCTTGTTTCGGGGAACGCTGTCACCTTGCCTGTTTTGTCATCAATATTGATATTCATTTTTAGTTGTCAAGAGCGAGATAATAATCTTTATTCACTTTGTTCTTCACCTGAAAAGGCTTGCAGCAACTTCACGATACCCCAAGCCAATAAAGCATAGACGACGATAGCGATTAGTGTTCCCGGCTCGAAAGTCATTCCGGAAGATGAACCTTTACGAAAAATCCCATCGAACGGCATGGAAAAGATTCCGGTAAGGGCGTATATCCCACTTACGAAGCCACTTGAAGGACTTGCCCCGGTAACTTTGAGTACCAGTCTGAAAGTTAGAAGTACTTCTACAAGTCCGAAGAAAAAATAGATTATTCTTTCTGTTGTTTCAGAGTCTGAAACTTTACTTTTGGTAGAGGTACTAGCCATTTGGGTATCACCAGATCTTGTAACTACCGTCTCCTTTATTAATTCTGCCATGTTTTGTTTATTTCTTTACGCAATTGCACCTACAATAGCTACACCTGCTCCAGCGATTGCTCCTGCTACCGCTGCCATTGCCGGACTGATACCACCCATTACCCCTCTTTCTTTGTTCTGTTTAGAATTTGTCATATCTTTCATTTCTTTGTCGATTATTATTTTAAAAATATCTTAGATTTTAGGCTTTACAATCTTTATTTCTTCAGGTAGATAAGCTATTAAGGCTTTCTCTACAAGTTGTGTGAGCGTAATGTCTTCTATTACAGACTGTGCCTTTGAATGCTTCAGAAGTTCAGGATTGATAAAGAGGGTGACTCGTTGTTTATTTGAATTTGCCATATACACATAGTACTACTATGTGTAGCTTTTGTCAAATATGAAGTGCTACAACTATCGCAACTATGTTGAATTTCTTAGCCTAAGCGCCTCATCAATCAAAAACACCTGATTCTTCCTTAATAGTGGAGAATTTTCAATTGTGAAAAAACCGTACTCTGATACTTCGTGTGTAGGTACAAATTCGCCCCCAATAAGCACACCTGTATAACAGATATCAAGCCTAGCTGATCCCCTGTCGGTGCGGGTCTTAAGGGAGTCGTCCACACTGACTACCAAACCCGACTCTTCTTTGATTTCTCTCTCAAGCCCCTCTATTGGATGTTCTCCGGCTTTTAGATAGCCTCCAGGTAAACTCCAGGAATGCGCTCTATAGATATGTTTGAACAATAAAACTTCACTCTTCTCATTAAATATTATTCCGGTAACGCCCACCAAAAATTGGTCTTGAAAAAATCTCATAATAAACAACTGAATTCCTTTGGGCATGTGTAAAATCTTCCATACTTTCGTTAGTATAGATTTCACAGAGCGTTGGTGTCCACCACCTCAAGTGTGGTTCCATTCTTAATTTTCTCATTCTCTAGCTCCAGCTGATGCACCCTCTTGGCAAGCTCCAGGACTTCATCTTTATTTTTCTTAATTTCTTTATCTTTTCCTCTAAATCTGAAAGAGTTGGACACCTCTCCTACCAAATGTATTAAATATGATAGTAATAGCCCAATTACCAGAGACACCACTATCACGTAAAACAGAGGTACCTCACTGAACGCAATAAATCCTAAATTTACAGCTACGGGAGTGAAGTTGAATTTTGATATATAAACGAGTCCTGACCCAAGTACTAACATTAAAATTAAAGCTAACATAAATATCCTATATAACTTGACTTATAAGTCAGTATACTCTTATTGTTTGATTCTCGTATGATATTTCCTTGTTTCGTACTTGAATTTGTGTGTAGAATATATTGTAATTTATTGTTTTCAGCTATAAATCATATGGGTGCCAATGGAGCAACCTATTGATAGTAGTGGAAGTGATCCTTGAGGGTGGCTGATTGTTCGGCAGATTGACTTGAGCAAAACTTCTAGTTAATGGCTCGAGCGGCACCACCGCAGTGGTGCAAAAATAACCGCCAACGCAAAACTTTTTATTAATGATTGTAATTCGTTATAATGTGACCATGACTCTATCAAAATTAAACCTAGAACTTAGAACTATTATTACTCAATATCAACAATCTTTTTCAGATAAATCTTACGGTGAAGAAAACAATGAAGACGATCTGTTAATGAATATATTTAATATTACTCCTGAACTGAAGAGAGAAAATCGACAATATTGGGGAAGAGAGCTTGGGATGTGTTGGCAATTGTTAGTAACAAAATTGTGTGAATTAACCTGCAATAACTTTAGGCCGGCACTGAGGATAGAGGCCGATGAACCAACGGACTTATTTATTGGAAATGATGCTATCGATACAAAATATCGTATTGGTTCTGGTGACTCCGGTACTTTGAAAAAGTTTAAAAAATATGGTCGACTTCTAAAAGACAAAGGATATAGTCCCACGATTCTTATCCTGAGAGAGGATAATCTCCATGCAGCCGTGACAGCATGTAAGGCCGGTGGGTGGAATGTATATTCAGGCGATGTAATGTTTGATTACCTAAAAAAGCGTACTGGTTTTGACTTAAAGATCTATCTGACACAAATGTCAGGAAAATCTTCAATAAGTAGAAACTAAAATAGTTTATTTTTAGTTTTATTTAAGTGATCCTTAACTCTTTTTTGAGCTATTTGACAGTATTCTGGATTAATTTCAAAGCCCAAGAAAGATACTGAATTCTCGATTGCAGCGATTGCTGTTGTACCAGACCCCATAAAAGGATCTAGGACAATTTTATTGATATCCTTAGGTAAGACCATATCAATCAGTTTCGAAATCAATAATACAGGCTTAACCGTGCAGTGAATGTTATAGACATCTTTCTTTTCTCTGTTGCTAATGTTGTCGATTATATTTGATAGAAATCCACTTCCGCCATCTTTTGTGTGAAGTAAACCAACATCGTATTTTTTTACGGTTTCAAGATAATTTGTATCCAATGGCTTCTGCAACATAACAATAGCTTCCCATTCGTTTCTAAGACAACTATGCCACCCTTCCCATTTTTCTGTGTTTTTATATCCTTCTTTTTTTAATTTATTAACAAAGTTCAGACCTTTGGGTATACCCGAATTCTTTCTCCAAACAATAATATCTCTTGCGTAGAACCCTGCTTTTTCCATAGCCACTTGGACATGAGCTACTGTGCGAGTACTATTAAAGACTAAAATGTATGCACCTGGCTTTAATACTCTAAATACTTCTTTTCCCCAAATGTGGCACCAGTTTTGATAATCTTGAATATTGTCGGCATTTTTTTTATACCATCTTTCGTTTCTTACTCCCCCTGCCAAACCACTACCATAGGGTATGTGCTTTATTAACGTCTTTGAATTTTGAATTCTATCAGTGCGCCTCTTTATTTCATCAGCGTTCCAGTTATGACCAACAAACTCATAATTATATGGTGGGTCAGTAATACAAGAATCGATTGAATTTGAGGGTATATTACCTAGCTCTGTTGTACAATTTCCGCATATAATTTTGTTAAGAATTGTTTTTCGCAAATCTTCGTGATCATTTCGTGGTTTAATATTCGGTTCACTGATAATAGACGCATCACTTTCACCTATATATTTGATGACATCAACAACGATTCCTTGAATGATTAAGTTTTCAGGATCTACTATTATAGGACTATACGCTTGGTTGGCCGGTTGTAGTCTTACCTTATTATCTTCTTTGAAAAACTTTTTAAGAGTTACCTCCTCTCTGTTGAGTAAAGCAACGATTTTTTGGCCATTCTCAGCAGTATTTTGATTTCTTATAACAACAATATCTCCGTCGTTAATGTTCTCATCTACCATGCTCTGGCCTGCTACTCTTAATGCAAATAAATGTTGTTGTTCTTCTTTTTGGGAAAAAGGTATGGATATATATTCCTTCTCTTCTATGGCTAAAATAGGTTGACCGGCTGATATTCTACCAAGAATGGGGATTTGTATCATTTGCTGAAACTCGTAGACAGCTATGCCTCGTGGTTGGTTATCTTTCTTTTTTAATAACCCTAGTTCTTCTAGTGATTTTACATGGTGATGTGCAGTTGAAACAGACGCTAAATGTAGATGCTTTTTAATTTCTTCAAGCGACGGAGAATACCCGTACTTAACGGAAAAACTTTTTATAAAATCAATCACCTGTTTTTGTCGTTTTGTTATCATTTTGACTTTCGATTTTTATTCTATATACTAACTATAAATCGAATGTAAATAGAAAGTCAATACTCAAATGCTCACAAGTACCTCGGTGGGCCTATTTGCTTGCAAAAAAAGGTATCCCGTGTGGCTTGTCGGCGCCTTCTATCTCTTGGTGCACGCTGACCAAGGCTGACTGTATAGCCAGAAGCTGTTCGGATAGATACTCTTCGTTTCCTTTTTGGGCGTGAATAATATCGGCTTCCGCTTGTTCCAGAACATTCAAAATTGCGTGCTGGACAGACCCGATCAAATTGGGATCTACATTTATCCCCCATTCCGTTTGAAGCATAGAAAAGGTGTGGGTCAGGCCGGCGACTCCGTACATACCCCACTGAGGCCGGAATACTTTGGCTAGTGTCCAATCTACCCCAGATTGTGACTCGGTTCCCGAAATAGGTAGTTGGATATGCCGCTGAAACAAGTCTATAAATCTTTTTTTGAAAGCATCATTGTCGACAATTGACAAAGCACCATCTTTAAAACTGACCGCGCTACCGAAAATATCGATAAAGTGCATTATGGTTCTGGCCCGTTGCACCTGTACTTCTGGATCATTTGAATCTTTCGATCTTTTGAGGCTTTCTGCCTGCTTGGCAAAGTCAGCTTCTCTCCAAATATCTTCATGGAACCCGACGACGGAGGTGATAAACCCTACATCTTTAGAATCTAAGATTATCATTTCACCATTTTCAAGTCTAAACGATTTACCCACCAGATGTTTCCCAATCACTCCTTTGAAAATTACTTCGTGATCTGAATCAATCTGGGCATTTAAGCCTCCCATAAGTTTGGCCGTGTCATGAATCATACCGGCAACCTCTAGAAGCCCATGCTTACTTTTGGGAAGAATACCTTTTGAGAGAGGAGAAAGCCTGGAAGATTCCTTAAAAAAGGAGGATATACAGTTTCTGGTGGACCTCTGATGGTCAAAGAGCATACCATCATAGTCTAGTCTTTTCAAAAACGCTAAGGCTTTATTGCGGTCATCCTCCGGGAGAAGTTTAGCTGAGTCCTCAGCTATTTTTCTAGAAATGGAATAAAGATAGGTTTCATATGAGACGTTTGGGTCATAAAGTAAGTCGAGGTCTGAGAGTTGTTTTTCAAGTTCGACAACGTTATCGAACATCAGCCTTCTGGCTTCCTTCCTGATTGGGTCTTCCAGTATCTGATCTATCCTCCAATCCGGAGAATCTTTTTGAGTAACGTACCTATAGACACGATAGTAGCATTCTCTCCCTAAGCCAAAATATCTTAAATCCTTGCCCGGCTTCTCCTCATATTCCAGAGTCATCTTCCTACTGGTTAACCGGTAATCCTTTCATCATTTCTGAAAGATCGGTAAACACTACATCTGCAGGGGGTGTGAACTCAGAATCGGAAACACTTCTTTGGGAACAATCCATCTTGTATTTGGTTTCGTCTTCGTAGGTAGAAACTTTGCTGTCGACAGCGTTTTCCTCTATTTCTCCATTTTCTTCAGAGGGCGTAATGGCTTCTTCTGGCTCAAGTTTGGTTTTTATACCTGTTTTTTCACCTTCGGTCCAGATATATGAATAGACTGTGTCGTTTATCATAGTGCCTGTTTTCCCTTCACCAAAATCGGATCCGACTACCTTCATCTTTTTTCCGGACACAATAATCTGAGTGGAAGTATTGTCTGTTAAGTTCGTTATTTGGCAATCTGCTTGACCGCCACGGGCGATTATCTGAGCGAGTTTTTCGGCTTTTTGCTCTTCAGTGCCGGTAATAGGAGTTGAGGCAGATGGAAACAGAGTACAACCTGAAAGGATCAAGGCGGCGGCGATAACCAAAAGTAAATTTTTCATATTTCAAATAATTGATACATTATTATAATACTACTTCCATAATCAATAATTGATGTATTCACATCAAGTCCTTAAATGGATGGTCAATATCAATGTATCCCGACTCTGCGTCTGCTACTCCCACAAACAATCTCACCTTGTCTTCGTTTAGAGGAACCGCTCCTCCTACATATACTACTCCACCCAAGTGACTCATTTTAGATTCTGTGGCCGGAAACTGGTCGGCGGTCGCAATTATTTTTAATTCGCTAACACTGTTGTTATCCGGGTCAAAAATAAACGATATAGCATGATAATTCTTTTTTCCGTCCGGTCCAAAATCAGCTATATGGGCTAAAACTCCTATCCGACCATCATTAAGGAGATATAGTGAATTTACTCCACCCCATTCATCCTCACCACCAGTTCTTTCCACAAAAACTCCGGGGATTAATTTATTATTATCTTTGTTGAAAAGTTCTTTGTTCAGATCATCCAGTGAATTTATTTCGAAATAACCAATCTTCCCTCGACCACCATAATCATCCCCCTGGGGGCGAGTGAACACACCTATCTTTCCATTTTTTCTTTGTATTAGCCTAACGCCTTTCATTTTTTCCGGACCCACAAAAAACGGCTCCACCAAATCACCTTTCACGACGAGCTCAGAAAGATCTTCCTTGAAACTATAAATCACTGTCCTGTATGGGTTTCCCTCTTCTTCATAGGTCTGGACCCCGCCCATTATTCTGAAGCCGTCAACTATTCCACAAAAAAAGGGGTCTTGAGTATTTTTGAATACAGGCGCATCCTCCACAATGTCCCACTCCCCCTTCTCATTCTCTGAAAAGAGCATGACCATGGCACCTTTTTCCGATTTTCTGTTTTCTACTCGTCCAAGTAAATATTTATTGCCATTTATCTCGATCGGTGAAGGGTTGTAGACCGAATATCCTTTAAGATTTTCGCCTAAGTTAAATTTTAGTAGAACCCCTACTGGTAGGTTTTTTTCTCTATTGTGGATATCTATTAGCTCCGGAATACCCGGAGCAACGACGACGCTCGACTCTTTTTCGATCCGATCCATCCTATGAGTATACAGTGGTTAATTATTTTAAAGCAGAAGGATTAAGTCGGATGATTTTGTCCCCGTCCAGGTGGGTAATTGAACGTCCGTCCATGTTGCTGGTAGTAATGTAGAGCATTCCATCCGAACCCAAAATTACATCTCGAAGTCGACCGTACTGACCTTTGAGGAACTGTTTCAATTCTTTGGTATTAGTGTCAAATCTAAAAAGGGCTGTGCCTCTGAGTCCAGTGAAATAAAGATAAGGATTATAAAACAGAAGGCCGGAAGGGGCCCAGGTGGCACTACCTGAGTTGATAATCGGAGAAACATAGCCAGACTGAGTTTGATTACCGGTGATGTTGGGCCAACCGTAGTTCTTCCCCATTTCGACGAGATTTAGTTCGTCTTTGGTGCTCGGACCGTGTTCGGTTGCCCAGAGTTTACCAGAATCATCCCAGGCTAACCCTTGTATATTCCGATGACCATAGGAATAGGTACTGTTGTTGTATGGATTTCCGGGTGCAGGTTCACCAATATCAGTGACCCTCAGAATTTTTCCGGCTAGAGAATTTTTATCTTGTGACAGTGATGGATTCTGAGAATCTCCTGTGGTGATATAGAGATAGCCGTCGGGACCAAACTTAAGGCGCCCGCCGTTGTGGTTGGAATTTCCTGGAATGTCAGAAATTATGATCTTGTCTTGACTAAAATTGCCATCACGGTAGAGATACCGAGCGACTTTGTTTAAAGTGTTGTTACCGACCTCGGAATAAGTGTAATACAAGTAAACAAAGTGGTTGTTTTTATAATCCGGATGAAGGGTAATGCCCAGAAGACCACCCTCACCAATTGGTTTAATATCTTTGATGGTCGCCACCGGAGCTGTTTGCAACTTGCCCGCAGGAGAAATTAACCTAACTCTTCCCGGACGTTCGGTAAAAAGAATACTAGTATCCGGCAGAAAAACCATGGACCACGGTATCTGAAGTTTGTCGGCGATAATCGTTGGATCCTGTGAGGCCTCTAAAGCCTGACCTGGAGAAGTAGGTGAAGTAATGGACCCGGATATTTGTGGTTGTAGAAGGCGGTCATCGTTATAAAAATATTGGTAGGCGACAAAGGAAGATATGACTACTATGGAAAATAAGAATATTTTTCTCATCTGTGTTAAATATAACAAATTAACCAAAGGTGAAAGCAAATATTTGTGTTCCTTCAGCATCGAAATCTAAACGAAGAAGATGTCTGCCAGGGATCCCCCTCAGGTCAATCAATTCGTAAAGACGAGAGGTATCAAAGATAATCTGGCCGTCTTTCACATCTTTACCGGAAATATTTTCGTCTACCGGCACTCCGTCCAAACTAATCGTGACCTTATCTGCTGGGCTTTTTGGAGTTATTACCAAAAATACTTTATTGGCAAAGAAATTAATTTCCAGACTGGAGTTTTGGACGCTTTCACTGTATTCAGGAGCGAAGCTCCATTCCCCTTCATAGGCAAAGTTGTTTTCGGCAATGCTTGCCGGCAGGGTGTAGTCTTGTACTCCAAGAATTGCCCTCTCCCGTGAGGCAAAGCCTGACATGCGAGTATGCCCCAGGTATGTTTCTGGTGTCAAGCGGATGCGGGGAGTTTCTTCTGAAATGGTGAGCATGCCAGACTGCATAGACAAGCCTGTTTCGGCCAGAAGTGACTGGATGGCCATTTCTGTCTCCTCATATTTACCCTCTCCAAAATGGGAGTAGCGCAAGCGCCCATCTTTGTCTATTAAATATTTGGCTGGCCAGTAGATGTTATTGAAATTGTTCCAGGTTGAGTAGCTATTGTCTTGAGCAACGGGATAATTGATACCAAACATTTTGATGGCGTTTTGAACGTTTTCGGTTTTTTTCTCAAATTCAAATTCGGGAGTATGAACTCCTACGACGACAAGACCTTGATCTTTGTATTTTTCATACCATCCAGTCACAAATGGTAATGTCCGTATGCAGTTGATACAGGTATAGGTCCAAAAATCCACCAGAACCACCTTTCCCTTTAAAGATTGAATGGAAAGAGTGGGGCTGTTTAACCATTGGCTGATTCCCAAAAACTCCGGCGCTTTGCCCCGGTCCGGCAAGAATGAGGGTCTTCCGCTTATTCGACTAAGTTGTTCTTGAACTTGGTTGGACTGTTCGAGTTTGTAGAGAAAGTTGCTGTATGAGGGAAAGAGGTCGAGTAATTTTGCCTGAATGACTTTGTCATAGTTGGTATAGATCAGAAGAGCGGTGATTATCATGATTATCCCTAAAGCTCTTTGAATGGAGTGAGTATAGGGAGATAATACGCGACTCTTGGTGAGGACCCTACTACCAGTTGACGCGAAGATAAACAAAGGTATTCCCGTTCCCAACATATACATCAACGTGACCAGGATAATTTGCGAATTCACGGCGCGGGTGGCGGACAGAGCCGCGATGGTCGCTAGAATTGGCCCTGCGCAGGGAGACCAGACGATACCCAGGGCAAATCCAGTGGCCAATGCACCAACAAATCCCTCACCTTTGCCAAAGCTAGACCCGAGACGACCGGAAAGACGGGAAGCGGCTCCCTCCAAGATAGCACCAAGACTAGGAATAATTAAGGTTAGTCCGAAAAAACCGATAACTAAGACGGCGAGAAGCCTCAATCCATTTGGGTCGAAACCAAACGCCCTGACCAGGTAAGAGAGACTGAGGGTAAAAACTGAAAAGCTGGTAAGGATACCGATAGTAATCCCAAGTGGTTTCTGCTTGCCACCTGTTGATGAAGAAAGAACAATGGGGAGGATCGGCCAGATACAGGGCGCGAAAATAGTTAGTAGGCCAGAGACAAACGCAACAAGTAATAAAACTAACATAATAGTTAGTATAAATCAAAATCAAATAGTTTTCTTCGTGTATAATGGACACATGCTTAAAGGGTATGATGCCTCAAAATACGACCGGCCGTCGGTAGCTGTGGATGTGTTGTTGTTTACGATTGAAGCGGGTGAGCTTAAGATCCTGCTTGTCCAAAGGAATGAAGAACCCTTTAAAGGCCGCTGGTCACTCCCTGGCGGTTTCGTAAAAGCTGATGAATCTCTTGACCGAGCGGCGATACGGGAATTGGGAGAGGAAAGCGGTGTAGAGAATATATATTTAGAGCAGCTCTACACTTTTGGAGACCCAAAAAGAGACCCGAGAACTCGTGTGATCTCCGTGACCTATATGGCCCTTGGTGCCAAAACTGATTGGGGTTTAAAAGCGTCCGGAGATGTATCGGCCGCTAAATTTTTCTCAGTTGACAATCTACCAAAACTCGCCTTTGACCATCAGCAAATATTTCATTACGGCCTGGAAAGGCTCCGCAGTAAACTTGGGTATACAAACATAGCTTTTGGGTTGCTTCCCGAGCAATTTACCTTGACAGACCTACAAAAAGTATATGAAATTATTCTCAATAAACAACTCGACAAGCGAAATTTTAGAAAAAAAATTCTTACAACCGACTTACTCCGATCCTTAGGAAAGAAGTCATCCGGAGGAGCCCATCGACCGGCAGAACTCTATAGGTTTAAGAAAAAAGAAATCGTTTATACAGATTGAGATTTTGAGGTATACTCTGAGAGCAAGACGATCTTTTATATTCCAACGGAGGAAGAATGAAGAACTGGAAAACCGTAGTTAAATGGTTTCTAATGCTAAGTTTTATTACCTGGATTGTATCAGGACTTATTGTCACCTTTGCTCCTTTTTTCGCGATGTGCTTTGGTCTGGCAATTGCGGCCTGCCAAACTGGTAGTCCCTGGTTTATACTGGTTGCACAGTGGATACCGTCTCTCTTACTGGTTATCTTCACTTCACCAATTTGGATAGATTACCTCAATTTGAAGCACGAACAGAAAGAACGCAGGAAAGCCGAGAACGAAAGACTCGATAAGGAAGAAGCAGATGAGGAAAACGTCAGCAAGTAACTGTATGCAAATCCCCGACTAACATCGGGGTTTTTTATGGTTAGCGGACAAAGACTTTTTCCTTGCGAACAATTTTTTTAGGACCTTTCTTGACCTTTTTAACCTTAACCACTTCAGCTTTTGGAGCGTTCTTAACTTTAGCGGTTTCAGGTCTGACTCTTTCTTCTTTTCCATTTTCGGGTTTTTCCGAGAAGGCGGATTCTACAGGAACTTCGATGGCGGCTTTCATACCTTTTTTGACGAAGACGTCCTTAACTTTAGTGGCTTTTTTACCGAGAAGGCTTCTAAGGAAGTAGAGTTTGGCTCTACGAACCTTACCCTTTTTGACGATTTCAATACCGGTGATAGATGGGGTACCAATGGGGAGAATTTTTTCAACCCCCACGCCTCCAGCTGCAATTTTTCGGACGATAAAGTTTTTGCCTTCTCCTGTGCCGCGAATGGCGATAACGATACCCTGGAACACTTGTGTTCTGGACTTTTCACCTTCTTTGACGGCCAAGGAGACTTTGATGGTGTCCCCAACGCCGAACTTGATTTTGTCTTGCCATGTGATTTGATTTGCCATAGGCACTTATTTTACCAGCCGTGGAGGGTTTTTTCCACCTGTCTGGCCAAGTCTTTGGTGTAGTCTATCTTATAGGGTAAGGTAATCTTTTTTATATTATTGGCCGATTCGATAACTACAATAATTTCATGCTCGCCAGGGTGAGACTTGAGTAAATCCGAAACTTTTTGCATGGCGTCTTTGGGCGTGCCTGATTTGATAAATATTTCATGAACCATATCTGGCGGTGTCTTCTTCATGTCAATTATTGTGCCCGTCTCGACCACTATCTGTAGGTTATCTTCACGATTGTCCACCTTACCCTTGACTATTATAGGAGTGTCCTCAACCCACATATCGGGAGTTTCGGCAAAAAGTTTAGGGAAAACAATACAACCAACCGTTCCAGTGTCATCTTGCAGGGTAACAAAAGCCATTCTGGAATTATTTTTTTTAGTGTTTACCAGCTTCACTCGAGAGATAATGCCAGCCAAAGTGACAGTTTGGTTCAAGTGGAGGGTGGGGTCCAAACCCACTATCTTTTGGCTAATAATATCTGAAACCTGACGCACAATCTTTTTGACCGGATTATCGGAGAGATAAAAACCGAGTAGTTCTTTTTCTAGTTTCAGCTTGTCCTCCAAAGACATTTCGGGAATGTTCGGCAGATGATCTGACGAATCTCCGGAGGAAGCAGCACCGAAGAGACTGACCTGGTTCTCGCCCTTGCTTTTCTGGGTTCTGACGGAGTTATCCCTAATTACTGGTAGAGCCGACAAGAGCTGGGCCCGGTTGCCAAAACGATCAAGGGCACCAGCTTTGATAAGGGATTCCGCCACTCTTTTGTTTACTTTTTGTAAATCAACTGTGTTTAAGAAGTTGGTGAAGGAAGTGAAATGACCCTTCTCCCTGGCACTTAAAATGGCGGTAATGGCAGATACTCCCACGTTCTTGATAGCTGACAGACCAAAACGTATGGCTTTTCCGGTATCTTTAGCTCTTCCTTCTTCTAACCACTCGGATCTGTTTAAATCTATGATTGTAAAGTCAGTTAAAGATTCGTTGACATCGGGGGGAAGAACCTTGATTCCGAGTTTTTCACATTCAGTGATAGCTAAAACTATTTTGTCCGTGTCCCCCGCCTCGACGGACATAAGGGCAGTCATATATTCGACTGGGTAATGAGCCTTGATATAGGCAGTCCAATAGGCAACGATACCATATGAGGCTGCGTGAGCTTTATTGAACCCGTAGGCGGCAAAAGTTTCAATCTGTTTAAACAGTTCTTCGGCTTTTTCCCGGGGAATGTTTGAATGAGTTACGCAGCCTTCGACAAATTTATTGTGTTGAGCTTCCATCTCGGCTTATCAGCCTCCTCCCAGTTGTAACCCGCCAGATCGATAGCCATCAGCAAAACGTCGTCTTGGTAGGTAATTATTCCATACGAGCGGTCTAAGATTTTTTCCAATCCGGGGACAAAATAGGAAATTTTTGCAGGGTCTCGCTTGCGAGCAATATACTCCGGGATGCTTCCCATGGGGCCGGGGCGGTAAAGTGCCACCATGGCCATGACATCTTCAATTCTTTCGGGTCTGAGGTCAGTGAGATATTTGGTCATACCACTGCCGGCCAACTGAAAAACACCGAAGGTCTCTCCTCTGGCCAACATTTCGAATGTTTCATGGTCATCCAGAGGCACTTTTTTTATATCTATCTTTACGTGATGCAGCGTCTGAACCAACTTGACAGCGTTCGCCAAAATGGTAAGGTTGGCAATTCCCAGAATATCTAGCTTTATCATGCCAACATCTTCTGCCGCATGCATTTCATATTGAGTGATGATTCTGTCACCTCCGCCGGTTTCTTTTTGAAGTGGGGTAAATTTGACCAAATCATCGGGGCCGACGATAACGGCCGCGGCATGTACGGAAATATGTCGAGCGTTGCCTTCTACCTTTTGGGCCATACCTAAGAGTTTTTTTATTTCAGGATCATCATCTCTCATTTTTGCCAGCTCGGGAGTGTTCTCCAGAGCTTTTTTTAATGTCATGGGAAAACCCTGGCTGCCTTCGGGAATAGTTTTTGAAATCTTGTCTACTTTGGAATATGGCATACCCATGACACGACCGATATCTCGGACCGCAGCTCTAGCCTTCATGGTGCCAAAAGTACATATTTGACCTACCTTTTCACTACCGTATGTTTCGGCCAGATAGCGAATGAGGTCGTCACGGTGAATATCAGCTACATCCAAGTCAATATCCGGTGGTGAAGGGCGGAAGGGGTTCAGGAAACGTTCGAAAGGCAAACGGAAGTGAAGAGGGTCTACGGTGGTAATGCCTACGCAATACGAGACGAAGGAGCCAGCAGCCGAGCCTCTGGTATTGGTGTAAATACCGGCTTCGTTGGCATAGTTTACTATTCCCGATTCGAGCAAGAAGTAGGGTGAGTACCCCTTTTTCTCGATGATTTCTAATTCGTAGTTCAATCTACTTTCTTGCTCACTGTTTACCGACCCAAATATTTCTTTACACCCGTCATAAGCTTTTTCTCTCAAGACCTCACCAGCAGTTTTTCCCTTTGGTAGATCAAGTTTTGGAAAATACCATTCACCCAGTTTAATAGTGACTTCGCAGCGATCAGCGATTTTTTGAGTATTCTCAATTGCTTCGGGCAAGTCTTGAAACTCACTTGCCATTTCATCGGGGCTTTTTAAGTAGAAGTCCGGAGTGTCTATGTAGCGCATACGATTGGTATCGTCCAACATCTTGCCTGTTTGCACGCAAACAAGTGCGTCCTGAGCTGCCGCATCTTCTTGGTTTAGGTAGTGAGAGTCGTTGGTAGCTATCAGAGGAATACCAAGATCGCGTGACAGCTTTATAAGTCCTGCTTCGGATTTGATTTCGTTCTGATGAAAGTCGAGCAATTTTGGCTTTATCTCAGCGGGGACGTTTGGTGACAAGGCGTACTTATCGTAATGATGTCTCTGTAGTTCCAAATAGATGTTGTTAGACCCGAAAATTTGTTCGTATTCCTGAAGCTCCTTCTTGGCCGCATCGTAGCTCTCTTCGACCAACAGCTTTTGAACCCGGCCGGCAGGACAGGCTGTGGTGCAGATAAGGCCCTTGGCGTATTTTGTGAGTGTCTCTTTGTCCACCCGGGGCTTGTAGTAGAAACCTTCCGTCTGACCGATGGTAACAATTTTCATGAGGTTTTGATATCCCTCGAAGTTCTCGGCCAACAGAATTAAGTGGTTGGCATCTGATTTTGTCCTATCAAACCGGGAACCCTTAGCCAAATAGACTTCACAGCCAATTATAGGTTTTACCTCTTCTTTGGTGGACTTTTTGTAAAACTCGATGACACCGTACATGGAGCCATGGTCCGTAATGGCGACATGGGTTTGGCCAAACTCTTTGGTTTTGGCAACCAACTTGCCAATCTTACTAAGCCCATCGAGGAGGGAAAATTCGGTGTGTACGTGTAGATGGGTAAACTTTGGCATGTCTGTTTTATCTTGGGGGTTACCGGGATATTTATCAAGTAGATTGACCAGATCAAAGGTATTATATTGTAACTATGAAATTTGCACAGAAAGTGTACAAAATTCTCAGACAAGTACCGGCAGGGAAGGTAATAACTTACAAACGTATCGCTGAGAAACTGGGTACCAAGGCCTATCGTGCCGTAGGTCAGGCGCTGAAAAACAATCCTTACGCCCCAGATGTTCCTTGTCATAGAGTGGTACGAAGTGATGGGAGTATTGGTGGCTTCCAAGGTAAAACTACCGGCCAAGAAGTAATGAACAAAATTATGATATTAAAGCGTGAGGGCGTTGAAGTAATAAATTTTAAAGTAGTTGACTTTCAAAAGAAACTATTTAATCTGATTTAAACCTGGTTTATACTGGAAAAATGACAACAGAAATAGGTTTTTGGGGTATTGTACATTGGACGTCCGAAAGATTTGGCAAGGACATGGAGAATCTCAGCCCGACTGATCATTTCTTTGAAGATAATGACCCTAGAATAAAGTTGGTTAAGGATAAGTGGGGTGATGAGGTGTGGATAGTCGGGTACACAGACCCTAGACCTCAAGTAAGCGGAAAAGAACTTCGCGGCAAAGTACTGGGGATTAGGGTGAGAGATAACTGCCTTATGAGCTTCATTCTCTAAAACTAAGCCTGGTTATTTATTCAGAAGCTCAACCACTAGGTCGCTGAGGGTTTTGGGGTCAGCGGTGCCGCTCGTCGCTTTCATGGCCTGACCCACGAAGAAACCGGCGACGTTGGTCTTGCCCTTTTTGTATTCGGCGACCACTTGAGGATTTTCCTCGATAACTTTGTTGATTATTTTTTCCAGCTCTCCCCTATCGGTAGTGCCGATTTTTGTATGGGTATTGTATTGAGCTAGCACATCTCTATTAACGTCGATTTTACCGTTTACTATCAGACTAGATAATTTCTGGATGTTGACATTAGAGTTGTTCGCAAGGCCTTTTATTCGTTCAATGGCCACTTTGTTTTCACTACTGACGAGTATTTTGGCGTCTTTTTGGTTGACGCCAATTTTTTCTAAGACAGCGACCTCTTGGTCCGGAAGTAAGGGAATGTCAAGTCTAAGTTTTTCTATCAGGTCATCTTCAATAATAAATGGGGGGATATCCGGCTCGGGAAAATATCGGTAATCTTTAGCTTCTTCCTTGGATCTTTGTAAAAACGTTATTTTCTTGACGGAATCATATCCCCGAGTGGTTTTGTTATTAGCCGTTTTTTTGATTCCAGTTTTTTCAAACTCCTCGATCTGTCTCTTTATCTCGAAATCAATTGCCTGAGTAGCAAAATTGAAGGAATTGATATTCTTGACTTCGACCATGGGGGTGTAATGGGTTCCAGATTCAGTTTCAATCATCACGTTGATTGTTGGCTCCAAGCGCATCTGACCTTTTTCCATATCTGCCGAAGAAACCTTGATGGCACGGATAATTTCGTGAATTTTTTTCAGATATTCTTTAGCTTCTGTGCTGGAGCTCATGTCAGGTCGGGAAACAATTTCCACCAGAGGAACGCCACACCGGTTAAAGTCTACTAGAGTCACTTTTTCTCCGTTAAGCGCCGTATGTTGAAGTTTCCCAGTATCTTCTTCTTGGTGAACTCTCTCGATACCAATTCTTTTTCCAGAATCTAAAATGACATAACCGTCCGAGCAAAACGGTTGATCGTATTGACTGATCTGATAACCTTTGGCCAAATCGGGGTAAAAATATTGTTTGCGATCGAACTTGGAGAGACGATTGATGGAGCAGTTTAAGGCTAAGCCGATTTTGAGACAGGACTCGATGGCTTTTTTGTTGGGAACTGGCAAAGCACCGGGTAAGCCGAGACAAACAGGACAAGTTTGGGTGTTGGGTGCCTTGCCAAAGTGGTCAGCGGGACAACCGCAAAACATTTTGGATTTTATTTCCAGCTCTACATGGACTTCAAGACCGATTAGTGGTGTCGTTTTCATATTGTTTTTTCGATGTTGGGGAATTTTTGAAAATCGGTATTTCGTTGATAGCAGTCGGCGATGGAAATGACCTTGGATTCTTCCAACTGAGCTCCTGTGATCTGAAGGCCGATAGGCAGACCGTCGACAAAACCACAAGGCAATCCGACACCAGTGAGCCCGGCGATGGAGCTTTGTTCGACCAGGATATCTTCCATCTCTCCAAACATAGGTTGGTTCTTGGTTGCCCCCAGGGGAAGAGCCGGTCCGGGTGAGACGGCGCCGATGAAGGCATCGTAGGTTTTAAATAACTCGCCAAACTGGTCAATCATTTTGGTGCGGACTGCTTCTGCTTTTTTGTAAAAAGCATCATAATAACCGGCGGAAAGAGTATAGGTTCCCAAGAGTATCCGGCGTTTAGTTTCCGGACAAAAAGCATCGCGGGTATGACCATAGCGGATACCATCAAAACGGGCGAGGTTGGAACTGATCTCTGAACGGGAAATTACGGTATAAGTCCCGATAGCGTACTTTGGATTCATGAGGGAGACCTCTTCAACTGTCGCTCCGAGTGACCGAAATTTTTCGGCTGCATCCAATATTAATTGTTTGACATCATCTCTCATGGAAGGTAATAAATACTCCTTAACCAGTCCTATCTTTATACCTTTGAGATCCTTTTTTTCCAAGGAACTTTCATATATATCAACTGGCGTGGGCGAGGTGGTGGCATCATAAGGATCCTTTCCAAAAATGATTTCTGAGACGATAGCGCAATCCCTAACTGATCTGGCGATTGGGCCAGGCTGATCTGTAGAGCTGGCCATCGCGATAATGCCATAGCGGCTGGCGCGTCCATATGAAGGTTTTAAACCGGTGACACCACACCAGGCGGCGGGCTGACGGATAGAACCAGCTGTTTCACTACCCAGGGCAACTGTGGCCAACTGAGCAGAGATGGCGGCGGCAGATCCACCAGAAGAGCCCCCTGGCAATCTGCCGGTATCCCAGGGATTTAGAGTGGGACCAAAGTCTGAAGTTTCGGTACTGCTTCCATGAGCGAACGAGTCCATATTGGTTTTGCCGAGAATGATGGCGCCGGCGTTTAAAATTCTTTGAGTGGTGGTGGATTCATATTGAGGGTGATAGCTTTTGAGGATACTGGAACTCGCAGTAGTTTCCATACCAACCGTTAAAAAATTATCTTTAACCGCGAAGGGAATGCCTAGCAGTGGGCGGGTAATACCCTTTTCGACGATTTCTTTGTCGGCTTCTGCAGCCTCAAGAAGAGCTTTTTTATTAAGGGCGAGATAAATATTTAATTTATGGTTGTATTTTTCGATCCGATTTAAGAAATGCTGGACCAGATCGACACAAGTAAAATCTCTGTTTGAGTACCCTTCGTGGACTTCGGAGATGGTTAGTTCGTGTAATGGTTTCATATGACACTTTCTGTTTCGTCGGTATCGATAACACGGGGAACGACAAAAAAACCTTCGTGGATAAGTTTGGCTTCCCGGAGAGCAACCTCTTGTGGCAAAACCCGATTTTCATCTACCTCATCTTCACGGGTAATGTTAGAAAGACCTGTGACCTGGTAGGTCTCAGGTACAGTTGAGGTGTCAATTTCGTTCAATTGGTTGATGACATCGACAGTTTCGGTAAACTGCTGCGAGAAAAGCTCGATTTCGTTATCCGGCAGTTTAAGACTCGCCAACTTGGCGATTTTTTTAACTTCTTCTGTAGAGACGGTTACTTTGTGCACAAACCCAATTTTAGCAGGAATTCTTATGGCTGAGCTAACAATGATAGAATACAGCCAAAAGCTCTTTGTCATATGGAGGAAAAAATGAAATATGTCAAATTTCTGATTCTGCTTTCCTTTTTTCTGGTTCCAATTTTTGCCTGGAAATTACCGGGTTTGCTGGTGGGAGTGGGGCTCTATTTCCTGACCGTCCTGAACAAGAACAGGAAGATTCCGAGTGATGTCGCACTCTTTCCGGTGGCAATTGCTTCAAGCCTTGCTCTTCAAAACGTGATTGTTTCAGTATTTGCGGTCAGTGGTTTTCTGGCTTGGGTAGTCCCCATTTCTTACCTATTGATAATATTCATAATCTCGCGCAAGACAAAGGCACCCTAAAAGGTGCCTTTTTGTGACCGGCAGACTTATAATCATATGTCCTAGTTAGTAGTATAATCGGCAAGCAAATTGATATTTGGAGGTATACATGGCCGTTATGAAGGATACCTTGGTTAATTGGTTTATCGCGGGAAAAGCGAGAGGGGCAACCCACATGATTATCGTTCAAGAAGTATTGCTTCATGTGTATCATCAGGTGTATGTAATGCCCGGAGAAGATGTGCGGCTGCTCGCAAACTTCTACGGAGACGATAATGGAGGCGGCCTTCCCACTGTAGAGAATGTCAACATGACTCGAGTGAGGGCGGTGTATTCATTTAGTATGCTGATGAATGATCAGATCGGTCGGCGCTCAATATTTAACTTTGACTAAGGAGAAATGCGTTCAAAAAAGCACCCTAACCGGTGCTTTTTTTGTTTACGAAGCACTGAGGAAGTTGGGGCTGAATTTAATCTTATGGTTTTTTATTTCGTAGGCGATATCGCAGACATTATTAAGGAGATCGTGGTCGTGAGAGATAAGGAGAACCGTCCCTGCATAGTCAACCAAGAATTCTTCAAGGGCAGCGACTGACTTTAAATCCAAGTGGTTTGTAGGTTCGTCGAGTATGAGTATATCTGGGTTGGTATATAAGAAGAGCGCCAGTTGCAGACGGGCTTTTTGACCGCCTGAAAGGGTCCAGATTTTGGATTTGATGGTGTGTTTACTGAAGTAAAATTTCCTGAGAACTGAGGCAGCTTCATAGTCAGCAATGGGAAAGCGTTTTGTAAAACACTCGATGGGTGAGGCGTCCTTGTCTAAGGTCTCTAGATGTTCCTGAGAATAGTAGCCGACTTTTAAATTTTCCCCAGTTCTGGCTACACCTTCGGAAAGCTCTAGCTGACTCAGTATCATTTTGATTAAGGTCGATTTCCCAGTTCCATTTGGAGAGACGAGCGCGACTTTCTCCCCAACCTCTATAAAAAGTTCCGCATTTTCAAAAACTGGGTTCTCGGGGTAGGAAAAAGACGCACTCCGGACCATGATGGCCAATTTATTTTTGATTTGTTTGGCGGACACCGATGTGTTCAGCTCGATATGGACGTCGTGTTTCTTGGGGTCCTTGACCATTTCTGCTTCGAAGCGAGCCAAACGTTTTTCAAGTGCGTGATAATAACGTGCCATCTTGGGTCCACTAGAGGCACGTGCCTTAAAGACATTTACAAGCTCCTTTAATCTTTTGTGCTCTTTCTCTTGGACATGGAAGAGATGTTCCATACTTTCTCTTTCATTTTCGTATTCGGTAACAAACTTTTCATAGCCAAACGGATAGGTTCTGACCTCTCTGTCTTCCACGAGCCAAGTATGAGTGGTGATCTGTTTGAGTAGATGACGGTCATGGGAAATCATGATGACTAGACCATCAAATGACTCAATTGCGTTAGCCAGCCATTGTTTATTTTCAATATCCAGATGGTTGTCAGGCTCGTCCAGGAGTAGTACATCATAGAGATTGGAATAGATTAAGTCGGCTAGTAAGGCGATTTTCTTTTGGCCACCTGAGAGGGTAGGCAGTGAATCAATTTCCTGTTGAAGATAGCCAATTCTGGGCTCCCCTCCCCACTCGATCTTGCCACCATCCTGCTCTTCCAAACCCATAAGGATCTTGAGCAGGGTGGATTTGCCGGAGCCATTGTCCCCTATCAAAGCCACGACACCATTCCCTGTGTGAGTCAGGGTGACGCTGTCGAGCAAGGGCTGGTTATAGCTCTTTTCGAGTTTGGTTATCTTGAGATTAATCATATTTAGTGGCCAGAAAGAGTATACCAAAAAAAAGCTTGATAAATGGCCTAAGTAGTACAATATATGTCGATGTACGCTCTTTTAATTGAAGTGGAGGTTCTGAATGCCTGAAATTACATTGACATCGGACAAAGAGACTGAAATTATGGAGAAGATTTTGAAGTATGTGGAAGCTGAGGGAGATCGTTTGGCGGTAAGGCGCTGTGGCGGACTCATTATCCAAATGGGCGCTTATGCAGTGGAAATTAAATCTGTAGGGAGAGTGATCAAAGTTCGGCTAGGGGAAGATTTTGTTTGCATTTTGTCGGATCCTGACTTTTCGCTAATTATGTTAAAAATTAACGAACTTGTCAGGGAGAGGTATAACAGGCAAGAAAAGAGACGCAGAGAAGAGTTTTTGAAAGGTTTGGATCTTTAGTTATCCCGGGTAATACCCGGGGTTTTTATATCCAGTTCATAATGCGGCAGGAGCAAGCTCTTATTTGATTTCGAGATGACCGTTTTTTATAGAGACGGCGATATTAGTCTCGTGTTTTAGTTTGCCTTCGATGATTTGCATGGCCAGTTCGTCTTCGATTTTGTTTTGAATGACACGCTTCACCGGGCGGGCGCCGTAGATTTTGTCGAAACCAAAGAGGGAGACGTAGTCTTTTACTGACTTATCGAAGGTGATATTAAAACCTTTATTGGTTAACCGGCGGGAAAGCTCCGAAAGTTGAATTCCAACGATTTTGTCTACTTCCTCTTTGCCAAGTCTTCTAAAGGTAATTATCTGATCTATCCTATTTAGAAATTCCGGACGGAAATTTTCACGGAGAGTCTCAAACATTTTCGCTTCGATATCCGCTTCGTCCATATTGTCGTCGACTACAAAACCGCCACCCAAATTACTGGTCATAATAATGATGGTGTTTTTGAAATTCACCGTATGTCCTTGGCCATCGGTGAGTCGGCCATCGTCTAGAATCTGCAAAAAGGCACTAAAGATTTGAGGGTGAGCTTTTTCTATTTCATCAAAAAGAATGACCGAATACGGTCTGCGCCGTACCGCCTCTGTCAGCTGGCCACCTTCGTCGTAACCAACATAGCCGGGTGGTGCTCCAATTAGACGGGCGATGGAGTGACTCTCGGTGTATTCGGTCATGTCGATGCGTATGAGGGCTTTTTCGTCGTTAAACAATTCACGAGCTAAGGTTTTGGCTGTTTCTGTTTTGCCGACTCCTGTGGGGCCAAGGAACAAGAATGAGGCAATGGGGCGGTCCTCGTCCGAGATGCCCGCTCTGGATCTCCTGATGGCACTAGCAACAGCCTTGATTGCCTTATCCTGACCAACTACGTGTTTCGTCATATCGTCTTCCAGATGAATAAGCTTGGAAGTTTCTGAGTCCAGGAGTCTCGTGACGGGGATGCCTGCCCAGCGGGAAATGACTTTGGCAATATCCTCTGTATCTACTTCGAGCTGTAGTACCCTGTCCTCGGGCTTAATTGCTTTCCAGTTTTGTTGTTTTTCGTCGAACTTTTCTTGGAGTTTTGGGAGTGTTCCGTATTTTAGTTGAGCTGCCTCCTCCAATCGAATTTCTTTTTCGGCAACATCCAATTTTATCTTTGTTTGGTCTATTTCTGCTTGGATTTTGTTTATCTCTTCTATAATTCCTTTTTGTTTTTTCCAAGCTTCTTCAATTTTCGTCGCAACTATTTTTTTATCTTCTCTTTCTTTTTCGAGCAGGGCGCGGCGAGATTTGGCTGTTTCCGAGTTTTCTTTTTTAAGAGCGGCGAGTTCAATATCAATTTGAGTAATTTTTCTTTTGACTAGATCAAGCTCCGCGGGCATGGACTCAATTTCAATCTTAAGGGCCGAGGCGGCTTCGTCTACCAGGTCTATCGCTTTATCGGGAAGGAAACGGTCCGGCAAATATCGGACCGAAAGCGTGACGGCAGATACCAAGGCGTCGTCGCTGATTCTTAAACCATGGTGAAGTTCGTATTTTTCTTTAATTCCTCTGAGAATTGCTATGGCATCTTCCTGTGAGGGTTCTTCGACCAAGATAGGCTGGAAACGTCTCTCAAGAGCGGCATCTTTTTCTATATGCTTCCGGTATTCATCAATAGTGGTGGCTCCGATAAGATGAAGCTCTCCCCTCGCTAAAGCCGGCTTCAGAATATTGGCAGCATCCACCGCTCCTTCTCCGGCACCAGCGCCGACTAAAGTGTGAAGTTCGTCGATAAATAAAATATATTGACCTTCACCTTTTCTGACTTCGTCGACAATTCCTTTCATTCTTTTTTCAAATTCACCACGGAAAGCGGATCCAGCCAGAATGCTGGCCATGTCCAAAACCAAAAGATCTTTGTTTTTGATCGAGTCGGGTACATCACCATCAGCAATGCGATTCGCCAAGCCCTCAACCAATGCCGTTTTGCCGACACCGGGATCCCCTATCAAGACAGGATTATTCTTGGTGCGGCGGGAAAGGACCTGCATCACCCGGCGTATCTCCATATCGCGGCCGATGACCGGATCGAGCTTGTGTGCCTTGGCTTTGGCGGTTAGATTAACAGTGAATTTTTCCAGAAGTTTGCCTTCGTCGTGAGATTCAAAAGGGTTTTCCATGACACTAGAATACTACGACTCTAGCACTCAGTCAAGTCGAGTGCTAAATTAGTTTTTAGGTAGGATGAAGCCTTTGGAGAGGCAGAAGTTAATAAAGCCGTCGAGGTCGAGCGTGGTTTTGTTTATTTGGCAGTTTTGGAAAGAAACACCTGTCATGCTGGAGTCGGAGAGGTTGGTATTTTTTAGTTTACAGAAATCAAAAATGGCTTTTTCAAAATTTATTCCAGTTAGGTTCACGCCGGAAAGGTCACAGTTTGCGAAATATACGGAAGATAGATCAGAGTTTGGGAAGGAGCAACCCGGAAGTTTTTGTTTTTCAAATGAACAGCCTTCCAGTAGACAACTTTGAAAAATGCAGGCAGAGAGCGAGGCGTCCTTAAAATTGATCCAGTTTAGCTTGCAGTCTTCAAAACGGCATTTTGTAAAAGAGATGGAGTCCAAAAGTGCATTTGAGAAATCACAGTTTTTGAAAACACAGTCGCTAAACCCGGTGAATTTAAACTGGCATTTGGTAAACTCGCAGTCTACGAACTTAGTTTCTTCAAAGTCGACACCTTTCAGCTCCTGGTCGGTAAATATTTTAGACTTTATTTGAATCATCTTGTGAAAACCAAGAATTAACCTCCACCGGAATGAAGCCTGCATCCACTAACGGATCTACTACATTTTTAAGAAATTCTTTGTTAGTCGAGACGTTAGCAATGAACTTGATGCCATCTCCGTTTATTGGACAGCCGTTTGTTAGAAAATAAAAGTCTATATCTTCACGAGCAATGACTTTAAAGGCGGTGTTCCACGCCTTCAAACATCCAGAGTCTTTAATTTTTTCTAACGTTTGTGAAAAATCCCAATTCTTAGCACATAAGGTGACTGTCGGCCACGCTCCACCTTCTCTATCAGCAAAAACATCATAATTATCCGTTACCCAGTGACCGAGACCTTCGGGTAAAAACAAGTCAACTTCTGATAATGGTAATTCACTTTGCATGTTATGTTCCTCTAAGCGCTATTATTCTTTCTTTTACGGGCGGGTGGGTGTTGAAGAGTCCAGCGAACCAGCCAATAGAGTCGTGGTGATTTTTAAGAGGGTTGGCGATGTAAAGATGGGCAGTGGCTTTGTTGGCGGCCTCGAGGGGCTCTTTGTCTGCGGCAATTTTTTCCAGTGCACTGGCCAGACCTTCGGGATATTTAGTGAGTGAGGCACCTGAGGCGTCGGCAAAAAATTCCCGGCGGCGTGAAATAGCGAGCTGAATTAGTTGTGCCACGATGGGAGACAGAATAGCCATGACCAAACCAGCGATAAAAAGAATGGCACCAAGGTTTCCTTCGTCGCGGTTGGATCTACCTCTAATGCGGGTACGCAGAAGGATGTCGGCCAGTAGAGTGACCAAGCCTACCAGAATGGTAACGATACTCATGAGACGGATGTCATAATTCCGAATGTGGCTAAGTTCGTGAGCGACGACTCCCTCGAGTTCGGTACGGTTTAAACGAGAAAGAATTCCTGTGGTGGCGCAAACAACTGCGTGCATCGGATCCCTACCGGTGGCAAAAGCGTTCATGGCAGAGTCCTCAATGACGTAGAGTTTGGGCATAGGGATGCGAGCGGCCCGGGAAAGATTTTCGGCAACAGTATAGAAATCAAAATGATCCCGTTTGTTGGCGGGACTTGCACCTGAGATGCCAAGTATTATTTTGTCCGAGTTGTAGTAACTAATGAAGCTAATGACCCCGGAAATGATAAGGGCGATACCAACGGCACTGATATCAAAGCCCAGGGAATAGGTTATTAAGTAGGTGGCAGCAGTGATGAAGATAATAAACGAGGCAATCACAAGACCACTACGGAATTTATTTTCGTCAACCTGTTCGTAAATATTTTTCATTTGTTGAGATTATTATATCCCGACCAATAAAAAGAGAGAGGCTTTTGCCTCTCTATTGTTTACTGCGGGCGACCCTGGATGAATCTTTTTGCTTGCATGGCCAAATATTTATTGACGAAATTTTCGTTCCACTCCTCCCTGGTCGCATGAAGGATCAATTCTTTCGCCAACTCGTGACGAAAGTCACCGTCGTCATACTCGGAGGTATGTGCGGAAGGAAACATGGGCTTGTCCCATCCCATCATAACAACAACATCTGAATAAAAGATCAGGCCATTGATGGTGCAATGGGCAAAAAACGAGTCATATCCTGACTGATTTTTCATCCATGTTGCCAGAGAATCACCAACCGGGATCGGGCCGTAATAGACAACAGAGATCGGGCCTTCGTAATCTACTCTGACAATGTCTCCCTGATCATCGGGGTACACCAAGCAACCCACCTTAGCGTTGACAAAGTTGGTGGCATACAGGCTCCCCTCGAATACATAGTGTGTATTACCAAACGGATCCTTAACCTCGCTTCTCAACATTTCTTCCAGGGTTAATAAGCCCATTCAAACCTCCTTGTAGGTTTTTAATACTAGAATCAACGAACGTTACTATTATACCTTATAGGTTGGTTTTGTCAACAGTACGGGGATGGTTACATATCTATTTTAGGGTCGTTCATTTCGCCTTCGGAAACCGAGAGGTGACTGCCTTCCATGGGCGTGGCTAAACCCTTCTGTTTCTTGAAGCCAAAGATCATGGCGACGAAGTTGCTCGGCACCGTAACTACCTTGGCGTTGAAGTCGGCGGAAAGGTCGATGACGACGCGCCTGGCGTACATGAGCTTGTCAGCTGTGTCACGAAGCTCGTCCATAAATTTGGTGATGACTTCCACACCTTTCATCTCTGGATTGCTTTCTACCAGGATTTGAAGTTTGGGGACTAGGTTGCTGACGGCGTCTGAAGCAGCCTCTATTTTTGCAAGATCTTTGCTGCCCTCAGCCTTTTCGACTGCTTTCCTAGCAGAAACGATAGCATCGTAAATGCCTTTCTCGTGCTTGAGATAAGCTTTGGCTGATTTTTCGAGGTTTGGAATCAAACTAGATTGTCTTTTTAATTGGTTTCCAATATCTTGGATGGCGGCGGTGATTCTGGTGAGAGCTGTTTGGAACCAGTTGTAAAGAGAAATAATATAAAAAATCACTAGAACAGCGGCAATTATCAGCAGAAGAGTTGGATTCATTTTCTTTTAATTAATGAGTAACAAATCTATTTTAGCACTCTCTGCAAGTTCTGCATTGAATGAGAATTTACATAACATATCGTATTCATATTTATAATAATTGAACTAAGAGTAAGTAATTTACTCTTTTATTTCACGGTCATTTTCATGCCCTTCATGAGCACGAAAAACCACCCTCGCGGGTGGCTTTCCGGTTCATGGTCTTGTGACCATTATTCTTTGATAGCTAATTTAGCGGCCTCCGAAGGATCTCCCACCACCGGCGGGGCGTTCCTCTTTAGGACGGGCTTCGTTAACAATGATGTTGCGACCATCAAGGTCGGCACCATTCATTTTTTCGATAGCACTCTTAGCAGCTTCAGCGTCTTCGAATTCGACGAATCCGAATCCCTTACTCCTGCCGGAGAACTTATCTGATATTACGGTAACCTCACCTAGAGCACCGAAGGGAGAAAAGATCTCCTGGAGTCTGGATTGGGTAATATTGTAGGGCAGATTCCCTACGTACAAACGAACAGCCATTTCTGGCTCCTTTCTACTTTCCCCGTGGCCATCATCACCGCGAGACAAACTGTAAAGGTTAAGATGATTTAACTAGCACATTATATCAAGTCTATAATGCGTTTGCATTATAGGCACAGATATAAGAGGAAGCGCAGGATGATATTTCAATAATTGAGGCTAATTATTGAAAAGAAGACGAGCACGCTCTTATACCTCCGGGTAGAGAATTTGGGCATTAGGCAGTAAAATATACTTTGTTGGGGCTGTAGCGCAGTTGGTTAGCGCGTCTCCCTGTCACGGAGAAGGTCGGGGGTTCGAATCCCCCCAGCCTCGCAAAACAAAGATCCTTCCTTTATGGAAGGATCTTTTGTTTTACCAGGGGATTCGAGTGCCGGAACCGGTTTCGTAACGAACCCGGTGAGGCGGGTCCCGAAGAACTTTCTACCGAAAGTTACTGAGGGGAATCCCCCCAGCCTCGCAATAGAAAATCTCTCTCTTAACGAGGGATTTTTTATTGCCAAAAGTGGGATTCGAACTGGCTCGACAGTTTTGTATCAAACCTGTCGAGCCAGGTCCCGAGGAACACGAAGTGTTACCGAGGGCGAATCTCTATCCCCCACAGCCTGTATTGAACCTATAGTAGTTGATTTTTAGTTGTTTTGTGCTAAAATAGCCAATCTTACCCATCTAATTTCCACAGTCGAAGGAGGCTGCTTTGAAAATTCACATTGTTACCTCACAGAACCTACTGACGGGGCTTGATATTGCTCGTATTTTGGGTGCTGATATCGCCTTGGTTGAAAAGTCAGATGATAAAACTGCCGCCTACATTCTGACCAAGGTAGGTGATGACATGATGGCACAGACAGTACTTCGAAAACACAACTCTGTTGATGCCAAGTGTGATTTCTATCTAATCCTTTTCGATCTTAGAGACGCAAAGGCATTTCTTGAATCGAAGTTTGCCATCGAGTACTTGCTCGGAGAGGATGAGCTCGAAGATGCAATCTCGCTGACCGTGCGCAAAATTCTTGCTTCAGCCATTGCGTCTTATGACTTAGAATGGCTTGGGCGGTGGACCAATGCCGCTTCTGAGGCCAGTGGTATCGACTTGATCAGTTTAGACCTGATTTTTTCCGAGAAAATTCGGTCGATGCGCGAAGCTTCTGTCATAACCTCAAATCCGTCGGAAGTTCGGGAAATGGCGGAAGAGATTGTATTGAACCGTCCAAAAGCTGATTGGGGCAAACTGGCTTCGCTGAAAGGAAAAGAAATTGTGGTTCAAAAGCCACTATATATGCTTACCCAGTCAGCCATTGTTGCTCTGCAAGAAAGCATTGATGATGTCCATCGTTTTACTTGTCAAAAATGTGGGCGCCCTGCAACAGTCACCGATTCTGGTTTGGGAGCTGGCTGGAAGACAAAACGATTTATTTCATTTACCAGCAGTTGTGACCACCAGAACAGGTTCAATGTCGCTGAATTTATTCGCAGATACGACAACACTGCTTTCCGCTAAGCTCGATCATTGATTACTGAGCCGACCTAATTACTGGTCGGCTTTTTTGTTGCCGGTTCGGGAACTTTGATAGAATTCGGGCATGAGTCCAGAACCAGAGCTCCATAAACCTAGATTGCTTGAAACGGTGGAGGGAAATGTGAGTATCAAAATGAAGCTTTTCAGCCCGGATACACAATGGATAAAACAAAAAATTTCCGAGACGGGCTGCCCTATATTCTCTATTTTTTTACCCGGCCATGAAGTGGTGAGTGAGCTTATTATTCTCAACAAAGGTAATGGGATGGAACTGGACTTGGTCAAGTATTTAAGCGATGAAATAGATCTGATTAGGTATAACGAGGATAATCCTGACCTTTATGAAGACTTTATCCGTGAAACGGGGGTGGAGGGCAGTGAAGAGAGCCGGATTTGGATGAATCACTTCCTAAACCAGGACACAAGTATGCCAAAAGCCAGGTCCATTCAAATTGGCAGGATACCTACGATTAGCAGTCTGGTATCTGCCTTGCATGAGATGAATCACGTTAAACTCGAACATGTAATTAATCATGATATTTCCTGTTTCGAGGGAGTAATGCAAATATTCTTCGACGAAAATGAGGCCAGCAATCAGGCAATGGAGGATTTTGTGGAAATAGTGTCACTCCTCGGACTCGAAAGTGATTGCCTTCACCGTGCCAAACGGACCCTGGATGCTTTTTTCTACACCTACATTGTAAGTTACGAGTCTATTTTTGGTGAAGGAAGGTTTGATAAAGTGAGGGTGCTGGACCTGACGGAAGAAGATAAGAAGGTGATTAGGGAGATGGTCGACTGGATAAGCAAAAAATATACTTAGGATGGACTTGACATTGATAAAAGATTATATAAGATTGAATTATGAAAAAAGGACAGAGTTCCGCTAAAGGAATTAAAAATATCCTAAAATTTTTTAAAATGAACGAAAACACCATCAGTACCCTGATGGGTGGTGTTGTTATTGTGGTTATAGCTGGGTTGATCTTTAATTATTTTAGGACTGCAAATCTTAAGACTTGGCAAGGAATACTCCTAAACGAACAAGAGGCGGCGACGACCGACAAAAAGGATGAGGTAACGGATGACAAACTTATTGCTACCTATAAAGTCGTTAAAGGGGATGATCTGTGGCACATCGCAGAAAAATACTACAAGTCTGGTTACAATTATGTGGATATCATGAGCGAAAATAAAATTACCGGTAAAGGGGTTATCACGGCAGGGATGGATCTGCGTATTCCCAAAGTCGAAGCTAAAAAAGTAACTGTTGTAGAGGAACCAAAGAAAGAAATCGCAATTTCCGATAAGGGTGACGTGGTCAAACAGCAGGTGAAGGCAGAAGATAAAGCGATTGAGACGGGAGAGTATACGACTCAAAAAGGAGATTCTTACTGGAAAATCGCTGTTCGAGCTTATGGAGACGGCTACAAATGGACCAAAATCTACTGGGCAAATAGGTATACTTTTTCAAACCCAGACATGATTTTTGCCGGTGCCAAGATTACTGTCCCCGCTTTGGAGAAGTAAGTAAAGCCCAATCGATGCTATTTCGGGTAAAATAGAGGAGCTTGCCGAAGTAGCTCAGCTGGTAGAGCGACGGTATCGTAAACCGTAGGTAGTGGGTTCGAGTCCCACCTTCGGCTCCATGTCTTTCAAATTCACAAAGAACTCCGACGGAACTGGGGTAATAAGCACGGATCACGGTGAGGTAAACACACCGGTATTTATGCCTGTGGGAACTGCGGCTACCGTGAAGTCACTGGATGGTCAAGATATCCGCGGAACTAAGGCGGAGATCGTTTTGGGAAATACTTACCATTTGTTTCTGCGTCCAGGCGAAAAGGTGGTCTCCGAGATGGGTGGAATTCAGAGATTCATGAACTGGAATAGCCCCATGCTCACAGACAGCGGTGGTTTCCAAGTTTTTTCGTTAGGACTCGGAGCCAAAGGTGACGCTTTGTCGAAGATAGATGAGGAAGGGGTAACTTTTAAGTCTCATCTGGATGGGAAATTGCATAGATTTACTCCGGAAAAATCGATGGATATTCAAAAAGATTTGGGGGCAGACATCATCATGGCTTTTGATGAGTGTACTCCCGATAAGATAGAGAGGAAATACGTCAGACAGGCCCTAGACAGGACGCATCGTTGGGCTGAGAGATGCATTCGAAGATGGCAAGAAAATGACAAGAAAAGTGCTCAAGGAACCTCACAGGCATTGTTTGGAATAATACAAGGAAGTACAGACAAAGAGATGAGAGAAGAAGCCGCTTCTTTTATCGCTGGTATGCCTTTTGATGGGATTGCCATAGGAGGAGAAACAATTGGGTATAACATGGAAGCCACTCAAGAAGTGATTGGTTGGATTAAGCATCTATTGCCAAAAGAGAAGCCGATTTATACCATGGGCTTGGGAAGGGATCCCCAAAATATTGTAGATATTATCAAATGCGGTATCGACATGTTTGACTGCGTCGCACCTACCAGGCTTGCGCGGAATGGTGCACTTTATTATGGGGAGATACGGGGAGAAAAATTTGAAAGCGAATTTTCTAAAGGTAGATTAAATATTAGCAATTCGCAATTTGTAAACGATAAATCGACGATTATGGAGGGTTGTGATTGCTACACATGCCTTTCTGGATACACACGCGGTTACTTGAGGCATTTGTACATGGCCAAGGAACTTTCCTACTATCGTTTGGCCTCCATTCACAATGTCCGCTTCATGGTGCGACTAACTGAACAGATGAGGGAGAGGATGAAAATGATTAAATAATCATCATGGCGTCGCCGAAACTGAAGAACTTATATTTGTTTTTTATCGCCGCTTCGTAAGCTTTACCGATCAGACTGCTATGGAAATTTTCAAAATGAGTAGGGGAGTTCGGAGCACTAACCAGGGCACTGACGAGCATTAATAAACTCGTTTCCGGCAAGTGGAAGTTGGTGATCAGGCCATCCACAAATTTAAATTTGTAGCCCAGTTGAATAAAAATACTGGTCTCCCCTTCTCCGGCAGAAAGCAAACCGTTGTCGTCCGAAAGTGTTTCCAAAACACGGCAGGTGGTGGTGCCAACAGCAATAATTTTTTTACCTGCTCTTTTGGCTTGATTTAACCTTTGGGCGGTTTCTTCGGGTAATATGTAGGATTCCGCGTGTAAGGTTTTGGAAGCAACTTGTATCTCAGTGACAGGCTTAAAAGTACCCAGACCGACATGAAGTGTAACTTTTTCAATCTGAATTCCTTTCTTGTGGAGCTGGTCTAAAAGCTCAGGAGTGAAGTGTAGACCGGCAGTGGGGGCGGCAGCACTCCCCTTTTCTCTTGCGTATACTGTCTGATATTTTTCCCGGAGAATTTTCTCGTCCACATCAGAATGGATATACGGAGGCAGTGGTGTTTTTCCCTGCTTATCAATTTCGGCAAACAAGGCTGGTCCTGATGAGCTAAATTGAATTTGAATTAATCCCTCGTCGCTCTTTTGTTGGACAACGCCATAAAAATCTTGAGCAAAAACAATTTTTTGATCAAGATTAACCTTCCCTTTGACAATGGCTTCATAAGAGTCAGAAGAAAGTTGTTTTAACAGTAGGACTTCTATCTTTCCGCCGGAAGGCTTGGCACCAAAAAGTCTGGCCGGGAAAACTTTGGTGTCGTTTATGACCAAGACGCAGTTTTTATCCAGAATATCGGTGAGGTCACGGAAGATATGATGCTTAAGATTTTGATTTTTTCGGTCAACAACCAGCAGTTTACAGGAATCGCGCGGTTCGATGGCTTCCTGGCCTATCAATTCAGGCGGAAGATCAAAATGGTAATCTGACAAGTTCATGCTCATATTATCTCAGAGAGTGCGTAGTAAAATGGGGCATGATTGACTTAAAACAAAAAATCAATACTGACTTGAAGGCAATCGAGAAACGGATCCGGGAGACAGCGACGGAAAGAGATGAAAGCGCCACCCCCATGGAGTCTGCCCACGACCAGACCCGCCAAATTGCAAACCAACTTTACAACTCCTTGCTCGATGAAAGAAAAAAACTTCGGGATCTTAACGCCGGTCTGGAAAAATATAACCAAATATTTTCGGTACAAAATCTTTCCGAGGAAACGGTGAAAAAATATTTTATTGTCCCAAACGGTTTGGGGGGCGCCATGGTGGATGATGTGATACTACTTAGTGAGAAAACGCCGTTGGCTAAAATGCTGGGAGGTGCGCCAAGAGGTAAAGTTTTTGAACTAAACGGACAAAAATTCAGAATCGAAAAAATCGAAGAAAATGTTTGATGTATGATGAAGTATGGCCCTAAATGACAAAGACTTCGTCAAACTAGAAAATATTTTAGACGAAAGAGATGAGAAGATGCTTGGGAAAATGGAGGGAATGATCGAGAGCAATAACGAGAAGATGTTGGGAAAGATTACGACCCTCATGGACGAGAGACTTCTTAAATTTCACGAGGAGGTTACAGAACCAATGGTCAACAATATAGTTGAAGGAATCCACGATGAGATGAAAGCCATGGAAAATAGATTAGATGTGAGAATGGATAATTTTGAAAATAACCAATATAGAATTGAGAAAAAATTGGACACCGTTACGGATAACCACTCAGAAAAAATCGGCGAATACGAAAAAAGGATTTTGCACCTCGAGAAACGGGTTAGTGTTTCTCTTTGAGGGACTTGACTATTTGGACGGACATTTGTTTGTAAGCACAGTATTCGCATTCGTGGGCGGGAGATGGAATACTATCCGAGTTAAGAAGTTCCCGGATTTCTAAGAGCGTTAGGTCGACCCAGTCGGAGTTGCCTTCGTAGGGTAGGATGGACATTTCAAACTCCAAGCGACCATCGAATTTTGGTAAATTTTTCATGGCGTTGGCGTAAACAAAGTAGCCCATACGTGAAACTGGGAAGCCAAGTTTGCGGAAAATCCATTGGTATATTTCTATCTGACGCTTGTAAGCCTGTTTCCATTCATCGTCCAAGGAAGGAGCTTTGGCAGAAGCGGTGGATTTGTAATCAACCATAATGAGATTGCCCTTACTATCTTGCCAAACGTCGTCGATCAGACCGTTTATCAATAAATTTGATTTCTCGTCGACCACCAAGGCACCTTCGTATGCCGTGACCTCTCCTCTCCATTGTGGTAAGTCCGGGTGACTAAAAGGTACAGCATCAATGGCGTATTTTTCCATTAATTCATGCTTCTCCCCTTTCTTACGTAGCAAATCAAACTCATTTTTTAATAGGTTATCAACCGCTGAGTTAAGAGTGTACGGAGGGGTGGAGGGGCGCGAAAGGCCAAGGCGGACATCCATATAGAAACATCTTGGGCACTGGATAAACAGATCTATTTTTGAACGGCTGATTTTATAGGGTTCCTTGGATTTTGGGTCGAAGACACCTCTGGATTTCTTGTAATACATGAGACCCATGTTACCATAGGTATATGACTTCCAAATTAACAAAAATAGTGGCGACACTGGGTCCGGCAAGCGACTCAGAGGAAACAATAGAACGGCTGATAGAGTCAGGGGTGAACGTCTTCCGCTTTAATACAAAACATGGTACCTCGCAGTGGCACGAGGAAAGAATTAAGCGTGTCCAGAAAATTGCCGATAAAATGGGAAAGAATATTGGGATACTCATGGATTTACAGGGTCCCGAGATACGTCTTGAGACGTATGACAAGCTGCCCGTCAGAGTTAAAAGTGGAGAGATTGTCAGGTTTAGCCCGTCATTTACACAAGGAGAATCATCGATATGCATACCGCACGAACTAATATTCAAAGCTTTGGCCAAAGGGGACCAAATATTGATCGATGATGGGGCGGTGGAATTAAGAGTTGAAAATGTAAGCAATGATCTGATCGAGGCGAAAGCTCTGGATGACGGTGAAATCGGTCACCGAAAAGGAGTTAATCTACCAGGAGTCGCAATAGATCTACCTTCCCTAATCCAAGAAGATTTGAAAAAACTGGACTTGGCTTCGACAAACCGAGTGGACTTTGTCGCTTTGTCATTTAGTAGAACGAAAAAAGATATTGAACTATTGAGGGAGGAGATGGAAAAAAGAAAATTCCGGGCAATGATAGTGGCGAAGATCGAGAGCATGCAGGCCCTCAAGCACCTTGACGAACTAATAGAGTCTTCTGACGCAATAATGGTGGCTAGAGGCGACCTGGGTGTAGAAGTCCCTATAGAGCAGCTCGCCTATTGGCAAAAAATTATTATCGCCAAGTGCAGAGAGGCCAACAAGCCGGTGATTACGGCGACACAAATGCTACAGTCGATGACCGGCAGTCCAAGACCAACAAGAGCTGAAGCCACGGACGTAGCCAACGCTGTGTTGGATGGAACAGACGCGGTAATGCTTTCCGGTGAAACAGCCAGTGGGAAATATCCAGTGAAAGCAGTGCAAGCCATGAGAAGGATAGCTAGTTTTAACGAAAAGACAGTCTCAATATCAAACTTTAGGATAGAACCGTCAAGTCAAACAGATATCGTGGTCAACGCAACCAAAGAACTGCTAAATCAAAAATTTGTCGAGATAAAATTAATTCTGGTTTTTACGAGCTCCGGTAAGACGGCCAGATCCATATCGAGACTAAGGCCGCATGTACCAATTGTTTCTGTAACCTCAGACCAAAAAGTAGTTGAAGAATTGACACTGTCATATGGCGTAGAAGGACATATATCCAACTTGAATGAAGGAGTGTTCAAGTTACCGAACAAAACCACAGACGAACTAATCGCTTCCGGAAGACTGCAAAAAGGAGATACCATCATTGTTGTTCACGGTCAAAACTACTACAAAGAAGGCTCAACCAACGCGGTTGCCCTACTCGAAATATGAGACTAATAAGGTCTATGCTTCGAGGAGGTCGAGGCCTTTGACAGGAGGAAGGGACTGACCGGCTACTCCTTGGATACTGCCATAGATGCCGGCCGTGCTGGTAATAATTCTGGCTGCCTGAGCTTCCCTTTCTTTCCAGATTTTTTCGAAGGCTGTTCTTTCTTTCTGGATTTGGAGCTGCATGTTTTGGTGGACTTCGATAATACTCTGGATCTGCTGGACAAAAGAGTCACTCGTCAGGTAGGAGTAGATCATGTCTGCCTTGGTGCCGCGGTCCTGACCGTTGTGTTTTTCCCTGGCGATGTCAATGAGATTTTTACGAAGAATTTCCACTAGTGGCTGAATATATTTTGGTTCGGTGATCCAAACCCCCATGTAGAAGCCGAAGCCTGATTTTATTTCCTTGGGAAGAACTGAGGTGACGATAACAGGGACATTGGCCTTGGACGCGCGCAGATCGTCTTTTAGCTTGACTGCCCAGTCATCCACCCAAGCTTTGGTTCTTTTTGATTCCCAGAGAATGATGCCGCAGGTAGTCCCCAAACTGGTCCGAACCACTTGACTAATGTCCGCTCCTCTGACTCCTTTTCCCACGGGGTTAATCTCATCATGAGGAAAGGTGGAGTGTAGATATTCTTCCAGATCCAACTCCTGGACTTCTCCCTGTAATTGTTGAGAACTCTGTGACGCTTTTCGCTGAGCATCTTCGAGCGATTTTTTGAGATCATTGATCATTTTTTCCTTTTCTAAATCTTTCAGGCGGTGGGCGTCACTGGCTTCGAGAAGCGTCTGTTGTCTAATTTTCTCTCTTTCTATATCAAGTTGTTTTTGTTTATCCAGCTCAAAAGATTTTTTTTCGTCTTCGAGTCTTAATTTTTCTTGGTGGAGCTTGAGGGACTCTTGGCGTGACTCTTCAAGCTTTTCGTTCTTAAATTTGAGCTCCGCTTCTATAAGTTTGAGCTTGTCGTCCGACTGAAGACGGTATTTTTCCTCAAGTTCTTTTTGAATTTTCGTGGTAAGGTCTTTTTCAACTTCTTCTCTGATATTGTGACTAAGAGCTTCGGAGATTTCGAACTCTTCACCGCATTTTGGACATTTAATTTGATTGGGCATGGTGTCATTATACCCGCGGGTTGCAAGTAGAATGTTAGAATGTATCCATGAAAATAACGGTAGATAGCGGAAACTGTATCGGATGTGGCGTTTGCGTGGACATAGCCGAGAAGTCATTTGAGATGAAGGATGGGAAATCCCAGCCGATAGAATTAGACAGCTCAACTTCGCCAGAGATAGAAGAAACGGTCAAAATGGCCGTGGAGTGTTGCCCCGTTCAAGCTATCGCGACTCAAAGCTAGATGGCAAAACTAATTGAAAAATTAACCGTAGTTTACTGCAAAGAACCCAAAAAGGATGAGCCTCGCCGAGCCTCTTGGATTCCCCAGAAGCTGTCTGAAAATCCGCGAAGTCAATTCCTAGACGAGCAGACACTTCTGGCGGGGGCAAAGCTGGAAATCATAGAGATTGTTGAAACCCACTTGTTGGACACGTATGGTCCAAGAGAAATCGACACGAAGCTAGCTCACTTTTACGGATCGTTTGACAAGCTATACCAAAGACATGGAGCTTATCTAGTGAAGGCCTTGAGCGAACTACTGGACGGAATGAAGTTCGTGGGGCACGACGGTTTTATAAGAAAAGTAATTGTCAGGGACAAGGTCGTCGAAATTAGAAAAAGGGAGAAGAATCAGTAACCCCGCATTTTTTCGATATATTTTTTTATTTGTCTTTTGGCCTGGTTTCTTACCCGTACTACGCCATCCATAAGAACCTTGTGGGTATCTCTAATATTGATCGGGCAGCCGGGAAGGTTCATGTCAAACTTTATTTCATATCCAGATCTAGTAACTTTTTCGATGGCGAGCGATGCCACTTTCAGGTCTTCTTGATAGTTTTTTAATAGCTTTCCCAGGCCTTGATCAAACTTGGTTTGAATCCGTTGCCTAAATCGGTCACTGAGTGATAATTTTTGGGGATTAAAAATTATGTTCATTAAGCCATTCTATATCCTGTCTGCCAACTTTGCTTGGAGCAAGAATTGCAAATGTATTTTATACTTTAGTTAGTGAAAATTTTTTTAAGGTTTCTTTTGTGGGTTTTGGCAATTGGAATAATTTTTTACGGATTTAAGAATATACCAATCAAGAAAATTGGTGAAGAAATTGGACAAAAAATCTATGTGGAGAGAAATGGGGTAAAATTTTTTCCCGACTGGACAACAGAAACTCTTTTGTCAGAGATAAATGAAGCCAGGGAAAGTGAGGGGTTGATGAGAGTAACTGTTAATGAAAAACTAAACCGAGCTGCCTTAAGCCGATTAGCTGTGATTATCACGGAGGACGATTACTCCGGAGCAGTTACCGGACTGACTAGAGAAGTGGCTGTAAAAAATGCCGGATACAATGCCAACCTGATTGGGGATTTGCTTTTGTTAGACTTTTTTAAAACAAATGACGCGATAGAAAATTGGTTTAGTAGTGAGACCACAAAAGCAACCCTCCTACATACGGATTTTAAAGAAGTTGGAATTGCAGTGAAAAATGAAGACGACACGGTGAGTGCATATATCATTTTGGTTTCTCCGGCCAAGAAAATTGCTACGGCTCCCACCAAGACAGTGTGGGGAGGACCTGAACTATGGGAGGTGGTTAACAAAAGAAGGGTGGAGCTAGGCGTAAACCCTCTAGGGAAAAGAGACGAATTGTGTACCTTGGCTTCGATCCGTCTGAATCAGTTATTGGAGCTCGGAAAACTAGATGGACACGCTGGTTTTGTGCCACTATTAGAGAGATCTGATCTTAAGTGGATTTCAGAAAAATACAACATCAGTGAGTTTCTGGCTGCCGGATATGCTACACCGCAAGAAACAGTCAAGGCTTGGGAAACAACTCTGGGACACCGCGCACTACTGGCCGGTGGGGAGTACGTCTGGGGATGCATCTATGCGCAAAATACTTTTGCTGTGGCCGTTGCCGCGTACTAAGACTAGATTTCGGTGATCAGATGATGAAGCTGTCATCTGCCTCGTCGCTCGCTGGAAGGACTTCTCTTTGAATAATATATGAGTCACGGTGGCCCATCTCCCCCACCTTTTCACCCTCCCCCCGGAGCAATCGTTCAAAGTCGCGGCAAAAGGGGCAGCCATCACTCCCGTGTGGACAGGCAAATTTTTCAAGCTTTCTGGATAGCTTTATTTTCCGGCCAATCTCAAGAATCTGTTCGGTGGCTATCTTTATATTTGGAAGATCTTTTTCTTTTGGGGTATCCGAGAAGTCCAAATACCAATAGCTGGCCTTCGAGACAGGTCTTTGTTGGCAATTGGTGACTAGTAGGTGGTAAATCGGAAGCTGAAATGAATCGGTCGTTTCTTCTTTCTTGCTTGTCTTGAAGTCGATAATGTGAATACTGTCTTCGTCTTTGAAATATTCTAGCCAGTCAATTTTTCCACATAAAATAATGTTCTCGTCCTCAGAAATAAAGTAGTATGGCAAGCTCTCTCTGATCTTAACCGCTAGGTTTTGTAGGGGACCAGGGTGATCCATTACCCGCCGAAGCATGGCTTTACCTCGTTCTTTGTGTTTGTGCTCTTCTTCCAGATCTAGAAAACCGCCTTTTTTTCCAGAGTATTTATCCCAGATTGCATCGAACTTAAGCACTAGCGAATCATGGAAGCGGGTTTCCGTGGGCAAAGTAGAGAGAGATTCAAGTACTTCATGAACAGCCGATCCGAGGGCAAGGGCAGGGGTGACGATCTGAAGCTTGTTGCCAGTACTTCTGTCTTTGTATATATTTTTTAAAAAATAGGCTCTGGGACAATGAAGATAGTCCGCAATCGAGGTGTGTGATATCCAAACGGCAGAAAATTTATCTTTGGGCATGATGATATGAGTTTAACTTACGAACAGTATGTATGAACAGGTATAGCACTATCCCTCCGAGTAAATATCCTCCGATAGTATCACTCAACCAGTGTACTCCTAGGTAGACGCGGGAAAAGCTGATTGAAAGTATAAAAACGACGGAAAATGCGATCATTAATATTTTTATTAAGGGATGTTTTACGGAAGTAAGTGAATAGTAGGCTATAAAGCCAAAAAAAATCGTGAAGATAAGCACATGCATGCTGGGGTAGCTCATATCTCCAAGGCTATAGAAAACATTCACCGTTTCACTTCCTGGTCTGTCCCGACCAACAATGTTTTTGATGATAGATCCGATGGCTGCCCCCAAGGCGGGGAAAGTGAACATCGCAAGGGCTTCATTCTTTTTACCACCTAACAAGAATAAGGATGACGAAACCAAAATTAATACTTCAACGTATGGACTATTTCCCAAAATACTGACGAAATTCATAAATAGTCTGAGCGGTCTAGAAGCGAAACTTTGTGCAAATCTACTAAAGCTAATATCTATCTGCGAAACAGGCGTAGTGAAGACAATAAGGCTAAGTAAAAAGAAAAGTAGTACTAGCATAATAAAAATTTTGGCTTTCATAAGCTAGTACCATGATAAACCATGAGGACGACTAAAAGAACTGATGATAAACTGACTACATGGTCGAGGAGAAAAAGAACATATCCGCTAACGTTGTGGTTCTGGGAGTGGTTAGTTTTTTAAACGATGTGGCGTCAGAAATGGTCTATCCGGTGGTGCCGATATTTCTGGTCACCGTCTTGGGGGCGCCTACATATGTGGTTGGACTAATTGAGGGGTTGGCCGATGCTTTGTCAAAAATTCTGCAATCATTTTTCGGCATTTTTTCCGATCAGTCTCAAAAGAGAAAACCCTACGTGGTTTGGGGATATAGCTTCGCGACTCTCTCCCACCTGATGATGTGTCTGGCTAGCTCGTGGCCCTTGGTGATGGTCGCAAGAGTGATCAATCGAACGGGAAAAGGCATTAGAACATCTTCAAGGGACGCCCTGATCACAGAGAGTACTGATAAGCTCGACCGTGGTAGGAACTTTGGCTTTCACCGTACACTAGACTCTCTGGGGGCTGTAGTCGGGCCACTACTCTCCATTTGGCTACTAAAAATCTTGCACGATAACTATCGTCAGCTCTTTTTTATAGCGTTTTTCCCGGCACTTATCGGGGTAGTGCTGTTAATTTTATTAATTAAAGAACAGATAAAAAGTCCACTTGGATTAAAAGGTCTTCATTTTGAATGGAGCAAGGCAAACGACTCTTACAAGATTTTTTTGTTGATCAGTTTTATTTTTACCTTGGGGAATAGCTCTGGCGCGTTTATGATTCTGAGAGCTCAGAATTTGGGACTATCCATACAGCTCACTATCCTGACTTATGTACTACTGAATTCGACCTACGCTGTATTTTCAATGCCGGCTGGTATTGTGGCGGATAAGATCGGAGCCAGGAAGGTGCTGTTTCTGGGATTTCTGGTTTTTGCTTTTGTTTACCTAAGTTTTGGAGCCATTAATAACCCTTGGTGGATTTGGGTTCTCTTTCCAATTTACGGCATCTTTTTGGCCTTTACTGATGGCGTAGGAAAAACTTATATATCGAAGCTGATCCCTCACGAGATATCCGCATCCGCTTTTGGTATTTATCAAACGTTAATGGGTATCGCAACTTTTTTTGCCTCAACCATCGCCGGGTTATTGTGGACACTGGGCAACGCTCGACTTCCTTTTTACTTTGGAGGAATTATGGCAGTTATCTCTGCCCTCCTTTTCCTAGTCCTGACAAAAAGGATTAGAGTTCAACAGCCACTTGCCTAAGACCTTTCAGAAAGTCGGAGACGCGCGGATCAGTGATGATGCTTTGATGAGTTATTGGCCGGATGAGTTTTAGACCAGACATGCTGGTACAACGACTGAAGGCGACGTAAGTTTGTCCGTGCGCAAAAGCGCCCCGGCCAAAGTCAATCGCCACCCTTTCAAAAGTTTTTCCTTGGCTTTTGTGAATGGTGATGGCCCAGGCAAGCCTCAAAGGCATTTGCTTAAAACTTCCAACCTCCTCCGTTTCAAGTGACTTTTTATCCGGATTGTAGATAGTCTTGAATGATTTCCAGGTAACCGGTTCTATTTTTTCTACTTCACCACCATCGATCTTGACGTAAGCACAACCGGAATCGACCCTCCACAAGGTCCCGATAGTACCGTTTATCCAGCGGTTTTGCGGATCGTTGTTCAGCAGCATCACCCGAGCTCCTGTTTTCAGAGATACTTCGTCAGCGGCCGGAGCATATTGTGGTGAAAAGTGGCCACTTCGGACTGCCCGAAAGGTATGGTTTGGACCTTCGATCTCACTCAACCTAGCCTCATTAATTTGATCTGCCTGCTGATTGATGGCGGTAAGGATAATATAGTTTTCAAGACAATCCCCTTCTCCAATTACCTGCCGATTTAATTTTTCCAGGTCTTCATCGGTGGTTTGTTTGTTTCTTATCCGGTTTAGAAGGTCGATAAAACCTTTCTCGGCCTGACGATAGATGGTCTCCAGTTCGATAAACCGGAGCTGAGAATACAATCCGCCAAAAAGGCTGCTGAACACTTGGGACGAGAAGAAGTATGGAGTTTCATAAAGGTTGTATATGACATCTCTTTCCTGACTGGTAACCACTGGGGGTAGTTGGTGAAGATCACCGACCATAATGACACGCACTCCACCAAAGGGTAGTTTCTTTTTTCTGACCACCTGCAAAAATACATCAATACTGTCCAAAAGGTCGGCTCTCACCATGGAGATTTCGTCAATAACCAGTGTTTCCAAGGCGCGGTAGATTTTGGCTTTCTTTGTATACTTTCCTTCCTGCTCTGCTTTCTCGATAGTAATACTAGGGGGAAATCCAAAAAATGAATGTATGGTTTCCCCGCGGACATTGACAGCGGCCACACCTGTAGGAGCAACCACAGCAACATTTTTTGTTGTCTTATTTCTAAAGTGGTCCAGCAAGGTAGACTTGCCTGTTCCCGCATTGCCAGTAAGGAATATATGCTCTGATAGATTCTCCATTAGATCAAGAACTTTTTGTGATTTATCGTCAAAGGTTGGGTGCATCTTAAAGTGTCAATAATAAATGATTCCGGTGCAACCACCGGCGGTGTTCTTTGTACTTTGGATCAAACTTGGCTACGAGACCCCAAAAACGACTACTGTGATTTCTGTGGACCATGTGGCAGACTTCATGAATAACTACATAATCGACTACCTCGTGAGGGGCCATGACCAATTTGCGGTTAAAACAAAGTCTATTGGTGGGTGAGCAACTGCCCCAAATAGAAGATACTTTCTTGATATCAATCTGGCTATACTCGACTCCCAATTGGGACGAGTAGAGATTTACCTTTTCGGTTATTACCCCGATACCTACTTCCAAATAAAACCGGAGTATGGCTTCTTTTATTTCATCGTGCCGCTTTTCTTCGGCGTGTCCACTGTAAACAGAAACGGAAATGTTTTCTCCGGCTATTTGGGCCTCTGTCCGTCGTAGAGCGTCACTCGAAATGATGTTTAGTGAATATTCCTGACCAAAGTAAAGATGTTTTTCTCCTTCTAAATATGTTGTAGCCGTGGTTGGTGTGGGCTTAATCTTGGATAAATGTTTTTCAATCCAGGCCCTTTTTTCTTCAACAAATTTCCTAATAACCAGATCAGGAACCCAAAAGGGAGCCCTAACCCTTACCCCTTTTTCGGGATGAATACTCAAGCTAAGACCAGTAGTTAGTTTTCTAGTACGGGAAACTGTATATTGAAACTTCTGCACGCTGTCTATTGTAAACCAGAACTAGTTTTCAATTATTTCTAAAGAATATATGATGTCATCTGATAGTGAAAATAGATTTGACCCCTCTTTCTGTGGCGTTTTGTTGATCACCAACAAGTAGTGAAAGCCTTGAGGAATGTAATAATATGTGACTTGTTCTCCTTTTTCTTCTGAGCTGTAGGTGACACCAGTGTCTAGGCCTATGGCCACTGGGGAGATGCTTTCCGCAAGAACAAATTGATCACCAAGTTTTTCCATCTTCCAGTTGATATCCCGCTCGGCAATGGTGTTGACCGTATCCTTTGACAAGAGACTTTCTTGGGAGATGGATATGTTTAGATCATCTTTGGAAAAGGTGACCGATCCATCTAGGTTTCTTTTGACCACTATCCCATCTTGGTATTTGATCCTGAAACCTAATTTATCGTCCGTGAATATCTTGGATGAAGCGGCCAGAGAGGAGCTGGTGGCCACGCCAAGAGTGATTGGTTCTTGAAGTATTCGTTGTGGTGATGGCGTATCCACAGTAGCGGAAATGAGTGTATCAGGATCCCTTTTTATAATGATTAGCACAAAGACAACTGCTATTACCGCTAGCAGAGTCACAAGTTTGATCATAAGTGGTCTATCTTACAGTCATTATACACCGGAGCGGGATAGGGGAATCGGACCCCCTTCTCATCCTTGGGAAGGATGCATTCTACCGGTGAACTAATCCCGCATGGATAGATTTTAGCATGCTAAAATACAGCCATCGCAGCTTAAAAGGAGTGAATTATGGCAGAAAAGATTGGACAAGATGTACTAGAATAGGAGCATGGCAGGAAGATATAGAACCAGTAAAGAAAAAAACCGATCAAGATTTTATATTTTATTGTCGATTGTTTTTGTCGTGGTAATGATTAAGTGGGGAGTCCCCTTCTTTGTTAATTTTATTGCGGGAAAAGGTGCGGTGAGACAAAGCCAGGACAAAGACATCATCCCCCCTCAAACTCCAGTACTATCCGCCCTCCCTGAAGCAACCAATAGTTCATATCTTACAGTGGAGGGCTATACAGAAGCTGGTGCCTCACTCGATTTGCTTATTAACGACTCCATTTCTCTAACGGCCAAGGCAACCGAGGATGGCTCTTTCTCTATAGCAGGATCCTTATCGTCTGGGTCAAACAGGGTTTATGTTCGAGCTACGGATGAGGCGGGGAATGCTAGTACCTCCGAGGTGAAGCTCGTCACCTTTGACGACAAGCCAATTGAGCTGACCATTATTTCCCCAAAAGACGGAAGTGAATATTTTGGAAAGAACAGCCAAGTAGTTGATATTTCCGGAGAAGTGAGCAAACCAGATTCCCAGGTGATTGTGAATAATTCGTTTGTGGTGGTGGAGAAAGACGGCAAATTTGTTCACCGATACCAGCTTTCCGGTGGTAACAACGAAATTAAAATATTGGCTTCGGACAGGGCGGGTAATACAGCCGAAAAAACAATTAAGATTCTTTATACTCCCTAGAGGGAAGTCCCAATATCACCCAAAAAATAAAGTAGATCCAGATATACAACAGGCTATTGTTGAACAAGCTGTGAGCCAGAATAGATATGAGAAAAATTCTTTGTGGTACGGATTTGGCGATGATAAAAATTGCCTTTAACAAATTCACGAAGGTGGCAAGTCCCACTATGCCAGTAGTGGCAGCAAGATAGAGAAAACTATTATCAATCTGGAACCTTTGTCCAGCAAGACCCCTGAGAGTGTTATAACCCCAGCCGAAAAACGGCTTTTGCAAAAACAAGTCAATTCCCGACCTCCAGCTTTCGAACCTTGAATAAATGGAGAAAGTCCGAGCAAGATTGACACCTTCACCAAATGGTTTAGGAATTAGATAGACCGCGACTACGAGTATCAAAACAAAAAATAGTAAAGTCTTTTGTTTCTTTAGATATAGAAGATAAAGGAGACCGGCAAAGAAAACCAAGTATGAAGCTCTGGAAAAAGTAAGTGCCAAGAGTATTAGGGGGAGTAGAGAGAAGAGCCAGTGCCCCAAACCAATGAGCATTAGAGCGCTCCCCGCGAAGACAGCGCCGGTAAAGTTCGGGTCGAAGAATGATCCGATGAGGCGGAAGTAATGGTCATCGAAACCCAACAGTTTGAGGTAGCGCATGTCGGGCAGGAAAAAATATTGAAGCGCGCCGAAAGCGCAGAAAGTGGCAAAGGAGATAAGAATGTAGGGCAGTAATCTTTTTATTTTCGACTGCTTGATGGCAAAATAGACAGCGGGGTAGATGCATAGCCTGGCGAAATAAAACAGTGAAAAATAAAGCCCGCCTTCTATGACTAAATTTAGGTTAAAAAGTAGAGATAACAGAGCCGCGGCGAGAAAATACATCAAGGGTTTGAACAAGGGATCCCCGATTATTATCAGTCTGTTCTTGGGAGAGATTAGCATAGAAAAAGCAAGTAGAGCACAGACCAGATCAAGGGGGTAGAGCGTCAAAGAGGCTTCAGGTAACTGCCAGTTTAGAAGCTGCCCAAAAGGCCAGATAAAGAGTGCCAGAATTAATAGTGAATATGTCATGGATTAAGTTTGAAAATTTGAATTCCTAGACTATTGGTATGGATTAATGAGCCGGATACTTTTTCCGGACTCTCCCCTATTGTAACTAAATAGTCGTAGCCTGATTTTTCCGTCACCCATGAAGTATGGTCAAAGTCACGGGGAAAATAGTATAAGTTGTGTAGCTTGTCTACCAATATTTTACTGCCTTCCGGAAGACCCCCGACGTAACCGTCTGCATCTAAGAATGTTCCAGGGAGTCGACTTGCTTGGGAGACTAAGAAACTCCGGCTGTCCAGCTGTCTCATGAATAATGGAAGATATTTTTTCATAGCATACAGACGAAGGGCGAGGATAAAGAACCCTGAGAGAATAACGGACAAGACAAGCAGCTTTTTGGGCAACTTGCTTTTTAGTTGGCTGACGAAGAGGATAGATGAAACAACAAGGGTGGGTAAATAGGGAAGGACAAAGCGGCTTGAAGGAGGGTCAAGGGTGAGAGCTATGAGTGAACCTACTACACCAACGAGAGCAATTTGTCGGAACGGCTTGGTGAACTTGGTGAGTGCGAAGAGGGAAATGAGGAATAACACACCGACTAGAGGCGAAATGAAATCGTCAAACGGCCTTGTGAGGTAGATGGGTGAAAACACTATGTGTTTCAAGATGTTTCCGATATCTGAAAATGAATTATTTAGGACTCCACTAAAAATGGGGTAAACCGGGTTGCCGGTAAAGTGAAGGGCAATAAAAAACCATGGAAGTGCAACCAGCATGGCCGGAAATATTATGTGGGCACCAAAGATAAGAGAGTAAGCCGCCAAGGACCCAAGAGCGAGCAATTTTGTCCCTATAGCCAACCCTAAGAACAAGCCACCGATTTTCCAAGATCCTCTGATAAGAAAACAGAGCGCGAGACTTTCCAAAAAAGTCCGGACAAGATCGATGTAAGCACTACCCGACTGCCAACTGACTAGCCAAGTGCAGTAAAAAAGCGAGACGCCGGATAGTCTCATTAAAGTAGATTGCTTGAAGTGGGTCAAGATTTTCCAGATGACGTAGCCTGTGCCGATGCCAGCCAGGTACTGAACCAGTTTGGGGCCAATGGTGCCGGTGAAGTGTATCAAGGGAATATAAAGAGTTTCCACCAGTCGGGGCATGACAGAGTAGTAAAGTAATCCCCCGGGGAAGTACCACTGATGTTTAAATAGCCAGAGCTTGGGTAGCGTCAGATGGTACCAGAGAGCGTCAAAGCCCATTTCGGGGGTGAAGACGAGTAGAAAATTTAAAAACATCAGCAAAACTATGGGCAATACCAGAAGTATAGGTGACAATAACTGTTTCCCCAAAACAGTTCTCAGTTTTGGTTTTCCCATTGAGCTACGCGGACAGTTAATGATTGAACGGCCATTAAATAGGCGAGGAATAAGCCGGCAGTTCCATCCAGAAAGCCCCGTTTAAAAAGATAGTTTAAATTGAATTTGGCGATAGGGAAGAGTAAAAGCCTGAAATAGGAAAATGGTTTCCCCTCTTTTGCCAAAGCAAGAGAATCTATTTGGCTATAAAAACTCATTTTCTCGATAAAGTCGGAGACTAGGTGGTCTTTGATATGGTAAAGTGGTGATTGAAGCTTGCCTATCTTCCCTTTTACTTTCCATACTTCATGAACCGGTCGAACAAATCGTCCGGCGGTGCGCCTGGCTAGCCTGAGAATGGCGATTTTCCCTGTTTCACCATGCTTCAGCGGCTGATGATATACCACGTCTTGTCGTCTTATGTAGTAACCAGAATAGCCGGGGTTGTTCACCTTATCAAGAATTTCTCTTTGAAGTTCAGTACCCACATATTCATCATCGTCCACAAAAAAGATCCAGCCCCCCTTCGCTTTGGACAAGGCATAATTTCGTTGAGAAGAGAAGTCGTCACGCAAGGCATGGAAAAGATCTTTTATTTTTTTATTCTTTGGTGTTATTTGATGGTTTCCTGCCTTTGCAGGAATGACGGGCGCATCGACGACGACTAAGATTTCGTCGGAGAAGGACAATGACTCCAAAAGCTGTTTGTTTAATTCCTCCTTGTTAGTGATGACAACGGCTGTGACTTTCATTTTTTGACTATTTTCTGACCAATGGTGTTGGCGAGAGTTGACGATGGCTGCTCCACGAAGCGGTGAACAAATACAGAGATGTAGACCGCAATAAGAAGGGAAAGACCAAAGAGTAGAGAATGTAAGGTGATGTAGTGACTAGCGTAGGGGAGGTTGGGAAGAAAAGCAAACATGAGCCGAGCAAGTATGTACAAAATGGAAAAATGAATTAAATAAAGACTGTAGGAAATTTTTCCAAGGAACTGAAAGATCTGCTTGTTGAGGAAATCAAAGAGCCTTGTCTTATTACTGTACACAATGATACCGATGATGAACCAACCGATGACGGTTTCGACGACTCCTCCGATGTACTCGTCCGTGACATAACGGGAGGCGAGGAGAGCCAAGGTCACCGGAGTAGCCAGAAGACTTATAGCCCTGGGGGGAAGATCTGCCAGAAAAGATTTGAATTTGGGTAAACAAAGACCGGCATAAAACATATAGAGATAGCGGAGGTCGCGGAAGTCAGGGATATTAAGAACGGTGAAGCCGGCCACCAATAGACCTACAGTAATTAGTAAATCAAGGAATGGTGTGGTTTTCCGATAAATCAGATAGAAAGCAGGGAAAATGAAGGAAGCAATCAAGATAACTCTCAGAGTCCAAGTAACCCCGCCGAGATAGGTGTGAATAAAGAAAAAATTGTAAATAAATTCTTTTAGAGTCATGTCGAAATTCATCCACCAGTTATACCAAGCTGAAGCCATAGGAAAAGTTTGGTAAGCAAAGCCCAGCTTCATATAGACTGCAATCAAAAGAATAACGAAGGCATACACCGGGTAGAGTCGTAAAATTCTTTTTGTATAGAAACTTGTCAGCCCTCTGGTGGAGAATTCAATTCTAGAAAGTGATTGACCCAGCACTAGACCGGAAAGAATAAAAAATAAAGTGACGGCGACTCCCCCATTTCCCAAAAGCATAAATACTTGCTGGAGCTTACTTTGGAGATCGTAAAACTCCAGATAATTTTGACCCCAAACATTTGCGTAAGAAGGTATGGCGATAACAAGAAAAGAATGATTTAAGGCGACGATAACAGAGAGCAAGCCTCTGAGCCCATCAAGCTTGGTGTAGCGCTCGTTAGACATTTCTATATTTTATTCCGTGATAAGTCCAAAGAAGATAGAGATAGGGGTACGTCATTAGAGCATAGAGATAGGGTATTAGCCGTTTCGTAGTAGGAAGCCACTTTTTGATAAAACGCAGGTGGCTCTTAAAACTTATGAATAGTTTTTGAGTTGGCTTTTTGAACGACGAGGAGGTGCAGTGAGAGACGATAACACTGGGATCAAGAATGATTTTTTTACCCTCTTTACCGGCGGAGAGACAGTAGTCAACATCCTCAAAATACATAAAGTAGCCTTCATCCAGTAAGCCAGCCTTTTTGAAAGTATCTTTGCTGATCAAAACACAGGCAAAGGTGACAAATTCCGCCGTGATTGGACCCAGATTTTTTACTTTGGATAAGTTGCGGTGTTCCGGCTTGGCATATTTCCAGTCAACTTTTCCCTCTAGGCCATAGATTTTTTTGCCTTTTTGGGTATGGTAGACGGTCGGAGCAACTATGCCGACAGACTTATCCTTGAAATGCCTCAGCAAGGGAACAAAAAAACGATGATTAACGGTGGCATCGGGATTGATAATTAAAAAGTATTCACAGCCAGACTTAAGACCTTTCCTGATGGCCTTGTTGTTTCCCGCCGCAAAGCCAGGGTTAGTTGGTGAACTGATGTAATGGACTTTAGGAAACTTCTTTTTGAATTCTTTTTCCACTTCTGCGTCAGGCGAGTTATCAACAATGTAGTAATCCAGAGATTGGCCCATATCGGCCTTCATAAGGGCTTGGATACAATGGATGGTATCTTCCGGGTGCTTGTAGTTGAGGATAATGGCTGATATTTTTTTGGACATCTGCTATATTCTAACCCAATGACCAAGCCTCTTCGAGCGGCAGTTGAAGTAATCAAGGATAGTATCGGAATTCCGAGGAAGGTTCTGGAGGTCGGATCACGCCAGGCATATAACCAAAACGAGCTGGCGGATGTCAGAGATTTTTTTGAAAAGAGTACTTATGTAGGCTTGGATATGCAAGAAGGTCCTGGAGTAGATATAGTGGCAAGTGGAAACAGTATGCCATTCCCCGACAAGTCTTTTGATCTGGTACTGTGTTTGGAAACGCTGGAACATGCCGATAAACCCTGGCTGGTTTGCGCCGAAATTGAAAGAGTGCTTCGACCGAAGGGTATAGCGATTGTCTCTAGCCAGCAAAATTTTCCAATACACAAACACCCCTCGGATTATTTCCGCTATACACCCTTTGGTCTGAAATCTCTATTTCCAGGACTTCAGAGTAAACTTGTATTCTCAATTTCTCCCCCTTTTGACGATGAGGTAAAACTCAATCCTCAGCACGTAATTGTCGTTGGTATAAAAGGGGAAAATGAGAAACTGTTGAAAAAAATCAAAAACAACTTAAAAAAGAATATTCAAAAAATATCAGTACACAAACCATACACTCACCGCATACACGAGATAGGAAGACTGCTGAGGCGTGCCGTGAGTGAACTGTTTTTTAGACAGGAGATAGAATTTTTTTCATGAAGTACCACTATGACGAATTTAACAAGAATGAGTACGAGTCTCACCGGCTAGCGCTTGGCTGTATTGATCCGGGATCGAAAATACTGGATATTGGCTGTGCCACAGGATATTTTGCCCGTCAGCTGACCAAAAAGAACTGTGAGACCTGGGGGGTCGACAATGACAAACTAGCACTCAAGAAGGCAAGCAAATATTGCAAAAAGGTAATTCTCAGTAACGTGGACGAGGTTTCTAGCTTGACTGTTCCCAAAAAGTACTTTGATTATATTGTCATTTTGGATGTAATTGAGCATTTGCGTCAGCCAAAAAACATCCTATCTTTGGCAAAACACTACCTGAAAGATGGCGGAAAAATCGTAATCTCTGTTCCAAATATTGCTCACGCGTCTATCCGGTGGATGCTACTAAAGGGTGAGTTCAGATATACCACGACCGGGATATTGGACGAAACACACGTACACTTCTACACCCAAAAAAGTATTATAGATCTGCTGAAAAAAATGGGCTACAAAATAATTAAAATAATTCCAACCAATGGTATGTGCAAAGTGCCTTTACTTTATATAATTACGGATAGACTCCCCACTTCCTGGCAGTATAGATTGGTCGAGTTGATTCCGGATTTATTTTCCTATCAGTTTATTGTTGAGGCGGATCTAATTTCTTGATTTCCCGATCTAGCTGCTTCCAGGTAACGATGAGAATCGCCGGGACAGTAAAGCAGACACTGGCCAAGTAAGCATAGGCTACTCCAATGACCCCAAAAGAGGGAACCAGTATCAGAGCAAGGATGATTTCGATAGCGACGGTAAGGGCACCGAAAAATGAAGGTATTTGAGGTTTATTTAGACCCTGAAGTAAGGCCGTGGGGACAGGAGTTAGGGAGACAAGCAAGAAATAGAAACTTAATACCTTTAACACCGGAAAGGCCGTCTGAACAACAATTTGGTCTTTTAACCACCAGGTTAAAAATTGTTCTCCAATGGTATATGAGAGAGTGACAGCGAGAATTCCGCCAACTAGGGTAAGACCCTCAATTCCCATGACTAACGACTTTAGTTTCTTGATGCGGTCCTTCTCCAAGAGTGAGGCGCTTAAAGGGAAAAATGCCTGAGCAAATTGGGAAATAACCCCGGCTCCTTTGGCCACGATACTTTGAGGAATACTAAATGACGTGACCGCTTTGGCGGAGACAAGAGCACCGAGAATAAAGTTGCTGAATTGGTTTTCTATCTGGCCCGCCAGCGTACCAATGAAGTTCCTTAGGCCAAATGAAAAAAGTTCTCGACCAACTACCCTATCGTAAGATGGGGAAAAGTCTCGACCCGGAAAAAACTTTATGGCATAAAAAATCATATAAACAAAGGTAAAAAGATGAAACACTAGCTGGACAGAGTAAAGCACTGCGATGTTTGGGTAGAAACCAGATACAACAGCACAAATAACGGTGTTGGCCGTCCCAACTAGAATAGTTTTGGAATTGAAAATGTCGAAGCGCTGTTCTGCTTGGGGCAGATTCAGAAAATGAGTGTTTAGGTGGTTAATAAAAACAATAATGGCCAGAAATACAATCGACCAATTGATGGTACTTATATCTATATGTTCGAAAATGGGCATCGAACGGGAAAGATAGAGAAGCAAAGTAATAATTCCGATAAACAGAATGAAAGCTAGGGAGAAAAAAATGGCAAAAGAGGTTTTCCAGGTTTTAACCTTTTCTTCCTTGGTTGTCTGTGGCAGAGAAAGTTTTCTAATAACAGCGTTGGATATACCAAAGTCAAATACAGACGCTAAAGCAATAAATGACGTCAGAAACAGGTAAACGCCAAAAACATCTCTACCTAGATTGTTCAGGAGAATGGAGATAGAGAAGAAGCTGGCTAAAAGTAGGTAAAAGTAGCCGGCCAAGTTAAAGCCGGTATTCTTAATTAAATTCCGTTTGATAGACATAATTGACTGGATCTAATTATAGACCAGCAACACGTATTGCTGATGTAAAATTGGGATCTGTATATGAAACTCAAATTTCTGCTAATCAATGCGATTGACATCTCCAAGTCATTGCAAACCTCCCTCCCCCCACTCAGTCTCGGGTACCTGGTGAGCTCACTACGGAGTGAGTTTGGACATGATTTGATCGATTTTAAGATTATAGACCGCGAGATTGAAGAGACGATTAAGAGCTACAAACCGGATATTGTCGGTATTACCTGTGTTTCTCAAAACTACAACTACGCCATGAAATATGCCAAATTGGCTAAGAAACGTAACATCCCCGTCTTGATTGGCGGTACTCACATTACGGTTTTGCCTACAACCATGACCAAAGATATGGACGTGTCAGTCATCGGCGAGGGCGAGGCAGCGATCAGAGAACTGTTCTCGATATTCCTGAAAAATAGAAAATTTACAAAGAATGAATTGAACCAGCTTAAAGGGATCGCTTTTTGGTCCGGAAAGAAAATTGTTCAAACGGAAAATCGGACACCGATAGTACCTATGGATAAGCTTCCAATACCGGCTAGAGATTTGATGAAAATTGAGAAGTGCACTCATGTATTTTCTTCAAGGGGGTGTCCGTACCGCTGCATCTTTTGCGCTTCATCGAGATTTTGGAATAGTACCAGATTCTTTTCGGCTGAGTATGTAGTAAAAGAAGTAAAACACCTTTACGAAACATATGGCGTAAGAGAAGTTGATTTTTGGGACGATCTCTTTATCGTCAGCAAACCAAGAATTAAGGAGATAATTGCTCTACTTCGGAAGGAGAAATTGTTAGGAAAAATTTCTTTTAGCTGTGCCGTACGGTCCAATTTGGTTGATGAAAGTATGGTGCGGCTCCTCAAAAAGCTGAATGTTAAAGGAGTGTCCATGGGGCTTGAATCGGGAAATCAGAGAGTGCTGAACTCACTCAAAGGAAACAATATCAACATTAAAGATCATATGAGGGCTGTGCGCGTACTAAAAAAGCACGGTATTGAACCGAGCGCCTCTTTTATCATTGGCTCACCGGACGAGACTAGAGAAGAAATTATGGAAACCTTTAAATTTATTAAGGATAGTAAGTTGCGTGGTTTTGGAATTTATGTACTGACTCCCCTTCCCGGTACGCCTATCTGGGAATATGCTAAAGAGAAGGGTGTGGTGAGTGAAAAAATGGACTGGTCGACCTTGAATGTCGAATTTCTGGAGAATCATCAAGATGCGATTATCCTGTCCGAAACCTTATCCCGAGAAGAGCTATATAAGCTTGTTCTTATGTTTAAGAGAGAACAGAAAAAAAGATACTATATCGACTTTATTAAACATCCGAAGAATATCCTGAGACACTTTTATCACTTACTCAAAAACAAAATAGCCGAAGAGAGGAACCTTCACCGCGCGGCAAGTCTACCGTAGAGCTTTTGGATTTGCTTGGCCACTTTTTCGCGGTCAAAGAGGTTTTCTGCCCGTTCACGAGAAAGAGAACCTGTTTTTTGTCTTAAATCTTCACTGTTTATTAGCCTTTCTAAATTGTGCTGCAGCCCCGAAGAGTCCGAAGACTGACTATACATGGCGACATTCCCGCAGACTTCTGGTATTGCTCCGGTAAAGGTGGTAACGACGGGAAGACCACAGGCCATAGCCTCGATCAGAGCCATGCCGTATTGCTCTTGCCAGGTTTTGGTAGCTCTACTGGGAAGGCAAAAAATGTCAGCTTGCTGATATTCGTTTTGGATTTGGGAATAGGGGACTACTTTAAGATGAAGGTTCTTATATCCAATTAAATCATGCTTAAGAGGGCCACTGCCAACCAAAGTAAGGTGGGCGTGAGGATTCTTTTCCCTTATCCTGAGGAAGGCCTCCAACAAATCTTCTATCCCCTTCTCCGGTACTAGACGGGCGACACAAAGAATATTGATTGCCCGGGCTTTCTTTTTTTTGTTTATTGGTTTAAATTTTTTAAGATCGATACCGATGGGAATAACGGATATTTTTGATTCTGCGACCCCCTCCTTTATCAAAGCTTTTTTTGCCAGTTCCGTGACGGCTATGAAATGATCGATATTTTCCCTGGCTAATTTCTTATACTCTTTTCTGCCTTTAATCCCTTCGTTGCTATGAGGGAGAACTTCCCAAACAGTACTGACAATCTTTTTTACCCGCCCTCCCCTCTTGGCCAAAATAGCCTGATGAGTATAGCCGTAGTATGTTTCGGCCACATGAACAATGTCAGCGCCGTCGATGACTTTTTCTAATCCAAACAATTGATGCGCGTCGGTATATATGCGGTTTAATACCGGAAATTTGTAGGGAAAATTCGGTAAGTCTGTCGGCGACCAAAGTTTGATCAGAGGCAATTCAATTTTGTCCGAAATCGGGAATTTCGATGATACCGTCTTGATATCAAATTTTTCTTTTAATGGAGAGTAGTTTTGAAGCTCAAACGGATTCAAAAATCCTCCACGAACGATATATATCCTTTTCATTTCATGAACAATTTGTTAAGCAATATGTATACGTCATCTAATAAAAAGACAGGCTGGATTAGAATATTTGTTAGTAGATTAAAGTTCTTTAAATAATAAAGCTTTCTGGAGAAAAGCCATGCTGAGTGGCGGATTCTGTCTTTGTTGTTACTACTTCCCCCACCAAAATGAAATGTTTTAGCATCATTACAATGGGATACTTTGATACCTATTTTTTTTGCTCGAAGGCAAAAGTCCACATCTTCGAGATACATAAAGAATTTTTCATCAAAATATCCATTTTTTTTGATTGTTTTTTTTGTTATTAGCATAAATCCTCCTGTAACAACATCAACAGGAAAACAGGCGCGGTTTGAGGAATCTCTATCAAGATAATAAAAATATTTATGCCAGTAGTCTGTTCGATCAAATTTCCTCAGGTTTGTAAAATCGAATAACCCCACCCACAAGTTTGGAAACCGAAAGAAACTTCCGCTTTGTGCCTTATTACTATCGTACGTAGTTCCTCCAACTATTCCCGAATCTGACTTGATGGCACAACGAATCAAGTTAATTATTGATGATCCGTTAATAATCGTGTCTGGATTAATTAACAAATAATAATCTGATTGCTTTTTCAATCTGATACCGAGGTTTACCGCTTTTGCAAAACCAAGATTTTTGTTGTTTTGAATCAATTTAACCGAAGGATGTTCAGCTTGTATTCTCTTTATAATTTTGACAGTTTCATCACTTGAGTTATTATCGATTATTATAATTTCGTAAAGATTTTTTTTGGAAAAGTTGTTCTGAATTGCGTTTATACAATTGGATATATACTTTTCGGAATTAAAAGTTACAATTATTATTGCTATACGGTTATTGTTCATTTTATGTGAGGATAACATTAATAATTTAGTTTAACAATGAAAGCACCTGCATCCTTTCGTTGGTTTTGTCTCTTTGTTTATTTGTCACTCCAACTGATTTTACCCGGCAAGGCTCTAGCTATAGAGAGTATTTTCTCCGAAGATTTTGCCAGTTTAGATAACACTCATTGGCAATTTAATCCAAACACAGGTGGGGATATTAAAATAATTAATAGTACCCAACTTAGTCTAACTTCAAACCCCGGCGTTTACTTTCCATATATGTTTTTAAAAAACATTGAATTACCCGAGAAAGATTTTGTAATTGATTTGAGACTTAAATTTTCAGGACCATTGACTTATGGAAATGGGGCGATTTTCACAGATAAATTACTTACGAACGGAACAACTTCTAACCTAGCATCGGGCGACTTAATATTTGCCGTATGGCCAGTAAACAATAATATTGTGGATATATCAACCTCTCTGTGTCTACAAAACTCGTTGAGCTGTACAAACGGATCGTACACGCATATTGCCTATGCCGCATACGGCGGTTGGATTGATATCAGTATTGAAGAAAAAGAAGATCATTATGTGCTGACTTTTAACGACGACTCTTTTGAAACGAAAGATAGCTCAAGAAAAATTTCACAATTTTGGATTGGGAACCCTCAAAGAACAAGCCAATCACAGACGTGGTCGTCTATCCTCGTTGATTATTTTCGAATCTTTAATGCGAAAGAGAGCAAGGTCCCCGTGGTGGTTATCCCTGGGTTTGGAGGGAGTTGGGATGAGTTGGCGATTTTGACGGGGACTGAGGGAAACAACTGGAAGATACCGGATTATGTCAAAGTATATGATGGGCTTAAGCAGTCAACAATAGACGCTGGATACGA